>QWCW01000004.1_pt1 | contig 553583 bp, 386 predicted proteins | sample 1972691 | NCBI WGS metagenome assembly QWCW01 (sample SAMN09866698, study PRJNA288562) | Human oral metagenome isolate pre2_saliva, whole genome shotgun sequencing... | reverse complement strand
AGTTATTTACTCTGATATTTCATTGTTTTATTATCAAAAATTCTTTTGTTGATTGAATTTTGCTTTATTATTTCTCTTATCTTTTTAATTTTCTCCCCTGCCCTAAATATACGTCTTTGGGTGTAAGATTATCTAACGATTCATGAAACCTTCTCCCCCCTTTCTCTCCTTTTGAATTACGCTTATATCATTTCAAAACAACATCTCTATTGTTATTCAGCAAAAGCTATGTTCTAAAAGCGGTGCTTTTGCAATGTAAAGGCAATGCTTTTACCATTTAATAACATTGATATTACGATGCAATAGCAATGCTATTCCTTTTTAACACAAAGTCTATCTATACAAAAAAGCATTCTTACCTTTCACCAAAGCGGTGCGGATAAGAATGCTTTTATTATTGTTTTAGCGAGCGACAGATGCCTGCCTACCTGCTATTTTTTATTCAACTGATTATTGTTGGTTGTTGTGTTGGTCGTTATTTCCTTCACGACGAGGACGACGTTCGCCACGATCTTCACGGCGAGGACGGCGTTCACGCTCTACATAACCTTCTGGTTTTGGCATTAAAGCACGACGAGAAAGTTTGTATTTGCCTGTCTTTGGATCGATGTCTAACAACTTAACGGTGATGTTGTCGCCTTCTTTAATTCCAGCTTCTTCAACACTTTCAAGACGTTTCCAATCGATCTCAGAGATATGTAACAATCCGTCTTTACCTGGCATGATTTCAACAAAGCAACCATAAGGCATCACTGAGCGTACAACACCATCGTAAGTTTCACCAATTTCAGGTACTGCAACGATAGCTTTAATCTTCTTCAAAGCAGCATCGATAGAGTCTTTGTTAGGTGCACTCACCTGAACTTTACCCACTCCGTCTACTTCTTCGATTGTGATTGTTGCGCCAGTTTCTTCTTGCATTTGTTGAATAATCTTACCACCAGGGCCAATTATTGCGCCAATAAACTCTTTTGGAATTTCTAAGCTCACAATTCTTGGAACTTGAGGTTTCATCTCTTCACGTGGAGCAGAGATGGTTTCGGTCATCTTACTCAATATATGTTCACGACCAGCTTTAGCTTGCATCAATGCTTTTTCAAGTATTTCGAAGCTCAATCCGTCGCACTTAATATCCATTTGAGTTGCAGTAATACCTTTCAAAGTACCTGTTGTTTTGAAGTCCATATCACCTAAGTGGTCTTCATCTCCAAGGATATCGCTCAACACAGCATACTTTTCTTCTCCTGGATTCTTAATCAATCCCATTGCAATACCGCTCACTGGTGCCTTCATTGGTACACCTGCGTCCATCAATGACAATGTTCCTGCACATACAGTAGCCATAGATGATGAACCATTACTTTCAAGAATTTGGCTCACAAGACGCACTGTGTAAGGGAAATCTGTTGGAATTTGACCCTTCAAACCACGCCAAGCAAGGTGTCCGTGACCTACTTCACGACGGCCAACTCCACGTTGTGCTTTTGCTTCTCCTGTGCTAAATGGAGGGAAGTTATAGTGTAACAAGAAACGTTGGTAGCTCTTATCAAGAACATCGTCAACCATTTTCTCGTCTAACTTGCTACCAAGTGTACAGGTAGAAAGGCTCTGTGTTTCACCACGAGTGAACAAAGCGCTTCCGTGAGGCATTGGAAGTGTAGACACTTCGCACCATATTGGACGAATTTCGTCTGGCTTTCTACCATCTAAACGCTTTCCTTCGTCAAGGATACAACGACGCATTGAGTCTCTCATAACATCGTCATAGTAGCGGTCTACCAATGCATGTTTCTCGCTTAACTCATCCTCTGTTAAGTCTGTATGAGCGTTATTATATTCTTCGATAAATGCTTCTTTGATTTGATCGAATGCTTCTCCACGGCTCTTCTTGTCGTGATCGCCTGCAAGAGCGATAGCATAGCATTTGTCGTAAGTTGCTTTTCTAAGAGCTTCACGCAATTCTTCGTCGTTATTTTCGTGATTGTATTCACGCTTAACGTCTACGCCAAGTTCTTTAGAAAGTTCTGTTTGAAGGTCACACATAGGCTTAATAGCTTCGTGAGCCACCTTTAATGCTTCGATAAGTTCTTGTTCAGACACCTCATCCATTTCGCCTTCAACCATCAATATATTATCTTTTGTTGCGCCAACCATAAGGTCCATATCCGCATTTTCCATTTGTTGGAATGTTGGATTCACAACATATTCGCCATTAATGCGTGCTACTCGAACTTCAGAAATTGGAAACTCGAATGGAATATCAGAGCAAGCAAGTGCTGCAGAAGCTGCAAATCCTGCTAAAGCATCTGGTTGATCGACACCATCTGCAGATAAAAGCATTACTTGTACGTACACTTCTGCGTGATAGTTCGATGGGAATAGTGGTCTTAGAGCACGGTCTACAAGACGTGAAGTCAATATTTCATTGTCGCTTGCTTTACCTTCTCTCTTTGTAAAACCACCAGGAAAACGCCCTGCAGCTGAGTATTGTTCTCTGTAATCTACCTGCAAAGGCATGAAATCTGTCCCGGGAACTGCATCTTTTGCGGCACAAACAGTGGCGAGAAGTACAGTATTTCCCATAGTGATAACTGCAGAACCGTCTGCCTGCTTTGCCACTTTCCCGGTCTCAACGCTGATGAATCTGCCATCAGACAATTGAACTTTTTTTGTTATTACGTTCATCTAAAATAATTTAAAACATTTATTGTTTTGTCGAGTATCTTTAATTTCTTGCTTACAAAGTTAGCGTTTTTATAACGAAAAGCAGTATTCTCGGTGCTTTAATTTTACTTTTATGCGTGTTTTTATTTCGATTAACATTTTACAACTTACAAATTATAATGTGCCAAAAGACATTTGTAAGCAAGGCAATCTCTTTCTACTTGATTTTGAAGGGGATTTTTATTGATTTCTGAAAGTAAGTGAGGTGCATTGCAAAAGCAATGTATTTGGGGCTCAAAAGGGGTGCTTTTATATTCTAATTGCAATGCTATTACAACACAATAGTTATGTTATTACATTCCAACTGCTATCTTATTGATTATCAATATATAAAAGCAAAGTGGAGATTCAACACAGAATCTCCACTTCATTATCTACTAACTATTACATGTTATGAAAAAAATTGAGAGAAAAATGAACTTCACAGTCCAATTATTTGTTTTATAAACATTGATTATTTTTATTGAGAAAGCATTGAAAAAATATCTTAATCAATTGGATTTACCATTTCTTGAGTAGACAAATTACTTTGTTTCATTGTGTCTACAACAGCCGAGTCATTTACAGCTACTGAGCTTCCACGATGGATTATCGTGCTAAATGCATCGCTGTTTTTTGTGTTTGTTGCATCAGGACTCATCGAAACTACCATCGCATTGCCCAATGTTAGAACGATTGCAACCATTGCTGCTGCCTTAAAGAGTGGCATTAAGCGACGTGTAAGGGTTATCTTTTGTGCCTTAACGGGTGCATCTTCGCCCACCATTGCAAGGAGTTGAGCATCGAATTGCTCGTCGAGAACATTTTGTTCTTTATCTTCTTGCTCGTAAACAAATAGGGGGCGGAACTGTATTAAGCTGCCAGGCACGTCCTTTTGACTGAAGAATGAACGCAAGATGTTCTCTTCTTCGAGTGTGGTTGCCCCTTCCCAGTATTTGTTTAATAGTTGATTGATGTATTTATAGTCCATAATCGTCTAACTTTATAAATCTTTCTTTAACCGTTTTGCGTGCTCTAAAGATGTTCACCTTTACTTGCTCTTCGGTTATTTGTAACACTTCTGCAATCTCTTTATATTGTTTTCCTTCAATATCTCGTAGTTGCATACAGCTTCGTTGCTTCTCTGGTAGTGCATTGATAATGCGCTTTACGAGTTCAACTCTGTCTCGCTGCAGTGTTTCTTCTAATGGAGATAGCTCTCTACTAATGTCTTGTATGACTGTATTTTCGAGCGATTCGTTGTTAGCGTCTTGCTTTTTTATACGATCAAGAGCGAGATTTCGACAGATAGTAAGACTAAATGCTTCTATTGATTCTATCTCATTCCACTCGTCTTTTTTATCCCATACTTTCAAAAGAGTATCTTGAACGATGTCTTTTGCATCTTCTTCGCTCTGCGTTATGCGCAAAGCCAGGCGGTAAAGGATATTTTTTAGCGGCAAAACATTATTGCGAAAACTAATTTTTTCCATCTCCTATGTAATTAAATGACGAATGAAAAGCATGAAAGTTACAGCAAAACTTATTTTTAACTTTTATTTTCATTCTCGACTCTTTTTATGCTCTTTTGCGTGGGTTATTTTCTCTTTTTCTACGAGTAGATAACGAACAAAACTGCACACTGATACGTCTTTTATGCTAAAGGGCTATAAAGGGGGTATCAACATGCAGTTTTTCTTATTCTGATGGCATTGCAACGGGGTTACAAAGCCTTACTTATTGCGATTTATTTTCGCACTGCTCTTATTCTAAATAGGTGTAACCATAGAGTCCAGAGCGGTAGTTTGACAAGAATTCTTTACCCTCTTCGAGTGATATTTTTCCTGCTTTGACACTCTTTGCAACCCATATTTCAAGCTGACGCACAAGCTTTTTAGGATTGTATTGCACGTAATCTAACACCTCTTCAACGGTCTCTCCGTCGATAATTTGGTCGATATGGTAACGTCCATCTTTAACAGATATGTGCACTGCGTTGGTATCTCCGAATAGATTATGCATGTCACCAAGAATCTCTTGATATGCTCCTACAAGGAAAACACCTAAATAATATTGCTCAGTCTTCTTGAGTTGATGAACGGGAAGAACGTGAGAAATATGGCGATTGGTTACGAAATTGGCAATTTTTCCATCAGAGTCGCAAGTGATGTCTTGTAGAGTTGCATTGCGAGTTGGACGCTCATCGAGTCGTTGTATAGGCAAAATGGGGAACAATTGGTCGATAGCCCAACTGTCTGGCAATGATTGAAAGAGCGAAAAGTTACAGAAATACTTATCAGCAAGAAGCTTATCCATCTTTCTAAGCTCTTCTGGTACATGCTTTAACTGCTTTGTTAGGGTGTTAATCTCTCTACAAATGCTCCAATACATGCCTTCAATCTCAGCACGAGTCTTTAGGTCTACGATGCCATGAGCAAACAAATCGAGTGCTTCTTCACGTATTTGTTCAGCGTCATGCCAATCTTCTAAGATCGAACGAGGATTAAGATTGTCCCAAATCTCATACAAGTCTTTCACCAATTGATGGTCGGTTTCAGTTGGTTCGAACTCTTCTGACATTCTTGGTAACGATGCTGTTTCGAGCACGTCGATAACCAATACAGAGTGATGGGCTGCTAATGAGCGGCCACTTTCTGTGATAATGTTTGGGTGTTGTATATTATTTTTGTTCGCTGCGTCGACAAATGTGTAGACACAGTCATTGACATACTCTTGAATAGTGTAGTTAACTGAGCTCTCACTGCTTGGAGATCGGGTGCCATCATAGTCCACTCCGAGTCCACCTCCACAGTCAACGAAATCTACATTGTAGCCCATTTTGTGCAAATTGATGTAGAATTGCGCTGCTTCTCTTAGTGCAGTTTGAATTCTTCTGATCTTTGTTATCTGCGAACCGATATGGAAGTGGATTAGACGTAAGCAGTTATGAAGACCTTTTTCATCAAGTATTCGAAGCGCTTCGAGTAGCTCACTTGATGTTAAACCAAACTTACTTGCATCTCCTCCGCTCTCTTCCCACTTCCCAGAGCCTGAAGATGCGAGCTTAATACGAATACCTAAGTTAGGCTTTACATTGAGTTTCTTAGCCGCTTTGGCAATAATTTCGAGCTCATTTAGCTTTTCTATAACGATAAAGATGCGCTTTCCCATCTTCTGAGCCAATAAAGCTAGCTCGATATAGCTTTGGTCTTTGTAGCCATTACATATAATTAAAGAGTCGCTTTGACATTGAACTGCGATCACAGCGTGTAGCTCTGGCTTTGAACCAGCTTCCAAACCGAGGTTGAATTTGCGTCCATGTGAGATAATTTCCTCTACAACTGGCTGCATTTGATTCACCTTAATAGGATAAATAATGAAGTTTTCTGCCTTATAATCATATTCTTTCTTTGCTTTTTGAAAGCAGCTTGCGGTTTGCTCAATACGATTATCTAGGATGTCAGGGAAACGCAATAACACTGGAGTTGTAACGTCTCTTAGTGCTAATTCGTTCATTACTTCTTTCAAATCAATACGTGTTTGGTCTTTAGAAGGACTTACATAAACATTTCCTTCTTCGTTAATTCCGAAGTAAGAAACGCCCCAACCATTTATATTATAGAGCTCTTTAGAGTCCTCTATGGTCCATTTCTTCATTTAGTTTACTATTATTTATTTTTAAGTTGTCTTTGTTTTATCCTATGCTTTGTATGGATTCCTTTTTTAATAGAATTATTCTTTTGATTGATCCACACGCAAACAGCCTTTTAATCTTGTAGCCCAATCATTTCTTTTAGGCGAGAAGCAGAAGCGATAATCTCTTCTCTTGTGTCGAGTAAGTTGATGTCGAACACATGTTTGGCTTTTAAATAGAATGGCTCTCGATAAGCTATTTGCTCCTTAATAAATTCCTTTACTTCTTCAGGAGATTTGTCTTTAAGAAGTGGTCGTGGCACTCTTGTCATCTTAATATGCTTAAAGAGCACCTCAGGCGACGCCTTTAAATAAATCGTTTCGCCTTGTTCATTCATATAATCGATATTGTTATAGAAGCAAGGAGTGCCTCCTCCGCAGCTGATTATCACGTTTTCGAATTCAGCAACTTCATGCAACATGTTCATTTCTATTTGCCTAAAGCCTTCCTCTCCACGTTCTTCAAAGAGCTCACTAACGCTTTTTCGCATGCGATTTTCTATGTACCAATCGAGGTCATAGAATGTCCAACCAGTGAGTTTAGATAGTGCATAGCCCACAGTTGTCTTGCCTGCGCCCATATAACCGATAATGATTATGCGTTTCATTTCTTCTTTTCAGCCGACGCTTTCACCACATCCATGCACTCACCATAGGTCAATTCCGCAGCTTTTGCATGTAAGTTTTTGGGCAAACGATAGTTCTTTCCTTCGTAACAAATGTAAGGTCCATAACGTCCGTTAAGGATTTCGAGGTTAACCCCTTCTCCAAAGTCTTTCAAGTGACGTTGTTTCTCTTGCAATCTCTTTGTTTCTATCAATGCAACAGCATGTCCGAGAGTAACTGACATTGGGTCTTCTCCCTTTGGAATAGATATATATCGCTTGTTATGTTGTATGTAAGGACCAAAACGTCCTGCACCAACTATAACGTCCTCACCTTCGAATTGACCAAGAGTTCGTGGTAGTTTGAATAGCTCAAGAGCCTCTTCTAGAGTGATAGTCTCAATACTTTTACCTGTAGGAACTTGCGCAAAGCGAGGTTTATCGGTATCTCCTGCGCTACCAATCTGCACAACTGGGCCGAAACGTCCAATCTTAACGAATACTGGTTTATTGGTGTTAGGCTCAAAACCCAATTGTCTTTCGCCTGCTTTATGCTCCGAACGAGCGTTCATCACCTTATCAACTGTAGGCTCAAACTCATCGTCAAAGGCCTTCATCATTTCCTTCCAAGTTTCTTTTCCCTCTGCAATAAGGTCGAATTGACTTTCCACTTTAGCAGTAAAGTTGTAGTCAACGATGTCTGAGAAGTTAGCAGTTAAAAAGTCATTCACCACCGAACCAATGTCAGTTGGTAATAGTTTACCCTTCTCGTTGCCCACTGTTTCTTTCTTAGTAGTTGATGTTATCTTGCCATTTTTCAAGACATCTACCAAGTAGTTGCGTTCTTCTCCTGGCTTATCTCCTTTCACTACATACTCTCTTTGTTGTATAGTACTGATGGTTGGAGCGTATGTTGATGGGCGTCCGATGCCCAATTCTTCCATTTTGTGCACCAAACTTGCTTCTGTGTAGCGTGAAGGTGCCATGCTAAAGCGTTCTGTTGAAACGATTTCTTTGCGTTCTAACAAGTCGCCTTCTTTAAGAGTTGCAGGCAAAACGTGTGATTGCTCGTCTGCATTAGCATCGTCATCATCGGTAGACTCACGATAAACCTTTAAGAAACCATCGAAAGTGATCATCTCACCAACAGAAGTAAAGGTTTCACTTGCACCGCTAATGCTTACCGATACTGTTGTTTTCTCGATTTGAGCCTCTGCCATTTGACTGGCAATTGTGCGTTTCCAAATCAACTCATACAATTTCTTTTCTTGTGCAGTTCCATCTATTTGGGTTTTATCCATATAGGTTGGGCGAATGGCTTCGTGCGCTTCTTGTGCACCTTTTGCATGAGTTTGGTAGTTACGAGAGCGACTATACGACTCACCATATAGCTTTTCGATTTCTTCTTTCGCTGCTCCTCTTGCCAAAGTAGATAGGTTTACGCTGTCAGTACGCATGTATGTGATGTGTCCACCTTCGTAAAGACGTTGCGCAACCATCATAGTTTGCGACACAGTGAAGCCCAACTTGCGTGCAGCTTCTTGTTGAAGTGTCGATGTTGTGAATGGAGGTGCAGGCATTCTCTTTAGCGGTTTCTTCGCTATTGAGGCGATTTGGAAGGTAGAATCCTTACTCTTTTCGAGGAAAGAAACAGCCTCTTCGTGACTCTTAAAGCGTTTATCCAATTCTGCTTTGAGCTCTGTTACATTGCCTTCGCCATCTTTTAGCACAAAGATAGCATTCACTCTATAATAGGGTTCGCTTTTAAATGCTTGAATTTCACGCTCTCTTTCAACAATCAAACGCACGGCAACACTTTGCACACGACCTGCTGAAAGAGCTGGTTTCACCTTTCTCCACAACACAGGCGATAGCTTAAAGCCCACCAATCGGTCAAGAACTCGACGTGCTTGTTGTGCATTTACCAAGTTCATGTCAAGCTGACGAGGTGTCTCTATCGCATGAAGTATGGCTGGTTTTGTGATCTCATGAAACACAATTCTATTGGTTTTATCTTCGTCTAAGCCTAAAACCTCGCATAAGTGCCATGCAATAGCTTCTCCTTCACGGTCCTCATCGGATGCTAACCAAACCGTTTTACTTTGTTCTACATTTCGTTTTAACTCTGAAACGAGTTTCTTCTTTTCTTCGGGAACCTCATAACATGGGTCTAAAGTCTTTGGGTCTATACTGATTTCTTTTTTCTTTAAATCTCGTATATGTCCATAACTTGACATCACCTTGAATTCTTTTCCAAGGAACTTCTCTATTGTTTTTGCCTTAGCGGGGCTCTCTACGATAACTAAATTCTGTTGCATATCAATGAGATCGTATTTAAATTTTGGTTGCAAAATAAATAAAAAGTCTACTTATACATTATTATATAGAGTGTTTTTTGTGTTTTTTTAAGTTTTGGCTCTTTGTTTATTCTGTTTTTGTTTCGCCTATTTCATTAGCAAGCTGTGTGCCAATCAACAACGAGCTTAACATCTCTTGCATTTTTAGAACGTTGTACATCGATTGTATTCTGGGTAAAATTGGAGCATTTGGGGAGATTTTTGGAGGTATCTTGGAAGCAGATTCGGAGTGAAGAATGATAAGAAAAGAGGCAAAAGGAATGTTTTTAGCCAAATAACAGAGCAAATTCTCACGCACGAGCGTAGGTTCATTAGTGAGTAAAAGGACTGCTTTTGTAAAGAAATGCTTTTTAGTTGCACTGCAACAGCTATCGAATTACATCGAAAATGCAGTATTTTTATTTTCTAAAAGCATTGACTTTACCTACCAATAACAATGCTTTTGGGTGCATTTTTCGCAAAAATCGCCCATTTTATCGATTCTTTTTGTTTTCATTCGCTTTGTTATCATTTTGCACTTCTCTATTTTTCGCTATTGAGAAGCGAAGTGTTTTGGATTTAAAATGTGCGCCTTTATTTCGCATTCTCTCCTACTCTATTTTTAGATTATTTAGCAGTTCAACCCCTCTTATCACCTTCAACAGATGCTTTATCTATTTTATTTCTTGGCATCTGTTTTGCATCTCTTTCGCCTTTCTAAAATAATTCCCGATTAAATCGCATTTTTATAGATTTCATCGACATTGTTTTATTCGATGAAATGGCGCATTTTAGTCCTTTTATTTCTTCCCCAACACAAGAAAAAGGCCTTGTATGCTACACTAAAAAGGATTTTAGTGGGTTGGCAAGGGTTCTTGCTTTGCAAGACTTGCGCAATGAGCTTGGGTCATAAAAAGATGGTTTTATTTTGAGTTATCTGCTATTTCTACTAACTTTGTTGCATGGTATTAAATTATATTTGGATTGGCTTTTTCATCATTGCGTTCGTTGTTGGACTGGTAAAAGTGATTTTTATGGGCGACACCGACGTGTTTACCACCATGATGAATAGTACTTTTTCCTCGGCAGAAGCAGCCTTTAAGATCAGCATTGGTTTAACAGGTGCCTTGTCGTTGTGGCTTGGTGTAATGAAAATTGGAGAGCAAGGCGGTGTGATTAACATGCTGTCTCGGGTCTTAAGTCCTGTGTTTTCTAAGCTATTTCCAAGTATTCCTAAGGGTCATCCCGCAACAGGTAGCATCTTTATGAACATCGCTGCCAATATGTTAGGGCTCGATAATGCGGCAACTCCATTGGGTTTAAAAGCAATGGAACAGCTACAAACGCTCAATAAAGACAAAGACACGGCGAGCAATGAAATGATTATGTTCCTTGTTTTGAACACTTCGGGACTAACACTTATACCTGTTTCGATCATGGTTTATCGTGTTCAGGCTGGCGCTTTGCAACCAACCGACATCTTTATACCCATTCTTATTGCCACTTTCTTCTCTACTTTGGCTGGCATCATCATCACTTCTATCTATCAACGCATCAATCTTTTCAACAAAACCATCTTACTAACGTTTGGCGGAATGCTTGCTGTGGTGTGCGGATTGATTTGGGGTTTGGATCAATTAGATAAAGACACCATGAACAAGGTGAGCACACTTACTGCCAACATCATACTGATGTCTATCATTGTTTGCTTTATTTTGGCTGGCGTAAGAAAGCGAATTAACGTGTATGATGCCTTTATCGAGGGCGCAAAAGAAGGTTTTAACACCGCAATACGCATCATTCCCTATCTCGTTGCCATGCTGGTTGCTATCGCAGTGTTTAGAGCTTCGGGCGCAATGGACGTGCTGATAGGTTCTATTCGATGGTTGATTGCATCGCTTGGAGTAGACGCAAGGTTTGTAGATGCATTACCAACGGCTATTATGAAGCCGCTTTCGGGTAGCGGAGCACGTGGAATGATGGTGGACGCAATGAACACTTATGGTGCAGATTCGTTCGTTGGACGATTGAGTTGCATTTTCCAAGGCTCTACAGACACTACTTTTTACATCTTAGCGGTGTACTTTGGAAGTGTGGGAATACGCAAAACTCGCCACGCAGTTGCATGCGGTTTGCTGGCAGATTTAGCGGGAGTAATTGCTGCAATAGCCATTGCTTACTTCTTTTTCTCATAGTTTTGCAACACAATACATTTATCTTTTCGTAACTTTGCATTTGTTGTTATCACATCATAACACAGTAATAGCGAAATAAATACAATCAAAACACGGTTTTATGGCTAATTTAAAATCACTCGCAAAGGATACTGCTATCTACGGAATGAGTAGTATTTTAGGTCGTTTTCTCAACTATTTACTTGTTCCTTTATACGCTTCTGACATCTTTGTTGCAAGTGGTGGATATGGAGTTATCACAAACTTATATGCCTATACTGCTCTTCTGTTGGTGATATTGACATACGGAATGGAAACAACTTTCTTTAGATATGCCAACAAAACCAATGAAGATCCACAGAAAGTATATTCATCTACGCTCATAATGGTGGGCTTTACCTCGCTATTATTCATCGTTTTGGTGTCTATTTTCTTACAACCTATATCGGGAGTAATGGGCTATTCCGACCATAGTTCATACGTTTGGGTGATGGCTGCCACTGTTTCTATCGACGCTTTCCAATGCATTCCTTTCGCATATCTACGTTATAAAAACCGTCCTATCAAGTTTGCTGCACTCAAACTCTTGTTCGTTACCTTCAACATCGCATTAAATTTGCTCTATTTTTTGGTGCTACCCGATTTATATAAGAGCTATCCTGACATCATTCAGCATATTTATAACCCTGAAACGGGCGTTGGTTATGCCTTTTATATCAACCTTGTGTGTACGGCAAGCATCACTTTCTTCTTCTATAAGGAATTAACTGGCTTTAAATATACATTCGATAAGGAACTGGCTAAACGCATGTTATCCTATAGTTGGCCTATCCTTATTCTTGGAATTGCAGGTATATTGAATCAAAATGCCGACTTTATTCTCTTCCCATATCTATACAAAGGTAGTCAAGCACATCAGCAATTGGGTATCTATGGCGCAGCAAGTAAGATCGCAATGATTATGGCAATGATTACACAAGCATTCCGTTACGCCTACGAACCCTTCGTTTTTGGCAAAGGAAACGATAAAGATAACCGTGAAACCTATGCTATTGCGATGAAATACTTTATCATTTTCACCCTACTTGCATTCCTTGCGGTGATGGGTTACATCAACATTTTGCGCCATATCATCAGTAGACACTATTGGGAAGGATTGAAAGTGGTGCCTATTGTGATGGCTGGAATGATTATGATGGGCATTTATTTCAACCTATCTTTTTGGTATAAGCTGATCGATAAGTCCATTTGGGGAGCTTATTTCTCTGGTATTGGTTGCTCTGTGTTGATTCTTATCAATGTAATCTTTGTGCCTCAGTATGGCTATATGGCGTGTGCGTGGGCTGGACTCATTGGATATGCAACAGCAATGACGCTCTCTTACTTTGTAGGACAAAAGAAATACCCTATCAATTACCCCTTAAAAAGCATCGGAATATACGTTCTTATGACTGTAATCTTCTTCATTGCCATCACTTATAGCAATCAACATCTACCTAAGATATATGCCCTTGCAGTGAATACGCTCATTATCTTTGCATTCATTGCACACATTATATATCACGATTTGCCCCTAAGTAGCATACCAGTGATAGGAAAGTATTTCAGAAAAGGATAATTCAAAACTCAAATAAAGACAAATAACAAAAAGTATGAAGAAAACTCTTTTAGTATTATTTGCCATTGCTTCTACCCTAATAGCTAAGGCAGATGAAGGTATGTGGACGCTTTATAACCTTCCACAAGCCGTTTATCAACAGATGAAAGGACAGGGATTCGAACTCCCTTACAACAGTATTTATAAGGGAAAAGACGCCATTATGAAAGGTGTTGTGAACTTCTCGGGCTATTGTTCGGGTGTAGTTGTGTCGCCAGATGGCCTTGTTTTCACCAATCACCATTGCGGTTTCGAGGCTATTCGTAGTCATTCAACCGTTGAACACGATTACATGAAGGACGGATTCTATGCTAAGTCGTATGCAGAAGAATTGCCTAACAAAGATACTTTCGTATCGTTTATGATTGAACAAAAGGACATTACAAGCGAATTAGAGGCTCTTGGTATTGATAAGAAGACCACTATTCAAAAGGAACAGCTCATCGATTCGCTCGAAAATGTGCTTACTCGCAGAGCAAAAGCTATCGACTCAACTTATCATGTCAATATCGATCCATTCTATGAGGGCAACAAATACTACGCAACTACATATCAAGACTTCACAGATGTACGTCTTGTGTTCACCGTTCCCAAGTCAATGGGTAAGTTTGGAGGCGAAACAGACAACTGGATGTGGCCTCGTCAGACCTGTGATTTCAGCGTTTTCCGTATCTATGCCGATCCAAAAACAAACAAACCAGCGGCATATAGCAAAGACAATGTACCTTACAAGCCAGCTCATTGGGCTCCCGTTTCGCTCAAAGGCTATGCAGAAGACAGCTTTGCAATGACTATGGGCTACCCAGGAAGCACCAATAGATACCTTAGTTCTTATGGTATTAAGGAAAGAAGAGATGCTATTAACGAGCCAACAGCACAAGTTAGAGGCGTAAAACAAGAGGTTATGACTCGCCACATGCGTGCAAGTGAAGCAGTGAGAATTAAATATGACTCTAAATTTGCACGTAGTGCGAACTACTGGAAAAACTCTATTGGTATGAACAAATGTATCGATTCTATCGGTATTATCAACCAAAAGAAAGACTATGAGAATCGTTTAAGAAGATGGCAAGACAGCACTGGCTACCTAAAAGGAAAGCTTAACTTCGACCGTATGGCTGATCTTTATGCACAATGTTTCGACCTTATGCGCACAATGCGTTACTTTAGAGAAACATTCCACGGCACAGGTGAGTTTGTAGATCGTGCTAATCGCCTAAATAGAATGGAGATTAAAGGCTCTAAAAACAACAAAAAAGCCCAATACATCGAGTTTGAAAACAACGAAGATGCATGGGATGAAGCACTCGACAAGGAAGTTCTTGGCGTTCTTTTAAAGAACTATAGAGAGCATGTTGACAAACAATACTTGCCTAAGTTCTACACAGAAATAGACCAAAAGTTTGGCGGAAACTACGTTAAATACGTGGATTATCTCTACAAAAACTCTCTTTTGATGAAGAAGAACACTAAGATTTATGTTTATAAGAAGAAGGCTTTAACCGACCCAGGTGTTCTTTTCGGTCTTGACCTACTCGACATTCGTGGTGCATTGAGCCACCAATTGAATGCCATTAAGGATAGCATTGATTTGCAAGAGAAATATCTTTGCGCAGCCAAATTGCGTATGGAAGAAGATATGCCTCACTACTCTGACGCTAACTTTACAATGCGTTTGAGCTACGGACAAGTGAAGAGTTATGAGTTAGGTGGTAACAATTCGGGTTATTTTACAACCGCTCCTACTATCGTTAAGAAGATGAATAGAGGCCAAGAGGTGTACGATTATCGTGCAGAATCTATCTTAAAAGAATTGCTTTCTGCTAAAGACTTCGGCCAATATACCGACAAAGTAAGTAAAGAGTTGCAACTTTGTTTCTTAACAACCAACGACATTACTGGCGGAAACAGTGGTTCTCCTATCTTTAATGGTAAGGGAGAGCTTATTGGTTTGGCGTTCGATGGCAACTGGGATAGCCTTTCTAGCGATATAAACTTCGACGCTCGCCTTGCTCGTTGCATTGGAGTTGACGTTCGTTACATGCTTTATCTAATGGATAAATGGGGACATGCTGATCGCTTACTAAAAGAAATCAACGCTAAATAAATAAACTTCTTAGGGCAACATACTTTGCCCTAAGCCTATAACACTATAAAAACAGCGATTTAATCGATGTGGGTTTACTTCTCGAAAGAGATAAATCACCGATTAAATCGCTGTTTTTTTTCTATTAATTCACTAAACAACCAGTTTGTGCATCTGCGCAATTTGCTCTTCAACAAGGGTTTTTAGTTCTTCATTCTCAAGAATCTTGATATCTTGAAAGAGTCCTAACACGAAGCGAACAACAGGCACTAAGCTCACCACTTCGGTCTTTAACAACCAACGTTCGCCTTCTAATTCTATCAAATAGGCTTCTGATTGGGGATATTCTTCAATGAGAAGATTGTGCGAAAGCTGACCCAATTCGAGGCAGATAGACTGCTTTTCTTCGCCCGAGAACATAAAGATATCGGTGAAAAGCTCTTTATGCTCGTGTTCGTGCATCCAATCTACATCTAAAATCTCTACATCGTGCGTGCGAGATATTTTGAATGTTTTGTTGACATGCGTTTTTAATTCAAAGCATCGCACCTCGTTTTCGTTATTCAAAAACAAGTAAGGCTCTACAATGCGGTCGGCAATTGTTTTGCTATGAGGCGAAGAATACTTCCGTAAACGCACTGCTTTATGCGATTCCATCGCTTCTCTTAGCTTTTGAATGTTTCGTCTTCGTCTTTTGAGATGTGCTGGTTTGGTTAATAACTCGAGGTTATAAAATCGTTCAAACTTCACTTTTATAGACCTAACCATGTTGTCTTCATCATCTTGTCCCAATAACATTTGATAAAGAAACATGGCCTCCGAATCGTTTAAGGCAATACTATCGTGTAGCTTTCGAAAGAATTGATTCCTTCGATCGAGGCGATATTTAGTGCCGTTTTTAATGATTTTAAACCCGTACTTTTTAAAGTTTTCGAAATAATAGTAGATATTCCGTTGCGTAACTCCTAAACGTTTTGCTAACTCTTGTGTGTCGTGCTCATGGTTATCGGTTAGAAGTAGTATCAGTTCTAATTCGTTTCCGTATTTGTTCATAGGCTTGTTTGTGTGAAACAAAGATATAAAAAAAGTTATAACCGATAGGCTTTTTTGCCTAAAAAATCTGCATTTCACCGCAAAATCTTGACCTTCACTATTTATAAGTCTTCGCTCCACTCATTTAAAAGCAATGAGTTTATACCGCAAAAGCGGTGCTTTTACCATGTAAAAGGACTGCTATTACACCCCAAAAGCAATGCTTTTTGCAAGTGGGTGCAGTGCATACAAAAAAAAACATTGGTTATGAGAAGCTTTATCCTTAGCTGAGCTTTAGAGCGAAATATACACACTTATTCAACGAAGAGGCACCATAATTGCAGAGAAATGGACGAACTTTAAAGCTATATTTGTTAGTCTACTCCCCAAAAGTAAAATCGCCTTCTATAGGATATAGAAAGCGACTTTATTTAGAAATAGAGAACATTCGATGTTCAATTTATTTGAAATTACATTGCTCACCTTCATGTTCTTTAACGAATAATTTACGTTCATGATTCATTAAAGAATTCATAATTAAAAACTGAAGAGTAACAAAACCTTCACTACTGCTTGTGTAATCAGAAATAATTTCCGAAATTTGTGAATGTGTAAGTTCCATTTTTTTATTATTTTTTTTGCTTATACAAAGATAAGAAAATATGGACTTACACACTTTTTTAGTACACTACCTATCTCACTCTCTCCTCCCTTGGGCATATCAACAATGGGCGGTAGCCTACCAGTGGGCGGACAAAGTGTCCGCCAAAGCAAAGCGACTACCTATAAAAAAGAAAGCAAGTCTTGGTGCCGCCTAATGGCGGATCCAAGACTTGCTTGTAAGTATTATGAGATTATTGTTTATAGAATACCTCTTCGCTTTAATTCAAAGAAACATTTTCTGGTAGCCTCTATATCAGAGCCAGCATCATGTGCATTATCAAAGTTTTCTCCAAAAAGTTTATAATACAATTGTTGAAGTTTTGGATATTTGTAGCCGTACAAGCCCGAAATCTTACAAAAATCAGTAGACTTCTTCATCGTACAGATTTTATTTATCTTCTCCAAGGTTTCTTTCTCATCTATCATGTCATTTCTTATTAGCTCAGCTGTAACGACATGAATGTCGAAATAGATGTTATGCCCAACTAAAATGACATCATTATCGTCAACGTCATTTACAAAATCATATAGAACATCACATAAATTTTCGCCATCTTCTACTGCTTTTTCCTGAGTTATTCCGTGTATGTTAATAGAGGACTGCGGTATCCTAAAACCTTCTGGAGAAATTATTCTTGATTGAAGCTCTTTATATATGTCTCCATTTTTACGAGTAATCAACCATGCTATTTGAACTAATCTTGGCCAATTGTTTGTGTCCTCGCTTGGAGCATTATAGTCATTCGGGATGCCTGTGGTTTCCGTGTCGAAAAATAGATATAGTTGCTCCCGACAGCAATATTTTTCAGCATTGTCATAAATCAGTTCACAATGGAATTTTTCAAAATGAAGATTGCCATCCTCATCTTCTGTACGTATTTCAAAATGATTTATATTGTTTTTGTCAAGGTAATACCTTACATCTTGAAGAGTACCCTCAATTACTCCACCAGCTATCAAACTGGCAAGGTTAAAATAAGAGACCAAGTTGTCTGCAGACTTAAAATATTTTACTGCTTTAGCTTTGTCTACTTCAACTCCTCTACCTAAGGCATATGCTATACCTAAAGCATTAAGAGAGTCTCTTGTATTACATTGTTTTATCCATTCAAGATTATCATAGAAGTTATGATTACAATAATCCTTGTATGTAAAAAACTTAGTGCTCTTCTCATACAATTCATAAACTCGTTTACCATTTTTATATTGATTGTATGAGTAGGTATCAATAAAAACTTTAATCAACAAGTCTATATATGATAAATTCACATTTAGAGGTGATGATTCGGGATAGATGTTATCCCTAAAATAATACATTTCATCATTAATCTCCGTTGGAGGCATGAGAATATGACCATCCCATTCCAATTCAAGTTTTTGGAAATGTTTAATTTTTTCACCATCAACATATGTGTCCCATGGTGTGAATATCATGTCGTGAATATCAGTTAAGATTGCTTCCGATGTGAAAATTATAGAAAAGCCTGTCCCATTTTTATTTATGATTACCCAAGGATAATCAACAGGAAGCCTAAGTTCTTTGAGAAACTGAACAATGTACCCATTAATGTCCTTTAATCCATAAAGGCACGAAAAAGATGAAGAGTCAAGGTCATGAATATCATGCACAGTAATTGCATGATATTTATTCCAACCTGTTATAAGTGCAATTCCACTACAATCGTCCATTTGACTATTTATCAAAGAGGCTGCTGTTTGCTGCTTTTGATAATTAATGGACGATGGGTTAAACGAATATTCTCCAACCTCACTCCTAAAAATTTTCATTACATTCATTCCCAATGAATTGTAATATAAAGACGCACATTTTATCTCTTGTTGAAAAATTTGGCTATAATTATTCATTTTAATAGCTTATTTAATTATACAATTCCAAAGCACTTTCCATCGAGATAACCTCGCGTGGCTTCATCTTGCCGTAGATATTCGTCCGCCTCTCACCGAAACTGATAAACTCACCGAGTTTGAAGCGAAGGTAGGGGGTACTGTCCTAGAAAGTGTGTAATCTTAAATTTCTTTTCTTCGTTTATTATTTATATTTCTTTGTTGTTTTTCCAGGATTTCCATTGATGCATTTTTCTTGCATATGTTGTTTTTGTTTCTTGCATTGCAACACTTGCAAGTAGGAAAAGCACTGACTTACTTGTTGGCATTGACGTCCTCATTTTTATTGTTCTCTTATATTTTCTATTGAGTCTTTCAATGCAATTTGTGGTATATATGCACCTTTGTACTTGTACAGGAAAGTCCATATAAGTAAAGTAAGCTATGTTTCTTTCTGCTTTATACTTCTTTAATACAGGATATTTCTTTTCCCATCTGACTACAAAAGTAATAAATTATTCATATCCCAACAAAGATTTCATCTCTTTGTTTTCTAAAGTAAAGACCTCATTAAGTTCTTCTGCCATCTGCGGTTTATCTTTATGTGAGACACAATTTAGTGTTTGTCGCTTGACGTGAGCTACGCAGAACTGATGAGATGCTTGAGGAAAAGCCGCACAAACAGCGTTCTCTATTCCTTGAAGTGCATCCGATACCACTTAATCTATTTGAGTTACTCCTCGTTCTTTCAACTCTTCAAGCTCTTCTTTCCAGCATATCGCCCCTTCAGTAGGGTGATTTACAACACTTAACATCTCTCTACTTCCATCTTCTAAAACCCCTAAAATGGTATAATAAGCCTCTTTGGATACTTGTTTGTCTCTGCGAGTAGTAATGAAAGTAGCATCAATATAAATGGCTAAATAATGAGAAGAAAGTCTGCGATTGAGCCATTGTTCAACATCTTCACGGCAATTGGTACTCAAATAAGAGACTTGTTGTTTACTATAAGTGCGTCCATAAATTGCATCAGATATTTCACCTATTTCTTCAGTAGTAAGACCTTTGGTGTAAAGAAGATTGAACAACTTTGCACGTTCTTCACTTTCACTACGGATTAAGCCTAAAAGAACAGGATAGAAATTTCCACTGCGACTACGAGGAATACGAAGAGAAAACTCAAATCCATGACTATACCAACGACGAGAACGAAAGTCATTACATTGCTCACCTTCATGTTCTTTAACGAATAATTTACGTTCATGATTCATTAAAGAATTCATAATTAAAGACTGAAGAGTAACAAAACCCTCACTACTGCTTGTGTAATCAGAAATAATTTCCGGAATTTGTGAATGTGTAAGTTCTATTTTTTATTATTATTTTTTTAGCTATACAAAGATAAGAAAAATATGGACTTACACACTTTTTAGTACGCTACCTTTATCTTTATTTATTCTGGTTATCTTATTTATTTTAAATGGACAATGGATTATAAATGCGATGTAACAACTATTAAAAGATAAAAAGAAAAGAGCTTCCACCTTCATGGCTAAAGGTAGAAGCTCAATAGAGAGGTTTTTAGGCCTTTCTTGATATATACTTTAAACTAACTTTCTTATTGGTGTTATGGCATTAATGCGCCTTACCCATTGTAAACTTAAAGGTTCTGTCGATGCAAGGTACACGATATTGCTCGAGAGCGATACCACGTTTACTCCAAGAGTCTACTCCACCAAGACCTGCTTGACATGCATCGATGCACAAGTTGGTGAATTGTGACTTAGGAACTTGTTGGCTATGACGTTGTGTTTTCTTTTCACCATCGTCTAAGTCTTCGATGTTATAATGTAAAGCACTCATTGAACAAAGCTCGAATGGACGAATGAATAATCCTTGACCTGCTTTATTTGTTTGCTTCCAAACACGAATATCACTCTTTGTTCCTGTTTCTTGTGGACGCACATAAGCAAAGAATTGATCATCTACATTTTGCTTATAGATACCTACAAGCTGCGACTCTTTACGGTCTGAATAGTTCTCTACTGGACCTCTTCCATAGAATGTAGACTCGTCCATGTCGTAAGGCATTTGCATCAACATTCCAAATCTAAACATATCAGGATTTTTCTTTCCTGGTGTTGTTTGCATTGTTTCTTCTACATCTACTCTACCAGTTGGATAAATGGTGTAGGTTAAGAACAACTTAGCCTCAACTTTTGGCATATCATAGCTAGCCTTCACTGTAATAATTGTTCGCTTATCACCAGTTGCTTGCTTTTCTTTTTGAACGTCGAATGCAGTGAGTTGCATTTCAGGATTACGCCAAACAGCGTAGTCTTGTTGTATGCCTGCACCCATATCGTTATCGGTTGGAGCTCTCCAGAAGTTGGGTCGAAGTGTTCCACCCTTAGCAATCATTGCTTGATTGTCTATATTATAAGAGGTGAGATAGCCGTTTTGCTTGTTGAATGTAAGACTAAACTTAGAGTTTTCTACTGTAAGTTCATTGGTCTTTTTATGCTCTTTCACTTTAACCTTATTGTCTATCTTCACGCCTTTTTCGCAAACTGCATTTAAGAAACAAGCTTGGAAAGGCATAACACCTTCTTGTAGTTGAATTTGATTGTATGCAACTACTTGTCCTTTTTCCATCAATGGTTCAGCATTCTTCAATGTGAAAGAAACATTTAAGAATACTTCTTCCTTTGGATTTTTGATGTCTTTCCATCCTAACTCAATCAGCTTAGAAGTTTGTGGCGCAATGTCTAGATTTTCAACAACACCCTTTTCCACTGATTTTCCATTAGCAATAACCTCCCAATTCAACGCATAATTAGACAAATCTTTAAAGAAGTTTTCGTTGAACACGGTAATTGTCTTTTTCTCTTTGTTAATATTTCTCACCCAAATATTTTGGTAGAAATATCCAATTTCAAACGCTTCGGGATTAGGAATACGATCTGGATTAATCAAACCGTTGCAGTTAAAGTTGTTATCACTTGGGTCGTAAGTGTTAAAGTCGCCACCATAAGTGTAGATAACGTTTCCTTTTTCATCAGTTTTGCACAATCCTTGGTCTACAAAGTCCCAAATAAAGCCACCTTGAAGCTTGTTAGGATATTGACGAATTAGATCCCAATATTCTTTGAATCCACCGCTTGAGTTACCCATAGCGTGAGAATATTCGCATTGAATAAGTGGACGTTGGTCTTCAGGAGCAGTAGAGTTAGCATAATCTTCCATTTCCTTTTGACTTCTATACATTGGGCAATAAATATCTGTGTGACTGTTCTTTATTGCTCTTTCGAATTGAACTGGACGAGAATAGTCCATTCCTTTAATCCAATCGTATGCAGCAACGAAGTTTGGTCCGTCTGCAGTTTCGTTTCCAAGTGACCAGAAAATAATACTTGGATGATTAAAATTGGTTAGAACATTGTGTTGGTTGCGTTCTAATATCTGCTTAGCAAAGAGTGGAGTCTTTGATATTGCATCGTCTCCATAATGGAAACCATGGCTCTCTTGGTTCGCTTCTGCACAGAGGTAGATACCATATTCGTCGCAAAGGTCGTACCACATTGGATCATCTGGATAGTGACATGTACGCACTGCATTGATATTAAAGCGTTTCATCAACTTGATATCTTCTATCATACGCTCACGAGTTACAACATAACCATTTAGTGGATCTACCTCATGACGATTGGCTCCTTTGAAGAATACAGGCTGTCCGTTTACCCAAACTTGGCTTCCTTGTATCGAAACATTTCTGAAACCGACTTTAAAAGGAATAACTCCTACTGTGGTATAGTTTACTTTTGCGTTCTTGCCTTTGCCCTTTCCTACAACCTCTTTGCGCATTACGTCTACTAAAAGAGTGTAAAGATAAGGATCTTCTGCACTCCATTGGTGAACATTCTTTATCTCATAAAGGTTTTGTTTATCTGTCGATGTAGCGTCAAGAACCATATTTCCATTTGCATCGAACAAACGATAGCGAGTTGCTACATTGCTGTTGGCATCTCTTTTTACAAAAATGGTTCCATCTTTATAATCGTTTTTCAAGCCAGCAATAAAGCGAATATCGTTTACATTTGCTGTTTTGTTGCGCTTATATAAATAGCTTTGACGTGCAACTCCCGACAAACGCCAGAAGTCTTGGTCCTCACAATAGGTTCCATCGCACCATCTAAAGGTTTGGAATGCTATGAGGTTCTTTCCTGGTTTAATATAAGGTGTAACGTCGAACTCTGCTGCTTGCTTTGAATCTTCAGCATAACCAACGAATTGTCCGTTTACCCAAAGATAGATATTAGATGTTACTGAACCGAAATGTGCAATGATTTGCTCTCCATTCCAATCGCTTGGAACGTCGATATATCTACGGTATGAGCCTACTCTATTATGCTCTGTTGGAACCATTGGTGGGTTATCTTTAAAATGACCACGCCATGGGAAGCCCACATTTACATAAACAGGGTCGCCAAATCCATTCAATTCCCAGTTGCCAGGAACAGGCATTGTTCCCCAAGAAGAATCGTTATAATCAAGTTTATAGAAATCGGTTGGTCGTTCATTGGCATTCTCAACACCTTTAAAGCTCCACTTTCCGTTCAAAGACAAATAGTTGCTTGATTGTTCTGGGAGTCCTTTTAAAGCACTGTTTTCATTTTCATACATAAAGAACGACGCATGAACAGGGAATCTGTTCAATTCATTCACACTCATATCGTGCCACTCTGTAAACGTAGGTACAACCGTAGCACTAGCAGAAACTGCGCTAAAAAGTAGGGCAGCCGTAATAAATGATTTTATCATGTATAGGTTGTTATGATTTAAGTTTGTGCAAATATACTTAAAAAGAACTACTTTTACATCACATTCTCGTTTTTTATAAATCATTATTTAAATCAAACGTTTTTTATATAGTACCTTTTTATATGTCATTTCTCACCTAGTCGTATGACAGACGACCTGAAAGTTGTAAACAACAGAAAAACAATTTCTTACCAAAACGTTGATGCTACTCACTTAAATATTTTTAAACGGCCTATAACACCTCTCCTTTTATATTATCTTTGCAATAGAGTTTTCAAGGCGTTGAAATACTTTCAGAATATAAAAATGTTACCAAAAAGTTCCATTTCATCGAAGAATTCCTCCTAATTTTTCATCTGTTTGAAGAAAAAAGACATAGGTTTACTTACAATTTATCACCTTTTATCTCGCAACATATCTCTTCTAGTGATTCAGTCTATCTATATTTTATAGATAAAAAAGCAAATTAAAGGCTTCAAAAGCCCTGTAATAAATTTGTTCATTTATTACTTTTATACTAACTTTGCACATTAGCATAATATACAAACAATAACGATTTTCGTTAACTTTCATAACAATCACTGCACAAAAAGGAAAAAGATGGAATACAATTTTAGAGAAATCGAAAAGAAATGGCAACACTATTGGGTTGAGAATAACACTTATCGTGTTCAAGAAAACAATGAAAAACAAAAGTATTATGTACTCAATATGTTCCCATATCCTTCGGGTGCAGGTCTTCATGTGGGCCATCCTCTAGGTTATATTGCAGGCGATATCTTTGCAAGATACAAACGCTTGCAGGGCTTCAACGTATTGAATCCTATGGGATACGATGCTTATGGACTCCCAGCAGAGCAATATGCCATTCAAACTGGACAACATCCTTTGATTACAACTCAACAAAATATTGAGAGATATCGTAGTCAATTAGATAAGATCGGCTTTTCTTTCGATTGGGAAAGAGAGGTTAGAACTTGCGATCCTAAATACTATCATTGGACTCAATGGACATTTGTTAAGATGTTCGAGAGCTACTATGATACTGAAAAGAACAAGGCTTTGCCTATCAGTTTGCTTGTTGAGCAATTAGAAAAAGACGGCACTAACAACATTCATGCTGCGACTTCGAATGAAGAAAGCATTTCTGCTGAAGAGTGGAAAGCGATGAATGAAGAGGAACAACAACGTTTCTTGATGCATTATCGCATTGCTTATCAAGCTGAAACAAAGGTAAACTGGTGTGCAGCATTAGGCACTGTGCTTGCTAATGACGAAGTTGTTGACGGCTTAAGTGTACGTGGTGGTCACCCAGTTGTACAACGCAACATGTTACAATGGTGCTTAAGAGTGTCGGCTTATGCACAACGTTTGTTGGAAAGTCTTGACAACTTGCAATGGACCGACTCAATAAAAGAAACCCAAAGAAACTGGATTGGTCGTTCAGAAGGTGCTGAAGTAGAATTCAGACTACAATCAAACGACCTCCCAATAACCGTATTTACAACTCGTGCAGACACCATTTTTGGAGTGACATTCATGGTGCTTGCTCCTGAAAGTGAATACGTTGACATCGTAACAACAGACGAACAAAGAGCTGAAGTTGAAGCATATATAGCAGAAACAAAGAAGAGAACAGAGCGTGAAAGAATCTCAGATCGCCGTGTAAGCGGTGTATTCTCGGGCTCATACGCTATCAATCCGCTCACAAAGGTTGCTGTTCCTATTTGGATTAGCGATTATGTTTTGGCAGGATATGGCACTGGTGCGATCATGGCTGTACCCGCTCACGACAGCAGAGACTATGCTTTTGCTAAGCATTTCGATCTTCCTATCATTCCATTAATTGAAGGAGCAGATGTTAGCGAGCAAAGTTTTGATGCCAAAGAGGGTATTGTAATGAACAGTCCTGTTGCTGAATTAGAACCTGAACTCAAAGCTAACGGAGGCTTAATTCTTAATGGTTTAACTGTAAAAGAAGCTATTAAGACCACAAAGGCATACATTGCACAACACAATCTCGGTAGAGTTAAGGTGAATTATCGTCTTCGTGACGCTACATTCTCACGTCAACGCTATTGGGGAGAGCCCTTCCCAGTGTACTACAAGAATGGTATTCCTTACACACTTCCTGTAGATTGCCTTCCATTAGAATTGCCTACGATTGACAAATACGAGCCAACTGAAAGCGGAGAGCCACCTTTAGGACGTGCAAAGCTATGGGCTTGGGACGAAAAGAACCGCCAAGTGGTAGACAAGAGCTTAATAGATAACCAACAAGTGTTTGCTCTTGAGTTGAACACTATGCCTGGTTTTGCTGGAAGTAGTGCTTACTACCTTCGCTATATGGATCCTACTAACACCAATGAACTTGTTAGTGACGATGTAGTGAACTACTGGAAGAATGTAGATTTATATCTTGGTGGATCTGAACATGCCACTGGTCACCTTATTTATTCACGTTTTTGGAATAAATTCTTGTTTGACTTAGGCACCGCAAAGACCGAAGAACCATTTGAAAGACTTGTGAATCAAGGTATGATTCAAGGTCGTTCTAACTTCGTTTATCGTGTAAAAGACAGCGATAAAGAAGCTCCTTTATTTGTTTCACTCAATTTAAAAGACCAATACGACACCACACCTATTCACGTAGATGTGAACATTGTATCGGGCGATGTCTTAGACATTGAAGCCTTTAAGGCATGGCGTCCAGAGTTCAAGAATGCACAATTCGTTCTTGAAAACGATAAATATGTTTGTGGATGGGCCATCGAAAAGATGTCGAAGTCGATGTTCAATGTTGTTAATCCCGACATGATTGTAGAACGATATGGCGCCGATACCCTTCGACTTTACGAGATGTTCCTCGGTCCTTTAGAGCAAAGTAAGCCATGGGACACCAACGGAATCGATGGATGTCACCGCTTCTTAAAGAAATTCTGGGGACTATTCTTCGACAATAGAGATAGCGATCAGTTGGCAATTAACAACGAACCCGCAACAAAAGAGCAATTAAAATCTGTGCACAAGCTTATCAAAAAGATCACAGCAGACATCGAAAACTTCTCGTTCAACACTGCTGTTTCTGCCTTCATGATTTGCATTAACGAGCTATCTCAGCTCAAGTGCCGCAACAAAGAATTGCTCGAGCAAGTTGTTATATTGCTCAATCCATTCGCACCTCATATCAGTGAAGAGCTTTGGAGCCTACTCGGACACACCAATAGCATATGCGATGCAGCATGGCCACAGGTGAACGAGGCTTATCTTGTTGAAGATGAGCAACAGCTTACCATATCATTCAATGGCAAAGCACGTTTCCAAATGAACTTCGCAGCCACCGCTTCATCTGACGAAATCCAAGCTATCACCTTGCAAGACGAGCGTACTATTAAGTACATCGACGGCAAAACAGTAGTGAAAGTAATTGTTGTTCCGAAGAAGATTGTGAACATTGTACTAAAAGGATGATAACTATTTAAACACGAAAAAAATACTATTTATGAATTTACACAAAGAAATGGTATACGCAGAGATTAAAGACTATGCCTTCATAACCTTGGGTTTGCTTCTTTATACCTTTGCTTGGACTGTATTTCTACTACCTTATCAAATCGTAACAGGTGGAGTTACAGGTATCTCGGCATTGATATTCTTTGCAACCAAGATACCTATTGTTTACACCTATGTGCCTATTAACGCCGCACTTCTTGTGGTTGCACTCTTTGTCTTGGGCTTTAAATTCATGGCAAAGACCATCTATGCAATCTTTGTACTCGGTTTCTTCGTTAGTATTGCCCAGCAAATGGTGACCCAAGCTGATGGAACAATGATCCAAATCCTTGGTCCTGGACAGGAATTTATGTCGGTTATCATTGGCTGTTGCATAACAGGAACCGCCCTATCTATAGTCTTTCTTCACAATGGTTCAACGGGTGGAACCGATATTGTTGCAGCTGTTGTCAACAAATATCACAACCTTTCGCTCGGAACAGTGCTCATCATTGTCGACGTAGCAATCATTTCAACTTCTTATTTAGTGTTTAACGACTGGAAGAGAATTGTTCTTGGTATGAGCTCTATGGCAGTTGAGTGTTTTGTTCTCGACTTTGTGATGAACAGTAGACGTGAGTCTGTTCAATTCTTGATCTTCTCTCGCAAGTATAAAGAGATTGCAGAGGCTATCGGTACAGAGCTTTACCATGGTGTAACCATATTAGATGGACACGGATGGTACACAGGAAACGAAGTGAAAGTATTGTGCGTTCTAGCAAAGAAATACGAAAGTCAACACATTTTCTTCCTCATCAAGATGATAGACCCTAACGCCTTTGTAAGTCAGAGTGCCGTTATTGGTGTCTACGGACAAGGATTCGACGAGATGAAAGTGCGCAAAGCTCGAAAGAAAAAACTAAAACAAGTAATAAGCAAAGATGAAGGAAGTAATGAAAATAGTGTTTGCAACCAACAACAATCATAAGCTTTCAGAGATAAGAGACATTCTTAACGAGGCTTGTGAGGTAAAGAGTTTAAAAGAAATTGGTTGCGATGTAGACATTCCCGAAACAGGAACTACCCTCGAAGAGAATGCTTTAATCAAAGCTAACTATGTGTGGGATCATTTCCATACCAATGTCTTTGCCGACGACACAGGTCTTGAAGTAGAAGCACTTAACGGTGAACCAGGCGTTTACAGCGCACGATATGCAGGCGGAGAAGGGCACGATAGCGAAGCTAACATACAAAAAGTACTCAAGAACCTCGAAGGAATAGAGAACCGCAAGGCACGCTTTCGCACCGTTATAGCATTCATTCGCAAAAACAAAGTCACTGGCGAAAAAGAAGTTTCGCTTGTCGAAGGCATCGTCAATGGTAGCATCACCACCCACAAAAGGGGAACCGCTGGCTTTGGATATGATGCCATCTTCATTCCAGAAGGATACGACCAAACCTTTGGAGAACTTGGAATGGACATTAAAAACGAGATTTCTCACCGTGCAAGAGCCGTGAAGAACTTTGCTAAAGAACTTGAAGATTATATTAAAGAATGAAGAAGATATTAGTTTGTAGTATTCTTTTATTAACATCGTTAATAGCCTTCTGCGCTCCAGTTGGAACGTGGAAGAATTATTTAGCCTATCACACTACCACAGAAATAGAGCACGTTGGCGACATCTATTACGTGCTTGCGTCGGGCGGTTTATATTCTTATAACGCAAAAGATGGAAGCATTTACACTTATGATAAGACCAACGGACTCAGCGATACTGGCATAAAAGCTATTCAATGGAATAAAAGTTCACGCAAACTAGTTATCGTTTATAAAGACAATAACATCGATCTGCTTTCTGAAAATGGCAAGATCGAGAATCTTCCCGACTATTATTTAAAGGCCATGACCGAAGATAAAACGATACACTCTATTTATAATAATGGTGTATTTGCTTATCTTTCCACCGCCTTTGGTATTCTTAAAGTCAACACAAAGAATGCCGAATTCAGCGACACTTATTTCCTTAACGAGTCGGTTGAATACACTTATATAGCCAACAACCAGCTCTATGCAGCCATACCCTCAAAAGGTTTAATGGCTTGTTCGCTCGCATCTAATCCACAAAACAAAAGCAATTGGAGCGTAGTAGGAGCCTATGTAGCACCCAACAAGCAGCTCAACGCCAGTGACCTTGCTGTTATTAATAAGGTGAAACCCAACGGAGCGCAATACAATAGTTTTGCTTTCATGACCATAAAGGGCAACACTCTTTACACCGCTCCAGGTGGATTCAATGCCGTTATAGATGCTTCTACCCCAGGAGCAGTGCAGGTTTACGATGGACAAAAGTGGACTATGTATGAAGACGACTTAACAACTAAGACGCCTAACATACCTTATGTGTCTATCACCTCAGTGGCAGTAGATCCCAAAGACGCCCAACATGTATTTGCATCGGGCAGAACTGGCTTATACGAGTTTAGAGGTGGCAAGTTTGTTAAGCACTACACCTATACCAATAGTCCGCTCAAAGCCTTCAAACCCAATAACCCCAACTATGTTATTACATTGAGTATCTCGTTCGATTCACAAGGAAATCTATACGTACTCAACGGCAATAACCCCGATGGAACATCGCTACTTCGCCTCAACAGCAATGGTTCTTGGGACGATTTGCATCAAGATGCGCTTTTTGCTAACGGCTATTCGTTCCGTATTCTCACCAACCTCACTTGGGACTCACGCAACCTTCTTTGGTTTGTTAACGACCACTGGGACAACAAGAGCTTAGCTTATTTCAATCCTAAAACCAATCAATTGAAGCTCTACTCTACCTTTTACAATCAAGACGGAGTAGCTTTAGGTGAAGGACGAGTGCATTGTGTGGCTGAAGATAAACAGCAAAACATGTGGATTGGCACAGGAAATGGCCCTATTATGCTCACCCCTTCGCAGATAAGAAGTGGTAGTGAGAACTTTAATCAGATAAAAGTTCCCCGCAACGATGGTACCAACTTTGCCGATTATTTATTGAGTGGAGTAGACATTACTTGTATTGTTGTTGACGGAGCCAATAGAAAATGGTTTGGAACCAACGGCAATGGTGTTTACCTTATCAGTGCCGATAACCTTCAAGAGCTAAAGCATTTCACGGCAGAAAATAGTCCTTTGCTCTCTAATACCATTGAATCGATGGCCATTAACAACAACACTGGCGAAGTGTTCTTCGGTACTTCAGAAGGACTTTGTTCGTATATCACTGATGCTACCGATGCTCCAAGCACCTCAAGCGATAGCGATGTGTTGGTTTATCCTAACCCTGTACTACCCGATTACACTGGTTTAATCACCATAAAAGGACTTGCTTTCGATTCACATGTGAAGATTGTCACCACCAATGGTGCATTGGTGGCAGAAGGAAGAAGCAATGGTGGTAGCTTTACTTGGGACGGAAACGACCAAAACGGACAACGTGTTGCAGGCGGAATGTATATCGTTTTATCGGCAACAGCAGAGGGCGAATCGAGCGTTGTCACCAAGATTGCCATCATAAGATAATGCTTTCATTGAGGTGCTACACTGCCTTTAGCATCCTTACACCCTATTTTTATTAAGAGAAAACAAGCTAAGTGTCCTAACCAAACAATAGAGATGAAACCTTCTCAAAGCACCACTACCGAGCAACACCTCATTCAAAACAATGCAAAAGCGGATTCAAATCCACGCATTGAGTGGTTAGATGTGGCACGAGGACTATGTATGTTGCTCATCATCTACGACCATTCCGATAGCTATTTCACCCTTCTCGATCCCCTCTTGCCCTACAATTGGTATGTAGCCAACGTGCTTTGCGCCTTTGTTTTCATTTCAGGTTATTTGTTTCCAACGCACACACAGCTTGTAGTGAGCAAGAAAATAAAAAGCATTTTCAGAACCCTTGTGGTGCCCTATCTCTTTTTTAGTACCCTTTTCACCTTTCCAAAAGCCTTTATTCATCAGCAAGATGTAAGCATTTCAGAATCGCTTTTCGGCATACTTAGCGGTCAATCGTCTTGGTTCATCTGCGCCCTTGTGGTGGCAGAACTGCTCTTCGTGGGTTTAGTTCAGCTGTTTAAAGACAACAAAATAGCCGTTCTCATCGTGTCTTTAGCGTGCTTCATTCTTGCAACGCTATTCCCAGAGCCCAACAATAACTATTGGAGTGCCGTGCAAGCCCTCCTTTTTATGCCCTTTTTGTGCATGGGTTGGCTCGCCAAACAACACGCATTCAAGATCAGCAACAAGCTTTTTGCCCTCGTTTTAGTCCTTTTCATCGTTCTAAAAGTGGTGGGCACACAAATCCACTTCACCGAAGTTATTGCGCCCATGCTCATCAATCAACCCCTTCTTTTTATGGTAGATATGTTAGTTGGCATTGCTCTTCTCATCTTTATAGCGCAGAAAATCAATCGAAACACCTTCATAGAACATGTTGGAAAGCACTCTTTGATATGTTATTTTCTATGCGGAGGTGTTCCACTTCTTTTCACTAAGCTATCCGAAAAGATAGGATTGGGTTTTAACAACGCCCCCTATCTCTTACCGCTTATCTTTCTTTTCTCTACCATTATCATCGTTGTAGCTGCCACTTTGATACAAAAATATTTGAGCTTTTTATGGAGTTCTAAGCGCAAGCAATAATCAATTGAATTGCAACGACGATGCAACCAGATGAAAAGGAAGATTAAAGGGCGAAATTATTTAGACTCTTTCACATTTCAAAAGGCACTCGTTGAGTTCCATTCTAAGTCATTTTTATAGCGTTTTTAGCCTCATCAACCCTAAAAAGTTGCGGTTTCATCGCCTATTTTTATCGATGAAATAGGCAAAAAGCATCATTTTATGAAAATATTAGGGCTATTTTTGTTTTTCGGTTTCACCACGCTCTCACTGCAAAAGCATTGCTTTTAGGGTTCACCTCTCGCCTTTTTTCAACAAAAAACATTCCTTTTGCCTCCTCAACTCAATGCTTTTACCTTCTAATTGATGCAAAAGCTATGCTCTTTCTTGTCTTATTGGCTCTCAAACGAAATCACATTAAAATCTACTCTCATTCTAAGTCATTTTCATAAGTAAGTTACTTCATCTCCCTTTCTTCGCCTAAAATAGAAAAAAATCACTCTTTCAGATTAAAAAATCTTAACAATTAAATCATAAGAAAATAGCCATTTCATCGTTTTTATAACACACAAGCACCAAATGTTGCCCATTTCTTGAAAGTATTATTATTCATAATAATAACGAAATATGGGTAATAATAACTATCTTTGTACTCTTTCTACACGACTTTTACACTGAACATCAGTATTAAAAGGTCGTTCAACGAAAAATGAAAAGACAACAAAAGGAATTTAAATACGTAAAAAGATGAAGATAATAGGCATAGTGAACAACTATCCCCAACACGATAACAAAACAGAAGAAACCAACAAAACAACTGCACAACCAGTTCTTTTTACCAAAACTGACGCTACCATTTTGAAAGATGGAAAGCCTTTTTTTGTGCCCGACAACATGGGAACAATATCTTGGAAGAGTGCTTTGGTGGTGCGTTTATGCAAATTGGGCAAGTCGGTTCCTGCTCGTTTTGCTCACAGATACTATGATGCTATTACCATTGGAGTGGACTTTACGGCTACGGATATGCAAAAGCAACTGGCAAAAGAGGGTCTGCCTTGGGACTTAGCAAAAAGCTTTGATGGCTCGTTGGTATTGGGTTCGTGGCTCAGTATCGACCAAATTAAAGACGTAAACATGATTCAATTTAACAACAACATCAACGAAAAGCCCAGTAGTGAGGGCTTTACCAACGACATGTTGCACAAGATTGATGAACTAATTGAATATATTTCGCAATTTATAACCATCAAAACTGGCGATTTACTTATCACTGGTGGCATTGGAGAAGAGCAAGAAGTGCTTATCAACCAACATTTCGAAGGATTTATAGAGAATAGAAAAGTACTCGATTTTTATAGTCGATAGCACTCTAAACCGCTTATCCTTGCACCGCAAAACTCCCTTTATCAATGAAACAACGACATGTGCATATATTGCTTTTAACGCTTGTGCTGGCCTTTGCTGCACAACTGTTACATGCCCAACGCTTTTATAATTTAACTTCAGATCAAGTTAAAATCGACTCGGTGTTGCCTCATTTCACCTACACCATTCCACTTTCTGAAAACTATAACGACTCTATCTATACCGTAGAAATTCTCTATCCTGAGTTTATAGATATGAGTTCTACCGACATTCAACGCTATAATGCGTTGTCGGGAAGCATTCTTCCCAACCTACCTGCAATACAACAACAGGTGGTTTTCGATAGAAAAAAGCCTTCTTTGCAAATTTCTTTCACTCCATTGGCGATGCGCCAAAACACCAGAAAGATTTTGGTGAGCTTTATGTTGAGTGTTAAATCAACAGCAAAGAAACGCACTCAAAAAGCTACTCTCACCCGAGTTGCAACGCTTCCTGCCGATAGATATGCGGCCAACTCTAAGCTATCTACGGGCAAATGGGCGAAGATTAGGGTGAAAAACACGGGCGTTTATCAGTTGACTAACGATGTAATTAAACGTGCTGGCTTTACTGATATCAACAAAGTGAAGATATATGGTTATGGAGGTTGGTTGCAAAACGAGCAGTTAAGACCACAAGAATTGGAGCAATTAGACGACTTGAAGGAGGTGCCTACATGCTACATCAATGGCAAACGTTTGTTCTTTGCCAAGGGAACGGTGTCGTGGAGCAGTGCATCTACAAGCAAACGCACCCGCAATCCCTATTCTGATTATGGCTATTATTTCATTACTCAAACCGACGAAGAGCCACTAAAAATGGATAGTACTGCCTTTTTAGCGTCGTTCTACCCCACTTTTAACGACTATCACAGTATTTATGAGGTGGATAACTATGCGTGGTTCGAAGGCGGACGCAATTTGTTTGATGCTGAAGTGCTCAATAATGGGGCATCAAAGACCTACTCTTTAAAGGCTCCTAAAGGGGTTTCAACTGCCAAAATGTTGGTAAATATCACCTCTAACAACACTTGTGAGGTGCAAGTGAGCTGCAATGGCAAGGTATATGGTAACATTCCGCTATCGTGGAACAATTCTTCTAATGGCTCAGATGCCTTTAGTAAGGCGAAAGAGGTGGCTTTTGGCTATACCATCGACAATGTTTCTGAACAAAACAACATCACTCTTCAAGTGACAAAGGGCAACAATGTGCGCTTAGATTATATCACATTGACTTTTAATACTCCCTTTGCTGCTCCGCATTTAAAAACGGATAACTTCCCAAGTGCAGAGTATGTGTATAACATCACCAATCAAAATCTACATGCAGATGATTTCTATGACATGGTGATTATTATCCCTACCACACAGAAACTACTTGCACAAGCTAAGCGTTTGAAGGCTTTTCACGAGGAATTTGATAAGATGAAGGTGCGCATTGTGCCTGCTGATGAATTGTATAATGAATTCTCAAGCGGTACACCCGATGCCAATGCTTATCGCAGATACATGAAAATGCTATACGATAGAGCTGGAAATGACGAGCAGAAAATGCCTAAATATCTTGTTCTTTTCGGTGATGGTAGCTTCGATAACCGCATGAACACTGCGGAATGGCGTGGCAAAAATCCTGATGATTACTTGCTTTGCTATGAAAGTGAGAACTCTTTTCACAAGGTATATTGCTATGTTGACGACGGCTTTTATTGTCTTTTAGACGACAATGAGGGCGGAAATCTATTGTCGGCAGATAAACCTGACATTGCAGTAGGACGCATTCCTGTTGTGAACGACGCACAAGCTAAGGTGGTTGTAGATAAGATTGTGGCTTATAACACTAATCATAACGCTGGCGATTGGCAAAATACTATCTTCTTTATGGGTGATGATGGCAACGAAAACTTACACATGCAAGATGTGGAAGATGCTGCTACTATGATAGAAGGACTCAACCCTGCCTACCATATTAAGAAGGTAATGTGGGACGCTTTCAACAGAGTTAACTCGGCACAAGGTGCAACTTATCCTGATGTTAGTAAGATCATTAAGCAACAACAGGCACAAGGTGCATTGATAATGGATTATGTTGGACACGGAGTGGAATATCAAATATCTCACGAAAACGTGTTGCGTCTGAGCGACTTCACCAGCTTTAACAATAAAAATCTACCCCTTTGGATCACTGCTTCATGCGATATTATGCCCTTTGATGGCACTGTTGCGAACATAGGAGAAAGCGCATTGCTGAATCCAAACGGTGGTGCTGTGGCATTCTTTGGTACTACTCGCACGGTATATGCTAACTACAATAAACGCATCAACATGTCTTTCTTGAAGCATGTGCTTAGCAATGACGCTAAAGGAAAGCCCATTTCGGTTGGTGAAGCACAACGTTTAGCAAAGAATGATATGATTGATTCGGGAGCGGATCACACGGAAAACAAACTGCAATACGCCCTTCTTGGCGACCCTGCATTGGTTCTTCGTCGTCCAACCCTCAATATTTCTATCGACGAAATCAATGGAACTCCTTGCGTTGCAGGTAGTAACATCGTGATAAAGGCGGGCGAAGTGACTACCGTTAAGGGTCATATCGTGAACCATAACACCTTTAAAGGCAAGGCAACTATACTTGTTCGAGATGGCGAAGAGACCATTGTGGGCAAGCAAAACAATAAGGAAGAGACCGCAACTGCATTTACATATAAAGACAGAACGAAGGTTCTTTTCAATGGAACGGATAGCATTAAGGACGGAAAGTTCACCTTCTCGTTCGCTATTCCTAAAGATATTAGCCACAGTAACAATAGCGGTTTGATCAATGTTTATGCAGTAAACGAGGATAAAACAGTGTCGGCAAATGGCTATAACAAAGACTTTACCATTCAAGGGGGCAACATCTCGCAAACAGACTCAGTGGGTCCGTCTATCTTCTGCTATCTCAATTCGCCCTCATTCACTAATGGAGGCAAGGTAAACTCTACTCCTTTGTTGGTTATTGAGCTATTGGATAAGAGCGGAATTAATGTGAGTGGCAACGGAATTGGACACGACTTGCAAGTGACTATCGATGGAGATATGAACAAAACATATAACCTAAATAGTAACTTTAAATTCGACTTTGGCTCTTATACCAAAGGAACTGCGTTGTTTAACATACCTGAATTGGAGCCAGGAAACCACCAATTGCGCATAAGAGCATGGGATATCTTTAACAACTCGTCGACAACTGATATGAACTTCACTGTTGTTAAGGGTCTTGAACCAACGATTTTGAATATCGATTGCTCTGAGAATCCAGCAAAGAACCACACAACTTTCATTGTGAACCACACCTATTCGGGCAACAACATGAATGTAAGTATCGAACTATTCGATTCTAATGGTCAGCTACTTTGGACTCATTCGCAAAACAATGTGTCTACAAATGGCTCGTATATGGTGCCTTGGGACCTTACAAGCAACAAGGGATTTGCGCTCAAAACAGGCGTTTATCTCTATCGAGTGCTTATCTCTGCAGAAGGAGGTAAACAGGTTTCAAAAACAAAGAAACTAATTATTTTAAAACAATAAAAATGTACTTTATGCGTTTATTGCTTAAAATACATCTCTAAAACATTGATAATACTATGAGTAGAATTAAACTGTTTTTCGCTACTTGCGCCCTTTTAAGCTGTTCACTCCATAGCTTTGCACAAATAGATAAGAACAATATATTTAACCCAGTCACTACTTCTGTAACCTCACAAAGCGTTGCTCCTGATGCAAGAGCAGGCGGTATGGGAGACGTTGGTGCTGCAACTGATCCCGATGTTGCATCACAATACTGGAATGTTGCTAAGTATCCGTTCACCATTAGTCGTGCAGGTGTGTCGCTAAACTACACTCCTTGGTTGCGAAAGCTTGTTAGTGACATGAACTTAGCATATCTTGTAGGTTATTATCGCATTGGAGAACACTCTGCAGTGTCGACCTCTTTGCGTTATTTCTCATTGGGAGAAGTTCAAACAAACTATAACTCTACAGGACAAGGAGGCGGTATTACGGTGAATCCTTATGAGATGTCGTTCGACGCTGGCTATTCTTTAATGTTGTCAGAGAAGTTCTCTATCGGTACAGCTGTACGCTTTATCTATTCTGATTTGAAAGCAGATTACACCGATGATGTCACTCCTGGCTCTGCATTTGCAGCCGACTTGGGTGCTTATTATCAAGACTATGTCAACATAGGACAACGTGAATGCCAGTTAGGACTTGGTTTAAACATCTCTAATATCGGTTCAAAAATCTCATTTGGAGGCGACAATAACAGCTATTTTATACCCACAAACCTTCGTTTAGGTGCTTCTCTTATGGTACCAATCGATGAATATAACCGCATAACTTTTGCCGCAGATGCTAACAAGTTGCTTGTTCCTACTTATCCAAAGATAAGAGATGGCGAGTCACCAACAGACTTTGACGCTCGTGTTCAGAAAGAATATTACGACGTTTCGAGCATCAGTGGTATCTTTAAAAGCTTCGGAGATGCCCCCAATGGCTTTAAAGAAGAGTTGCAAGAGATACAATGGAGTCTCGGAGCTGAATATGTTTACAATGATAAATTCACACTACGTGCGGGCTATCATCACGAAAGTGAAAACAAAGGAAACCGCAAATATTTCACAGTGGGTGCAGGTTTCAAAATGAATGTGTTCTCTCTTGACGCTGGATATGTTATCTCTACAGCTGCAACTAACCCATTAGACCAAACGTTAAGATTCACCTTAACATTTGATATGGACGGACTTTCAGACCTATTTAAACGATAATTACTATGATAAGAGTTGGATTTGGATATGATGTTCATAAGCTTGTAGAAGGTAGAAGCCTATGGCTTGGCGGAATAAAGATCGACTATTCTCTCGGACTTCTTGGTCATAGCGATGCCGATGTCTTAATACATGCCATCTGTGATGCCATACTTGGAGCTGCAAACATGCGTGACATAGGCTATCATTTCCCTGACACTGCGAATGAAACACTCGACATGGACAGTAAGATTATCTTGAAACAAACCATCGAACTCATCGCAACAAAGGGCTATCACCTTGTGAATGTCGATGCAACAATATGCGCCGAACAACCCAAAATCAATCCCCATATACCCGCAATGCAACAATGTATGGCAGAAATAGCAGGCGTAGACCCAGACTGTTTCAGCATAAAAGCCACCACAAGTGAGCGTATGGGCTTTGTAGGAAGACAAGAAGGAATGGCTGCTTACGCAACTGTTCTCATCGAAAAATAAAACACTTTAATGATAAAAGCATTACTATTAAAAGGAAACTTTGTCGCTAAAAGAATTATTATGAAGATTTTGTCGATAGCTACAGTTGGTGGCCAACACGTTAAATGGTTTTTAGGTTGCCTTGTTATTATAATGTCTGTCATATCTTGCGATACCGGGTATATACTTCCTTTGGCTAATAACAAGTTTAGCTATGATGTTTCTTTATCTGAGGGTAGCATGGTTAAGGTTAGCAGTATGTACTTCAAAGGCTGGTATTATCTTATCTTTGATTTAAAAGGTGAATATGTAATTAACCCCGATTCCTTAAAATTAAAATTTTGCGATGAGAGTATAATGGTAGGGAAATTATTACCCTACTCTGGAACAGATACATATAATAAAAATAATACTTATGTAAAGAATCGTTTAATTGCAGTACAATTACACTATAAACCTAAAGCTAAGAATCAAGGGATTGATGAGCCTATAGTCTTATTTGTTTTACCATCAAACTTCATTATGAAAAATGACAAAAGAGTAATCACTGATTCATTGAGAATAGTATTGAAGAGACCGAAGAAAAAAGCAGTGAGTAATTAGAGATGGCTACAATACATTAGAGCTACAGCTTTGGAACTGTGATTTGATATAATTTATACAATATGAACTGTAATAAGTTTGAGTATTTCTTCAACCCCAACCGTTGTACGTTGTCAAACAAAAGTGCATAACGTACAACTTTTGACAGTGAGTTGAGACGGCTCAAAAGTAACTAGCAAAAACATAGTGATATTAAAATCTAAACTATTGATAATCAGACATAAGGCTTAGAACTTTAAGATTTACTAGTAGTGCTTGTAGAAGTATTATTATCGTTTCTACCTATCATTGCCACCATCTTTTCCAGATCATCACGATTTCCTGCCGCTTTGTTTCTTACACGGGTACGGTAGTTATAGATGGTCGTGATAGAATAACGCAGGAATTGTGCTATTTTCACACTATCGGTAATGCCCAACCGGATGAGAGCAAAAATACGAAGTTCTGTGTTGAGTTGATGTCCGGCCTTAGGAACAATCTGTTCGTCAGGCTGTAGCAATGCATTGAATTCATTCACAAAGTTAGGGAATAGCTCCAAAAATGTATCATCAAAGTTATCGTAAAACTCGGAGAGTTCATTATTGAGTTCCTTACTCGACGAGATGAAGAATGCCTGCAATTCTTTTTGTCCGCCATGCTCTACTAACTTACGTAAATTACGACGAAGATGGTCGAGTTTATCAAGATAGCTGGAGCATTGATCCATGTATCTACCTATATAAATTTCCTTGAGGTACGAGTTTTCGGCTATTTGGCGTTTCTGTTTCTCCATCAACTCATTACCTTCTTTCAGCTGTTGGTTAGCCTCCTTCAATCCATTATTGGCCTCCCATAGGCGCTGACGCGTATTAAGCAACTTGCGCTTCTGCTTCACAACATAACAATAAGCAACAAGTAGCAGTACAGCAAGCAAGCTGATTACCACGATCGCCCATATCAATCGTTCCTGTTGCTGATGCTTCTTTGCAAGATAAGCCCCATTGATAACTGGAAAAGAGTCAAGGATTTCGAGGACACGCAGACGAGCATTACAAGCCTTGGCATCTTCCATACATATAGATAGATAGCGATAAGCACGGTCAACGTCGCCCTCCTCGTAGAGTATCATTGCGAGTTTGCGTAGCGCAATGTACTCACGCGTATCGTTTTTCATGTCGTTAGTGGCTGCAATCACATAATAATCGAATGCATTTTGTTGATCATGCGCACCCCTATACGCCTCCGCCAATGTGTAGCTGTAAGCTGCATCGAAACGACTATCTCCAGAAGGCTTATAGGGCAACATCACCTTAACACCTTCGGCAGCATGGCCGTCGACAGTAAGAGCATCAGCATAAACCATTCGCCACATACTCGTTTTACGTTGATAACATGCAAGTACAGAGTCACGATACAACTTTGTACAATGCTGATAAGCAGCGCGTTCTGTCGGAGTCACTGCATAATCGGTCATATAGCCATAGAGCGTACGACAGAGATGGAAGTAGATCGTGGCGTAGTCAGGATTTTGCGAACAGCTACGTATGGTAGCCAACAGGTCGAAAGCCTCCTTAAACATGCCTGCAGTCATAAGGGCATCAGCCCGATGGAGAATGGCATAGATAATATGAGGACGGTCATTTAGCGATGTTGCCAACTTATACATCTGTTCGGCATAATAAGAAGCTGAGTCGGTATTAAATGCTGAATATTCCTGCCAGAGCGACTCGCTCAGGCGCAATCGAGTGGTTAAATCATCTTTTCGAGAATGTGCAAGTTCTTGCTTAATCTGTGTAATGCCACGTTCCTTTCTCAGCATCAACTCAGGTCTCATGTCGATAGTACGGTCGAGTTCATCCAACAATTCTTTACGATTACTTCCCCAAGTATTTAGGAAAGAGAGTAAAAAAAGAGTTAAGAAAGAAAAGAAACGTAGCCAATTTATTGTCATTGTGTGTCGATTATCATGTATAGTGAAACATAAACAAGAAATACAAAAATAACAAAAAAGAAGTATAAGAACACATCAAGTCATACATTTTATTTTTTTATAGAGAATTTTTGTAGACCTACCCATATCCTTCCGAGTCTTCATGTCTTATCAGAAGTAGGTTAGCAAACTTTGTTGTACTTGGCTTTTAATTATTTAAAGATGTCTCTGTATTTGAAAAGTCACATCAGGTTATGCCCCCTTCGCCATACTTACGGTATCCTTCACGTATCACCATAAACTTCTAAGAATAAGTTTGAGCCCCTCTCTTACCAAGGAGATCAATATCCGGGCGAAGATATAAAGCAAAAAACGATAGGTTCTGTTAACTTATAAAGGGGCATTTTGTTGTTTCAAATGATAAACTCCCAGAAATGCGCAAATCGCATTTTCCGGGAGTCTACAAATCTTAAATCTTTATAAATAGCCTACTTTTTTATGAAAGTAACCTTCATGTTGTTCACGTCTACAATAATCTTGTAGTCGCCTTCCTCTGTTATTTCCCACTGATTATCTTGATTTGTTCCTACTATCATCTTCATAGAACTACCATCAGTTTTGATTGGAGTAGGATGTACATTAGCAAAATTGGCAACTGTGACTGTTGTTGCCACACCATTTTCTGGCATCAGATAACTTGTCTGATTGAATCTAAAATCACCAAAGATATATGGAAATTTGAGATAACCTTTGGTTAGATGTCCTTCCCAAACAAAGTGATTTGGATCGTCAGCTGCATTATAGTTCATAGCGAGAGGCATGGTAGCAGTATAGTTCTTGACAGGTGTTGCCGTACCAAACAACCATAATTTATTGATAGTCTCTTTAGAACCATCTTGTTTTGTAACCTGCAATGTGGGCAGTGTCCCGGTGTAAGGTTCTACCTTCACCTTACACGTGCGCACATTAACAGTAATCTTGTAAACTCCTGCGTTAACTACTTTCCATTTATCATCAGCACGAAACGAATTATCATAGGTAGAATAGTAGGCGGTAGTCTCCTTATCGGTGTCATTACCCGTTTTACGCATGAGGCCTGCTCCCTCATAAAGACCATTATTAAAAAAGTAGAACTTAAAATTTCCATCGCCACCAGGTATCGCCTGATAAGCTGGATCTGGGGTTGAAGGACTGTACACTTGTGTTGGTGCGTTGTTAGCTCCTATGGCAGGACCAATATACGTAAACACACCATTTCCTTCATTCTTCATCTTCTGGGTAAAAGGCCAAGTACGCGTACTATCATTCTTTGCCGTAGAACGAGCCCAACCAAATGGTGTTGCGTCACCAATGATGTATAGATGATCTGCGTCTTTAGTCCATTTAGCGATGTCGCCGAGGTTATAATAGTTATTCTGTGCTGTAGCATCAAAATTATTCTTCGTATAAATACTGCGCACTGTAGTCTCGTCTCCCTCCTTGTTCTTGTTTTTACCAATCAGCGAGATAGTTACTTTTTTATAGTCTGTTTCAACCATAGGCATATAAATCACACCTTTATCAAAACTCTCCGGCTTCTTGTCTGCCAAGCGAAGCACTGTGTTTTGGAGAGTGCCCGGTGTATAGGTCTTGCCAGATAGACTATAGGTTGCTCCATCATAATAACCAGAAACGGAACCATTTGATACACTTTGTGTCAATGAAACTTGCTTGTAATCGTGCATCATATCACGAAAATACATTGTCATCGATGGTGTGACATCGAGCGTACACTCCATTCTTACAGGAGTGCCATTATTGGCAAGCTCAGGACATTTATCTATTTTCCCTATACCGGTAAAATTTGTATTGGTGAGCACTGCAGTGTTCTTATCAGCAGCTCCCCATGCAAAGCCTGCATTATCTGGAGTAGTATAATCAAAACTTACTTTATCCTTGTCAGCGGCTACTGTAGGCTTCTTTTGTGAAGCAAAGAGGTAGATGGTATTATCCGTAGTCCATTTAGCATCTGTAGAAGTGAATGTAGCTCCTGCCCCATTCGCGTCTACCGACTTACATATAAACGTGCTGACAAAATTTTTGTTCGGATCATAAGTATAAAGAGCATCCCCCACTGCCCAAATATACTTATAGTTTGTCACCTTACCCGTCGTAGGATAATTCTTCATACCACGGTCTGTTCGTTCATTCACTTCATAGTCGTTTACCACCGTAGCACGTGTCCCGGGATTACTTACATGGATAGATACCACCTCATTATGCAAATCTGTAGATTGAGCGCTATCGACAACATCTGAAGAGCATGCTGTCCATAGGGGCACTACTGCGAGGAGTGTCATTGACTTTACTATTGATTTCTTCATTTTCTTCATTTTATTTATTATTACTCGTTTTCTATAACTCTATCATAACTTTTGTAAATATTTAGGTTGCATTTAAGCTATGATAGCACAACTGCTCACACTTGATGTTTGTTGTAAATCAGACCATAAGTTAATCCCAACCTATTTCATCCCAATCATCATCAGTAGGATCATCAGAGATATCTACTCCATTCTCATCCTTTTTCTTTCCACCATTATTCACTTCATGGAATTTTACGGTAGAGAGTACCATAATGGATTGTTCTACAAGAGTTGTAAAAACATCCGTCTGTGGCATAACATACTTTTTAATACTTTTCTTCATACTTTATTCTTTTTAATTATTTTTCACATTCTTCCTTTTTATGTAGGAAGCAGTTCTTATTTATTATATTTATACCCTATTCGCTTCCTGACAACAATTCTATTTTATCATCTCTCATTACAAGCTGTATCACCATACTAATTTTATTAAAATCTAACAAGCTAATTATTTACAACAAAAGGAGAGATCTGTGCGACAAAATTAAATATAAAAAATCATATAATAAGAGGTAATATTACAAAATATAAAAAAAAAGTAGCTACCTGTTCAACCTTTTTTTGATGAATATCAATGTATTACATATTCGTGCATACTCTAAAAATATAGTTACAAAATAACATATTCTGTGCATGAATCTACATAAATGATGGGGTTATGGAACAAATTAGGTGCACATATGATTATGAAAGAAAACTTAAATTCTCATTGATAACAGCTAACTTATCATGATAAATGTACGTTGTCAAACAAAAGTGCACAACGTACAATCTTTGGGTTGGGGATACACTTCACAAACAAATAGAAAAAAAGCGTCGACAAATGCAATTGTCAACGCTTACTATGTTTACTCCTTATTGAGCTTTCTCTTAATCACAGCAGGGCTTCCAGCCACCACACAATCATTAGGAATGTCATGCATTACCAAGCTGCCAGCAGCAATAATACATCTGTCTCCGATGGTTACACCAGGTAAAATTACCACTGAACCACCAATCCATGTGTCTTCTCCAATAGTTATTGGCAAGCAAACTTCTTGTGGTTTACGTCGCTCTAAATAATCTGTTGGGTGTTGATTGGTGTACAACTGGCAGGCAGGACCTATCAAAGTGTTCTTTCCTACTCGTATTTCTCCACCATCAAGAAATACACAATTACAATTAATAAACACGTTTTCGCCTAACACTATACCATGACCATGGTCACAATTAAATGGAGGTGTAACTACTGAAGAATTAGGAATACCAGGTATTAACTGACTAATCACCTTTCGATAATCATTACTATACACTGTCAGATTTTGTAACTGTACGCATAATTCCTTTGCATGTTTAAAGCTTTCTACGATCTCTTCTTTACTAAAGTCATAGAGTAAAGAAGCTCGCATCTTGTTCATCTCTTTCATACGTACCTCTCTTTCAATATAAAACTTTATTCAACCGCAAATATACGACATTGTTTTTACAATGCAAGAATAAATTACTTTTTTATTTAAAACATTTTTACGAGTAAACAATATATAAATTTTATTTGTACTTAAATTCTTTTATTATAACGTTAATATATGTTTTTGTTCTTCTTGGAAACGCCATTTTTCGTAACAGAAACATAACTGTTATATAAATTCAACACTTAAAGTATAATATTCTTCGAATGTAAGTTTTTTCGATAAAAAATGCTCTTTTTCAACAAGTGTTATCCATTTGCGAGAAAAGTTTCAACAATTTGAATCTCAATTGCTAACCAATTTTCCACAAGTGGCTACAAATTGAAAGCAAAGCGGTAAGAGTTAGAGGCGTAAACAGCAAGAAATGGGGTGACAAATAATAAGGAATTGCATTACAAATAGCATCAAATTACATTCAAAAAGAGTCGATAAAAGGAGCCAAAAGCATTGAAAATGCAACTCCACACAACCCTTTTAGCCTCTAAAAAGAGCGAGAACGCACCCCAACGAAGCACGAAAAGGGACTAAAAAGCAAAAACATAGTCTTTTATTTTGTTGTTTATTGCTTTTCCACTACTTTTGTATTTAAATCAGAAAAACCTCTATGAAAAGACCAGTTACACAAATTGTACGTGCCATTTCATTTGCCTTTGCTCTATTGGCAATAGCATCTTGTGGCGAAAAGAAATTCCATGTTCAAGGCGAAATCAAAGAAGCTAAAGACTCAATGCTTTACTTTGAGAACATAAGTCTCGATGGAATTAAAGTTATCGACTCGTTAAAACTATCGGAAGAAGGTAGCTTTAACTTTGCACAAAAGGCTCCTACCGCTCCTGAGTTCTATCGACTTAGAATTGCAAATCAAATCATTAACGTATCAATAGACTCTACTGAAACTGTTGATATCAAGGCTTCTTATCCTGATATGGCAGTGAAATACGAGGTGAAAGGATCGGAAAATTGTAGTAAGATACAAGACCTTGCATTGCAACAAATTAGACTTCAAAATAGAATTAACGCCATTGTGAATAGTCCTTCACTTGGAGTTAAAGCCGTAGAAGATAGTATTTCAAAGGTGATTTATGCTTATAAAGATGGCATTAAGATGAATTACATCTTCAAAGAGCCAATGAAAGCATACGCTTATTTTGCGCTTTTCCAAACCATTAACATTGGAAATATCTCTACATTAATATTTGATCCTCGCTCAAATGAAGAGGATGTGAAAGCATTTGCCGCTGTTGCTACCAGCTGGGATGCCTACCATCCCAACTCAGAAAGAGGCTTAAATCTTCATAATATCGCTATCGAAGGAATGAAAAACATTCGTATTATGAAGTCACAACAACAGCTTACAATCGACCCAAGCAAAGTAAAAGTGACCAATAGTGTCGACATCTCGCTTGCAGACAATAAGGGAGTGATTCGCAATTTGAGCGACCTTACGGGCAAAGTGGTGCTCTTAGACTTCCACATGTTTGCGAGTAAAGAAAGCACTAAGCGTATTATGATGCTTCGAGATCTATACAATAAGTATCATGATAGAGGCTTAGAGATCTATCAAGTGGCAATAGATGGCGACGAACACTTCTGGAAAACACAGACAGCAGCATTGCCTTGGGTTTGTGTTAGAGAAACAGAAAGCACCAAAGGTCAAAGCCTTGTGAGATACAATGTACAACAAATACCTACATTCTTCTTAATTGGTAAAGACAATGTAGTGTATAAACGAGACATACAAATTAAGGATTTAGATGCCGAAATAGCATCTTTATTATAACAAACATATCGGGTGTTGATTGCAACAAGCAGTTAACACCCTTTTTAAAAGAATGATGTTACTCAAAACAACACTGATTATTGCACTTGGAGGAGCACTCGGTTCGGTGGCACGTTTCATGCTTTCAAAACTCATTAGCGAAAGTTCTACCACCTCATTCCCCCTCTCTACCCTCGTTGTTAACGTGCTTGGCTGCCTCATCATCGGCTTTGTTTATGCCTTGTTCGATAACAAAGAGAATGCAAGTGTTGCGCTAAAGCAGTTCTTAACCATTGGTTTTTGTGGCGGATTCACCACCTTTAGCACCTTCAGTAACGAGTCGTTCAACCTCTATCAACTGCAACATTTCACCCAATTAGCCCTCTACATCACCGCAAGTGTGGTGCTTGGCTTCTTCGCTATTGCCTTCGGCGCCACCTTAGGTCAATGGATTAAATAAGCTATTTATTTGCGTTGAGACGCCAGAACGTACACTCAAGCAACAACAACTCAACACACTTGCAAACAATGCGCTATGCGCTTTAAAAACACCCTCCACAATATTCGTTCACAAAAGCAGTGCTATTGCAAGGTAATATCAATGTAATTACAAGGTAAAAGCAATCCTTTTACCACCCAAAAGCAATGCTATTACAAGGTAGCATCTATCTCATTAAAATAGAAGGTTATATAACAAAAAGAGCAACACCCGTGATGTTGCTCTTGTATATTATCTCTTTTCGAATTGAATAAACAAAATAATATCTTTTGTTTCGGTTCTCTTTCGTTGCGTTTTAGCAATCAATTTAAATTGATAAGTTGGATATTTCTTCATCCATTTGTTTATTTCTCCCTCCGAAATCAATAGTATTCCGCTCTGAGGTTGATCGAGATCGAATTGTCGAATGCGGTTGTTTGCATAGAAATTCAAACAGAAGAAGTGCATCATTCTACTTTCGATATAGCTGTAAAGCTGTTGTTTGGGATAGTGATGCATGATATATTCGCCTACTTCTTTATCGCTTTGAGGAGCCAACAAACGTGGAAGAACTACCCCGTCGAGAGTGAAATACAACGCAAACACGGGTAGGAACATCGCCACAAGCAGCTCGTGTGCCCACAAAGAGTTGCGCTTTATCTCCATCCAAACCAACAAACAAATACCTAATATCATTGGAAGCAGACCCAAGAACCACTCTAATACATTTAAATCACTTGTTACAAGCGAGCGTAACATCAGCACTTTCACTGCCACATGTTTACCAGAGAAGATGGTAGAGGGCACCAAATCCATTCTAACAATGATGAAGATGCAGGTAATAAGAATTCCTATGACGCTCATTATAAATATAAAGATGCGCAAAGGACGTTGTCTTTCGCCAGCAAGCCACGCCACATAACGTGCCAATAGATAAGCCATAAAGGGATAGCAAGGCAACAAATAGGTGCTACGTTTGCTCGATGGGAAGCAGAAGAACAGCAATATTAAACCGAAAGAGAGCCATGAAAACAGCTCAACAGGGTCGGCTTTTTTCGCTTTTTCTAATAGTCTTGTCACCTTTTGAGTTCCTTTTGCGCCCTTAAAGCACACTTTTAATCGTCTTATTCCATCTCTCCATGGAGCAAAGAACAAACCTATTAAAGCTAAAAGGGTGTAGGGAAGCCAGCCAGCTAACAGCGAAGTGAAGTTGTATGTGAATGGATGTATGTGCGAGTCGTAGCTCATTTTACCCATCATTCGTCCAAAATTCTCTTCAATAACCAATGCTAAAAAGGCGTCGCCACCTTGCTTATAGGCCGCAACATACCACAAAGCGGGAACGATGCACGCCATTATTCCATATAAAGCAAAGCGCAATGTGGTTTTAAAGAAGCTTGCACCACGCAACAAAAAGAATGCCCACATCACCAAACAAGGCAAGATTAAGCCTATAGGACCTTTGGTTAACACACCGCCAGTCATTGCTATTATAGCACCAAAGGGCAATCCTTTGGCTCCTTTTTCCCACCATCTGTAAAATAAAAAGAGTGCCAATACAATGAAACAAGCCAGCATCATGTCTACTCTTGATGCCATTCCAGCCCGGTGACACTCAAAGTTTGTGAGCACAAGTAGTGCTGCAACCATTGCAATAACAGAATCTTTACGCTTAGAATAGAAGCAATAGGTGCCTAAAGTGGTTGCAATGAGCGACAAAGCAGATGGAAAACGTGCCGTGAACTCACTTACATAGCCTTGCAATAACGACGCAAGTGCAATGCACCAGTGAAAGAATGGCGGTTTATAAGGAATATCTCCACCATTGTTTATGGGTAGAATCCAGTTCCCATCATTTATCATCGACAGAGCAACAACAGCCTCTCTTGGTTCACCTTTCGAGTAGAATAGGGTTAAACCAATGAACGGAAGCACTGTAAGAATGCTCACTATAAGGAGTAAATTTCTGCGCATTATAATCTCTTTAGTGTGTTATTTATACCTAATTGTTAACGAAGTGAAATGTTGTTCGCTGTAAGTTACGTCCTAAATGCAATGCTTTTAGGAACTAAAAGGTATGTTTTTACACTGCAAAAGTAATACTTTTAATTTTAAAAAACAATACTTTTCTTTCACAACTATTATGTTTTATCATAAAAAAAGCGATAGAACGCTGGAATAACTCCTTTGCCCTATCGCTTAAAATATGATTCTATGAAAGTTCTTTACTTCACAAATTTCACAGCTTTTGTACCAACTTTTAAGACGTAAACACCTTTAACAAGGTTGTCTACCGATAGATTTGTGGTGTTAGAAGCACGAAGAACAACACGTCCTTGCAAGTCAACTACAACTGCATCTTGTGCCTTTTCGAAGCTAAACACGTTGCCATTGCGCACAACATCGTTTGTTTCTGTTAATTGATTGATACCTGTTGTGGTAGACAAAGCATAACCATTGAACACAGAGTTAAGCTCGTTTACGCCTGAAGTAACCACTTGTTTGCTGTCACTTGCAAGACCTAACACTACATTTGAGCCTACACTTGTCTTTGTTCCGCTTGTTGTTACGTTATAAACGAAGCCATCTTTGACAGTATGAGTAGATGTTTCTTCTGTATAACCAGTTAAAAGTAGTTTGTTATCTGCTACAACTAAGCCTGTAACTTTCTCTGCATATTTAGTTGCATCACCTTCATTTACACCGCTATTCACTAACCATTGCACGTTAGTTGTGCCTTTTGCGAATGCAGCAACGAAGCTATCAGAACCGCCTTGGAATGTAACTGATTGACCAAAGACGTTGTTTGTGTTGTAAGTTCCAGCAACATATACATTTGAATCGTCTACTAATAGGTCATTAATGCTATTGTTGCTATTCAAAGTTGCAAGCTTACCACCATCGAAAAGCTTATTATTAGTTGTGCTACCTACCTCTGAATAGATGAAACCATACTTCAAATCTTCGCCATCTTTGCCTGCATTAAAGTTCTCAGTCTTATCAGATGTTTCTACAACTACAGCACCTGTTGCAACCGAAGCCACATAAAGTGTACCGTTGTTTACTGCAAAGTTAAGGCTCTTAACGCCTGTTTGCTCTTCTAATCCTGCTACATTTGTTTTAACAGTATATTCTTTTTTCAAGCCACTTAAATTAGAAGCATCTACTGAAAGAACTGACATTCTTGGAATATCAATTGTCATTATACCAGCATAATCTAAGTAATCACCTTCTAATTTCACATCACTTAAAGTTGATTCTCCAGTATATTGAGCAGTGAAATATAACTTATTATTAGACCAAACTGCCTTTGTACTTCTTATATAAGAAGCGTCTGAAGGTTCGTCAAAATATGTTCCTGAAGCCAAAACTGAAGCTTTTACAGCAGAAGTTGCTGATTTATAAGCTAACAAAACACCATCTTTGCTATACTTAAGAACGAACAAAGACGACTTGGTTGTGCCGCTATTGCCTTGTAGTGTTGCAGCAACTGTACCTGTTTTGGTTGTTAATTTCAATTGATCTGCAAAGACACCCACTGCGTAAACATTACCATCTGTATCGCTTGTAAGGCTCTTTACCTCTGCAGCACCAAGCAAAGCAACTGCCCATTGTGATGTTCCTGCCGCATTCAACTTTTGAATATAAGAGCTTTTTGCAACGGCTCTAACCACTAAACTACCAACAGATAGGGTTCCTGCGTTGAATGATGAAGACACAATTACATCGCCATCGGCTGTGATGGTCACTGGAGCTGAGTTAACAGCATCGGTTTTTTGCTTGTAAACTGTTTGTGTTTGGGTCCATGTTGGACTACTAAAATTTTGTGCATTAGATGCTAATACGGTGGCACAAAGACCAAAAGTGAGTAGAATTTTCTTCATAAATTTCCTTTTTTAAATACTAATTAAAGTTGCTAATCAAGTGTTTTCTGCACCAAAATCAAAGGAGTGCCACCCTAATTGCACGCAACTTTAACAATTTCTTTTTATCTTTAAATTACAATCTTCTCAATGTTTATGCTGCAAAGTTACGGCAAATTTATTGAAAAACATACATTTTTGAATAAAAATATATAGATTTACCTCAAAATAATTTCAAACAGTTATATTTTAGTTGCATTTTTGTTTAAATCGTAAATCAACGTTTTTACCATCTAAAAGCAGTGCAATTGCACCTCAAAAGCAATGCTATTGCGCTGTAAAAGCATTGAGTTTGAAATGCAAAAAGAAGGCAATGGCTTGGCAACGATTGATAACTAAGAAAGAAACCAACAGAAAATAAAATGAAAGAGGGGGGGATAAAAAATAATAAGCAACCCCACTTTGCGTGCAGATTGCTTATTATGTGTGTTGCAACAACGGCTATTGTGTTGTTGATTATTTATTTGGATTCCATCGAGCAAGGTCGGGATTAGCCTCAATTGCTTCTGTTGGGAATCGAAGAGTGTATCGACTATCATTGGCATTCAACTGATATGTGTTGCCATTGTAGGTTCTTTGCATTGCAGGACGTGTGGTTCTTCTTAAATCAAACCATCTATGTCCTTCGAAAGCAAACTCTCTTAAACGCTCATCGGCTATGTAACTAATTAGATCTTCTTGCGAAAGTGCATCTACATCACTTGCATATTGTGGGTAGAGCGACGCCATATAGCGTTTTGCCATCAATTGTTTTAAGTAGGTTTTAGCGGTTATTAAGTCGCCAAGTTGTGCCGAAGCCTCTGCCGCAATGAGGTAGAATTCTGCCGAACGGAAGGTAGAACGATAATCGCCTCCACCGCCTTTGCTCACTGTTGTGACGCTGGCTGTAAGCTGATTATAATAGTAGTCGTAACGATAGTCGCCCACTTTGTAAAGCGATAGCAAATCGTCGGCTACCTGACCTGCACGTGCATAGGTGGCAGTCATAACCTGTTCGAGCGACACTATGCTTTCGTCTGACTTGTAACTATTGGGCAATGTGGGGCTCGAAACGGTTAAATCTTGCAACGCTGGGTGTGCTGTTATCACGCTTTGAGCAGCTTGCAATGCTCCATTCCAATTGCCTTTGTATAATTCTACACGTGCTTTTAGGGCTTGTGCAGAGATCTTATTGAATCGATAGTTAAAGCCTTGAGACCACGAATCTTTATTCATTAAGCTATAAGCTTTGTCGATGTCGCTTTCAACTTGTGCATAAACCTGTGCCAAAGAGCTGTTTGTGAGAACTGCATTGACGTCTGCTTCGAGCGAAAGGGGCACTCCACGAGTGGTATCGGGCTTGACTTTGGTGTAGGGTTCTGCATAAAGATTGGCTAAAAGGAAGTGACAATAAGCACGCATCATATATGCTTCGCCTACCAACTGATTGTTGTCTGCGGTAGAGAAGTTGGTCATCTTGCCATCGTTGGCTATGATTGTGTTGGCAACGTAGATAGCATGATAATAGCGTCTCCAGCCAAATGAGGCGGTAGTTCCTTGTGCCGAGTTGTCGTTCCACGCCCAAATATCGAAGAAAGAGCTGTAGTCTTCGGTTGAAGTACTACTGCTTGTGAGGTTCATCTCATCACTTCTGAATGATGCTAAACCACGATCTTCGGGGAAATTCTTATACTCATAAGTCAATAAAGCACGGTATTCCTCTCCTGTTTCGGCAATAACTTTACCTGTAGGACGTATGTCTAAGAACTTATCGCACGAAGAAAAGCCCAATAAAAGCAATGCGGCAAAAAGCCAGTTGATATATCTTGATTCCATAAAATATCGTTTTTAAAAATACACCTTATTATATATTGTGTTCTAATTGCATTCTAACGCTGTTCTTAGAACTGCACGTTGATTCCGAGAATGAAGCTCTTTGGAATGGGTTGTGCAAATGGATTGCCCATTGTTTCGGGGTCTAAATAGTTGTCATAGTTCGACGCAATGGCAAATAAGTTACGTGCTTCTAAAGACAAAGATGCACTCTTTACACCCACTTTTGTTAAGAGTTTGCTTGGCAATTTGTAGCCTAAACGAAGGCTTTGTAAACGCCAATAACTGTTATCTCTTACCCATGTATCGAGCATACTATATAGGTTGTATTCTGAATATTGTATGTATTCGGGCACACGCACATTCTTTTCCATAAGTATTGCGTATCTTCCTGCAGGGTTATCGGTAGTGAATCGATTGAGAATATCACGATTGGTGTTGAGTCCTCTGTCGAAAGTTGCAGGCGAATAAGATGGACGTACTCTCACTTTCATACCGAGATTGAAGATGAAGTTCACGCCCAATTGCCAGTCTTTATATTCAAATGTGTTGATGAAACCACCCGAAACCTTTGGATCTATGGTACCCATATATTTATAAAGGTTGCGTTGTTGTTCTGCTGTTAATGTGCTTGCGCCATGCGAGTTCAGTTTAAGTAGATCTTCTGCGCTTACCTTTGATCCATCAGAAGCAACGAAAACGGGATAGCCTTGTGCATCTAATCCAGCTGTTTCGTATGCGAAGATGGCTCCAACGGGGTGACCTTCACGGCTTGGATAAGTGGCATTTTGAGCCACTGTCTCACGTAATACGGTGTTAGAGTTGAATCCTAAGTTCAAATTAGTGGTCCAAGTGAAATCTTTTGTCTTGATATTACGAGTTGAAAGGGCAATTTCAAGACCTTGATTCTTCATACTTGCCCAGTTGATTACAGTTGAAGCAAATCCTGTTTCCAATGGAAGCATACGTGTTCCGATAAGATCTGTGCTCTTACGATAATAGTAATCGGCACTAAGATTAATGATATTGTCAAATAAACTGATATCTAATCCAAGGTTTACGTTTGCTGTCTTCTCCCAACGTAGATTGGGGTTTGGAGCTGTTTCTGCCTTAATTACGGTTTCAACATTGCCTGGTAAGACGGTAACTTTATCAAATGTACCAATTAAGTAAGGTGAAGTATTCTTGTCAATGTTACCTTGTAGTCCGTAAGAAGCACGCAAAGCAAGGTTACTTAACCATTTACTTGCACTGCTGTTTTGTATGAATGGCTCGTTAGAAACACGCCAAAGACCACTCAATGAGTAAAGAGGTAGGAAGCGATATTTCTTTGCAACGCCGAAAACATCAGAGCCATCCCAACGCACACTCGCTCCAAATGTATAGCGACTAAGTAGTGTGTACGATCCAGTTGCAAACCAAGATACATAAGCGTTCTCTAAGTTTGTTTCGCTATGTAATGGATATTGGCGGGCTAAGTCTTCTGTTGGGAAGATCACGGGCTGTGTTGTTAGCGTGCGATTGTCGTATCCATAAGCTGCAGAATACAATGAAGTGGTCTTTAATCGACGTACCTCTGTACCCAACATCAATTCTAAGTCGTGGATAGAGTTAAATCTCTTGTTAAACTCTGCCATTGCTTTCCAGGTCCATTGGCTTGTATGTGCCTCTGTCATCTTATGCATTCCGCCTGTAGGAAGGAAGGTTCTTTTACCATCAGGATATGAATATGTAGCGAAAAGCTTTTCCTTTCGCATAGCATAACTATTCTCTCCTGCATACTTATCCAATGTATAGGCGTCTTGTTGTAAGCCAAATTGGGTGGTAAGCTTTAAGTTACTGTTGATTCTAAGCTCTGCATCAAAGATCGCCATAAGCGACTTATCGGTTCTAACATTAGAGGTATTAGCTCTCTCTTCGAATATATTAAAGTCGAGAGAAGAGTCTTCTCGCCCTTGAATATTGGTGTCATACACATAGCTTCCGTCTGCATTAAAGGGCTGAGAGTATGGATTTGCGAGGCGAGAATAATACACTGGATTAGTGAATCCGTTTGTATCTGTAAGGTAACTGTTTTGCTTTCGTTGGTTAGCAAACACCGAAGCGCCCACCTTTAGCATATTATTGATGCGGTAATCGGTTTTGAGTGAGAGATTAAAACGATTGTTCTTTACACCTTTTACAGTACCCATTTCGTCGTAATAACCCACAGATGTGTAGTAATTAGCTTTCTCACTTCCTCCAGAAAGACTCAAGTTATATTCTTGATTGAATACATCTCTAAACAAGATGTCATTCCAATTGGTATTAATATTGCGCAATTGGTTGATTTGTTCTTGTGCATTTGTACTCAAAGAGTTCCATCCTGAGGCCTTAAAGGTAGATAATTCGCCTAAAGAAGTTAAGATTTTAGACACATCTCCTTTGCCTTCACGATAAGAATAACCGCTTCTTAGCAGCTCAAGTTCAAGGTTTACCTTCTCATTAGAGTTCAACATGTTCAATTTATCAATGTTACTCTTTGGCGAGAAGGTGAATTTTGAAGAGAAAGAGATATTTGGTTTACCTGCTTTTCCTCGCTTTGTGGTGATAACAATCACACCATTAGCTGCTCGAGCACCATAAATTGCAGTGGCAGCAGCATCCTTTAACACCGTGATATTATCGATATCGGCTGGGTTAATACCTGCAATTGAGGTTTGATAGATATTATCTATGTCTTTAAGATCTTCCATATTAGGAATATCTGTGCCCTCCATTGGCATGCCATCGAGCACCCATAGAGGCTCTTGTGAGCCGTTTAGCGACGCAGTTCCACGTATTCTGATCTTCACTGGCGCTCCTGGTGCACCCGAAGAGCTTATTGCTGACAATCCAGCTATTTGTCCAGAAAGAGCCTGATCGATGCTTTTTACGGCTCCAATCTTCTCGTCTGAGATATTAACAGAGGTGACAGAAGCAGTTAATTTGCGTCTATCTATCTTCTGATATCCTGTAACTACGACCTCACCAACCACCTTTGCATCTGATTTTAGTGCAATAGTGTATTCTGACTTGCCTGCAATGATATTCACAGTTTGTGTTTGGTAGCCCAAATAACGAACGGTAAAGCTCTTTGTTAGCGAGTCTACTTTCAGCGTAAAACGACCTTCATAATCGCTAACGGCACCCGTTTCAACTCGTGAACCTGCTGTTGCTACCGAAATAGTTGCCCCTGGAAGCGGGTCATTATTTAATTCGGCATCTACCACAACACCTGTTATTGTGCGTTCTTGTGCATACAATGCCACCGCAACGAACAACAAACAAAATGCTCCTAATAGTCTTTTCATATTGTTATTTTTATTCTTTGTTATTACTAATATTCTTCTATCGTGTTTTAATTACATTGCTTTTCTTTCTTCTACTTAGTCAATCCGAGAGCCGTTTGAATACGTAAAATCACGTCTTCGTAATGCAAACGAGCCGCAGTATCAGCTGTTGTAGTACGTTGTTTCAATAACTTCATAATGCGAATAAGCTCTCCTCGTTTCACACTTATAGCGTCACTCACTCGTGTAGCCTGTGTTCCTGTGAGTTCAATGATACGTGGAGCCGAGCTCAACTCATTGCAACCGAGGTGGAACTCATCGTTTTCAATGATGTTATTACTATGATTTAGCTTTTTATTTATCTTCACTCCTTCGCTTTCTGCCGCTGCTGTTATGAGCGCATCGACAAAGTTTTTCTGTAGACTTCTTTGCGAAATAGATGGCGAAACGCCTGCAATTGTGGTTTTAAAGATATGATTATGCAACATATCCATGAGCTCTATCACCGTAAAAGCTTTGTCTTTGCCGTTGCGCATCTCGTTTTCGAGCATACGAACAAGGCGTGTATTGTCGAGAATGTCCCACAATATGTAGCTTTGTTGATTGATAAGCGAGTAGGTAGGAGACATCTCTTGCACTCCAATAGGAGTCTTCTTATTTAAATAGGTATAGTTACTTATCGGCGTATTGAATAGCCATGGCTGATCGCTTAGCACCTCTTTTAACAAGAATTGCACTGCTCTTTGCTGTATTGGCTTCTCAACATAAGTGAAAGTACGCTTTCCATCGCCCACAACTGTGTTCTCAACATACATTCCACCCACGTTAGCTAACACGTGATAGCTATACAAACTCCATTGATAAATAATGGAACTATAAAACTTTGACGCCTCATCATAGGTCTGACCTTGCTCTCCTGTGGTGGTCCAAGAAATCACATTAGGCATAATTCGCTTTAAGTTAGCAATACCATAAGATGCAGATTTCATCGCATCATCGCCTAAATCCTCGCTTAATGAGCGTGGATCGATTGCCGAACGCTGACTTTGCGCCTCGCTATACTGATATTCTTTGCTTTGATGTTTATTGAGGAAGCTATATAATTGGTTCTTTGCTACGCCCTCATTAGGATACCAACGATAGCCCCACTCAATCGCCATAAGGTCGTATGGACCGATGTTTGGAGAGTTTTTAACGATCTTATCGCCTGGTTGTGCAATGTAATTAAAGCGTGCATAGTCCATAATAGAAGCCGAAGTGCCTCCTATTTTATCTGTAAAGCTACGTGAACGCAACGAATCTGTGGGATAAGCGTTCGAAGCTCGCATGTTATGACGCAATCCAAGCGAGTGTCCTACCTCGTGACAAGCCACAAAACGAGCCGCATCACCAATCAAACTATCAGGCAACACCACGTTTCTTGCAGCGGGATTGTATGCACTTGTTTGCACCATAATCCATTCTTTTAACAGAGAACGCACGTTGTGCCACCAAATAACATCTGCTTTTAAAATCTCACCTGTGCGTGGATCGATCACAGAAGGACCCATTGCGTTAGCCTTTTCTGATGCATCATAGGTTAAAACGCTATACTTCACGTCGTCACCTTCTAAGGCCATGCTGTCTGTAAACTCGTGAACTACCACCGCATTCTTAAACCCTGCACGTTCAAAAGCTTTGTTCCAATCGAGTATTCCCTTTTTAATATAGGGCAAAATGTTAGCAGGAACGGCGTGATCGATATAGAATTCGATGGGTTTTACAGGCTCAACCAACTCGCCACGCATATAAGCTGCAGTGTCTTTAGGCTCTAATCTCCAACGAGTGATATAGTTTTTTGTTGCCACTTCGGGCTGATTGTCGCCGTAGTGCAATCTACTTGTAGTGAAATAGCCCACACGTTGATTCTCTAAACGACCCATCATAGGGCGAGAAGGTAATAAAATGAGCGATGTACTCACCACAATTGTGATGTTAGTCTTGCTTTTTCCTTCGTGAACAACAGTGGTTAGCTCTGAAGTGGCTGCCACATTGTTGTCGAAAGCCTTCATACTTAAGATGCGAGAAAGCTCACTATTAGCACTGGTTCCTAAGTTAATGAGGTTGAAAACATCGTTCAAACACTCGTCTTTACCATTGAACAGGTTGGTAACTTTCACCACTACCGAAGCCGAATCCTTACTAACTCCCTCGATTTTAAGACTTGCAATTAACGGATTTATATAGTTATCTTTCACCGAAGGCGCCATTGCATAGAAGCTATATACCTCTGGTGTGAGTCGTTGTTCACGGATATTGAGCTTGTTTAAGCCTTTTTCCCACTCAAACTTAATGGTTTTATTCTCGTAATTAATACCCTTGTTCACGCCCGCTTCGTTTAATTCTTGGGGCACTTGAAGAAACTTATTCGACACAAGAATCTCTCTTCCGATCAGTGTTTTGGGAATTTCTAAATAATAATCGTTTTCTTTTTGAATCACTCCCATCAAGCCTTTAATGGCCATAGTGTCTCTTCCTACGAGCTTATTATAATCGCTTTGAACGCTTTTTGTGGTTTCTTTCTTATCTTTTTTACTACCGAACAAAGTCATAGCAGATGCACTTTGCGATAGGGTTTGCATACAAAAAAGGAAGGAAAGAAATATAGTTGTTTTTTTAATCATCATCATTTGAATATTATCTTGTCACAATCTTGTATAATTAGATTACAATATTACAGCTTACAAAATTACTGCTTTTTTCTGATTTAAAATGTGTTAGCGATTTAGTTTTTATGTTATTTCTTTCAATTTGCAATTATTTTGACCTATTTCAAGCTGTTTTGTCACCACAAACCGCCCCTTCCCTCCTCCTTTTAGTTATGACATTCAAAATCAATGGTTTGCAACACGGCAAACAATATCAATGCTTTTTGCCTGCAATTACGCTGCTTTTACCTTGTAATCTCATTGACTTTTCAACCCAAAAGCAATGCTATTGGAAGGCAAGAGAAACATAGGTGACTGAATGAAGGACACAAAGCACCATTAAAGGTGAGGGGAATTCAAAAAGAATACGAGAGAACAAGGAAGCGAGAAGGAGAATAACAAGATGATAACGAATGAAAAAGAAGAGGATAACGGAAAATAAAAAAGGGGCAGAAACAAACATAAGAGCATTTCAGTAGTTACAAAATCGACTTAAAGAAAAGATTCTTTAAGCGTAAAAGAAGAGCGAAAACAGAACGCAAAAGCCTTTCTACACGGCTCAACAACAATGCTGAGAACATGTAGAAAGGACATCCATTAAAACTTAAAATTATAAAAATACTCACACTCTGCTCATCGCAAGCGGATCAATTATTTTACGGTTGCTTTGATAAAGCTCTTTCCTGCTGGACTTTGTTCGTCCTTATTATAGTGCACTTCATCGTAAACACCTGCAGGAAGGTTACTCAAAACAAATGCAGAACAGCGTCTTCCAGCAATCACTTTGTCTGTTGCTGCAGTATTAATAGCCGTTGCTGCCATATTAATAAGAGCTCCAAAGAGACCTCCACCCGACACTCCTACACTGGTATCAAGGCGTATTAATCCCTCACGTTGATAGAGTATTTCATTTGTTCGGGTTGACTTTAGAGTGTATTCTACGTCCACTGTGATCACTCCTCCAAGGTTATTACGCTTCCAAGACTTGATAGTTGTGAACATACAAGCATCGGCTCCAAGGATAGAACGGAATTTCTTTAGGTCGCCATTGATAAACATTTCGCTATCATAAGCACTCTCGCCTTTAAACAAATCCATTGTCATTAAGGGTGAAAACACATAGTATCCCTTTTCACAAAGAGGTCCATAGAGTGTTGTGTAGAAGTATTCTTTAGCCTGAACAAAGTTAGTTTTATTGATAGGAGGCATGATTACGATAGATGTAGGCTTATCACTATACATCTTGGGATATTGAGTTCCAAGTGTAACTGTTTGCGAACAAGAAGCGAGTAGCAATATCGTTACTACGATGAATAAATACTTTTTCATTTCTCTAATTGTTTAATTATTCTACTAACGTATGTTGCTGACTCGGGATAAAGGGCTATTTCAGCCTTTAAATACTTTATTCCTTCTTCTTTTTTACCTAGTTTACAAAGCAAAAACCATACTCGGCATTGAGTCCTGGGGGCACTGTTTTGCGCAATCCCTTTTGCTTTTCAATCATTTTTTGATATTCTTCCAACAAGTGTTGTTGAGCAGCTTCGCTCTGATTCTTATCGAACTTGTAGGTAACATCTTCGTAGTTATACCACGAATAGAGCGGTTTTTGGGTCGAACAAGCCGTCATTAAGCCAGCAAGTAGGGCAATAGATAAAAGTTTTTTCATTATGGTAATTTAATTTGTTTGGTCTCTTGTGGAGATAAGAACAGCTTTTTTGAGTAGATAACATCGTTGCCACTGCGCACAATAATGTCACGTGCTCCAGGCTTAACGGCATAAGATTCTCCTTTATAAGTTGCCTTGCTGTCTTTCACTGCCTTTGCAGTAAAGGTCACACCACCATCTAAAACAACTGTAAGAGGCTTGTTTACATATTGCTTATACGACACAAATAGCAAGAAAGCAACATCTTCTTTGCCCGATTGTTGTTCTCTTGGATAACTTGTTTTACATGCAACTAAAAGTACCAAGACACTCAAAAACAATATAATTTTAGTCTTCATAGTTCCTATTTTTTAATTTCTTCGATATAATAGTCATTGATTTTACTTGCATCGATAGGTGTTGTTGCCGACACTTCTACCACAGAATACTCGGTTTCAGGAGTGTCTCCAGCAGTAGAAAGCACCTTCACTTGTCCCACTTTCTTACCTGGAAGCTCTATCATTACACCTGTTTGAGGATTCTTTACCTTCTTTCCTTTCGTCTTAACAGCAAATATATCGCCTGCAACAATGCCCTGACTTGCTCCTCCACCGATAAGAACTGCATCGTCTTCGTAGCTTAAAAAATAGGTACGCCATGGTTTATTGGTGCATTTATTGATGATGTTTTCAACCAATTGACCTATCGCTTCAGATATAGCTTTATCGCTTAAAGATGCATCATAGTCTGCATTACTACCCACTCCCAAGGTTGTTTTACTGGTAATTTCTGCCGAACCCTTTGCCTCATCAGAGTAAACTATCAGACCAGAAGCCACATCTACCAATCGAATAGCAACGGCAGCGTCAACAGTTTGCGTTTTAGTATTGGTGAAAACGCCTTGTTTTCCCACGTTCTTTCTACCGAATTCAGTAATCGAACCGATAATTAAATAGTCGGCACCGATGGTATTTGCGCTTCCATCTCCTTTCTTAACCTCTTCTAATAAGGCATTAAGATCCCCACGTTCGAGCAACAAAAACTTACCAGAAGTGGCCAATTTAGATGATAAAATATCGAGGGCTTGCTTTCCCATTGGGTCGTTTTCTTTATCATAGAAAAGTCCTTTTCCATATTGGGTTTCATTAGAAAAGCGTCCAATTGCCACTTTTCTTTTGATCACTTTGCCTGCAGGTGCGTTGGTATCCGCCTTCACTTTCTCCACAACTTCAACCTTTCGTTGTGCGAAAACACCAGTAGACAAGCAAAGAAATGCCATTGCAAGTGCTAATTTCTTTTTCATTTTCGATTAATATTAATTGTTTAAATTCTTCTAAGTCGGTAAATAACAGATCGTTCGAAGAGGCTTCTTACTTCTTCTTATTTCTTTTATAGCACAACAAATATACATCTTTTTTCACAAATAGAAATCATAATTGCTCAATATTTTCACAATTTAAGCGAAAATATTTACAAAAAGTCGCACAACGAGAGGACAAAGACTTAAAGAAACAAAATATAAAGATACATTTTGACAAGAAATGAACTGCAACGCTATAACATGGATAATGCAAAGCAAAAGAGCACTCATTATTCAACCATCTTTCTCCTTTTATATTATCCTTTTCATACTTTCGCCCACCCCTCACACCTCCTTTATTTTCAACCTATTACGCTTTCCTCTTGCAAACGCTATGCTTTTACATTGCAAAAGGACTGCTATTACGCCCTAAAAGCAATGAGATTACGCCCCAAAAGCAATGCTATTGCAAAGCAAGGTGAATAGAATAGAGTTGAGGAAAGATTGTTGCAAGATTTTAAAGACGAGCAAAAGGAGACGAAAGGCCATATGGATAGAGGGGCGAAAAGACACTTAAGAGGGAACGAGAAACGACTGAACTCGACTTAAAAAGGAAATCAATAGAAAAGGAGAAGAATGGCGTTGAGCACCCAAAAGCCTTCGAGATGCCAACAAAAAAGAACACAGGTATGGATGAAAACATACCTGTGTTGCGGAAAGACAGAGCTAAAACAATCTTATATCCCTATTATATAACCTATATGAAGGCTCTGCTTTCAATATTAAAGTCTACTGCTTCCTTACTTAGTAACAACTTTTTAAGACTTGTTTTTTGACTTTCTATTCTAACATAACATGAAAAAAAAGGAGTGCAGTAGACTATCTTTTCTACCCCATTAGGGTTGTGTTCTAAAGTTATTTGGCTTCTTCCAAACGCCTTGTTCATCGTTGGTATCGTCCACATCCCACCACAATCGCTTGCCTTGACTATTCATATTTTGAAGCTCTTGATGGCTTGTGAAGTATTGATTACCCGCTTCTGAGTTTGGATAAAATATGCGTTTGATGGTCTTTCCGTTAGGAACATCGCCACCACTGTTATTAGTTAGCTGATTAAGTATGCGTGGATAGTCTGTTCTTCTCAATTCAGCCCAACCCTCATTTCCATTTGGAAAGATCGCCATCCACTTCTGAGTGATAATCGCTTCGAGTACTTTTTCTTTGTCACCACTATTAAATGTGCCGTCGTTTAGCACCTTTAAGCCTGCCATATAGCTATCTGCTGCACCTGGAAGGTTGGTGTTTTGAGGTATCATATAATAGTCTAACGATGCCTTTACACCTGCTTTAAAATAGTCTTCAACGCTCATTGTGAGTCCAGTTGCAGTCCAACCACGTAGCACAGCCTCTGCCTTTAGGAATAAACTTTCGGCATATCCCAACCAAACTGTAGGCTGAGCATAGTTAAACCAATAGTTAGGATTGAGCTGATGTGATGCTGGCTTGGGTTGAGTTCGTGTGATACTGTACATCAATGTACCCATAGATATGTCGGGAACTTGCGCTCCTCGCTTGCAACCTTTGAAGTCTTCACGAAGACTTTCCTCACCTGCTGCAATCGTATTGCTTGTCATTCCACCTCGATACCAGCACACTAAGCAACGAGGGTCAATCACTTTCTCTTCGTATTTGTTTCTACCTGTCTTTATTTTGTAGGTTCCTCCGCCTGTAGATAGGTTGCGATAGAACTGCTCAAGATCGTAAGACATCACGCTTTCTCCACCATAAGCGACGCTACACATAGACAAAACGTTCTCGTTTCCGCCATCTTCTAAACCGCCAAGTGCCACAGATGCGTGCTTAGGAACAGTCTGCATGTTGTCGGAATTGCTTGACATTAAACCATATTTGTTGTTCAATGCAGCCTCAGCTTCAGTCTTTGCACGAGCAGGATCGATGTTAGAAATGCGCAAAGCCATACGCAAACGCAATGTATTTGCAAAGCGTAACCACTTATTTACATCGCCAAAGTAGCATATATCTTGCTTATCTACATTGTATTGGGTATTGTCTTCGGGTGCAATACTATCAACTGCTTGCTCTAACATGCGGAACATTGCATCGTAAACCTCTTGTTGTGTGTCGTAAGCAACATTGTTGGTTTCGGGTATTCTCGCACGAACATACTCCCTAAAAGGCATAGATCCGTATGTATCTGTATTAGCTAGTGCTAAGAAAGCATAGTAGATGCGAGTGATGTAGAACATGTTTTTATAGCGTTCTGGGTGCTCATTGAATTTAAAAGCACGCAAAAGGTCTCTATATTCGCTTGAACGATTCTCGTAAAAGTGACGCCAACGTGCTCCAGACCAGCCGTCTCCGTAGTTGTAATCAGATGTCTTTCCAGCATGTTTGGGTTGATTATTAGCCACAAAGCCTGCATAGATGTCGTGCGATAGGTTCGTGGTGATCTGATAATCGTTATAATATCCTTCGTATAAAAAGTTGCGAAAGATAGCTGGAGCGTCTGCAAGTTTACTTTTAAGGTTCACTGAATCGTTTGCAGATACAGCGAAGTCGATATTGATATCGGCATATTTTGAATTGTCTTTCTCGACGTTTATCTCCTTAGATTGAGACGAGTTGTCGGGCAATTCGTATGGGTTTTTACTTAAATCATTTAGGTCGTAGCAACCAACAAGGGCGCTTACGGCAGCCAAGTATATTGTTTTTCTTATGAATTGACAAGCTTTCATATCTTTATTACATTAAAATCCAACGTTAATAGAGAAACCAAAGGTTCGTGTATAGGGCACTGCTGCAAAGTCAAGTGCTTGAGAAAACATTGTAGTATCATAGCCTCCATCAGGATTTCCTGGTGTATGTTTCATCAAGAAGCAGAGGTTTCGTGCCACAAATGATAGTTTTAAGGCTGTAAAAGGAGTCTTTTTGAGCATGCGTTGTGGGAAACTATAACCCAAAGACAATTCCTTTAGCTTGATATAAGATGCGCTATGAATGAACTCTTCGGCATAACCTTTCTGCGATTTGTATATACCTATGGTTGAATAATATGCCTGAGCGCTCACTGGAATGTCGTTAATTGAACCGTCTTCTTTCACTCCTGGCACTACCATATAATAGTCTTTCACACCTGATATCTCTTTATATTCGCCACGATTCAAGGTTCTTTCAGATGTACCTACAGAGGTTGCCATACCTTCTGACACTGACATTATGCTGCCACCAAAGCGCATATCGAACATTGCTGTTAACGAAATGCCTTTGAAAGTCAATGAAGGTGTAACCGACATCAATAGGTCTGGCTGTATATTTCCTATGGGATTGCTTAACAAATACTGTTCCAAATTACCGTTTCCAGTGGCTGGTTGGGGTAATCCTTGCGCGTTAACTATCACCTGACCAGCATCGTTTCGCTTCATAAGATTATTGGCATAGATGTCTCCAAGCTTTCCTCCTACAACCGCACCGACACGTACTGGCATGTTGTTATCACCGTTAAAGTAGATGCGTTGCACACCAGGTGCGAGCTCTTTCACGATAGATCGGTTGTGAGCAAAGTTCATATTGAGATTGAAGGTCAAGTCCTTTGTTTGAATAGGAGTGGTATAAACCATCATTTCTACACCTCTATTCAAGATCTTTCCTGCGTTAACCCACTGCTGAGACCATGGTGCTGCGGCATCAACTAACATCGATTGGTTGCGTGTTACGCTATAATAATAAGTGAAATCGAAGCCTAATCGGTTGTTAAGGAACTTCATATCGAGACCCAATTCATACGAAGTTTTGATCTCAGGTTTAAGCATATCGTTCATTTTAATGGTATTAACAACGGGCTTTCTGATACCTGATTCAAATTCAAACTTACGTGTATTGTATAGATTGTAGGGGCTTGGGTCCTTACCAACTTGCGCTAGTGAGGTTCTAATCTTAGCGAAAGTCACCCAAGAAGGCAATGGTTTATCAATCGACTTCATAAAGTCTGAGAACATAAAGCTGATGCTTGCAGAAGGATAGAAGAATGAGTTTTGACCCTTAGGAAGCGTAGAAGACCAGTCGTTTCGAGCGGTTAAGTCTAACGAAAGGTATTCAGAATAAGCCAATTGAGCCGACGCAAACACCGAATACATTGCTCTATTAAAACCGTTATCACCACCACTTACAAGCTTTCCACCAGTGTTATACACCCAAACATCTTTGTTTAACATGTTTTGAACGCCTCCTTGAAAGAGCTCATACTTTTGATACATGACATTACCTCCTAACGAATAATCAACACGAAGCTTTGGAGTTAGTTGGTTATTGCCAAGTAATAGCATTTGAATGTTGTGTTCAAAGTGATTCTCTTCGCCACGTTGCATACCATCAGTAGTGATCTTCTCTTGCCAAGTTGATGTGCCTGTGGTAATCGCTTGATCTGCTAAACTAAGGTCAGATGTTTGCAATCGAGTTCTATAATAATCGAAAGAGTATTTCGCATTGAGCTTTAAATTATCGAGAAGGTTGATGTTTGCCCCATAATAACCAAAGGCTCTCCATCGCTCATCGCTGTTTTTATAGCGGTGACGAACGTAATATGGGTTCGAATAATGTTGGTTTGGACCGAACCAATTGCGGTGAATTTGAGTCTCAGAGCTTTGGTTTTCTTCCAAACTTCTTAATGAAACGTTACCCGGAATGAGTAGAAGTTGAGCCACTTCGCCATTCAATCCGAGTAAAGGACGATTGCAAGCCTTCATGTGAGACAATGAGATCTTACCATCAAGAGAAAGATATTTGTTCACAACAGTACCTGCATTGAGGTCGATAGACAATTTATCTAAGGTTTCATTCTTAAACAATCCCTTGTTATCATTGTAGCCAATAGATAGGCGATAATGTCCTTTTTCGCTGTTATTGCCAAGTGCAACGGTATGAAATTGAGAGAAACCTGTTTTAAAGTAATCACGAAGTTTATCGCCTGTGTATTGATAAGGCGACTTCGTTCCATACCAATTGTATTCTTCATGTCCATCTAATTCAGGACCAAAAGACAACTCTCCGTTCAAACCTTCAATGTCTCCGCTGGCATTGCGTTTATAGTTTACTGCGCCATTGCTACCTTGTCCGAATCTATTTTGCATCTTAATGGCTTGCGAAACGCTGCTCCATGTAAAGTTTCCGTTATAACTTACACCAAAACCAGACTTATTTGCGCCTTTTTTAGTGGTGACTAAGATCACACCATTACCTGCTCTTGAACCATAAAGAGCCGCTGCATTAGGGCCTTTTAGCACCGAAATACTTTCGATATCGTCTGGGTTAATATCCAAAGAAGTGCCTCCTCGGTCGTAACCTCCATAGGCAGAAGCGTTAGAAGTGTTGTTATCTGAGAAGGGAACTCCATCTACAATCCATAAAGGTTGGTTGTTATCAGTGAGAGATGAGTTACCTCTTATGGTGATTTTAGTAGATCCTCCAAGACCAGTACTGGCGGTATTCATTTGCAAACCTGCCACTTTTCCCGACAAAGCACCTACAACAGAGGGGTCACCAGTGGTGTTCAAAGCATCGCTTTTGATGTCTTGCACCGAGTAGCCCAACATCTTTTTATCTCTTTTTATACCCAAAGCGGTTACTACCACCTCGTCTAATGCTTTCGAATCCACGTCCATAGTGGTTGTAATAGCATCTTTTCCCGAAGCCTTCACCTCTTTAGTTTTATAGCCAAGGTAGCTAAATTGCAACACAGGAGCAGGCTCACTTGTTTGCAATTGATAGTTACCGTCTATGTCAGTAACGGCTCTTGTGGTACTACCTTTCACTGCAACAGTAACGCCAATCATTGGTTGTTGAGCCTCATCGAGCACCTTTCCAGTGATTTTACGTTTAGAATCTGTAGCCTTTTCCTTTGCTACTGGTGCGTTTTCTTTGCGCAAATACACCACATTATCTTCCACCTTAAAAGATATACCCTTTCCTTTCAACAATTGATTCAACACGTTTTGCACTTTTTCGTCTTTGACATCAATGTTGTTCACCATCACTTTCGCTAAGCTATCATCATAGAAAAAGCGAAGGTTCATTTGCTTTTGAATCTTCTTTATAACAACTTCAAGGGTGGTGTTAGGTGTTTTTAGGGTTACTTGAGCCTTTGATTCACCAATAGGAGCCATTGCTATTAAAGCACCAAATGCGGCTTTAAGCATGGTTTCTTTTAATAGATGCTTATTACTTTTCATCGTTGTTTTTAGTTATTTCTTTTCTTTTTGTAAGGTAGTTGTAGTTCTAGACGCTTGTATTTCTTGTATTTTGCTCTGTTATAGGGCATTTTCAACGGCTAGTGGAGACTGCTTTAGGTTGGTTTTTCTTTATTGATAAAGTAGTAGCTCTTATTCTGTAAACAATGTTTTTTTATAAACTACTTAATAAAAATTCGACTTTTTATACTCTATTTGTTAAATAGTTTAAATTTAAGTCCCTCATATCTTACCCCTATTTCCCTTTCTTTGGGGTCGCTCGCTCCTTGCTTTCCAATAACAAAAACACAGCGCACACTTTTTATTTCATTGAACTATTCTTTTAAAAGATGATGCAAAAGAGATGAAAATACGCAAAGAATGAGCTAAAAGCAGTGAGTTGACAAGGCAAAAGCAATGCTATTGCAACACGAAAGCAATGTGTTTGCTCGATGAAAACAATGCTTTTAGGGTGTTTTAGCGATGTGTAAAAAGGAAGAAAAGCCACCTTTTATCGATAAAAAGGGGAAAAATACGACTCAGCGGAAGAGTGTTTTTGAGTGATGTTTTACTGAAATAGAAAATAAAAGGAATGCTTTTAGCATATATTGGCACAGCATCAAGGGCAAAAAAGATAGCCACAAGACAAGCAAAAATACTAAAAGCACTCCTTTTTCTAACTTAGAATGGTGCGCAATGCACATCCTTTCTCCATCTAATATTTGTTAAAAAGAAAACAACAAGCACGCTCTTCACCTATTTATATATAAGCCGTTCAAAACGGGTTGCATCTTCTTTTAGAATAAAGTGCATTACCTTTTAAGATATTCTGCACCCACTTCACAACACGCAAAGACGCTAAACGGGGCGGTATTCTATATTCTTTTACGAATAAGAAGGAAGGTTCCAATTGCTAAAAGAGCCGACACTGTGAGGCAACCAACAGCAAGTGGAAGGTTGTTTCCAAACATTTCAATCACCTTTATATCTGGATTTGAAGAGAAAGCAAGCGTCATTACCACTGTAGAAACATTGTTCACCAGGTGCAAAACCATAGATGGAATGATGCTTTTGGTGCGATAATAGAGCCAACCAAGTATCAAACCAAGGAACGAAGCATTAACTGCTTGCGCCAAATTGCCATGGAACAAACCAAAAGCAACTGCCGAAATAACAATGGCAATCCATGCTTTCTTGCCCGAGAAACATTCTAACAAAAGTCTTAAAATGGCTCCTCTAAACACAATTTCTTCCACAATGGGGGCCAATATCGCCACTACTACAATGCCAAAGGGCTTTTGCATGATTGCATTAAAAAGCTTTTGAATGTCTTTCGACAGCTCTAAACCTGTCCATTCGTATATTCCTGCCAAGGGAAGAATGATGAATAGCGAGAAAAGAACAATGAGACCTAAAAGCTGATAGGGCTTTTTTGAGATATAATGAGTTGATATGGGTGTCCATTTTGCCAACAAAAAGCAAGGAATGGTTATGATATGTCCTAATATGGTCGATGGTATTATCACCTCATTGGCTAACTCCCAGCCCTGAGTTGATACTACATGCATCACTTCTACGTATGAAGTATCGGAAGAAACAGCATAAACTGCACCCACAATATAAAGCGAAATGGCTTGAATAACGGCTACTAAAATAAGGAAACCAACGGCTTTTAAACAGATTTTTAATGTAGAATCCATAGTGAATAGAATTTGTATTGAATAATTATCGGTGTGAGTTAAGGATTTGTTCTACCCTCTTTTTATCGGCAATAAGCTGTTCTTTGAGTTGCTCTATCGATGAAAATTTCACTTCATCTCGCACTCTTTCAATAAAGAACACACGCACCTCGCTATCGTATATCTCTTCATTAAAGTCGAAGATGTGCACCTCTATGGTTTGTTTAAAAGTGCCATAGGTGGGTCGATTGCCAATATTTAGCATGCCGTTATAGCGTTTGTGGGTAGCAGAAAGCTCTATTTGAACGGCATAAACGCCTTCTTTTGGTAGAATTGTGGTGCTATATTTGGGTTCGATATTGGCGGTTGGAAAGCCTAATTTGCGACCTTCTTGATAGCCATGAACTACCTTTCCCAAGAAAGAATGAGGACGACTAAGGAGCTGTTGCACCACATCTACCTCGCCATTGTGCAACATCTTGCGTATAGTTGACGACGAAGCACGTCCTTGTGGCGTATCGAATGGAGTGGAAAGGAGCACTTCTATGCCCAATTCAGCACCAAATCGCACATAATCTTCAAAGGTTTCACCGCATTGTTTGCCAAAACGATTGTCGTAACCAATGATGAGTTGCTGTACGTTTAACTGCTCTTTTAAGATGGTTTGCATGAAACGAAAAGCCGAAAGCTGTGCCATTTCTGCAGAGAAAGGCAACACTGCAGTTATATCTACGCCCGTTTCAGCAATCAATTGCAGTTTTTCTTCGAGCGGAGTGATGAGCTCTGGCGTGAAATTTGGTTGCACAACGACTCGTGGATGCACATCAAATGTGATAGCAATAGATGTCCATTGCCTGTCACGAGCATGCTGAACCACTTGCTTTAGCACGTGTTGATGCCCTAAATGTACCCCATCGAAGAAACCAATAGTTGCCACACTGGGTTGCAACTGCTTTGTTTCTGGGGTGAGATATAGCGTTGTCATATTTCTATTTCAATAGCTTTTGGGGCCAAATAGTGCCCTTTGGGTCGTGCAATACCTTAAAACCAAGTTGGCAAGCAGCATCGCAATTGGGTTGAAGGTCATCGATAAATAAAGTCTCTTCGGGCTTTATTCTCGTCCGTTTCACCACCTCTTGAAAGATCTCTGCACTGGGTTTGATGAGCTGAAGCTCGTTAGATAGGAAGATATCTTGAAAGAGTTGCAACACGTTTTCGCCCTTTTCGGTTGTAAACAAAGGTTCACAACACGCCCAATGCATAGCGTTAGTGTTACTAAGAATAAACAATTGGTGCGTTTTAGCAAGCTCTTTAATGGCTTGTAGCTTATGTTCTGGAATGGTTCCAATAAGCGAATTCCACGCACTTTCAATCTCTTCGTCTTTCAAGGGCAATTCGGTTAGCTCTCGAACTGCCTCACAAAAGGCCGCATTAGTGATCTTTCCCACTTCAATATGATAGAATAAATCACGTGTTTGATGTGTTTCTATATACTTTGCAACGGCTTCTGCGCCTAAAGAACGAAAGGAATTGATGCAACGTTGTGGGTGAAGTTCAACCAAGATACAACCTAAGTCGAATATAATGTTTTTTACTTTGTTCTGCGAGTCCATAGTCTTTTCAATTCTTCTACCCACAAAACAAGTGATGTAAGCGCAATAATTACGCCCCATTCGGTGAGAGATAGGGGTTCAGTTCTAAACATCTTACCACCAAAAGACACGATAAGCCACTGGCCAATCAACACAATTAGGAACACAAGGAGCAGTCCTTTGCTCTGTTTTAAATTACTAAAAGCTGAGTCTTTGCATCCAAATGTCTTCGCATTGAATAGGTTCCACAATTGAATCATCACGAAAGTGGTGAAGAATATGGTGAGATGATGAGTTGTTATGCCGTTACTTACCTCGTTTCCATAATAATATAACATCGAGAAAAGCACGATAAAGAAAAATATTCCGTGTGTAAGTATTCCCCTAAACATCTTCTTTGAGATGATGAAGTCGCTTTGTTTACGAGGCATTTCCTTCAAAACATCTTTAGAAGGAGGCAGAGATGCCAAGGCCATTGCAGCGAAAGTGTCCATGATAAGGTTTACCCAAAGGATCTGAGTAACGGTTAATGGCATATAAGTTCCGATGAATGCGCCTCCCACAACCAATAACAATGCGGTGAGATTCACAATCAATTGGAAATAAAGGAAACGCTGAATGTTGCGATAAAGCGATCTTCCCCACATCACAGCCAATGTAATTGAGCTGAAAGAGTCGTCTAATAAAGTCATAGCACTTGCCTCTTTGGCTACCGAAGTGCCCGATCCTAACGACAAACCAACATGTGCATGATTCAAAGCAGGAGCATCATTGGTTCCATCTCCCGTAACTGCTACCACCTCATTGCGAGCTTGTAGCAATTCAACTAAGCGTTGTTTGTCTGTTGGACGTGCACGAGACATCACCTTTAAAGATGCTACTCGCTCGTAAGCCTCATTGTCATCGAGGTCTGCAAACTGCGTTCCTGTGATGTGCCAACGTTCCTTTTCGCTCTCAGAAACGCCCTCTTCGTTCCAAATACCAATCTGTTTAGCAATCTCAATGGCTGTTGCCGAAGTATCACCAGTAACCATTTTAACGTTAATACCAGCTCTTTGGCATTCTAAAACGGCGTTAGGAACGTCGTCTCTGATAGGGTCTGAGATGGCAAAAACAGCCTGTAAGCAGAAGTCTTGCAATAGTTCTGCGCCCAAAGAGTTGTCTTTGATACTTTCAACCACATCGCTATCGAGTTGCTTATAAGCCAAAGCAAGGGTGCGCATAGCCTTATCTTGATAGCCACGGAGGGTGCTTTCGGTTTCTGCTTTCTTGTCTTCTGCGATGTTACAGAACGACAACACCACTTCTGGAGCACCCTTTATAAAGAGATAAGGCACGCCATTATAGAGCGAAATGGTGGCCATATACTTTCTTTCTGTTGAGAAAGGAAGTTGATGAAGTATCTTTGTTTCGCTGCGATAACTATTATAATTCTTGCCATTTTTATAGCACCAAAGCAGCAATGCCACTTCGGTTGGATTGCCAATGCCCTCTGGAATAGTGGTAGTTGCATTGTCTTCATCGTTTGGAGACAATGATAATTCGGCAGTAGTGTTGGCAGATATCGCCTCAAAAAGCAGCTCATCGTCTTCGCAACTGCGTGCAAAATCGTTCACTTGCATCTTGTTTTGGGTAAGTGTTCCTGTTTTATCGGTACAGATAACCGTAACTGCTCCCATCGTTTCAGATGCATGTAGCTTTCTAACAAGATTGTTACTCTTGAGCATTCGGCGCATATTGAGAGCCAACGACAATGTAACCGCCATTGGAAGTCCTTCTGGAACAGCCATAACAATAATGGTTACGCTGAACATAAAGTAGCGAAGAACCACCTCAAACATATCTAAATAGTGATTAGTTTGCCATATTGGGTTCACCAAAATGTCGTGAACAAGAAAGACAACAAAGGCCAATACAGCCACGGTTACGCCAATCTTACTAATCATCTTGGCTAACATTGAGAGCTGAATGCTTAGCGGTGTCTTCGTAAAAGTGAGTTCTGTAGACTTATGCGACACCTTTCCGATCTCTGTTTCATCGCCAACTGCGGTAACAACAGCCGTTCCTCGGCCACTCATCACCATGCTTGAGCGAAGCAATACGTTAGGGGGATAAGCCTCTGTGCCTTTAGATGAGGTTGTTTCTACATGCTTAGTGGTAATGGGTTCGCCTGTAAGCGACGACTCGTTCACCTGTAAATCTATCGCTTCTACTAAACAAGCGTCGGCTGGTATCTCATCTCCTGTCTCGATTAATATCACATCTCCCACCACAATATCTTTGCGCATCACTTCTTCTACCACTCCATTGCGACGCACTTTCACCATCTGTTCTTCTTCAAGTGTATTGAGAACCTCGAACTTTTTGGCTGCATCTAATTCGAAATAGAAGCCTATTGCGGTAGCAAGAAAGATGGCAATGAAGATTCCTATGGTTTCAATAAAGTTGTTTTCTACGAATGCAAGCAGTAAAGAAACAACGGCTGCGATGAGTAAAACTTGTATAATGGGGTCTTGAAACTTTTCAAGATAAAGTTTAATAATAGATACTTTCTGAGGTGGAGTAAGTACGTTTTCACCATGTTTCGCCCTACTTTCACTTACTTCTTGAGGTGTTAAACCTCCTAACACTTTATCCCGTGACATCTAATTGTCTAATTTTAAGATTTTAATTACTATCCTTTTACATGCTAAAAGCATTACAATTAGCCTGCAATAACAATGCTTTTACCTACTAATATCAATGCTTTTAAAATAGAGTTATTTTTGAGTTATAACTCAACTCTTATTTTGTTCGCTTGTTTGAGCTTACAAATTTAAGAAAAAAGGAAAGTATGTGCAAACCTTCACACACAAATTATCGAACAGAAGGAATGCCATTGCAACTCAACAACTTGTTTTTTGCTTTGAATCAAGGTTCATAATACCCCCTTAAACAAGTCTTTAGGCGTTTCAGTTGAAAGGAAACTCAAATCTGTTTTTTCGCTCTTTTAGCCCCTAAAAATCGCCTTTACACCATATAATAATTATTTTCTTTTTGAAAAATATCAATAAAACAAGAATTTAAAAAGTTTTCCATTTTTATTTTATAAGATACTGATTATCATATAATTGACATATATTAACTATTTAAAAGTTATCCAAAAGTGAAATTATATAAGAACTTTCATTATCTTTGCTGCACCAATTTAAGTAGAAAGAAAATCAACTTTAGATACAAAACCAAACTTTAATATTTCCCAAAAATGATACAGACAGTAGTAAAAAGAGATGGCCGCATCGTGGGTTTTAATGAACAAAAGATCAGTGGAGCTATCAGAAAGGCAATGTTACACACTAATAACGGTGAGGATAGTAACCTTATTCAGCAGATAACCGACCGCATTTCGATGAGCGGTAACTCGCAAATGACTGTTGAAGAGATCCAAAACAAGGTTGAAAACGAATTGATGAAGAGTCGCAGAAAGGACGTGGCTCGAGCATATATCTCGTATAGAAACCTTCGTAATGTTGCACGAAAAGCAAAGACAAGAGATATCTTCCTCGAAATAATCAACGTAAAATCGAATGATATTACACGTGAAAACGCTAATATGAACGCTGACACTCCTGCTGGAATGATGATGAAGTTCTCTAGCGAAACAACCAAACCATTCGTAGACGACTATCTTTTAAGCGAGGATGTGCGTGATGCTGTGGCGCATAACTACATACATATTCACGATAAAGACTATTATCCCACTAAGTCACTCACCTGCTGCCAACATCCATTAGATAACATTTTGGAACACGGTTTCAGTGCTGGTCATGGCTCATCTCGCCCTGCTAAGCGCATAGAAACAGCGAGTGTCATTGCTTGTATCTCATTAGAAACAGCGCAAAACGAAATGCATGGCGGTCAAGCTATACCCGCTTTCGACTTCTATCTCGCTCCTTATGTAAGAATGAGTTACGTTGAAGAGGTGAAAAACTTAGAGACTTTGATGGGCGAAGACTGCTCGGATCTATACCAATCGGAGATTAACGACTACCTAAAAATGCCCCTCGATGGTCTAAAAGGCAAAGAACGTATCAAGCAACACGCTATCAATAAGACTGTAGCTCGTGTGCATCAAGCGATGGAAGCCTTTATACATAATATGAATACGATACACTCTCGTGGTGGAAACCAAGTGGTGTTCTCGTCTATCAACTATGGAACCGACACCTCTGCAGAGGGTAGATGCGTTATAAGAGAATTGCTTAAGAGCACTTATAGCGGTGTGGGTAACGGCGAAACTGCTATCTTCCCTATTCAAATATGGAAAAAGAAACGTGGCGTTAACTATCTTCCTCAAGACAAAAACTACGACTTATACGAGTTAGCTTGTAAGGTTACAGCACGTCGTTTCTTCCCTAATTTCCTCAACTTAGACGCTACTTTCAATCAAAGTGAGGACTGGAAGGCTGAAGATCCAAAGCGTTATGTTCACGAAGTGGCTACAATGGGTTGCCGAACTCGTGTATTCGAGAACCATTTCGGTCCTAAAACCTCAATAGGAAGAGGTAATATCTCTTTCACTACCATTAATATTGTACGCCTTGCTATCGAATGTATGGAGATAAAAGACAAGGAAGAGCGCATCAATTCGTTCTTTGCTAAATTGGATAAGGTGTTGGATTTAACCGCAAAACAATTGGTAGAACGCTACAATTTCCAAAAGACTGCCTACGCAAAGCAGTTCCCTATGGTGATGAGAAGCCTCTGGTTAGGTGCTGATAAGCTGAAAGCAGACGACACTATCGAGTCGGTTATCAACCAAGGAACGCTCTCTATCGGCTTTATTGGATTGGCTGAGTGCCTCAAAGCCTTGTTAGGTAAGCACCATGGAGAAGATAATGAGGCGCAAGAACTGGGCTTAAAGATCGTAACTTACATGAGAGACCGCGCCAACGACTTCACTAAAATGTACCAACATAACTTTAGTGTGCTTGCAACTCCAGCCGAAGGACTATCGGGTAAGTTTACTTTGAAGGACCGAAAGGAGTTTGGTGAGCTCGAAGGTATTACCGATAGAGACTATTACACCAATTCAAATCACGTGCCAGTGTACTACAAATGCAGTGCAAAACACAAGGCTGAAGTGGAAGCACCTTACCACGATCTGACTCGTGCAGGACACATTTTCTATGTGGAAATTGATGGAGATGCAACCCATAACCCACAAGTTATTATGAATGTTGTGGATATGATGGACCACTATAACATTGGTTATGGAAGCGTGAACCACAACCGAAACAGATGTATGACATGCGGATTTGAGAATGCCGACAACACTCTTGAAACCTGTCCTCATTGCGGTGGACACCATATCGACCGCCTTCAACGCATCACTGGCTATCTTGTTGGCACAACCGACCGTTGGAATAACGGTAAACTGGCAGAGCTAAACGATCGTGTACGCCACGATATTTAAGTCTCGACAGACCTCTCTTTCAAACAAACAACGATAATAGTAAATTGTAAGAATAACCACAAAAGACTGAAGGAGTAGCTCCAACTGCTCCTTCTTTTTTTGCTTTTGAAAAGGACAAACAGTCCTTTTAGACCCTCTAATCAGCCTATATACATGCTTTCTATATTGAACATACTCGAAGATACCACTGTTGATGGACCCGGATTTCGCACCTCTATCTATTGTGCAGGCTGTCCTCATGCTTGCATAGAGTGTCATAATCCCCAGTCATGGGACATCAACAACGGCACAATGATGAGCACTAACGACATCATGAAGATTGTTACTGCCGACCCTTTTGCCCATGTTACCTTCTCAGGAGGCGACCCTATGTATCAGGCAAAGGGCTTTACTGAATTGGCAAAGACCATTAAACAGCAGACAAACAAGAACATTTGGTGCTACACAGGCTTTGTGTTCGAGTCGCTTTTAAAGATGAAGGAGCAACGAGAACTATTGCAATGGATTGACGTTTTGGTTGATGGTCCGTTTATAAAGTCGCAAAAAGACCTTTCATTATTGTTCCGAGGAAGTAGCAATCAACGCCTCATCGACGTGCAACAATCGCTCCAACAGAACAAAGTGGTGTTGTGGACGCCCAACATCGGCATTGAATAAGTCTGCCCACTTACTCCCCATTTTCACCCTTTCTCTACACTTTTTAATCCACACAAAAAGGCTTTCCACTTTCATCTCCTTCTTCTTCTCTTTCAATATCAATGCTTTTGTCTTGCAAAGTCATTCTTTTTAAGCTCTAATTCCATTGCTATTACGCCCTAAAAGCAATGCTATTGCCACGCTACCTCGCAAAGACTTTAGCACAAAGGCATTGCAAGCTCTCGGCTTTTCTACATACAAGAGGATCAAGTTTGCATTTTTATTCGTATCTTTGTCGTCAAAAAAGGATGACAATGAATAACGACTCACTTTGGAAAAACATTAGGGGATACTTCAATGCATTACCCGATAAAGAGAACGAAACAGAGATTATTAAACAGATAAGCAGTGGAGTAACCTTCCACGGAGCGAACCTTTGGGTACTTATTTTCGCTGTTTTCATCGCTTCATTAGGTTTAAATGTCAATTCAACAGCAGTGATTATAGGTGCCATGCTCATCTCTCCTTTGATGGGACCAATCAGCGGAATGGGTTTAGCAGTGGGCATAGACGACTTCAATTTGCTAAAACGCTCGGTGAAAAATTATCTTGTTGCCACGGTAATAAGTGTTATCACTGCAATGATATACTTTATTATCAGTCCGATTAGCGAGGCTCAATCAGAGCTATTGGCACGCACCTCGCCCACGTTATACGACGTGCTCATCGCCATATTTGGTGGTGCTGCGGGTATTCTTGCTTTATGCACAAAAGGCAAAGGTAATGTAATTCCAGGCGTTGCTATCGCTACAGCCTTGATGCCACCATTGTGTACTGCTGGTTATGGACTTGCAGTTGGAGAAATTTCGTTCTTCTTTGGGGCGTTTTATCTCTTCTTCATCAATACCGTCTTCATTGCGCTTTCTACCTTTATAGGCGTTAGAATGCTTCGTTTTCAACGTAGAACCTTTGCAGATGCAGCCGCTTTGCAACGCGTTAGAAAATATATCTTTGCCATTGTTGTTATCACAATGATTCCAGCAACATATATGACCACTCAAATTATTCGTGAAAGTATTCAAGACAACAACACTCAACAATTTGTTAAGAATGAGCTAACGTTGAAAGGAACATATATTATTTCGAACAAAAGAAACGACGAAAGCAAGACTATTCGTATTGTAGCGGTGGGCGAACCCATTGGAGAAGATACCATTAAAAAGGCTCAAGAAAACCTAAAGGAATATAGTCTTGAGGGTTATAAACTGGTGATTATTCAAGGAAGTCAAGGTAATAATACTCTACGAAAAGAAGATTTGTCGGGCAACTCATTAGCCGACACCAAGGAACAGCTTATTACACAAAGCGAACAACTGAGCAACTTAGAAAAGCAACTGAAAAAATATTGGAGCTATGAGACATTAGGTAAGGAGCTTTCTAAAGAGATTAAGGCTATTTGTCCGCAAGTAAATACCATCAGTTTGTCGTTAGTATCTGAGGAAAGAACCGACACTTTGGCTACCAAAAACTATGTTTTGGCATTGGTGGGATATAAAAATGCGCTATCAACAGCAGAACAGCAACAGCTTCAACGCTGGCTAAAGACTCGTTCAAAAGCCGATAGCTTGCGCCTTGTCTTGCAACCTACCACAGGCAAGTAAAAGTATTTTTTGAAATAAAATCCCTGCTTTTAAAGGGGAAAGACATACAACAAAACCAAAAGGAGGTGCCTCATTGCGAGGCATCTCCTTTTAGGTTGTTGGGATTACAGTCTTGTTTTACATCGAAAGAAGAAAAAATGACGATTCTTTAACATTTCTCTCCTAATCTTCCTTTCTTCCAATTTATAGTCTTGATCAATTTTATCCAAATACTTATTACCTTCCCAAACTAACCTATAAATTGTTTGTTGATAATAGTAACGCAACCATATAACTCCCACCCAAACCAATATTAGAAAGATAAAAAATAGGGTTTTATATATACACATACTATTTGAATCTCCCCATAAAGATGGGAAAAGCTCCTCAAGCAAAGGATAAGTTTTACAAAAAATTGCATTACAATTTTCATCACGAATAAAAAAAAGAATATAAAAAAACATGATAAGGATCAGATTCCTCATAAAATTTTCTAAGGCTTCAAGCACCGGAATATTCATAAGTAAACCTGCTTTAGCCACTTTATAATAAGCTTTTAGATAAGCTTCCTTATCTTTCGAAAATTTATCTCTTTTCCTATTACAAGAAAGACGTCTGCAAATAATACACAGAAGAGATTTCAACTTATTACAAGCACACAATCTGGAAATAAGACATAGTCGCCTTCTCTGGTCTTTCATAAATGCAAGAACCTGATCCTTTAAAGGTTCTTTCTTATTCTTATTCTTATTTTCATTCACTTCATTATAAACTTTCTTAATATCTGTCTTTTGCAAACTAAGCCACGACTCAGTCAATACTTGGATTATTGCTTGATAAATACAACCAACAATATATGCAGAAATAAGAAATAGAGGATTTATAAACAAATCTGAATTCAAGCCTACAAAAAGTACAAGAATTAAAAAACCAACAAAAAATTTATTCAAGCTTTCATAAAAGCCTACACCAGTAATTTCACTCATAGCTTATTTTTAGTTTTTAATAAATAAACAGTCGAACAGTTCCCCTTGCATCGACAACTTATAATAAGATTAATAGTAACTGATATAAAAAGTGTAGGAACCTGTACTCTTCACTCATTTCACACTTAAAAGTCCTCCATTTTAATATAATACACATAGAAAGATAGAAACCAAAGTAAGTATACTACTTACATTAATAATAGAAAATTAAAATGCAATAGATACATCTCTTTGGGCATTTTCCACGTTTTTACTCAGAAAACATTGAACTTACAAAGTTTCAAAAGATGCGTTAAGTAAACACCATTTCATTGAATTCCTCATCATACTAAGGTCAAAAGCAAGTGAGGAAGCAACTACAAAGTTATTCTTTTTACATAATTATACAAAATATTACACAAAAAAAATAATAAATATTAGTATGAAAAAGTACAAGACAAGAACATTCATCACACTTTTCTGCAAAGCAAACATCCGTTATAAAGACCATTATCGTATCGCTATCTCATAAAGTCCGTATCAAAATGGGCATAAAAAAAGCAGTTCGCAAGAGATGTTTTGCGAACTGCTTGTGGGCCATCTTGGGCTTGAACCAAGGACCTCCAGATTATGAGTCTGTTGCTCTAACCAACTGAGCTAAAAGCCCTAATAATATAATTCTACACAGAATTACACGTGCAAAGGTAGTATATTTTAAACAAACAACCAAATATCTGCCCGTAATTTTTCATCAAAAGAACCGCTTTTAGCGTTGTTTATCCGCCTTTTATGGGTCTTAGAAATCGAAAGAAAGCTGTTTTTCTTCTCCTAAAAGATTGAACGACATTCGATGAAATGGCGTTGTTCCATATTTTTTTATCGCCTCTCGGTGCGCAACGGTGGGATAACCTTTGTTCTTACTCCATTCGTATTGCGGATACTGGCTGTGCAGTTCTTTCATATACTCATCTCGGTAAGTCTTCGCAAGAATACTTGCTGCAGCAATAGACAAATACTTTGAGTCGCCTTTTACAATGGGCGTGTAGGGTAAGTTCTGATAAGGAGTGAAGCGGTTGCCATCGATAATGAGGGCTTCGGGGCGCACTTTGAGCTGATCTATGGCTCTGTGCATAGCCAAAAAGCTCGCTTTAAGGATATTGATTTCGTCGATTTCTTCAGGCGAAACCACTCCCACTGCCCATGCAATGGCATCTTTTTCGATGTCCTTTCGCAATATCATTCTGCGCTTTTCGGTGAGCTGTTTCGAGTCGTTTAGATAAGGATGCGAATAGTTTTGCGGTAGAATGACCGCCGCTGCATACACACTTCCAGCCAAACAACCACGTCCTGCCTCGTCGCAACCTGCCTCAATCAATCCATCATAATAATGTGATTGAAGCAAATGGATGGGTTTCTTTTCCTTAGAATCGCCTTTTTTCATCTCTTATCATTAGTTTATACCAACGCTACTAAAGTTGCTTTAAAACGCACTTTAGGCGCATTTTAGAACATTGCAGCCACTCGTTCGATGCCTTTAACTAACACATCGATCTCTTCTTTGGTGTTATACAAGCCGAAACTTGCACGAACGGTGCCTTGAATTCCCAAGCGTTGCATGAGCGGTTGAGCGCAATGGTGACCTGTACGCAAAGCAATTCCAAGACGATCGAGCAGTGTTCCTAAATCAAAAGGATGAATGTCGCCCACTAAGAAGCTCACCACTGCATCTTTTTGACGTGGAGTTCCGATGAAACGGATATCTTTTATCGTTGACAATTGCTCCATTGCGTATTTTGTGAGCATGGCTTCGTGCTTTTGAATATTGTCCATTCCCAAGTCGAGCAGATAGTCTACAGCAGTGGCTAAGCCGTGAGTTGCAACGTAATCGGGTGTTCCTGCCTCGAATTTCAAAGGTGGCTTTTCGAACGTTACCTTATCGAACGAAACTGTTTCGATCATCTCTCCGCCTCCTTGATAGGGTGGCATGCGGTCTAACCACTCTTCTTTTCCATACAAAACGCCTATTCCTGTGGGTCCATACATCTTGTGTCCGCTCAACGCAAAGAAGTCGCAATCCATCTCTTGCACATCTATTGCAAAGTGAGGAGCACTCTGTGCGCCATCAACTAACACGGGAACGCCTTGCGAATGGGCAAATTGTATGATTTCATCGATAGGATTAACTGTTCCGAGCACATTGCTAACGTGGGCGATACTCACCAACTTGGTACGCTCGCTGAACAGCTTTTTAAAGGCTTCCATATCTAAATTGCCTTCGTCGTCGATAGGAGCTACCTTCAAAGCAATGCCCTTTCGTGCCATTTGCAACTGCCAAGGAACAATGTTGGAGTGGTGTTCCATCTCGGAAACAATCACCTCGTCACCTGCATTCATAAAACCTTCGACAAACGAAGAGGCTACAAGATTGATGCTTTCGGTGGTGCCTCGGGTGAAAATAATTTCGTTGGTAGACTTGGCATTGATGAACTTGCGCAATGTTTCTCGAGCACTTTCGTGTAATTCAGTAGCCTGTTGCGACAACCAATGCACACCCCTATGAACATTGGAGTTGACATTTAAATACTCGTTGTTCATGGCTTCTATCACCGATAGAGGCTTTTGGGTGGTGGCTGCATTATCTAAATACACCAAAGGCTTATTGTAAATGGTTTTAGAAAGAATGGGGAAATCTTTTCTAACGTCCTCTATTTGATACATACCTAACTATAAATAAAAGGTGAATAAAATCTATTTTGCACCTGAATGGGCAAATAGAAAGAGAGAAAGAGTTTGTTAATGACTTTTTGAGCACAGGGCTATTGCCATTTGAACAAACTCTTTATGGGTTATATCTACTTAGATACAAAGGTTACAATTACCGCAAGTTCCAAGCTCGCCTCTGAACCTTTTCTCTACAAGATGATGCAAACGCTCTCTTAAAGGCTCAAGCTTTATTTGGTCTACTACCTCATTGATGAAGGCAAACTCTAACAAGAATTTAGCCTCTTTCTCGCTGATTCCTCGCTGACGCATATAGAATAGCGCAGCATCATTGAGCTGTCCTACTGTTGAACCATGTGCACATTTCACGTCGTCGGCATATATTTCTAACTCGGGTTGTGAATACATGCGAGCCTCTTTGGTGACACATATATTTTGGTTGCGCTCTTCTGACGATGTTTTTTGTGCATCTTTCTGAACCAACACACGGCCTGCAAAGGCTCCTGTGCTGTGTCCGTCTAACACATATTTATATAATTCGTTGCTGGTGCAATGAGGAACTGCATGGTCGATGAGGGTATTATTATCTACATGTTGTTGCTTATCGGCAATGACACAGCCATAAAGATTGCACTCTGCACCTTCTCCACTGAATCGAAGAGAGGTGGTGTTGCGAGTTACTCCGTTATGAAGTGTGATGACATGGTGTGTGAGTCGACTGTTAGATGCTTGGTCGAAATAAGCGTTACTTACACGTTTGTTGTTGTAACTGGTTTCTTCCATGCAATAAAGATCGAGCGATGCATTCTCTCCTACGTATGCTTCTATCACCTGTGTAGCAAGATAATTGCGGTCGTTAGCTGTGTGATCGCAGAACAACATCTTTACTTCGGCTCCAGGTTCTACAACTATCAACACACGTCTGTTGAGCATTAAGTCTACATCAGAGCGCATGATGTTGATCACTTGTATTGTTTTTTCTACCTTTGTGTTCTTTGGTACATAAACAACCAAGCCGTCTTGTGCGAGCATTGTATTTAAAGCTGCAATGCCATCTTTATCGGTTGCGGCTAACTTAGCATAGTATTTCTCGATGAGATCGGGATTTTTTAGGGCATATTCCTTTAATGAATCAACCACAACTCCTTCGGGTAGCTTACCCTTTGGCAATGAGTTGACATCGAAGACGTCGTTCATTAAGAAATAAACAGAAGTGCTTAAATTGGGAACATCGCACGAGAATACCTCTTCTGGACGGAACGAAAAGGGCATACGATGAAGGTTTAAGCCATAATCGGGGGCAAAAATTGCCTGCATATCGGTATATTTATAACGCTCGTCCTTGCGTTGTGGAATACCTAACTGCTTGAAATGTTGCAATGCTTCTGCTCGCTTTGCATTCATGGCAGGGGCACTATTCTGACAAAGCAGATTTTGTTCTGCCTCAAATAGCTGAACATATTGCTCGCTGCTGTTTTGCTTTGCTGCTACAGAAGTTGATTGACTTTGTTGTAATGCCATATCAATTACTCCTCTCCTATTTCAGCTTTAATCCAATCGTAACCTCTTTCTTCAATCTGTTTAGCAAGCTCTGGTCCTGCTGTTTTCACGATACGACCTTTGTAAAGCACGTGAATAACGTCGGGTTTGATGATGTCCAGCAATCGATCATAGTGTGTAATGACAATCGTACTGGTTTCTGGTGTCTTCAACTTGTTCACACCTTCTGCCACAATACGCAAAGCATCAACGTCCAAACCTGAGTCGGTTTCGTCTAAGATGCGTAGAGTTGGCTCGAGCATTGCCATCTGGAAGATCTCATTGCGCTTCTTTTCTCCACCGCTAAAGCCTTCGTTCACGCTTCGGTTAGAGAGCTTAGAGTCGAGCTCAACGATTGCTCTTTTCTCACGCATCAACTTCAAGAAGTCGGCAGCATTCAAAGGTTCTTTGCCTTGATACTTACGTTTTTCGTTGATAGCAGCACGCATGAAGTTGGTCATTGATACGCCTGGGATCTCTACTGGATATTGAAATGAAAGGAAGATACCTTCGTTTGCACGATCTTCGGGCTTCATTTCAAGAAGGTCTTTGCCATTATAGGTAGCAGAACCTTCGGTTACTTCGAACAAAGGATTGCCCACTAAAACGGCACTAAGGGTACTCTTTCCTGATCCATTAGGACCCATAATGGCGTGTGTTTCGCCATCTTTTACTGTGAGGTTGATGCCTCTTAATATTTCTTTTTCGCCTATATTGGCATGAAGATTCTTTACTTCTAACATATATTGTTATTTTTAGTATCTTATTTTTTCTTTTACTCTCTTATAATCTAATAGCCCAAACAATGTAAATAAGTCTACATCTTCGAAAGTGAATGGGAATGAAACTTTTAATGTTACGGCAATAGAGTGTCGATGCAAAGGTGCACTAAAGACCGTAGGGGGTACTGTCTTCTTTGCTTGAACGTTGGTTTGCACTTTTGAACTCAAGCCTAATCGATAGCCATATTCCAAACCTACCGAGATACTTTTTGTCATTGCGATGTCGGTTCCCAATACGGGTGAGACGCTGAAACGAGGATATTGAATAATGCTATGTTGCGAATATCCTGGTAAATAGGCTCCTTCTGACTGAGAAACGATATCTTCGGTTCTCTTTCTTCCTATGTTATAATAGGTATCAAAACCCACATAAGGTCGGAAAATCTTTAACATTCCAATGGGATAGTAGCGACCTCCTAACATAATTTGTTTTAAAGGCTCGCTGACATAGCTATCTTGTATCTGAAAACTCTCGTTCTCTATTCCTCCTTTGATAGAAAAGTTAGTCGATGGAATGTAATATTCTCCACGTAACTTAAAGGACATTCCCTTTACAAAACCAGCAAAGCTATGATTTGTCCAAACGTCTTTCGTGCCATTATCTGCCTTCATTCGAGGCGCAAAAAGAATTCCTCCACCTACCTCTACCGAGAAATTGTAAGGGTTATTGTAATCTTCTGCCGAAGCAGTTGAACTGCTGAACAGCATGAAGAAGAAAACGATGAGACGAGAAAGATGTGCTGACATAATATTACTGAATGTTCTTTTTATCTGTTTATCCTACTGTTCCTTCTAATGATACCGACAAGAGTTTCTGAGCCTCAACAGCAAATTCCATTGGAAGTTTATTCAAAACTTCTTTCGCATAGCCGTTAACTATCAAGCCAATAGCCTGCTCTGTGGGGATTCCTCGCTGATTACAATAAAGCAATTGGTCTTCTCCAATCTTGCTTGTTGTAGCCTCGTGCTCAATAACTGCAGAGTCGTTATGAATGTCCATATATGGGAATGTGTGCGCTCCACACTTGTCTCCGAGCAATAAACTATCGCAAGAGCTATAGTTGCGGGCGTTATCTGCATTGGGAGTTGCACGCACTAAGCCTCGATAAGAGTTCTGGCTGTGTCCTGCACTGATTCCTTTTGAGATGATAGTACTCTTGGTATTCTTACCCATGTGTATCATCTTGGTACCCGTATCGGCTTGTTGATAGTTGTTAGTAACAGCCACACTATAGAACTCTGCTTGTGAGTTGTCGCCTCGAAGTATGCAAGATGGATACTTCCAAGTGATGGCACTACCTGTTTCTACTTGTGTCCAAGAGAGCTTAGAGTTTACTCCTCGAAGGTCACCACGTTTGGTTACGAGGTTAAACACACCACCTTTTCCGTTCTCATCGCCTGGATACCAGTTCTGAACGGTTGAATATTTCACCTCTGCATTGTCTTTAATAATGATCTCAACAATAGCTGCATGAAGCTGATTTTCATCTCGCATAGGTGCTGTACAGCCTTCCAAATAACTTACATAGCTATCGTCTTCTGCCACAATGAGGGTTCTTTCGAACTGTCCTGTGTTGCGAGCATTGATTCTAAAGTAGCTACTTAGCTCCATAGGACAGCGCACTCCTTTGGGTATATACACAAAAGATCCATCACTAAAGACTGCACTGTTCAACGCTGCAAAGAAGTTATCGCGATAAGGAACTACTGTTCCGAGATATTCTTTGATGAGCTCTGGGTGCTCTTGAACAGCCTCTCCTATAGACGAAAAGATGACTCCTTTCTCTGCAAGCTTCTCTTTGAAGGTTGTTTTAACAGAGACTGAGTCCATAATTGCATCTACAGCAACTCCACTAAGTGCTAACCTTTCTTCCAAAGGAATACCTAGCTTGTCGAATGTTTTCTCTAGTTCTGGGTCTATTTTACCATCTCCTGCAGGCTTTTTCGCCATTGGGTCGGCATAATATGATATGGCTTGATAATCGATCTCTGGTAAATCAAGATGCGCCCACGTTGGTTGCTTCATTGTTTTCCAGTACTCGAAAGCCTTAAGACGAAATTCCAAGAGCCATTCGGGTTCGTTTTTCTTTTGCGAAATCAAACGAACGACCTCTTCATTTAAGCCCTTTGGAATGATATCTGTGTGTACATCAGTAGTAAAGCCGAACTCATATTTGCGCTCGGCGACACTCCTAACGTATTCATTTTTCTGTTTTTCTTGTCCTTCCATACAATTATATATTGTGTTATCCGTTAGAGGGACGACCCGAAGATCGCCCCCTTTCTTTTTCTATAACAAATTGCATACCACAATACTATATGGTAACAAATGTTACTATAAGGTTTGTTGTACCTCTATTTCCATGAATGTTTCAAGAACATCACCTACCTGAATGTCGTTAAAGTTGGTTAGACTTATACCACATTCGAAGTTTGCTGCAACGTCTTTCACATCATCTTTATATCGTTTTAGCGCATTGATTGGAGCAGTGTGGATAACGATTCCGTCACGAACAACACGTGCTTTGTCGGTGCGATGCACTTTTCCTTCGGTAACAAGAGCACCTGCAACGGTTCCAACCTTAGATATCTTGTAAACCTCACGCACTTCAACTTGTCCTGTAACGACTTCTTTCTTCACCTTATCCAACATACCTTCCATCGCCTTCTTCACATCGTCGATAGCGTCGTAGATAACTGAATAAGTGTTGATTTCAACGCCTGCGTTCTCTGCTTGACGACGTGCTGCTGCTGAAGGACGCACTTGGAATCCTACAATAATAGCGTCACTAGCGTCTGCAAGAGTTACATCGCTCTCTGAAATCTGTCCTACTGCCTTGTAAATCACGTTTACCTTAATCTTTTCGGTAGACATCTTCAAGAACGAATCGCTCAATGCTTCAACAGAACCGTCGGTATCTCCCTTCACAAGGATATTCAATTCCTTGAATGAACCCAATGCGATACGGTGAGAGATGTCGCTCAAGGTCAAACGTTTTTGTGTACGCAAGCCTTGCTCACGTTGTAGTTGTTCACGCTTATTAGCAATATCTCGAACCTCTTGTTCAGTCTCTAACACGTGGAAAGAGTCACCAGCGGTAGGCGCTCCGTTAAGTCCTAGGATGATTGCAGGCTCTGATGGACCAGCAGATTGTATGCGTTGGTTACGCTCATTGAACATAGCTTTGATACGACCCCAGTGTGTTCCAGCGATAATGTTATCGCCCACTTTAAGTGTACCGTTGCTAACTAAGACGGTAGAAACGTATCCACGGCCTTTATCTAATGATGATTCGATGATTGAACCTGTAGCTCTTCTGTTTGGATTAGCCTTTAGGTCGAGCATTTCTGCTTCCAAAAGAACTTTCTCTAACAATTCTCCTACACCGATTCCCTTCTTCGCACTGATCTCTTGTGATTGGTATTTACCACCCCATTCCTCTACTAATAGATTCATTTGAGATAGGTCTTCACGAATCTTGTCAGGGTTTGCTCCTGGCTTATCGATTTTATTCAAAGCGAATACCATTGGAACGTTAGCTGCTTGAGCGTGTGCAATAGCCTCTTTTGTTGTAGGCATCACAGAGTCATCGGCAGAGATAATGATAATTGCGATATCGGTTACCTGTGCTCCACGTGCACGCATCGCTGTAAATGCTTCGTGACCTGGAGTATCAAGGAATGTGATACGGCGTCCATCTTCAAGCTGAACGTTGTACGCTCCGATATGTTGTGTGATTCCACCAGCCTCACCTGCGATGACATTGGTGTTGCGAATATAGTCGAGAAGACTTGTTTTACCATGGTCAACGTGACCCATTACGGTTACAATTGGCGAACGTGGAACAAGATCGTTTTCATCATCTTCCTCCTCGCTTACAGCCTCTTGCACTTCTGCACTCACGTATTCTGTCTTGAATCCACATTCCTCTGCAACAAGATTAATGGTCTCAGCGTCTAGACGTTGGTTGATAGAAACCATGATTCCGACACTCATCAATGTTCCAATTACTTTGTTAACTGAAACGTCCATCATTGTTGCAAGCTCGCTAACAGTTACGAATTCTGTTAGTTTTAGTGTCTTGCTGTCTTTACGTTCGGCATTTGCTTCAGCGTTCATCTTCTCTTGAACGGCCTCACGTTTTTCCTTTCTATACTTCGCACCCTTCTTGTTTTGGTTCTGCTTATTGGTTAGTCGAGCCAAGGTTTCTTTCACTTGTCTTGCTACATCCTCATCATTTACCTCAACAGGTTTTACGGGTTTGTTTTTCTTTTTCTTGTTTTTGTTGCCTGCGTTGTTATTAGGTGTGTTGTTATTGTTGCGATTGCGGTTTGTATTTTGACTCACCTCTGCATTGATATCAACACGTTCCTTATTAATCCGCACACGTTTTTTACGCTCTCCTGCTTGTTGTTGAGCCTTTTCTTCACGCTCTTTCTTGCGCTCTTCCTTTGTTTTCTTCTTAGGACGAGTGCTTTGATTGAGTGTTGCAAGATCGATTTTGCCTAATACATTCGGACCATTAAGTATTTTCTTCTCACTATTGAGCTGGAAAATATCATCTTTTTTGTCTTCTGTTTCCACTTTCTTATCTTCTTCTTTTGCTTTTGGCTCTTCAGAGATCACCGCCTTTGGAGCTTCTGCAGCTGGCTTTTTAGGTCCAGCTTCTACAGCAGCAACAGGAGCTTTAGCTTCTTTATGAGTCTTGTGCGACTCTTTGCCATGTTCCTTTGCGTGCACCTTTGCTTCAGACTTTGGTTTTACCTCTTTCTCAACAGCAGGTTGTTTTTCTTGGCTTTCGGCAGTAGCCTTAGAGTTACTATCAGTCTTTTCAGTTTGAGCTACAGACTTCTTAGATGATGTTTTCTTTTCAACGCCATCAAGATCGATTTTACCTAATGGTGTAAACTTTTGTTGGTTGGTTGATTGCAACAAGTCTTCACCACGGGTGTCCTCGCTTACTGCAGCACGTTTCTTTTCTTTTTGTTTCTTTGGGAAGATCTTTTCCGCTTGACTTTTCACATCAGCTTCGTGCTTAAAGGCTTCTACCAATGCATTATATTGTGCATCGTTTAATTTAAAGTTGGCGTTATCCTTAGGCACTTCTCCCAAGTCTTTTCGTTTTTCTAGGAATTCAACTGCCGTTTGCATTCCTATATTTAATTCACGTATTGCTTTGTTTAATCTGATACTCATTCTTTTCTTAAAACTCTATTTTAATTTTCTTTTTGTAATATATCAAGGAAATTGCAGTTCCTCATCTGTTTTAGTGAGTTTGAAGTGATTATCCTTCAAACTCTGCACGAAGTACATTTAAAACATGATCAACTGTTTCCTCTTCAAGATCGGCTTTCTCTACAAGCATTTCTCTTGGTGCACTTAGCACGCTCTTAGCTGTATCTAAGCCTATTGCTTTAATTGAATCGATAATCCATTGTTCGATTTCATCAGCAAATTCGTCTAAGTAGATGTCTTCATCTGCTTCATTTTCGTTGATCTCACGGAATACATCAATTGTGTATTCTGTAAGCATTGATGCAAGTTTAATGTTCAAACCACTACGTCCAATAGCCAAACTTACTTGCTCTGGTTGTAAGAATACCTCTGCTTTATGAGCCTCTTCATCGATGTTGATGCTATTGATTATAGCAGGACTCAACGCACGTTGAATGAACAACTTAATGTTAGAAGTATAGTTCACCACGTCGATATTCTCGTTGCAAAGCTCTCTTACGATACCATGAATACGGTTTCCTTTCACTCCCACACATGCTCCTACTGGATCGATGCGCTCGTCATAGCTTTCAACAGCAATCTTAGCACGTTCTCCTGGCATACGAGCAATCTTCTTAATAGCGATCAATCCGTCGTTAATTTCAGGAACTTCAGCTTCTAAAAGACGCTCAAGGAACATTGGACTTGTACGAGACAAGAATATTTTTGGGTTGTTATTTTCGTTGTCTACACGAGCAATTACGGCACGAACAGTTTCGCCTTTGCGGTAAACGTCAGCAGGAATTTGCTCTGATTTAGGTAGTTTCAATTCGTTGTTTTCATCGTCTACCAAAAGCACTTCACGCTTCCAAACTTGATAAACCTCTGCAGAAATAATTTGACCCACACGGTCTTTATACTTATTATACAAGGCATCGTGTTCAAGTTCTAACACTTTTGATGCTAATGTCTGACGTAAGTTCAAGATGGCACGACGTCCGAAACCTGCGAAGTTTACTCTTTCAGATACTTCTTCGCCCACTTCATAGTCGGGTTCGATCTTGATTGCATCGCTCAAAGCAATTTCTTTGTTCTCGTCGCTCACCTCTCCATCAGCCACAACTACACGATTTCGATAGATTTCGAAATCGCCTTTATCTGGGTTCACGATAACATCGAAGTTCTCATCGCTACCGAACAGCTTTGCAAGTACATTGCGGAAGCTTTCTTCTAGAACGCTAACAAGGGTTGCACGATCGATATTTTTGGTATCTTTAAACTCTTTAAAGGTGTCGATCATGCTCATCGACTCGTCTTCTTTCTTTCTTGCTACCATAGCTTTTATTTGAAACTTATTAAGTATTTTGTATATTTCACTTTATTCATGTCGTAGGTATGATCCACATCTTGCAATACAGGACGTTTCTTTCCATCGACTTTCACCTTTTCTTTAACGGTCACCACGAATGTTGTTCCGTCAACACTTTTAAGCAAACCTTTTACTTTTCTGCCATCAGCGTCTAACACTTCCACTTCTTTACCAATGAAGTTGATGTATTGTTGTGGCACTTTAAAAGGTTGACCCAATCCTGCAGAGCCTACTTCAAGCTCATAGTCGATCTCATCTTTGCTCATGTGATCTTCTATAAACTTACTAAGTGCAACACAGTCTTCAATCCAAACACCTTCAGAATGATCTATCTCAACCACCACTCGGTCATCATTACTCACTTCAATGCCTACCAAGAAGTAGTCTTTATCTTGCAACCACTGTTCTACTAGCTGCTTTACGACATTTTTATCGATCATAAATTTGTTGTTAATTCGTTCTTTCCTTTATATTTTAAAACAAGAATGAGAAGCTCAATATGTGAGCCTCTCATTCCACTGAACGATGCAAAGTTAGTGAAAAGAAATGAGTTATACAACTTTTTCGTTACTTATTTCATTCTTTTCTTCATAAGAAATATTATCTCATAACTCTACATTCTATACCATTCTAGGGTTTAAAGCTCTGTAACTTTGCGTTGTAATAGTTTTTAAAGTCGCTCCAACGATAATAAGGAGCATGTTTTGTGGGCAGTGGAAGGGTTGCTTCTTGCTCATTGAGCAGCACTTTCACCAACACATCTTTATCGCTTTCTGAACGGCGATAGAAAACCAATTGCACATTAGCAGCCATTGGGAAGATTCGATAATTTACCCAACCCTCTTGCTCTAACTTGTCGATAGAACTAATTTGTTTATCGTGTCCATTAATACCAAGTAGACAAACAAGTGGCAACACAATTGTTTCGTGTCCAAAACGAAGTGTTGCTCCTGGGCGTTTCAACTGCAAACAGCTGTCGGCTTGGTGCATTATATTCTTTAAAAGATTGCGTTGTGAGAAGGGTTGCATACCGCCATTTTGGGGTGCTGGACCGCTTGAGATATACCAATTTATGTTGTTTCGTTGCCAAAGAGCATATAGTTCGTCGTTGGTAAAGAGGTCGAATAGAGTGAGATGATTACCAATTTCTGAGTTTTGCAGAATGGTTGCCACTCTAAAAAGGGTGAGATATAACTTGCGCATGCCCATTTCTTTCGCCACAAAAGTGGTGTCGGTAAATAGTTGCTGAATGCAACGTTGTGGGTGAATGTTGCTGTTTTCCCATTTATTGATAAGATCTGTCACCTCTTTAGGTCTTCTTTTCGAGAACAAAACGCTATCGTTTAAGTTCATATAATACATGTCGTGGTAACTTGCATCGTGCTTCATTTTAAGACGAGGATTAAGTGTTGCGAACTTCAAAAGCTCGTTTTCCATCGACAATATACAACGAATCACAACTGTACTTTTTGCCTCAATGCAATTAGAATCGCTAAATATCACAGGGAAACGATGATACATGCGCTCTGCAATTCCTTGATGCTGGCGAGCACCTAAGTCGGTTAGTTCGCCATAACGATCATGACTCTCCGACTCTATCTTTTTCAATTTCTCGAGCACTTCACAACCTTTTGGTGTCAAAAGGTGTTGTGCATCGGCTTTTAAGAAAAGTGCAAGGGGCTTAAGATAATCGTTTTTGTCGATCAAGAAGCGTGAGCCGTGGCGACCATAGTGACTAAGATAACAAGGCTTATAACCTTTTGGTGCTGGCGTATCCTTGGTGTTTTTTGGCATAGGATAAGCCAAATAGTTACTTGCACTCAAGTTTTTGTTGGCAATAATCTCGCTTTTCACGTCTTGAGCCAAGAGCATTTTGCTCACAAAAAGCGAGGCAACGGCAACTAAAAGTATTTTCTTCATACTGAAATATGTTTAGAATAGATAATAATAAAATATTTCTTTATTGGTTGTGCAGGCTCATTTCTTCTCTACAACTTCGTTCTTTATTCTACTTATAAGTATCAGATAAACAAACACCTACAAAAAGAACAAACTACTTTTGTTGCGCTTTCTTTTGCCAACAACGCAATTTGTAGAAATCCATTTCTTGCCACACGTGGGGCAAAAATACGAATAAAATCACAGAAAAGCACTTCTTTTCTTCAAGAATATTTCAAGAATGAGATGGTACAACATTGGTATTCTTACTGCCAACAAAATGAAAATACCAATAAGTTCTTTTATTTTGAAAACGTAAAAGACGTACTGACGTATAGACATAAAAAAGAGATCTCTCCCCTTTCTACGAGATATTGCCCATAGAAAATGAGGAGAGACCTACTAAATCATCATTATTTTACAACTATTTTTTTGCCGTCTACAATATAAACTCCTTTGGGAAGGGTTCCCTCTTGATAAGTGTCTGCCACCTTAATACCGCTAATGGTATATACCGCTCCTGGATTTTTTGGTGCAATTTCCATTTTTGAAACAGATGAAGTGAGCATTTGTCCGTCTACAACACGCACACTTCTTAAGAAATAGCCCTTACCTGTTACGCCCAATCCATAGGTTTTCAACTCTTTTACGGCTTGTTCATTGGGCACAAAGGTGTAAACTTTCTCATCGCTTCCCTCCGTTAATTTCAAAATATGTCCATATTGTTTATCAGAAGAAAGAGATGGTCTGCTGCGATTACCTGGCTCTGGTTTTCTATATTGTTGCAAGTAAACCTTTGCATTAGGCTCAACATCTCGCACCATAATCTCTATTTTTTGGCCATATCTAAGATCTTTAAACTGCTCTGCAGGGACAATCGTTTCGCCCCATTTCATTTGTTTAAAGCCCACCCATTTAGCACTATTCTTAGAAGAACGACACACTGAGAACAAACGAACATTCTCGCCTTTCAACACACAGCCTTCGCTTTTTAGCTTATTGCAAAAGTCTTCTGTATTCACAATAAAGGTCACTTGCGCATCTTGTTGCGAAAGTCCTGGTTTCAAAGTGGTGAGAGATTTGCCTTGCTTATCATATATATCGAGTTTTATTTTACCAGACTGTCTAAACTCAGATGCACTCAAAGTATCTATATCAATCACCAGTTGATCGCCTACATTTAGGTCTGCAAATCTCACTGCAGGCACCGCCACTTCAGCCGTAGTGGTGCGCCAATCCCAGCTTACAGGCACCGAACCCAACCACAAAGGTTTATTAGTACGTTTATAAACACGCAACCAATCGACATTCATATCATAGTTATGAGGGGTTTTATTGATATCTCCTCCATATTTAGGATTTTGATGTGGGTATAAAACTCCACCGCCCTTGCCATCGGGCTTACCTCCAATTCCTCCGTTAATAGCCACGTCCCATACATGTTCTAAGTCGCCATCAACAAAATATTCGTTTTTTAAAACTTCGTTATATTGATAGATCGAAGTGTTTTTTATCTTATAATCTTTTGTAGAGAACACCGATCTCACCCTACCATCTAACAAGAAGCTTACAGCAAAATGCACGGCAGAGTCGCCAGGTATCGGGTCTATTTGCGCACCATATACATGGAAATCAGCTGAAGGATCAAACGATACCTCTCTAACACGTTCTTCATATGGATTATAATTGTAGCTGTTGTCTACCACTACCTTATTATTCTCGCCTAAAGTGCGCCTTAATCCATGAATAGATTGATGTAGCACTTTCTTACCAGCATATTTATAAGTATGCTTTTGCCAGTCGGTCCAGTCCTTATTATCATCGTTAACGAAGAATTCGAGCAAGTCTATTTCAAACTTACTTGCACCCATTCGGTGACGAAGCCATAAAGCCATCCATGTGCCAAACTCGTAAGGCACCTTCGCTTTTACTTCTATACGAGAATAAAAGGGATAATACTTCTTTGCATCTCGGCTCGACATGAAGCCAGACCACCAGCCAATGTCAGAGAAATTGTGTTCAGGATGCAAAGGGGTACGAGACATTACGCCAGGATTTAGATTTTTCTTCTGTGCGTAATTCGTATTAAGTCCTGTTTCTATCGCATCACGAGTGGCACGAATGGTAGCAACTCCATCTTTTACCGTCACCATTTTGTCACGATAAATTTGCGCCATTCCTTGCTTTTCATTATTGCCATAGAATTCATACGAATAGTACTTTGCAGGATCACCATACAGCCCCCAATTGTTTTTATCAATAGAAGAGCCATTAAATTCATCACCAGGTATACTTCTCCAACCTGGTAATGAGGGAATAGTAGAATCTACAAACTGCGCATTGGCATTGGTTGTGCTCAATCCAAGGACAACCGTCATTAGTAAAATGTTTTTCATCTTTTTCATTGTTTATGTTTAATCATAGTTGTTCTGGTTACTAAATTTTTACTCTCTCTATTGAAAAAACGACTTTTATTGAAAAACATTGCAGTAGAAAATTCTGCCTTTTGTGAAATATTCTTTCCTAAAAGAGAACATTTTATGTCTTTATTTACTCCAAAAGATGCCTTTTCCCCCTTTCTATTTCAGCTTATTCGACTCATTTCACCACTATAAGTAAAAGGGAGAAAATACACTTAATTCTTTAAATTTCTAATGCATATATACTTGTTTTTTAGCTTTTAGGTAGGGTGTATTTATATCTTTTTTGCACACTTTTCGGTCATATTTTTATACAAAAGACGCCCAATAAGGCAAAAAACGCCCTTCTTTTACAATAGCCTTTTATGCTTATACTATCCTAAAAGCAAAAATAACAGTCTCGCTGGGAAACAAGACTGCTATTAAAAAGAATTTCTTTAGAAACTTGAAAGCCACGACTTGATGAGCAATAGCATTTCTGGTTGATATTTAAAACGTGATCGCATGCCCCAACCATGACCTCCATCGGGGAACACAAAGAGCGATGCTGGCACATCGTGACGATAGAGTTCGTTATAGTAGTTCACACCATTTGCAGGCGCAACTGTGCCGTCGTCGTCGCTAAGAATAACCAATCCACGAGGAGTATTGCGGCTTACTTGCATGTCGGTGCTATAATCTCGCTCGTCTTTTTTACGTGCAGAGCTACCCAAGAAGTTATCGTGTGAACCCTGATGTGTGTAACCTGGGATCATAGTGATAACGGGATAGAAAAGTATTTGAAAGTTAGGTCGAGCCGCAACACTGGCCTTTGTAGCAATGACAGATGCCAAGTGACCACCCGCAGAGAATCCAACTACACCCACATTATTAGGATTAATGTGCCATTGTGCAGCGTTCTTTCTAATCAATTTCATTGCTTCTTCGGCATCAGAAACAGGAATATCGGGGTTACCTTTGGGCAAACGATACTTTAAAACGATTGCTGCCACACCCATATTATTAAAGAATGGAGCCCAATCTGTGCCCTCTGGTTCCATTGAAAGATATTCGTATCCACCTCCAGGCATAATCAAAACGGCACGTCCTGTAGCCTTTTTCGCATCGGGAAGAAACACTTTCACCTTTGCAGTGTCGTTTGCAAGTCCGTTACTATTAGGCGCAGTGCCATTCCAAAGGTTATATTCAAAGGTCTTTTGAGCATTCATTGCACAACAAACAAAGAGCATTGCGCAACTTAAAATCAGTTTTCTAACTTTCATCTTTTAATTCTATTATTAGCTTATTCTTTTGCAAAGATAGTATATTTTTCGTAATATTGCATTGTATTATTTAACGAAGCAAATAAAGATGCATCCATTAGAGAAATTTAATTATTGCCCCATTTGTGGCAAAAATCATTTTGAAGAGCAGGATAAGAAAAGTAAAAAATGTGCCGATTGCGGTTTTGAATACTACTTAAACCCAAGTAGTGCAGCCGCAGCTTTTATCTTTAACGACAAAAAAGAGCTATTGGTTTTGCGCAGAAAGCACAACCCTGGCAAGGGAATGTTAGACCTTCCTGGAGGCTTTGCCGATATGCATGAAACGATAGAAGAGACCATTAAGCGAGAGATTAAAGAGGAAACAGCTCTCGAAATCACCACTTCTCGCTACTTATTCAGTCTTCCTAATAAATACACTTACAGCAATTTCGACATTCCTACACTCGATGCTTTCTTTATCTGCACCGCTAAAGACACCACAACACTTAGTGCTGACGACGATGCCGACGAGTGTTTTTGGCTTCCTTTGACCGAGATTCACACCGAACAGTTTGCCCTTCGCTCTATTAGAAAGGCGCTTTCGATGTTGTTGGAACAAGGTTGCGACTTGTTGAAATAATGGCTTGAGGTGTCGTTAGGACTCTCTCTTGCTCCCCCTAAGATAACATACTGATTTAGATTGTTGTGTTATCGTTTTTCAAAAGTATTGACATTGCACTGCCAAAGCATTGAGTTTACAGGCCAAAAGCAATGCTATTGGAGCGCAAAAGCATAGAAAATAAAAAGTCCCTAGTAGACCATTGTTTACTAGGGATTATTCTTTTCTTTTAAAATTTCATTCGCCACTTCTTCTAATTCGCTATACCACTGCTCGCCAAATCGACGTATGAGCGGATCTTTTAAGAACTTATAGATGGGCAGTTGCAACTCTTTTCCTTTCTTCACAGCGTCTTTACACACGTCCCAACGATGATAGTTCAACCCTACAAGGTCGTTACTGAAACGCTTTTCTCGAATGGGATACAAACTACATGATATGGGTTTGCAAAACGAGGTCTTGCCTTTTCGATACAAACGCTCGAGGGCACACAAACAAGTTCCGTTTTCGTAGCAGGTAAACACGCAATCTTTGTTGTTCACAATAGAGGTTACGAGGTCGCCATCTCTGTCGGTATAAACAACGCCCTGCTTGTCTATTTGCGCCTGAGCCTGTGCCGAAAGCTCGCTCCAAGCTATCTCGGTAACTTCTTCAAGGGGCGCAATCTCTTCAAAAAGCACGGGTGCCCCAGCATCACCTTCTATGCAACAAATTCCTTTGCAGGCGTCTAAATCGCAGCAAAAGCACTCTGTTATTATATCTGATGATAATAAAACGTTTCCTACTTGTATAATAGACATCATAATGTGTTGTGGCTTTTTGTATAATGAATGGTGGCTTGTAGAGGGCGATGGCGGATGTTTTACCAGTTAATGGGTTCTATTCCGTTGCTAATGAGGTAGTTGTTGGCTTGTGAAAAATGGTGATTTCCGAACCAACCTCCACGATTTGCCGACAAAGGTGATGGGTGAACGCTCTCTAACACCAAGTGTTTGGTGGTGTCGATAAAGACTTTCTTGCGACGAGCAAAGCCTCCCCAAAGAATAAAAACGAGGTGGTTGCGGTGTGTACTCAGTGCTTTGATAGCCGCATCGGTGAAGGGTTCCCAACCAATCTTTTGATGGCTCGCTGCCTGATGCGCACGAACGGTGAGGGTGGAGTTGAGCAATAACACCCCTTGCTCTGCCCAATGGGTTAGGTCTCCGTTAGCGGGTAGCTCCTTTCCGATATCGTTCTTCAACTCTTTGAATATGTTGATGAGGGAAGGGGGCATGGCTATTCCTTCTTGAACTGAGAAACTTAGGCCGTGAGCTTGTCCTATTTCGTGGTAAGGATCTTGCCCTAATATCACCACTTTCACATCGTTAAACGGACATAAATCAAAGGCTCTGAATATGTTTCGGCCTTCTGGAAAGCAACGATTTATCTTATATTCGAGCTTTACCGCATTGGTTAAACGCTCAAAATAAGGCGCCGCTAACTCGTCTTTGAGCACCTCTTTCCAACTGGGTTCCATCTTTACGTCAACCATGTTCTCTATCTTTTTATTCTGTATAAGCTTCTTTCGCCTTTAAAGTGGTAAGTCCTTGAAATGCAATGTGCATCAAATCGAAATGCAACTCTCTTCAGATTGAAATATAAGTCACTTCAGTTTAGGATATAACTCACTTCCGTTTGAAATACAACTCACTTTAGTTTGAAATGTAATAAAAAATAAAAGAGCCGCAAGCAATATGCTTGTGACTCCCTATATTATTCATACATAACAGCTAATTAAGCAAGGCTTGCAACGTGAGCAGCCAAACTTGACTTAATGTTTGAAGCTTTATTCTTGTGTATGATATTTGTTTTAGCAAGCTTATCCAACATTGCTTGAACAGTAGGATAAAGCTTTAGAGCTTCTTCTTTATCTGTTAGTGCACGCAATTTACGCACAGCGTTGCGCATTGTCTTTGCATAATAACGATTATGCAATGTGCGAGTTTTAGTTTGACGGATTCTCTTTAACGCCGATTTATGATTTGCCATCTTTGTTTGTTGCTTTTATTTTATTATTGTAGTCCCTAGGAGAGTCGAACTCCTCTTTAGAGAATGAAAATCTCTCGTCCTAACCGATAGACGAAGGGACCATAAGTTTTTGCTTGCGGTTGCAAAGGTACAACAATTTATTTAATTACCAAATCTTTTGCGAAATATTTTTTCTTAAGAGCTTAATTTTTTATACTTTTGTGGTAAAAACGGGTCAATTTCTATTCATTTAGACTGAAATTGCATTGTTTTTGCATTTCAATTAAATTTGAATTGCAGCGACAAAAAATCATGATTTCACCCCTCTTGGGATACAAAACAGCTGAGAATGCTATGCAAAAGCAAGCCCATTAGATGCTACAAAGGTAAGAATTAGATGCGAGAATGAAGCAAAACGAACACAAAAGACACCCTTTCCTTTCGCACGCACGCATGTACTTATAATAATATACGCACGTATGTAGATACAAGCAACGCACGCAATTCTTATCACGAACCCATACATCACCCCATAAAAAGGGCGAAACAACATTCAAAAAGTCCACTCATCACAACAAAACACCCCATTTTTTATGCTCGTAAACACATCTGCTATTGTTCTACACTCATTCAAATACAAAGAGAATCAAATGATTGTCGACATGCTAACAGAGCAATTAGGACGCATTAGTTTTATTGTTCGAGTGGGCAAAAAGGGCTCTACAGCCACCAAAAGACAGTTTTTTCAGCCCCTAACCTTACTCGAACTCGCTTTCGATTATCGTGAAAACGTGGGCTTACAGAAATTGAACGACATCAAAATTGCGCATCCTTTCAATTCGATTTTCTTCGATCCTTTCAAGTGCAGTATCGCTCTTTTCGTGGCAGAATTCTTGTATCACGCCACCAAAAGCGAAGCGCAAACCGCCCTTTTACACAATTATATCGAGGCAGGACTCTTGTGGTTAGACAGCTGTACGGGCTCTTTTGCCAACTTCCACCTCGTGTTTATGATCAAACTCACACGTTTCATCGGTTTCTATCCCAATACCGATGGATTCGAGGAAGGCTGTATTTTCAATTTGAGAACAGGCTGTTTCGAAGATTATTCGCCCATACACACCGACTATCTAACGCCCACCGACTCTATAGCCATGTATCAATTGCTCCGTTCGAACTATAACACCATGCACTTATTCGAGATGTCGCACGAGCAAAGAAACCGCTGTACAGACATCATTTTGAATTATTATAAGTTGCACCTCCCCACCTTTGCGGAGCTTAAATCACTACAAGTGTTGAAAGACATCATGCGATAAACCACCCAACCGAGTGGCCTTTGCACTGCATCCCTTCTGACTTTCTTTTCCTCCTCCACTCCCCTTTCATTCCAGGGGTTGAGACATCATTCCACAAAAGCAATGCTTTTACCCTCCAAAAGCAGTGAGATTATGATGCAAAAAGATTGAGTTTGCATTCTAAAAACAATGAGTTTAGAAACGAAGTGTTGAGCTATACTTTTTCAAAGTGAGACAAACCCAATAAAAAAAGAGATATTGCAACTTGTCATCTCACCTCAATTGGCAATCAACAAACCCTGCAATATCTCTAAAAAAAATACGCTATTCTCTGCGTTATTGTATCTTTTCAGAACTCATTGTCACTTCAATTCGCTTCTTATTCTCTACAACCAGCTTAGCAAAACGCTGCATATCTTGGGGTGTTAGCTGTTCAACAAAACGCTGATAGCCCGCATCTGCGTCTACATTATTATAGAGATAGTTAAACAAAAGTTCTTCCCAATACTCGTTAGTATTCACTACCGACTTGTAAGTTTTAAGCAAATAGGTCTTTATTTTGCCTAACTCTTGCGCATCAACTCCATTGTTTGCAAGTTTCAAAAGCCCTGCATCTACCAGCGGAATAAGCTCTTTATACTTCTCAGGAGCAGTACTAAATGCCACTTTTAGCACCATTTGACTATAGGGATATTGCGCCAATGTGTTTGTAACTTTGATGTTATAAGCTCCTCCTTTGTCTTCTCTAATCGACTGAAGATAGCCACTTCGCAAGAGAGAAGCAAGGATATCGAGTTTTATTTCGTTCTCTACACTATATGGAATACGTGCAGAATAGAGCACACTTGTGCGCACAACAGGTGTGGCTTGTGGGTGAACCATGAGGCGAGTGATATTCTTTTCTTGTATTTCTGGAATATTCTTGCCTCGCATCTCTCTACCTTTTGCCGATGGAAGCGATGCTAAATACTGACAAAGGAAGGGCTTTAGCTTTTCAATATCAACGCTTCCTGTTATGATAACGTTGAAATCTGCAGCATTGGCAAAGCGTTCTTTGTAGATCTCTATAATTCTTTTATAGTTCACTTTGTCTAAGTCGGCAGCCGAAAGCGATAGCACTTGTGGATTATTCCCATACACAACACGCATCAAACTATCATTATACACCACACCAGGCTTTTGGTTTTGCAATTCAGTAAAGCTCTTTTGCTCGTCTATCATCTGCTTAAATGCTGCCGAATCTACACGAGGCGAGGTGAAATAAAGATGCACCAACTCGAACAATTCCTTTGCATTTCGAACCACGCTGTTACCCTTTATGCCTTCGATGTCTTCGCCAATGAAAGGCGAAACATTCACGGTTTTACCTGAAAGCATTCTATTGAGGGTCAATTCGTCGAACTTCGACAGTCCACCCGACGTGATTCCTGCAATGAGATAGGTTAAGTTATGGGTGTCTTTGGGGCTGTATAGGCTCTTACCACCAATACTAAATGCTCGCAAGTTGATTTCATCGTCTTCGTAAGAGGTTGGTTTTACATACACATTCATGCCATTCGACAAGGTGAGATGGGTATAACCATATATCGTTTTCTCTTCTTTCACTATCGTTCCACGCTGTGGTAGAGTCGAAATAAAAGAAGATTCGGTTTTCATATCCTCGTATTTTGGATAGTCTTTTTGCTGTGCCAACACAATAGTTTGCTTTAACTGCTGTTCCGAAAGCTCTTCTGCTCCCTTCGAATCGGGCACAAACAAGGTTGCCACCTCATTGGTGTTGTGCACCAGTTCGGCAAGCATTGCATTCACATCTGCCAACGAAACCAAGCCATTCAAACGCTTTGTTTCTTGCAATTCCACTTCAGGAGTAAGTATATTACTATTGTTTAGGAAGTTGTTCACGCACATTTCCACATACATACTGTTGCGAACTTTGTTGCGATCGTTATACGAATTCTGTGCATCATTCAACGCTTCGTCCTTCGCTCTCAATAGTTCTGTTTCGGTAAAGCCGTGCTTTCGGGCTCTTTCCAGCTCGCCAACAACCAACGAAATACCCTCTTTCACACGCTCTTTCACCAGCGTTGCCGTCAACATAAAGGCGTCTTTGGTGTTCGATATGAAGAAGTTTCCATCTTGAACCGATGCTGCAAGGATTTCTTTACTATGCTTCTTTTGCAAAACATCAAAGCGATTGTTGAGCATAGAGATAACCAAATTGGTGAGATAATTATCCTTATAAGCCTCAACGGTTTGTCGTTCTGCCCACGGAGTGACGTCTCTTTTCATGTAAAGACTGAAACTTGGAACGGGTTGTTCAGCGTCTTTAGCACAAAAAACAATCATCTCTTTGTTGTCACTCACAGGATAATACACTCGTTTTTCAGCATTTTTAGGTTGAGGAATGGCTCCAAAGCACGCCTTAATCTTTGCTTCTACCTTGTCAACATCAACATCTCCCACCACAATAACAGCCTGCAAGTCGGGGCGATACCATCGTTTATAATAGTCTTTCAACTGCTTATAGGGGAAAGAACGCACGATATCCATCGATCCAATGGGCAAACAATCTTCGTATTTAGTACCCTTATAGATAACAGGAGTTGATTGTTCTAAAAGGCGTTGCATAGCCATTGCCGACCTACGAGTGCGCCATTCTTCTTCAATAACGCCCCTTTCCTTGTCAATCTCCTTATCAGTGAGCAGTAAACCACAGCTCCAATCGTGCAGAACCAGTAAGCAAGAGTCTACTATTCCCTCACGAGTTACAGGCGCAGCAGATATGTTATACACCGTTTGATCAACGCTTGTATAGGCATTTAGGTTTGCTCCAAACTTAATTCCAACGCTTTCACACCACTGAACAACACCTGGTTTGCTATCTGTTTGTGGAAAGTTTACGGTTCCATTAAACGCCATGTGCTCTAAAAAGTGAGCTAAACCACGTTGATTAGGCGTTTCTAATATAGAGCCAACTCGCTGTGCAAGATAGAAATCGGCTTCGTTTTTAACAAACAAATTGTGTTTAATATAATAGGTAAGTCCATTAGATAGCTTTCCAATCCTTACGCTATTATCTTGTAACATGCGTTGTGCAAAGGTGTTAAACGACATCATGCACAAAGCAATAAACAAAAGAATACGATTATATTTCATCGTTTTAAAAGGCATAATCTCCCTTCTTCTGCATTAGAAAGAAGGGAGATTATTATCTAATTCTAATTAATATACAAAATAAGAAGGCTTTGCAGCGGCTTCAAAGTCATTGGTTGAGTTATTGGTATCGAGCCATTTTGTACCGTTTTTCTTACGCAATACAGCCTTTCTATAGCTGCTTGCATCGTTCATTTGCTCTGCCCAATAAGTGAAACCAGCATCTAATGAAGGTGCAACCACGTTCCATTGGTGATCTGACTTCACTGCAAGATTCACTGCATCAATCACCCATTTGTTAGGAACCATTAAGTAGTTCTCTTCGTTTTCGAGGTTATATGGGTCGTCAGCTTCAACGTATTTCACTTTATATTCATAGTTCTTCTTAAATGTTTCCACATCACCTTCGATGCGAACAAGCGCATATGCCTTCACACCATTGCGGTTTGGGGTTACTCTTCCTTCGCTATCACCATACACATGCTTAAGAACTGGAACATTGTTGTTTTGCTTTTCGATGTCAATCTCTTCACCATCAGCGTCTACTCCCTCTATAAACATAGAAGAATAGAATTGGAAGTTGGCTTTACTTAGATCGATAGAGTTGGCATTAAACTCTTTATGATTGCGTGCATTGAATGCAATTACGATTTCTTCTCCTGGCTTAATAGGATATTGTTTGCCTGTTCCTGGTATCACAAAGATATCTTCTACGGTCATACCTTGAAGCATAACGTTGGGCTTATAGTCGTTCTTTGCATTGGTTTGGAATTGAGATTGCACGATAGCAAGACCGTCGGCATACATCAAAGAGTCGCTATTATTGGCGATTTTGATATATTGATCGTCGCTATAGTCTTTGCCTTCGGGAGTCTTTGAGAATGAGAAATAGATCTCAGTAATCACTAATCCAGCCGCAGCATTATAGGTGTTGAGGGCTATCTCGGTTGAGTTTGGAATACCTTCTACACCACTTTTGGTTACAGCCACATTGCTCTTTGTGGCACGAACAGCCGATGTTAGCGGCTGATTGTTTACCTTATACGCCAAAGTACCATTCACTTCAACGTTGTAAGTACCTGCAGGAAGCGAGAAAACTGCATTGTATTTGCCGTCTTTCTCTTTGAAGTTAGAGAACGAATAGGTTGTTTTATCGAGCACATTGGTAAACACTGCGGTTGCATTTTGTAAGCTTCCGCCTTCTACATCCAATGGAACATTAAGGCTTAAGCCATACTCTACCTTTTCAACAGTAGCGGATTCATTATCGTCTTTACATGAAGTAAACACGAAACATACAGCAAATAGTGCTGCAACTAACATAAAAATGTTTCTTTTCATACTATCTTTTATTTTCTGTTATTGATTATTTTATCTTCTTATTGCATTAAAAATAGACTCCCAAAGCAACACTCATATTGGTTTGTTGATATCCTTTTAAGCCTACAAAACCACCATTTAAGCGAGTAAATAGGGTTTTATTGCTTTTCCAACACGCTGGTTTATAGGTAAAAAGCACGCTTCCTTCTAACTGAAAAGCATTGGCTTTAAGATGCTCATAGCTTAAGTTTATCATCTCAGTGATATTCTTATCCATCACAGCAAAGGGCATAATCAACTGCTTTTTCACGTTATTCAGTACCATAGAGCTAACATCTAAGGTGAGTGTTGATCGACTATTCACCGCCTGTTGATATTGCATCTGAGTATTAACATACACAAAGTTCGCCTCCATAACACGCAAAGGCTCTACATATTGCATTTTATTTGTTTTGTAACCGCCTTGCACATGGGCTGTAAACACGTGTTTATCGCCTACTTTAAGCAGTGCCCCTACCGCATAATCCCATTGCCTATTCTTATACATCGACATGCTTATGAGCTTTCGATACTCTCCTCCTGCAGCGTTTCCAACGACATTTTCGTTGCCTAAACGGCGGTTATGCACCACAGAAGCATACACACTCCAACCCAATTGCTGCTCTGCTTTCCACCCAAAGTGGGCTTTCCACGTTGTGTTATATAAGGTTGTGAGGGGCAAAGCGTTGAGTTTTGGAAGGATTTGGCTATATGGAACGAATCGATAACCAGCTGAAATAAAGGCTCCTTGCTTTGTTCTTGGATTCAAATGAATATCGAACAGCAATCCAGTAGCTTTGTAATAGGCAGATAAGTTGTTGCCCGAAAAGCGTGCATAGTTGGTTCCTAAGCCTATATAAAGATATTCTTTACTGGTTCCTTCCTCACGAAAAAAGGCCACATCGTTGGTTTGTTTGTAGAAAATTCCACCCATATCCAAACCCAAGTCGTATGTTGAAAAGGCATATTTCGCACCTACTTTCAACACTAAGTCGGTGGCAATACTGCGTGTTCGTGGGTCTTTTCTACTGAATTGTTGCATCGCTCTAAAGTCAATAACAGCCCCAATGGTCCATTGTTTCATTGTGGTTGCTGCCCCACCGCTAAACGAATACTGCTCAATAGTAGGACTTGTTTGCAACGTATCGCCCAAAACATAAGGATAAAGTATATCGAAGTCGGCAGCAGAATTAAAGCTTATGCACTCTATTTTGCCCCTTTTATAGCCCGCACTTCCCCACAAACAAAGGTTCGAAGGCAAGAAAAGATAAGACTGAATGTCTATCTTTCCCACCTTATGTCCTGTGCCTTTTTGATATAAAAAAGGCTTGTTTGAATGCTGATAGTCGAACGAAACGCTTCCACTTGATAGCGAAGTGTAATATAATGTGGGAGCCGATGCAGGATTGTCAGCATGCTTTTGCAGAACACGAGTCCACAAAGTGTTATGCTCTAATATAGCTATTGAGTCTAACGAAGAGGCATATAACGCATTGAAAGCACCCAACCAAAGAACCAAAAGTATTGCTATTGTTTTTCTTTTCATAACCAAATAGGATGTAATACAATTGTTGTTGAATTGTTAAGTACCTCTACATAGCTTTCAGACACACGGAAATAGCGCACTGAGACGCTTCCATCTGCCATCTTAACACGCACCGTTCCCTCTCCTTGCAACGAGTAAACGCCTCGCAATACCTGCATGGTTGTTTGCGAATTGCTAAATGTTGAAGTGGAATAGGCTTGTTGATTGGTGATATTGAGCAGTGTTATTGTACCTTGAATCTGCATTAATTCCTCGCCTTCTGATAGCTCTAAGCGGGTAATTGCAGTGGTATAATAATTGGTTTCCTCTTTTTCACAGCTCGAAAAAGCCATCAACACCAACACCAAACAAATGATATATAATTGCTTTATCATAGTTTTACACTCATTTCTAATCCAAAATAAGGTACAACAAAACGTCGAACCACCATGTTATTGCGCTCATAATCGGGGTGAGCATCCCACAGTTTATTCACAAAGAGGGCAACCATTAGCTGGTCGTTCCAAAGCTTTTTAGTGGCTTTTAGATTGATATTCATACTAAAAGGCACTGTTTGACGCTCAAAGGCACGTTCGTTTTGCACCCTTACAAGATATCGAAGCGCATTGTCTTGTTGCTCTGTTGCAGTGTAAGGCAATATCTCTCCATTCTCATTCATATAGCTTTGAGGAATCGTTTCCTTTCTCATCGACTGACTTGCAGTTTGCCATAAGCATTGAAAAGAGAGCGAAACGCCTAGCTTTATTTGGGGAATACTACTATCAAAGGTAAAGTTTGTGTTCACCATCTCACGTATATAGCCCTCGTCGTCTTTATATATTCCAACAGCATTCAGTGCTTTTCCATTCACAATCTTTGAGGGTTTCTCTTGCACTGGAAGTGCATTTTGATAATGAGTTTTAAACCATGCGCCCGTAATTGTTAAGCGAGTGTTGAACAAAGGCACACGAGCCGAAGCAAAAGTAAACTCTAATCCTCGTTTAAAAGTTCTGCTTCCGTTTGCCCATGCATTGTAACTTTGAAGTCTACTGCGCATTGTAAAGGGCAAATCGTCGATATTTGGAGGTGTGATTAAAGCCGAACCGCTGAGCGAAGCCATTGAGTAGAGTTTATATTGGTAGGGCTGAAACACTGCCATAGACCTGAAACCCGAGGTCATATCCTCATGGAAATAGGTCAAAGTGAGTCGATTTCCTGCCCAAGACACATCGCCTCTAATCTCCTTTTTCACATTGCGTGCAGCCGTTAAAGAGGGATTTCGAGGGTCTACCACATAGGTTTGCAGACGCATTCTGCGGTTTTCTCGTTGCTCATGATAGTAACTAAACTCCACAAAATCCATGTATTCGTTTTCGGGATAGAGCTGATCTATGGTTGGAAACATAGTGTGTAAGCCCACACCAGCCGACAAACTGAAGGTGAAAGGATGCCCTAACACGTTGAAAGAAGGCAGCGTTAGCGAAGCATTAACACGTGGATCGAGATAGTATTTATTATGTAAAGCATAACTATTAGGCAGATTTAACGCCGTTTGGGCACGTATTCCAGCCGAAAGATCGATGTTATAACGTCCTAATTGCTTGCTCATTGTTTCTTCAACATAAAATGAAAGGGTGTGCGAAGCAGGTATATCACTATATTTTCGGGGTCGATGTAGCGTGCCAGGGTATAGCGGATAGAGCACATCAAACATCTGTCCTTGTCCTAAATTCTTATCAACTTGAAAGTCTGCACCTATCAAAAGCTCATTGGTTAGGTCTTTTAAGGGGAAAGAAAAGGTGCCATTTGCTCGCATAAACACGTTAACTGGCTTGCCATCTACTGTTTGTGAGCCCGTGTAAGTGTAGGGATAGATAAAAACAGCATCGCTCTCACCCGTAACATTGTTAAGAGCTGCAGGCGTGTCGCTGGTGAGTTGCACCAAACGAGTGCGTTCTAAGCGGTCGTTTTCGTAGCTTGCCGAGGTAGAAAAATCAAGTGATCGCAACCAACTTTGGGTATTCTTGGGTTTCAACTCGATATCGAACATTGCGGCATAGCGTTGATATTTGGAGCTATATTTATCCACTCCGCCATAATTTAGCTCCTCATCCACCTTATCTTCGTCGAAAGATCCTCCATAATCGATGTTGAGTGTGGTGCTTATTTGATGCGAACGGGTTTCGAACACCTTATTCATTCGGGCAGAAAGGGTGATTCGTTTATAGTTTTCGAGAATGTTTCGAGGGTCTGATTGACTATCAAGATAGTCGCCACTGAAGTTAAATGATAGGCGTTTGGTGGTGTTTTCAAATCCTTTTCCTACATAAAACAGCTTACTATTCATATCGGCTTTGAAGCGTGCCGACAAGTTATTGCCTCCTTTTCTACGGGTTATTTTCACCAATCCACTGGTTAAATCGCCATATTTCACAGAGGGAATGCCTCGCACAATCTCTACTTCTTGAATGTCGTCGGTGGCTATTGAACGCATATCTACACCCATATTGGTGAAGTTGCGCACGTTAGATGTACGGTCTAAAGCCCCTGAAAGGCGTTGAATGTTGGCGTGCATACTTATCGGTGCACCATCAACTACGAACTGAGTACCGAGAGATGAGGTGGCATAATCGTTGCCAGAGATGGGCACTTCACGCAAAGATATAACGTTAGGTGTGGTGAGTGTGCCGTTAGAAGCACGTCCGCCAGGAAGCAATTCTAATATATCTGAGAAAGAAGAGGGTTGCAGATGGTCCATAGCCTGGCGTTTAATGGTAGACGAAGTGGATAGTTTTCGTCCTTCTTGTGCCGTTACAACCACTTCACCAAGTGCCTTAACATCGGCTTGAAGATAATAAACTGCAGTGCTATCAGCATGAGTTAAGAGGGATTTATAGCCTAAATACGAAATGACTATAGCTGTTTTAGGAGCCACTTTCAACACAAATGCTCCGTCTTTATTGGTAGTTGTATGTTCGTTTGTAGCCAATTTCGAAACCACAAACGCTCCTATTATTGGCTCGTTAGTTAGCTTATCGAGCACAACACCTCTACATATTGTTTGCGAAAAGACATTATTAGAGATCTGTAACAACAGTAATATAAATAAAAATTTTGCGTACTTCATCCTGATTCGCATTTCGTTTGCAAAGTTACACACATTATCAAAACGAAACAATACCTAAAAATTATGAAGGGAAGTATTGCATAAGTAGCTGATATAATTAATTATGGGTAGGTTTATTGCCTTTAAGTGCACAACTAAAAAGCATCTGTGCTTTGTCTATAAAAAAGGGATTGCAGTATGGTTATTTGTCCTTTTCACAACTTAGTTGTTGTAAGTAAAAAGAGATTAAATTGCACTCATTCTTCAAAGGCTCTTTTCCCTGTTTTCAAAAGCAACGCTTTTACCTTTCAAAAGCAGTGAGATTATGATGCAAAAGGATTGATTTTGCATTCTAAAAGCAATGCTATTCTCCCACATTAGCATTTTTGTTCTCTATTCAATGCAATATTCTCTACATCAAACGGCTAACAAATGAGGGGCGAAGGGTTGTGAAATGAGGGTGAGAGATGATGAGGGATATAAAAAGAATGAACCGCCCTAAATAGATAACTTAGAGCGGTTCGGTATATAGAATTTTAGATATTAGTTCGATTCTGTATCGTTTTCTGTAGCTGGTGTGGGTGCAGTTGGCGACTCGTCTCTTACCTTTGCCGAACGACTTACACTTAAAATCACTCCTAAGAAAATACAGTTGATGATGGTAGAAGTACCTCCTTTACTTACAAGTGGTAAGGGTTGACCTGTTACAGGCGCAAGTCCTACAGCCACACACATATTGAATACGGCCTGAGTTGCTAACAAAAGTGCATATCCCATGGCCAAAAATGCGGGGAAATTGTTCTCACATCGTCGGGCAATAGTTCCCGTTCTGAACAAGATAACCATATAAAGTAGGGCCACAAAGAAGGCTCCTCCGATACCCATTTCCTCTATAATTATGGCGTAAATAAAGTCTGAAAAGGCCTGAGAAAGAAAGTCTCTTTCTACTGAATTACCTGGACCTCGTCCCACAATGTTCGACGATGCAATGGCAATATTGGCGTGTGCCACCTGTGCATCCTTATCCAAATCGACCTCATTAGGAGCTAAATCTTTTCCTGAAGTAAACTTATTGATACGTGATTTCCATGTATCTAAACGCTTTAAATACGACCCTATACCGCCTTTTTCTTCCTTTTTAGACTCTACTTGCTCTGTAAGTAGCTTCTTGTTATCGGGTTGTTCTTCTACCTTACCAATGGTCATAATCAGCAAAAAGCCCACAACAGCAAGTCCACCAACGCACGCTACCATATAACCTAACAGCTTTTTAGGCACTCTTCCCAGTACAAACATCATAAAAACAACCAACGAAATAAGGGCAGCCGTTGAGAAGTTCTCTTTGAATATCAACAGAATAAGGGGTGCAGAAAGTCCTAAAATCCATTTAACAGCACGCTTATCGGCTCCATTTTCGGTTTGAAGAGCACTCAAAATTTGCGCAGTTAGCAATATAATAGTGCCCTTTGCGATCTCTGAAGGCTGAAATTGTATTCCTAAAAAACTTATCCATCGCTGAGCATTATTGGTGGCTTCGCCTGCTATTACTGCCCACAACAAGCCGAGAATAGACCCAAAATAGAGGATAAGAGTGGGCGTTTTGAAGTATCGACAGGGTATGTTCAGGGTGAAAATCATAGCGATTGCACCTAAACTTAACAAAAACATGTGCTTAAAAACGGGTGCTAAATAGCTACCACTTTTATAAGTTAAGCCCGAAGAAGCAGAGAAAACCTCAATAATACTGATGACACAAAGGAAGAAAAAAGCCATCCAAATCACTTTATCTCCTTTGAAAATATTTCCTAATTTATTCGTATTCATCGTTTTGTTATATGCCCTTTTATTGTTGCTCGATGTGACTTTCTGTTCTATTGTTACTGCTATTAGAAGCTATTATTATGCTTTTCGTGCCCAATCTTTAAACTGTTCGCCTCGGTCTTCCATATTTTTAAAGAGGTCGAAGCTAGCACAACAGGGACTTAAAAGAATGGTATCGCCCTCAACTGCACGCTTTTTACATTCTTTCATGCACTCTTCCATACTGTGAGTGTCGGCAATTTCAACTCCAAGTCCATCGAAGAACTGATGCAACACGCTGTTATCTGCGCCCATAAACACAAGCGCTTTGCACTTATCTAACACCAATTGCTTTATTTCATTGTAGTCATTTCCCTTGTCTAATCCACCTAATATGAGGATAGTTGGGGTGGTCATGCTCTCTAAAGCCCATCTACATGCGTCTACATTGGTTGCTTTTGAATCGTTAATATAACGCACTCCGTTGGCGGTAGTGACGTATTCTAAACGATGTTCCACACCTGCAAAGGTGCGTAAGCCATGCTTTATGGCCTCCACATCAACGCCATTAGCTGCCGCTGCCAATGCTGCTGCCAAAGAATTGTATAGATTATGGCGACCAAGAAGTGAGAGTTCTGCTCGTGGCATGGTGAATTCTACCGGCTTTTTCACCACAATCTCGCCATTATCTACGCAGGCTGCCACGCTATTTGATGCATTTTCTGAAAATGTAAGCTGTTGTGCTTCGATGTTATACTTATGCAATTCGGCTGCAACAACCTCATCATCTGCCCAATAAACAAAGCTATCGTCTTTCGTTTGATTTTGAATTATACGCATCTTTGCATCGGTATAGAGTTGCATTTTATACTCATAGCGATCTAAATGATCTGGAGTGATGTTCAAAAGAACGGCTGTGTTGGCACGGAAGTCATACATATCGTCGAGCTGAAACGAACTAATCTCAATGATATAGTATGCATGTGGGGCCTCAGCAACCTGCAAAGCGAGGCTTTTTCCTATGTTTCCTGCAAGCGAAACATCGTAACCTGCTTCTTTAAAGATATGGTATATCAATGAAGTGGTAGTGGTTTTACCGTTACTTCCTGTGATACATATCATCTTAGAGTTGGTGTATCGGCCTGCAAACTCAATTTCGCTGATAATAGGAATGTTGTGTTTTACAATCTCTTTTACCATCGGAACCTCTTTAGGAATGCCCGGACTTTTAATCACTTCGTCTGCATTTAAAATCAATTCTGCAGTGTGTTGGCCCTCTTCCCAGGGTATATTGCGTTTGTTTAGCTGCTCTTTATATTTGTCTTTTATAGGTGATTTATCAGAAACAAAAACGTCGAAACCTTGCTTTTGCGCTAATACTGCAGCTCCAATACCACTCTCTGCAGCCCCTAAAATTACTATTCTTGCCATAATTTGTTATTTCTTCTAATTCTTTTCATGGTGCATGTAGCCTCTATTCGCAATGCCGTTGCAAGAGCCTTCCACGCCTTTTTGAACGAAAATACTATTTTATCGTATCTTTAATGTGATGATAGTGAGAGCAGCCAAGATGATGGTTACAATCCAAAAGCGTATAGTTATCTTTGATTCATGATACACTCCGTGAGGCTTTTTCAATAGATATTTGCAGTCAGGATCAAGCTGTGAGTCTTGAGTTCTGAAGTTATCGTGAATCGGAGTACGCTTAAATATACGTTGTTTAATGCCCTTTCGCTTTCCTAACTTATAGTACCACACTTGCATTATCACGCTTAAGCTCTCTACAAAGAATACTCCACAGAGGATAGGAAGCAACAATTCTTTATGAATGATGATGGCTCCCACTGCGATAATACCGCCAATTGTGAGCGAACCAGTATCTCCCATGAACACTTGAGCAGGGTAAGCGTTATACCATAAGAATCCTATTAGCGCACCAATGAAGGCACAAAAGAACACAACTAACTCTTGCGAACCAGGTATGTACATAATATTCAGATAGGACGCAAATTCGATGTGCGAGCTGACATAAGCCAAAATACCCAGTACAACACCTATAATGGCGGAGTTTCCTGCGCACATTCCGTCCATACCATCGTTGAGATTGGCTCCATTACTCACTGCTGTTACCACCAAAATGGTCATGATAACAAACAGAATCCAGCCTGCTGCCGTCTTATATTTACCGAAAACAGCGGTTAATCTCGAGTAATCTAAGTTGTGTCCTTTCACAAATGGAATCGTTGTTTTCAACGATTTGCGAGCCTCTGTGCGGTGTTTTATCACCAATTCACTACCCTCTCGTTTCACAGCAATGTTCTCATTCACTTTCACATCGGGTGAAGACCAAAGCACAATGCCCACAATTAAGCCTATACCTATTTGTCCAATGATCTTATATCTACCGCTAAGTCCATCTTTATTCTTTTTGAAAATCTTGATAAAGTCATCCATTCCGCCTAAGAAACCCAACCAAACTGTGGTGATAATCATTAGGATAAGATAGATATTACGCAAGCGTCCGAGGAGCAATACGGGTAGAAGTATTGCCAAAATGATGATGATTCCACCCATAGAAGGAACGCCAACTTTGTTCACTCCGAATGGATCTATCTCTGCACTACGCTGAGTTTCGGTGATTTGTTTACGCTTTAAATACTTAATAAAACGCTCTCCAAACCACGAAGAGATAACTAATGATAAAATCATTGCTAATAAAGCACGGAACGAAATGTATCCCCAAAGGTGCGAACCAGATATTCCGTATTGCTCTAAAAATCTGAAAAGATAGTATAACATGTTGTCTTTATTTTACTACTTGTATTTCTTTCGTTCGATAAATGATTGATGGGCAGTTTCTAATTGCATTGAGTTTGCACCCCAATTGCATTGCTTTTACACCTTAATAGCTATGCAATTACACGCCAAAAGCAATGAGTTTGCAAACCAACGATTAAAAGGTGTTTTGGCGATAGATAGGAGATGATACTCTGATGCGATAAATACTGCAACGGAGCAAGGTTTCAACTGCCACGAAAACGATTAGTCGTTCTGAAATATTTCGTATAGAACTTCTTTATCGTTAAAGTGATGTTTCACTCCATTTATCTCTTGATAGTCTTCGTGTCCCTTTCCTGCTACCAACACAACATCGCCCTTTTGCGCCAAAGAGCAAGCGGTTCTGATAGCCTCTTTGCGGTCTACTATGGTTAAAGTCTTCTTCAACTGAGCGTTGTTCAAGCCTTCTTTCATATCGTTTAGAATGTCTTGTGGGTCTTCAAAACGTGGATTGTCGCTGGTTAAAATCACCTTATCGCTTTGTTTAATAGCTTCTTGAGCCATCAAAGGACGCTTTCCTTTGTCTCGATTTCCGCCTGCTCCGCACACAGTTATCACCTTTCCTTTGCCATTTAGCACGTCGTGAATAGCCAAAAGCACGTTTTCGAGGGCGTCGGGAGTATGTGCATAGTCTACAATACAGGTGAATCCTTCGGGCGAATAGATAGGTTCTAAACGGCCACTAACACTATGTAGGGTACTAAGTGCAAGGAGAACGTCTTCTGGTTGTTGCTTAAGCATCACCGAAGCACCATACACTGCGAGCAGATTACTTACGTTAAACTTACCGATAAAGCGCACGCCTACTTCTCTTCCGTCGATTTCTAGGTACATACCTTCAAAGTGACACTCAATGATTCGTGCCTTAAAATCAGCCAAAGAGCGTGTACTATAGGTCTTAACTGTCGCCTTTGTGTTCTGCACCATGTACATTCCATTCTTGTCATCTGCATTAGTTATGGCGAAAGAAGTTTTGGGTAAGCTATCAAAGAAGGCTTTCTTTGCATCTCGATAGTTCTCGAAGGTCTTATGATAATCTAAGTGATCACGGGTGAGATTGGTGAAGATTCCGCCTGCAAAGTGTAGTCCTGCGATGCGTTTTTGGGCGATTGCGTGAGACGAACACTCCATAAATACATACTCACAGCCTGCTTCTACCATTCGAGATAATAAGTAATTGAGTGCGATAGGGTCTGGAGTTGTGTGGTCGGCAGGCACTGCTTCGTCTTCAATATAATTGCAAACGGTTGACAATAGACCGCACTTGTAGCCTAATTTTCTAAACAAGTTATATAATAATGTGGCGATTGTTGTTTTGCCATTGGTGCCTGTTACGCCTACTAACTGCACCTTTTTAGAGGGTTCTCCATAGAAAACTGTGGCAACAACGCCTGCTGCTTGGGTGGTATCTTGCACCTGAATGTAGGTTACATGGGCTGCTTTTTCTTCTGGAAGGTCCTCACATAACACTGCAACAGCGCCTTTCTCAATGGCTGTTTCGATGTAACGATGTCCATCAACTTGTGTTCCTTTCACGGCAATAAATAAGTGATTAGCTTCTATTTTGCGTGAATCGATGTTTACACCGACTATCTCTTTGTTGGCATCACCTATGATATTGATTGGTTTAATGCCTGAAATAAGCTTACTTATTATCATATTTCGTATTTTACTTGATTCCTTTTTTATTTCTTCTTAACGCCCTTCTGTATTTAGGAGGATAAGCCTCTGCAAACGAATGGGCGTTGATTTGATTGCTGGTTTAGTCTAAAGTGAGTTCGCAAATAGAGCCTTTCACGATGCGATGTCCTGCTGATAGGCTTTGTTTCACTACCTTTCCTCGTCCTATGATGCGTGTTTTCACGCCTCTACTCTCTAACAAATACACTGCATCTCGTGCGCCCATGCCAATTACATCGGGTACAAATGCGCTTCCAAACTGCTTTATTCGCTCTAAACGAAGGGCTGTTTGACTTGCTTTCTGTGCCTTTCCCCAAACGGGTTTGCTATTGGTTGGCACGTTGGTCCATGGCGATTGCGTTTTAATGCCTAACTTATCTAAAACATAAGTGCTTGATAATACATTGCCAATCTTTACCTCTGGGATAAGAACTGACGATGAGTCACGAGCATCTTTGATATCTAATTTGATGTCTTGAGCCATGATTCCTTCTGAAATATGATGGAAAACAGGACCGCACATACCGCCTCCTGAAGCTGGAAGACCCGACTTTTGGATACAAACAATGCAACTATAGCGGGGGTTATCGGCTGGGAAAAAGCCTGCAAAGCTAAGCAAATAGTCTACCATTCCAGACTTATAGCCCGCAACTCCTTTGGACATTTGAGCCGTTCCCGTCTTACCTGCAACCTTAAAGGACTTACTTCCGGCCTTTCTTCCTAATCCATAGGTCACAACATACTCCAAAACGTCTCGCATTTTACTAATACTTTGAGGCTTTGCAATCTGCTCTCGCAATACTTTAGGTGGGTATTCCTGAATCACTTCGCCATTCTTTACTACCTGTTTAACGAACCTTGGCTGCATCATCTTACCGCCATTGGCTATCGCATTGTAGAAAGTTAGTGTCGAAATAGGTGGTATCTGTGTTTCATAACCAATACTCATCCATGGCAATGCGGTGTTACTCCAGTTCAACCACTGTCCATTTGCAGCCTTTTTAGGCATTCTTATTCGGGCAGGAGAAGCACCTAAGAGAGGGATATGCAAATCATCTGCAAGACCAGTTCTATATATTCCTTTCACAAAACGTACGGGATCGTCGTGATAAAACTTATCAACTATACGGCTAACTCCAATGTTTGAGCTCACCATAAGGGACTTTGTGAAGTTAATTGTGCCGTAACCACCACGTCTCCAGTTGTGATCTTTCATCTCTCTACCATACATTGGCCACACACCTCCGCCTGTTTCAACCACATAAGAGGTGTCTACATGTCCATCATCCAATGCAACTAGCATCGAAGCGACCTTAAATACCGAGCCAGGTTCAAGCAAATCGCTCACAGCATGATTCTTTCTTTCTCGATATTGACCATCACCACAACGCTCCATGTTCACTATTGCCTTGATATCTCCAGTCTTAACCTCCATCACTATGGCCACTCCTACGTTGCCATTGATTTCCTTTAGCTCATTAATAACAGAGCGTTCGGCTAAGTCTTGCATACCAACATCGATCGTAGTAACGATGTCTAAGCCGTCGATAGGAGCCTTTACAGGAATGTCTAAGAATTTGTTGAGCACCTTTCTACGGTGGTTAATGCCATCAGTTCCACGCAAAATAGAATCGTAAGACAGCTCTAAACCAAAGCGAGCGGTGTCTTTTGCACCATACATCTCACCTATTGTGCGACCAGCTAACGAGCCATACGGACGCTGACGGGCGTTAAATTCCTCGAAATGGAATCCTCCTTTATATTGAGCTAAGCGGAAAATTGGAAGCGCTTTCACATCGGTAAATACGTTATAGTTTACTCTTGAGGGCCAAATAGGCCAGTGACGACTTTCCTTTTTATATCCTTCTTGAAGATACGCCTTAAACTCTTGAGCTGATTTAGAAGGAAAGATTTGATTCAATCCCTTTGAGATAGAATCGAGCTTTACATGCCATAGCGAGTCATTTTTAGCCTCTTTCACGGCTTTAAAGTCCATATATATCTTATATTCGGGCAGAGAACTCGCCATTAAACGGCCATCACTGCTCAAAATATTACCTCTTGTAGGTTTCACTGGCACGCTATCTCGTTTCACACGGTCGGCCACTTGCATCCAATATCCACGCTGAGCAGTCATAATATACATTGCTTTCACAAGTACACTAATGCACAACAGCACCATAACCCACACAAAAGCTTTGTATCTTGGGATTACTTTTTTATAATTAAACTTGCTCATTCTTCTGGAATTGTTATGATATATGGGGGTTCACTTGCTATCTTTATCGTACTATCATTATAGCTTTTAAGCATCTCGAGCACGTTACTTTCACGGCTTTTCTCGGTCAATTCGCTACTACTCGACAAGGCTTTATACTTTGCATCTTGCAGTTCTTTCTTCAATTTGTCATACTCAATCATTTGTTGTTGATATCTATAACGATTGGCAATGTATAGAAAGACGAAGAAAGTGATAAGCACTATGAGCCAAATTTGGCGTCGAAGAATGGCAGCAGTAAGGATATCGCCACCCAATACCGTTTGAAGCGTAAAGTTTTTGCTCATTGGGCGTTCGCCTTCAATGGCCCTATTCTCTATGATTTCCTTTAGAGTAGGAAGCTCTTCGCTGGGCTCTTGCGTGTCGTTATCAGCGTTGTTTTTCGCTGTTTGTTGTTTCTTTGCCGCCTCATCAAGTGCTTCTTGTGGTATTTCCACCACGTCGATCACTTCCAAAGGCTTATTTGTTTCTGTCTCTTTCATTTCTTTTCTGCAATTCTTAGTTTTGCACTTCTACTGCGAGGGTTCTGCTCTTGCTCTTCATCTGTGGGCACAATCACTTTGTTATTGATCAGTTTAAACGGCGTGTTGATGCGTCCAAAGAAGTCTTGTTCAATCTTTCCCTCTATATTTCCTGCTTTCATTATGTTCTTAACGATGCGGTCTTCGAGCGAATGATAAGTGATAACGCTCAGTCTACCGCCTGGTTTTAGAATATCAACAACGCTCATTAGCAATTCTTTTAGAGCCGACATCTCACCATTTACCTCAATTCTTAGAGCCTGAAACAGCTTTGCAAGGTCTTTCTTTTCATGTTCTCTTTTAAACAAAGGCTCTACAACAGCAATAAAATCGCCCGTTGTCTCAATCTTTTTTTCTTGTCTTGCCTTCACTAAAAGCGATGCTATTTTGCGTGAATTCTTTAGTTCTCCATAGAGATAGAAGATGTCTGCCAATGCTTCTTCGGCGTAGTTGTTCACGATGTCGGCAGCCGTTTTAGACGAACGTTTATTCATTCGCATGTCGAGTGGCGACTCAAAGCGAAACGAGAAACCACGACTTTCATCGTCGAAGTGATGACTCGACACCCCAAGGTCTGCCAACAAGCCGTCTATTTGCTCTACACCATGATAGCGCATCCAATTCTTTAAGTATCTAAAGTTAGAACGAACAAAGGTGAAACGCTCATCATTCAACAGGTCGTCGCCATGATTTTGTTTAAGATTGGCTTCGGCATCGGCATCTTGATCGAAGCTATAAAGGTGCGCATTAGCGTCTAATCGCTTTAGAATTTCATGCGAGTGTCCGCCTCCACCCATTGTAACATCAACATAAATGCCACCTGGTTGAATATTTAACCCATCAATACTTTCGTTCAAAAGTACTGGTATATGATATGTTTCTGCCGTCTTAATCATTTGTTTCTTTTGTTTACACAACCTTGTTTTTGCGTTTTAAGGCATCGTTATCTGCGCCATGCGCTTGGGGATTGTATCGACTTTTAAAGTTGTTGTTTGTTATCCTCGTTGCTTGTGTTGTTGTTTTGCATCACCCCTTGCAGTCCTTCTGCAAACAATTGTGCGTCCATCAAAGGCTCTTCAAGTGCCTCTCCGCTCCAAATCTCAATCATATCGTCCATACCGATGAATCGAACTCGCTGCGAAATGTTGGTCATTTGAAGATATCTTTTGGGTATTAAGAAACGCCCGTTGCTATCTAATTCGATTTGTTCAGCATCATAAACGAACTGACGAAAGATCTCTTGATGTTGCTTATTCCATCGAGATAGACGAGAACGAAGCTTCTCTACTAAGTCGTTCCACACGTCTTCGGGATATAAAACCAAACAATTTTGAAACACATCTTTGCGCAACACCAGTTTAATTGCAGCATCGTTAGAAAAAGATTTTCTGAATGATGCAGGCAAGAAAACACGACCTTTGCTGTCGAGTTTGGCTTCTATGTTTCCTAAAAAACGCATGTTTATCTTCTACATTGTTGTATTTGGGTTTCAAAGTTACTGCTTTTTCCCCACATTTCTCCACTTTAAGGCATTATTATTATCAATTTATTTATAAAATATTGATATCTATAAATTTTACGAATGGTTATTAATGATTCTCTTTCAACCCAATTGGGGCGCAGAAAGGCGATTTTTAGGGGCTTTTTCGCTGTTTTTACAAGTCGAAAGCCGTGCAAATAAAAAGGGATGTTTTCGCCATGCAATGCAAAGGCTGTGTTATTGGCTGGCAAAAGCATAGCTTTTAGGGCGCAAAATGAATGCTTTTAGCACCCAATTGCATTGAGTTCACAATACAAGAAAAATGAGAGCACCAAACAAGGTGAATACAAAGTCATTTGAAAGGTTTTGAAAGTGGAAGCGAAAGGACTTTCTTTTCGCCTTTAAAGGAAGACGAAGAAAAGGAAAAAGAGTGCTGTTTCTGAGCGTTAGAAGAAGAGAAATAGAAGCGAAGAAAGTGCCTTTTTATCGAGAAGAAGGGCATCAAAACAAGGCAATAAAAGTAATTTTGTCGGCGGAAGAAAGAGAGGGTACAAACCTAACAATCTGCTTTTATCACCAATAGGGAATGAAAGCAGGATTTAAAAGTATTCCTTTGGGCGTTCAACAACACCCAAAAGACTAAGAAAGAGCGATGAAATGGTTGTTTTTTTACTTATTCTTTACTACACATCAACAATACATGTGTGTTGAAACCCAGCGTTGTTCCAAATAGAAAATGACCGCCTTCTTTCAGCTTTAAACGCTTTCTTAGCTCGTTAGCACTCAACGGAAAGTTGCGAACAGCAACATTGGCGTGTGTAAAGGCTGCGAATTTGGTTTTCAGTTCCTTTTTATTTAGACTCGAAACGGCTTGTATCTTGAACTTTCTACCATGCCAGTTCTCGATGAAATGGGGCGAAACGAAGAGGTGACTATTAGCAGAAAGTGCCTTAACGCCATATTGTTGCGATAAAAAAGCAAAGCAACCCGCCTTCATTTGCGAAGCGTTAGGCTCGTAGAGATATTGGTTTTGGAGCATTTCGCTATGTTCTTCTATTTCAGTAGAAATGGTTTGCAGAGCCACTTCGTTATCCGCTGGACTGTAACTCATCACCTGTTGGTCGTTAACACAATATATTTGGGGTTGCTGTGGAGCGTTCTTTTGCAATACAAAGAGCAGTTCTTTGCACTCGTTTTGCACCGAAACAATGTGTATTTCGCTCACTATTGAGGCACCTTCGTTCAAACTTTTAAGTGCTTTATGCCAGTCTAACATAGGCGAAAGCTTCACAATCGCCACACAACACTTTTGCAATAGCGTTTCTTTCAAGGCCAAAACATTGGGCGTGCACTGCTCTATTTCTACCGTTTTTGCCCCATTTGCGTCACGACGAGCAGGGTCTAAGAAGATAAAAGATGTGCCGTTCATTTCTTTTAGATACTTTTCGCCATCGCAACACATCACTTTAAAGTTGCGAACTCCAAGCAGTGGCAAGTTGTTTTCTGCTATATCGCACAAGGTTTGTTGCTGTTCTACATAGCAAGAGCTGCTTACTTGTTTTGCCATGAGCGTGAAATCGACCCCGAAACCGCCCGTTAAGTCGGTTAAAGTTAATCCTTTCGTTCCATTTTCGTCCTCTTTTTGCGATGAAAAGGGCATTTTTTCTACATCTAACCCCTTTGATAAACGATTTAGAAGTTGCGCCTTATACTCTGCTGTTTGTTGCGAAGAACATTGCTCGAGCGATAGTGTTACGGGGAAAACGATGCCTTTTGTACTTGCCCAAAGAGGCAGTTTGGTGCACGATGTTTGGTGTCCTTTGATCTGACTAAGGGCAAAAGTCATATCAACACCTTTGGTTTTAGCACCTTTCAAAGCCAATGTTTGCACATCACTCTTTAGGTTTTGCGCTATAAAAGCCACTGTTTCGCTCGATATTTCGTTTATCTTCATGTTTAAATGGGGGTTCTTCGTTATCACCACTACAAAGTTAATGCTTTCTATCGAAATGCCTATTGTTATGCTCTTGTTTTTGTTTTTCTACCTAATCTCACACTCTTTCCTCTGCATCTCACCTCTGTTTGCACCGCATCTGCAAGTGCTTTGCAAGCTATCTACCCTACAAAAACAAGGCACCCCCTGCCTTATTACCAGGCAAGGGGTGAGAAAATAGATTAGAGTATTATTTATGTTTATTGGTTTCTGTGTTGTGTTTCTAACTGTTATAGGTGTGAATACTGGTGCCTTGAGCCGATGGAAGGTAGTTAATTCCCCACCAACACATTTGTAACAGTAAGAATCCTACGATGAGAATGTAAAGAGAATACTTTCTATTATGTGTAGGAATAAGGCGATAGTGCATATAAAGTAGGTAGACAAACCATGTTATTGCCGCCCAAGTTTCTTTGGGATCCCATGCCCAATAGTGTCCCCATGCATCCTTTGCCCATAGCGATCCGAAGAGCATTCCTATGGTTAAGAAAGCCCAACCCACGCAAACCATTCCGTCGATGATGCCAAACTCTACCGAAGCATCAAAGCGATTGCAGGGCGTTTCGGCATCTTCGGGGTTCAAAGGGGCTGTTTCTGCATCAGAACTACTAAGGCTTTGCACCTTTTTATAATGTCGATGCGCTTTGAAAAGAATGTAAAGTGCCATAAGAGTAGATGCTCCAAAGAGCGCATAAGCAAACATATACACAATGACATGAGGCGCAAACCAAGGACTTTGCAATGCTGGCATCATGGCTTTGGTGTGTATTTCGGGCTTAAAGAGGTTCACTCCGATGAACACAAGCGCAAGAATTGTTGAGAAAGAGAGAATCCAATGGTATTTACAACGACTATAAATGAAGATTCCTATCAATGGAAGAAAGAACGAATACCATAGTCTTGTCTCTCCCATTGTACGCATTGGAGGGCGTTCGAGCGTTACCCACATAATCAAAATGTAGGCGAAGAACACCACAAGACCAATGCTTGTAGCTATTACCGATTGTGTTAAACGATTGCGCCAAGCAAGATATGCGCCCGCAATCCATAACAAAGCAGCAACTAAAGCGAAGTATATAAAATAGTCCCAAATCATAAATAATCGTTCTCCTTTCTATCTTTTAGGGTCTCTTTGCCAAACTTAAAGAACATCAAAAGAGCACCCAAGAGCATCATTCCGATACCAATATAAACAAAAGGAAGCCATGGATCGGTTATTAACTCAAAGATACTAACGGTGTTATTCTTTCCAAAACGCTCGTCATAGCTAAACTGATAGATCTTCCAACCATTGACTGAGAAGGGCTTGTTCACTTCAATTGTGGTTTTATAGTAGCCTCCTTCTTCGGTATAAATCTCCACATCGCTGGCATATCGCTTTGGAGTTGGAATCTTCATCATTGTTGTTTTACCCTTATCTGCACGCACTTTTTGCAGTTCGGCAGGGTATTTTTCGAGGATAAAACGATTTAGTTCGATGGCAATAGGCAGTTCTTTAAGATGTCCATGCTCGTCCATTGCACGCCATTCGGCTTCTCCTGGAAGACAATACATCTTTAACTTTTGAATATCTGCAGAGCCTAAGGTTCCACAAACGACAACAATAAAGAGTCCTAAGTGTGAAATAACGCTGGCAAAACGTTGCTTTTTGAAATGCACAAGGCGTTGAAGTGTTGCCAAACCAACGGTGGTTGTCATCCATAAATAGATGAGAACGAAGGGCCAGAACGACAACATATTGGTTAAACCGATAGGATCTACGGCTTTATTTCCACTGGGAACCTGACGTGTTAAGCCCATGATAAAGGTGAGACCTACCACGAAAAGCATAGAAGTAGCAGCCGACTTGGTGCTCATGAGGTATCGAATGAAGTATACTTTCTCACGCATCCAATAGGCAACTCCTATCAATAAAAGGTAAATAAGCAATGCAAGTGCATTGGCTGGGAAGGCAAAAAGTTGCCAAAGTATTCCTCCTGTGATGAACTGAAGTATTGCTCCTATCACAAGAAGTCCGCACCCAATGGCGATTCCTTCACGCAATTTCCAAGGTTTTTGCCACATTCTTTTTTCGTTATTATTAAACTTGTCAAGAGTAGTTACGGCTCAGGTGCTTTCAAGGCGAACAACCTTTATCTACAAAGGGTTTTGAGGTGGGATTGAAATGGCATTGCTTTTATGCTTTAATTGCATTGACTTTGCAGACTAAAAGCAATGGTTTTGCAAAGCAATAGCACCTCTTTTGTTTTTCACAAAGATAATCTTTGTGCGGCTCGTCTTTTCTTTTTATTAGCTCTTGAGAACACGATATGAAATAGATGTCAAACTGCTTTCAAATGAACAACACCTTTATAGCGGTTGCTGTACACGGGTTTTGAAAAGCAATCTGACATCTATCATTGTTAACTATCTATTTGTTTGAATTCTGTAATATTATTATTTCTTTTCCTCTTTCGTTTCTATTGCGATTAGAACGTGTGCCGTTGAAGGGCAATGGATGAGCTCTTAGGTCGCAACAGATGCGCTGTTATTAAAGAGGTTGAGTGATAAATCTTTTCTTTTGCTTAGCTCTCTCAATCCATTTTGGTACGATGGTGTTAAGGAACTTAGTCTTCTTTTGGTTCAAGCTCTTCATATCTAAACCGATATAAGCTTGTGCTTTCTCCTTAGTTGAGATGTCTGGGAGAGGCACTTGACCTGTGAATCCATGCTTAGCAAGCACTCTTGCGATCTCGATACGAGCGCTCTTAGCATACGACATTGATTCTGCAAGGAGTCGCATCACCTCTTGTGGAGCGTGGAATGCAGCACCATGACTTGCTAAAGAATAGTCCCAACGCCATTGACTCTTGCGAATATCGTTAAGAGCAGTAGCCATTTCGTTTTCAGTTGCACCCTTCTTCCAAGCGAATTCTGCTTCTAAGTGAGTGGTTGCAAGTTCTTTATTCACCTTAACAGCGAAGTCATACACCTTCTTTTGACGATCATAAACGTTCTGACGAAGCACTTCTGCATCTTGTCTGTGGCATGTTTGGCATGTTCTATCAATCTTTGCAAGAGGACTTTGCACCTGGTGATCGGTGAATTTAATACCACCTTGCTGCATATAAGGCATGTGACAGTCTGCACAACTCAAACCTCTTTGTCCGTGAATACCTTGTTTAAACATTTCATATCCAGGGTGTTGAGCCTTTAAGATCTTAGCCTTTGACAATGGATGAATATAATCATAGAATCCAATACTATCGTAATAAGCCTCAGCATCTTCGCATGTTAAGCCCTTATCTTGTGGGAACTTAAGATACTGATGGTTCTCTTTTTCGAAGTAATATTCGGTATGACACTGTGCACAAACAAGTGATCTCATTTCTTGATGACTTGCTTTTTTAACGTCTTTACCTACTCTTTGCCATGCTTCATATAAGGCTGGACGAGCTGGTTTCAATTCCATTGTGCGTGCATCGTGGCAATCTGAGCATCCAACTGTATTCATATTCTCTTCTCCCCACTCGCTCCATTTAGCTCCATAGAATGCTGCTACACCCTTTTCACGCATCAAACGTGGCACATCTGGACCCTTACAAGTCCAACAAGTACCTGGTTGTATGTCGGTATCATTATCTACTCCGGGGTTACCTGTACGCAAAATCTTACGCATATCTTCAATAGCATGACGGTGACCACGTGGAGTATTGTATTGTCTTGAGAAGGAATAGCCAGCCCAAATAATTACAATATCGGGATAAGCTTTGAGAATATCTCTCTCTTGTGAGCCGTTATACTTACTTTGAAACGTTGTATCTTCGGTCATTGCCCATGTTTCATACTCTCTAGGAAAGTCCTCTTTGAACTTCTCATTCTGTGAAACAATAGAGTCAGTCATCACTACTCGGCGATTATTAAAAATGCTTGCGACCTCTGCTCTGCGCTCTAATAGAGAGAAACAGATAAGTCCTAACACAAATACAACTAGCATGGAACCACCAAAAAGCATCCATCCTTTCCATTTCTTCAATTGCTTTGCCATATTCTTTTAGTTTTAGATTTCAAGTTATTATAATGATTGTTCGCTTTATTTTCTTTTTAATTCAAAAGAAGATGAAATTCTATTCTTTTCTATTGAGTTATTAATTAGGATTTAAGTTTTATCGTTTTAAAGCTTTTTGTAACCACTCGGGAACAGGATTTGGAGGCAAAGGTACCTGCGATTCTGCATTTGGTGTCTTTGTAAGAGAGTTCATTCCGCCATGTGGAACATCACGATGACAATCCCAACAAGCCATTCCCTCGCCTCTTTTGGCAGCCATATAATCTATTCGTCCCGTTTTAACTGCAGCCTGATTTAAATCTGAGTGACATCTAATACAATTGTCCATTATCACTTCCGAAGATGCTTCTTCTGCTCTAATGGCTTGACGTTCAGAATTAGTAACAAAGTAAGCGACGTGTTTCATTCCGTCTTTTCCTTTGAAAAAGTATTTCATTGCGATGTTTTGATGTGGCACATGACAATCGTTACACGTTGCATTTCTTCCGTGAGAAGAATGTGCCCATGTTGCATAATAAGGTGTCATGATGTGACAATTGACGCAAGCTCCTGGGTCATCTCCTATTAAATAAGTATGCAAACGCAAGTAATAGGCAAACACCAGAACCAAACCTACAATAGTACCACACATTACCAATCCAACAATCTTTTGACGATAGGTGAACAAAGTATTCACTTTTATCAGCTTACGTATATCCATAGGCTAATTAATATGTTTATGGGTCAAATATAATACTTTATTTTTAATGTTGTATAAAAATTGAAGATTTTTTTCCTCATTTATGAGGATAAGGTGTATTTCCCTTTTTTCAGGATTGCTCTTTCAAAGTCATTGAGAGCCAATCGCCTATCACTTTATTTGCAATATCTATCTAATTACCAACCAATTGCAATGCTTTTACACCTCAAAAGCACTGCCATTACAAGGCAAAAGCTGTGCTTTTATTTATACCTTATAATAAAAAAAGAGTTCGTTAGATAAAAGCACTCTATATATTATTTGTACCTTTGCAACATAACAGTAAACGAAACAGATGAATAAATATATAGAAAAACTTGTTACTTTACTGCCTTTCAAGAACTATTCGTTAAACGAACGCACTCAGAAAAGACAGAAGGAACTACAAGAAGACTTTATAAAACAACTTTATAACCTTGGCGGTTCGCTTTCGTTTGAAGATGCTTTGAAGCAGAAAAGCATTTTGAACGTTACTCAAGAAGAACTGGAAAAGGTGATAGGAGCTGTTGTTTTAACAAAAGAAATCACTGCAGGTGCACAGTTAGAGCTTACTGAAAAGGGTAAGCGAAACGCCCTTAAATTGATTAGAGCGCACCGCATTTACGAGCAATATCTTGCTGAACACTCTGGATATGCACCCACCGAATGGCACGAAAGGGCGCATCGTATGGAGCACCTTATATCAGATGAGGAGCAAAGTCGCATTGCCTCTCTTTTAGGTAACCCTCTTTTCGACCCTCATGGCGACCCCATTCCCACTCAATCGCTCGCAATGATGCCTCACGACACTTGCGAATTACCCTTGAAAGAGCACACCTGGTGGCGGATTACGCATGTGGAAGACGATGACAAGAAGTTGTTTAAGCAGATTACAGATTTAGGATTAACCAAGGACTCGATTATTTATATCACCGAAATCAATAGCACCTCGTTCTCGTTTAAATACGAAGGCGAGCAGATGTGCCTACCTCTTGTTGCACTAGAGGCGATAAACAGGATGGAAGTAACGAAGGAAGAAGCCGAGAGTATGCCTGAGACAAGGGCGCAACGACTAACCACTATTCAGGCAAACGAGCAGGCTACCATTGTGGGTTTGTCGCCTTCTTGCCGTGGAGCATTGCGTCGTAGACTGATGGATTTGGGTTTTGTGAAAGGTAGTAGAATTGCCATTGACATGAAAAGTCCGATGGGTAACCCTGTAGCTTACGTGGTTAGAGGCACTGCAATTGCCCTTCGACACGACCAAGCACAATACATTTTGATTCAAAACGTAAGAAAGGTGGTCAACGATGTGCAATAGAACAGACCTCACCAGCTCTGTTTTTCTATCGCACCAATTCAGTTCTCACCTTACGAAAGAATTACAACTCTAAAGAATTTCATCTATGAACAAAATAGCAAACAATAGTCCTTGCGCCAATTGCGCACAAGCAAACCTGCACACTTTGCAACGAAAAGGAGCGCAAGGAATACAATCTAAATATGTAATTGCACTGGCAGGCAACCCCAATACGGGTAAAAGTACGGTGTTTAACAGTCTTACTGGCTTGAAACAACACACGGGAAACTGGCCCGGAAAGACTGTAGGTAAGGCCGAGGGGTTCTTTGTTTATCAAGATGATGCATATCGAATTGTGGACCTTCCTGGTACTTATTCGTTGTCATCTACGAGTGAAGACGAAGAAATTGCACGTGACTTTATTCTCTTTGGCAATCCTGATGTAACGGTAATGGTGGCAGATGCTACCCGATTAGAGCGCAATATGAACATGATTTTGCAGGTGTTGCAAATCACCAACAAAGCGGTTCTGTGCGTAAACTTGTTAGATGAGGCGAAAAGAAATAAGATTGAGGTGAATCTCAATGCGCTTTCACGCCGTTTGGGCATTCCTGTTGTGGGCGCATCGGCACGCTCTGGACAAGGAATAGACCAACTTTTGGCTATGACAAGGGCTGTGGTGAAGGGCGAATATGTGTGCAAGCCTCATCGAAGCATCAATCTTCCTGCTCAAACAAGCACTCTTATTCAAGAACTATCGGATAAGGTGAAGGAGCATTTTCCTGATATTCACAATGCCGAATGGATTGCTTTTAGACTGATTGAAGGCGATGTGAGCGTGCAAGAACGCTTTAGTAACGCTGAATTAAATGCCCTTGCAGAACGTATTCACTTGCAAATTGGCAATAACTTTCACGACCAATGGATGGAAGATATCTATGCACAAGCAGAAGAAATATGCCGAGAAGTGGTGCAACAAGGTAATGAAAGGGGTAGACTTCCATTCGATATCAAGCTCGACCGCATTCTAACGCACCGCATTTGGGGCTTTCCTATCATGGTGGCACTGCTCTGTTGCGTGTTTTGGCTCACGATAATAGGTTCTAACTACCCTTCTACTTGGCTCAATGAGATTTTGATTGGCTTTGCACATCCACATCTTAGAGAGTTGTTTGTGTCGATGCATTCGCCTGAATGGTTCACGGGTTTAATGGTAGATGGCGTGTATTTAGCTACGGCTTGGGTTGTTTCTGTGATGCTTCCACCAATGGCTATCTTCTTTCCTCTATTCACTTTACTCGAGGATTTCGGCTATCTTCCACGTGTCGCGTTTAACCTTGACGAGCTATTTCGTCGTTCGGGAGCGCACGGAAAGCAGGCTCTTACGATGAGTATGGGTTTTGGTTGTAATGCAGCAGGCGTGGTTTCTACTCGCATTATCGACAGTAGTAGAGAGCGACTCATTGCCATTATCACCAATAACTTTTCGCTTTGTAATGGTCGTTGGCCCACTCAAATCCTTCTTGCAACGCTCTTTATAGGTGCAGCAGTGCCCTCTCAATATAGTAATGTGGTGGCTCTTTTGGCGGTGATGGCGGTTGTTTTGGCGGGAGTAGGCTTTATGTTTGGTAGCTCGTGGGTACTTTCGAGAACGGTATTGCGTGGCGAAGTGTCTACCTTCCACCTCGAATTACCTCCTTATCGTCCACCTCAATTCTGGCAAACGCTCTACACCTCGGTCATAGATCGCACGCTCATTGTGCTTTGGCGTGCTGTTGTTTTCGCCGCTCCAGCAGGTGCTTTGATTTGGTTATGCTGTAATATCACAGTGGGCGACGTTAGTATTGCTCAGCACTTGATATCGTTTTTAGACACTCCTGGCTGGCTAATGGGCTTAAATGGCGTCATTCTTTTGGCTTATATCTTAGCTATTCCTGCCAATGAGATTGTGATCCCAACGATATTAATGCTCACTATGCTGGTGTTAGGCCCTGCAGATTTCGCCTCATCGGGCGTGTTAATGGAAGGAACAGACGAGCAAACGAAAATGATTTTATTGAAAGGTGGTTGGAACTTGCTTACTGCTGTGTGTGTGATGGTGTTCTGTTTGTTGCATCACCCATGTAGTACAACGATTTATACGATATATAAAGAGACGAGAAGTGTGAAGTGGACGGCTCTTGCAACCTTGCTTCCACTCTCCTTAGGTATCATCGTTACGATGCTTATCGCCTTTATTTGGCGTTTAGTGGCATAGAAAGTCACATCATATAAATATATTGCTCTCTAATGATTTCAGGTCGTTAGAGAGCTTTTTTCATTCTATTATCTCACACGTTACAGCCTTTATCACTCCACAAACCTACCCTTTCACAGCTTCAATATACCCCACTCGCTTTTCTCTCCTATTAAATCCTTTTTCATCGCCATTCTTTCCACTTTGTAAACTCACTGCTTTTGGACAATAAAAGCAATGGAATTGGAGCGCAAAAACAATGGTTTTAGTTTGTAATTGTTATGGTTTTAAACGGGATGAACACAAACACTGCCCTACAAAGGCTTTACATTCGTCTTGCACCCTCATATCTCGCAATGGTTCATTAGAATAATAAAAATGCGTTATGGTGTTGCTATTTGACTAAAGTTGCCTATCTTTGCAATATCATAAGCAACGCCTTTGAAGCTGCAATACCACCAAAGATGTTGTGATTTGCTTCCAAATGTATATCTTTGCAATATCATAAGCAACTATTCCTTATGGTATTAATCTCTCATTTTGGTTGTGATTTGCTTCCAAATGTATATCTTTGCAATATCATAAGCAACGCAAACGCTTTTCGAGGAACTCCTCGATAGTTGTGATTTGCTTCCAAATGTATATCTTTGCAATATCATAAGCAACCATTTAGCGAGGGTGTAAAGCACATTAAAGTTGTGATTTGCTTCCAAATGTATATCTTTGCAATATCATAAGCAACTGTAGCAAAGGGTGAAACGTTTGATAAAAGGTTGTGATTTGCTTCCAAATGTATATCTTTGCAATATCATAAGCAACTACACACTGAAATAAGTTCAATTAAAATAAGTTGTGATTTGCTTCCAAATGTATATCTTTGCAATATCATAAGCAACACGAATGATATATTTAACTGAACTTCAATAATATATCTTATGTTTATGTAAAATAAAAATTGCAACAAAAAAGAGTCCCAATATTAATATTAGGACTCTTTTTTATATTCTAAAATAATTCAAGTTGCACTCCAGGCGTGTTCGGTTTCTGCGGTTCAGAGCTACTAAATATCTCTATTTCACCAAATTGTTTATCCGTTATAACAATAATACAGACCTCTCCTGAGCGTGGAATAAAGGATTTTACACGTTTCACATGCACTGCAGCATTCTCTCTACTCGCACAATGTCGGACGTAAATAGAATACTGAAACATGATAAAACCATCTTTTACTAAATTCTTTCGGAAAAGAATATAGTCCCGCTTTTCTTTTAAGTTGGTGGTTGGAAGATCGAAAAGAACCATTACCCACATAATTCTATACTCGCTTAATCTTTGCATTAAGGAAAAGAAGGATAATATATTTTACGGCTTTCGCCACTATAACACTTTGCAAGACTTGCTGCTGTTTGTGCAGCTGCAATCATTAAAGGACTGCGTTTGCCTGCTATTGAAACATCAATAACGGGTATTTGCAACATTTCTCGCTTATAGTCTAGAGTTAATTCTGTAGGATTTCCTAACTTCTGAATTGTTTTTATTACCCAATCGTCTACAAAGGGGCAATAAGGTTCCATAATATCATCTGCCAAGCAATAATCGTTATTGTGGTTACGACGATGAATTCCACACACAGGTAGCAGTCCACTTCCTATCAACGAACGAGCAATAACTGCACGCAAGATAGTGTATCCATAATTAAGTAGTTTGTTAATGGGTGAATCTTTATCGCTTCTTATGAAGTTTAGGCTATCTGGAAAGATGTGTTCCCAATAATAAACATCTGCTTGTTTTTCGTTATTATCTGTATCATCACTCTTCACACTACGTGCTAACACATGTAGAGGAGACGTTGTTTTGGATGTATTTCGTTGCAAACAAAAGGCTTGATTTTCTATTTTTGCTTTGATTGTCTGTTGCCATAACTGCTTGTTTACAGGGATATTAACTTCTAATTGACTGCGAAAGCGTTCTTGATGTAATGTATTTCCTACTAAAGGGAGCCACATTCCCTTAAGAGTTTGCCTTTCATCACATGTTATTACAGCAACAGTATTCTCGAGTAATGCAGCTAAAGCACCTTGTGTAATGGTGATGTCTGCATGATCAAGCACCATGATACCTATATCTTCGATAGGAATAGTTCTAACAATACCTTTCTTTATTATACCTGGCACTTCCCTCTCTCCCACTTTTTGTTGTTGAATAACTAACTGATCATTACGAAGTGAGAGATAAGAAGGATTGCCAAAGTATAATGTTTTCTTAATCATCGATGATTGAATATAATATTATTACCCTTTATAATGAAGTCATTATGCTCACCCATTATCAAGAATTTTAAGGTATTCACACCACATCGAACCGTTTGAGGCATTTGATTATAATCTTTTATTGAGTGTCCTATTTCTCCATTAGCAATCAAATGATTAGTTAGATATATCTTAAAGCCTTTACTTTCAAATCTATCAACCTTATATAATCTTTGCTTTAGGTTCACAGGGTCCATATCATATAACTCTTCTGGAGTGTTTTCGTATAGTAATATCATATCACCACTACGCAACTTATAAGCTAACTCAAGTCGATTTCCCTTTTCATCTGTAATGAATTCAGGGATATCCTCTATTCCAGCCTTACGATGTTGTGCAATATCATATAAGCGATATGATCTATATTCTTTCTTTTTGCCATTGGTATAACAACAGATTGTATATAAATCTCCAGACTCAGCATAGAAATATTGCTTGTAATCCTTGGTAGATTTATTGAGTTGTTCTTTTATTTTCAATGCTGATCTAACAGACGTATGGCATCTAATGTGTCTTATTCTGTGAGTCTTTATATTATGTTCTTGGTCTTTTCCTTTCTTTATCATGTAGATACCTTGCTCACAAGCATCTTTAAAAGAGGTTCCTTCTGGGAACTGTTCTTTCATCAGTTTAAAGAGATTCTTATCTACAATCACCTTCTCTAGGTCGTCCCAAGAGGCAAATCCTGTATCTTGTGCTGATTTTTTATGCTTTAGTTCTCGACGTATTACAAACCAAATAGTAGGATCTGTCTTTGGTTTACCATCATTAAAGAGAATATTTCCCTCTTCATCTTTGGCGTATTGTGTGATAGCACCATAGTAACTTTCTTTATGAATTTTACCTCTTAGAGTATCTCCTGTTTGCCAAATAGGATGCTCTTTGGTACCAACAATACGTCCTCTTCTTCTCAATCGTTTATGAGAAGGGGTTAAAGTTTGGTCTTTTACACAATGATTGATGATGATTTTATCATTAATAAAGGCACCAAGCTGTGATATTTCTCCACCTAGTTTGCAATCTGCAACCTCTTTTTTAAGCTTTGCCTGCAAGCCTTCTAAATCTTGTTTTAAGCCTTCACAGACATCTCCAGAGCAATTTTTAAGTATTCTTTCCTTCTCTTGCACTTTGTAAAAGAGTTCAAGAATACGTTCTCTTTTTGCAGCAGTAGGTATCGTTGTCAAGATAGTTGCATCGATAGCGTGATGCGAATGCAATGTACGATCTTTCTTTTCGTCTACACTTTGCACCCCAAGTATCTTTCGGAACTCTGCAGTTGTGCTTCCTCTCTGCACCTCTACATTTTCAAAAACACTCTTTAGATATAGAGTTGCATGTCGAGTGATGATGCGGGTATCTACCAATTGACTATTTTTAAAGCCATCAGTAACCTCAAGAATGGTAAAACGTTGTAACTTATCTCTCCAATATTGCAACTCCATTTGCCAAAGAAGTTTCTCTTTAGTGCATTCATCTTTACGATCTTTCATTTGCGCACGTCGTGCTTGAACTTTCCAATATTCAACATTTCTAGAGAGTCTTTCTATACGTTTCTTCCATTTTTCCAATCTTGGTTTTATCGCAGTGTATAGCTTTCCATCGATTGTAACATCCTTTTCGTAATTCGGCATTGCCGTTGGAATGTTATTTTTCTTAATGAAACGGTTATAATGAGCTTCGCATAGTGTCATATTTTGGTCTGAATTGTCAAAACTAACACTTGCAGGAATGGTGTGTTCTAGGTCGAATGCATTAGAATCGAAAAGATTTGACAAGCTAATAATTCGTCCTGTATATAGACATTGGCCTCCTTGTTCTAACCAATACTTATACTTTTGAATATCCTTACTATAAGTTCCGATGTCTTTTTTCGACTTATAATTATCTTCTTCGCATTGTTCTATAACATAACGAGCCTTGTCTACATCTGTATCTGTTATGCCATTGGGTTTTGAATAGAATTCTTCAAGAATCTTTTTTATCTGTGCATTCTCATCTCTTCTTGTCTTTTGATACTTTTCTAAAGCCCATTTAGCATTCGCATCATTCAACTCACGAGCTGTTTCCACCACAACTCTTGTTTCATTAGGCACTAATACTCCATCATCTAATAACTGATTCACTCTCCTTCGTAAGTTATTGAGTGTTCGCATCACTGTGGGATTCTTTATTGCGCCTATATTTGGATCGCCCAAACGTAGATTTTGTTCTGACTTATCCAGCAAAATTGGACGATAAATCGCTATTTGTGAAGGATGATACAAACGCTCCCATTGCTTCTCTGTAACAGAAGGATATTCTTTTGAGAGCAACTCTACTAATCGCTTACCTAGTTGTGGAAGCTCAACAAATGTGCGTTTATGTCTAGCAAAGAATGCTTGATATCCGCTTCTAACCCCTTCTAATATAGAGATTTGCTCGTCGGCATCCATCAATTCCCAACGTTGTTTTCCGATATTACTCTCTATGTGTTTGATAATCTCTCTTTCGTCTGACTCATCTAACTGATATTCATAATTGTGATCGGCAAAGCGATGCTCTAGGCTTTCAGCTTTATAGTTAGCAATAAGCGAGTTAACAATGTTGCCAATTCTTTTCTCTTCGTTTACAACTTCTTCTAATTGTTGTGCTTTCTTGATGATAGTTTGAATATCTTCATCCGACAATTCTAGGAGATCGGGAAGCTTAGCAAGCAACACTGCGTCTGAATATTTCAAGCCAAACAACAACATTCGATTAATATTTCGAATGGCTTTTTGACTCAACATCGCATATCCTTGAGGAATTGCCGACCAAAGACGCACTAGTTCTGAAGCCTTTTTCTCATCCCAACCCAATGTTTCCTCAGCAAAAGTACGCACCTGTTCGGGGTCTTCTGCATCATAACAAAGATGCCAGATATCCTCTGCTGTGTAGCAAACCTGGTGCAATGCATTATTAGACTTACCCTGCATTTGTCGCTCTTTCGTTCCTAAAACCTGGAAATTCTCCCAGTCTTCTCCTAAAATTTTTATCATACGAGCTGTTATTGGGCAACCTGCCACACTCGTATCATCTCTATAATTAATTGTTTTATCGTCCTTAGAAAGAGCCACGCCCCATTGTTTCTCTATGAAATGCCTAATTTCTTCGAACTTAAAATCTGCCTTAACTCTCGACAAGAAAAGTTTATTATAGATATTTATCTTCAGATCCATAGGCAGTGGTTCTGCTGAATCTGAATCAGGCGACTTAGCTTTTATATTATTAATAAACGTCCAAGCACGGAATTTTTCAAACAAAGGATGGCCTATTGGGCAACGTGGTTTGTTTGGCTCAAGTGTACATTTGCCCACATTTCCACGCTGCGAACGCAAAGGACGCTTATAAAAAATAGTTCCAACACCTTGCTTTTCGCTTATAAGAGTCTCTAATAATTGCGTTTCTTCAGATAACCCTTTCTGAAATTTAAATATTTCTTTAATCTCGTCTTGATGTTGTGAGCGTATTGCTTTATATTCACTATTATTGCGAATTCGTATTCCTTCGTCTTCTAATTGAGCAAAAGCAGCACCAACAGTTTTCAAATTATGTTGTTGCATATAAGCTAAAAGTCCCTTTGAAAGCTTTTCTTCAGAGGCTTTCATTGCATTAACAACATCAACATTTCCTTCTGTAAGAACGTTATTCTTATTTTTCTTGCTGTCGTCTTCTTGCTTTTCTTGCTCTGCAATGGTTTCTCCTTTACTGCTTTTAAAACCTCTATGTTGGGCAATGTGATACAAAGCTCGTCCTAGTTTATATCGATCGATAGCTTGATTAAAGTCTAATTGAACTGAAACCAACTCTCTTCTCAACTGATATGGACTAGAATAATCTGGCTTTCCATCACCATTAAAATCAAGAATTATCCACGAATGGAAAGCTTTATCGTCAATAGGATATTGTCTGAAAAGTTTCTTTTTCTTATCATAAGTACGCCATTGCTCTAACGATTCTGGCGCCATAGGACACAAATTGTTTTTGATAAGCAAGTCCAGTGTAGCCCACAACTTGCGTCTACGACTGTCATTTAATCTGCGACCTCTACGATGTGCCGAGCGATCGCTTGCTAAAGAATATTCTCTTCCATTAGTATTCTTACTAACACTCGCATTAAAAATGTCAGAAGAAAAGAATTCTAACTGGTCTACTAGGTTATTTCCGAGGTCAGTATTTCGTACAGAAGTACCAATAGAGTTCGTTCCAAGGTCTATTCCAAAAATTTTTTGTGTCATATTTTTAAGGTTTTTATTTGTTTATTCAAATAATAGTTTTATATTTGCACACAGATATACATGTGAAGACTTTTCACAACAAGGCTATAAGCCGAAGATTTCTTGCTCCTGCGGACAACCGTGGGAGCACTGTTTTTATATATAGCTTATAGTTATTCCCGATATCTTTCATTAAGTGTTGTCTTTTACAAAAGTAAGAAAATATTTTAAATAAAAATACATTAAGACAATATTTTTAACGCACCTTTCTATCATCAACTCCCCTACAATTGGCTCTTTCTATTTTTCAGCTATAAGATGTATAAACCGCCTGTAAAATAAGTCTGCCTTAAACTCAATGCAATTAGTACATAAAAGCGATGAGATTGACGTGCAATTACAATGCTTTTGAAACACAATTGCAATGGTTTTGGGACACAAGAGGCTGTTCCTGGAAAAACAAGAAGATGACACAAAGAAAGGAAACAAGGGATCAAAGCTTCTTTAAACTATCTTTACGGAGCTTTTATTGAATAGAACAGGGAAAATAAATAAAAAGAACAAATCCAAATGTCGTTATTCTTCCACTCAAATGCGGTTTGAATTATTCTGTGAAGACATAAAATAAAACGAGAAGTGCCTGCGTTAAATAGGATAAAAACAATATCTGCATTTATTTTTTTACCTATATTTGCAAAAAGACTATTACTTAATTAAGCAGAAAAGAGAATTTTCCTTTCTTTTATTCATGCTCTTTATCATACCATTTTATTAACCTATTAAACATAAAACAGATGGACAAAAATTTTCTAAAACTTATTCCTTTAAGTCTTTTGGCTATATTGATTGCATTTTCGTGCGCTAAAAACGAACCTGCATCGCAAACAAACAATAGTGTAAGAAATCGTGTATATGCTTCTGAAGCCGAAGAGGCAAAGGCACTATTGCTTAGTGTTGAAGAACTAAGACAAATGCCTAAAGACATAAGAATAAAGAGAGCTGCTGCCCTTGCACTGAAAGATTATGTCTATTATAAAGACAGTGTATTTTACCTAAACATAAGTAAGGAGGACGCAAAGGAGCTTGGTGTAGACGAGGATCTTTATGAAGAGATTATAGAAGGAATAAAGGATACTAACCAAAAAATTAAAGAATGCAATGCTAAAGGGGAAAAGATAATAATAGATACTACTGAAGTTGACAATATAAATTCTAAAAAGAAGCATGGATAATAGAGAAAAACTAATGGAGTTTTGTAGATTGTACAAAGGAGAAAAAGAGAAACCATACAAAGGAGAACGAAACAAAGCTTGTTTTTAGCATTGTTGTTACGATGCTCATCGCCTTTATTTGGCGTTTAGTGGCATAGAAAGTCACATCATATAAACATATTGCTCTCTAATGATTTCAGGTCGTTAGGGAGCTTTTTTGTATGGTTTTTCTTGCAAGGCATTAATAATATAGCTCATTAAATTCTTTCTAAGGCGTTGAAATGATTAAAACAGGCAAAGTAAGGGGAGAGGTGTTTTAATGGGACACAGCGAAAATATCGAAGAAATACAGCTATTGGGGCTTTGTGAGGGTTCTGTACCTCATCTTTCTGCTACAGCAATGGGTAACGGAATGATAAATAAGGATGCGGGGCGGTGTCTTTAGGCTCGATGTTCTACCTAATAAAAGGACGAGAGGGCATAAAAGGAAAAAGGACACCTATCTTTCTCAGACAGGCATCCTTAGTCTATTTTAATTAAAGCAATATTAGTCGTTTAACTTTGCCATGATGAACTCACGGTTTAGACGAGCGATATTGGCAATAGATTCGTTCTTTGGACACTCTGCTTCACATGCTTGAGTGTTTGTACAGTTACCGAATCCAAGTTCTTCCATCTTCAACATCATTGCCTTTGCACGACGTGCTGCTTCTGGTTTACCTTGTGGAAGAAGTGCAAGTTGACTTACCTTAGAACTTACAAACAACATTGCAGAACCGTTTTTACATGCTGCAACGCAAGCACCACAACCGATACATGTTGCGCAATCCATTGCTTCGTCGGCATCTTGCTTTGGAATTAGGATGCTATTTGCATCTTGTGGTTGGCCTGTACGTACTGTTACGTATCCACCTGCTTGTATAATCTTATCGAAAGCACCACGATCTACCATACAGTCCTTTATTACTGGGAATGCAGCAGAACGCCATGGCTCTACGGTTATTACGTCTCCATCATTGAAACGGCGCATGTATAATTGGCAAGTTGTTGCTCCTGTAGCTGGTCCGTGTGGGTGTCCATTGATGTAAAGTGAACACATACCGCAGATACCTTCTCTACAATCGTGGTCGAACACAAATGGTTCTTTACCTTCTTCGATGAGTTGCTCGTTCAAGATGTCGAGCATTTCGAGGAATGAAGTATCTGTAGGGATGTCCTTCATTTCGAATGAATCGAAGTGTCCTTTTGCCTTAGGACCATTCTGACGCCATACTTTTAGCGTGAAACTTATATTTTTCTCCATATGGGTTTTATAGCTTATTCGTTTAGAGTTGTTATGTCGACTTGAGTGGGAACTGCCCCGTTAGGTGGCTGTTACATTACTGCTGTGCTCGATTGTTTGTGAGCTGTCGACATAAGATGCACTCGTTAACTTAATTACGACTTATAGTTACGTGTTTGAACTTTAATTGCTTCATACTCTAATGGCTCTTTGATAAGCTCTGGTTCTGCTGTATCGCTGCCATTATATTTCCAGCATCCTACATAGAAATAGTTCTCGTCATCACGCTTAGCTTCTCCTTCTTCGGTCTGATATTCTTCACGGAAGTGTCCACCACAGCTTTCATTACGAGAAAGAGCGTCGTATGCTTCAAGTTCTCCCATGATGATAAAGTCACGAAGGTGAATGGCTTTGTCTAGCTCTACGTTAAGTCCTTCTTTGCTTCCAGGTATGAATAAATTGGTATCGAACTCTTTTCTTAGTTCTTTCATCTTTGCAATACCTTCACGAAGTCCTTCTGCTGTACGGCCCATTCCTACGTGTTCCCACATGATATGACCAAGTTCTTTGTGGATTGAGTCTACTGAACGCTTTCCTTGAATGCCCATTAGGCGATCGATTTCTGCTTGAACTCCACGCTCTGCTTCTTCGAATTCAGGAAGATCTGTAGATAAACGAGGCCAAATTGCTTGATCTGCAAGATAGTTTTGAATGGTGTATGGAAGTACGAAGTAACCGTCTGCAAGACCTTGCATCAACGCTGAAGCACCTAAGCGGTTTGCTCCGTGGTCTGAGAAGTTACACTCTCCAATTGCAAACAAGCCTTCGATTGAAGTCATTAGCTCGTAATCAACCCAGATTCCACCCATTGTATAGTGGATTGCAGGATAGATCATCATTGGATTATAATACTTAACACCGTTTATTTCGTTTGCTAGTTCGCCTGGATTAACGTCTGTAATTTCTTCGTACATATCGAATAGGTTACCATAACGTTGTAGAATGGCATCTACTCCCAAGCGTTCAATACTTTCAGAGAAGTCGAGGAACACAGCAAGACCTGTGTTGTTTACACCGAATCCCTTATCGCAACGCTCTTTAGCAGCACGAGAAGCTACGTCACGAGGTACCAAGTTACCGAACGCTGGATAACGACGTTCAAGATAATAGTCACGGTCTTCTTCTGGAATGTCAGAGCCTTTCTTTGTACCTGCTTGCAAAGCTTTAGCGTCTTCGATCTTCTTTGGAACCCAAATACGTCCGTCATTACGCAAAGATTCAGACATCAAGGTAAGCTTTGATTGCTTATCGCCGTGTACTGGAATACATGTTGGGTGAATTTGAACGTATGATGGATTTGCAAAGTAAGCTCCCTTACGATAGCATTGGATTGCTGCTGTACAGTTACAACCCATCGCATTGGTAGAAAGGAAATAAGCATTACCATATCCTCCTGTTGCTATTACAACGGCATTTGCAGAGAAACGCTCTAGTTTACCTGTAACTAAGTTCTTTGCGATGATACCTCTTGCACGGCCATCTACAAGAACTACGTCTTCCATCTCATAACGAGTGTAGAGCTTTACCTTTCCTGCATTCACCTGACAGCTAAGCGCTGAGTAAGCACCAAGCAACAATTGCTGTCCAGTTTGTCCTTTTGCGTAGAATGTTCTACTTACTTGAGCTCCACCAAAAGAACGGTTTGCTAACATACCACCATACTCACGAGCGAAAGGAACACCTTGAGCTACGCACTGATCGATGATACTATTTGACACTTCTGCTAAACGATAAACGTTTGCTTCACGTGCTCTATAATCGCCACCTTTAACTGTATCGTAGAAAAGACGATAAACTGAGTCACCATCATTCTGATAGTTTTTAGCGGCATTGATACCTCCTTGCGCTGCAATAGAGTGCGCACGACGAGGCGAATCTTGTATACAAAAGTTAAGAACATTAAAGCCCATCTCTCCAAGAGACGCAGCTGCACTAGCTCCAGCCAATCCTGTTCCTACAACAATCACATCTAACTTTAATTTATTCTTTGGGTTAACCAAACGTTGATGTGCTTTATAATTGGTCCATTTCTCTGCTATAGGTCCTTCTGGAATCTTTGAATTTATCTGATTAGTCATAATCTTTAAATCTTAAAAGAAAGTAATTAAATTCTTACACACTGAATTAATGGCAGCATAAGCTAGGCGCACAGCCAAACGCAAACGCAAGAACTACAACGAGGAATCCTAACATTAAGATGGTAGAATATACCAAGCCGATAGCTTGCCAACGCTTAAACCAAACCTTACCATTAATACCTAAGGTGTGCATTGCACTCCAGAATCCATGAGAAAGGTGCAACCAGATTGCCACAATCCAAATAACATACAACACAACGTAAACGGGATTTGCGAATGTGTCTACAATGTATGCGAAACCATCTGATGGAGAATGAGCAAATTCAACACCGATTATTTCTGCAAACATCATGTTATACCAGAAGTTAAATAAGTGTAGTAATAGGCCAAGAAGAATAATAATACCTAAAACTAACATGTTTTGAGAAGCCCACTCCACTTTCTTTGGCTTGTCAACAACAGCATAACGCTCGCTGCCTCGTGCTCTTCTGTTTTGTGCTGTCAAGATAAAAGCATACACAATGTGCAACATTGCAAGACCTGCAAGACCCATTGTAGCCACAACAGCATACCAGTTAGCACCAAGGAAATGACAAATCATGTTGTAACCTGCTTCTGAAAACAAAGCAACAACATTCATCGACATGTGGAATGTCAAAAATAGAATAAGCGCAATGCCTGTTACTGACATTATCACTTTTCTACCAATAGAGGATTTAAATAACCACATAATTGACTGAAAATTAATTATTTAATTGTTAGAATATATTCTTCTTGAAGCTTAAATCTGATGTTTAAGTTGCAATCCTACGCTTCACAGCACCCCCATTTGTAGGTATATGAATCGTAAAACCGCTTGCAAAAATACTATATTTTGATGATAAATCAAAGCTTTTGACTAAAAATCCAATTTTATTCTGTACTTTTGTGTTCGAATGTTTTTAAGCTTCTACAAGAAGATGTTTTATTTATTACACAATACAAGGATATTGCTTATAAAACAACAGATTAAAAACTGAAGGAGAGGTTGGTTTCTTTTACATTTGAAAAGAACGTTAAAAGACTCACACCTATTTATATATTATACGAGAACATATTTAAGGATAAAACCAAAATAACAAGAATGAACTTCAAATATGATGTGATTGTTGTGGGCGGAGGACATGCTGGTAACGAGGCAGCAACCGCTGCTTCCAACATGGGAGCTAAGACTTGTCTAATCACTATCGACATGAATAAGATTGGACAAATGAGCTGTAACCCCGCTATTGGTGGTATTGCGAAAGGCCAAATAGTTAGAGAAGTCGACGCATTAGGCGGACAAATGGGTCTAATTACCGACGCAACGGCTATTCAATTCAGGATGTTGAACCGTGGAAAGGGCCCCGCTGTGTGGAGTCCACGTGCACAATGCGACCGAGAAAAGTTTATAACTAAATGGAAAGAGACTTTAGATAAAACGGAGAACCTCGATATTTGGCAAGACCAAGTAGACGAGTTAATCGTTAAGAATAATGAGATTGTTGGCGTAAGAACCGTTTGGGGAGTTGAATTCACTGCAAAATGTGTCATTATCACTGCGGGAACCTTCCTCAATGGCTTAATGCACATTGGACGAAGAACCTTCCCTGGAGGTAGATGTGCAGAGCCTGCCGTACCCCATCTCACTGAATGTATCAACCAATTGGGTATACGTTCTGATCGAATGAAAACAGGAACACCCGTAAGAATCGATAAACGTTCGGTGCATTTCGATGAAATGGAGAAACAAGATGGCGACTTCGACTTCCATCAGTTCAGCTATATGAATCTTCATAAACCTCTCAAACAATTGCCATGTTGGACTTTTTACACTACCCCCGAAGCACACATGGAGCTCAACAAGGGTATTGCCGACTCGCCATTGTTTAACGGACAGATTCAAAGTACAGGTCCAAGATACTGTCCTTCTATTGAAACCAAGCTCGTAACTTTCCCCGATAAAGACAAACATCCTTTATTCTTAGAACCCGAAGGCACCGACACCAACGAGATGTATCTCAATGGTTTCTCTTCAAGTATGCCTTTCGAGGTGCAGTTAAACGCACTTCATAAGATCCCTGCGCTAAGAGATGCGAAGATTTATCGCCCAGGTTACGCCATCGAATACGATTATTTCGACCCCACTCAACTAAAACATACTCTTGAAAGTAAAGTAGTAAAAGGACTTTACTTCGCTGGACAAGTAAACGGAACTACTGGCTATGAAGAGGCAGCAGGTCAAGGTTTGGTTGCTGGTATCAATGCAGCTCTAAAATGTTTCTACGACGATAAGGAGTTTGTTATGAAACGAGACGAGAGCTATATTGGCGTTCTCATCGACGATTTAACCACTAAAGGTGTCGACGAACCTTATCGAATGTTTACTTCAAGAGCTGAATACAGAATCTTATTGCGCCAAGATGACGCCGACTACAGATTAACTTCTAAGGCATTTGAATTGGGTATTGCTACTAAAGAGCGTTACGATTGGTGGAAACAGAAAGAAGATTATATTTCTAAAATCATACAATTCTGCGATGAAACCAGCATAAAACCCAAAGATATCAATGCAAGTTTAGAACGTTTGGGCACCACTCCTATCCACTCTTCTATTAAGATTTCAGATTTAATTGCTCGTCCTCAACTCACCATGAGCAACCTTGCTGAAGTTATTCCCCATTTGAACGAGATTTTAAAAGATGTTCCTAACAGAGAGGAAGAAATCACCGAAGCAGCAGAAATTAGAATTAAATATAGAGGATATATCGAAAGAGAGCGAATCATTGCCGATAAAATGAGACGTTTAGAAGATATCAGAATCAAAGGAAGATTTAACTATGCGCAACTTCACGAGATATCTACTGAGGGCAGACAGAAGCTCGAAAAGATTCAACCTGAAACGTTAGCAGAGGCAAGTAGAATTCCTGGTGTATCTCCAAGCGATATCAACGTGCTCCTTATCTTATTGGGAAGATAATACAACCGCAACAAAACTCGAATGCATCGACAACTTTATTCGATGCATTCGCAAGATAAGAAAGAAACAAACGTGGAACTATCGCAAGACAAATATAAGTTTCACGTGAAACAAAAGAACAAGAAATAACAATATAATTATTTGATAATGAACAACAAACTATTATTAGACAATCTGCGTTCAATTCCAGATTGGCCTATAAAAGGTGTGAACTTTAGAGATGTTACCACCCTATTTAAAAATGCAGAGTGCTTAAAGACAATTGCCGATGAAATGTATGATCTTTACAAAGACAAAGGCATTACTAAGGTAGTTGGCATCGAAAGTCGTGGCTTTGTTATGAGTTCGGCTCTTGCCATCAGACTAAACGCTGGCATTGCACTATGTAGAAAGCCTGGAAAGCTACCTTGTGAAACTGTACAAGAAAGCTATGCAAAGGAATATGGCATCGATACTATCGAGATACATAAAGACGCAATAGAAGAAGGCGACGTGGTTTTGCTTCACGATGACTTACTTGCTACAGGCGGAACGATGAAAGCTGCGTGCGATCTTGTTAGAAAATTCAAACCTAAAAAGATTTATTGCAATTTCATCATCGAGCTCTTAGACGAAGGACTTAATGGTAGAGAGGTATTCGATAAAGACATCGAAATTACCACATTACTAAAACTTTAAGATACGAAAGGATTGAATCGGTTTGCCCAACTTATATAAGGCGCCATTCAATCCTTTTATTATTCCCCACCCCTTTCTCGTCTTTCACAAGAAAGAAACAAACCTTTCATCGACAAGATGAACAACATGTGAAACTTTACCACGCAATATTTATAGTACATAAAAGTTTCACGTGAAACGCAAAAGTATAGAAATACTGATTCTAAAGGCATTATAGTGCATGACAAAGGATAAAAAAGAAGAACGCATAAGCAAATTAAAAGGCATCGTACAAAGCATGCCTGAGAAGCCAGGTAGTTACCAATTCTACGATGAAAACAACGTTATTATATACGTAGGAAAGGCAAAACGCCTCAAAAGCCGTGTGTCTTCGTATTTCCACAAAGAAGTAGATAGATTTAAAACAAAGGTACTTGTAAGTAAAATTCACAACATTTCTTATACAGTTGTCAACACTGAAGAAGACGCACTACTACTCGAAAATAGCCTAATAAAGAAATACACGCCACGCTATAACGTTCTACTTAAAGACGGAAAGACCTACCCCAGTATTTGTGTTACGCACGAATACTTTCCACGCATATTCAAAACCCGCACCATTAACCACAAAACAGGCAGCTATTTTGGTCCTTTCACCAACGTAACCGCCCTTAAATCGCTTTTAGAACTCATTACGAAGATCTATAAGCCCCGTAGCTGTCAGCTTCCACTTACACCGCAAGGCATCGCCAATAACAAGTTTAAATCGTGCTTAGAGTATCACATTCATAACTGCTTAGGACCCTGCATTGGCAAGCAAACCATGGAAGATTATAACGAAAAGATTGCCCAAGCCAAAGAAATACTCAAAGGAAACGTTCGCAAAACCAGTGCTGCACTCTACGAGAAGATGATGCAGTTGGCTCAAGAAATGCGTTTTGAAGAAGCCCAAGAGCTTAAAAAACAATACGAATTAATTGCCTCGTTCGTTGCCAAAAGCGAGGTGGTTAGTCACACCATACGCAATGTAGACGTGTTTAGTATCACGCATCACGACAACGAAAAAACGGCTTTTATCAACTACATTCACGTTAAAAATGGCACAATTAATCAGAGTTTCACCTACGAATACAAGCAAAAGGTAAACGAAACAAACGAAGAACTTTTGGTAAGTGCAATCCTCGAAATTCGCAATCGTTTTGCCAGTGAGGCGCAAGAGATTATCGTTCCATTTGAAATAGATTGGCAATTGACCAACGCCTACTTCACTGTGCCACAAAGAGGCGACAAAAAGAAGCTTTTAGAGCTGTCGGAAATGAACGGAAAGCAGTATAAGTTCGACCGCATGAAGCAAGCCGACAAGCTCAATCCTGAGCAGAAATACACCCGAATAATGAAAGAATTGCAGAACCATTTGCAGCTTTCTAAACTGCCCTATCACATCGAATGCTTCGACAACTCGAACATTAGCGGAACAAATGCAGTGGCAGGCTGTGTGGTTTTCAAAGGAATGAAGCCCTCGAAGAGCGACTATCGCAAGTATAACATCAAAACTGTGGTTGGACCTGATGATTATGCGTCGATGCAAGAGGTTGTTTATAGACGTTATAAGCGTATGATTGACGAGGAAAAGCCGCTACCCGACCTCATCATCACCGATGGTGGTAAAGGTCAAATGAGCGTTGTTCGAGAGGTGATTGAAGGTCAGTTAGGCCTCCAAATTCCCATTGCTGGATTGGCAAAAGACAACCATCACCGCACCAACGAATTGCTCTTTGGCAACCCTCCCATTGTTATTGGATTGAAGAACAATAGCGAATTGTTTTTGGCACTTATGCGCATTCAAGACGAGGTGCACCGCTATGCCATTTCATTCCATAGAGACAAGCGTTCTAAAACCGCCCTACACTCTGAATTAGACAATATTAAAGGCGTTGGAGCGAAGACTAAAGAGGCTCTTATTGCGCAGTTTAAGAGCGTGAAGAAGATTAAAGATGCTAACTTAGAGCAACTTACAGAGGTGCTCGGAGCAAGCAAAGCCGCTACTGTGTTCAACTACTTTCATCAAGAAGAGCAAAACAGCGACAATTAAGTCGTAACCCATTCACAATCAGGATATTAAAGATTTTAAAGCGAATAAACATCTCGTTTTAGAATCTTTTTTATTGCTTTCTATCCCACAAACGCCCTTTCCTTGCCTCACACAGCATCTTTTTCGTTTCTCCTTCACCCATTTTCTAGCCTAAGCCCTATCTTTTCCCACCAAAGTCACACCCCTTCGCCTCTACACTTTCAATCCTTTTCTCTCTCCCTTCACCTTCCTTCACCACCAATTTCAATCCCTTTCCCCACCCCTTCTATTCTTTTCTATCAGCTTCTCTATCTTCTACCACAGCATTCTCAATCCCTTTCTATTTCTGCACCTTTTTGCACACCTTGCAATAGCAGTGCAATTGTTCTAAAAAAGCATTGAGTTTGCCCCCTAAAAGCAATGCCATTGCAAGCCAAAAGCAGTGCTTTTATTTCCCCATAGCACACCACCTTTTCCACATGGCACAGCACACGCACAGCAAAAGCTCTCCACATCGTTTTTATTTGCGCTCTAAGGTCGTTTTATTTCTTTTCCAGTGCAATACTCACCTCACGTTCAACAGAGACGCAAATCGACAGAATAGACCTTAAAAGATATTGCACACTAAAAATAAATGTGTGCATTTTACAGCAGTGCAACACAACTACTTGAAAATAACGACTGCCGTATGCGCTTTTTTTTGTAATTTTGTAACATGAGAATAGTTATTCAAAGGGTTTTAAACGCCAGCGTTTCGATTAACAACGAGGTGCATTCTGCCATTTCAAAAGGCTTTCTTTTGTTAGTGGGAGTTACCCAAACCGACACGCAGGAAGATGTAGAATGGCTTGCCAACAAGGTGTGTTCGCTTCGTGTTTTCGACGACGAAGAGGGCGTGATGAACAAGAGTATTCAGGATATTGATGGCGAAATCCTCGCTGTTAGTCAGTTCACTCTCATGGCATCGTATAAAAAAGGCAACCGACCTTCATATATTCGAGCTTCAAGTCCCGACCATTCTCTCCCACTCTACAACAGCTTTGTGGATAAACTAAAGCAACTCTTAAACAAAGACATCGCCACAGGTGTGTTTGGAGCGGATATGAAAGTGAGTCTAACCAACGATGGACCTGTTACCATCTGCATGGATTCAAAGAACAAAGAATAGGGCAAAAACGAGCCGTAGAGCCTTTATTTCAACTCGCAAGATATGGACAATCAATCGCAAAAGATAAACGCTTGCAACGCAAGCAATGAACCCACAGAGCCTAAGAGCATGCAAGACATGCAACAAGAGGTGGACAAGTGGATTAAAACTTATGGTGTTCGCTATTTCTCGGAGCTTACTAATATGGCGTGTTTAACCGAAGAAGTGGGCGAATTGGCAAGGGTTATGGCTCGCACTTATGGCGACCAGAGCTTTAAAAAGAACGAAAATCACAACCTATCTGAAGAGATGGCAGACGTGCTTTGGGTGCTTATCTGCCTCGCAAATCAAACGGGTGTAGACCTCACTAAGGCGTTTAACGACTCGATGAAGAAGAAGACTGAACGAGACGCCACACGTCATTTGAACAACGATAAATTGAAATAACAAAATAAACAATACAAACATGAATTCAGAAACAAACCAATGCAACCACGAGCATCACGATTGCTGTGGTCACCATCATGAAGAAACGAATAAATATCTCGATATGTTGGCACTCTACAACACTAAGTTGAACGACGCTGAAGTGAGCGAAGCAGTGCGCAAAATTATCGCCGAAAAGGTACACGAAAACGACAACGACGATGTAAAGCGTTTCCTCTTTGGAAGTATCGAGCTAACATCTCTTAAAACAACTGATAGCGACGAGAGCATACTTGCATTCACCGAACGTGTTAATCAGTTCGACTCTGCCTATCCAAACATGCCTCATGTGGCTACAATATGCACCTATCCCTGCTATGCTTCTATCGTAAGTCAAACCCTAGAGGTTGAGGGTGTTGAGGTAACTTGTGTGTCTGCGGGTTTCCCTTCATCACAAATGCTTCCTGAAATAAAGGTTGCTGAAACTGCTCTTGCTGTGAAAGACGGTGCTACTGAGATTGACATTGTGATGTCGGTAGGTAAGTTCTTGAGCGGAGACTATGAGGGAATGTGCGACGAAATCAGTGAAATTAAGAGCGTTTGTGGCGACGATGTGCCCTTGAAAGTGATTCTTGAGACTGGCGATATTAAGACTGCGGAGAACATCAAAAAGGCGTCTTTACTTGCAATGTATGCTGGTGCTGACTATATCAAGACTTCAACTGGTAAAGAACCTATATCTGCTACTCCTGAAGCTGCATACGTTATGTGTCAAGCTATCAAAGAATATCACGAGAAAACAGGTATCAAAATCGGCTTTAAACCAGCGGGTGGAATCAACACTGTGATGGATGCTATCATCTATTACACCATCGTTAAGGAGGTATTGGGCAAGGAATGGCTCACCAACAAGTATCTTCGTTTGGGAACAAGTCGCCTTACTAACTTGCTACTTAGCGAACTTACAGGCCAAGAAACAAAGTTCTTCTAAATAGAAAAGCATCGTTGATGCTCATAAAAAGAAAAGGTCTCATAAGATTTAAATGGTGTTTTCTATTCCATTTTCTTATGAGACCTTATTGTATCTATATGCTCTGCTCTACCCTATTTCAAGGGTTTTTACTGGCATTATAGCTTTCGTTCTATCACATAGTCTAAGTAAGCGTTGAGTGCTTGCTTAATGTCTGCGTCTTGAATCTTCTCTTCTATAAATCCGATAGCTTTGTTTTTAAACTCTCGCATCTTAGCTTCTGCATACTCAATACCGCCATTTTCTTTTGTGAAAGCAACCAACTGAGCCACTTCTTCGGGTGTAACTTCGCCCTTTTTCACCTTCAATGCCAAGTCTTTCATTGCGCCATTGTCGGCTGACAACACTGCATGTATCACAGGAAGGGTTAGCTTTCCTTCTGCCATATCATTGCCAGTGGGCTTTCCAATGTCGTTCGATTCGTAATAATCAAATATATCATCACGTATTTGGAACGCCATTCCGAGGTGTAAACCGAATAGTCTTGCCTGCTCAACATCGTCTTTTGATGCTCCAACAGATAAGGCTCCGATCTCTGTACACGCCTCAAATAGAGCCGCAGTCTTACGCTTTATCACTTCATAATAAGCCTCTTCAGATATCGTTTGATTGCTTATATTTTCTAATTGCAATATCTCTCCGTCTGAAAGGGTACGTCCTAGCTCTGCTAAGCCAGACACAATGCGGTCGGAAGAGGTGTAACTAACATGTAAGAGGGCTGTAGATAGTATATAATCGCCAACAAGTACTGCCACTTTATTATCATAAAAGGCATTAACAGACGCTTGTCCACGTCGCTCTCCACTTTCATCTACAACGTCATCATGCACTAATGAGGCTGTATGTAACAGCTCTAAACCTATTGCGGCATGCTGAGTTACCTCGCTAACACATCCAAATGCCTTTGCAATAAGCAACATTAACATAGGTCGCATGCGCTTTCCTGAGCGTTGCTTTATAAACATTAGCACTTGAGATAACAATCCATCTTGATGCTCAAGCGATGTATTAAAAAGATCGATGAAATGGTTTAATTCTTCAGTTATTGGCTTTTTTATTACCGATAAGTAATCCATATTCATTCAAATTTCTTACAAAAATAAACAAATAATCGGTAAGTATCGCTCTTTTTTCGTAATTTTACGCATCAAAATACATATTTATGAATAAACTTTTTCTTTTAGATGCCTACGCATTAATTTATCGTTCTTATTACGCTTTCATTAAGAATCCCCGCATAAACTCTAAAGGTTTCAACACAAGTGCAATACTTGGATTTGTCAATACCCTACATGAAGTAATCCAAAAAGAACAACCTTCGCACCTTGGAGTGGCGTTCGACCCTAGCGGTCCCACCTTTCGTGACGAGGCATTTGCCGACTATAAGGCTCAAAGAGAAAAGACTCCTGAAGACATTAAGCTGTCTGTTCCCATCATAAAGCAGATTCTTGAGGCCATGAATATCCCTATTCTTGAGGTAAAGGGATACGAAGCCGACGATGTTATCGGTACTCTTGCCACCCAAGCAAGCCACTTTGACATGGAAACCTATATGCTTACGCCCGATAAAGACTATGGTCAATTGGTGAAAGATAATGTTTTTATCTATCGACCAAGACACGGCGGAGGGTATGAAATACTTGGAGTTGAGCAGATAAAAGAAAAGTATCAGATCGAAAGTCCATCGCAAGTAATCGACATTCTTGCCTTAATGGGCGACTCTGCCGATAACTTTCCAGGCTGTCCAGGCGTTGGTGAGAAGACAGCCATTAAGCTAATCAACGACTTTAAGTCAATTAATAACTTGCTAGAGAATACCAACCAGCTCAAAGGAAAGTTGAAAGAGAAGGTCGAAGGTGCAGTGGATGATATTAAGATGTCGAACTTTTTGGCAACCATCAAAACCGATGTGCCCATCGAACTCAATTTAACCGATTTGCAACTCACCCCTCCTAATGAAGAAAAGTTGCGTGCTTTGTTCGACGAACTCGAGTTTAGAACCCTCGCAAACAAATTCTTTAAAAAGACTGAAAATATACAAACGAAAGACAATTCGCAGTTAAATCTCTTTGAAGAATTCACGTCCAATGATGCAGTTGAGCCTAAATTTGAGAATTATAAGACACTTTTTGATACCAAATATAATTATAAACTCGTTGAAAAAGAAGAGGATATAAATAATTTATGTGATTTATTACTGACAAAAAGAATTGTAAGTTTAGACACAGAGACCACTTCTTTGAATCCATTAGAGGCAGAATTGGTGGGTTTAAGCTTTTCTGTTAGTCCTCAAGAAGCATTTTATGTGCCCATTCCTAACGAACAACAAAAAGCGCAAAAAATTGTAAATGCCTTCCAACCGCTATACGAAAACGAAGAAATTGAGAAGGTAGGACAAAATATTAAGTACGACATCGAGGTACTAAGAAATTATGGTATCACGATGAAAGGTCCCCTATTCGACACCATGATCGCTCATTATCTTCTTCAACCAGAGCTTCGTCACAACATGGATGATATGGCAGAGACCTATCTTCACTATAAAACTATCCACATAGATCAGCTCATTGGTGCCAAAGGAAAAGATCAATTAAGTATGCGTTCGCTTGCTCCCGAGCAGATAGTAGACTATGCTTGCGAAGATGCCGACATCACCTTGCAACTTAAAAACATATTCGAACCCAAGCTAAAAGAAGAAGGTTTGTATCCATTGTTTAAGGAAGTGGAAATGCCTTTGATTTATGTTTTGGCAGAGATGGAATGCAATGGCGTGAAACTCGATGTGCAAGCACTTTCTGAAGTGAGCAAAACCTTCAACGAGCAACTCAGTCAATACGAGCAAAAGATATACGAACTGGCAGGCGAAACCTTTAACATCTCGTCGCCAAAGCAGGTAGGAACCATTCTATTCGAAAAGCTAAAGATATCAGAAAAGCCCAAGAAAACCAAGACAGGGCAATATGTTACGAGCGAAGAAGAATTGCAGAAGCTCATCAACAAACACCCTATTATCGACGAGATATTGAAATATCGTGGACTAAAAAAGCTCCTTAGCACTTATGTAGACGCCCTTCCTAAGCTTGTAAACCCCAAAACTGGCAACATACACACCAGCTTTAACCAAGCCACAACAGCCACAGGACGATTGAGTTCGAGCGATCCTAACTTGCAAAATATCCCTGTTCGAGGCGAAGACGGAAAAGAAATTCGCAAGTGTTTCATTCCTAACGACGGCTGTTTGTTCTTCAGTGCCGATTATAGTCAAATCGAGTTGCGCATCATGGCGCATCTAAGTGGCGACGAAAACATGATCGAAGCCTTTATAGAAGGGCACGACATTCACGCTGCCACCGCTGCAAAGATCTATAAAAAGCCTATCGACGAGGTGACAAGAGACGAGCGCACCAAAGCCAAACGTGCCAACTTCGGAATTATATATGGCATCACTGTTTTTGGATTGGCAGAGCGTTTGAACATCGAGCGCAGCGAAGCCAAACAGCTCATCGACGGCTATTTCAGCACCTTCCCACAGGTTCAGGCCTACATGGAGCAGTGTAAAGAAACCGCAAAGCAAAACGGTTATGTAGAAACCTTTATGCACCGCCGTCGCTATCTTGCCGACATCAACAGTCAAAATACCACCGTTCGTGGTTATGCAGAGCGCAATGCCATCAACGCACCCATACAAGGTAGTGCGGCAGACATCATCAAATTGGCAATGGTTCGCATCTATGAGCGATTCCAAAGCGAAAAAATAAAGAGCAAGATGATTCTTCAAGTGCACGACGAATTGAACTTTAGCGTGGTGCCTGAGGAGAAAGAACAAGTGGAAAAGATTGTACTCGAAGAGATGCAGAATGCCTTTAAGCTAAAGGTACCATTGATTGCCGATGCTGGTTGGGGTGCAAACTGGCTCGAAGCACATTGATACACCCTCCCAACACAAAGGGGAAAGAGGCAAAAATGAGGTGCATTTTAAACAGAGAAGCGGTCTACAAAGAGAAAGGCGTAACACCTCAATAAGAAAAAGGCGCACCATTCAAAGTAGAACAAGATGCTTGATGAAAGAGAACCATCTCTCTACCGCAAAAGAAATACTATTTTATCGGCTTGAAAAAGCAGTGTTTTTGGCTCGCAATTTCAATGCTATTACACCCTAAAAGAAGTGGAATTACAAAGCAAGTGCAATGCTTTTTGTAGTTCCACTTTTTCTCTTTAACACTCAAAGGGTTACAACTCCTCGTAAATAAGCTACGAAATACTTGCAAAATAAGTTAAAACTAACTAACTTTGCCCAGCATTAACCAAAACAATAACACAGACAAATATGAAAAATTGGATCTTACTCTTGGTCTTATTAGCTGCATTCTGTGCACCTATCAAAGCGCAATTGCCTCAAATAACACTTAAAAGTATCGATGGAAAGAGCGTTCGCCTCGACACCATTTCTAACAACGAGAAACCCATTATCGTGTCTTTCTTTGCCACATGGTGCAAGCCTTGCAACAGAGAATTGAGCGCCATTAACGAGGTTTACGATGAATGGCAAAAAGAAACAGGCGTTAAACTCATCGCAATCTCTATCGACCAAGCTCAAAACGTCAACAAAGTGAAGCCTTTGGTAGATGCTAATGGTTGGAAATACGAGGTACTTCTCGATCCAAATGGAGAGGTTCGTCGTGCCGTTGGCGCACAAATGATTCCTTTTGTGTTGGTGTTAGACAAGAATAAAAACATCGTTTACAAGCATAGTGGCTATGCTGACGGAAGCGAAAACGAACTATACGAAAAGGTGAAGGAAGCCTGCAAAAAATGAAACTAAGCTATTTTTGCATCGCAACAACGCTTCTCCTCTCTCCCACTCTCTCTGCTTTTGCACAGGAAGAGGGCGACAAAGTGCGCCTATCGGGAAGCATTCAGACCGACTTTCTACTACCTCAAAAAGACACAAAGCTGGGCATTAACAACATCGAACACAAGGTGTTGAACAACACTTATGTTGATGTTAACGCCTCATACAAAAACTTTGACGCTGGAGTTAGATTGGAATATATGCAACATCCCTTACCAGGTTTTGAACAAGACTTTAAGGGTTGGGGCGTACCTCATTTCTATTTAAAAGGTCGATTCAATAAAGTTGAGCTTACATTGGGACATTTCTACGAGCAATTCGGAGCTGGATTTGCCCTCAGAAGCTATGAAGAACGCAGCTTGGGAATAGACAATTCTATTCTTGGAGCACGCATTGTGGCTACTCCTTTCGATGGTGTTCGCCTCAAAGCACTGGCTGGAAAGCAACGAAGATATTGGAAACTCAACCCTTCTTTCATCTCGGGTGCCGACCTCGAACTGAACTTAGAGCAATGGATTAAGCCTCTTCAGCAAAGCGAAACCTATCTTTCTGTGGGTGCATCGTTGGTGAACAAGAACGAGAAAGACGAGGATATTCTTGTGGGTTCTACACATCGTTTAAACCTTCCACACAACGTTTCGGTGGTAGATGCAAGGGTTCAACTGCAACACAAGGGTGTGAACATCTTGGCAGAGTGTGCCTTTAAAGGACAAGACCCAACGCTTAACAACAACTACATCTATCGAAAAGGATATGTAACAATGCTCTCTTGCTCTTATTCTAAAAGCGGATTGGGAGCTATCGTGCAAGCTAAAAGAAGTGTAAACATGGGCTTTAGAGGCGTGAGAAGTATGGACGGACTATCGTCTTTCATCAATCACATGCCCCCATTCACCATGGAACACACCTACACTCTTGCGGCTTTATACCCCTACTCTACTCACCCCGATGGCGAATGGGCCTACCAATGCTCGTTGAACTACACCTTTAAAAAGGGCAGTTCGTTAGGTGGAGCATACGGAACTAAGGTGAAATTCAATGCAAGTCATGTGCACGCCATTCAAAACAACGGCCTTAACATGCCTGGAAAAGACGGCTATGGCTCGGCATTTTGGAAGTGGGGAGATGTCACTTACTATCAAGATATCAACTTACAGGTAGAGAAAAAGCTCTCTAAAAGCACCCAAATAGGTTTGATGTATATGAATCAAAGATACAACGAAACGGCTATTAAGGGTGAAGGGGGTATGTTGCGCAACAACATTTTCATTGCCGAACTAAAACAAAAGCTATCGCACAAAACCACACTTCGTGCCGAAGCGCAGTATTTAAACTCTGCCGATGGCGATAAAGACTGGCTCTTTGCGTTGGCTGAAGTGTCGTTCTCGCCTCATTGGATGGTGTCGGTTTCCGATCTTTTCAACAGCGGTAGCACCAAACAGCACTACTATCAGTCGTTTGTTGGCTACTATAACGGAGCACATCGCATTCAATTAGGCTATCAACGAACACGTGCTGGCTATAATTGTGCAGGCGGAGTGTGTCGCTATGTGCCTGCAAGTAAGGGCTTAAGCCTATCTTATAATTATAATTTTTAATGTAAATGAAGAAACTATATTATATACTTTTCCTTTGTATGGCTATGCTCTTGGGCTGTAACAACATCGATAGTAACAATCGATTGATTGAGATTCCAGTTGCAACAGTAGAGCGCAATGTGTTGGTTGAGGAGTTTACTGGGCAGAAATGTCTTAACTGTCCTGTCGCAGGTGTTGCTTTAAAGGATATTCAAAGCAAATACAATGAGGGCAATGTGGTGATAGTTGGCATTCATGGAGGGCCTCTTGCACTCAAATCAAGCGATCATATTGTAGGCTTAAGAACCGACCTTTCCGACCAATATTATAAGCTATGGAAGGTGAGTGGCGTGCCTTGTGCCGTGATTAACCGCAACAGTGGCGTACTAAGAAGAAACGCTTGGGCGGCTAAGATATACGAGGATTTGCAACAAAAAAGTAGCATCAAAATCGCAACAAAGGCTCAACGTGTTACCAACAGCAACGATATCACCATCTCTACAACCATCAACAACACGGGAGAAGCGGTGAAAGGACATCTGCAATTGTGGCTCGTTGAAAACAATATCACTGCCATTCAGCAGCTACCTAACAACGATGTTCAACACAACTACGTGCACAATCATGTGTTGAGAGACGCTATTAACGGAGCAATGGGCGAAGAGGTGAGCCTCAACAGCAACACTCCTCAAACCTTTGAACACCGCTATTCGGCTAAGGCTAACATCAATTTAAACAACTGCCACATCGTTGCTTTCGTGTATAACGATAGCGGTGTGTTGCAAGTGGTGCAACAAGCTGTTTCTAATGAGTAGAACACTACGATAGGAAATGGTTTCTGAAGGATAAAAAGAAGATAACAAATAAACAATAACAAACAATTAAAAACAATACAATTATGAAAAAATTCTACTCAATTAGTTTACTTTTCCTTTTGTGTTTCATGCTTCAAGCTAAGGCACAAACAGCGAATCCTGATTTCAAGTTTGTAACAACAGGCGGACAAGAGATTGAAAATGGTGCTACAATTAAAAGCAATAACGCTATCGATGACCCTTATGCTGAAAGCGGAAAGATGATCAAAGAAAGCTTTGTTATCGACAATTTGCGCAAACAAGACTATATTGTTTACGTTCAATACACCATCAACAAGCTCGAAGGAACTAATGTTGCCGTTTGCTTTAACGGTGATTGTACAGCAGAAGAAGCGGTAGGAACATATCAAATGGACCAACAACAACTTCTTTCTACCGATGAAACTAAGCAAGTGGTAGACGTTGAGTTAACTTTTGAAACAAAGGGTAAAGCAAGCGTTACAGTGCAACTTTTCTACCAAAGTATATTTAGTTCTGAGGGAGATCCATTCACAGCAGGTCCTAAAGTGACTTATGAATTCACCTCAGAGACTACTGGAATCAACGCAACAAAGGCTGCAAACATTGCTTACTACAATGTATTCAACCTTCAAGGAATTCAAGTTTTAAACAAAGTTGCAAACCTTTCAGGTCTTCAAGCAGGTACTTATATCGTGCAAGCATACGACAATAAGGGTTTAGTTAGCACAACAAAGCAAATCATTCGCTAAGTGATAGCACAATAATCTAATATGAAACAATTTGTTCTAAGTGCATTTATTTTCGTTTTAAGCGCATTATTCAACATCAATGAGTGTTGGGCAAGCGACCTAAGTCTTGCGCCCGCAGCAGCAAGAAAAACGTATATTGCACGCTCATCAAGCACTGCTAAGGCCTTTATTAGCGTAACAAGCTTTGGCAGAGACGTTGTAAACTCGTTTGAATATACCATAACAAGCGACAAAGGAACAGTGGTTGAAGGTACTTATACCTTTAAAGAAGCATTCAGAAAATATGATACTTCAACATGTGAAATAGAGTTTCCTGTAAACAAAACCACTGATATCACAAGTCTAACATTCAACATCAATAAGGTAAATAATGAACGCAACGGGGCTACTTTAGGCTCTTGTAACATTCCTTTTACCTTTATTTCAAAGTTTGCAACACGCAAAGTGGTGGTCGAAGACTTTACAGGTATGTGGTGTGGATGGTGTCCTCGGGGTATTGCAGCAATGGAATACATGCAAAAACACTATCCAGAAAGCTTCATTGGCATTGCTGCTCACGATGGAGATGCATTGAAATGCCCAGACTATGGCTATGTATTGGCAACATATAGAGGTCGTCCATACGTTCTAATGAACCGCACAACAAGAATCAACAGCTTTGTACCTAAAAGCGAGTTAGAAAGAGAAAGGGATGCAGGAGCAGACATGGACGTTGATATTTCGGCTGTTTGGGACGAAGGAAAGAAGAAGATTAGCATCACATCTACCACTACTTTCAGACTAGATGCAAGCGAAGGGAACTATGCTTTGGCTTATGTATTGACCGAGGATGGCATGACAAGTAGTTATTGGGGACAAAACAATAACTTCGCAGGAGATATGAGTTTAAAGGGCGTTTCTGAAGAAGCTGAGTTCTTTATGAACAACTATCAGACCGTTTACAACATGAAAAACAACCATGTTGCCATTGCTGCAAAGCACATAACAAATGGACTTGAGGGTGTTGTTAAGGCTCCATTCGTTGCCGATAAGCCTATTGTTCACGAAACTTCGTTCGACAATATCGCTCAATATAGAAAGATACAGAACAAAGATAACTTATCTGTTTGCGTGCTATTGTTCGACAAGAGCAATGGACAAATTGTGAATGCGAATAAATGTAAGATTCAAACTGCCAACGCAACAGGCATAGAAAGTACCACAATCGACAACAAAGAAAAGCACGTTGTGGCTCGATATACTATCAATGGAGAGTTTATTTCGGCTCCTGTTAAGGGCATTAACATCGTGAAATACAGCGACGGCACAACGAAAAAAGAGGTGGTTCAATAACCTCCTACTTCGTTTATGCGTGCTAAATAAAGACGAATTGCATCGTCACACAAAACAAAAAGCACATAAAACAAAAGATGAATGTGGGTAAAAGCGCAACAAACGCCACCGACATTCATCTTTTTTGTTTTCTCATGGCCTTACACTTTCTTCACATTCACTATCCCCTTGTGTTTCAATAACATCACAAAAATGTTTCACGAGAAACATTATTACACTCCTCTCCCACTCCATTTGCCTTGCAATATGGGGTTATCAGTCTGCAAATTGCCCCCTTTTCCGCCCTACTTTCCCTCTTTTTAGATTCCACTTCTCCCCTTTTCCGCCCCAAAAGCACATCAATATACAAAAAAGAGTATAGATTTTGCTATATCACAGTTAATCTCTACCTTTGCATTAAGCACCTAACAAGGTATGAACAACGCACTTAGCGAGCCTCAAACAAGGTGCAACGAGTTAAGAAAACAGCTCTACTGAATATTTCACTAACACCATAAAGCGAATGAAACCTGTACGAATTGAAGAGTTAGACTATTTAAAAGGCATATTGATTACGCTCGTAGTGCTCTTTCATTTAACCTATTTTTCAACCGAATACACCCTTACAAAGCAGTTTGTTTACACCTTTCACATGCCCGCTTTCTTAGTTATTTCAGGTTGGTTGATGAACATTGAAGCGCCATTACCTCACTTTGGGCGAATGATTTCGAAGATACTCCTACCCTATATCGTGTTCGAATCGGGCTATATCGTTATCTCTGCCTTGAAAATGGTGGCGGTTCCCATACCCGAACTCAATGTAAGCACATTCTTATATCACTTCTTTGCATCGCCAGTTGGGCCCTATTGGTTCCTACATACGCTCATTATTTGCGCTGTGGTATACAAGCTTTGGCACACCATTTTCGCCTCTTCCACAAGCAAACAAGCCATTGCAATGGTGCTCACAATATGGTTTTTGGCTCAGTATGTGCACATCATTTCGTTTGCTTCGGGCTGTTTTTTCATTGCAGGAGCTGTTCTTCGACGTTCTAACATACACATAACCAACGTTTTAAGTCCTAACATCTTGGCGCTGATTGCATTAATTGTGTTGTGCACTAATCCTGCTTTCTTTGTAGAAGAGAGCCTTTCGGGCATTGCAATTGTGTATGTGATGATGAGTGTTATGCTACTTGTTTATAACCTTAGTCCCCATTTTTTGCGCTCAAAAGTGTGCTATCTCGGTCAAAGAACCCTCCCCATTTACCTCTATTCTCCTTTATTCACCTTCCTATTTAAGGCCTTCAAGCTCTATTTTAGCTTCGACCCTACCCGCTTTGTCTTTGCCTTTGTGGCCACAACTTGTTGCATCATAGGCTCGTTATGTGCCGACAAAGTGGTAAAAACAATCATTAATGGAGCACAAAAAGTAGTAAAAAGATAGCTAAAAAGACCCAAAAACTCTTTGCGTAATAATATTTTTGTATCTTTGTTCCATACAATATAATAACAATTTAAACAGAAAGGATAATATGAATTACGTAGAATTGAATAACGGAGTGAAGATGCCTCAGCTTGGATATGGTGTTTTTCAGGTAGAACCAGCAGAGGCTGAGCGTTGTGTTTTAGATGCAATTAGCGTGGGATATAGACTAATTGACACCGCACAATTCTATAAAAACGAAGAAGGTGTGGGCAATGCCATTGCTAAATGCGGTGTTCCTCGCTCAGAACTATTCATCGTTACAAAGGTATGGCCAGCTAATGCAGGCGAAGAAAAGGCCTATGAGTCGATCTTAGAGAGCCTTAAAAAGCTACAAAGCGATTATATCGACCTGCTTCTTATTCACCAACCATACGGCGACTATTATGGAACTTATCGTGCAATGGAGCGTGCTTATCGTGAAGGAAAGGTGCGTGCAATTGGCGTAAGCAACTTTTATCCCGACCGATTGATTGATCTTTATCACCATGTAGATATCAAACCTGCCGTGAATCAGGTAGAAACTCATGTGTTTAATCAACAACTTGAGGAGCAAAAATACATGGAAAAATACAATTGTCAGATCATGTCTTGGGGTCCATTTGCAGAGGGAAAGAACGATTTTTTCAACAATGAGACTTTAATCGAGATAGGAAACAAACACAATAAAACGGTGGCTCAGGTGGCTCTTCGCTATCTATTGCAACGTGGCGTGGTTGTTATTCCTAAATCAACTCACAAAGATCGCATGGAACAAAACATGGATATCTTTAACTTCTTGCTTACCGATGAGGACATGAAGACCATCGAAAAGTTGGATACTAAGCACACTTTGTTCGCTTCTCACAGAGATCCTCAATTCGTTGAGTTGATTCTTTCGTTGAAATAAGCATAGCTTTTGGTTCACAATAGCATAGCTATTACACTGCAATTGCATTGACTTTAGCGTGCAATTACATTGACATTAAATCAACAAAAAATTCTTTTAGCTCTTACAGGCAATGCAACGGGTGTGCAAGGTGCTTGTAAGAGCTTTTATTTTGCCTACATGTTGTCTACTTTTTTTGCACTAAAAGTATCAAAATGGGAGAGGGGCTAACACCTTTTTCTTATATAATAAGGTAGCAAAAATAGTCTTTCTCTTTTATTTTCAATACTTTAAACTATTTAACTAAGAATGAAAGCCGCACAGAGATGATTTACAAAAATCTTTCCATATATTTGCATCTACAGTTGACTTAAATCACTAAACACGCTTTAAACCTCTGTATTGAAGAGACAATAAACCTTTTTTGATAAACATAAATATGAAAAGATTAACCTACAAGACGCAACAGATGAGCTTCAATCATCTATTGCGAAGCACCACCTTAGTGTGTGGAATGCTACTCCTTCCCGCTGTTTCGGTAGGAGCCTCTAACACTATCACTCAACAAACACGGCCTGCAGAGCAAATCAAAGGTTCGGTTCTTAGTAACACAGGAGAGCCTCTTATTGGTGTAACTGTACGTGCAACGGGTAGTTCTGCAGGAACTGTTACCGACTTAGATGGTAACTTCTCTATCAATGTTGCACCCGGAACGCAGCTCACTTTCTCGTACACGGGCTTTAAATCGCACAGTGCTAAAGCTCAAAACGGCATGCGCATCACCCTACAAAGCGACGTTAACGACCTAAATGAGGTGGTTGTTGTGGGTTATGGCACACAAAAGAAAGCCAACTTAACTGGTGCTGTGGCTTCAGTTAGCGGTAGTGTGCTCGAGAATAGACCTATTAGTAACCTCGGACAAGGCCTCCAAGGTGTTGTACCTAACCTCAATGTATCAATGGGTAAGGGTGGAGCTCCTGGCGCAGGAGCATCGTTTAATGTTCGTGGTACAACGTCTCTCAACGGAGGTGGACCGCTTGTGTTGGTGGATAACGTACAAATGGACGCCAACTTAGTGAACCCCGACGATATAGAATCTATCTCTGTGCTTAAAGATGCGGCTTCTGCTGCTATCTATGGAGCACGTGCTGCGTATGGAGTTATCCTCATTACCACTAAGAAAGGTAAGCTAAATTCTCGCCCAACAGTGCAGTTCTCGGCTTCAGGATACTGGCAAAAGCCCGCTGTTGAAATGCATAATGTCAACTCGTTAGACTATCTTAAGATGATAGACATCGCTTATCAAAACAGCGGTGGTAGTGGACATTACTTCAATCCATTGGTTTATTCGTACACAGAAAAATACATGAACGGCACTTATGATCAGCCTGTTTTCTTCGATAAGAGCTATAGTACATTCAAATATGGCTATAACGGTAACACAGACTGGTGGAAAGAGCTTTATAAAACATCGTTCTCGCAAATTTATAACGCAAGTATTAGCGGCGGAAGTCAAAAAACTCGCTACTATGTTTCACTCGGTGCAAACAATCAAGGCGGTATTTTGAAAGCTACAAACGAGAAATACAACAAGTATAACGCTAACATTAACATCACATCTGAATTAACTCCATGGATGGAAGTGTCGGCTAAGATCGCTCATACTTATACAACTGAAATGCACCCAACAGGTGGAACAACTGCAATGAACTCGACTGCATACTCTGGTATCTCTGCTTATAGCGGTATGATGAAATCAGACTTGAGTCCATTAATGCCTGTTAAGCACCCCGATGGCCATTATGCTGGACAAGGAAACTTTACTAACCCTGTTGCAATTCAGGCTCAAGGCGGTAACGCAAGCTCTCGTCAAAACGACCTTTGGATGACTGCTGGCGTGAAACTTACTCCGCTTAAAGGTCTTGTTATCAATGCCGATTACACATGGAACTACTATGGTTGGGCTTCAACTCAGCACGTTCGTAACTTCTACGACTACACTGCTGTGCCTGGAACAGAAAACTATTATCCTTGGACTAACCCAAGTAGTGTAACCAAAGTGAGCAGTAACGACTACTATTCTTCATTCAATGCGTTTGCAGAATATGCTCTCTCTTTAGACCAAAAAGCACATAACTTTAAGTTTATGTTGGGTTATAACCAAGAGAAAAAACGCACCGATTACTACTTTGGAGGTAGAAAAGACTTGATAGATTCTAACAATCCAGCTGTTAATCAAGCAACTGGAGATATGAATATCGATGGAAATATGGGTCAATGGTCGGTTAATGGCGCCTTTGCTCGTATCAACTACGATTATAAAGGACGTTACCTTGTTGAATTAAACGGCCGCTACGACGGTTCATCTAAATTCAAAAAAGGATATCGTTATCAGTTCTTCCCATCTGTTTCTGTGGCTTGGCGTGCATCAGAAGAAAAGTTCTTTGAAAGCATGAAGGACTGGTGTGACAACTTAAAGCTACGTGCTTCGTACGGATCTTTGGGTAATCAGGTGGTAGATGGTAACTTCCCATATCTTGCTACCTATGGAATTAATAGCAAATATGGCGCAATCCTTGGCGGAACACGCCCTGTTGCCATCACAGCACCAGGTCTTGTGAGTTCTTCTTTCACATGGGAAACAGTGAATCAGATTGACCTTGGTATCGATGCAACATTCCTTCGCAATCGTCTTAACTTCTCTTTCGACTGGTATCGTCGTAATACTAAAGACATGCTTGTGAATGGTGAGGTGCTTCCTTCAGTGTTAGGAGCAGGCGTTCCACGCCAAAATGCAGCTAACTTAAAGACTGTTGGTTGGGAAGTTTCATTGGAATGGAGCGACCGTTTAGCATGCGGTTTGTCTTATCATGTTAAGGGTGTGCTATCTGATTATCAATCAACTATCACCAAGTTCAATAACCCTACAGGCCTAATTAGCCAATATTACGAAGGACGTAAGATGAATGAAATCTGGGGTTTTGTATCTAATGGACTCTTCCAAAGCGACCAAGAGGCTGCAGATCACGTTAACCAATCTTACTTATATGGTGGTAAATGGGGTGCAGGTGACGTTCGTTTCGAGAACTTAAACAACGATAACAAGATCGATATAGGCGACAACACATTGGCAAACCCTGGTGATAGAAAGATAATTGGTAACTCAACACCTCGCTTTGCTTATGGTATTACAGCTGGACTCGAGTATAAAGGATTCGACTTCGAAATGTTCTGGCAAGGAATTGGTAAGCGTGATTGGTTCCCAGGCTCTGGTACTGCAGCGTTTTGGGGCTTCACTGACGAGTGGCAAACACCGCTTACAACATCTCTCGACTATTGGACTACAGAGAACACAGGTGCATACTTCCCTAAATTAGGATGGGCAAACAGAGGTAACCGTACTGTTAGTACACGCTATTTGCAAAATGCAAGCTACTGTAGACTTAAGAATGTAACCTTAGGATACACTCTTCCTAAATCTATTGTTAGCAAGATTGGTGTTTCACGTCTTAGAGTTTACATCACAGGTGAAAACCTATTCACCTTCACTTCGCTCATAAAGGCGTTCGATCCTGAGACTTTAAGCAACATGACCTATCCAATTAACAAGAAAATTGCTGTAGGTTTGAATCTAACATTCTAATGTGTCACCTTCTAAAAACAATTTTATTATGAAATTTAAAAATTATATCGCACTATCATTACTTGCAGGAATGGCAGCTGCGTGTGATTATACAGACTTGTCTCCGCTTGACTCTTTCACAGATCAAACATACTGGAACACAACCAAAGACTTAAAACTTTATGCCAACGGACTATACGGAGCATTGAGCAGTCCATCGGCTTCGCTCGACAATGTGAGTGATAACTTCGTTACAACTAACTATAGTTCTTATCTATTTGATGAGATGACTGTACCCACAGAGGCATCTGCAGGAAACGGATGGTATTGGGACGACATCAGAAGTTGCAACTACTTTATGAAACGTTACAATAAAGTTCAAGGCAGTCAAGATGAAATTAACAAGTATGTTGCAGAGGTTCGCTTCTTCCGTGGCTTGCATTATTTCAACAAATTGAAGATGTTTGGCGACGTGCCTTACTATGATTCAGACCTTCAAACCGATGATAAAGAGCAACTATATAAAGGCCGTGACCCTCAAGACGAAGTGCTTAAGCATGTTATCGAGGACTTTAAATTTGCTATAAGATGGCTTCCTGAGAAGGCATTATCAGAGTCTGGACGCCTCAACAAAGAAGCTGCACGTACCCAATTGGCACGCATCTATCTTCACTTTGGTACTTATAAGAAATACCACAACCAAACAGGTACAGGCGACTTAGCTTCTAATATGCTATTGAAAGAAGCGGTGGCACAAACCGACACCTTGATGGATAGTGGCAAATTCGACATCGTGAAGGGTACAGATACAGGTTGCGACCAACTTCCTTACGCTAATTATCCACTCTACTATTCAAACCAATTCACCCAAGAAGACCTTTCAACCAACAAAGAATGTATTCTTGCTCGTTTCTATGAAACAGGTGTTTTGACTCACGAATTAGGTAGACAAGCACAAAATGGCGGTATGGGTTTATCTAAAGACTTTATCGAATCGTTCTTAATGAAAGACGGAACACCTATCTACAACACAGGTTCTGGCTATGCAGGCGACAACGATTTAGAACAAGAAATAACCAATCGTGACCCCCGTTTGTATCAAATTGTAGACAATAGTCACAAACCTTACTATGTACGCAACGGCGAACGCATTGCTAACGAGCCTGCAAATAGAGTAGGATCGAGCAAGAGTGTAACTGGTTACGACTGCGTTAAGTTCCATCATGCAAACACTGTGCAACAAGAAGCACGTAACTCTACATTCGACTGGTTCGTTTATCGTTATGCAGAAGTGTTGTTAATCAATGCCGAAGCAAATGCAGAATTGAACTCTTGCACACAAGCTGTGCTTGATAAAACCATCAACAAGTTGCGTGACCGTGTGGGAATGCCTCACTTAACCACATCTCCTGTTGCCGATGCGAAGCCTATTGACTATGGTTATACACTCTCTAATCTTCTTTATGAGATCAGACGTGAACGCCGAATTGAGCTTATTGCTGAAGGATTCCGCCTTGATGACCTCAAACGTTGGAACGCAATGAAGCTAATGTCTAATCCAAAGACAATGTTTGGTATTAAGATTACACCACAATCTATCAGCGGATTCCCTGCAGGCACATTCGATAGCCAAACAGGTCGTCCAACAATAGAATACAATGGCGCAACTTATCTATACCAATACAAGGCAGCTAAGAAGCTTGATGATGCAGGAAGACAATGGAAAACCAACGATCATCGCTTCTTATATCCTATTCCTAAACAAGAATTGGTGCTTAACAAGCAACTAACACAAAACCCTGGTTGGGAATAATTATCGGTGCAATAGATTATATCTAACGATACAAAACGAGCGGGACACTATGTTATGGGTGTCTCGCTCGTTGCTTTTTATCGTCTCTTTGCCGTTTTATTTGCTTCTAACGACTTCTATTTGCTTTCGCAACACAACGCTCACATCAAAGTATCTCAATCGATTGTAGCGCATTTAAAACGCTTTATTTAACGGCTTTCTGCCTTTATGTATCCAATTGCTATGCTTTTTGCTCATAATAGCACTGCTTTTATCTGCCAATTACATTGCAATTAGGGCGCAATATCACCGCTTTTTCTGCGTCCACAAATATCTTCTTGGAAGGAATGTCTATCTCACTGCTTTAAAATATATTGTGATGAGTGGGAGAGAAGGGGAGAAAGAGAGGAGAAAAGGGTGGGTGAGGACACGAAAAAGGGAGAGCAACTCTGTGGCTATTCTCCCTTCTTTTATCATATTAAAACACCTCGTTGATGTGCTATTGCTTATATTTTGCTCGTAAAAGGTCTACACTATAGATATTATCGGGCGTTGTATTCACCGCAATAGTGGTAGCTTGTAGGGGTACTTCTACGCCATCTACGGTCAGCTTTCCTGTGGTTACGATCGCAAAAAGATCCTTAGAAAATTTGTAATCATAATATCCCCACGACCAAGGAGCTGCCACATCATAGTTTTGAACCACTGTGTGTTGCTTGCCTCCGTATGTCACTTTGAAGGTTTGAGGCTGTATTTTTGTTATAAGAAAACAAATAGGAGCATCGTCGTAGAAGTTTATTTTACAAACAAGTGGTTGTGCATCTACTTGATTTAAGGCTGCTTTCAAATTGCTATCTTCAATAAAATCGGTCAAAGCTCGCATAGGAATAGATGCTATGGTGAGCGTTGTGTCGTTAGCCACTCTGCACTTTATGTTGCGAACGGTGTCTACTTTGTTATACTTCGAGCCTGGTTTAGAAAGCTGATTAAGCACAAAGGTCATACCTGTTGTATATTCTCCGATGGTAAGACTCAAAGCTCTTGCTTTCTCTTCTTTGGTCAACACTCGAACATCGCCGTTGTTATCATTATCACAAGACGACATCAAACCGATGCAAAACACGGCTAAGATGAATAAAATAAATGATCGTTGTTTCATAATTCGTATGCGTTTCAATTGATTATACTACTTTTTATGAATACTGATACAATGTAAGGGGTTCCTCGTTTCATGTAGATTGGTACAGTCAAAATGCGAAATCTCTCTGTTGGGTCAGCTTCGTTTTCCGCTACAAATATACTTTTTTTTTGCAAAAGCAATGCAAAAGCCTCCATCTTTTTTATGAATTGAGGAGAGAAAGGGAAGTGAAATGGAGGGAAAAGGGTGGTGAGAGCATGGAAATAAGCAATTTAAAAAGAAACCGATTAGGTGTCTTTAGAGTAGTTCTCACGCCACAAAAGAGTACATATTGTTGTAAGTTTATACCTGGTTTATACCTGTGTAGAAACTGAAAGCTATTGATAACGATGATGATTCAAATTGAAATTTGCAAAGAGTTAGCAGAAACTTGAAAATAAATAACTTGAGAAAACAAATATTATTTACCTTTACATCAAATTGAAATACAATGCTATCAGACTAAGATAAAAGAATAAAACGATAGCATTATTCAGATAAAAAACTATAACTTTACAAGAGAAATAGACCAAAATGAATAGAAAGCATATCACAAGAGAAGAGGCTGAGCAATTTAGTAAAGAGCTATATAAAGAGAGCTTATAGCTTATGATTGGACTGAAGAAGAGGCTAATGGTATGGCTGGAAACATAGATTATCTAGTAAGTAACATTATTCCTTATCAGACACCGCAGTCGTATGCAGAGCTTTTAAATATGTAATCGCTAAGATTATAAATGCAATTGAAGGCGGAATGAACCGCCTTTTTCTCTTTTTGTTTCTTGAAATTTGCTGATAAATCACAAGAAACAAGTGCAGGTTTTACTTGTTTTTAAAGCCTATTTTACCGCACTTCAATCCTATCTTCTTGCTATCTGTTGTCTATTAAGTACACCTTTAGTACACATTAGCAACAAAAAGCCCTGCAAATATTTAATTTACAGGGCTTTACATTTAAGCTTTTGTACCCAGACCCGGGGTCGAACCGGGACGGATTGCTCCACTGGTGTTTGAGACCAGCGCGTCTACCGATTCCGCCATCTGGGCTTAATGCGTTGCAAAGGTAATACATTTTCTGTGATATAACAAAATTTTTATTGCTTTTTTTGATTGCACCTCGGTCTCGAACACTAAAGAAGGGGAAGGTAAACCCATTGCTTTTACTCAACAAAGGGGGTAAAAGACGGACGTTATAAGGCGCAAAGCAAGTACAACAACAGCCTTTTGCTTTGTCTTTTATATTCTTATTAACAACACACCACATCATCACTCCCACCCAAAGTAGCGCAACTTCTTTCCCTTTATACACCTATTCAAACACACAAAATCACACACTCCAACCCCAAAGATGGGCACGAAGCAGGCGAGGGACAATGTAATAAGTGAATAAAGTGAATGATTATGCACCCCAACCAATATATAAAAGGCAGGAAGTGCAACAACATCGAGCCAACAACACAGCGTCTTTCAGCCGCTATTCCATTCGCCATTGCGCCAATACACGCACTTTTTTCCACATCACGTCTCCACTATTCCAGCGAAAAAGAAAGTCACATATCACACCAAAGCGAGGGTATTATTCAACAATAAATAGGAATATCAAAACAATTCGCTTTTTGTTAATATAATATAAACACGACGAAAAAGCGACTTTCCATGAATGTTTATTCAAAATTTATTCATAACTTTGCATCGTATTCGTGAGAATACTTACAATAAGTTTTCATTAGGTTAGTAGTTTTTGATAGATTAAGGTAAAGATTATGTTATTAGATTTTGTAACAATCGTTATGTCATCTATAACAACTTTGTAATAGAAGACATACGTTAACATTATTCTTTGACATGCAGATGCAAGTGATTGTATCTGCATGTTTTTCTTTATATACCTACGAAAGCAATTCAGGTGCACCGCAACCCGCAATCTCTTTAACCTAACAAACAGCCACTTCAGTCGCAATAAACAGCCTCATCAACCACAATCAGAGCCCTCTTCAATCGCAACCAGAAGCCCCTTTCATCATCAGAGCAATGCCATTTCGCTCAATAAACGCCCTTACAGCCCTCAAGTATTCATCAATCAGCAAACACCCACAACGCTATTTATTTGCCCACAGACACAAAATAAAAGGGCAAAAACAAGACTTTTCGTCTCATTCTCGCCCTTCATACTTTATCATCTCACCCAAACGAGTGCTTTTTCGATATGCTTTCCTAATTATTTAGCCATGCAAACGCACCCCTAAAACACCAAGAAAGCAATAAAACGCCTATTTCATTTTCTTCAAAATATATTGATCAATCGTTCTATATCGATGCATCACCGCCTTGTCTTTGCGTTGTTCTGTCTTCAAATCGATATACATCACCGCAGGAGCCTCATCGTTTTTAGAATATGGTTGCCATGTAGGAACGCCCAAACCATTTGGGTTTCCATATTTAACAAAGTTGATATAGATTTGTTGAAAGATTTCCGATACAGCATAATCTTTAGCACTCCAAGGGAAAGAAGTATTGGTAGAGAGGTTTCCCATCGCATATTCTATGTCCGCAGAGTGTATCGCTCCGGGGGCTATTGCTTTGGGTTTGTCTTCTTCTTTCACGTCAACTGTGCCCCCAGCAAGACCTGGTGCTTTGCCTTTTAAAATCATATTAGGACGTGGATGACAATAAACATATCGGTAAACCGACTTCTTAGACGAGCCAGCAACCATGTCTGTCCACTTCCATGTGGCATAAGATATAAAGCAATCGCCACCTAATTCGTACCCAGCAAGGCCTTGTAGGTCTGCATCTGAATGGATATTGTAAAGAGGATAGACCTTACTTGCATCCACACTAAAATAATGTTGTACAAAAGGAGCAACGTTTTCGAGTGTTGGAACCTTTCCTCCATTGAAGGCAGAGATGGTTAATTCGGCATTATTATGACCCAGAAGAGCAGGCACCTGTGCTTGTTTTCCCTTTTGAATAGTGATGTTTGGGTCTTCAGTTAAGAAGATACCATCAATACATTTGGTAGGTTCTCCAAAGCGTCCGTCGTTCAATTGCTCTAATTGTTGTGCCGAAAGCGCTCTCATTTGCTCAAGACTTGTCAAGCCATTCTTGCGAGTCCACTCTTCACCTAAACGCTCACTTTCTTTCAAAGTCACAGGAGTTGCGTTCGAAACAATAGACCCACTCGAGCACATATAGCCCGAAATGAGATGTTTTGCTATTGGAGATACCGTTTGAGCGCACACCGATTGCGCCCCAGCCGATTCGCCATTGATAGTTATTTTGTTAGGATCACCGCCAAAAGCACTAATATTTTGATGCACCCACTTAATGGCTTCGGCTTGGTCTAACCATCCTTGATTACCATTGCAGGCGCCCTCTTGGGTTAAGAGTGGATGTGAAAAGAATCCAAATATACCTTCACGATAGTTGGCAGTAACAACGATTATACCGCCTCTACGAGCCAAAGTTAAACCTTGATAGCGTGCTTCCGACCCACTTCCACACACCAATCCACCTCCATTAAAATAGATCAACACAGGCAATTTGTCGTTCTTTGCCTTCGCAGGAGTCCATATATTCAGATATAAGCAATCTTCACTTTGTTTAGATCCATTAAAAACAATATCTCCATAGGCATTGTGTTGCATCGGATCGGGTGCAAACTGCTTTGCATTGAGCACACCTTTCCAAGGAATAACGGGCTGAGGTGCTTTCCAACGGAGCTGTCCTACGGGTGGTTGAGCAAAGGGAACGCCTCGAAATATCTTTACTCCCGACGAGTCGATACCTTCCACTTGTCCGTCTTTATACGACACAATGGTGCCTAACTGCGCTTTCACCGAAACACCAACAAGGGCGAATAGCAGCATTAAAAATGTCTTCTTCATGTCTATTTTATATCTCTTTAAAATTGTTTTTGACACTACAAAGATAGTGCTTTTATGCTCAAAGCAAGTCTTTTTCTATCCATTTGCTAAGCATAGCTATGCATACCGCCAAGAAAATAGTTCACTCCAAAGTAGGTCATCAGCACAGTTGAGAAGGCCAAAAGCATGTAGATGTGATAGAAGAGAGGCGCATGCTGATGCTTTGAATAGAAGAAATGCACAGGAACAGCATAGACCATGAGCGTAATAAGCGCCCAAGTTTCTTTTGGATCCCAGCTCCAATACTGCCCCCAAGATATGTTTGCCCATATAGCTCCAATAAAAATGCCATAGCAAAGCGCCACCAATGCAGGCAAAAGGAATAGCATCGACAACATTTGCAAAGCCTTAATGTTTTGCTGTTGCACGTCGGTCGACTGGCGATGAAGCAGATATAAGACCAAAGAAGTGAGCGAACAAACAAAAGTAAAGGCGAGAAGAGCATAGCCCATCATGATAATACTAACGTGAATGGCCAACAATGGCGAGTTGAGCACGGGCATAACATGAGTGATTTGTGGGTCGATATTCTTCTCTTCTGCAGCACCATAGAAGAACGCTTCGCTTGCTTCCCATATCTTTCTTGCCTCTTTATAGTTATCACAAAGGGCGTCAATTTCAGACTGATTAACGGTTTGTCCTGCGTTAAGTTTGGCTCTTGAAGCTTCTAACTTATTGAACAATTGCTCTGATTGGTCGGCTAATTTAGAGTAGGTTACAAACACTACGTCGTTGACATACTGCTGAGTTACTTTCTCTAAGTTCACCTCTGTGGTTTCGTTAGTGGGCGAGTTAGGATCGCTTTCACTACAAGAACTGAAGCTAAAACTCATTGTTCCTGCTATAGCAAACAACAATGCATACTAGGAAATCTCTTTCATTGTTTTAAAAGAGTTATTTGATTCAATTTCGACTTGTTTCTTTTCACGACACTACTTTAAAGGAAGAAGCCTTGATAAGCAATGCCTATGTTGATACTTGGCTCATTATTATACTTGCCAAGGAATAGTCGTTCGGCAAAATTAGCTTTGAGAACCACTTGTGGAATGGGTAGATAATTCAAGCCAAAGGTGATCTTTCGAACTCGGGTATAATCGTAATTGCTTTGGCTTTTATCGTGAATATAAGAATCGTAGAAGTCGTATCGGCCAAAAATATATAGTTTTTGATTGTCGGCTTTCATTTTAGCTATCTGAGAAAAGACGTCGTATCCAGCTTCAATACCAATGGCTGTTGCGGCTTTTCCCACTGCTGTTTTATCGAAAGGAGATTGCTTTTGGGTGTTAGCTTTGATGTTACTAATGACACTTGCATCGCCCAAGGTTCCATAATCGGCTTGACCTCGCACAATCCAGTTGTATTTTTCATAGGTAAAGTCTATCGAACCAATAAACACATTACCACGTACTTTGTCGTTAATCTTATCCCTTTCTTCCATTTCATTAGGATAAGTGTTGTACATTGCCAATCCATAATAACCGCTTAAACCAAGTCTTAAACCATCGATAGAATAGTTATCGAGTCGCAAAACAAACCCATATTTGTTAGCAGGTTTAAACTCAAAGGGCGAACCAGCAGCGTTATGCGCCCATTTGTTGCGTGAGAATTGAAGAGCGTTGAGGCCTGCAATCATCTGAACTTCATACTTCCAGTTCTTCACTTCACCCCAAAGACTAAAGCCTGTATCGTGCCATATGTTTGGAAGTATGGTGTTTTCGCCTTCAGGACGACACACTGTAAAGAATTCAAGAGGCTCGTCATGCGAGTTATTTAGGCCTACTGGAACAATAAAATGACCGATTCTGAGGTTAGCCCAAGGACGGAATGTCTTTTGAATCCAAAATTGTTCTAATTCAACTTCACCGCCTTTTTCTATTTCGTGTTCGTATTCTCCATCCTCGTCTGTTGCTATTTCAATGGCAGAACCTGTGCCTGTGTGTTCGAATTCGATTTCTGTTCCCATGCTCCAGCCCTTTCCAAAGTCGTAACCAAGATAGATAACTGCATGCGGAATGTCGAAACGTCCATTACTTGGAGCATTCTTATAAGCGTCTTTTCGTGAGTAACGATATTGATTATCGCTGTAAAAATGACGGCTAAAAGCAGCTTCTCCATACCCACCAAGGGTGAGTTTTGATTTCTTTGCTGGTTGTGCTACACTGTCGGTAGCTACATTCTGAGCACTAATAGTGGTGCTAATGGCTAAAAGAGTCATTAAATGTGCAATACGTCTTGTTTTCATTTGCATTTTGAAAGATTCGTTTTTATATATTTTAGGCTGCAAACTTACAGACATTTGACAATACATACAATACCTAAAATTTGGTATATTTTTTATAAAAAACAATGATTAGGTTCTCGATAACGAAGATTTTTTGAAATAAAAGAAGTGCAGTAGCGCAATTGTTCGCCATTCTCCAATAACACAACGATAACAAAATAAGAAACATCTTTTTATCTATTGCAATTGACGATTGTGTTGATCAATCACCCACGCACTTCTTCTTTGGCTCGCCTTTTAAAGGGCTTTTATGTTTGAAAGATTATGACTTGTTATGTGATGCAAAGATAATGGCTATGCACTTGTTTTGCAATACTCATTAATGGGTAATTTTATCCCTACCTACTTTTAGGTATTGCTCATCATTTTTGGGGATACATTGCCACCGAATAAAAAAGATATTATTTTGTTTTCTCGTCACCCTCAACAACTTATGTCAGTGCTTTTGCATTTCAATAACACTGCTTTTACACGCTAATAGCAATCCTTTTAGCCTCTAAAAGCATAGTTTTTGCAAGTCACTTTGGCAAGCCTTATAAATAAAGAGGAGCGAGGGGGATATAAAAAAAGGTGAGAACTGTTTTTGTTCTCACCTTAATATAAGAGCGTTCAGCAATCCTTTAAATCATACAAAATGGTTCTATCGTTCTATAGTAACTACCGAATCGATAGGTGTTTTAAGGTGTTTGCCCAATATAAAGGGCTGCCGAACTTACGTAAATATCAACTAAAGGATAATTATTATTTTACGTATTTCTTTCCATTGATGATGTAAACACCCTTGAAGTCTTTGCTTAAACCTTCTGCAGTGTTACCAATCACACGACCATAAGCGTCGTAGATGTTGCTGTTTTTGTTTGCATCATTGCTCAATTCCAACTCTTCTATTCCTGTAAGAGTGTCGCTTGTGCCGTTAAGTATAACGCCATCGATAGAGATGTTCAAGCGTTTGATAGCCGAAGCTGTTGGGTTAATTGGCTCAATCCAGCAACGGAATCCTTTCACAGTGTGTGCCTTTGAAGTGCGATACCAATATCCATCTTTATTCAATACGAATGAGTTCGCAGGAATAATAGCATCGGTATGGTTCACATAAGTACCACGATAGCGCAATGAAGTAGCACCAAATGTAGAGTGTTTGTAAGGCTCTTCGATGTTATCTGTCGATGGAGCTGTATCTAAATTCACGTTTGGAATTGTGAAATAAGTGCCTGTAACTGATATTTCTTGCTTACCTGTTGTAGGCGAAATCACAGTAAATACCTTTTCTTCTGTTGCATTTTCTAATGTCTTTGCAGGGTAGATAAGGTATAGTTTACCTGCCTCAATCACCTTGTTGTGTTTGTTTGCAGCACCAAGAGCAACGCTTTCAAACTCGATCAAGGTTTCTTTCACTGCACTTGGACCCTTAAATTTAGATACCTTTGCATTGCTACCGAAAGCCTTTTCTACTTGATCTCCAGTTAAATCGAATGGGAAGATGATACTATTCCATTGGTTTTCCTTGAACGCTCTCTGCATAACTAAGGTTCTTGCAGTGGTTGCATCAACTTGCTTTTCGATGTATTCACGGTCTGAACGGTCTTCATCTAAAACGATCATGTTCACACCTGAGTATTGAATCTTAAAGTCATCGAAAGCTACAATGTCGCCCGATTGAACGTTATTTCCTGTTACTTCAACTCCCAATGTGATAGTTGTGCTAAAGTTTCTGTCGTTTTTATCACCATCAACATAAATCATTACGTTGTTATTAGCATATTCTCCCTCAATGAATTTACGACCTCTAGCCAAGTAGTTTCCCATATTTGAGATGTCGGTAACGCTATAAAGCTCAGCAGATTTACTTGCATAAGTCTTTGTTCCGTTGTTATCTTTAGCAAAAAGTTTTGCTGTTATGCCGCTATTTCCACTCTTATAAGCAAAGCCTTTACATGAGATGATATACCAACCTGGATGAGTTACCGTTACAGTTTGGCTCATTGTACCTGTTTTTCCTTGAAACTCGGCATGTGCTAACGGTCCGTTTCGATCTCCATAGGTGGTGCTTACATCATTAAAAAGAGCGTCTTGAGGAGTAATATCCCAGTTTTTATGACGTATTGTCGAACGCATAACCCATGGATCTTTCATCACATAGCTCACGTTTGCAGGCTCTTCGTTGGCTCTATACATATCTTTAATCATACCCTTAAGGTCTTTTAAGGTCACAATCTTCCATAAAGATAAAGAGTCTGCCATTGCTTTCACCTTATTGAAGTCTGGTTCATAATCAACACTGGTATTGTAATCTAGAGGAGTTTTACTTGCTACTGCATACCTTTCGTTACTATATGTCCATGTTGTATCAGCCGAAGTGCCGGTTTTGTCCGCTCCTGTTTTTGCAACAAGACTGCCACCTTGATACCCACTTATATAGTACATGTGTGTATTTGCATCGGTTCCGGCAACCTTAGTGAGTCGAATTCGAGGGCGTTCGTATAATGCACGGGAAGGAATTGTACGGTCTGTGTATATCTTTCCTGAAGGAGTCATAGCCAAACTTGAACCTATTTCAGTTTGAACTCCGCTCGAATAGAAACGGTAACCATCTGGATCTGCAGGCAAATTTCCATCTCTTGTTACATAGAAAGATAGACCTGTATCACCCAAATCGAGCGAAGTTCCCCATGCACCGCCAGGTATTATAAACTTCTTTAGACCGACATTATAAAGATAAACCTGCTTATCGTCAGCATTAGTTGCTGTTAATATCTCGTTAATGTCGTGTCCTTTAAAATATGCAGGATATGTTTTTTGTGTTTGTGCGCTAACATTTGCAGATGCAAAAAGAGCCGCAACAACTGCCATTGTTTTGCTTTTCGAACCCAACTTAGTCAACAACTGTTTTGCTATAGCTACGCCTTTATTTGTTTTGAACTTCATTGTTTTAATTTGTTAAAATGTTTTTTGTAATAAATACTCGTCCTTTTAGTATTTAAGAATGAATGTGGTTTATGTCTTCTTGATTTATTTCAATTATGTTTTATCATCTCATTCTTATTAAAAGAACATCTATTTAATTCACTTCAATCTCTTCAGAATCGTCCTCATCTCTAATTCCTACGATAGCTTCATCTTCGCTATTTTGGATCTTAGAGTATGTCATTAGAGCGCATTCATAATGCACTTGAACAGCCATAGTTACAGGCTGCACATACATTTTTTTAATCATTGTTGGCTTATTTGTATTAAATTAATAAATTATCCTATTGTCTTTCTAAATCGTAATGCCTCTGTTTTTGGCTACAATCTAAAAGTTTATTCTCCATTAATCTGTTTTAAAGTTGATGCAAAATTAATTATTTACGCCCACAAAACAATATAAATAGGCTTCCGAAATAATTTTTTTTAACTACTAAAATTCATTTACGTTAACGTTGAAAGGCATTGAAACTCAAATTCATTAAATCTCTATAACACAGTTATAATTGCCCATTCTTAGGGCATTTTTTAGAAAACTCAATTTTGAAACTATTGTTACTTTATGAAAATAGCAAATGAATCAAAAAACAAGGTCAAAGCCTTTGTTTACCAATAAAGTGGAAGATTTCCTTCCATTTCGCACCACTTTAAGCGTTTTTAAGGTTTATTCGCTATCACAATTGTGCATTTTCACCCTCTAATCACCATTCTTTAGGCATTAATACGATACCAATTTGTGTGCAAATTTATGGGCAAACCGACACAAAAAGGAATAAAATTAGAACAAAAAGAGGGCAAAAGAAAGATGAAAAGGGAGAAAAATGAACAGAAAAGAGGGGACTATAAGGAAGAAAAAGAAGAAAAGATAAAACAGAAATAGAAAAAGGAAGGACGAGGAAAGAGTTACACAAGTGGAGAAAGTAGAAGGTATATTAAAAGAAAAAGCGATGCAATTGCCCTATAAAAGAAATGATATTACACCCCAAAAGCAATGCCATTGCAGTGTAATATCATCGTAATTGAAAAGCAACATAAAAAGTGTTGTTGCTCAACGACATAGCACATCGGGTGCCAGAGATCGTTATGTTGAAAATTCTTATATTTTATCTCCAACGCTCTTTGCCACGCTTTCGACATTCAAGAGCATTGTTCTACCTACCTCATTTTGCGCTAATGGCAGATAAAAAGGTAGAGGCTGGTAGCTTATCGCTGTTCACCAGGTTGCCACGAGTGAAGGGTTGATAAGCATAACGCACAAATTTGGGTTGCTGAACACTGTCGCTCCACGCCTCAAGAACACCATCTTTCAAGATAGTTTTAGCAGGATAAAACACTTTATCGGCACCTGCAAGTTCTAAAGTGCGCAAAGGTTGGTTGTCGGCTGTGGTGAGGTTCTTTCCATATTTAAATTCAACTACCACTTTTTTGCCTTGCATTTTTGCTCCAACAAACAACGGACCACTGGGCACTATCTGCTCAAATCCCTTGTGTTTCGACAACGCCCAACGTGCTAAACGCTCGCCAATGGGTTGTTTGTTGCGTGGGTGCACGTCGAGAGAGTCGCCCAAATCGCTACTAACAGCCATTCCTGTGTTGGGCAATTGTTGCATCATCGTGCGCTGACTATCACGGAACCAAGGCCAAGAGGGGCGGTTGATAGACGACAACTGCACATAGTAGAAGGGCAGAGAGCTATCGGCAAAGAAGCTTCTCCACGACTGAATTAAGAGCGGGAACAAGCGTTCGTGTATCTCAATGTTGGTTGCATTCGATTCACCTTGATACCAAATCACTCCATTTACATTCATATTGCGTAGCGGACGTATTGCACTATCGTACAAATAGGTGGGGTTATAGGGGTGAAGTTGCAAGGGATTTTTGCCGTTGGCCACGTTCTTTGCACGGCGTTGCATCACCCATGGCATCACCATCACATGCTTATTATATCTATCATTGAGCAGTTCTGGAATGTTATTCTCGAGTGTTGGGCGGTCGATCCACGACTCGGTGGTACTTCCACCCACTGCATTCATCACCAAACCAATGGGCATCTTTAAGCTATCTCGCAACATTTTGCCAAAGAAATAGGCAATCGCCGAAGCCGAACGGGCTGTTTTTGGATTGCACTTTGTCCAGCCTTTCGATTCGAAATATTGCAGTTTGTTGATAGAGTCGAGTGCAGTTGCGCTCCAACTCACATCGTCTGTGTCCCAACGAGGTTTGAAATGCAAGAAGCGAAGCAATGAATCTTGCGCCTGAGGAAGTGCCTCTTTAGCATTAATAGCGTGCGAAAGGGGGAATTCCATGTTTGATTGTCCAGAGCAAACCCACACCTCTCCTGCAACAAGGTCTTTAAATGTGAGGGTGGTTTGTTTATCGCTTACCTTCAAAGTGTAGTTCTTTCCTAATTCTAAAGGCAAGAATTCAACCTGCCATTGTCCGTCTGTTCCCACCTCAACGGTTTTCTTTTGGTTGTTGAGTTGCACCAAAACACGGCTCTTTGCGTTGGCTGTTCCGTTTACCACAAAAGGCTTTTGCCAATCAACCACCATGTTATCGCCAAAGTAAAGGGGCATCTTCAAGCCACCAAAGTCGCCTGTAATGGCTTGATAAACAACGGTTGCAAGAATGGTTGCACCCTCTTTATTGGGGTGAACTGCATCGGGTAGCAATGAAGGACGACTGATTAATGGCTCGTAAAAGTCGACGAGTTGCGCCCCAACAACGCCCGCAACATATTCTATTTCTTTTTGAATATCCTTGTGCCAGTCACGAGTTCCTGCTAAAAAACGAAAGTGTTGGTGGGTTAAAGGGCTCATGCGTGCAATGATGAAGTGCGCCTTTGGGTTGGCCTTTTTAAAGCTATTGACCAACGAAATATAATCGGGTACGAACTCATCTCTATAAAATGGCCAGTTACGAGGGTCGGTATCATTCACTCCAAGATGAATAACTACGATGTCTGCCTTATAGTTTAAGGCCTCAGTGTATTCCTTTTGCTTGGTATAAGGGCGGTGTCCGTGATTTAAAAGGGTTGCTCCTGAGTGACCAAAGTTGCCTACAACATAGCCGTTTCCAAGCATTTTCTGTAGTTGAGAGGGGTAACTATCGGTCGAAGGGTTATCTAATAAATATCCAAAGGTGATGCTGTTTCCTACACATGCCACCTTTATTGGCTTTTGAGCTGCATGCAAACAAAGGGCAAGCAGAGCAAAAATGAAACTAAGAAAAGACTTTCTCATCGCTTATTTCAAGTGTTTAGGGTTTTAATAACAATGTTATTGATGAATTGAATATGTGCAAACTTAATCATTTTTATCGACACTTTGCCCTGTTTTTACGCCTTTTTGTTGCTTTCTTTCATTTTTATTACCGACTTGTGGCAATGTCCTTTGCACCTAAAGTGAACCCCACCACAAACAAGGGGCAATGAGGGTGGAAAAGAAAATGGGTGTAACTTATTTTGAAGTGGATAGAACTAAAGAGCACTAAAAATGTGTGTTTTACTTTGATTTGGCAATTATTTCTACTAACTTTGCAACATCTATGAAAGAGTTTTTACAGGTTTTACGTCGCTTTGTGCCACCTTATAAAAAGTACTTGGCACTCTCTGTGCTGTTTAACATACTGTCGGCAGTATTAAATATCTTTTCTTTTGCAGCGCTTATACCTATACTTCAGATCCTATTTCAAACGGAAAAAGTATCGGTTGCAACTCGTTTAATGAGCTGGAACGAAGCAAGTTTAAAGGAAGTGGTGAGCAATAACACCGATTACTATGTACAACAGCTTATCGATGTGCATGGAACAAGTACCACTTTACTTGTTATTGGCTTGCTATTGGCTGTGATGACGTTCTTAAAAACGGGCGCATACTTCTTGTCTTCAGCATCTATTATCCCCATTAGAACGGGCATTGTGCGTGATATTCGCAATCAGTTGTATCGCAAAATCACCTCGCTTTCAATGGGATTCTTCTCTGAAGAGCGCAAAGGAGATATCATTGCACGAATGAGTGGCGATGTTCAAGAGGTGGAAAACTCTATCATGTCGTCGTTAGATATGCTTTTTAAGAACCCAATTCTTATCATTATCTATTTTGGTACACTTATTTTTATCTCATGGCAGCTCACCATTTTCACCCTTCTTTTTGTACCTTTGTTCGGCTGGATCATGGGTCTTGTGGGCAGAAAACTAAAGGCTGGCTCGCTAACTGCACAGGGATTGTGGAGCGATACCATGAGTCAAGTGGAAGAAACTCTTGGCGGTTTGCGCATTATTAAGGCGTTTTGCGCTGAGGAAAAGATGAATAAGCGATTCGATAAGGTGAACAGCGACTATCGAAACAGCGTTAAAAAGGTTGCAATTCGCCAACAAATGGCTCACCCAATGAGCGAATTCATGGGCACAGTGATGATAGTTGTGGTGCTTTGGTTTGGTGGAATGCTCGTATTAAACTATGACTCGATTAGCGGTTCGACCTTTATTTATTACCTTGTAATACTTTATAGCATCATTAACCCATTGAAAGAGTTTTCTAAAGCGGGTTATGCTATCCCCAAAGGATTGGCTTCTATGGAGCGAATCGACAAGATATTAAAGGCTGAAATAGCTATTAAAGACCCCGAAAAGCCTGTTCAAATCAATGGATTTAATCATCAAATAGAATTCAAAAACGTATCGTTCAAATACAACGAACAATGGGTTTTGCGCCATATTAACCTCGTTATTCCTAAAGGAAAGACTGTTGCTTTGGTGGGACAAAGCGGTAGTGGCAAGAGTACTCTTGTGGATTTGATTCCTCGTTACTATGATGTTCAAGAGGGAGAGATACTCATCGACGGCATAAACATTAAGGACTTAGGTATCAATAGCCTAAGAGAATTGATGGGAAATGTAAACCAAGAGGCTATTCTTTTTAACGATTCGTTTAGAAACAACATTTCTTTTGGAGTGGAAAACGCTTCTTTAGAGCAGATTGAAGAGGCGGCAAAGATTGCCAATGCACATGAGTTTATTATGCAATCGGAGAACCAATACGACACAAATATAGGCGACAGAGGTAGCCGTTTGTCTGGAGGTCAACGCCAAAGAGTGAGCATTGCCCGTGCAATATTAAAGAATCCGCCTATCTTAATACTTGATGAAGCAACCAGTGCACTCGACACTGAGAGTGAAAGATTGGTGCAAGACGCTTTGGAAAGATTAATGAAAAGCCGCACAACTATCGCTATTGCGCACCGACTTTCAACCATTCGACATGCCGATGAGATATGTGTTCTGCATCAAGGAGAGATTGTTGAGCAGGGAACTCACGACGAACTATTGAATAAAAACGGCTATTATAAACGATTAAACGACATGCAAAAGTAGGCTACAACGCTGCTTTCACGTCGCAACAAGTTTATAATCAACACAATAAAGCTATTTAAACAGATTATGTATAGATTGGTTTACGCTTTCTTTTACACCCTTTCTTTATTACCGATGTGGTGCCTTTATCGCCTATCGGACATGGGTTTCGTATTGATTTACTACATCTTACGATACAGAAGAAATGTGGTGAAGAGCAACCTTGCATCTTCTTTCCCCGAAAAGTCGAAAGAAGAGCTAAAAGAAATCGAACGAAAATTCTACCGATGGTTTGCCGATTACTTTATTGAATCGGTGAAACTGCTATCTATAAGCAAAGAAGAGCTGAGCAAACGACTCACCATTCGCAATGCAGAAGACCTTGAATCGTGTTTTAAAAACGGTCAAGATTGCGCCGCAATATTAGGACATTACTGCAATTGGGAATGGCTTTCGTGTGTAGGTATTAGTCTTCCGAGCGAGAGAAAGGTTGGACTTGTTTACAAACCCATTAGAAACAAGGCCATAGACAAGCTGTTTATCGATCTTCGTTCGTGCGTTGGTGGAGTGCCAGTGCCTAAGAATGAGATCCTAAGATACCTCGTTCAATATCGCAAAGAGGGCATAAGAAGCTTGTTTGGGTATATCTCTGACCAGTCACCTCGATGGCAAAACATTCATCTTTGGCTACCTTTTTTAAACCACGAAACACCTGTTTTCACTGGAGCAGAGCGCATAATGCGAAAGATGAACAATGCTGTTTACTACGTAGAGATGAACAGACCGAAGCGAGGTTACTATGTTTGTGAATTCCGTTTGATTACAAAAGACCCCAATTGCATGGCAGAACACGAGATAACTCGCAAGTTCTTTGAAATGCTCGAGCAGTCAATTAAAAATCAACCACATTTCTATCTTTGGACACATAAGCGTTGGAAGCGCACCAAAGAAGAGTTTGATAGCAGATTTATAATAGAAAATGGCAAGGTTGTTCCTAAGTAGTTACAACCCCAAACACCAATAAACAATGATTATAGGATATGATGCTAAGCGCATAGTGAATAACAACACGGGCTTAGGAAGCTATGGAAGAAACCTCATTAACTCATTAGTTCCATTGTTAGAAACTAATGATAAGCTACTGCTCTACACGCCTTCGTTTGGCAATGAGCAGCTAAGAAGTCAGGTAATCCACAGCAATCAGGTTCAATACGTCTATCCTCAAAACGCCTCTAACGGCCTTATGCGCAGCTTGTGGCGCACCTTTGGCATCACAAAACAAATCAAAGCAAATCCAATAGACCTCTTTCACGGCTTATCGGGCGAGCTTCCTATCGGCATAAAGCACACCAACACGGCAGCAGTTGTAACCATTCACGACCTTATTTTCCTTCGTCATCCCGAATTTTACAACCCTCTTGACGTGGCAATTTATCGCTGGAAGTTTAAGAAAGCCTGTCAAGAAGCCGACCGAATCATCGCTATCAGCGAGCGAACCAAATTCGATATCATGCACTTTGGACATTATCCTGAAGAGCGAATCGACGTGATTTATCAATCGGCATCACAGCGTTTTCAAACTCATCTCTCTGAAAATCAATTGCAAACAATTCGCAACAAGTTTCAATTGCCACAACAATTCATTTTAAACGTCGGCACCATTGAGAAGCGAAAGAACGTTCTTTTGGCAGTAAAGGCCTTGCCCTTGCTATCTAACGACACCCATCTTGTTATCGTTGGACGCAACACTCCCTATACAAAAGAGATTGAAGCGTGGGCAAAGAACCACAACCTTAGCGATAGAGTGCACATCTTGAACAATGTGAACAACGACGATTTAGCGGGTATTTATCAGCTTGCCACCTGCTTTGTGTACCCTTCTCGCTACGAAGGTTTCGGCCTTCCCATCATCGAAGCCATTCAATGTGGATTGAGTGTTGTGGCTTGTACGGGCTCATGTTTAGAAGAAGCGGGAGGCGACTCGTGCCTATATGTGCACCCAGACGATGTAGAAGGCATGGCAACAGCATTGAAACAGTTGCTCGACAACCCTGAAGAAAGAACCCAAAGAGCGCAAAAAGCCCGTGAATATGTCACCCGATTCGAAAACAATAACGTGGCAGTTCAGGTGCAACAACAATACCTTAAAACCATCGAAACCAAGCGTTTATCGATGAAGAAATAAGACATTTGCTTATACCAACCATTATATAAGACCCCGAAAAGATATGGCATACAAAATAATGATTGATGAACAATACGAAGACATGCGTGCGTTTTTAACCTCTATTCCTTCTATCTTCGACAAAGAAGGAGTGGAGATATACGACGGACGCAACACCATTAAATCGTTTACCCTGCCTAATGGCGAAACGATTAACGTAAAGAGATTTCGTAAACCTTCGTTTTTCAATCTACTTGTCTACTCTTTTAATATCCGAAAACCAAAGGGTTTAAGGGCTTTTCAGTTTCCTTATATCCTTAAAAAGAAGCAAATAGAAACCCCACAGAGCGTTGCTTATATCGAAGAGCGCAACGGCTTGCACCTCTTGCAATACACTTATTACGCCTATATCAAATGCCCTTATACCAATGATTTATACGACATGGGTGGCAAACGAGATGGCGAAGCCTTTGAAAGAGCCGAGGCTTTGGCGGCTTTCACGGCGCACATGCACAACGAAGGGGTGTTGCATAAAGACTTTTCGCCTGGTAATATTCTTTGGGATAAGGACGAAAAGGGATACCATTTTGCTGTGATCGACATCAACCGAATGGAGTTTAAGCAGATAGATATCAACGAAGGCTGTGCCAATTTCGCACGTCTTTGGGGCATTACCGATATCTTTAGAACCATGGCAAGAACCTATGCCAAAGCCAGAAACTTTGATGTTGACGAGTGCGAGCGACTTGTTGTGATGCACAGAAACAAGTTTTGGAAGAACTATGGCAAGCGACATTACATCAGTTTTCCGCTCGATTAGTTGCTTGTCTGCCCGTTTTCGTCTCGCCAAGTGAGCCTCATCGTGCTTCTTCTGCATTCCACTTGTCCGCCTTCACATTCCAGTTGGTCTTCATTCTGTATTCAACTCATCATCTTTTCATCTCAACATTTCAACATTGTCGGTAGAGTTCTGTTGTTTGTTCCTTCCACTTCGCTTCCTTTTTCCTGCCCCTTCTTCCACTTTCGCACATCAGTTGCACAAGCATCTCATTCTGCTTATTTTCAAAGCTCAGAGACTTTCTCAAAGCAAGTCTATTCGCCTGCTTTTCAATAGCATTGTTTTTGTCTTGCAATAGCACTGCTTTTCAATTGCAATAAGACTGCTTTTATCCTTCAAAAGCAGTGCTTTTAAAACCCCACTTTGGCTCGTTTGGTCATCTATATTCTCTTCTTTTTTCCTCATTTTGGGTTTATCTCTCTTATATATAATAAGGTGTAAAGGTGAAAGAAAAGGGACTTAAAAAGCAAAAAGAGGGCATAAACGAACTCATTTTCACCCCAAACGACCCAAAAGTGCATCAGACGAAAAACAAAAAAAGGCTCATTTTTCTCGTCAAAAGACCTAAAAAGTATGCACAAACCACCCCCTTTTGTGCAAAAAAGGTCGTTTTTTGAGAAAAATATTTGCTGAATTAAATAAAAAGTCGTTTCTTTGCATGCGATTTTCACTTAGAAATTTAATTACAAACATTTAAAAAACAAAGAATTATGTCAGCAATTGAAGAAAAAGTAAAAGCTATTATCGTTGATAAACTTGGTGTAGATGAAACAGAAGTTAAGCCAGAAGCAAGCTTCACTAACGACCTTGGTGCAGACTCACTTGACACTGTAGAGCTTATCATGGAATTCGAAAAGGAATTCAATATCTCTATTCCAGACGATAAAGCAGAAAAGATTTCAACTGTAGGAGACGCAATCGCTTACATAGAAGAAAACTCAAAATAATTATAAAAAGTTGAGAATTGAGCTATAAGAGATAGACTTGAACAAAGAAAGATGAAGCGATTTGCCCTCGGGTAACAATCTTTTCGCATCATCTCTCCTTGTTCATCATCTATCTCTTATTTGTATATTAAACAGCATAAGTAGGTCAATTCGCTTTTTAGATCTTCTATATTACTTTTGGTCTCCACTTAAATTCAATAACAAAAATGGAACTTAAAAGAGTTGTTGTTACAGGACTTGGTGCCGTAACACCCGTTGGAAATACTCCAGAAGAAACTTGGAACAACCTAATTAACGGTAAAAGTGGAGCTGCTTCTATAACAGCTTTCAACACAGAAAGATTCAAAACCACCTTTGCATGCGAGGTTAAAGACCTCAATATCAATGAGTATATCGATCGCAAAGAAGCTCGTAAGCTCGATAGATACACTCAATTGGCTATCATTAGTGCAATGCAAGGAGTTAAAGACGCTGGTTTTGATTTAGAAAAAGAAAACCTTAACCGTATTGGCGTTGTGTATGGCGTGGGTATTGGTGGTATTAAAACCTTCGAAGACGAGGTTACCAGCTATGCTACTCGCAGAGAAGAAGGACCTAAATTCAATCCTTTCTTTATCCCAAAGATGATCGCTGATATCGCATCAGGACAAATTTCGATGCTATATGGCTTTCATGGACCTAACTATACAACCACTTCTGCATGCGCATCATCAACAAATGCGCTCGCTGATGCATTCAACCTTATCCGCTTAGGCAAAGCCGATGTAATGATAAGTGGTGGTGCTGAGGCTGCAATTTGCGAATGTGGAGTAGGCGGTTTCAACGCTCTTCACGCTCTATCTACCCGTAATGACGACCCAGAACACGCTTCTCGCCCCTTTAGTGCAAGTAGAGATGGATTCGTTATGGGTGAAGGTGCAGCATGTATTGTATTAGAAGAGCTCGAACATGCAAAGGCTCGTGGTGCTAAGATCTATGCTGAAATGGTAGGAGAAGGCGCAAGTGCCGATGCACATCACATCACAGCGAGTCACCCAGAGGGCTTAGGTGCGAAGCTTGTAATGAGCAATGCGCTTGAAGATGCACAATTAAAGCCAGAAGATATCGATTATATCAACGTACACGGAACATCTACTCCTGTTGGAGATATATCAGAAGCGAAAGCTATTAAGGATCTTTTCGGCGACCATGCATATAAACTTAACATCAGTTCAACAAAGTCAATGACTGGTCACTTGCTTGGTGCTGCTGGTGCAGTAGAGGCTATGGCGTGCATTCTTGCAGTGCAAAACGACATCGTTCCTCCAACAATTAACCACGAAGAGGGCGACGATGATCCTAACATCGACTACAAAATGAATTTCACATTCAACAAGGCTCAGAAGCGAGAAGTGCGTGCTGCGCTTAGCAACACATTCGGTTTCGGTGGCCATAACGCATGTGTAGTATTCAAGAAATATGCTGAATAGTAATTTCATAGATAGAATAAAGCTCCCATTCCGCAAGGAAAAGGAGCTTTATTTGTCGTTATATACTATCCTTGGGTTCTATCCTCGCAACATAGAATTATATCAAATGGCGTTGAGCCACAAGAGTATTCACTTTAAAAACAAAAAGGGAAAACCCGTAAACAACGAGCGATTAGAATTCTTAGGCGATGCCATTCTCGACGCAATAGTCGGAGATATCGTATATAAACACTTCCCTGGAAAACGTGAAGGCTTTCTAACTAACACCCGAAGTAAGCTTGTTCAAAGAGAAACACTCAACAAAATAGCCCAAGAGATTGGTCTTTCTCGACTCATTTATTCAAGTGGTCGCAACTTTTCTCACAACAGTTACATGGCTGGAAACGCCTTCGAAGCACTCATAGGAGCGCTTTATTTAGACAGAGGTTATAACCTTTGCATGCGCTTTATGCAAGAGAAAATCTTAACAAAGATGGTCAACATCGATACAGTGGCTTATAAAGAAGTGAACTTTAAGAGCCGACTTATCGAATGGGCGCAAAAGAACAAGATGAACATTGCATTCAACTTGTTAGAACAAAAGAAAGATGATGAAGGCAACCCTGTATTTAAATACTGCGTGGTGATCGAGGGAATTAAGTGTAATTCGGCATCGGGTTTCAGTAAGAAGGAGAGCCAACAGCTCGCATCAGAAGAAACATTAGAATATATTAAGAAGAATACTCGTTTCTGTGATGCCCTTTTTGAAGCCAAGAAAAAACGACAAGAAGCAGAGCAGAACAAAGAAACTGCCCAAGAACAAACCGTAGAAAGCACTAAAAACACAACTCAACCTGCTCAAGAAGAACCTTTAGAAACAACAGTAATTACTACTACTGGAAAACCAAAAGAAGAGGTTGTGGAGATGAAAGAGATTGACGAATTCGACTTATCGGATATCACTGCCAATCCAAAAGAACCCACACAAGAAGAAATTATTGCTGCTGCTGAAGAAGCTGCATTTGCAGGTAAGGAGTAGAAGAAAATTAAAAAGGACGTCAATTGGCGTCCTTTTTAATTGTATATACAAACGAAGTGGGGAAGAGACTATATACACTTGAAAGATACATCGCCCGCTATCTACATAGATTTTTGTTGCCATTCTTCCTCTCTAACGCCTCAAAACATCAAAAGAGGGTAGTAATAGGTTCAACAAACAAAAAGCCTTTCACGGCAAAAGAAAAACACTCACAGCGCAAGTATGCACCACCCGAAAGCAAAGGCACTGCTTTCTCCGCTCAAAAACAATGCAATTACGCCCCAATCTCACTGCTTTTGCCCCTCAATAGCAACGCTTTTGCGCACCCACCGCTCAACGCTTATCCACAAAGCCTTGAGCCAACACAACAAAGTGGGGCAACAAATAGGAAAAGAAAGTATATTTTTTGCCGTTTCATTCTATTTTTCTATTTTTGCATTGATAAAATGAAACTGCTTTCAGAGCACTCCAATCGCTCGAAAGAATAACGATAAGATTTAATCGATTTAGAGATGAAAGAATTATTCAAGCGTCTTTTTCCTTCCACAATGTGGACCTCAACAGCATGCTTCTACGCTGCCGTTACCTTCATCAAAATAATGCTTTTCAACATTATATGGTGCTATCAAACCACCTTCACGGCTTTTTCTTACCCCGAAACCTACATCAACACCATCTTAGCAACCTTTATTTTGGCTGCTCCCTACATGCTTGCACGAAGCAACCGACTACAATTGTTGGTGCTCTTGCTCATCGATGCGGCCTTGGTTTGTAACTTGATGTATAGCCGAACCTATAATTCTATCATTCCATTGGATAGCTATGCGTTGGCAGGAAACCTATCCGACTTTATGCCAAGCGTTGTAGATTCGATGCGATGGATTGATCTTCTCTTCCCATTAACAACCATTGGGGCGATGATCTACACGGCTTCACGAGGAAAGGAAAAGCACAAAAGACTTCGTTTTAACCGTGTTTATGGCGCATGGACTTTGTTTTTCGCCTGCATCTCTATGGTGCTTGTCTTTACAAAGGGCGGCTTAAACAAGGCTTTCAACAAGTTGCAAGACGCCAACCACTACACCTGCACGGTGCCAATGTATACCATTAGCGGTTGTTTGTTGAACGAAGCACTTCAAAGTAAGGAGGAGTTTACACCTGAAATGCAGAAAGAAATTGACGATTGGTTTGCTCAACAGCCCGACTTTTTGCCTCAAACCGACTCCCTAAGTCAACGCACCAACGTGGTGGTTATCTTGTGCGAATCGCTCGAAAGCTGGGTTTTGGAGCGCAAAGTGGAGGGAAAAGAACTCACACCGCACATCAATCAACTTCTTAAAGACTCTACCACGCTCTACGCTCCCAACGTTCTTACGCAGGTAAAGGGCGGAAGAAGCATCGACTGTCAGCTCCTTTTAAATGCTGGTATGTTGCCCATTGCCAATGGTTGCTATGCTGTTCTCTACCCCAACAACAACTTTTACACCCTTACCAAGGCGGTTACTGAGGGCAACGAGCACAATGCTACACTCTTAACCGTCGACAAAGAGGTGACATGGAACCAAGGAATGGTGGCTAAAGCCTTTGGTATTGGCACCATATTCAGTAAAGACAGCTGGGTGTTAGACGAGAAAGTGGGCTCTAGAAAGAAGCTCGGCGACGTGTCGTTTATGAAACAATCGGTTGAGAAAATCAAGAAAAATGTGGTGCGAATGAGCCCCAACAACAACTATCTTCAATTCGTAACCTACTCGGGTCACAATCCTTTTAAACTGCCTGAAGCACTCCAACAAATTCATTTTAAGGGCGATTATCCTGAAAGAATGCGTGACTACATGACCATGGCGCACTACACTGACAAGGCTATTGGCATCATTGTAGACTATCTAAAGAGCCGACCCGACTACGAAAATACGCTCGTTGTGATTACAGGAGACCACGAAGGACTTGCTGCCGATCGTGCTTCTCTATGTCAATCTGCCGTTGGTAAGGGCGTTGTGTCGCCACAGCAGTTCACTCCTTTCATCGTTCTTAACTCGCCAAAGGCTATGCGTTATAACGAGGTGATGGGTCAAATAGATATGTATCCCACCATTTTAAGCTTGCTTCAAGTGAACAACTATGCGTGGAAAGGAATGGGACAAACGATATTCGACGCACGAAAAGCCCCCATTGCAATAAGTCCTAACGGCGAAGTAGTGGGCAACACCAAGGGCGTTTCGGCACAAGAAATCAACCGACTAAAACGTGCTTGGCACATCTCCGACTTGATGTTGCGTTTCAATAAAATGCCTTCGCAAAAGAAATAGAGTGGAATAAGAAGAAGAAATTATGAAATATGCTTTTTACAAAAACAACAAAAAGGACACAATATACTGGGTTGACAATTATGATGTCATAGGAGAATTCCTGTTTTCTTTTGACAAGAAAACAATATATAACCTGTTTAGAGACTACCCTTACAAGTTAAATAAAGAACAAAAGGAAATATTTGATAAGGAAAACCCATATTGGGCAGATTTCTTTAGCGAGAGAAATGAATGAGAATTAGGCACTACTATGATTCTATTATACGATCTGTTCCTTTCGTTTAAAGGCCTTCATTGATATAAGAAAAGCGGAGATAGCCACACAAACTATCTCCGCTTTTATCGTATATCGCTATAAAATGCGTTCGTATTACGATTCTGCTCCTAACTTTTTGAGCCACTTTCCGCCCACCATACATGCCACTCCGATGATGATAAAGGGCACACTTAGTAATTGACCCATATTGAAAAGCATTCCCGACTCAAAGCTCACCTGCACCTCTTTGGTGTATTCTATAAAGAAACGGAAGGTGAAAATGAGGGTTAAACACAAGCCAAAGAAGAAGCCTGAACCCACTTTTTGAGGCTTTTTCTTATAGAAATACCAGCCAACAAAAAAGAAGATAGCATAAGCAATGGCCTCATATAGCTGCCCAGGGTGACGTGGTTGCATGTCAACACGCTCAAAGATGAAAGCCCAAGGCACATCGGTTACGTTACCAATGATTTCTGAATTCATCAAATTACCTAAGCGAATGAAACACGCTGTCACTGGTGTTGCGATGGCAATGTTATCGAGTACACGCCAAAGATTAACGTGAGTGCGTTTGTAATACAGGTAGAGTGCAATCATTAAGCCCAGCGTTCCGCCATGAGAAGCTAAGCCTTCGTAACCCGTAAAGTGCATACCTCCACCAGGTAAGAACTTTATTGGCACTAAAATCTCAACGAAATGCTGAAACGAACTCAAGAAATAATCGGGCTGATAGAATAGACAATGCCCCAAACGTGCGCCCAACAAGATGCCAAAGAAGCAATAAAGAAAGAGCGGATCGAAGTATTCTTCCTTGATTTTTTGGTCATTATAGAGCTTTTTCACAATGAGATAAGCGAATAAAAGACCAAGAAGCCAGCACAAAGAGTACCATCTAATGGCTAAAGAACCAATTCTAAACAACTCTACGTTGGGGTTCCAAACAATATAAAGGATAGTGTTTAGCATAATAAGTTGATGTTGAAGGGCATTTGTTTTGCACCCGTTGTTGTATAAAATAAAAGTCGCATAGCCTCTCAACACACCGCTTTGGGTTGATGAAGACGCTATGCGTATCAGTTCATTGCGTTACACGTTAAATCTAAAGTGCATAATATCGCCATCTTGTACCACATATTCTTTACCTTCAATACCAAGCTTTCCAGCCTCACGAACAGCTGCTTCAGAGCCGTATTGAATGTAATCTGCATACTTAATGACCTCTGCACGGATAAAACCTTTCTCGAAATCGGTGTGAATAACGCCTGCACATTGAGGAGCTTTCCAGCCCTTTTGGTAGGTCCAAGCCTTCACTTCCATTTCTCCAGCAGTGATAAATGTTTCCAAGTTCAATAGCGAATAAGCCTTTTTAATCAATCTATTCACTCCCGATTCGGTCAAACCGAGCTCTTCAAGGAACATTTGTTTGTCTTCATAGCTATCTAAAGAGGCGATATCCTCTTCGGTTTTAGCAGCGATAACCAATACCTCTGCGCCCTCAGTAGCAGCTATTTCAGCTATTTTTTGAGTGAACTCATTACCCTCTTTCGCTGCTGTTTCGTCTACGTTACAAACGTATAGCACAGGTTTAGAAGTGAGAAGGAACAAGTCGTGTGCTGCTTGTATTTCCTCTTTGCTTTCGAATTGCACCGTTCTTGCATTGAGTCCTTGTTCAAGAACCTCCTTATAAGCTTGCAAAACAGAAACCATCACCTTTGCATCTTTATTTCCTGCCGCTGCAATCTTTTGTTCTTTAGCCAAACGATTGTCGACCGTTTCGAGGTCTTTCAATTGAAGTTCGGTGTCAATAATCTCTTTATCACGCACAGGATCAATGGTTTCGTCTACGTGTGTAATGTTTTCGTCTTCAAAACAACGAAGAACATGGATAATTGCATCTGTTTCTCTGATGTTACCTAAGAACTTATTACCAAGTCCTTCGCCTTTAGATGCACCCTTAACAAGTCCTGCAATGTCTACAATTTCGCATGTAGCAGGAACAATTCTGCCTGGATTAACGATCTCTGCAAGCTTTGTTAGTCGTTCATCAGGAACGGTAATAACACCTACATTGGGTTCAATTGTGCAGAAAGGGAAGTTTGCTGCTTGCGCTTTTGCGCTTGATAAACAGTTAAAAAGAGTTGACTTTCCTACGTTTGGAAGTCCAACTATACCGCATTTTAATGACATCTAATTCTTATTTATGATTTTCTTTTGCCTACAAAGTTAGCGTAAAAAGGAGAGTTTACAAAGAGAAAGAACCATTGTTTTTTGTTTTTTATCACTCAAAGGCGTTGTTGTGGGGAATAAGCAACAATTCTCTTTGGTTTTCATTTAGTTGTGATCAAAAGAAAAATCGCACCCTCTTATCTTTCAAAGAGCGTGCGACGATATAAAGATTGTAGTTTATTTTGCATCTATAGAGATAGGCGGTGCAGGCATTTATCAGTCTGTATAAAGGAGAACAAAAAAGCCTTTAGGGTCGTGTTTTTATCTGAATGAGAACGAAAAGCACGAGCCAAGTCACCCACCAACTATTCTATTTAATCATTTTAAGCAAGTAAGCGCATTTCTCGGGGTTACCAAGTGTCTTGCCTTTGTCGTTCGAAAGCTTCACACAATCGTGCCATTCACGATTCTCAGTGATGCGACATTGAGTCAATTTCACCACGATATTCATCGAATTAGCGTTCTCCACATCGCATGTTAAGAATGTTCCAATACCATAGCTGTCTTGCATTCTGCCGTCGACATACTTGTGAATTTCAATTGCTCGCTTAATGTTCAATCCATTACTAAACACCACTTGTTTGGTTTGAGGATTGATTCCCAATTGTTTGTATTTAGAAATAATCTTCTCAACTTGCTCTTCTTCCACGCCACTGTCTACACGCAAGCCCGTAAACATCATAGCCATACGCTTCGAAAGGTTGTTGAAGAACACCCTATCGCCAAAGCAATCGTAAAGATAAATACCATTATCTCCGTCGTAAACGTCGCTAAATTTGCGCATCACATTAAAGTTACATTCAAACACTCCGCTCACATTTTCTTCAAATTCGATGATTTGATGACTCATGGTTCCAATAGGAGTGAGTTGATGTTTCATAGCAAAGTAGACATTACTTGTGCCCACTAACTTGCCCGTCCACGCATGAAAGCCGTCGGCATCGGTAGTTCCTTTCTCTTGATACACCTCTTTCAACACACGAACCACCATGTCGTGATGTGCAAACGACAAGCGTCTTCGGGTGCCCATATCGCTCAACACCAAGCCATTCGAAAAAATTTCAACAGCTTTTTCACGTGCTCTTTGCTCCTCTCTTTGCGCATCATAACGCTCAATGTCGCCCAAAAGGGTGTGCATCAATTCCGAAACAATGGTTAAGATAGGCATCTCCCACATAATGGTAGAATACCACTTGCCTCGAATAGAGATAGCAAGATGTCCTTCTTCGTCTTGATTTATCATCACTTCATTAGGGTTAAAGCGATAGCCTCGCAAGAAAGTAAAGAACCACTTAGGCAGATAATACATCTTTTCTTGCATGAAATGTATTTCCTCTTCGGTAATAACCACGTTCGGCATCAAGTTGATTTGCTCTTGAACCAGTTGGTCGAAACCTTTTGGATACACTGTTTTATTTCTGTCGAAGAAGGTATATTCTACTTCAGCACGAGGGTATTTCTGAAGTACATAATACTGACAACTGAAGGTATAGGCATCGTTGTCGGTGAAGTGTTTAATGATTTGATTCATAATCAGTTTCTTGAATGAGTGAAGAAAGCAATGCTTTTACACTGCAATGTTATTGCTTTTGATGTGCAATATCAGTGACATTGGCACTCAATAGCGTTGATATTAGCAACGCAAAAGTACGATTAAATTTTTAGAACGCTCTCGTTTTAACAGAAAAACACTATCTTTGCCCTTAATAAACCCCAAATAATTCTTTTTTATATGCAAATACTTTTGTCGTGTGCTAAAGACATGATATCCCAAGCCGAGTGTGCTAAAATTCAACAAACTGAACCCCTCTTTCTGCAAGAAGCCATTAACAACGCTCGTGAAATGGCTGCTTATTCGGCAGAAGAGCTGTCGAGCATGCTCAAAATCAACTCTCAGTTGGGGGCAATCAACAAAATGCGCTACAACGATTTCATGCTCCCTCAAACCACGCTCCCAGCGGTTTTGGCTTATTCGGGCATTGCATATAAGTATTTAAATGCACAGTCGTTTTCAAAGAAACAGATGAATTTCGCTCAGAAACACCTGTGGATCACCTCGTTCTTATATGGTCTTTTGCGCCCATGCGACGGCATTAAGAACTACCGACTCGAAGGAAATGTGGTGCTCCCCCATAACAACCAGTCGATGTTCGACTATTGGAAGCCTCTGCTTACCGATTGTTTAATCGACTCTGTGAAGCAAGACGACGGCATACTTGTGTATCTTGCCAGTGCCGAAATGAAACGTTTGTTCGATTGGAAACGGGTTACTAAGGCCATAAAAGTGGTTCAACCCGAGTTTATGGTGCACAAAGATGGAAAGCTAAAGAGCATTGTTGTGTATGCAAAGATGTGCCGAGGAACGATGACAAGATATATCATTGAGAACGAATGCAAACATATCGACCAGCTAAAAGACTTCGATTTTGAAGGTTTCGAATTTCATTCTGAAGATAAAAAGGCAGGCAAACTGCTCTTCACGCTCGGCTAATTGCAAACGAAGTGCTCGTCTTTACCTCAACACGCCTGCCTCTTTTGTGGGTGGGTTGTGTGCTTAATACTCTAATTTAATGATGCTCTTTTGTGGAAAAGCTTTATTTAAAAGCTCAGAAAAAGGGTCAAACAATGGCTTTCAATAGGCTTCATTGGGTGCCATAACACACTTATATCCACTCCCTTTTCATTAAATTTGTATTTAGTTTTACTTATTAATGTTAAACAAGTGTATAGAAAATAAACCTTTACAAATCATTATATATATTTGCATTGATAAACCTAAACGGCTAAACAATCAATAGCTATACAATAAAATGAAGCTCTCTCGATATCTTTTATCGAGGTCTTATGTTCGAACAGAGCATTAATAAATCTATAAATAAATGAAAACAGGAAAAATTTTCCCAGTAAGTGTTTTTCTATCTTGCTGCTGTTTAGAAGCATTTGCAAGTGCACCTGCCAACTCTACTCATCTTTTAGGTAGAAGTTCAATGGATCTTAGCCCAAATGTAACAGCTTTAGAGAACCGAGAAGCACAACAGTCTAACAGTGATGTTAAGGTAGCAGGAAGAGTTGTAGACGAAGCAGGCGAGCCTGTTATTGGTGCAACCATTCGCATAAAAGGCGGAAAAAATGCTACCAATGGTGCCATAACAGATGCAGATGGCAAGTTCTCGTTAACCATTCCTAAAGGTGCAACCCTTTTAGTGAGCTACATTGGTATGGCTACTCAAGAGGTGAAACATGCAGGAAGTGGCAGTTTAAACATTGTTTTAAAAAGCGATGCACTCACAATAGACCAAGTGGTGGTGACGGCATTGGGTATTAAACGTGCAGAAAAAGCATTGAGCTACAATGTGCAAAAGGTGTCGGCTGAAGAGCTTACACGCAACAAAGACGCCAACTTCGTTAACTCGTTAGTGGGCAAGGTGGCTGGTGTTCAAATCAATACAGGTGCAGGTGGAGCAGGAAGTGCTGTGCGTGTGGTGATGCGTGGTACAAAGTCTATCGAAAAAAGCAACAACGTTTTGTATGTAATAGACGGTGTTCCAATGTATAATCACTCTTTTGGTGGAGGCGAAGGAGCCTATTCAACACCGATGGGTTCGGAGAGTTCGGCTGACATAAACCCCGAAGATATTGAGAGTGTAAACATGTTAACAGGTCCATCGGCTGCGGCTTTATATGGTAGCGACGCTGCCAATGGTGTTGTGATTATTAACACCAAGCGTGGAAGTAAAGACAAAACAACGGTTACGGTGAGCAATAGTAGCACGTTCTCGCATGCTACCTTCTTGCCAAAAACTCAAAACAGCTATGGCACAAGCTCGGGTTTAATGAGCTGGGGAAGCCCACAAAACGGCAATTTCGACATTGCTAAATTTTTCAACACAGGCTCTAACATCATTAATTCGGTGTCGCTATCAACTGGTAATAGCAAAAATCAAACCTATATATCGGTTTCTACTACAAACGCAAAAGGTATTGTTTTAGAAAACACTTATTCACGTTATAATTTCACAGCACGCAACACAACATCGTTTCTTAACGATAAATTGTTGTTAGATTTTGGTGCAAACTATATCGTTCAGAAAGATGCTAACATGGTTTCTCAGGGTAAATACAACAACCCTTTGCCTGCTTTATATTTATTTCCACGAGGAGATCACTTCGATGAAATTCGCAATTTCGAGCGTTGGGACCCTATTTTGGGTTATATGACACAATATTGGCCCTATGGAGAAGGGGTGCACTCGTTGCAAAATCCTTATTGGATTCAAAAGCGAATGACACGCACCACAGACAAACATCGCTATATGTTGAATGCTTCTTTAAAATGGAATGTGCTCGATTGGCTAAATGTTGTTGGACGTGTTAGAGTGGATAACTCAGAATATCGTTTGTTAAATAAGAACTATGCTTCGACTCTTTTAACCATTTCGGATGCGAATGGAGGCTACGGAGACCAAACACAACACGACCGAACAATATATGGTGATGTGATGGTTAACATCAACAAACGTTTCGGAGAGGATTATAATCTCACGGCAAACATTGGTACTTCGATTAAAGATCAAGTGTTTGAGGCTGCAGGAGGAGCAGGTAATTTGTTGCTACCAAACTTCTTTGCGATGAACAACATTAACTATTCGAATAAGTATAAAACCATTCAAGAGGGCTGGCACGACCAAACTCAATCGATATTTGGATCAGTGGAACTGGGCTATAAAGATATGCTTTACTTAACAGTTACAGGCAGAAACGACTGGGCTTCGCAGTTAGCTTATTCTGATCAGTCGTCGTTCTTCTATCCTTCAGTGGGCGTTTCGGCTGTAATTTCTAACATGGTTAAGCTTCCTAAGTGGATTACTTTTGTAAAAATGCGTGCCTCTTATTCTGATGTTGCTTCGGCTTTTGATCGCTTCTTGTCTAATCCAAGCTATCATTTCAATAACCAAACCCATTTGTGGGAGAAGTCAAATATCGCTCCATTAGAGCACATGAAACCCGAGAACACACGCTCGTGGGAACTTGGATTGAATTCTAAATTCTTAAACAACACTATCAATTTAGATGTAACCCTATATCGCTCGAACACCTACAACCAAACAATTTATGGCAAAACAAGTACATCTTCTTTGTATTCTGAACAAATTGTGCAAAGCGGAAACGTACAAAACCAAGGTATAGAGCTAACGTTGGGCTATCGCAACACATTTGGAAAAATTGGCGTTGCATCAACTCTCACCTACACATTAAACCAAAATAGAATTAAAGAATTATCAAAAGCAAGCGTCAATAGCGATGGTATTCCTGAAATTCAAAAAGCTTATTTGGGCGCAAGCTCTGTTGCTCCACAAGTTATTCTACGTGAAGGTGGCACCATGAGCGATATCTATATCAAGCACGAATTGAAGAGAGATCCTAATGGAAACATTGCTATCGATCCTTCTTCGGGTAATTTAAGTATGCAAGAAACAGGCTTGAAAAAGGCTGGAAGATTAGCTCCTAACTACAATATGGGCTGGAACAACTCGATTTCTTATCAAGGACTTACACTTGGTTTTGTTGTTTCTGCACGTGTTGGTGGATTGGTTTACTCGGCAACACAGGGCATTTTAGACTATTATGGAGGATCGCAAGCCTCTGCAGATGCACGCAACAATGGCGGTGTTCCTATTAATTATGGAAAGATCGATGCTAAGAAATACTATCAAACAATATCTACAGCAGAAGGAGGTTACGGCACTTATTACTTATATAGTGCCACCAATGTGCGCCTTCAAGAATTGAGTTTGAGCTATGATTTTCCTAAGAAATGGTTCCATAATAAGTTGAATTTATCTGTAGGACTACTTGCACGAAACCTTTGGATGATATATTGTAAAGCTCCATTCGATCCCGAATTGTCAGCTTCAACAAGTAGTAACTTCTATCAAGGGGTAGACTATTTTATGCAACCTTCTACTCGAAACATTGGTTTTAATGTTAAAGTTCAATTCTAAAACAACAAAGATTCTTATGAAAAATATAAGTAAAATAATAGCACTCTTTCTCTTTACACTTGGCGTTAGTGCGTGCACAGACAACTTTGAAGAGTATAACACGAACAAATATGCAGTGTATAAAGGTGTACCTTCTGTGCTTCTTCCTGCAATGATGGAGCCTTTGATGTTTGTTCAGCAAAACAATTCGCAGATGATAGACCAAATGGTGGGTGCATTAGGCGGTTATATGACCTGCTCGAACCGATGGGGTGGACAAAATTTCGATACCTTTAATGCTTCGGAAGGATGGAATGCTATTCCGTTTAACACTCCTTTTAAAGGACTTGTGAACCTTTATAGCATAGAAGAAGCTACTAACAAATCGGGACATTTCTGGGCTATGGCAACCTTATTAAAGGCTGCTGTGCTTATGAGAGTGTGCGATTGTTATGGCCCAATACCATATAGTAGTATTGCAAATGGTAAATTCAACACTGCTTATGAGTCGGTAGAAGATGTTTATGCACACATCATTTCCGACCTAACAGCAGCAGCTAACACATTATATCAATATAGCAAACAATATCCTTCATCACGTCCTTTGGCGGCAAACGATTTGCTTTACGAAGGCGATTACAGCAAATGGGCACGCTTAGCCAACTCTATTGCACTGCGTGCAGCAGTGAGAATTGGCGACAAAACAGCTGCAGAACAAATATGTACAAGCCCTGCAGGATTGATAGATGCTAACCAATATAATGCTTTAATGTCGCCTGGAGTGCAAGGAAACCCATATCAATTGGCCTCAACAGGATGGGGAGATCTTCGTGCAAGTTCTTCTATTGTCGATTATATGAATGGCTATAACGACCCTCGTCGTGATGCTTATTTCACCACATCGGCATTCGATCACACTCGTTATATTGGCATGCGCACTGGCGAAGCCGCTTTCCAAAAGGGAGATGTAGCAAATTATTCGTTGCCAAAATTTCAAACAACATCACCCCTTCCCATTTGTGTTGCTGCCGAAGTGGCCTTCTTAAAAGCAGAATGCGCATTGAAAGGATGGAACGTTGGTGGAACTGCTGAGGCGTTTTATAAAGAAGGAATAAAACTTTCTATGGAACAATATGGCGTAGATGCCAATGCAATACAAACCTATATCAATAACAACACGGCAACACCCGACGGACATTCGAACGACCCTCGTGGATCAAAATATAACTATCAACGCAACACAAAGGTTAAAATTCAATGGGATGCTGATGGCAACGATCAAAATTTAGAACGCATTATCACACAAAAATGGATTGCAATGTACCCCATGGGACTCGAAGCATGGGCTGAATATCGACGCACAGGATTCCCCGAATTGGCTCCTTCGATCGACAACTTAAATTCTCAAGTGATAACAAATACGAAGCGAGGAATGCGCCGTTTGCACTATCCTGACACAGAAAAAGACTTGAATAAGCAAAACTATCAAAATGCAATACAATTGTTGAATGGTGAAGATAACGAGGCTACAGACTTGCCTTGGGCTAAAAAAAACTAAACATTGGTATTATTAAAACAACCAAAATGTTAGTAGTTTTATCTAATCATTCCTAATTTATAAACGAATAACAATATATATTATGCACAATATTTTTAAAGCACTATCATTGTTTAGCTGCTCTTTAGTGGCGTTTGCGTGTAGTGATTGGACTGATGCAGAGGCAGTTCAAATGACAAAATATTCTAATACAGAGATTGCAAAGAAAGAAACCTACTACCAAGCACTAAGAGATTGGAAAGCAACCAAGCACTCTATATCGTTCGGTTGGTTTGGAGGTTGGAGCAATCCAGGCGCTTCTACAACCAATATGTTGGCAGGTCTTCCCGATTCTATGGATGTTGTTTCGCTCTGGGACAACTCCACTAACTTATCGGAAGGACAAAAAAAGGATCTCGAGTTCGTTCAAAAAGTAAAGGGAACAAAGGTTCTTTTCTGTAGCTTTACATCATATGTGGGACAACATGCAACGCCAAAGGAACACGATATCGACGAAGCCACTCGAAATAAGTTCTGGGGTTGGGAAGATGGCGACACCAAAAAGCAAGAAGAGGCTGTTCGAAAATATGCCAATGCCATTGTAGACACGCTCAACAAATATAACTATGACGGATTTGATATCGACTTCGAACCAAACTATGGCTATGGAGGAAAGCTGGCAAGTAACAACGATTTGATGCATGTCTTCATCACCGAGCTGGCTAAAAGCATAGGACCCAAGTCGCCACATCCCGAGAAATTGCTCCTTGTAGATGGCGAACCACAAACCTTAAACGCAGAAACAGCACCTTATATCAGCTATTATGTGATACAAGCCTACTTTGCTAAAGAGGGCAATTTGGACGGCCGTTTACAAACAGGTATCAACAAATTTAAATCGGTTATGACTGAAGAAGAAATCACAAATCGTTATGTAATGACCGAAAACTTAGAGAGTGCCATCGATTGTTTAAATGGTGGTTATCCTTTTTCTACACGTGATGGACGCTCAACTCCTTATCGTTCATTAGAAGGTTTTGCTCGTTGGCAACCTACAAACGGCTATATGAAAGGCGGATTTGGAGCCTATCACATCGACGGCGAAGCAGTAAACACGCCTGCTTATAAATACCTACGACGTGCCATTCAGGCTCAAAACCCAGCAGTGAGATAAGAAAATAAAACCTTATGGTGGGCTCTTTGTTCTGCTTTGGCAGCAAAAGAAACAGCCCATATCATTTAAAATGAATTTTAAAAGATTTTTTTATGAAACTAATTCGATACATGCTTTTATGTAATCTGATATTGTTTATATCGTGCAATGATGCAGATTACAAAACGCTAAACAACAGTGCTTTCATCAACGAGAGCCGCACTTCATCGAGTGCAAAAGTGATTATCACCGACGATGGTGCAACAACCGAAATAACTCCATGCCTCTCTACAATGGCAACACACGACTGCAAGCTTAAACTTGTGGTAGATACTGCCTTGCTCAATCAATATAACGAACAGCAAGGAACAAGCTATATAACACTTCCCGACGGCACCTTCACAATGCCTTCAGAGGTTGTTATCCCTAAAGGACAATACTCTATCGACCCTGTAAAGATCAACATCAAACCTCTAACACAAGCTATGATAGGCGAAAGCTATGCCATTCCCGTTCGTCTTATTAGCGAAGACAGCGACATTCCTGCAATGCCTAAAACGGGTTCATTCGTCATTACAACCGAAGCAATTGTCACTTCATCACTTCCTCAGTTCACTGGTGCGCCGATGTTAGAGGCTGCAATGCCTAAGGGAGACGAAACATTTAACGAATATACCATAGAAGTTAAGTTCCAAGTGAGCGACACTGGCGACCGAGATCGTGCCGTTTTTGTTAACAGCGGACCTGGAGAAAGCAACTTTGTATTGCTTCGTTTCGAAGATCCTCAAAGCGATAATGGAGGACATAAGGCGCACTCTTTGGTGCAAATTGTGGGTAGAAACCGCATTTATATGAATCCTTCTTTCTCTTTCGAGCCAAACAAATGGCAACACTTGGCACTCACTTGCGATGGTTCTCACTATCGTTTGTATATCAATGGAGCCTTTGCTGGTGTTAAAGACATCCCTGCTGGCAGCACCACCTTTAAACAATTTAAATGGTTCACCAAAGGAGATGATCCTTATAGCCGTTGGGGACACTGCAAAATTCTAATCACCGAAGCCCGTGTTTGGTCGGTTTGTCGCACCGAAACACAAATACAAAAGAGCCAATCAACAGTAAGTCCGAAAGCAAAAGGCTTAGAAGCTTATTGGAGATTTAATGAAGGAACGGGCAATGTATTCCACGATGCAACAGGAAAAGGACACACCATCACCGCAACTCAAACACCTACTTGGGTTGAAGGAATAAAGTCAACAGATGAACATACCGATTGGAAATAAAACAAAAAGTTATGAAACACAAATATAACCTACTTCAAATAGGTGGCTGTGCCATAGCAAGCCTACTACTATTATGTGGTTGCCACAGCGAAAATAACACTGCAGAAGACGAGTGGACTGCCACTTATGTTTATCTGCAACGATTAGATTATTTAACTCCATCGCCCAAAACCTTCTACATAAACCATTCTGAAGAAGGTCTTTCAGGGGAAGTTAACATGCCTTTTGTGGCTAAAACACAAAAGCCAACCAGCCAAGATGTGCATGTAAACATCGAACTTCGTGATGCCAACGCATCTAATATAGGATTGGAGCTACAAGACAACAAGGGCAAAAAAGTCGATGCTTCGCAAATTGTTATCAAAGCAGGCGAGCAACATTCCGACACCTTTCACATTGTAGCAACAAACCTTAGCGAGCTAAAAACAAACGAGCAAAAGGTTAGTTTGTCGTTCGATGTAGCCCTAAAAAGCATCGAAACAACACAACCCAACACCCTCATTTCGCCCATGACAACGCTCAACAATCTCACAGCAAAGGTTGAAAAAGGAGCCTTGCAATCTATGATAATGGGCGAACCAAAGGTGAATGACGTGTTAGATCGTACCTCTTGGACTATTACATTGAGTGAAGGAGCCGAAAACTCTGGTGATAATTTAATTGATGGAAACTATTGGACAGATGTTGCACGCAGTGGACAAGGCTTCACAATAACGATAGATCTTGGTAGCATCAAAACCATAACGGGTGTTAACACCACCTCTTGGTCGTGGACAAGCAATAACTATGCGCCCCAAGAAGTGGAGGTTGCCGTTTCGCAAGACAATGTAACATGGAAATCATTGGGCAGCATTCAAACAAGTGGAGGCTATCAAAACATCACACTTTTAAGCAGTCCTAAGGCCCGTTATCTAAAATATAGCATCTTAAAGATGCCCGCAACAGGCCGTGTAAGTATTGTAGAATTCCACCTCTTTGGTACAGACTAAACACTAACAAATCCAACGTTGCTTTTGCTTTCAACGCAAAATAAACTCGGTTTTTGTTTTAAAACAGCAATAAAACAGACATAGGGTGCATTCGTTCATTCGAGTGCACCCTTTGTTTCGCTAAGCTTTTACACAGCCTTTGTGCTCCTCTTGCATAAATACCCACCACCAAAGCCTCACAACATCCCTTTTATATATAATAGGTGTAGCCCTTTGTTGCAGGGGCTTTACAATGAAAAAACATCAAATACTTAACTTTTTTTATAGCCCCAAAGTAACAATTGTTACTCTTGGGGTTTTCTTTTAGCCCTAATTTTGCACCCAACAAGATTAAATTATACAAAAAAATTATGGAAAATAAGATGTTTTGTTTCCAATGTCAGGAAACAGCTAAGGGTGTAGCGTGCACCATTAAAGGAGTTTGTGGCAAAGAAGCTTCAACCTCAAACTATATGGATTTGCTTTTAGGAGTTGTGAGAGGCGTCTCTACTATCGAGCATCTTTTGCGTCAAAACAATATTCAAAGCGTTGAAGGAGTAGACAGTTTCGTTATCGATTCTTTGTTCTCTACCATCACAAACGCTAACTTCGACGATGCATCTATCTTGCGCAGAGTAGACAAAGGTGTAGCACTTAAAAAGCAATTATTGGCTATCGCTGCTCAAAACAATATTCAGCTTCCCGACTATCAAGAAGTTACTTGGGGAGGAGAGAAAGCTGATTACGATGCAGAAAGCTTGAGAGAGAACATTCTTCGCAATGAAAATGAAGACCTTCGTTCATTAAAAGAGCTCACAGTTCTTGGTCTTAAAGGTATGGCTGCTTATGCAGAACACGCTGGCAGACTTGGTTATGCCGACCAAGAGGTGAACAACTTCATTCACAAAGCATTGGCAACTATCGCTGATCCCAATGCAGATATGACCACATTACTAAGTCTTGTGCTCGAAACTGGTAGCAAAGGCGTTAGCGCAATGGCTGTTCTCGACAAGGCAAACACCACTTCTTATGGTAATCCTGAAATCACAAAGGTGAACATAGGCGTTGGTAAAAACCCTGGAATCCTTATCAGTGGACACGATTTGCACGACATCGAAGAGCTATTAAAGCAAACTGAAGGCACTGGAGTGGATGTTTATACACACGGAGAGATGCTCCCTGCACACTATTATCCACAACTAAAGAAATACAAACACCTTGTAGGTAACTACGGAAACGCATGGTGGAAGCAAAGAGAAGAGTTCGCTGCATTCAACGGACCTATTATCTTTACAACCAACTGTATCGTTCCTCCAACAGCAAGAGACAACTATCGTGATCGTGTTTTCACTCTTAACTCAACTGGTTTCCCTGGTTGGAAGCACATCGAAGCAGACGAAAACGGACACAAAGACTTCTCTGAAGTAATCGAGTTGGCAAAAACTTGCGACGCTCCTACAGAGATTGAGACTGGTGAAATCGTTGGAGGTTTCGCACACAATCAGGTATTTGCACTTGCAGACAAAATCGTTGAGGCTGTGAAGAGCGGTGCTATTCGTAAGTTTGTAGTGATGGGTGGATGCGACGGAAGAATGAAGAGTCGTGACTACTACACTGAATTTGCAAAACAATTACCTCAAGATGTAGTGATACTAACATCTGGTTGCGCTAAATTTAAATACAATAAACTAAATCTTGGAGATATAAATGGCATACCAAGAGTGCTCGATGCAGGTCAATGTAACGACTCTTACACATGGGCAGTGGTGGCTCTTAAGTTGAAAGAGATATTCGGTGCTGCCGATATCAACGACCTTCCATTGGCATTCAACATCGCGTGGTATGAACAAAAGGCCGTAATTGTACTCCTTGCACTATTGAGCTTAGGCGTGAAGAACATTCACATTGGTCCTACTCTTCCTGCTTTCGTTTCACCAGCAGTACTCAAAGTGCTTGTAGAACAATTCGGATTGGGAGGCATTACAACAGTGGAAGAAGACCTTCAAAAGATGATTGGATAATTAGAAACACTCGAAAACTTATTTATCTTCCATTCATAATGGTTGTTTTTCAATATAGATAAATAGTATAATTCAATCCATGAGACACGAAAAAACAATTATCTAAATACGAATAATGTATCTACTTTGGGAGACAGGAACAATGGTTCTTGTCTCCCTTTCTTTTTCACCCCCTCGCAACTGCACTGCTTTTACCCTTCAATAACATTGCTATTCGCCCTCAAAAACAATCGTTTTGCACCTCAATAGCCATGCTTTTCAAAAGCCATAGCTCAACACCTCATTCTCAGGCAGATAGAAAGATATTGACTAAAATCAACTAAATTATCCCAAAAATTTGTTTTATATCAAATAATGATGTATATTTGCACCGCTATAAGCATTTATTATTCACCCTAATAGTTAATGATATTGACTAAACATTTACAATTATAAACAATCGTATGACAAGTAAGAAACTACAATTGCTTATGCTTGGTTGCTTGGTTTCACCAGCAATTCTGCAAGCACAGTCATTGAAAGAAAACTACATTCAATGGCAAAACAACAAAGGAGACAAGCTTTTTAGATCTGTAGAAGCGTGGCAAAACAGAGGAAAAGTTACCGATGACGATAACTTCTTTATCTCACGTGTAAAGCCTAAAGCACGTTTCCGTAACGAAAAGACACAGGTTCTTCAAAACTTGAACGAAACAAACGACAAGCGTTTGGTGGCTTGGGTTCCTTTTAACAACCCCGAAACCAACGCTCTACCCGATGGTATTTTCGACTCAGAGGTATTCTCTTTGTGGTCGTATGTTAGCCACTGGGGCGACTGGACTGCTCCTCTTGGACGTATTCCAGCTGCTTTAATGGACGTAGCACATAAGAATGGTGTGGCTGTTTCATCTGCAGGTACAGTGCCTTATGGTAGCTTAAGCGATGAATGGCGTTCTGAATTTAGACTTCTCAACACACTCGATGCTCAAAAATTAGCAGACTATCTTTACTATTATGGACAAGATGGATTGGGCTATAACTCTGAATGGTCTGAGTTTAACAACATCACTCGTGACCTAAGAAACAAGCACATCGCTGTTAATAAGCTAATGGAAAGCAGAAATCCAATATTCGAAAACATGTGGTATGGTTTGACAACCGACAGAGGACGTCTTAGCTTTGGCAACATGTTGGATAACAATTTCGAACAAACATTCGGTAATAAAGACAATAAAGCATTCTCTCTTTTCCTTAACTATAACTGGAATAGCGATTTAGTTCTACGTAATTCTGTAGACTATGCAAAGAGTATGGAAAGAGATCCTCTATACCTTTATGCAGGTGTTAACATGCAAGGAGGTGAACCAAGAACTAATAGTTGGCCTTATTTGAAGAACTATCCTGTTTCAATTGGTTTGTGGGGAGCTCACTCTAAGAACATGTTCTGGGAAAGTAGAAATGAAAAAGGTAGCTCAGAAGAAACCATGCAACGTTCTTATATGTTAAGAACTGAACGTTATTTCACTGGTGGTACACGTAACCCAGCTAACACTCCAGAGGTTACAAGCGCAATGAAATACAACGTAGACAATACAAATTGGCATGGTATGTCTACATGGATGACAGCTAAGAGTACTCTAAGCTGGGATTTAGCAACTGAACCTTTCATCACTTATTTCAACCTTGGTAATGGTAAATTCTTTAACTGGAAGGGTGAAAGAATGAACAACAATCCTTGGTATAACGTTGGTGTTCAAGACTACTTGCCTACATGGCGTTGGTGGTTTACTACTGATCTTCTTGGTAGAACCGTTCCTGAAACAGGCTTAGATGCTGAATTTACATGGGACGATGCATACGTAGGAGGTTCTTGTGTTCGTGTATTTGGTTCAAATGCAAACGAATATCTACACCTATTTAAAACTCAATACACTCTACAAACAGGTGACGTTATCACCTTTAGATACAAACATTTGAGTGGTTCGGGTGATGTTAAGTTGGTGCTTACCGCTAAAGGTAGCGAAACAACTCCTATCAACGAGAACGCATTCACATTGCTAACACGTGATCAAGCAATTGATGATGAGCACTGGGTAGAAAAGACTTTCACTGTAGGTAGCGAACTTGCAGGTAAAGATCTTGCATTGATTGCACTTCACTTCGAGAATACTAACAACATCAATATGTATCTTGGAGAGTGCTCTATCGTTAGAACAGCAGCAAGAACTCCTGAAAAACCAAACTTCGTTTCTGCAAAATTACTTGCATTTAACAAGTCGGGTGTAGACGGAAAGCTTATCTTTGATATGCCAAACACTAAAAATCCAGGCGAACCTTGCTACAACTCTGATGTTCATGTGTCTGTATTTAAGTTGTGGGCACAACAAAAGGGTGAAGCAAAACCAACTCTAATGGGTATCACTACATCATGGGCTGGTATGTTCTATAGCATTCCTTTGAACTTAGCAAATACAAATAATGAAGTTCGTTTAGGTGTTTCTGCAGTATCATTAGATATGAAGAGCGAATCAGAAATTGAGTGGTCAAACTACATGGAAACTCCTGCTTACGCTTATAACGACGCAGTTCATTGTAGCAAGACCATCATTAAGCCAAACGAAGAGTTTAAGATTGGTTTCGTAGACCCACGCCACACTGCTGCAAACTGGGTACTTAAGAACGGCAACGGACAAACAGTTGCTTCTTCAAATGGTACAACTGAATTCACAGTAAGCAACCTTTCTGAAATAGGTAACTACGACTTAGAGGTTACAGGCGATGTTCATAGCGAAACTGGAACAACAAGTCAAACAAGAACATTCAAAGCTTTCGTTCAAATAACAGGTAACGAAACTGGTGCTCTACCTCAAATTCAAACATTAACAGCTAATGGTTCAACTGCAACCATCAACGTTCAAGCGAACGAAGCTGTAACAATGGCTTACACAGGTCGCCCTGCTGATGGTAAATTGTCAAGAGGTATCAACCTAAAAGAAAAGGGTTTCGTATTCAAGGCTACAGAAGTTGGTCTAACATCTAACAACCAAGAGTGGTCTATGTCATTCTGGTTGAAGTTCAACAGCCTTCCAAGTGGTAGCGTTCAAATCCTCGACTTACGTCATCAATACACAACTTGGCCACAAAATAACTGGGGTTCTATCTGGTCAGAATATAGCCCAACAAATAAAGTTCTTAGCTTTACAATCCGTGATGTCAAGAGTGGTGGTAGCCCAGAGCACACACAAAACTGGTCGGTTGAATTCGAACCAGGTGTTTGGAGCCATGTAACTATCGCAATGGAAAAGGGTGCACGTGGTGTTAGAGAACGTCTATACATCAATGGTAAACCAGCAACAGCTAAAGATTGGCGTTACAATGGTTTACGTGGAACAGGCCTTTCTACAGAATATTCTCCAACAACTACATGGTGGGACGAAAACAATTTCATGTTAGGATTTGGTAGAGCAGGACAAGCAGCCATTGATGGTGTGATCGATGATGTGAAGTTCTTCAGCAAACAATTAAACGAAACAGAAGTTGCAAGCAATTATCGTTCAAACGCTAAGGACGCTGCAAACATGACAGCTTTCTGGAATTTCGAACAAAATGCTGATGAAAACAACAAGTTTGCAAGCGTTGCTAACGGAACAACTGTTAAGGGTTACCGTGCTGAACTTGCAGCAGGTGCAGGCGAAGGACAAGGTTCTCTTACTCCAGTAGAGCCAATCTACGAAGCTGGTTCTCCATTCGTTGCAGGTGAAGCATTCTCTGTTGAAACTAAAGCAACATGGAAAACTCGTAAGGGTTCATTCACTGAAATGACAGGAAACGACCGCCAAGGTTCTGCAAAAGTTACTTACCCAACAGGTGGTGACTATGAAGTAACTCTTACACTTGAAAACTCTTATGGTAAAGATCAACGTACATTCCAAGTGATCCACATTGATGCTACAACTGGAATCAACGAAACAACTACCGAAGAGGTGAAGGCTTACACTGTAAACGATGATATCCTTGTTGAATGCGCACAAGCTGGTGCTTACACATTCGAGGTTTATAGCATCGATGGTATGCAAGTGCTTAAGAACAATGTGAATGTAGCTACAGGCAACACTGTACGCTTACACCTTGCTAACTCTGGCGTTTACATCCTCAAAGTGAAGAAGGAAGGTAAGACTTTACGCACTGTGAAGTTGATTAGAAAATAATCATCGAAATACAAATAAACGATTTACTTTAACAATAAATCACCAGTAAGCAAATGTCTTACTGGTGATTTTTTATATTCCCCCTTTTCTATTGTTCTGCAACACCTCTGCACTTGTTCTGTGTAAAAGCCTTGCAAAAGGGGCTATAATTTTGTTCTAAGCGCACAAAAGTCGACTCAACGAACAACCATTCCAATTCGCTTAATGAACGCCCTACATCGCCTTTAAACACAGCCTCAGCGCAATGCTCTTTCAAAAGCTGTGCTCTTACTTCTCGAAAGGGTTGCTATTGCCCCCTAAAAGCACTCTCTTTGCACCGCAAAAGCTGTGCTATTGAAAACGAAAAAGGCAGCACCCTCAAAAAGAGAGCACTGCCTATTGACTGATATTGTAAATGAACAATTATTCTTCAACTAAAGAGAAATCGTCTTTACCCACACCACATAGAGGACAAACCCAATCATCTGGAATATCTTCAAATGCTGTTCCTGGTTCAATTCCACTATCTGGATCTCCTACTGCAGGGTCATATATCCACCCGCAAACATCACATACGTACTTTGCCATAATAATTTTTGTTTTATTGTTTATATTTACTTATTTAATAAAAGGGTGTTTCCACCTGTTTTAATTATTGTTTGTTCGCTTTTAATTTTGTTCTTTTTAACCGTGTTGAGCCGTGATAATCGCCATCACCTTTTGTGTTATTTGCTGTGGTTCGATGCTTTGCATACACGCAAAATCGCCTCTATAACACGGTTTATTGCCGTAGATGGAACATGGACGACATGCTATTGAATGTTCTACTGCATGCTCTGGCTTTTGATTCCAGCCCATAAAGCCTGCAAAACGATGTGTTGCTCCCCACACACTAACCACTGGTGTGGCTACAAGAGAGGCTAAATGCATGTTCGAACTGTCCATACTTATCATTGCATCGAGCTCGTTCATCAATATAAGTTCTTGCTGAAAGCCTTTTAAATGCTCTGGAACACTGATGCAATGGCGGTGCTGCTGCACCATTTTAGCAATTTGTTGCTTTTCTTGTTCGCCTCCTCCGAAGAGGTATATCTGTAGATTTTCGATCTTACTTTCTAACTCATCGATCACCGCTTGCATCTTTTCAAGGGGATAAATCTTGCCTTGATGTGCTGCGAAAGGGGCTATACCGATGTTTACTTGCGCCTTGTTTACGGCCTCAACTATGCTGTTTGGCAAGGTGTTGAGCTGTGAATTGGTGCCTTCGAAGAGTGAGTTAAAACTCAAATTCACGGGATATCCCAACTCTTTTAGCACGTCGGCATAATTCTGAAACGATGTTGGTTGTTGCTCAAAGCGTTTGTTGTGCTTGGCAGTGAGTGCCTTCTTGCCCTCTCGATGCTTATTGATATGGGCGGTAGGGATGTGATCGAACCAGAATTTTAGGCGCAAATACTTTGTTCGAAGCACATCATGAAAGTCGGCAACTGCTGTAAATCGCTTTCCAGAAAGCCGTCTGAAAAGGTTGTTTAAGCCCAATATTCCACGATAATCTTTATTGATGTCGGCTCCCATGAAACTGACATTGGGGGCGAGATGCTCAAAGAATACCCGTGCAAAGGGTCTACTTAGCACTGTAATTCGCAAGTGAGGATATTGTGAAGCCAATGAGGCTACAACAGGAACCATCATTGCTACATCGCCAATTGCAGAGAATCTAATGATCAATAGATGCTCACTGCGCATGCTTTATTTCTTGTTTTGATATAGAATGGGGTTGGTTGAAGGGTCGTTATACATCTTCATTTGACGATAAACCTTCATATATATCTTGCCTGCTTCAATATCTTCTAAAAGCTGATCGATAGCTGTTCCGAGGTCTTTTTGTTGCTCTAACAACACATTGAGCTTTTCTTTGCATTTTGTTAGATGCTCATTTGAAGCATCTGAACGCAATGTTTGTTCGTTCATGTGGTAGATCTTCAACGCAAGAATAGACAATCTGTCGATCGCCCACGCTGGACTTTCGGTGTTTAAACGTGCATCTGGCTTTACATTTACGTCGGAATACTTATGTCTAAAGTATGAATCAATCTGCTCAACCAAGTCTGTTCGATCTTGATTACTGCGGTCGATGCGTCGCTTTAACTGCAATGCTTCGAGCGGATCGATATGCGGATCACGGATAATATCTTCTAAATGCCACTGAACGGTGTCTATCCAACACTTTAAATACAATCTGTTTTCAATTGTATCGTGCTGATATGGGTTGCTAATAGGCGTGTCAACATTATCTTTTAAATGATAATCTTGAATGGCTTTATTAAAGATTTCGTTGCAATGATGAGTGAATGATATTTCCATAAAGTATCTATAATGTTTCAACACGTTTTCACTTTCATCGTAAGAATTACTTCATTACGAATAACTTTCTATCGAACACAAAGATAATGCAATTAAAATCAACTGCAAAATAAATAGTTGCTTTTTTACTATTTCTGCGCTTCTATCTCGTTTTTATTGATTTGTTTGGATTGAATGGTCTGCTCGATAAAGTAGCGAGGGCGTCTTTTTACCTCGTTATAGATCTTTCCTACGTACACTCCTGTTATGCCTACGCCTGTGGTTGTGATGCCTCCTATGAACCAAAGCGACACCAATAGCGACGTCCAACCTTGTATCGTGTTGCCCATTAGGTAGTCTACTAAGCCGAAGATGATCATCACTACCGACACAAGGGTCATACTTAAGCCTATCAATGTGATGAAACGTAGTGGGGCAGTAGAGAACGATGTGATGCCTTGCACAGAGAAACTGATCATCTTGCGCAATGGATATTTGCTCTCGCCAGCGGTTCTTTCGGTTCTATTATAATAGACTCTGGCCTCTTTAAAGCCCAATTGACGAACGATTCCACGCAAAAATAAATTGCGTTCGCTATACTGCAATAGGGCGGTGAGTGCCCTCTTGCTCATCATTCTAAAGTCGGCATGGTTGTAAATGGTCTCTTTGTCTACCCATTGCATTACCCTATAAAAGGCCAATGCGCTGGTTCTTTTAAAAAAGCTGTCGGTCTTTCGCTCCTTACGAACGCCATATACGATGTCGCAATGATTGTATTTCAATTGCTTAGCCATTTCTATTATGGCATAAGGGTCGTCTTGTAGGTCGGCATCTATCGACACCATGGCATCGCAATGCTCCACAACTTGCTCCATACCTGCCCACAATGCGTTTTGATGTCCAACGTTATGAGCCAACTTCAGTGCCTCAACATTGGGATATTGTTGGGTCAGTTGGTTGCAAATATTCCATGTTTCGTCTTTGCTTCCGTCGTCTACAAGCATCAAACGGGTTGTTATTTGCAATTCGTTCTGAAGTGTTTCGATAATGGGTTGTAGCTTATCTACTGCCCATTGAAGCACCTCTTGCTCGTTGTAACAGGGAATAACGATGTAGAGAATCATTGTGTTTGGCGTGGATTTAGGGGAGTGATGGAATGTATAGGGATAGACAATGCGTGCGGATTACTTATCTAATTTCCACACAGCACCGTCTTTTGTGTCTTTAACTTCAAAGCCTGCATCTGCCAACATATCACGAATTTTATCGCTTGTAGCCCAGTCTTTGTCGGCTTTGGCTTTCGATCTGAGGTCTAACACCATATCTACTACCTTGCCATAAGCCTCTTCTCGAGCTTGATTGTTATCGGAATTTTCGGCACGAAGTCCCATCAAATCGAAGGCAAAGAGATGCATGGTCTCTTTCAATTCTGCGAGATCTTCGGCAGAGATAGTGCCTTTATGGTCTACAATGGTGTTGATGATGTGACATGCTTCGAATAGAATACTAATCACAACAGGTGTTTGTAGGTCGTCGTTCATAGCGTTATAGCATCTTGAGCGACATTCTTTTACAAAGTCTGAAGTGGCTTTATCCGACTCGTTTGCAGGCTGAATGCGGTCTAAATCCTTTATTCCCGACAACAAACGGTTAAGTCCTTTCTCGGCAGCTTGTAGGGCTTCATTCGAGAAGTCTACTGTTCCTCGATAGTGTGCGCTAAGTATAAAGAAACGAATGGTCATGGGGCTGTAAGCCTGTGTCAATGCTTCGTGGGTGCCTTTGAAGAACTCTTCGAGTGTAATAAAGTTGCCTAAGCTCTTTCCCATCTTCTTTCCGTTGATGGTTATCATGTTGTTATGCATCCAATAGCGCACCATGTCGTGTCCTTGCGATGCCACTGCTTGAGCTATTTCGCACTCATGATGTGGGAACATAAGGTCCATTCCGCCTCCGTGAATATCGAAGTTGCTACCTAAATACTTGCGTCCCATGGCTGTACATTCGCAATGCCAGCCTGGAAAACCTTCGCTCCAAGGACTTGGCCACTTCATAATATGCTCTGGAGTGGCTTTCTTCCACAAGGCAAAGTCGGTTTGGTTGCGTTTGTCTTCCACGCCTCCTAACTCACGAGAAGCGTTGATCACGTCGTCGAGATTACGTCCCGAGAGCTTGCCATAGTGGTATTTTTGATTGTATTTTGCGGTATCGAAATAGATAGAGCCATTGCTTTCATAAGCAAAGCCGTTATCCATTATTTCTTTCACCAATTGCTCTTGCTCTATAATATGACCCGTTGCCTGTGGCTCTATGCTTGGAGGAAGCACGTTAAGGGCGTTCATTGCATCGTGATAACGATTGGTGTAGTGCTGTGCTATCTCCATTGGTTCGAGCTGTTCAAGGCGTGCTTTCTTCTCAATCTTGTCGTCTCCCTCGTCGGCATCGTGCTCAAGATGACCCACATCGGTGATGTTTCGCACATAACGAACTTTGTAACCGAGGTGCTTTAGATAGCGAAACAAGATGTCGAAGGTGATAGATGGGCGTGCATGTCCTAAGTGTGGATCACCATAAACGGTTGGTCCACAAACATACATACCCACGTTTGGGGCATTAAGAGGCTCGAATGTCTCTTTCTTTCTACTAAGAGTATTGTAAATAACAAGCTGTTGTTTCTCCATAATCTATATTTTTATTTGTTACAAAGGTAGTAATTTTCACACATAATACTACCACAATGGCGCAATAAAACGATAGAAATAAATCAAAAACGACCTGTTATTTCGTTATTTAGTGTTGATTTCTTTACTTTAAATAGGAAAAATATTGTCGTAAAAAAGAAAACACTTATCTTTGCAAACACTAATTAATAGCATACTAAATGGAAAAGTTAATTATCAATTCTTACGAAGAGTTTGCTGCTCATTTGGGTGAACAGCTTGGTGTTTCTGATTGGTTAGAGGTAGATCAAGAGCGTATAAACCTATTCGCAGACGCCACTTTAGACCATCAATGGATTCATGTTGATGTGGAAAAAGCAAAGACCGAAAGCCAATATAAAAACACTATTGCACACGGATATCTAACTCTTTCGCTCCTTCCTTATTTGTGGTCGCAAATCATCGAGGTAAATAATATCAAGATGCTTGTGAACTATGGAATGGATAAAATGCGCTTCGGACAACCCGTTGTTACTGGAAGTAAGGTGCGCTTAGTTACTAAATTGCAAGCCATTAGCAACCTTCGTGGTATTTGCAAAGCTGAGATTGAATTTAAAATCGAAATAGAAGGACAAAGAAAACCTGCCTTAGAGGGCGTGGCTACCTTCTTATATTACTTCGAATAAGAGGTTCGAACGACTTACTTTGCATCGACATCACACAACTAACACATTGATGCAGAGCAACCTAAAGCCTACTTTAAGAGCGTTTAAAGTAGGCTATATTTACATTATAAAACTACAAGAAGATGACTAAAAAAAAGAAAGTTGCCGTTTATCTATATAACCTTTCTAACAAATATGTGGGACTTGGCGAGTTTGCACATAACCTTGCCATTCGCATGAGCGCAAAAGCTGCCGAGCTAAAAACACAACACAACCTCGAATTTTGTTTCCTTGTGCCTAAGGGTATGAGTGGAGATTATGGCGATGAGGTAGACTATCTCGTTTTAAGAAAATGGCGTTATATCCTTCTTAACGCTCCTCTTCCACGCTTCATCAAGCACCTTTTCTTCCCTAAAGTAGACCTTGTGCACTGGACTCAGCAACTTCCTCGCATTCACACCACCATCTCTCCAAAGGCTTTGGTGACCATTCACGATGTGAACTACTTCCATAATAACATTCCACAAAAGAAGATTGATAAGCGAACACGCAAGATTAACCGCACGCTTAGCTTTGCAACTCATCTCTCGTTTATATCGAAATTTGCTCAAGACGATGTGTTGAGCCATTTCAATGTGCATCAACCTAAGCGCATTATATATAACGGTGTGACCGATCAAATGCAGGTTCCGCAAGAGAAAATCGACGGACTTCCATCTCAATATCTCCTTTCTGTGTCGGGATTAGACGACAAGAAGAATGTGCATCTCTTAATTGAAATGATGCGATTCTTGCCCAATGAATTTTTGGTTGTGGCGGGAAAGGGCGACAAAGAATACACTAAAATGCTCCATCAACTTGTTGAACGCTATCAACTCACCAACGTTCGCTTTGTGGGTTGCGTGTCGGCAGGCGAGAAAGCCTATCTATACCGCAATTGTAAAGCGTTTTTCTTCGTGTCAAAGAGCGAGGGATTTGGTTTGCCTGTGGCCGAAGCGATGACAGCAAGTAAGCCTGTTTTCTGCTCGAAGCTCACCTCTTTGCCCGAAATTGGAGGCGATGCCGCTTACTATTTCGATGAGTTGGAGCCTGAAAAGATGGCGCAAACAACACAAAAGCTGTTGGCTGAATATGAAAAAGATCCTGAAACCCGCCAAAAGATGTGTTTGGCTCAAGCCCAACAATTCTGCTGGGACAAGGCAGTAGACGAATACATCAACTACTACCTCGATATTTTGAAAGAGAAATAACATTCTAATTATATCTTTTATAAAGATTTAGGGAGAGGAGAAAGAAATACTTTCTTCTCTCTTTTTTCTTTTAAAACAGATAAATTTGCGTTTAATTCATTATCTTTGCTAAATAATATTTTTAGATGAAATGGAAGATTTAAATCAACTTAAAGTTGTTCTAACAAAAAAGAAACGTACCAGTAAATGGTTGGCAGAGCAACTTGGGGTCAATGCTACAACTGTATCAAAATGGTGTACCAACACTTCTCAGCCTGACTTGCAGACTTTAAAGCGCATTTCTGAGCTGTTAAATATCAGTGTAAGTGAAATTATAAACTTTGATTAGAAAGAATGCTATGGGCAATACTAAGTTTAATGAAAATACAAGGGTGCAAGTTCCTGCTGCATTACACTTATGCAAACTGGGCTACACCTATTTAGATAAAATAAAAACCTATAACACTAAGACGAATATCTTGGATGATATTTTTCTTAATGCAATAAAACGTATTAATCCAGACCTTTTAGATTCTGACGCAAAGTTATTACTTTCAAAAATTATCAATATTGCTAATAACGATGATTTAGGACGTGAATTCTATCAACTTCTATCTTCTAATAGTGGAATTAAGCTGATAGACTTCGACACCCCCAACAATAACGACTGGCATGTTACTACTGAGTTTACTTGTGAGAACGAAGATACAGAGGATAATTTCCGTCCAGATATAACCTGCTTTGTAAATGGTCTTCCTCTTGCTTTTATCGAAGTGAAGAAGCCTAACAACCATGAAGGGATATTAGCAGAAAGAGAACGCATCAATAAAAGAATGAGCAAATCGTGTTTTCGACGCTTCTTTAACATCACCCAATTGATGATTTTCTCTAACAATCAAGAATATGACAACGAGAATCGTGTACCAATACAGGGTGCATTCTATTGTTGTACATCTAAAAATAAAGCTTTCTTTAATGTCTTTCGAGAGGAAAATAAACACTTTGTTACTGAATATCCCTACCATTCTATCAGTTCCGAAACAGAAAAGAGCATACTAAGCCATCGCAACTGCGTTGTTATAAAAAATCAACAAGAGTATAAAACCAATCAAGAGGTAACAACTCCAACCAATCGTATCATTACATCTATGCTTAGCAAAGAACGGTTTTTGTTCTTGCTACGCTATGGCTTTGCCTATGTAGAACGTAAAGTTGAACTCGAAGATGGTACAATGGGCACAACTCTTCAAAAGCATGTTATGCGATATCAACAAATGTTTGCATCTTATGCTATCAAAAAAACTCTGAAGAAAAACATTAAAAGTGGAATTATTTGGCACACACAAGGAAGCGGGAAAACGGCTCTTGCCTATTACAACATAAAGATTCTGACTGACTTCTTTGCTCAACGTAATATTGTAGCCAAGTTCTATTTTATTGTTGACCGCATCGACTTGATGGAACAATCTACAGACGAATTCGCTGCACGAGGACTCGTTGTTCGCAATGCCAAGAGCAGAGATGAGCTGATGAAAGATATTACCAGTCGCTCTATCACACATAATAACGAGGGAAAACTCGAAATTATGGTTGTTAACATTCAAAAGTTTAAGGAAGATAAGACGACTGTAAAAGTAGAAGATTCTTATAATACACAGCTACAACGTATATTCTTTATAGATGAAGCACATCGAGGATACAATCCTCAAGGTAGCTTTCTTGCCAACCTATTAGAAGCTGATAAAAATGCAGTAAAGATAGCATTAACAGGAACACCTCTACTTAAAGAAGAAAGAGAGTCGTGGAGAATCTTTGGAGATTACATCCACAAGTATTACTACGACAAATCTATTGCCGACGGATATACTTGTAAATTGATGCGTGAACCCATTGAAACTGTTTATAAAGAAAAGATAGAAGATATCCTGGACCAATTGGCTGGTAGTGTTGAGGTAAAGAAAAGTGACATTAATCGCAATCAAATTATAGAACATCCCAGCTACTTAAATGCATTACTCGACTATATCATTGCAGACTTTAGACGATTTCGCAAAGAGCAAGATGATAATTCTGTTGGTGCAATGATCGTCTGCAAAACCAACCCGCAGGCAAGAGTATTATATCGTTTGTGGCAAGAACGATTTGGATATGCTAAGGATATTTCTCTTCAACAAAAAGAAATAAATGGCCTAATAGCAGAACCTATGCTCGTACACAGTAGCTATAAACCGCTGACAGCATCTCTAATTCTGCACGACGAGGGTGACAAACTTGAGCGCAAAGAATATATAGAGGGCTTTAAAAAGCTTCAGGAAGTGGACGTTCTGATTGTTAATCAAATGCTTCTAACAGGCTTCGATGCACCACGTCTAAAGAAACTTTATCTTGGTCGATCACTTGATGGACACGACTTACTACAGGCTCTCACAAGAGTAAATCGTCCATATCGTGATTTTAGATATGGTTATGTAGTAGACTTTGTAAACATTAAGGAGAATTTCGATACCACTAACGACAGATACTTGAGAGAATTAAGTCGCACAGAAAGCGATGAAAATACTGAACAGAAAAAGAGTATTGCTAATCAAGTAATGGTTAGTGAAGAGGAAATAGAGGAAAAAAGCAGACAAGTAAAGAGTCTACTCTTCAACTTCACGACCAATAATATGGAGGAATTCCGCAAAGAAATAGATGAGATAGACAACAAAGATATATTGTATGAATTAAGAACTACACTTTCAGAAGCCAAAGCTATGATCAATAGAGTACGTTCTTTTGGAGAGGAAGATCTCAAAGAAAAATTGACATCATTATCTTTCGGGGGTATACCTACACTTTTATCAGAAGTTAATCATCGCATAGAACGTTTAAATCTGCTTGAAAACACCGAACATAAAGCAGATGTGTCTGGCATTATTAATGTAGCATTGTCTGAATTAGAGTTTGAGTTTCAAAAAGGTATTCCTGAGGAACTCCGCATTATTGTCAATGATTTGCGAGAACGTTGTGAGCGTGTACAGGCTGAATTTGAGGCTAATTTTGATGTGCGTGAAGAAAAATATGTGATACTTGCAAATGAATTTAGAGAGTATTTCAGAAAGAAAGGATTTATACCTGAAAGCACAGCAGAGGCAAAAGCAAGCATTCAATATATGGAAGAGGTGATGAAAAAAATACGTGAGATAAACCGTCGCAACAATGTTCTAAAGCATAAATATAACGAAGATGAACGGTTTGTACGTATTCACAAACGAATTGAGGAGCAAAACCGCCAAAACCCTCGTCCTATTATATCATCACACGAATATAAAATTGCTGAAACTCTGGCAGAAATGAAGGCTGAGATTGACAAAACGATCTTTCTCAACATCAATATTCTCGAAAACGAACCTGCTTTTCAACAAGAAGTATTATCCATTATCGGGCAAAAGCTGTTATCATTAAATATAACAGCAAATCTTGGAGAGCGAAAGTATATTAATAATCTTATCACAACAGAATATTTACAACAATATAACAAGACATATTAGAAATGAGTAAAATCAACATATCTGAGGCTACTATTGCCCTCATAGATTCACTAAAGGGTACAACAGGAGCCTTTGGTCTTGCAGGAACAGGAAGCGAATACAAAATTGTCACAGAGATGTTTTTGTATAAGTTCTTTAATGATAAGTTCGGATATGAAGCCAAACGTGACCCTCAGTATGGCAAACGCCTGTCTAATGCTGAGAAATGGGATGCCGAATACGACACCTTTACCGAAGAAGAAGTAGAAGATCTCTTTAGTTATCTCCCCGCTTCTGTACCTCGACTAAAGCCAGAACACACATTATCTCATCTATATAATGCTGCTACAAAAGGAGATTTCTCAACATTACTTGATAGCACATTGGTAGACATCGCATTGCTTAATGCTAATACTTTCTCTGTAACAACATCTGGAAAGAGTAAGGTCAATATCTTTTTTCCATTGACAACCTTTATTACAGATACTCAAAAGCGTGACGATTTTGCAAAATCGCTCATGAACAACGTTGCATCTTTTAACTTTGAGAATGTATTTACAGAAAAATACGATTTCTTCTCGAGCATCTTTGAATATCTCCTAAAAGGATTTAACAATGCAGGTGGAGGCAAATATGCCGAATACTACACCCCACATGCTATTGCACAAGTAATGGCTCGTTTATTAGTTGGAGACAATACAGATCTTCGTGGCATCACTTGTTACGACCCTTCTGCTGGAACAGGAACATTGCTAATGGCACTTGCACATCAAATTGGAGAAGAACGATGTTCGATTTTCTCACAAGATATTTCTGAGAAATCATCAGAAATGTTACGCCTTAATTTAATTCTAAACAATTTATCGACATCGCTTCCCAATGTAATACAAGGTAATACCCTAACAGAACCATCGCACAAGGAAAGCAATGGCGTTTTACGCAAGTTTGATTTCATCGTTAGCAATCCCCCTTTCAAACTCGATTTCCCTGAATATCGAGACACACTAGCAGCAGATAGTATTAGATTTTGGGCGGGCGTACCCAACAAAGCAAAGACAGTAGACCCCAATAAACCCAAGATGGCCATCTATACCTGCTTCATTCAACACGTTCTTAATTCTTTAAAGCCAACAGGAAAAGCTGCAATCGTTATCCCTACAGGCTTCATTACAGCTAAAAGCGGTGTCGAGAAACGTATCTTACAGCGCATTGTAGATGAGAAATGGGTGTATGGAGTTGTTTCAATGCCTAGTAATGTATTTGCAACTACAGGAACTAACGTGTCGGTTGTGTTCTTCGACAAGTCGGCAAAATCAGATAAAGTGATTTTGATTGATGCGAGTAAGCTAGGAGAAGAATATAAAGAAGGTAACAACCAAAAGCGTAGATTACGTGATTTCGAAATCGACCAAATCGTCAATACATTCCAAAATAAAGAAAGTGTAGACGACTTTTCAGTGGCAGTTACATACGATGAGATCAAAGAAAAAGGTTATTCTCTTTCTGCAGGTCAGTATTTCGACATCAAAATTGATTATGTAGATATCACAGAAGAGGAATTTAATGCTCGCATGTCTAACTTCCGTCAAACACTTTCCGAGCAGTTTGAAGAGAGTCATAAACTTGAAAAGGAAATCATGCGTCAGCTCGATAGCTTGAAATTTAACGAGAACATAAAATAAGAAAATGATAACAAAGGAAGAAGTACTTCAGCTTTTGAAGAGCACAGAGACCTACAGAATAGAACGTACAGCCTCTACAAGCGACATGGATAAGTTCCAAGAAGCCATTTGTGCGTTTTCAAATGACTTACCAAGTTCACGAAAAAACGGCTATCTTATTTTGGGAGCTCATGATAATGGAAGCCTATCTGGACTAAAGGTTGACGATGCTCTGATGAAAAAAATAGCAGGAATTCGCTCTGATGGCAATATTCTACCACTCCCAATGATGTCGGTAGAGAGGTTTGAATTTGAAGAAGGCGATCTACTTGTTGTAGAGGTATATCCCGCTTTGGTTCCACCTGTACGCTATCGTGGTCGCACCTTTATTCGTATGGGCCCTCGAAGAGATATTGCTACCGAGTCAGAAGAAAGACTACTCTTAGAAAAAAGGGCATCTTACATGGCAACTTTCGATGCAACACCTTGCTTTGGAGCATCATTAAAGGATATTGATACTCAATTTATAGAGCATCAATATCTCCCATACATTATAGATGCTGATATTCTAGCAACAGATAAACGACCCTTAAAAGAACAATTGGCAGCAATACACCTTTATGATATTGATAACGATTGCCCAACAAATGCCGCCATTATCCTATTCGGACTAAATGCTTCTTTCTTCTTACACGGTTGTTATGTTCAATATGTACACTTTGCAGGAGAAGACAAAGGTAGCGAAATACTTAACGAAAGGCAGATAAAAGGAAGCCTTTGCTCTGTATTGCCCAAGCTCGAGAACTTCGTTAAAGATGCTATTGTCACTGCACGACCTATGCCCGTAAGCATGTTGCGTGAGCAGATAGTGTTTAATTATCCAGAATTAGCACTTAGAGAATTGCTTATGAATGCTTGTATGCATCGAGACTATCAATCTAATATGCCCATCAGAATTTACCAATTCAGCAACCGTATTGAGATTCTTAATGCAGGAGGATTATATGGACAAGCTCGTCCTGAGAACTTTCCTACAGTCAATGACTATCGTAATCCTATCATAGCAGAAGCTATGCGTGGAATGAAATACGTTAATATGTTCAACAGAGGCATTCAACGTGTTAAAAATATGTTGAAAGAAAACGGGAATCCAGAACCTAACTTCAACGTAAATAAAATAACAGCCTTTGAAGTAACCATCCAACCATCTTTATCACTTAACTTAGTCACAGATGGAGATAAAGTGACTAAGTCAGCAACTAAGTCAACAGAGATGATGAATGAGGTCATAGCTTTCTGCGAACAGCCCCGAAGCTTCACTGAAATTATGGAACATTTGGGACTAAAACACCGCAGTAATACTAAGAATCGCTACATAGATCCATTAATAGAAGGAGGATTTCTGGAGATGACAATACCAGAGAAACCCAATAGTAGAAATCAAAAATATGTAAGAGCTTTATCTTAGTCACTTATCTTAGTCGCTAAGAAATGACTAAGTTATTTTGTGAACAACCATTCACTAAATAATAAAACTGTTACAAGATAGTAATAGATAAAATCACAATGAAGAAATATAAACTTGGAGATTGCCTTTCAATGATAAAAAATGGTGCAATAATCAAACAAGCAAAAGGCGCAAAAGGTTATCCCATTACACGTATAGAAACATTATCTAATAATTTTTTTAATCGAGATAGGCTTGGATATGCTGATATCTTTGATATCACTCCCTATAAAGATTACATATTAGAGAGTGGTGATTTAATAATGTCCCATATAAATAGTCGGCAATTCTTAGGAAGAACTGTTTTATATAATAAATTAAAAGATGAAATAATCATCCATGGTATGAATGTTCTTCGAATAAAGACTTGCCCTGAACTCTTAGATCCTATTTATGCTTACTACTTATTCAAAACAGAATATTTCAGAAAGAACATTGATAACATACGTAAAGATGCAATAAATCAATCGAGTATTTCTATTTCTGACATCAACAATATCATACTTGAACTTCCTGTAATCTCTCTACAAAAAAGCACCGTTTCTATTTTGTCCTCTATTGATAGAAAGATTGAACTCAATCGTTCAATAAATCATAATTTACGTGCGAGGCGAGAGCAGAGGAGAATTGTATTCTCACTATGCCGAGCCGATGCCGTAAATGGCGACGTTAGTCGCAATTTTGAGGTGATGCTTGTCCGTTCATTAGAAGAGGAAGAAGCTCGTTACGCTGCTTAATCAAAGTTATATTGGAAAAGATATTCTCTTTTCTTTGTTTGAATAACGGACTTATAACTTCTGTAAAAGCATTGACAATATTACTTTCTGGAATTATAATGGGAAGTTCCTTCAAGTATTTGAAGTGTCTTGAGTAACCAGGATTCGGAATTTGCAAGGACGATATAACCATATACAGGTAGTACTGACTCACATTAGGGTTGTTAGAATAAAGAATTTGTGTTCCGTCTGCACCTCTTGCAAATACAAAGTCAAGTAGTTTTACCTTTGTGGAATGGTCTCCAAAAAGAACTGCAGGGATCCTTGTTAGTAAGTTGTCATCTTCATTAGTGAACCCAACAATATAAGTATCACCTTGGTCTACAATGGGATTTTTACCTTCCTTTAGATATTCTTTGGTCTCATACCTTTTGGTTGTAGGATACTTGTCCAATATGTTGCCTATAGCATCTATTCTCCACCCCTCTGGTATTTCTCTCTTTAGCTTCTTATTCCATACCATTTTACCTCCACTACTTTTGTATGGCTTGCCGTTTTCATCAGGAAAGTCGAACTGCATAAACCAATAGTCGTAGAGTTGCTTTGCCATTGCCTCTAAATTATGATTTATAGAACGATTGATAATTATTTTATCTTCAAATGTTTTTAAGCTGTTAGCTATAGCTATTTGTTTTTCAATTGGATATGGTTCAATCTCAATAGTAGAAAGAGCTATATCTAATTGGAGGTTTTTTATTCCTGAAGTTTTTCCCTCAAAATTAAAAAACACACCATGATTATATAGATACTGCCAATATTGATAAATAAAATATGAATTCCATCCGTTCTTTACTCTAAAAGCAACACAGAAATTAGAGCAAACTACATTCACAGATTTAGCTAGTAATTCTTTAGAAATATACACAGCACGTCCTGTTGATTGGGTAGGACTTCCACCAGATTTCTCAATAACAATATCTCCAACTTGAAGCAATTTCTTTTGAAATGAGCGTTCAGAGATATAACGAAGAGGAATATTTCCAAACTCATTGTTACTTATAGGTACAATATCTGCCCCTCTCACACAAGAAACAGCATGAGGAGCTTCACTAGTTAGGGATTCATTTCCCCAATCGCCAGATATAAAAACATCAACAATCTCCGATAACTTCATATTTATTTCTTTTGTTTGCAAAGATACAGCACCTGAAATTAAAAGACGAAGAAATCAAAGATTAAATAGTTATTATCAGCCTATATACTTGCGGTGTGCCATCTTTACATTTGTTTGATTAACCATAGCATAATGCAATGTAGTGTCTATTTTGACATGTCCCAATAGTCGTTGCACTTGTTCAATTGGCATTCCTTTGTCTATTGCCATTGTTGCTAACGTCCTACGAAATTTATGTGGGTGAATTTTACTTAGTCCTACCCGCTTACCTAGTTGCCTTAAACGTTTCTCCACACCTCCTATTGAAAGTCTATTATAAGGCAAAGACAAAGAAACAAATAGGGCAGGATTATTATCCTTTCTACTTTCGAGATACCTTTTAAGGTGTATTTTTGTTCGTGCATTGAAATATACTTCCCGTTCTTTGTTACCCTTACCAAAGACAATACATTGGCGTTCATGAAAATCTATATCCCCACAATTTATCTTTACTAACTCTCCTACACGCATACCCGTAGAGGCTAATAAATCAATCATCGCCAAATCTCTTATTTCATGACAAGCATCACGTAGCGTTTCCATGTGTTCATCGCTTATAACCTCTTTTACAAGGCTTTCTGTTCGCACCTTATGAATACGACGAACAGGACTCTTAGCAATATAATCTTCATCCTCTAACCATGCAAAGAAACTAGAAAAAATACGTCTTAGATTATCTATCGTTACTCTACTTGATCCTCGTTCCTCTTGATAGCGAGCAAGATACGAACGAATATCATTTGTTCCGAGAGTATCTATCCGCTTCTGTTCGCTACTTAACAACGCTTCTATCGACGACTGATAATAACATAAGGTTTTATCAGAACAGCCCTCAATCTTTTTTGCAGAGATAAAGGCTTGCAACAATTCTCCGTTGGCTTGCTCTCGTTGTCGTTCATCACTTTCAACTGGCATTATCACCACTTGTTCAAAAGCAGAATCTAATACCGTTCGTAATCTAACTTGTTGCTCTGCATCTAAACTTTCAACCATACCCAAAAGGATATTCTCTGTAACTGTCTCTTTCATCTAATTCATATTTAGTGTTGTTCCTATAATAATGAAAAGTTCAGAGAACAGAGAAAGAATAAATCATAATTTACGTGCAAGGCGAGAGCAGAGGAGAATTGTATTCTCACTATGCCGAGCCGATGCCGTAAATGGCGACGTTAGTCGCAATTTTGAGGCGATGCCTGTCCGTTCATCAGTAAGGGAAGGAGTGAGTCACGTAGCTTAGTGAGTTGCTTAATTTCTATTAGATTATTTTTTATTTTTTGCAATGAAGGGCTAACAAGTTTGCAAAATGCTGTAATTATTTCATTATTTGCAATACATAAGAGTGATTTTTCAATATCAGATATAGTAATAGACTTAAAAACAGAACCGCTTCCTTTTATTTTTAGACATTCTATTAATTGAAATGTTAAAAAATAAAGATATTGATATTCATCTTTTTTTGATAAAAGAGCATAACATGATTGATTCATTGCCATAGGAGAACCCACAATAACAAGCTTTCCGATAGATCCTCTTGCTGTTATGAATATGGTCCCTTCATCAAATAAAGAAGAAGCACAATGTTCTAATCCTTCTTGTGTAATGTGGTCAGCTGTTTCTATTTGGAAAATATTACCATTACAATCTGTTGGACTAAAAAATGGAATAATCCCATTTTTCCAATATCTAAAAACAGTTTTGCTTGGGGTTCCCCCGCTAAGTATATGAGCTATTTTACAAATATTGTCAACCTCCCACCCCTCCGGTATTTCTCTCTTTAGCTTCTTATTCCATATCATTTTACCTCCACTGCTTTTGTATGGCTTTCCGTTCTCATCGGGGAAATCGAACTGAAGAAACCAATAGTCGTAGAGTTGCTTTGCCATTGCCTCTAAATTATGATTTATCATATTAAACCTATTTAGCCCTTATAGAGAGAAGTGAGACAGAGTCATCAAATTGCTAGACCATAGAGATATAACAAAAAGCTTATCCAATTAGCGCACGAAAGCAACGCTATTATATACAAAAAGCAACGCCCTTGCCCTGCAATAGCGTTGCTTTTCTTTTGCACTCTCACAAGCCTTATAAATAAAGGGGTGAGGCGTTATCGTGAAACTTTCTCTTAGTTGCCTTGGGAAATAATTTTATTCGCCTGCAACACAGCTTTATTTCGCTCTGAAAATAAATATTGATGGTCTCTGATAAAGAACCTACTCATCCTAAAATAAAACTCCGCCCTCCATCGTATGGAGTCGTCGTCCATCGTATGGAGCGTTTTATTATTATTCTTTATCGTCGCTTAACGTAAAGTCGAGTTGCTTTCTTTCGAGGTTAGCACGTGCCACCTTAATTCTAAGCGCATCGCCCAAACGATAGGTGTGGTGCTTTCTTCGGCCTACAAGACAGTAGTTTCGCTCGTCGAAGTCGTAGTAGTCGTCGTCTAAATCACGCATAGGAATCATACCCTCGCAGTGGTTTTCGTCGATTTCACAATAGATTCCGTACGACGTAATACCGCTAATATGAGCGTCGAAACATTCGCCTAAGTGCTCATTCATAAACTCAACCATCTTGTATTTGATAGAGTCTCGCTCGGCATTCTGTGCCACTAACTCCATTTCAGAGCAGTGTTCGCACAACTCTTCATAGTGATCTTTGTTGCCACTACGGCCTCCTTGGGCATAATGGGTGAGCAAACGATGCACCATTGTGTCGGGATATCGACGGATAGGACTGGTGAAATGGGTGTAATATTCAAACGCCAAACCGAAGTGTCCGATGTTATGTACCGAATATTTCGCCTTCATCATCGCTCTGAGGGCAATAGTTTGAATGAGCTTTTGATTAGCACTCTCGCTCGACTTGTCCATCAACTGGTTCAACGAACGAGCCACTTCGCCCTTCGTTCCGTCGGTCTTTAGCTTGTAACCAAACTTCGTTACAAACTCTCTTAGGGTCTCTAACTTCAACGGATCGGGGTTATCATGGATACGATAGGGCAGGGTTTTCGCCTTCTTTCCTTTCTTTACACGACCAATATCCTCTGCCACTGTGCGGTTAGCAAGGAGCATAAACTCTTCGATTAGCTTGTTAGCGTCTTTCGACATCTTGAAATAAGCACGTGTTGGACGTCCTTTTTCGTCGATATCAAAGTGCAGTTCTTCTCTATCAAACTTCACTGCGCCATTGTTAAAGCGTGCTTTTCGAAGCTGTTTAGCCAAGGTGTCGAGCATAATCAACAAGTAGGCGTTCTCGCCCTTGTAGTCTTTTGGATCTCGTTTAGGTGCTGGTTCGCCCGTTCCATCAACCACTCCGTTGTCTTCAAGAATGGCTTGCACCTCTTCATAGGCGTATCTTCGGTTACTTTTAATCACGGTATGCACCACACGATGGTTCTTAATGTTCGCCAATTCGTCCATCTCAAAGATCACGCTATATGCCAATTTCTCTTCATCGGGACGCAAAGAGCAGATAAAGTTGCACAAACGTTCGGGCAACATCGGTATGGTTCGGTCTACCAAATAAATCGAAGTGGCACGCTTTTGCGCCTCCTTGTCGATGATAGAGCCTTCTTTTACATAGTGAGACACGTCTGCAATGTGCACACCCACTTGCCAATTGCCGTTGGGAAGTTGCACGATAGAGAGCGCATCGTCGAAGTCTTTGGCGTCTTTAGGGTCGATGGTGCAAGTGAATACCTCACGGAAATCCTCACGCTTACTAATCTCTTCGGGCGTAATCTCAGCCGATATGCGTTCTGCAGCCTGCTCAACTGCCTTGGGATACTTATAAGGTAAGCCGTATTGAGCAAGTATTGTGTTCATTTCTACATCGTTATCGCCACTCACTCCCAATACATCTACTACCTCACCGATGATGTTTTTCGATTCTTTTCCAGGGAACTGAATGATCTTTACCACCGCTTTATCGCCATCTTTACCGCCTTTTAGCTTGCGTTTAGGAATGACAATGTCGTGCGCAAAGATGTTGCTTTCGGTAGAAAGGAAAGCCAAGTCGTGTTCAACTCTTAGCGTTCCCACGAACGTATCCTTATCATGTGAAAGTATTTCAACCACCACTGCTTCTCTCATGTGGTGCTCTCTGCGAGCCAATAGGGTAGCCTTCACCCTGTCGCCGTTAAGTGCAAACATCGAATTTCGTTCGGCAACGAAGATCGATAGGTCGCTATTATCGGGAATAAAGACATTCTTTCCGTTGTTTTTTCGAACGAAACGCCCCTCTTGAACCTGTGTGTCTACATTCAAACGATAGGCGTTATCGGCTACAGGAGTTAAGAAATCTTCCCACGCCAACTCTTCCATTAAATCAATGGCGAGCATCTTTAAGGGGTGAGTATCGAGCTTTAAGTTCTTGAATATTTCTTTAAACGAGTAGCTTTTGTTGGGGTGTGAGCGGAAGAACTCTTCGAGTTTCTCTACCATTTTATTGGCAGACATTCTCTTTCCGCCTTTCTTTTTTTTCGACATAACTAATGTTTAAGAGGTTGATAATATTATCTTTTAAAGAGATGCGCAGTGTTGTTGCGCATGGGGGTTAGGCCTTTTCGATGGCTTCAACTAAGCGTTGAGCGTGCAAAAGTGCCTTCTCTTCAAGTTGTTTTGCTTGTGCTTCGTCGCTACGTAGAGCGTAAGAAACACCTGTTGTATAAATAAATGGCTCGAGAGTCATGCCCACAAAGCCTGCAGTTGAACGGCTAACGGGTAGCAATAGGTCTTCGAGTGTGTAGCCAAGTCCGCCTTCTCGTGAGTAAACTTCACCTGGTGCGCCCACTGTGAACGACACAATTAGCTTCTTTCCTTTGAGCTTATCGCCATTGCTTCCGTGCGAAAAGCCGTGCAAGAACACTTCTTCTTCCCAGCGTTGAAGGATAGATGGCTTAGCAAACCAATACAAAGGGAATTGAAAAACGATGATATCTGCCTCTAAAGCCTTTGCTTGTTCGGCTGCAACATCAATTTTAAAGTCGGGATAAAGTTCGCATAACAAGTCGATTTCTACCTGTGGAAGGGCTTGTTTTACTTGCTTTAATATGAGTGAATTCACCACAGAATCGTGTTGAATGTTAGAGTGTCCTGAAATAATTAATACTTTTTTCATTTATATTTCCTTTCGTCTTGTTGTTCTTTTTGTTGTTAATTATGTTTTTGTCTCATTGTCCTTTTCTACAAAGTTACAATATTTTTCTTGGTTTAAACCATGCTTTGCCATGTTTTTTCGTGCTTTTTTCACTCTTTCACCTTTGTCTTTTCGCTGATAAGAGCAGACCTTGTGCCATGCAAAAAGACAACCCCAAAAGCGGAGTTGTCTTGCATTGCGAATGAATTTTGGATAATGAAACAGAGCAAAACATGCCCTGTTGGTATGTCGTTTATTTGCTTGTTACTTCAAAATAGCTGTTGTTCGAGTCGCTAACGAGCTTCTTATAGCTGAAAGGCAGGGTGAGTTGCAAGAGCTTCAACGTGCCTTCTATGTCTTGCTTAGGCGCAATTTCGCCCGAATAGGTGCTGTTTCTGTGGCGCAAAGCCTTCACTTTGATGTCGATGCCATAGATCTTTTCGAGGGTAGCCATGATGTTACTGATGGTCGACTGCTTAAAAGATAGCACTTTATGGTGCCACAACTGGTCGTTGGTTGCAGGTATCTCGTCGATTGAAATCTCTCCATCTTGATCGTTGGCAATGGCTCTTTGACCTGGAAGAAGTATCACTCTGTCGTTCGAAATGTTGTTATTCACCTCCACAGAACCCTTTATTAGGCTCACAATATACTCGTGTTTGGCTGGGCTATTCGATGCATAAAACACCGTACCAAGCACCCTAATGTCTTGGTCTTCGTTGTGAACTATGAATGGAAGATGAGGCTTTCGCACTACATTGAAATAGCCTTCGCCTTTCAAGCGCACCTCTCTGGCAATGTTTGTGAATTCTTTTGGATAGCTCAACTCGCTGTTGTTGTTGAGCCAAACACTTGTTCCATCGGGCAAAATCACATTCTTCACGTCGTTAGCATTGGTGCAAACGCTCACCATTTCGGGCTCGTTTACAGCTCTATTATTCCACCACTGCCAACCAAGAGCAGTGCCAAAAAGACTTAAAAAGAAGATAATGGAAGCGGCAATGTGTCTGCTTTGCCACCAAGGACGGCGCATCTCTATTTCAATAGATTCGCCATTGATGCGTTCTTGCAATCGTCTGAAAGCCAAATCGACGTCGTCTTCTGAGATAGTTGTTGCCTTTGCCATCATGTAAACGTGGTAAAGTTCTGCATGATGGTTAAATTCTTGAGGTTCGTTTTCTGCCCAGTTGTTCAACTCTAAAATTTCTTTTTCAGAGCATTGGTTAGTGATAAAATGAACAATTCGATGTTCCATAAGAATCAAAGGTTAAATGTAATTGCCTATTTTTATAACAATCTACAAAATAAAACCACTGAAACAAAAATGCTGTTTTAGCTTTTTTAAGCACGAAAAAACATACTTTTTATGTGCAATATCATTTTATGCGCAATATAAGTTCCTGATTTTGTTGTCGTTATCTGCATCATATTACCTACTTTTTTCATGCTCTTTGCGCCTTCATAACAGCCCTAATGCCTCCTAAAAAGACCCTTAACGGCTCCTTATTCTGCCGTATCAACAACAAAAAAAGGACACCTTTAAAGCGTCCTTTCTTATTCTTTATAGATGAATTCTATTCGTTGTTCACAAATTTAATGCGTTTGTTGCAATCATCAATCTTAGCTTTCACCTTAGCAATTTTCTTCTCCATCTTAACTAAAGTCTTTTGACTCTTTGCCAATTTCTTGTTAATTGCCTTGGTTTCTTTCAATCTTTTAATGGTACTCTTTGCATCTTTCACAGTGCTTGATGGGTTGTTTGTGTTGAATTCAGCTGTTGCCACGTTGGCTTCTAAATTGATTTCGCTTGCTTTCTTTGAGAGTTCTACATTGTTTGCCTTTTCTTTTTCATAAGCTAACTGCATCTTATTGAGCTCAGTTGTTAGCTTAAGCACTTTCTGTCTTTCCTTTAATACATCAATTCTTTCTTTGTTTTGCGCAAAACCTGCAATCACAGATAATGCCATTATCATCACTAAAAATAATCTTTTCATACTTAAATCATTTATAATCATTATTCGGTGCAAATATACAAGAATACTTATTATTTTCCAAAAAACAATCAAAAAAAATGATATAACACCCCTATAATCAACCAGGTAGAGGCGAATAAATACGAAGAATTAACAAGAAAAGACCCCAATAAACCGCCATACTACTACCATCATCAAAGGAATGAATATTTAGAATACCTGCAATTGCTGAAGATAGAGCGCAAAACAAAGGTAGAAAAGCATTACTTTCTTTTACGCAAATACATCTTTATTAAGAGAAAGATTGTATATTTGCAGTGTAAATTAATCGTTTTTATGGATAACATCACAAAACAACTACGTTTTGTGTGCTTATATATTGCCTTATTTTTGTGCATCGGTGGTATCAAAGCACAGCAACAACTCGATCCTAAGCGCACTAACATTGCGCTTCCAATCACTAAAACTTACAACGATTCTACAAAGGTTCACCTTTTCAATTTGGGTATTTTCAACAACATCAACCTGTTGAAAGGCGTTCAAATAGGCGTGATACATGCCGATGTTCATCAAGACATGAAGGGACTAAACATTGGCGGTTTGGTGTCGTTAGTGCGACAAGACGCTAAGGGAATGACCTTTGGTGGCTTGCTCAATGCCGTTGGAAACGACATGAAAGGCTTGCAACTATCGCCCGTATCCAATGTGGCTGGACGAGCAAGGGGCGTTCAATTGTCGGGAATGTCGAACATTTCGCTCAACCCTTTGCGTGGACTTCAATTGTCTGCATTCACCAATATCAGCTCAGGAGTAGACAAAGGAGCACAGATTTCGGCTCTTGTTAACGTGGCATCGCACACCGTTAAGGGCTTTCAGCTAAGTGCTTACAACTATGCCGACACGCTTTCGGGAGCGCAAGTGGGTTTAATCAACGTAACACAAGGCAACCAAAAGGGTTGGCAAGTGGGTTTAATGAATATCAGTCAAGACTCTACTCGTCGCAAGATTGGCCTCATCAACATCAGTCCTACAACGAAAATAGACTTCCTTTTATACGCTGGTAACGCCTCATTGCTCAACGCTGCCATGCGTTTTCGCAATAAAAACACTTATAGCATCGTAGGACTTGGAACACCTTATTTGGGCTTTGACAAGGACTTTAGCGGTGCTTTGTATTACAGAATAGGTCGATATGCCTCGCTATCGCCCCGCCTAACGCTCAGTGCCGACGTGGGATTCTATCATATCGAGACTTTTAAAAAGGAGCAACCACTTGTTCCTGCTCGTCTGTTCTCACTACAAACAAAGGTGAATCTCGACTATCAATTCACCAAACAGCTCGGTGCTTTCGTGTCATTAGGCTACGGACACACCCGCTACTACAAGCGCAACACGCTCTATAAAAACCAGTTTATTGGCGAAATAGGATTGAGTCTGTCTTACAACCGCAACAACCACGCCGACCACAAAGAGCTTAATTTGTTAGAAGATATATTAACCGACAGCACCAATAACGATATTTATGCCCTCCCACCTGTTAAGCGTCCGTGGGTAGCGGCAGCGCAAACGGCTATTATCAACGTAGGTGTTTTCAGCTGGAACCGCTTCCATAAGCATGCCGATTATAGCTATATCACCCTCAACTCGGTGTGGAAAAACTTGCGTTCGTTGCCTGTTTGGGACAACGACCCCTTTAAGACCAACCTCTACATGCACCCTTATCACGGCAATACCTATTTCAATGCTGCCCGAAGCAATGGTATGTCGTTCTGGCAATCTTATCCTTATGCCCTTGGTGGTAGCTTGATGTGGGAATATTTTGGCGAAAACGAGCCTCCAGCTCTTAACGACTTGATCGCCACTTCGATGGGTGGAACCTGCTTAGGTGAGGTGACTTATCGCATATCGAACATTCTTTTGAACGACAAGTCGAGAGGTTTCCGTCGTGTTTTGCGTGAGGCTGGAGCCTTTATTATCAACCCTGTGCGTGGAGTGAACCGCCTTGTGCGTGGCGAAAGCTGGCAAGTGAAACAAAAGAACTATCTATATCACGACATCAACCGCTTTCCTTTGAATTTCAGAGTTACTGTTGGTAACCGCTATCTTGCCGACGACAACGCTCTGTTTAGAGGCGAACACAACCCCTATGTCAATTTCTTCTTTGAATATGGCGACATCTTTAACGACAAAGAGAATAAGCCTTTCGACTATTTCACTGCCGATGTTACAATGGGCTTCTCGAGCAATCAACCTCGAATGAGTGGCGTTCACCTGCTCGGTCGCTTGTGGACTGCCCCTGTGGTGATGGGTAAAAAGATCGAAACGGAGTTCGGAGTGTATCAGCATTTCAACTACTACGACAGCTCTCCAGTGAAAGATGGCAGTAATATTACGCCTTACTTAATTTCGGAAGCCGTGGGTGTTGGACCTGGTATTGTGTATCGAATTAAGAACAAGGGCAACCTTTCACGTCTGGAACAGCATATTTATTCGAGTCTTATCCTACTTGGTGGAACCAAAAGCGACTACTATAATCAAGTGGCTCCTCGTGACTATAACATGGGAATGGGCTATAGCATCAAGGTAAGAACTATTCTCGATTTCCCTCGTTTGGTGCGCTTTGCATTGAAAACCGACTTTTATCACATCTTCACTCTCAAGGGATATGAAGACAAAGACTTAACGGGCTTGAACCAATTGCATTTTAATGTGCAGGGCGATCGCAGTCATGCTGCCCTCTTAGTGGTGTCGCCTATGTTCTCATTCAAGCTCAAAGGCCCTGTTAGCGCCAACCTTTCTGGCTCGTTCTATCATCGTTACACCCGCTATAAATATCACGACAACGTGTGGGTAGGAACCTATGAGGTGAATGCGGGCATTTCTTGTAAGTTATAATAGGAACGCTATTGCCTGCTAAATGCAGTGCCGTTAGATATCAAAAGCATCGCTCTTTGTCGTTAAGAGCGGTGCTTTTATTTTGCCCTCTCTGCTCCCTTTGTTTTAAAGGAACGAGCAAGAGGCGAACGAGAGCAAGACGAAGAAGTGGAAAAGGGCGCACCCACAAGGAGAAATGTTGCCCTCAATGGCTCTTTTCTGCCTCACAAGGGAGCAACAAGAACAGAACAACCAAACTACCAACCGATGCAAAAGAGGGGCGTAGCGAGCAAAGAAAGTTTTTCTTAGGAGAAGAAAAGGAAAAAAAGGGGAGGCGGAAGAGAAGGGAAAGAGGGTAGAAGCGGGTTTGGAAGTGCGTGAAAAAGCTGTTTTAAGAGAGTGAAGACGAGTTTTTAAACGAGGGCGAAAGCACAGCAGGAAGGGCAAAAGAGCATTTTATACTACATCAAGAAGAAATAAAAACAGAGCCAGAAGGAAAGCGAAAAGGAGAGCGGAAGCGGAGCAAAGTGAGGGAGAGAGGTGAGAGAAGAGGACGAAAGAAAGGGGCAAGGCAAGTGAAAAAAGAAAAAGAACAGATGCGCCTTAGGGGCAACACCTGTTCTTTATAGTTTTGTGAAGTGATGTGTTCTTTTCGTTTCAACAAAGCGTTCTACGTCGAAAAGATGTCACACTAACCTCAGCGTGCTTGCCGTTTCTATTGGCTTAGGCGTGCAAACAGCACTGAGGCACTAATAAACAATCGTTTTATTTCTTCACCAATTTAATGGTTTTGTAGGTCTTTCCACCCTTCACAATTTGAAGAATGTAAAGTCCCTTAGCACCTGTTACACTCACGTTAGTCACCTCACCAGCAGCAGTTGTTAGTAAGTTGCTTTGAACGAGCATGCCGTTTGCGTTCAACACATTAAGAGTATAGGTTCCACCTTCAGCAAAACGAAGGTTCACACTCTCTACAAATGGGTTAGGGAAGGCCTCGAAAGCAACACCGCTCTCTACCTCATTAATGCCAGTAGACGATGTAACTTCAACCAAGTTGTCTTTTGTTAGAGTTGTTTCACCCCATTGGTTGCTTAGTGTTAGGGTAGCTCCCACCTTGCCCATGTTGCTATATTGCACGGTAGCAGTTTTGCCTTCAACGGTTGGGTTGTTAGCTCCTTCGAGCTTCCATGTGTAAGTTGTGGTGATGTTCAATGAGCCTTCGATACCAGGATTGCCCACTACTGAGTTGTCGGCAGATTCTTCTTTGTAGAAAGCCTTAGAGGTATCTTCACCTCCACTATTAGCCATTTGCACTAAATGAGCTTTGTGTTCTGCTCCACCTTTACCCAAGTTAGGGAAGATGTTGTCGCCTTCTTTGGTTTCAAAGGTGAAATATCCCATCAAATTAGCAGGAATATTATCTTCTTTAAAGCCCTTCATAGCTTGTTTTACCTCATCATCTGAGAGCGATTTGTTCCATATTTGAACTTCATCAATCACGCCATTGAATCCACTCTTATATACACCACCGCCACCAATAAAGATGTCTGCAGTCTGATAAACTTGTACTTTAGTTCCTCTCATGTCTTCTCTTCTCTTAGAATTGGTAAATGCCACTTGTGCAACCTTACGTCCGTTGAGATACATCTTTTGAATGTTTCCCTCGTCATGGCATACTACAAGGTGGTTCCAAACACCTGGAGTGATGCTATAATCTGTACTAATCATATCGAAGTTAGGATCATCATGTCTTGTCCAACCCATGGTATTGAACGAGATTTCGTTAGCTGGGTGCACCTTCTTTGTATAGTTATCGGTTACTTGTGGGCGTATTTGCACCCAAAGATCACCCCAGTTGTTGTGAGGCCAACCATCTTTAATGGTGTTCTTGCTAATGAGGTTGGTTCCTTGTTTATCGTGAGCCAACTTATTTGCCTTGAACCATAGAGCGTAAGAGTAGTTCTTTCCTACTTGAAGAGCAGCAGGAATTTGAAGCATCTTGGGGTCTTCGATAATCAAACCACGTGATGCATGTCCCTCTCCATCGTTGGTTGTAGCAGTGTAAGTAACGTCTTTTCCGCCTTCAACGCTTGCTTTATCGGCTGTGATGTCGGTAATTTGAGGTGCTGCACCTGTGCTTTGAGGACTCACTTGAATGATACCTCTAATGGTTGTTGCCTTTCCTTTGTTGTCGGTTATAGTGAGGTCGTAAAGTCCTTCCTCGTCTAATTCAAGGTCAAACGCCTTTGCATTTTGTACAACTTTTACGGTTCTCTGTGTCGAAGCTTGCACCACTTTCCACTCTTTTGCATTGGGGTGCAACTCATCTTCAAAGCGAACGTTGAATGTTTCGTTAGCCTTTATAACAGGACGGCTAAGCACTACGTTGTCGTTAGTGTCGTTATAGTCGGCTGTTTGGAAGTCTGTCCATGTTGGTTGCGACTTAGTTACGCCGTCAGGAGCAACGGCACGCACACCGAAACGAACCTTACGATTGGTGATTCCGTTAACAAGTGGAGCGTCAATAACGTATGCTGCCCATGAAGGAGTAGCGGTTAATACTTGCTCTGGCTCGTTTTCTGCTTGATAAAGAATTTCATAATACCAAGTATCTACTTCTTCGTTGTAGGTCTTTGTTTCGCCTGTTTCTTCCTTACTTGCATATCTTAGCTTGAAATCGATGTTCTTTGCTCTACCTCTAATGATGTCAAATTCCTTTATTTCAGGTTGAACTGGGTGGAATTGTGTTTGAGGATTGCGCACTGCAAGCTCACCAATATGAAGGTTATAGTCTTCTGTTGTGCCTTTCACCACAACACCAATCATAGCGATTTGACTGCTTGAAGTGATGCCCAATTGGCTTAATTCAGCTTCAAAAGTGGTCCATTCGCCTTGTTGTGTTGCGTTTGGAATGTCTATTTCCTTATAAGTTGTAAGAGCATTGCTCAACGCAACAAAGAGTTTAGCATGGCTTTCTGTGCCGTTCATCACCTTGTATATAAGCGAAATTTTATCTTTTCCGTCTACAGATAACAAGGTTTTAAAGAGTTTCACACGTGAGAAAGCAGTTTGTCCGTGTAGACTTAAGCAAGAACCTCCAAAGTAAGCGTCGTCGAAAGTGAGGTCGGCTTTCACCAAAGAAGAGTAGTTGCTGGCGTCAACTTGGTCGTTTTCGCCTGTAATCCACCATCTCCAAGTAGGCATAAAGTCTTGTGTTCCGAGGTTATACCACTTGTGATCGAAGGTTACCTTACCCTCGTTGCGGAACGAAAGACCATTACCTAAGTTGAAACGGCTAACGAATGGCATTTCGTTAATGGTTGATTTGGCTGTGAGGAAGGCTGCCAATCCGTGGAATCTAACTAAGTCTGCATTAGCCAGAGATGAGCTATTAGGAACGTTTGGACGATAAGCTGGGTTGCGATTTCCACCACTAAAGATCAATTCTTGTTTCTTTAAGTAAGTGTTTTGTATAGCAATGTCGCTTGTTCCGTTGTCGGTTGAACTCTGATGGATAAGACTTTGAGAGTGAGCTCCCCAAAAACCAATCGACACTTTGCTCTTTAATAGGTCTTTCCAATAACCATTTTTGAGCGCACGACCTTGAATATCGAAGCCAGCATAATAGTCATAGCTACTTCTTCCCAACTCTGCTGCGGTGCGTTCTGTCTTTGCTAAGGTGTTTTCGTCCCAGTTATAGTTAGCAAACATCATATCGGTTACCTCGTGATCCTTCTTTCCAAACATCTTTTTGTTATGGCTTCCGAGTCCTTGGTCAAAGTTTTTGCTACCCGATTCGTTGGTTCCGTCATACCAATATAATTGGAAGTCCCAATCAATCTCTTTGGCTTTCTTATGACATTCTTCAAAGAATTCAATGAGTTGAGACATTACTCCTGAGGTAGTATAGAACTCAGAGTTAACGCCAAGACCATTAATTCCATAGTATTTCATCAACTTTACAAGCTTTTCTGAATTCTTAAAGTGCCAACCATCTGCTGTTTTTTCAGTGATTTTATAAAGCACTTTAGAATTAATATTACGTGTAAACTGATTTAAAACAACGTATTCTGTTTCGGGAATACTCATCAAACAGCCCACTTTAACGCCGTTTTTATGAGCCACATCGCTCACGCCTGCACTTAAACGGAGCCATGGTGCAGTCCAGTTTCCATGAATATCCACATACGACCAAAGGCTAAAATTGTCGCCTTCGAAGCAATATCGGGGTAAACCTTTCCATGTAGAAGTAGGCTCATCGAGTGGAACCCATAGACACATCTTGCGATTTTCGTCTACAGTTGCATCTACTTTGTAATCACCTTCCTTTATTCTTGTGCGAGGTTTTACACGTGAAATAAAGAATTCATCGTCCATTCTTGACACTCCATTCAATTGCTTTCCAGGAGCCCAAGCATCAAAATCTTTGGGTAGATCAGCATATTTCGCATCCTTAATGTCGAGCGGATGGGTTGGAGTTCGCTGTGCAAAGGTTGTTGCGCAGGTTAATAATCCACATGCTAATAGTAAGCTTTTTTTCATAATGAGATTATAAATGTAATTTAGTTTTGATAAAAGTCGTTATCATTAATCATTAAAGTAGTTATCTAAACATATCTTTTTGTGTTATTAGCGTTGTTGCGTTTTCGGTTAAAATCAATGTTGGTTGGTTTTAAAAGGGAAGTAGCAACTATCGTTTTCGCCTTTGTTGATAGTTAGATAAAAAGAAAAATGTTGGTAAGAGCTATTGTTTAGCCCCTACCAACACCTTTTATTGCGCTATTATTTCTTTACTAATTTGATGGTTTTGTAGGTCTTTCCGTTCTTCACGATTTGAAGAATGTAAAGTCCTTTAGCACCTGTTACGCTCACGTTGGTAACTTCTCCAGCAGCAGTTGTTAGCAAGTTGCTTTGAACAAGTACGCCGTTTGCGTTCAACACGTTAAGAGTATAGGTTCCACCTTCAGCAAAACGAAGGTTTACACTCTCTACAAATGGGTTAGGGAATGCCTCGAAAGCAACACCATTTTCAACGCCGTTGATACCTGTAGAAGCTGTTACTTCAACCAATTCAGCCTTAGTTAGGGTTGCTTCTCCCCAGCGATTGCTTAGTGTTAGGGTTGCACCTACCTTGCCAGCGTTGGTATATGTAACGGTTGCAGCTGTGGTATTGACGTTTGGAGTGGTTGCTCCTTCGAGTGTCCATGTGTATGTTGGAGTTACTTCGAGTGTGCCTTCGATACCTGGATAGCCAAGAACATTGTTGTCTGAGTGTTGTGTTTCGTAGCTTGCAGTTGAGGTATTTTCACCACCACTACCAACAAGTTGAACTAAACTACCTGTCTTGTCTGCTCCGCCTTTACCCAAGTTAGGGAAGGTTCCGTCTGCATTCATAGTTTCAAAGGTGAAATATCCTTGCAATTCTGCAGGCACTTCGCTTTCTTTGTAGCCCTTCATTGCACGTTGAACTTCCTCTTCTGTAAGTGGTTTGTTCCATATTTGGATTTCATCTACACTACCATTGAAGCCGCTCTTGTACACACCACCGCCACCAATAAAGATATCTGCAGGTTCTGAAGCCTTAATTTTTCCAGCACCTCTATTCTCTCTTCGAGTAGAAACAGGTTGACGACCAGTAGCCACTTTCTTACCATTTACGAACATTTCGTGTACTCCATTATCGTTATGAGTGATGGCTAAGTGATACCAAACACCTACTGACATTGGGTGATCTTTTGTCATTACAGATGAGTTTGGATCGTCGTGATCTTCCCAACCCATTGTGTTAAACGACACTTCGTTAGCCATATGGTCTCTCCATTGTGGACGAATTTGAACCCAAAGGTCTCCCCAGTTGTTGTGAGGCCAACCGTCTTTGATAGTGTTTTTGCTGATAAGGTTAGTTCCTTGCTTATCGTGTGCAAACTTATCTGCCTTCACCCAAAGAGCATAAGTGTAGCTATTGCCCTTTTGAAGGTCTGCAGGCATCTTGAACATGTTAGGGTCTGAGATGACTAAACCACGAGAAACACGTCCTGAACCTTCTGTTGCGGTTGCAGAATAAGTTACATCTTTGCCAGCTTCAACAGTTGCTTTATCTGCCTTAATATCTGTAATTTGAGGCACTGCACCTGTTTCTACTGGTGTGATTTGCACCTTACCGCAAGTGATATGCACCTTGCCTTCAGAGTCAATAAGGCGAAGATCGTAAGTACCAACTTCGTCTAATGAAGTGGTAATGCTTGTTGCGTTGCTTGTACTATATACCACATTGCCTGTTGCAGAATTGATAAGTTTCCACTCTCTTGCAGGACTTATGAGGTAATCTTCAAATTTTAGAGTGAATGTTTCGTTTGGTTTCACTACAGCTTTGTCGATAACAACATCTGTTTTAGGAGTATTGTATTCAACTTCTTCATAATCTGTCCAGCTTGTTGCACTCTTTGTCTTACCATCAGGAGCAACAGCACGAACACCGAAGTGTACTTTTCTATTACCAATATTAGCAATTGGAGCATCAACAACATAAGCAGCCCATGACGCTGTGGTTGTTAATAGCATCTCTTCTTGACCTTCTTGTTGGTAAAGAATTTCGTAATACCAAGTGTCTACATCTTCGTTATAATACTTATCACCATTAGATTCATCTTTACTTGCATAGCGAAGTTTGAAATCTACTGTGTTATAAAGTCCTCTAATGATTTGTTTTTCTTTAATCATAGGCTGTGCAGGTGTGTGAACCTTTTGTGGGTTGCGCACTGCAAGCTCTCCTATATGAAGGTCATAGTTCTCTGGTGTGCCTTCAACAACGATACCAATCATTGCAATATCTGCACTTGAATTGATGCCTAATTGGCTCAAATTAGCATCGAAAGTTGTCCATTCACCTGCTTTAGGAGCGTTAGGAAGAGCTATTTCTTTATAGTCTGTTACGTTATCTTTAAGACTTACAAAGATTTTAGCCTTACTTTCTGTTCCGTTCATCACCTTGTATGTAAGCGAAATTTTGTCTTTTCCGTCTACAGACAATAAAGTTTTAAAGAGTTTTACACGTGAGAATTCTGTTTTTCCGTGTAGGCTTAAGCATGAACCACCAAAGTAAGCATCGTCGAAAGTGAGGTCAGCTTTAACAAGATCTCTTGTAATATACTCGTTCACTTGATCGTTTCTATCGGTAATCCACCATCTCCAAGTAGGCATAAAGTCTTGAGTGTTGAGGTTATACCACTTGTGGTTGAATGTAACCTTACCCTCGTTGCGGAATGAAAGACCATTACCTAAGTTGAAACGGGTAACGAATGGCATTTCGTTGATAGTTGATTTTGCTGTAACGAAAGCAGCCAAACCATGGAAAGTCTTAAGACTTGCGTTGGCAAGTGTTGAGTTTGTATTGATTTCAGGGTGTGCTGCTGGGTTACGATTACCACCACTAAACATCAATTCTTGCTTGAGCAAGTATGCCTTTTGGATAGCGATATCGCTTGTTCCATCGTCGGTTGCACTCTGATGGATAAGACTTTGAGAGTGAGCACCCCAGAAACCTACAGATATTTTACTATCCTTTAGAGCACTCCAGCTATAATTTTTCAATGCACGACCTTGAATATCGAAGCCTGCATAATAGTCGTAACTGCTTCTTCCAAGTTCATTTGCAGTACGTTCTGATGCAGTTAAGGTTCCACGTCCCCAGTTATAATTAGCAAACATCATATCGGTAACGACGTGATCTTTATCACCGAACATTCTTTCGTTATGTCTGCCAAGACCTGCATCGAATCGAATACTACCTGATTCGTTGGTTCCGTCGTACCAATGTAATTGGAATTCCCAATCAATTTCTTTTGCTTTTTTGTGACAATCTGCAAAGAAGTCGATAAGAGTAGTCATGGTTTCGGGTGTAGAAGTGAACTCAGAATTGACTCCAAGACCATCAATTCCATAATACTTCATCAACTTTACAAGCTTCATTGAGTTTCTAAAGTGGCCTTGACCATCTTTTTCTGTAAGCTTTTTAAGTACAAGTGAGTGGTTTGATGAAGCCCAACGATTAAGCAATATTCTTGCATTCCAGGGAATACTCATCACACATCCTACCTTAACACCATTCTTATGGGCTACGTCTGACAAGCCTGCTGAAACACGCATCCATGGTGCTGTCCAGTTACCATGTATGTCAATGTAAGACCAAAGACTAAAGTTATCGCCCTCGAAGCAATAACGTGGGAGGGCTTTCCACTTAGAAGTGGGGTCGTCGAGGGGTACCCAAATACACATTTTACGATTTGGATCGGCATCAGGAGAAGCCTGATAGTTTAACTCTGAAATTCTTTTACGAGGCTTAACACGTGAGATATAAAACTCGTCGTCCATCTGTGATACTCCTTGAGGTTGTGTTCCTGGAGACCATTGGTCGAAATAGTAAGATAATTGGTCGTAATTTGCATCTTGAATATCCAATGGATGGGTGGGTGTGCGCTGTGCATTTGCGAGCGTACACGACATCAAGGCGCAAGCCAATAAAGTAATTTTATTCATAATCGGTTAATGAATTAAATTGTTAGTAATAATATATATCTTACGACTCTCTACAGCATCACTTTGCTTGTGTTGACCCTTTCTGCAAGGGCTATTGTATTGAATCGTTTATTTTTTTGCAGGGTTAGCTGTGTAAAAGCTGCCTTATTATTGTATAAAATGATAGTAGTTAGATGGTAATAGGGGTGTAGTTTGCTGATAAAAAGATAAAAAATGGAAGCTACCCCTATATATAAATAGGTGTAACTTCCATCTCTTTCTGTATATTATGCTTCAACTACTGCTTCTGATGCACGTCTTTTTCCTTTTTGCTTACCAAGTGTTAGGAAAGCAATAGGTGCTGCAACGAAGATTGATGATAGGGTACCAACGATGACACCGAGACTCATTGCGAATGAGAAACTGCGAATGCTTTCGCCACCTAAGAAGAAGATACACAACAACACAATTAAGGTTGAAGTTGATGTGTTGATGGTTCTGGTTAGGGTTTGGTTGATACTGTCGTTGAACAATGTCTTGAAATCTTGCTTTTGGTGTAGTTGCATGTTCTCACGAATACGGTCGAAGACTACCACCTTGTCGTTGATTGAGTAACCAATAACGGTTAGGATCGCTCCGATGAAGGTTTGGTCGATTTCGAGTGAGAATGGCATCCAACCCCAACATAGGCTATATACGCCTAATACGATGATGGTGTCTACCGCAAGCGCAATAGTTGATCCAATTGAGAACGCCATGTTGCGGAAACGAATGAGAATGTAGACGAAGATTGCGAACAATGCAAGAACAACACTTAGGATGGCTCCGTGGGTGATATCTTTAGCCACTGAAGGTCCTACTTTGGTACTGCTGATGATTGAACCGCCTTCTCTAATATCTGGATTCTTGAATGATTCAACGTTTGGTTGAGATACAAATCCTGCTTTCTTCAATGCCTTGTATAAGATTGTTTCAGCCTCGTCGTCTACAGTTGGACTGTTAGATTCGATCTTATAGTTGGTTGAAATTCTTATAGTTTTGTGGTCTGTACCCAACGCAAGTGCGCTGGTGGTTGTGCCTGGGAATGCATTTGCAATGATTCCACGTATTTGTTCTGGCTCAACTGGACGTTCGAAGGTGATAACATAGTTGCGTCCACCTGTGAAGTCGATACTTCTACTTAAACCTCTAACAGCAAAACTTACAACAGCTACAAGGATAATGACTCCTACGAAGCTGAATGTTTTCTTATAGAAGTTCATGAAACCGATATGAGTGTTGGTCATTAGGTTTCTTGAAATACCTGTCGTGAAAGTAAGATTTAACCACTTTCCTTTGTTCATTCTGTTCTCGAATACAAGACGTGTCAAGTAAACTGCGGTGAAGAATGAACAGACAATACCAATAATCAATGTGGTAGCGAATCCTCTAATAGGTCCTGTTCCGAACACATAAAGAATGATACCTGTGATGATTGATGTGAAGTTGGAGTCGAAAATCGCTGAGAATGCGTTGCGATAACCTTCTGACATGGCCTGACGGGTATCTTTTCCGAGTGCTAACTCTTCTTTTGTACGTTCGTATATCAACACGTTGGCGTCTACTGCAGTACCAAGTGAAAGCACCATACCGGCAATTCCCGATAGCGTTAGAGCTGCTTGGAACGATGTTAAAATACCAAGTGTGAAGAATAAGTTAACCAACAATGCAAGGTTAGCCATCATACCTGGTGTGAAACCATACATCATCACCATGTAGATCATAAGAATTACGAAGGCAATACCGAATGAAACGATACCTTGTTGAATTGATTGTGCTCCAAGAGTTGGTCCTACTACTTCTTCTTGAACAATGCGAGCTGGTGCTGGCATACGTCCTGATTTAAGTGTATTAGCCAAGTCTTTGGTGTCTTCGATAGTGAAACTACCTGAAATTGATGATTGACCGCCATCGATTTCGCCATTAACACGAGGCGCAGAGTAAACAACTCCGTCCAAAACAATGGCAATTGCCTTGCCTGTGTTGGCCTTTGTAAGAGCTGCCCAACGTCTTGAACCTTCAGTATTCATTGTCATTCCTACCTCAGGAGCACCTGTTACGCTGTTAAATTGGTCTTTTGCGTCGGTAATAACATCACCTTCAAGTGGCGCTCTACCGTTTGCTGTGGTCACTTTAATTGCATATAAGCCGTAAACGTTCTTTGCTTTGATTCCATCTTCTGGCTTAGCACTCCACATTAGCTTCAAATCTGAAGGCAATACTTGTTTTGCTGTTGCTGAATAGATGGCTTTGTTGATTTCGGCTGTATCACGAACGCTTGCAAAACCTACAAGGGCAAGCGCACCGTTTCCTGTTGTTTGAAGCATTGAAAGCAATGGATGAGCACGCTTTGCTTCTGCTATCTTAGCCTCGTCTGTTACATTTAGCTTTGCATTGCCTTTTTTGTTAGCGTTCAACTCTAACTTAGGTTCTGCTGCTTTAGCTACCTTTGCGGTGTCGGCAACAGCTGTTGTGTCGGCTGTTGTTTCACCATTTGCCAAGCGTTGGTCTAACTGTACAAGATAAGGAACTATCTCATCGGAATTGAATGTTTCCCAAAACTCAAGGTTTGCACTTCCTTGTAGAAGCTTACGAACACGCTCTGGCTCACGAATACCAGGCATTTCGACCATGATTCGGCCTTCTTGTCCTTCTAACTTTTGAATGTTTGGCTGTACAACACCAAACTTGTCGATACGTGTACGAACTACGTTGAAAGAGTTATCAATAGCATTTTTAACTTCTTCTCTCAACACTTTCTCTACCTCAGAGTCGCTACTATTAGGCGAAATCTTGCCTTGCAACTGTTGAGTTGCAAAGATTTCAGCTAAACGATGACCTGGTGCATACTTCTTAAAAGATTTAACAAACAACGAAATAAAATCGCCTTGGCTTGTTTCTTCTTCTTTCTTTGCTTCCTCCATAGCCTTCACAAAGAAAGCATCTGTTTTGTGGTCTGCAAGTGTTTCAAGAACATCTGGTACTGAAATCTCAAGAATTACGTTCATACCTCCTTTAAGGTCAAGACCTAATCCGATTTGAGTTTCTAAGCATTTCTGGTAAGAGTAGATGCCTAAATACTTAACAGAGTCTTTATAATCTTGCTGAGCAATAGGATCTTTTATTGCTTCTGCCTTGCTATCATAGTAACGAGTAGCAAACGAAAAAGACAAATAAAAGATGCTTGCAAGGGTCAATAAGACTGCTGTTACAATTACAATTCCTTTGTTTTGCATTTTGTTTTTATTATTTTGATTATTGTTTTTCTATTAGATAGATGTGCAAAGATACTATATTTTTATCATAAGTGAAAAAATATTTATAGTTTCTTGCTTTTTTTTTCTACCTTATTTCGTGCGCTCTAAATAGCAATAAATGGGATAATGGTCGCTTAGGTCGATGCTTGAGTCAACAATTGCGCCGTATGGCTTGAATTCTTTCGAACACAAGATGTTATCAATTCGCACATACATTCCACTGCGATGATAGCTCCAACCGGGTCCGTTTCCGCTTTCAACAAAGCTGTTGGTGAGCGTTTTTTGTAAGGTATTTAGAGCGTAACCATTGGGCCATTCGTTAAAATCGCCACACACTATTTGGGGCAGATGTTGGTATTTTTTGAGCACATTTGCCACGGCTTCTACCTGAACGGCTCTTTTCTTGGCTGCAATGGCCAACTTGTTGAGCAACAAACTGCTTTCTTGTTTGGTTTCTTTTTTCGTGATATTGCCTTGCACTATGTTTTTAAATCCTGCCTTATCGGCATTGGTCATGTTGTTCGATTCGAGGTGATTGTTCACCACTAACACGGTGTCTTTGCCCACTTTGATGCGGTATGCCACGCTAAGATTTACCTCACTATCGAAGGGAATGCGCTCGGTTGAGATGATGGGGTACTTACTATACAGCGTTAACACGTCGCCACTGGTTTCGTGAACCATCTCACTTTGATAGGGATAGATGGGGTTGAGGGTGGTAACTACTTCGTGTTCGATGCGCCATTTGGGGGCTTCTTGCAGGCAAACGATGTCGGCTTTGCTGTTGGCAATATACTGAACGATGGGGTTTTCCTCATCTCTTGTCTCGTCACCGGGCAAGTATCCATAGCTTTGTATGTTGTAAGAAAGTACTTTTAAACTGCCTTTTGGAGCCTCTTTCTGTATGTTTAGGGGCGCATATTGATGCGTTGGAGTGTAGCAAAGCACTAATCCAAGAATGGGAATGTAGCTGTATTTGAATTTCACCACTACCCAAAACACTAAGAACAAGATGTTCAACACCAAGAAAACGGGGAACAACACGCCTGTTGCCGACATCAAAGAGTGCTGAATGGGGGAAAAGAAATAAGCATAACCCGTTATCATCATCAACACCACAACCGCCCAATTGGCTACGGCTATGCCACGAGTTATAATGCCACTAAATATGTTCATCTGTTTACTTTTTTGTAGTTTAAATCGATTTTGTATGGGGATTGAAAAAAGAAAAAGGCGCCTCTTGCTTGTTTCAACCATGTGTTAACAATCAAAAAGTGCCTTCATCATATTATTTTTTACCTTGTTCGAAGAGACGTTGTTTCTCTTCTTTGGTTAAGCTGTCGTAGCCGTTTCGTCTAATCTTGTCTAAGATGGCATCTACTTCTTTTTGCTCTTGCTTCTGCTTTGCGTTGTAGTCCCAATCTACATTGGTGTGATGTGTACTGCTTGAAGTGCCCTGATGCGGTGGTCGGGTGTTCGAATTGGTGAAGTGTTTCTTACCAATATTGCCGAAAAGGTTCATCACATCGTCTACACGAGCTGCCGAAGCAGGGTGTCTCTGCCAATATTTTATCAAGATAAAGCCAAACACCATACCGCCAAGATGCGCCAAATGAGCCACATTACTGTTGGTTCCCGACATAGCGTAGAACAGCTCTATGCCTGCATAAATCATCACAAACCACTTGGCTTTGATAGGAACTGGAATGGGGAAGATAAAGATTCGTTGCTCGGGATAGAGCATTCCGAATGCTAACAAAATGCCATAAATGGCTCCCGAAGCCCCCACTGTGGTCCAAAGATTCAGTACATTTCCGCTGTTGTGCGCCACTTTGGCGATGTCTGCGAACGAGAAATCGGGCAATTGGTTCTTCACTGCGAAGTAGAACTCACCAAACTGAGCTGCCTCTTGAAACAATCCTGCGCCTATTCCGCACACGAAATAGAAAAAGATAAACTTGTTTCTGCCAAAGGTCTCCTCAACAATTCCACCGAACATCCATAGCGCAAACATGTTAAAAAACAAATGTTGAAAACTGCCATGCATAAACATGTAGGTGAAAAGTTGGTATATTCTAAAGTCGGGAGCAAGGAAAAAATGCAAGCCCAACAAGTCGTTTAGTCGGTATTGTGTCTCTCCTGCCAATTCAGATCCGCCATAAACAACTGTGGCAAGGAAGAGAATTATATTTATAATCAAGAGATTCTTGGTTGCGAATGGAATACTGCGCATCATAATTCTATTTTCTTTAAAGATTTAATAACTGCGCAAAAATACAAAAAAATATCGATTTTTTGCTCAATAAAGGGCTGAAAAGCGTTTTTTTAAGGGTTATAACGAAGTTTTTCTTTGATTTTGTTTGTTTTATGAAATGTTCTCTTTATATTTGCGAATGATTGTAGAAGATAAAGATAACTCTTAATTAATAAATAATAGATTTTATGAACAAAACAGAATTAATCGACAGAATCGCAGCTGGATCTGACCTAAGCAAGGCAGCTGCAAAGAAAGCTTTAGATGCAACAACAGAAGCAATTAAAGCTGCATTGGTAGCAGGTGACAAAGTACAATTAGTTGGTTTCGGTACATTTAGCGTAAACGAACGTCCAGCTCGTCAAGGTATTAACCCTGCAACAAAAGCAAAAATCAACATTCCTGCTAAGAAAGTAGCTAAATTTAAAGCTGGTGCTGAATTAAACGACGCTATTAAATAATTAATAGTTTCAAACAAAAATAAAATAAGGCAATCGTTATGATTGCCTTATTTTGTTGTCCCAGGTGGACTCGAACCACCGCTGGCAGAACCAAAATCTGTAGTGCTACCATTACACCATGGGACAATTGCGAGTGCAAAAGTAGTGCTTTTTTATATTCCCTCCAAATTTTTCACGAACTTTTTTTCACTCTCTTTTTTCCTCATCGCTGTTTTTCTTTCTTTCATTCTTATTTCAAAAACCTTATAATCACCTAATATTTAATTACTTACAAGGTTGTCTTTTCTCGTTCACCGCTCGTTTTGTTTTCTTCAAAAAATATTCCTTTTCTTTTCACTTCTCACGCTCTTCTTTCTTAAGTGGAGGACTCCCATTTCTTTTCGCTGCGCAAAAATCTCCGCAATATCACTCCTTTTCTACTGTAAAAGGGGCGACATTTCGCCTCAATAACAATTCTTTTGAACCACAAAAGGGGTGAGTTGACAAGGCGAGGTCGACGAGGTCGTTTTTTATGGGGAAAGCGAAGGGCAAGAGGGGGCATTTAAGTTGAAGCGAAGAGGGAGAACACTTAAAAGAAAGGGGCAAAGTGCTTGCTTCGTTTAGACCGATAAAAAGGAGGAGAAGGCGGAAAAGTGGAAGTAAAAGGGGGCGTCTAATTGCTTTTTATTAGATGATCAAAGGAGAAAAACAAGGCAAGAAATTGGATTATGACTGAACTCAAGAAAACTAAAAAAGGAACATTTTCCGCTCTTTTCCCCTCCATTTTAGGGGTGCATTTCGGGGTGTCTTCGCACCTAAAAAAAGGATACATTTTTTGCAAACTAAGTATACAATTCTTTATTTATTAAATAATATTAATTTGCAAAAGTAAAATCATTTTAGGCAAATTATTCCACATAAAAGTTATATATTTGCATTGTATTTGCAAAAAGTGTAAAAATAAAAATAAAAAAATCTACATTTTTAAACTTCTTGAATAAGCGTTTTTCAGGAGATAATATTTAGTAATTTAAAATAAACGATTCAACACAAAATGACAAAATTAAATCAGAGTGATTTGTTAAGAGCAATAATCTTAACAAAAAATGCTTATGTCCAGCCTTGTTGTAGCGCTCTAAGCTTAGAGTTTGAACACCACATCACCGCAGGATCGAACAAGCGAATTGGCGGAAATGCAGGTCACACGGGCAACACTGGCACCGAATGGCAAGAAGAAGACGATGACAATTAATTTTTAGAAGTAAACTAAACAGGATTGAAATTATTTAAAGTAGAAATATGAATAAGTTGATAACTAAGCTATTCTTCGCTACAATAGCAATAGCAGGTTTCACTGCTTGCTCGCAAGATTTAACCGAAGAACAAAAGAAAAATACAAAAGAAAACCCTAAACACCTTACCGAATTCTTTGCAACTAACAGCGCAAAGACCCGTACAGGAGCCAAATACGTAACCGTTCCCTCTGTTCTCGATGGCCTATTGTTCTATTGGAACAGCGGAGATCAAATTTGGATAGACAAAGACAACAATGGTGTTTTTGTGAAAAACGATGGTAGCGACATTCAAAGCGGTAGCAAGTTAGAAGATGCTAACTTCTTTTTTAACGACCAACTCAACGCAACATCATACAAAGTACGCTACACTGGCAACAACAGCAGCGCAGCTAACGAGGTGACTTTCGCTGAAACTCAAATTCAAACTGCCCCCAACGACGCCAGCAACATCGGTAAATACGGCGATTGTGGCGTGGCAGTAGCAACTAAAAACAGCCAAGGTAAATACCAATTCACCCTTCAACACAAGGCTGCCTACATGGTTTTGAGCCCTTATTCAACCTATGGTTTCTCTTCTTCGGTAGGAGTTGTGGCTGTATATGTAACCGCAAGTAAGCCTATCAGCGGTAAGTTTGCCTTCGACGACAATGGAGTGGGAGAGGCAAAAACGGGCGCAAAGAACACTATTGCATGGTTCTACAAACAAGAATTAGCTGGTCGTAAGCACATATCATCATTCAATTCAAATTTCCGTGACCCACAAAATATGTTGCCTTTGCCAACTGCTGCAGACGTAACTCAAAACGGAATTATCATAACTATGCCTGCAGGAACCTACGAAGACCTTACTATTGAATATGGTTTAATAGATACCGCAACAGGAGGTTATGGCTATTACAAGCAAACATTTAAGAATAAGACCCTTGTAGCAGGCGAAAATCGTGTGCTTTCTCGTGATATCAAACTCGACACAGAATTCGATCCAAACGAATATTACGCATGGGACGCTGTTCAAGACGAATATTATTGGAAGGGCGCAACTAACAAATTGCGTGTTGGAAGAAATATGCCAAGCGAGTCAACTGGTTACGCTACATCGGCAAGCGACCCACGCTTCCAAAACGAAATACCTGGAGGTTCTACCTCAAATGTAGCAGACAACGCTGCAACTCGTGGCGCAACAGTAGCATTTAACCACAACGAAGCACTTTGGTTGATACTAAATGGAGAGGCTAAGTGGGACGAATGGAAGATGTATGTAATGAACAAACATCTTTATAATGGTGGTATTTGGATTAAAACACTCAAGCAAATTGCTTTAGAGAGAAGAGTAACAGTTGAGAGTCTCAAAGAAGGTTTCCTCGGAATGGACTTTAGAAAGTGTGCATGCACTAACAACCCTCACGCTAAAAGAACATTCAACGACGCTGCAGAGAACTATGAAAGACCTGCAAAAGCAGACAGAAGCAAGTATATGTTTATGCCTGCTACAGGCTATTTCGGTCGCCCAACACTGGCAAGTCAGCAAAATCTTAGAGTTATGTTGTTCTGTGGTGATCAAGGATTCTATTGGACTTCAAACGCAGGAGTAACCGACAATAAGGGTGCAATGGCGTTTACTTTCCAACGTAACGACGTTTCTCCATTTGTAGACAACGATCATTCAAGATACGATGCCGACATGGACACACCAAGTTTCACCATCTCTCTTGTCAATTTCGATAAGTACACAGGTGCTCCATACCTTGTAGATTTCAGTCAAACAGGTAAATTCCGCTTGAGATAAGCGTACCTCAATTCTCAATAAAACAATGAAAGCGACATCTTATGGTGTCGCTTTTTATTTTGATATGCCCCAAAGAGATTGCTTAACCGCAGTGCTTTTACCCACCAACCGCAATGCTTTTAGACGCTAATAAAAATGCTATTAAAGGCTAAGGAGAATGCTTTTAGTTGCAAGAAATAAAAAAGGCACTCCGAAAAAGAGGATTTTCAGAGCGCCTTATGCGGTTAATTAGAGTTCTTATGCAATAAAAGAGCGGTTGGAGTTACATCTTTTTATAGTAGGGCAAGCGGTTAAGAGGCACATCAATAGTGATGGTTCGTGCGCCTTTTAACACACGTCCTTGGTCGTCTTTCCACTTTCCAGGAGGCAACACCACTGTTCTGCTTCTACCTTTGCCCACCATTGGAGCCACCATATACTCACCACCCAACATCCATTGGTTATTTATTTCAGCGTAACCACGGTTAGGGTAGGCATATTCTAAGCTTTGAACGATAGGCTCTCCCGTAATAGCCGACTGACGTGCGCACTGCAATATGTAGTGACCAAAGCTGGCATGGAGCTTCGCCATGTCGCAAACAATTTGCAAATGCTCATTATCAAGAATGCGCCAAGGTGCTACCGAGAACTGCATCATGGGCATAAGGGCATGCACTTGAGCCGAACGCACGATGAGTTCTTGATCGAACGACTTAGAATCGATACCTAAAAAGGTGCCAAACGAACCTCCTCCAATCATATCAGGACAAGAATAAGCATAACCCAACAATCCTGCTGCAATCATATCAGGAGCAAGAAGGTTCACTGCCTGCCACGAATAATCTTTATCGCCCAAGCGTTGCACCAGTTCTTTTCCGCCCATTTGCCAACCTGCACGATATTCGTTGAAAGGGAAATGCAAGCCTATTTCTGCCCATGCTCGCGTGTGTTCCACCGAGTTGAGGTGCTTATTGCCATACGACACAAGGTCTTTGCGGTCGTAAAACTGGTTATCTCCGCCATCAAACTTAAATCCGTCGATGCCATAGCTTTGTTGCATGTTGCGCAACTCATTGATAAAGTAGCTACGAGCATCGGGATTGGTAAAGTCGAACACTGCACTTTGACCGTTCCACCATTTAATAATAGCTGGTTGTTGGGTCGTATCTTTGAGCAAATAGCCCTTATCGGCAAGTAATCGGTATTCAGGCGAGTCGGCAGTGACAAACGGACTGATCCATAACATCACCTTAAAGCCCATATCGTGCAATCGTTTCACCATGTTTTTGGGGTTTGGAAAGCGGTCGGGCTTAAACTCAAAGTTGCCATAATAGTGTTGCCAGTTGTCGTCTATCATGATAATTCCAGGCGGAAAGCCATTCTTCACGATGTCGTCGGCATATTTCAATACGTCTTTTTCATTTTGATTATACATCAATTCAATCCATGTGTTGTATTGAGGCATGGTGAAAAACAAGCTATCGGGCAACTTTCCACTTGGTGGGAAATGCGCTTTCATCGCAGCTACATAAGCATCTCTAAGCGTTGAGCCGTGCTTTTGAGTCTCAACCGCTTCGAAAGGCGAATCGATGTTCAACACTCCTTGTTTTACACTAAAGGTAAAAGGTTGGTCGCTCCATATATATCTGCCTTTATTTGAGAGCAACAAAGGCGAAACTTGATTGTTGTTGTTTTGGTTAAAGAGGTTAAACGAGGGCAATTCGTTGCCAAAGGGCATTTTAGAACCTAAGGCTGTGGCTCCTCCCCACCATCGTTCTCCAGGCAAAGGCGTTATGTTGGTGACGTGTTGTGCCTGCGAAGCGAGCGCAAAGAGAAGGGAAACGAAAAGCGTGCGTGTGCGTTTATACATATTTCTTTTTTGTTGTTAAGATGTTTAAGAGTTGTTTAAGTAACACAAGATAGACTGTTCTACCACTATTTATGCTTGTTTTGAAAGAGATATTTCCCTTTAAAAACACCCCCTTTCCCGCCTTTTTGGGGGGAGGAGAGGGGGTGAGTGGTGATTTATTTCGCTATATAGTCGAGGGTGAAAGGTGTAGAACCCTTTTTCACCACATCGCCATTAGGCTTAATTTCGATGCCTTCTTTTAGGTCGATAACCACTTTATAGTAGCCTGCAGCAGAAGGAATTCGGAAGCTACCAGGACCACTTCCTGCGTTAGTGAAAGTCGAGTTGAAAGCCGCATTGGGCAGTCTTAAAGACTTACCGCTACGAGGATGGGTTACATAAAAGGCTACATCGCCGCCCCAACCAAAGTTATAGAAGGTACCTTCGTATGTTCCTGCAGCTGTACGAGCAAGTGGAATCACCTTTTCAGCATTCCAAACAATGTCGTTAGCATCTTCTCTTGGAGCCAAACTCCAGCCGTCTAAATAGATAAACTGAGGATAAGCTGAAAGTGGACAAGCATAGAATTCGCCATTGAAGAGGTCGAGTCGGATATAATATTTGTCGCTTGCGGTTTTTAATGTCCATGTTTCATTGCCCACGCCATCGAACAAATCGGTGCTACCCTTGAACGAAGCAAGACTGAATGGAGCTGATATTGTTTGTCCTTCTTTTAGGTTCAACACTCCTTCGTAAACATAATTGTTGCCTTGTTTCATATTGAGTTGCTGACCATTCAAGGTAATTGAAGACTGCATTTCTTGTCCGTTGACACTCACTTTGCCGTTACTAAAGGTGAGCGACTTGCCCGATCCACTCACTTTCACCATGGTGCACACTCCCTTTTCGAATTCAGCACGAATAGTGAAGTTGCCCTTATCGGTTACAGGGAAGCTCTTGCTCTTGTCGTCGGTGTTGCTCATCACAATGTTCTTGCCGTCCCAAAGGATGTATTTTCCTGTTGAAGGCTGTTTCAATCTGAATACTCCAGACGATGTACTACCCCACATTCCCACTTCAGGATCGTCGCCATCGGGTGCTGTCCAAGTGAAATATTGAGCACCTTCGTAGCCAAATCCCTTCATAGCCATTTTGTTTTTAGGCTCGGTAATTTCGCCATCTTTCCAGTGACCCGATATCGTTCCTAAGATATAAAAGCGTTCGCTGTCGCTCAAAGGAGCCCAGAAATGCTTTTCACCCTTTGTTAGTTCGAAGGTAACAGGGTTGAAAGCCACTTTAAACGAGGCGTCGATATCAGCACCAATAACGATAGAATCTTTCGCCATAGTGGTTATTTCGCCATTAGAAACGCCCCAATACATGCCCGAGTTGTCGGGTGTTGATGCCACAATACCTTTGGTGTTGGCTGGGAAGAAGATGTCGTCTGCCACAGAGAACTCATCGCCATTCTTAACAAGAGGATAAACCTCGCCTGTTGAAAGGAAGAGATAAAGCTGATCAAAGGTGGGTGCAGACACATTATTGATGTCGAATTCTTCTACCGCTTCGCCATTTCTACTGTTGTCGAGGCGCACTCTTAGCTTTAAATTTTCGGTCTTAGCGTTTTTAGGAAGCGACACAAGTAGGTCGGTATTCACGTTAAAGCTTTGGCCTAATAGACTTTGTTGCTTGCGCACAAGGGTGTCGCCTGCAGAGTTAGTGATGGTTATAACGTATTGTTCTAAGTTGCGTTCGTCGGTCATTAGTCCCGAAACATTCACCTTTTCGCCATATACCAAGCCGTCTTGAGGTGTTATATGAAGGTCCATTGTGGGTTTCGGACCATTTTTTTCCATGTTTATAACTTCATTATTGTCGCTACATCCCACCAAAGCGATGGCCAATGGCAACACAAGAGAATAAAATATTGGTTTAAACATAATGTTATGATTTTAGTTATGCCTTAATAAATATGTTTGAATGGTACATCCATCTTAATATGAGGAGTACGATAATTCCCTGCATGGCAGCCTCTAATACATCGTAATAGTTGCCCAACAGAGGTTGAAATCCATAAAAAATAGAGTTGGTTATTGATGAAAAATCCACATGATCGCCCACCATATAGGCCACAAGTGAATTGGCTCCATAGAAACGAAGCCACATAATACCCTTTGTTTTGCCTTTAATATCTACCCAATAATAGGCTAATGCTATTAATAAAAGGCAGATTCCACCCGACAAAAAGGTCATTGAGGTAGACCAAATGTGCTTGATGATGGGCACAACGGGGTGAAGAAGGAACGACAAAGCAATGAGTGCCACACCCGAGAACAACAAGATGCGTACTTTTTTGAGGTCTTGTAGCTTCATTCGAAGTATCATTCCTGCCACGCAACCAAGGTAAACGGTTACCACAAAGTTGAGCGATGAGAGAATCCAAGTGTAGTGATAGGTGTCGTCCCAATACCAATTGTCACCCTTCCACAACACACCATCTCGCCAATGACCCAACACTTGTCGGTCGATCTCTTCGCAAATGTTTGCATCTATGGTGAAATCCATCTGTCCCCAGATAGCAAACACCGCCACATAACCCACCAAACAGGCCATAACAACAGCCAATTGCGTGCGCCACGAGGTGTAAACAAAGAGCAAAGCCACCACCACATAGCCCACAGCAATACTCTGAAGGGTGTTGCTATAAAGGTGAATGAGGCGTGGATCGAACGACAACAAGTTGCCTTGCGCAATCATTCCTAAAACCCATAACACCACAAATCGCTTTAAAAGACGCCACAAAAAGCCTTTATCGGCCTTTACTTTGCCTTGCTGATACTTGCCCATTGAAAAGGGAATGGTTATTCCCGACATGAACATAAACAGCGGCATGATGATGTCCCAAAAGCAAAAGCCCTCCCAAGGCACGTGAGTTATCTGCCCAAAGACCATCTCTCCAAAGCTTCCAGGCGTGGGTTCGCTGGCTTCTACCCATTGATAAATAATGGGTTGGAAGAGCACTAAGAGGGCTAAGTCGGCTCCTCTCAGTAGGTCGAGCGATAATAATCGTCCCGAATGTGGCGCTGTTGCCTTGTTAAAGGTCTCTGTTGAAGAGCCTTGTGCCAATCCGTTATCACCCTTAGGGGCGGTGGTTGTTGGGCTATTAGAGGTGTTTAGATGAGTCATTTTGTTGCTTTGGTATAGATTGAAATCATCAATAGGTGAGGTATTACGCCTTCAACCAATTCTATTGAGGTGTTGTTCTTTATTTTTTCTTCACGAAAGTGATAGATGAGGTGCCTGCTTTAGCATCTTTGCTTTGAGCAATATTGATGCTGATGCCTAAGTTGTTATAACCTGTTGAGCTGTTCCACACATTGTTATTTGCCAACTGCACGGCATAAGCGGGCATGTTTTTCAACTCGTTATTGCCATCGGGAAGCCACATCATCACCTTATATTTTCCTTCAGCAATAGTGCTTGGAAGTTTGAAAGTCAACTTAAATGTAGTGGTTGTTTCAGGCTGAATGGTGCGCAAGTCGATGCCACTAACTGCCTCATACTCGCTGTTGGTGCCCTCTTGAACAAGTACTATCACTGCAGGACGAGCGTTATACATCGATGCTGTGCCTGCATTGCCCATTGTTAAGTTTAAAACAAGGTCGCTTCCAGGTGCATTTTGCTCGCTGAACTCAGCCTTGCTTACATAGAGACGATAGCCAAGTAGTTTCTTCATCTGATTTAAATAGCCTCCAGTTTTCCAGTTATCGAGCAATGGTTTGTAGTAACCATCGTTCAAGAACGACCAGTGTAGGGTTTGAATTTCAGCTAAAGCCTCTTTACCAGAAGCCATTTTAGCACCCGAAGGCTTGGTTGTTTCGCCTCCTAATGGCACATAAAGAGCGTCTTGAGCCACATAACGCTTGTCTTTATCAACGTTTTGATAGGTACCCATGTTGGTATCGTCGGTCATAAAGGCGTCGTTGTGGTGTCCAATGCGTGCTATTGGAGTGTTTTTAAATGCAGTTTCGAGGGTAAGAGGATTGCTATTGCCCACAAAATCTTGCTTATATTTAGGTGTTCTAACCTGAACACAACGCTCTTCGGGCAACACTTCGAGCCACTTACTAATCACTTGGTTGTAAGCTGTGGTGTTATTAAGATGATTTGACGAATAATACCACTCGCCCCAAGCACCTATAAAGCCTGCTTGAACGCAAGCAATGACTCCCACTTTGTGATGTAGAATAGGTTTAATTTGGTCGAGATGACGCAAAATACTGCTCATAGGAGCATCTGATCCGTTTTGATCACTTGTGTAAGCAAAGCGCAAAATGGCTTTCATTCCAACCTCACGCACTCTGTCGAGGTCTGCTTCTACTTTGGTTATAAAGCTTTCTGGCAAATCACTTGTGCGATATTCGGGCAGATAATACACCAACTGAACCAATGTTTTACCGTCGTTTCTTATCTTTTTAAGAGCTTGCAAGGTAACGGGATCGGTAGAATTGGTTTCTAACAAATTGTAGAAACCACGTTCAGGGTTGGCAATTTCGGCATTGCTTAGGCCTAAATGAACAGTCTTTAGAGCGGTAGGTGTGGTTGGACGAGGCTCTACAACGGGGTCGCCTCCTTTGCTATCGCTTCCGCATGCCACAGCCATAAGTGTCAATGCACCCAACAAAATGTTATGTAATGTCTTCATATTGTTTTTTATTTAGGCTCCACCCAAAGTGCAAGAGCTTAGGTGGAGCATATTGATTATTGATATCCTGCGTTTTGTTTTACTGCACCCTTGCCATCGATAATGGCAGATAAAGGAAGGGGATACAACTCTTTATACTCTTCAGCATAAGGCGAATTGTTGATTTTCTTTACCCATTGCACCAACTTATGATGTCTAATGAGGTCGGAACGGAACTGTCCATTCTCGCACCAGAACTCGTGCCAACGTTCTGTTAACAATGCATCGAGCACCTTTTCGGGTGTGTTGAGGTTGCTTGCAGATAGCTTATCGAGGCCAGCACGTTGTCTAATGACATTGATAAGACTCACTGCCTTAGCTAGATCGGCACCTGTTGCACCTGTTTTTTGCGACAATGCTTCTGCTAAAGACAAATAAACATCGGCATAACGATATAGAATGAGGTCGATATCCGAGTGTCCTCCACTTGCACTCACACGTGGATCGTAACCCATCTTCAATGCAATAGGACCCATTGCCAATTTAGATTGAGGAGTGTTGCGGTCGATTTGGTCGCCAGTTGAGCTCATATAGCTAGTGAGTAGCTTTGTTCTGCGCACGTCTTTAGCCTCGAATGAATCGTAGAAGGCCCATGTACTGGTTACAGTTGCCCATCCTCCGCTCATACCTCCTTGTGCAAAGTCGGTAGGAAGCACCATCATGTGCCACTGATTAACGCCTGGTCCGTCGTAAGAACAAGGTAAAGCATAGATAATTTCTTTGTTTGCGCTGCCCTGTCCGCCGAGTTCAAACATCTTTACATAATCTCTTTGCAACTGATAGCCATATTGTGGGCTCATTAACTCGTTTGCAACAGTCTCTACTTTGTTGTAATAGTCTTTGTTTACAGCTGTTTCGTGCAAATAAAGACGTATGAGCAACATCTTAGCAAAGCCGCTACTGAAACGTCCATACTCTGCTTTATTAGGCATAGGAAGGTGCTCTGCAGCAAACAACAAGTCGTCTTCGATAAACTTCACCTGCTCTTCTCTTGACAAACGGGGTAGTGGTTGCTCTTGTAAAGGATTCTTCAACACCTCTAATGGAGCGATAACCAATGGTCCGTACATATCATATAGAGTGTAAGTGAGGAACGCACGAGCGCAACGCACTTCGGCTTCGTATTCCTTTTTCTTGCTATCACTGATAGGAGCGTTAGCTATGTCGTCGAGAGTGAGGGTGCAAGTACTTATTTTATTGATATATCCACCACTATAACTTGAGGTGTTTCGGGTGAAATAAAACCAAGTGATTTCTTCGCTTGTGGGGAAGAAATTAAGCTCTGCAGCCATCTTTTGGGCTCCAAAGTCGCCTGTTAAGATACCAGTTGTGCAGTCGTTGATAAACATTACACCCCTTTCAGATGGCGAATATATTCCATCCCACCAGTCACCACGCAAAGGTCGATAGCAATCCATCACCAAAGCCTCTACGTCACTTTCGTTTTTAGGGAAGTTATTAGGATTGATTTCAGAATAATCAACAGGCGTAAGGTCTGAGCATGCTGTGGTAAATGCCATAGCAGCCATAGTAAATAATAGGGTTAAGCCTTTTATCTTTTTCATCGTCATACTTTTTTAAGGGTTAGAATGTTACATTGATACCCATGCTATAGGTACGAGCATTGGGATAAGAAGCTGCATAATAGTCGGTTTCGGGGTCTAATCCCTTATACGGAGTGATGCAGAATAGGTTGTTTGCGCTAAGCGATAGACGAACACGAGACAACACTTTGGTGCGTGCTATCCATGCTTTAGGCAACGTCCAACCAAAACTTATGTTGGTTAAGCGTATGAACCACGCACGTTGATAATACCAATCGCCTGATGTGTAGTTGTTTCCCCAGCCATTAAACGAAGTGGGTTGGGTTGTAGAAGGATTGTCCCAAGTCCAACGATCTTTAATCTTTCTCAACGCATTGTAGCCATATCGAGCCAAATCTCCACCGCCAAGACCATAAGCCATCTCTGTAGGATCTTGCATTCTACGACCAAACATACCATTGAGTTGAATGTTCAAGTCGAAATCTTTGTATTTAAATGTGTTGGTAATACCTGCTAACCAACTGGGATCTTGTGAGCCTAAAAGCACATTATCGGCATCATCAATCAAGCCATCGGGCTCTCCTGTGAGCACAAAACGACCATTTTCGTCTACAATAGGTTGTTTGTTAGCGTCACGACGATATCCGTTGATGTCTTTAATAACGAGTTCTCCTGGACGTAAAAGAGGTTGTGCATCGGGCACTTGCTCTCCAATTTGGAGGATATGGTCTGCCAAACGAGTGTAGATAGGACGTATTGGGTCGTCTACACGTTCATAAACGCCAGGCTTCCAGTCGGGAGTACGCTCCTTCCAACGGTCTTTATAGGCAGTGAAAGTGAAGTCTGTAGACCATTTAAAGTTGCGTGAGTCGATGTTTTTGGTATTAATTGTAAGCTCAACACCCGTACTTTGGGTTTTTCCCACGTTGGCCATCACTCGTGTAATCTCCTGATAAGCATTCAAAGGCTTGTAGTTCAACAAGTCAGACACCACCTTATGATAGAATTCAACGCTGGCAAGGATACGATTATTCAAGAAACCCATATCCAAACCCAAGTTCCATTCAGTGGTAGTTTCCCATTTTAGGTCGGGATTAGCCAATCTTGAGCGATACACACCCATCACTTGTGAGTTGTTTTCTTTATTGAAAGCAGCGTGTGCAGCATAGCTTGTGAAAGCGTTTGTACCAATGTCTGAGTTACCAGTTTGTCCCCAACTCAAACGCCATTTAAGCATACTTAGCCAATGAAGGTCTTTCATAAAGGGCTCTTCGCTCATTGTCCAGCCTAAAGCAACAGATGGGAAATAACCCCATTTGTGGTTCTTTGCAAACACACTGGCACCATCGGCACGCATAGTAGCAGTGAGATAATAGCGGTCTTTCAAGATATAGTTAGCTCTAAAGAAATAACTCTCCATGTTATTCTTGCTATATCCCGATCCAACACGCTTTTGTCCTGCTCCAGCATCAAGGTTATGATAGCCAAAGGCGTCGGTAAGGAAGTCGTTGTTACCTGATCTTGAGTTCTTAAATTCGAATTGTTCGTATGAGGTACCAGCCAAAAGCAATAACTTGTGAATGTCTTTAAAGGTACGATTGTAGCTTGCAGTAGCCTCTAACAAATATTGATTGTTGTCGTTGTTATACACATCTGCATTTCCATTGGTGTTATGTCCCCACAAAGTTGTTTTGGGTTCGTAGGTTCCACGAAAGAGACTGGTGCGGTCGATACCTGCATTCAATTTCAAACTAAGTCCTTGAATAGGAGTAGCCTCAAGGAAGATGTTACCCAAAAGACGGTCGGTTCTACTCTCGTCGATGTTGTTGAGCAACGAATAGGGGTTGGGTTGAGTTCCCAATAATGGGTTGATAGGATAAGTTCCTGTAACAGGATCGAAGGCTTTGATATGAGGTCCCATTTGAACGGCAGCTCTAATCATTCCCGATTTCTCCCATCTTTCGCCACCAAGCTGTGTGTTAGCGTTGTCGATGCGAGTGAGGGTGAGGTTCAATCCCAATTTAAATATGTCTAAGAACTTTTGGTCTATATTTGTTTTAAGAGTGTAACGGGTCATTCCCGAATTGCGAATAATACCTTGATTATCGAAATAATTGAGCGAAAGCATATATTGTGTAGCCTTCGAACCACCTCTTAAACTAAGGTTATGTTCTTGCACTTGTCCGTTTCGAGTGATAAGATCCAACCAATTGGTGCCTGCTCCTGCTGCTGCAATTTGCGCTTCGGTGTAAGGTTGAGTGTAAGATAAGCCACCTTTAGGCGATCTAATGGCAGCCTCGAGAGTCTTTCCTCCCCATGGACCAACGCCGTTTTCCCAAACCCAATACTCCCAAGTAGATTTGTTTTTCTCAACCATCCACTCTTGAAGTGATAACATGTCGTAATTATCAGAGTATTTTTGGAACGAATAGTTATACGAATAGTCAACCTGTGGCTTACCTTCAGCACCTCGTTTAGTGGTGATAATCACCACACCATTTGCCGCACGAGCACCATAAATGGCTGTTGCCGAAGCGTCTTTAAGCACCTCAACTCGTTCAATGTCGTTAGGGTTAAGGAAGTTAAGCACACCTTGTGTTCCTGGATTCATACGATCGTTCACACCTTGAGGCTGATCGATCTTTGCAATAGGAAATCCGTCTACAACATAAAGGGGGTCGTTATTGGCGTTCACCGAGCCTGCTCCACGCACCAAGATATCGAGTCCACCACCTGGCTGTGCTGAGTTTTGGCGAACATATAAACCTGCTGCCTTTCCAGCTAACGCATGAGCGGCCGACGCAACACCTGCTAATGCCACCTCAGAGCCTTTTACTGATGATATAGCTCCTGTTAAATCTCTCTTTTTCATGTTGCCATAACCCACCACAACCACTTCGTCTAACGAGTGATTGTCTTCACTTAGGGTTACATCTAAACTGGCATTCGCTTTCACTTCTTTAGTGACAAAGCCGATGTAAGAAACTAATAAACTACTACCTGATGGTACTGTTAATGAGAACTTGCCGTCGATATCGGTTATTGTGGCTATCTTCGAGCCCACCACTTGTATGCCAGCGCCTATCACGGGCTCGCCTTTGGTGTCGTGAACATAACCTTTTACTACGATTGTTTGCACTGGAGTTGCTGTAATGGGAGCGGCAACTACGTGGTTTCCTGCTTGCATTTGAAGTGGAAAGCACATCGTTGCTCCACTTGCAATGAGAAGTGCAGAGAAGCAAGACTTCATGTCATGGGTTACTTTCATATCATTTATGTTTTTATATAGAATAAAATAATTGTCAAAAGGCGGAGCTAAAATTAGAAATATTCTACAACAATAAGATAATTAATTTTCATATTTTAATATTTATAATCAATAATTAAATACAATGGCGCATGCACATTTTCTTTATTCTTTTCACTATTCATCTCATTGTCAATGCCTTTTGCCATTTCTGCCCATTCTTCTTGTTTGTGGGAAGTGACAGGGACAAAATAAGAATAAAGTCTTTTCGCCATGTTTCAGCCACATTTCAGCCCTTTCAAAGACAGTGCTTTTAGGCGTCAACTGCAATGCTTTTAGGCATCAATAAGAATGTTATTAACTGCTAATAAGAATGCTCTTTCGTTCGCCATTTATACAACTTTTATTATACTTTATATAGTTTTATTTCACCCTATATAGGTTCATTTATACTTTTTTATTTTAAAAGGCGTATATTTGCAGCGATAACTACAATAAAACATTTAATTTATGAAAAGAATTTTACTATTTCTCTCGATGCTTCTTTTAGTGGGAGGCACAACCATGGCGTTCCTCAACGGAGCTTATCCCAATTATTTGGCGCATCTTGCTAATAACGGAAGTCATTCTGCAACGAACCAAGTGCGTGGCGTTGATCAACGAAACGGCAACAATGCAGGCTCGTCTGCTCTTGATGTCGTTACCCTTAAAAAAGACAATGGCAACACTCAAAACCTCGAACAAGAAGGCACTCAACCTACAATCACTTTCACAACAAACAAAAATGTTGGCGAAGAAATCAAGGTGTCAGTTACACTTCCAGAAGGTGTTACAGTGGACAACATCACTGTTGAAGGTGCAACTGTTGTGAAAACTGAAGATACTTCAAAGCCAAACGAAAAAAACATCACTTACCGTCTTACTGAACAAACAGTGAAAATTTTGGGTGATTTAACAAGTTTCTACTGCAACAATAACGGCATCACCTCAATAGATATCTCACATTCTAAGTTGGTCAATTTATTTTGTCCATACAACTCTATAACCGAACTCAACACAAATGGCAACAACAACTTGCGCAGTCTTGATTGCGACAACAACCAACTCAGCACATTAGACGTGTCTACCAATAGCGAATTAACATATCTCACTTGTAATTACAACAAGATATCTACCCTCAATCTTCCTCAAAACAACAAGTTATGGCTCTTAGCTTGTGCTTACAACAAGCTAAAAGAATTGAATGTTTCTAACTTTAAAGATCTTATAGACCTTTCTTGTTCAAGAAATGAACTTGAAAAACTCACTGTTAAAAACAACCCCGAACTAGCTAGACTAAGATTTTATAATAATCCACTTTCACAGATTGATTTCTCTAATAATCCCAAACTTAATACTTTAGAAACCTATTCTAACAACTTGTCGCTTGCTCAAATGCAGCAATTGGTGAACAACTTGCCAACGATAGACACCAGTGCAGGCCAAAAAGGAAGCCTTGTTGTGGTGCCAACACTAAACGGATCTAAGAACTTTTCTAACCAACTAAAAGATTTAGCAGTTAGCAAAGGCTGGGAAGTGAAAAACACTTCAAGACAAGTAATTAACGAAATTCCTGAAGTTGCCTACATCACTTTAACCACAGACAAGAATATTGGAGAAGAAATTCTATTGATACACGATGTAGATCCTATTACAATATATGCAGACATCGAAGTGGAAGGCGCAACATTAGTGAAGAGTGAAAAACAAGAAGATCTACAATATTTAAATAAAAAACTCGTATCTAACACCTATCGTCTTACATCAAAAACCATAAAAATATCGGGCGATTTGTCGCTTTTATATTGTCCTTATAACGATATCACATCTATAAATGTTGCTAATACTGATTTAGAATATTTGATCTGCGATCATAATTCAATTAACATAATCTTACTAAATAGCAACAATCCAACTACTTTAAGCAACAATAACGCTCCAATCAAAACATTAGAGGCTACACAAAAAAGCAAACTAAAACAGCTCATTTGCGATAATAACCAACTAACTGAATTGGATATTCCCCAAAATAATAGCTTAGAGTATTTAAATTGCTCTAACAACAAGTTGAAAGAGTTGAGCATTTCTAATGCCAAAGACCTTAAATGGCTATATTGCGAAAACAATGAGTTGACCTCTTTAACTGCCAAAGATAACGACAAATTGGAAATAATAGTTTGCTATAACAACCAAATATCACAGATAAACATTGCGAATAACCCCAATTTAACTGTGCTTGAGTGCTATTCTAACCAAATTAGTCTTGCTCAAATGCTGCAATTGGTGAACTACTTGCCCACACTTACCGATCCTTCTGAATACGATGGTATATTGGCTGTGGTGTCAAGTGCCAGCGATGGCAACGATATGTCTGAAGAAATACAAGATATAGCAAGAAGTAAAGGTTGGAAAGTAGAGGGCGCAGACAGATTTCCTTTGAGCGTTTCTACTATCGAGTACGACGAAAACCAACCCCGAAAGGTATTCGACCTTAACGGACGTGAGGTGAACGAAAACCAAGTGAAGGGTGTTGTTATTGTAAAACAAGGCAAAAAGACTTATAAAAAGGTGGTGAAATAAATATCACAAACCTTATAAATAAAAGGAGTGAGTTCTAAAAAATAGAACCCACTCCTTTGTTTTTCACCCTATTTACAAGAGTGCTTTTGTTGCGATATTATTTTATATACACCTTTTTAGCAGTGCCGTCGGCATACTTAATGATGTTGATTCCCTTAACAGGAGCGGTGAGACGCAAGCCGTCGATGGTGTAGATACCCACGATGGTGCTGTTGCTTTCGGTAGCAATGCGCACAATTCCTGTTGTGGTTTGTTCTTTCATAGACACAGCAAGCAATGTAGGAACAGTTCCACTCTTAAAGTTCTTCACCATAAGACCTTTCAATTGTTTGCTTTCATCGATAGCCATCTTATGCTCGAATAGGCGGAATTGGTAGTTACCATCTATTCCATCGGCACGCATATCTCTGCTGTGAGAGCGTTTAATACGTCCTAATCCGTGTTTAGCAGTGCCTTCGCTTGTTCCATACCAGTCGTAAATATAGAAACGACTAACATCTCCACGTGAGTTATCGCTGTAGATAGGAGTGATTGAAAGACCGCCACTTCCGTCGGCACAGATAGCTAATAGATATAGTTCGCTGGTGGTGATTGGTTCTTCAAACACAAGACTTCCAGGGTTAAATGTACTCTTCAATACCAAAGCATTGTTGCCACTGAAGTCGGCTAACTGATAATCGTTACCCGCAGTAGTGGTGATTAAGCCCGATTCGTCGCACAAAGCACCTTGTTCTTGAACACCATTGGTGTAGAGCACCCAACCTTGTCGGTCGAGAGTTTGAGTGGTATGCTTTTCTGCTGTGCGTGCTTCTGCAATGATATCAGCGTTCCAACCTTCTGCAATAGTTACAGGAACAATTCCGTTTTGAGATTTCTTCACTGCTGGTTCAAACACTTCTACTTCTGAAAGAGCAGGGTAGCTAAGAGGATAAAGAGTAGAAACTACTGCCAAATATTTTGCTTTTTCAGGCTTAGCAAAATAGTGTACAAGTGAAGATTCTTTCTTAATATCACCAAAGGTGTGGATAGTTCTCCAATCAACACCATTCTCACTCGACATAATGTCAATGTCCTTGTTAACAAGAGCTTGTTCTTCGTTGTCGTTTTCGCCCATATTGTTATCAGGAATACTTACCTTGATCTTTGAAATATTAAAGGTAGTGGGTGACTCGAAGATAGCCCAGAAGTCTTGACGGTTCTTACATGGGTCGTCAAACTCTTCGAAACCAAGTTCTTCTACATTGCCATCAGTTAGCTGAGTAGTTGTTTTTGAAGTGTAAGGAACGTTGTAGCCATAAGCTTCAGAATACTTTCTTAAATTAGCACTCATGCCTTTTAACACGCTTTCTGCATTAGGATCGTCGGTGATAACAGCAAATTCGCATTCTTTAGAAGTGCCTCCATTGTCTACAACCACTTTAATTTGAGATGTTCCGAAGCTGTTTTGAGCAGTAACAGGGAAGGTGATAGTACCTTCTGCTTGGTTTTCTTGAGCTTGTCCAACGCTTGCTTTACCTCTTACCACCTTCACAGTGTACTTAAATTCAGGCGAACGAGAATCGCCATTTAAGTTATATTTAACGGTAACGTCTTTCTTTTCGTTGGCATTCAACACCACTTCGGTAGGTGCTTCTAAAGTCATGTTACTCAAATTGGCTCCATATACCTCGAATTCCCATATTCTTAAGGTCATACCCTCGTCTGAATAAGGATTCAACTTCACGTAGCGTGCTCTTGTAGGAGTGATGTTGTCGCTCTTAATATTATCTTTTGCACGACCTTTTTCGTCAACAACAAGAGTCCAGTTTTCAGCGTCTTCGCTCACATAAATGCGGTATTTGTCGAAGTTTTCGTTTTGTTCAGGACCCGACTTGCAGTCGAAAATCTTGAAACCATACAAACGATAAGAAGTCTTCAAGTCGATAACACATTCGTGGTTGGTACCGATGTGACACCATTTAGCCGACACTCCGTAAGGATTTTGCACACCATCGATGATGTTAGCAGGTGTTTCTCTGTTATTGGTTGAGCCGTTGAAACTCTTCACAACACCCTTAATGGCCACGTTAGCAACCGAATTAAAGTCTGATTCGCTCAACACATCGAAAGCCGAGAAGGTTTCTTTTGTAGTGCCAACAGCGTTAGTTACCTCGATAGTGATGTCTTGTTTGCCTTCTTTAAGGGCTGTTACTTCGATTTGAGGACCAACTAATGAACCGTTATTCACCACTTCTAACGAAGCAGGAAGCAACCACTTAAATCCTGTTGGGTTGCCTGTTGCAATGGCTTTAAGAGTTACTTTTTCGCCCACTTTGATATAACCTTTCGAAGGTTTCACAATCACTTTAGGCGCAGTGGGTTGAGGATAGTTTGCTTCTAAGGTTTGAGCTGCTCCCTCAGAGCCGTCTTTCATCACAGGAACAAGTTTCACATCGAGCTTAAGGTCGTTGGCATTGCGTTCGAACTTAGGCACATAGAAAGCCTCATCACGGGTTTGTCCCACCAAAACATCATTGCCAGTAGAGTTCTTTGTGTAAACATCAAAATGGTCTAAGTCGCTATTTTCTGTCCAATCCCATGTTAAACGAAGGTCGCCTCCATTATCTCCAAGAGTGGTGTTGTTAGCAAAATTGGTGATGTTCATTGCCTTTGGTTGATAGTTTGCAGGCAACATTGAAAGCTCACCGAGCCACAATTTATAGTCGAAAATAAGGCTTTCGGCCTTTAAGTTGAGTGCCACCATATAAACAGTTTTGCCGTTTACTTGGCTCAAGTCATACTCGTCGATTGTCCATTCGCCTTCTTGTTTGCGTGTAACGTTGTTCAATGTCACCAAACCTTCAGTGACACTACTCTCTGTTCCCAATTTCACTTCAACAGTATTTTGCGAAGTTGTTTTATAAACGAGGCGCAACTTGCCACCATCGGTGATATTGATTTGGGTTTTATAAAGGCGCATAAGGTGATCGCCTTGTGTGAGCGAAGCATCTATTTTGATAGAGTTACTACCATTATAAGCCACGTCCCAATCGATAGTTGGGTTTATTCCGCTGCCATTTTCAATCCACCAGCGCCATGTAGGCATCACGCTTTGCATACCAGAGTGATACCAATCTTGTGTATTGCGCTTTTCTCCTTTCACAAAACGATGTTTACCCACACCCACACAGAATGATGTTGTGAAGGGAAGAGAGGTGATTGCAGAGCGTTCGAGCACACATCCCGACATACCTGGCCATGCTTTGTAGCCCGATTCGGTATCGGCTTCGATAGAAGGGTTCTTTAAACGGTTCACCCAAGTGATGTCTTCGTTTTCGAAAGTACGACGAATAGCACTATAAGCCACGTCGCCTTGTGCATCGGGAGTGCCTAAATAGTCCTTAACATTGTCTTTCCAAATGCGTTCTTCGGGGCAGAATAGGTCTACAGAGCCCACATGTCCGTCTTTAGGAAAGGCCTTTCTTAAATCCATTCCAAAGCCACACAAGCCTGCATACACTGTTTGAATACCGCCATACACCTTTTTATAAACATCACGAGCGGTGCAGTTGAACTCTGGTGCCTGACTTCTATAATCGCCAACGCTACCATATTCGAGGAATTGTGAGGTGTTTTTATTTGAACTTAGGATCTCTGCACTTGGATAACCACTGGCGTTATACCATTGAATTTCCATGTTATAATTGCCGTCTGCCTCTGCATATCCGTTGAATTCTTTGATAAATTGAGTCCACTCGGCAATGTGTCCGTGAGTGGTTTCTTCGTTGATAAACCAACCTTCGAAACCTAAGTATTTCGCAATTTCGTAGAGTTTCTTAGCAAAGATGTATTTTCCACCTTCTTGAGTAAGCATCTCTGTTACCCAAGCACTATTGCCTCCGAAAGCGTAAGGAGGGAAAAATATCTGTCCAAGAACCTTCACTCCACTTTGATGAGCAGCGTCGATAGAGCCACTTGGCGGTGGAATGATGATACCTTCTGAAGCCGAACCAGCCCAATAAACCAGCTTATCCATATACTGCCAGTAGGTGGGTTGATAGCCAAGGAAGTTGTTTGCACCTTGCGAAGGGCATAAACTACAGGTAGGGAAGAGGATTGTTGCGTTACAAACTTGTCCTTCATAATATTGGTTTTTGTTTGCTTTCATGAGCGTTGGCTCTTGAAAACGTGTTGCCAAAGGCACCCTACTACGGTTGAATTTCGCATCGGGATCGGTTTCAGGACTCCAGTTTTTCACCTTTTCTGGATGCCAACATCCTCCATAAGGCTGCTGGGCTTTCATGGCGTTGCATACCAACAACGACACAGCTGTTAAGCATATCCATCGATTAAACTTCATAATAAAATTGTTTTTGTTAGTTATTACTTTTTTTGATATGTATTTTTTCGTTTCAGTAGGCCTTGTAAAAAGCTGTTTTAAAAACTCTTTTTGCTACTCAACCTATAATGAAATAAAGTGCAGCCCTTCATCTCGAAGAACTACACTTATGCTTTTTAAGCAAGAAAAACTATTTAATAAAAACTTTTTTTACTTTGCCATTAGATAGCTTCAAGATGTTGATTCCCTTAACAGGTGCGGTTAAACGCAATCCGTCGATGGTGTAGATACCAACCACTTGTGCTTCGCTATCGTTGTTTACGTTGTTTATTCCTGTTGGAATAGCTGTTTTAATAGAAGCTGCAAGAACGGCAACTGTTGTGCCACCTCTGGTGTTTCTCACCTTAATAGCCTTGAGTCGCTTTTCAGGATTGATCTTTATTTTGTGCTCAAGAACCTTGAATTGGAGTTGAGAAGAGTAGTCGCCATCGTTAAATCCACGACCATTTTCTCTCTTAGTCTTACCCAATCCGTCTTTAGCAATATCCACTCCTGCCATGCTCCAGTCGTCAATTCCAAAGCGTTCAGTGTCTCCTGAGGTTTCATCTTCATACACAGGAACAACCATTACATCTGCTCTTCCGCCTGTAGAAAGCACCAATAGGTTCAATTCGCTACCATATTGAGGTGTTTCGAAGGTGAGTTTAGGGAAGAAGAAGCTGTTTTTCAATACCAAAGCGTTGTTCTTATCGAATTCGGCTAACTGATATTCGTTGCCCGATGTAGCCATGATAGTACCCGAATTGTCGCAAAGTGCGCCCTCTGGTCTCACTGCTGAGGTATAGAACACCCAACCTTCGTAGTCTAATGTTTCGTTGGTGTAGGTGCGAATAGGCTTGTCTTCGGCAATAACATCGGCATTAAAGCCGTCTTCTATCTTGAGAGGAACTACCTCAGACACTGCTTTTCCTGTTTGTTCAAAGGCTTCTACTTCGGTGATAGAAGGATAGAAATAAGGATTAAGGGTTGCAACTACTGCAAGATATTTCACCTTTTTAGCACGAGGAAGAATGTATTGAAGGGTAGATTCTTCTTTGATGTCTTTGAAAGTGTAGATAGTTTCCCAGTCGTTACCATTGTTACTAACCATGAGGTCGATGTTTTTATAAACCAATCCCTCTCTATCGTTGTCGTCTTTACCCTTGTTATTGTCGTCAATAGTAATCTTTACCTTTGAAATATCCCATGTGTCGGTTGCTTGGAACACACTCCAAAGGTCTTGGTTGTATTTAGAATAGAAATATTCTTCACCAAAAGCAGATTGAGAAAGGTCGCCATCTGTTAGCATTTCGTTTTCGTAAGTGCTGTAAGTTTCGTTACTACTGTAGTTAGCAGAGTACTTTCTCACTTCGGCTTTCACACCTTTTAAAATGTTCTTAGCTGTTGGATCGTCTACAATCACGTTGAAGATGCGCTCTTTAGTGATGCTTCCGTTGCGCACAAGCACCTTCACTTTTGAGTTACCGATCTTTGTTGAGGCTGTGACGGTGAAGCTAATGGTTGATGTTTCGGCATGATGTTGAACGTTGGTGATGGTTACATCGCCCTTATAAGGAGTAACCTCGCAGTCGAATTGTGCAGAACGTTCGTCGCCATTCAACATATATTTCACCTCAACATTGCGTTGTTCGCCTGCATTGAGAATCACTTGGTCGGGTGTTTCGATAGCCATCTTACTCAAGTCGGCTCCCATCACCTCGAATTCCCATATTCTTAGGGTCATACCCTTTTCAGAATAAGGATTTAACTTCACATAACGTGCTTTGCGAGGAGCGATATAATCGGTTTTAACATTGTCGTTTAAGCGGTTCTTTTCGTCTACTACAACAGTCCAGTTCACATTGTCTTCGCTCACAGAGATGCGATAGTTATTGAAGTTTTCGTTCTTTTCAGGACCCGACTTGCAGTCGAAAATCTTGAAACCATATAAGCGATAAGTGCCCATAAGGTCGATAACGCACTCGTGGTTGCTGGCAATGTTACACCATTTTTTATGAATGTCGGTTGGGTTTTGCACACCATCTATAATATTAATAGGTGTTTCGCTGTCGCTTGCAGAGCCGTTAAAGCTGTCTACTCTCTTCTTTAAAGCCACGTTCTTAATATCGTTAAAGTCAGCTTCGTTCAACACATCGAACACCACTTGTTCTGTTGTTCCTGTGCCAATAACGTTGGTTGCTTCTACTTTAACCTTTTGTGCGCCTTCTTGTAAGGCTCTCACTGCGATAGAAGAAGAGGTGAGAGGAGCGTTGTTTACAGGCTCTAACGATGCAGGAAGTGTCCATTTCCACGATGTAGGGTCGCCTGTTCCGCTGGCAGTTAGCTTCACAATGTCGCCTTTTTTAACATAGCTGTTATTGGTTTTGATGGTGATAACAGGCTCGGTGAGCTTAGGATAGTTCACTTTTAGGGTTTGAACATTGCTTTCAGAGCCGTCTTTCATCACAGGAACCAAACGCACGTTCACTGCTTGGTCGGTGCCGTTGCGAGTGAATTTAGGCACATAGAAGCCCTCACCACGGGTTTGTCCAACAAGATGTTGAGTGCCATTGTCGTTCACTGCATATACATCAAAGTGGTCGAAGTCGGCATTATCGGTCCAATCCCATGTCAAACGAAGGTCGCCACCCTCTTCGGTTAGGGTTGTTCCGTTGGTTAAGTTCGACACATTCATGGCCATTGGCTGATAAGAAGCGGGCAACATTGAAAGCTCGCCTAACTTCAATTCGTAGTTCGATACATCGCTGTTGCTATTCAAGTCGAGCGCAATCATATAAATGGTTTTACCATTAAAGCTCGCTAAGTCATATTCGTCTACTGTCCAACCATTTACATTGGTTCTGCTCACATTATTTAATTGCTCTAAACCATTGCTGATGTCGCTCTGAGTTCCTAATTTAATATGAACAGAGTTTTCTGTGGTTGTTTTGTAAACAAGTTTGAATTTACCACCATTGGTGATGTTGATTTGGGTTTTATACAAGCGCATGAGGTGACTGCCTTGGGTTAAGAAGCCTGCTACCTTTACGCTGTTACCAAAGTTATAGGCATCGTCCCAATCGAGACTCACTTTGAGTTGACTGCCGTCTTCTATCCAATAACGCCATGTTGGCATGATACTTTGTGTTCCAGAGTGATACCAATCTTGTTGATTGCGCTTTTCTCCTTTCACAAAACGATATTTACCCACGCCCACGCAGAATGAAGTGGTGAAGGGAAGGGAGGTGATTGAAGAGCGTTCGAGCAAGCATCCTGAGATACCTGGCCATGAACTGAATTGCGATCCGCTATTAGAAATGTCGGCAGGGTTACCATTTCGGTTCACCCAAACAATGTTTTCGTTTTCAAATACCTTCTTAGTGGCTTCGTAAGCCTCTTCTCCATTGTCTTGAGGAGTGTCGAGAAGGCGTTTAACTCTGCCTTTCCAAATGTGTTCTTCGGGGCAGAATAGGGCCACAGAGCCCACGTGTTTGTCTTTTTTAAATGCACCTCTCAATTGGTTTCCATAGCCTGTCATACCTTGTTGCACAGTTTCTATTCCACCATAGATCTTTTGCATGGTTTCTTCTTCGGTACAATTAAGGGTTGAAGCCATATTGCGATAGTCGCCTACCTTACCATAATCGAGGAATTGTGAGGTGTTTTTATGAGCATTGAGAATTCGTGTGTTGGCACCTGCAAAGGCTTGATACCACTGAATTTCCATGTCTTTATAACCTTCTTTATCTGCATATTCGTTGAATTCTCTAATGAATTGAACCCATTGATCAGTGCTTCCGCCTCCTGTTTCTTCGTTGATAAACCAACCATCGAAACCAAAGTATTTAGCTATTTCAAAGAGTTTCTTAGCGTAAATGAATTTTCCGTCTACACGGGTGAGCATTTGTTGCACCCAAATACGTTGTCCGCCGTAAGCTGAAGGGGGAAAGAATATGTTACCTAACATCTTCACTCCGCTTTGATGTGCTGCGTCGGTAGAACCGCAAGGGGGTATGTTGATGATTCCTTCGTTGGCTGCTCCTGCCCAATACACCATCTTATCCATGTATTGCCAGTAGGTGGGTTGATAGCCAATGAAGTTATTTGCGCCTTGAGAAGGGCACAAACTACACATAGGATACAAGATTGATGCGTTGCAAATTTGACCTTCATAGTATTGGTTTGGATTGGCTTTCATGGCCATAGGCTCTCTAAAACGCTTTGCCAAAGGCACTCTACTTCGGTTGAATTTTGCATTAGGATCGTTTGTAGGACTCCAGTTCCTAATGTCATTAGGATGCCAACAGCCATTATAAGGTTGTTGCGCTTTTACTGAATGGGTTAACAATAAGGATAAAAACGTTAACCCCATCAACTTGATTAGTTTCATAATAGTATTGTTTATGTTGGTTATTCGTGTTTTTGAATAAGAGTGTTGGCTGTCTAAGTTTTAAGTTATAGACAAAAGATAGAGTAGTTTTTTATGCTCTAACAACAGGTTATTCGTTTATTGTTGCCCTCGTTTTTGGGCGTAGTTTTAGGTTATATAACAGATTGATTGCTATTATATAAACATTTATAAAAGGAAATTTACTGAATGAAAAAGGTACTTTTTATGTCGTAAAGCTATTTTTTTAACTGCTTTAGTTCGTTTCTTAGGATTTTAAGTGCATGGTAGATGTGCGACTCTACTGTTCTGATCGACACGCCTAACACGTCGGCTATATCTTCATTTCGCATGCTATAGATATAACTCATTCTGAAACTTTCTCGGCATTTCTCGGGCAATCCGTCTATCTTCTCTTTGATGATGTCGCCCAACTCGTGGTTTTCAATCTTCTCAATAACCATCTTGCTGTGGTTATCTTCGAGCGTGTCGAGCTGTCGTTGGTGCATCTCTTCGATCAAAGTGATATATCCTTGGGTGGTATTGCGTTTGTTTATCACGTTGATACAACGTGTATAAACGGCACGATATAAGAAGGAATGGATTTTGTCGCCTAAGTCGATGGCTTCTTTGCGCTTCCAAACATCACAGAAAACTTCTTCTACTACGTCTGCAGCATCGTCATAACCCACTATCTTTTGTGCATAACAAAAGAGCATAGGATATGATTTTTTGAAGAGTTTCTCAAAGGTAGTCTCAAAGTTTTCTTGCATTGTCGGTGTGCATAAAAAATACCTTGCAAATATAAGTAAAAAGAATGAAAGGGCAAAATGTTTTTAAACCTTTCGTATCTTATTATAACATATAGCTGTTAGGGTTCTTTGTTTTGGTGCTTTTTCTGTTGTTTTTTACCTGTGTTAAAAGTCTCTTCTTTTTCATCTTCGCTTTAATCATCTTCTATCTTTTCTTTTCATTTTATAAAGAATAAATAAATGATGACTATAACTATAGGCTGTTGATATTGTGGATAAGTGTTGATAAGCGGCTAAAATGATGCCTTTTGGTGTAAGTTTTCCGTGTTTTTGATTTCAAAAAGCTGTATAATTGCATTTTGATGTTCAATGTATTGCAAAGTTATGAACATTATTAACAGGTTTTTTGCACTGCTATTGCAAGGTTAGGACGATGACTTGTTGATGCATGTCGATAAAGTGTGGATAAGAATGAAATAACTCTGTTGATATAAACAGCTGATTTTTAGATGCTTAGTGTTTGTTGATAACTCGCCAGTTTTGAGCGATTTTTAAGAAGCTTTTAAAGCGGTTTTCAGACAGTTATCAGCAAGGTTTTCAACAATTGCAGTGGTTTTGACTCGAAAAAGCAATGAGAAAGGAGAATAAAAGCAGTACTGTTAATAACTAATTATATCCCTTTTCCCCGTAAAGGCTTTGAGCGTGTGGTGTGGTGGTTTACTTTTTTTTTCCTTGATAAAACCTCGCTCCCGTCGTACGGGGGGAGCGGATTTCTTTTAGGATAATGAATAAAAAGGAGAAAAAAGTTATTTAAGATAGATGCAAAGAATAGATTTTGTTCTTCTATAAAATATAAATTTCGCTCCCTATTGTATTGCTTGTCTATATTTGCGGTTTATTCTTTTTCTTCCATCAAATAATAAAATATCACCCTCGAGCGTACGGGGTGCCTCCGTTGTACGGGGTTTCTGTCGTACAACAGAGTGAAGTTTTATTAAAAAAATAGTATGATGAGATAGATAAAATACTTTTTACCTACTTAAAAATATAATAAACGTTAAATAAATAGATTTAGATCAGTAGTTCTCTATTATATAATGTTATAATAGTAACTAAGCAAAATTAATTAATTTGAGTCAAGGAATAATATTTATTTCTATTACTGCAGTATGAGAAATTTAATCATTTACAGGAGCTCATCGCTCATGAAGTTGATTTTAGCCTCTACAATTGCGTGCTCATCAGCACAATATGCGAGCGCTAAATCGAATGATGCAAAAGCAGAAAAGCCAGTTGCATCGCAGTTTATTAACCAACAAGCTCAAGCTACACAACGTACTATTACAGGTGTTGTAAAAGACGAAGAAGGCATGCCAATGATTGGTGTGAGCGTTGTTGTTAAAGGTACTGGCAAAGGAACAGTAACCGACATGGACGGTCGTTACACTATTAAAGTAGACGGTTCACGTTCAACCCTAACTTTTTCTTATGTAGGTAGCGTTCCTCAAGACATCGTTGTAGGCGACAAAACCAATATCGACGTGGTGTTGAAAGAAGAAAAGACCATGTTGACAGGCGTTGTTGTTACTGCAATGGGTATTATGAGAAAAGAAAGCTCGCTAACCTATTCTACCCAAAAGGTAAAAGCAGAAGACCTAACAAAGGTACAAGATCCTAACGTTGCTAACAGCTTGGAAGGTAAAGTGTCTGGTATCACTATTACACCAAGTGCAGGTGGTGCCGGTGGTGCATCTAAAATTATCCTTCGTGGTAACAAATCTATTAATGGTAACAGTTCTCCTTTGATCGTAGTTGATGGTATTCCAATGACCAACGACACACGTGGTAAGAGAGGAATGAATGGTGATGGTTTCGAATATTCAGGTATGACAGAAGGTGCTGACCCACTATCTATGATCAACCCAGATGATATCGAATCTATCAACGTATTGAAAGGTGCTAACGCTGCCGTTCTTTATGGTTCTAAAGCAGCTAATGGTGTTGTGATGATTACAACCAAAAAAGGACGTGAAGGTAAGCTTGATGTGAACTTTACATCAAACGTTACATTCGACTCTCCATTGTTAACACCAAAAATTCAAAATACATACGGAGCAGCAGTAGACCAAAATGGTTTCTTATCTCCACTAAACTGGGGTGACAAACTATCTTCACGTGCAGACGGTGATTTGGTGATCGACGCTCCTCTTGGTACACAATTTACAGAGAAAACTCACCAGGTTCACTTGCGTAATCGTGCTAACGACGACGTGAAAGACTTCTTTAGAACAGGTGTAACAACTAACAATTCAGTTTCAGTTTCAGGCGGTACAGAATTGATGCGTTCATATTTCTCAGTAGGAAATAGCCACGCAAATGGTATGATGAGAGAAAACTCTTATAATCGTAACTCATTCGCTTTCCGTCAATCATACGATCTTCTAAAGAGAGTGAAACTCGATGTTTCTTTGAACTATGTAGAAACAATAACAAAGAATCGTCAAGGTGGTGGTACAGTGCTTAACCCAATCTATCACCTTTACACCATGCCAAGAAATATCGACTTAGGTTATTATCGTAATAACTATGTAGAAAACGGATCATGGATGTCTAACTATCAAAGTTATTACAAAGATTTAGGTGCAAATAAGTTTGAATGGAGACCAGCAGAAAGAGTAAAATTGAATGGTCCATTGCAGAACTGGGCATACCTATCTAACGCTAACAACAACCCATACTGGCTTCTAAACCAAAACAGAGGACGCCAAAGCGAAGACCGTTTGTTCGGTACAGTTAGCGCAAACATCGATATTTATGATGGCTTAAGCTTCCAAGCTCGTGTGAACTATACTAAGACTCACTTCAAGAGCAACAGCAAACAATATGCAACAACCTTCTTGCCTTCAAGCATGCACGACTTCGGTCGTATGTTTGATAACTCATCAACAGCAACAGAAATCTATACCGACTATTTGTTAAGCTATAACAAACAAATCAAAGATTACTCTGTTTCTGCATCAGCAGGTTGGGTTGGTCATACACTAAAAACAACTTACAAGAACACAGACGTAACAACAACTTACATCGATCCATTGTTGCGTAAGCCTTCTACCGACGTGAACTACTTCGAAACAAACGCAGGTGGTATGGGTGCAACAACATCAGGTAAGTCTTCAAGTTGGGACAAAGCGTTGCTTTTCACAGCTCAAGCTGGTTGGAAAGAAACAGTTTATGTAGACTTCTCTTATCGTCAAGACTGGTATCGTTTGTTCAGACAACTATACCAAATTGGCTATGCAGACAAGCAAAGCTATGGCTACTTCGGTCTTGGTGCTAATGCAATCGTTAGCAACTTAGTGAAATTGCCAGAGTGGTTTAACTACATGAAGTTCCGTGTTTCTTACTCAGAAGCAGGTAACTCGTTCGCTGATGCAGGATTCCTTAGAATCTCTCAAGACAGAAGAACAGGTGCTATTAATGCTAACAACTACAAGAAGTTCAAGGCAGTTCCTGAAGTTATGAAGTCGTTCGAAACAGGTATCGAAACCATGTTCTTGAACAATAGACTAAGCTTCGACCTTACATATTATAATGGTGTAATGGATCACTTGTACATGGAAGGCTCAGATGCATCAGGTGTTCAACCATTCACATCTGCAAAGGTTCGTAACCAAGGTATCGAAACAACTATCGGTTACAACTTCCATTTAGCTAAAGACCTTAACTGGAGAACAAGTTACAACGTTTCTTACAACAGTAACAAGATCCTTAAGACTGCTTACAACGACCAAGGTAAAGAACTTATCCAACAACAAGTTGTAGGTGGTACATACATCAGATATAAAGAAGGTGGTTCAATTGGTGACATGTATATCCACGATTTCGAAAGAGATGCTAACGGAAACATCGCTCTTACTAAGTCTGGTGCACCACGTTTCAAGAGCTCTGGTCAAGATGCTGACTTGATTTACGTAGGTAACATGAACTCAAAATGGCAAATGGGTTGGAGCAATAACTTCAACTATAAAGACTTCACATTGTCATTCTTGATCAATGGTCGTATCGGTGGTAAGGTTATTTCATTGACAGAAGCATACTTAGATCAAAACGGTTTGTCTCAAAGAGTTGCTGATGCACGTCTCAATGCAGAAAGAAACAACATCGTTGCAACAGACTACAAGAACGCTCCAGGTATGCAATTGAACGACGGAAGCGGACGTATTGTTCCAGTTGAAGCATATTATAAGGCAATGGGTGCATCAACTAACCCATACAACTATATATATAGCGCAACCAACTTCCGTTTACGTGAGTTGTCATTAGGCTACACATTCCGCAACCTTCTTGGTCAAAATAAGAACTTGAACGTTGCATTCATCGCAAGAAACCTATTCTTCTTGTACAATGATAGCCCAGTTGACCCAGACGTTTCATTATCAACAGCTAATGGTTTAGGTGCATTTGAATTGTTCAACATGCCATCTTCACGTTCATTTGGTTTGTCATTGAAACTTAACTTCTAAAACATAACAGAATAAGAATATGAAAAAGTATAAATTTTTAGTAGCATTTGCTGCTTTTGCAGGAACCTTATCGCTACAATCTTGTTTAGACTTTGATGATCCAGGAGCAGAGTTCGACTCTAATACAAAGAACATCGAGAAAGTTACTGAGCGTGGAGAAGTAGATAATATTCCTTACAAATTAGATATAACAGGAGATCAAGCTGCTGCCGTTATCCATAAACTTGAAGATTATCTAGATGGTGGTCGTGCTGCACAATTCTCACTAAGAGGTGGAAAGGATGGTAAGTATCCAGGAGAACACCAATACCAATTCCAGTTCTCTTTAGGTGTAGACAACTACGCTCAATATGCAGTTATCCCTCACCAAAACTTCGTTTATTCTAAAGTGTTGGTACGTTCAACTTACGACATCGCTCCTAAGTTCTACGGAGGTGCTAACGGTTCATTTGGCGAAGTGCGCAAAGCAGCAGTTCAATTGTTGAACCATAAGTTGATCGACTCAATCCCTGAGATGAAAGCCGTTTATCTTCTTATCTTCAACACAGCTGCACTTGAGAACGCAGACATCTATGGTCCATTCGCTTATCAAGACGTAAAGACTAACAAACAAAGTGCTCCTTATAACTATGATAACCTTGAAACCATCTATAAGTCAATCGTTGCCAACATCGATACAGCTGTAGCATGTTTCAACTATTTCCCCAATAAGAGAGCAGACTATAAAGAAAAGTTGATTTCTTTACTAAAAGAAAACATCTTGATCACTGATGACGAGGCAAACAAGGCAACCGATTTCGAAACATGGAAGCGTTTTGCTAACTCATTAAAGTTGCGTATGGCAATGCACATTGTGAAAGTTAATTCAGCACTTGCAAAGAAATGGGCAGAAGAAGCAGTAGCAAGTGGAGTGATTGAAGACACAAAGCACGAAGTAGCTCTACGTCCAGACCTAATCGGTTTCAACAATCCTCTAGTCGAAATCACAAAGGGGTGGGGCGACACACGTATCACCGCTTCGTTGGTAACATTGTTAGAAAGCTTGAAGCATCCTTATCTTGATGATAACTTTGCACTATTCACAAAGAACAGTAACCTTATCGTAAACAACAAAACCAACGAAAAACTTGAAGCAAATACAAAGGTAGTTGGTATTCGTTCAGGTACTCACACTGGCGACGGACAAGGTTATGATGGTAACCAATACATCGCATTCTCAGGAGTTAATCCAGAGAGATTCCACGGAGTGCCCTTGTATATTATGAAGCTTTCAGAAGTTTGTTTCTTAAGAGCAGAAGGCGCATTGCGTGGTTGGAACATGGGAGGTTCAGCAGAAGACTTCTACAATAAGGGTATTCTTGCAGCGAACTGCCTTGATCGTACAGATGAAAAAAATGTAGACTATGCAAGCATGATGGCAGCCTATATGGCACAAACAAACGCTACACCAGTGACCTATGTTGACCCAACAGGCGATACAGAAAACATCGAAAGCCCAACAAAGATCGGTGTTAAATGGAACGATGCAGACTCAGAAGAAACAAAGCTTGAGAAGATTATTACACAAAAATACATCGCAGCTTATCCAATGAGTTTCGAGGCTTGGGTAGACTTAAGACGTACAGGTTATCCTAAATTGTTCGAGGTTCTCAATGCTGATGAATCAGACGGAAGCTTGAATCAAGGCGACATCATTCGTCGTTTACCATTCCCAGGACGTACAGATCCAGCTACACAGGCAGACATTCAAGCTACAGGTTTGAAGGCATTGAATGGCCCAGACGTTGTAGGTACACGTCTATGGTGGGATGTTAACGCACCAAACTTCTAATATATAATAGGTGGGGACACTTCAATTGGCAAGTGCCCCCACTATTTTATTAAACAAGAAATTATCTTTTACTATTTAATAAACTTAAAACAACTATTGTATGAATAAGAAATCTACAATGAAAGCGTTGATGCTTGCAGGACTTCTTTGCGGTGCTCCAAGCACAATGAGTGCTCAAACCGATACAGGTAGCACATCAACTACAATTTACGATTTTGCTAATTTCAACGATCAAAAATTGTTAGACCTTTTTGCTTCTGCTTTAGAAAAGGGCAGAAAGTTTCCAACTACACAAGAACTTAAAGACGCAGGACTCTATGAAGAGTTAGAGTTTGTGCGCTCACACGTTCGCAAACGTGAAATTCTTTCTCGTCAAGATCGTCTTGTTGGCGATACTTATAGAGAAAGAGACCTATTTATGAACATCCCAAGTGGTGCAGGTTCAACAATTGGTGGTTATCCTTCTAAAGACTTCGCAAGCGATAACTTCTCTATGTGGAACTACACAAACCTCTTCGGTTCATGGAACCATGGCTTGTTCCAAGCACCAGGTTCATGGGCAGATGCAGCTCATAAGAATGGTACAGACATTATGAGTGGTATCAAATTCTTCGACACAACAGGTGGAAGAGGTGGCCATGCAACAGGTTGGGTAGACTTTATTAAGACAAAGAATACTGATGGTACATTTAAATACACTCGTCCACTCATCCATCTTTTGCAATTCTTAGGAATGGATGGTATCAACTATAACTTCGAAGCAAGAGGTTATGATGATAGCGAGGTAATTAAATTCCACCAATCATTATATCAATATGCAAATCAAGTAAACTTTGATAATTTCCATATTGCAATTTATACATTCTATTCAAGCTTAACAAACTACAACACAGAAGCATTGTTTGGTAAGAATAATGTAAAGACAAGCGACTTGATGTTGAACTATGCTTCAAGCGACTTCTCTTACAATATGGCTTCATCAGTTCAAGAAGCTAAACGTTCTATGGGTACAGCTAAGGGCTTGTATGCAGGTGTTTGGATTGTAGGAATGGATAGAGGTTGGAATCGTCTTGATAATGGTGATGCCAAAGAATGTGGACTTTGCCTTTGGGGAGAACACGCTCAAAGCCGTTTCTGGTCATACAACACAGGTGGAAATGCACAAGAACGTATGAGCAACTACCAAACATTGCTCGAAAGAGGCTTCTCAGGTGGTAAGAGAAACCCAGCTGATCGTCCTGCAATAAGCAACTTAGGAAATAACTGGGAATGGTCAGGTACAAAGGCTCCATTGTCTACTTTCGCAGGTTTAGCTTCATGGATTCCTGAGCGTTCTGCAATTAATGGTAAGCTTCCATTTAGCACATACTTCAATACAGGTGCTGGAGAGGTTTACACATACAAAGGAAAGAAAACAGCAGGTTCATGGTATAACATGTCTAATCAAGACATCGTGCCAACTTATCGTTGGTTGGTTTACGACGGAAACACTACAAATGTAAGTGATAAAGTACAACCTGAGTTTACTTATGAAGATTCTTACACAGGTGGTTCTTGCTTGAAACTAACAGGTAAAGGAACAGCTTCGTCTACAGATATCGTTCTTTACAAAACCAATCTTACAGGTACAAGCGGTGCAATCAAAGCACAAGTGGCTATCAAAACAGGTAAAGACACACCAGCAAACTCTAATCTTGCGCTCATCGTTCGCTTAAAGAACTCTAATGAATGGAAAGAGTTTGATGTAAACGGTACAACAGACAGCAAGTGGGTTGAGCACACAGTGGCTCTAACAGGTTTATCTTCAACAGACGTTATCGATCGTATCGGTCTTCGTGTGAAGAATGTTGACGAACAATACAAGCTTCTTGTTGGTAAATTGGCTATCGTAGACGATTACACAGTGGCTCCACAAGGTGTGAAAGATCTCACAATCCAAGTGAAAGAAGAAAACAAAGCTTCTCTTTCTGTGAAAGCAACTTGGGCTTTAAGTTCAGCTACTGAAGAAACAGTTGTTTACAACGACGATGCTAATGTAGACCACTTCGAAGTGCTTTATAAGAATGGTGAGAATGGAACTGTAAGCGAAATCGGTCGTACATCACAATGGGCTACATATATTGGCGATATCGAAATGGGAGAATCAGACAAACCATTTATCGGTGTTCGTTCAGTTTCTAAAGACTTAAAGACCTACTCACCAGTAGAATGGAAAGAAATTCCACGTTCTACTTACGCTTCTCTTCCAGAGAAAAAGAACAATCCTTATGGAGAACCTGAATTGGATATGTCTGCTGATGGTTATAAGACTGCACAACAAGTACGTTACGTTGAAACCTTTACAACAGAAGGTGGAGCAACTAATATCAATTATACTGCAACAGGTCCTAAGGGTGGAACCAACTATGTTGACGCAACTGAAGGTAATTTATTGACAGTTAATCAAGGCCAAACCATTACTATTAAGATCAAAGGACACGAAGGACAAGACGACTTACGTTTCTGCTTTGGTCGTGGTTGGATTGATTTGAATGGTGACTACAAATTTGAACCAGGTACAATTGCAGAAAATGGTGAAGAATTATTTACCGTTGGTAAACTTAGAAAAGGTGTAATTGAGAATGTAAATCCAGGTCAAACACTAACTGTAAAGATTCCAGAGGACGCAAAAACAGGTATGACTCGTATGAGAATTGTATTCTCTGATGCTTGGTTCCAAGGTTCTCTACTTCCAACAGGTAAGTTTAATAAGGGCTTTGCTATCGACTTCGCAGTTAAGATCACTGGAACTAATCCTGAAAGAAAGGCTCCAGAGTCTTCACGTGACAAAGGAACAGCAGAACAACCAGAAGGACTTTCTGCAAGCACATCAATCACTTCATTCGCTGGTGAGGCTTCAGCACTTGTTCAAACAAGCAAAGACTTGAAGTTCTCTAACGTAGAAAAAGCATGGATCTTTGGTGTAGATGGTTCTTTAGTTAAAGTTTTAGACAATCCTCAACAATACGAAATAAAATCTCTACCAAAGGGAATCTACCTTGTGAAGATGTTGAACAACAACGTTATTCGTACTCAAAAAGTGGTAATCAAGTAAAACTTTTGTAATGGAACTGGCGAAACAAACTACAAAGTAATTTATAACACTTCGCCAAATTCACTAAAAATTAATAGAAGATAAACAACATGTTCTATTAAATTTTAACAAGAGAAGGATGCGCCACATCGTTGGTGCATCCTTTTTTCTTACTAACAAAAACATAAACCTTTAGATAAAACAAAATGAAAAAACCAGTATTCAATTGCAAGACCTTGTTGCTTGCTCTTAGCTTGTGTGCTGCTGCCCCTTCTTTGGCGCAGACCTCGCTCGAATCAACATCAACTACTATTTACGACTTCTCTAAGTTTAACGATTTAGAACTACTTAAATTCTTTGCCGAGCTCGACGCTCAAGGCCGTAAATATCCCACTATCGACGAATTAAAAGCTAAAGGACTCTACGACGAAATAGAGTTCGTTCGCTCGCATGTGGCTAAAAGAAACACCATCGACAATGCCGATCGCCTTGTTGGTAACACCTATGCAGAACGTGAATTGTTCCTCAACCTGCCTTCGGGAGCAGGCAAATTGATTGGCGGTTATCCATCGAAAGACTTTGTTAACGACAACTTTTCGATGTGGAACTACACCACTCTTTTCGGCTCTTGGAACCACACTTTGTTTCAAGCTCCAGGCTCTTGGGTAGATGCTGCGCACCAAAACGGAACCGACATCATGAGCGGTATGAAGTTTTTCGACACCACAGGAGGTCGTGGAAACGGTGCAAGTCAATGGATGTCGTTCATCAAAGAAACAAACGATAAGGGCGAATACAAATATGCTCGTCCCCTTATTAACTTGCTAAGATTCCTCGGAATGGACGGAATTAACTATAACTGGGAAACCTCAGGTTATGACAATAGGAATGTAATTGACTTCCATAAACGTCTTTACGAGATAGCTAAAGAAGAAAATTTCAATAACTTTCATATCGTGATTTACACGATGAGCAATATCCTTCCAAGTTATAGTACGAATGCACTCTTTGGTTGGAATGGTAGCAGAACAGCCGAAGTGATGTTGAATTATGACGGAAATGGTTTTGCAAGAGATATGAATGCGAGCTACAGAAACGCAAAGAACGCATTGCAAACCACTAAAGGATTGTATATGGGTGGTTGGATTGTAGGCATGGATAAGAACTGGACAGACCTTGATAAAGATGTTTATCACAAAGAGAGTGGTATTGCTTTGTGGGGTGAACACGATCAAAGTAGATTTTGGTCGTATAACAAAGGCAATAGTCCGCAACAGCTTATGACCAACTATCAAATGCTTTTAGAGCGTGCTTTCTCTGGTGGTCATCGCAATCCAGCAAACCGTCCTGCTGTGGTTGATAGAGGAAACAGTCTTGAAGCGCAAGGAAGCAACCCTGCACTCTATAACTTTGCGGGTATGTCTACATGGATTCCCGAGCAGTCTACCATACAAGGTAAATTGCCTTTCTCTACCTTCTTCAACATAGGAAATGGCGAACGCTATGTTTATAAAGGCAAGAAAACAGCAGGATCGTGGTATAATATGTCGAATCAAGACCTCGTTCCAACCTATCGTTGGCTCGTTTATCGCTCAGAAACAACCAACGTAAGCAACGCCATCGATGCACAATTTACCAACACCGACGCTTATATGGGCGGTTCGTGCTTGCAGGTTAAGGGCACCAAAACCGACGGAAATGCCGACCTTATTTTATATAAAACCTTGCTCGAGGGCAATGGTGGCAACATCGTTGCTAAGCTTGCGGTGAAGAACGGCAAAGATGCTATGAACACATCTCAGCTTTATCTCATCGTACGTCTTAAGAATTCGCAACAATGGAAAGAATATCTTGTAAGCAATCCAGCGGGCGCAAACTGGGAAGAAAAAGAGATTGCGTTGAACGATTTAACTTCTTCTGACGTGATAGACCGCATTGGCTTGCGTGTGAAAAACACCAATTCGGACTTTAACATGCTTGTGGGTAAACTCGAATTGAGCGACAACTTCACTGCGAAACCCTCTGCTCCAAAAGATTTAACCATTCAGGTGAAGGAAGAAAAGAAAACTTCTTTATCGGTAAAAGCTACATGGAACGTGGAATGTGGTGCAGGAAACGAGCTTCAACAAAACGACAAAGAGAATATTCATCACTTCGAAATTCTGTATAAGAACGGCGAAGAGGGTGCTGTAACAGAGATTGCTCGCACCAAACAATGGGCAACTTATGTAGGCGATATTCAAGTGGGTGAGCAAGACAATCAGCCTTATATTGGCGTTCGCTCTGCTTCTACCGACCTTAAAACCTATTCGCCTGTGGTGTGGAAGGCTATACAACGTGGCGATTATAACACTTTGCCTGCTGCCAACACCAACATTTATGGAACTCCTGAGCTCGATGTTAGCGCAGCTGGTGCAGCCACTGCACGCCAATTAAGATATTTGGATAACTTCCATACAACTGGTGCATTGGTAGATGTTCAATATAACGACAACGGCAATCGCCCTGCAACCAACTATGTAGACATGTCGTCTAAGGTGATTAAGGTGCGCCAAGGACAAACATTCACCATTCACTTTAAAGGACACGAGGCAACCAAGGACAATGAAGGAAGCGAAGATGACTTGCGTTTTTGCATTGGACGTGGTTGGATTGACCTTGATGGTGACGGAGTGTTTAACCCCGATTTCTTAGACTTAAACCCTACCCATGGCGAATGTTTGTTCACTCTTGGTAGCAAACGCTCACGCACAATGGAGAACGTTCAAGGTCTTCAACAATTCACAATCAATGTTCCTAACGATGCAAAAGTGGGCATGAGCCGCATTCGTATCGTGTTCTCTGATGCGTGGTTCGAAGGTGCTTTGCAACCAACAGGTAAGTTTAACAAGGGCTTTGCTATCGACTTCGGAGTGGAAATTACAGGTACAAATACTTCAAGAAAAGCGGGTGCCGACACTTGGGACGAGGGAACAGCCAGCGAACCAGAAGGATTGAACGCTCAAACGGGCATCAACGTGGTAGAAACAGCTAAGCCATCGGCTCTGCTCAACAACCAAACCATTGTGTTGAACAATGTTCAAAATCTTTGGATCTACACCCTCGATGGCGTTCTTGTGCGTCACATCACCCGTCCAACAAACGTCAGCACCAAATCGTTTGCAAAGGGTACCTACCTCATCAAGATTGAAAACAATGGCGTTATCGAAACTCAAAAAATGATTATTCGATAAGTCATTTCTCCCTTATACTCTTTTCGCAGAAGGTGCTTCAACTGCATTCTGCACCTCTTTTAAAAGACTCTCTTAGGTGAAAAAACACCTCTGAGAGTCTCTTTGTTATGTGCTATACACTTTACTACACACATCTTTCTTGCAACGCCTTTGCCTTTGTTCTATCTTTGCATTGCAATCGAAAACAAAAGGGTTGCTGTTGGTGAGCAAAGTCGCTGCTTTTGATGGGTAAGATGTCGACTATTACACTTCATTCTCAATGCTTTTTCGCCAGCTTTTTAATTCAGTAATAACAATCAAAAAAACAAGAAAGGAAACAAATTATGTCAGTAGTTTATCGTTTAACACAAGACAACAGAAAACAAAGTAAAACAAAAGGCAAGTGGTATGCTCGTTCGCTTCACACTGGCGTGATCGACATCGATGGTCTTGCAAGCATCATGCAGGCTAATTGTACTCTTAAAAAGAGTGATATACTTGCGGTGATTGCCGAGTTGGTGGACGTGATGAGAGCGCAGTTGCAAAACTCTCAAAAGGTGATCTTGGGCGGTCTTGGAAGCTTTAAGGTGGGACTTAAAACGAAGCCTGCCGACACTTCGCTCGACTTTAACCCTCAAAAGAACATCGTGGGCGCAAGGGTGCTCTTCCACCCAACAACCTATACCACCGCTAACCGCAAACGAACCAGTTTCTTATTGCAAGGTATGACGGTGAAAGAGGCTACCAAATACGATGTGAAGAAGCCTAAAAAGACTCGTAAGGCTGCCTCTGGCGACACTTCACACGCACAATAAAATGGAGAGATTGTAGTTTTTGTTTAACCCTAAACTTTTGTTTATGAATAGTCTAATAATTGTAGTGAGAACACTGTTACACGACTGCTGGATGCTGATGCGCCGCTTCGTTGGCTTCACAATGATCTATTTGTTCGGCGTTGTCTATTCGCTCATCCTCTTTTTTAGTATCAACGACAAGCTGAACGCTGCATAAGAGGCAAGGGAATGCACCACTGCTCTCTTTTGGATGTTGCACTGCTCTCGTTGAATGTAGCACAGCTCTCTTTGAATGTAGCGCAAATGGCTGTAGGGTGATGCGCAATAATGCACTGAACGCTACATTGGAAAAACGGAGTACACCACTCATCAACGGCACTGAGATAACTCTCGGTGCCTTTTTTGTTGCCTTATGGAAGAGAAAGGAGGGGTGGGGAGGAGGAAGTAATAAAAAAAGCGAAAGAAGTCTGTGTTAATAGTCAATACAAGGTGCAGGACTATTTCGAGGATATGCACGAAATGGTCGAGATAGGAAAGGGTGTAAAACCATTGAAGAGCTTGGCGGAACGATGCCCGAAGACCTGCCTGTGGCTGATAGCATAAAGCGTTTGGAAAGCAAGGAACAGCGACTCTTAAAAGATAAAAAGGAAGAGTGGGGAGAGTAAAAAAAGAAAAAAAATAGTGTATTTAAGCTAAAAATATTTACCTTTGCACAGCGTTGAGACTAACGAAAGAAAACAATTCGATTAATCTAAATAATGATATGAAGAAATTTTTTACACTCCTATTGCTATTAAGCGGTATCCTCTTTTTCACCGCATGCGACAAAGATGAGCCAATAGAATACGAATATCGTATGGTGGTTACTTGCGACACGCCAGACCAAGACTTTATTGTTCAGATGGCGCATCGTGCAAATTTCACCACGAAAAACCGATTTGAATTTGCCGACAGAACCACCGACGACACCTTTGGAGGCATCATTTATTGCGCAAATCCAAAGGCGGTGATCACCGTTCAGCTCTATCTCAATGGCAAACACTACAAAACAGAGTATGGAACATACGAGGTGCGATACATTATCGAGAGTCCGTTGAAAGGCAAAAACACCAAACCTTTCACTTCTAAACGCCCCTTTTAGGGCTGTGTAGTAGTCCATTTAGCCCGATAAAGGCACAAAAAGATGTATTTTATTTGGGAGTGTATCGAATAAAGTGATATTTTTGCAATAGTAAGATAGAAGTAATGATGGTGTCAGTTGGCAGACACGTAGTTTCGTAAGAAGGTACTTATCGTAGGGTCGGAGCCTACCTTTACTCTATCTTATTTATCATTTATAGCGACTAATAAAAGCGAAAAGAAGGCATGTAAGTAGTCTATCTTTCGTGAAACAGAATGGAGAAGGTTTCGACAAAGGGTCGAAATTCAAGATGTTAGAGTCATCGTCTTATTGAAAAGAGGCGGTGACTCTAACTTTTTTTGTTGGTTGAACAATTCAGAACGCTTATTTATTGAGCGATTTAAGCATCTTGGCAATGCATCGTTTTTTCTGCTCCATATTGGGGTGAACATAGAGGTTGAGCGTTGTGGTGATGTTAGAATGCCCCAAGAGAACGCTCACGGTTTTATAATCGCAACATTGCAACCATCAAAGGCGGGTTATGTGCACCGCAAATGGGTGGCATTTGTTGCTGAAAGGCGAGGGACTTAAAATGTGTTATCAATATAAATTGTAATTTTTATAGTTTATTATAGTAATAAAGATTAAATAATATAGGCTTTTAAAAAACGTATTTCTTTTTTCTTTAAATTTGCATAAAACACCCAATGAAAAGGTAAAAACACTTCGGAGTGAAGTGTATTTAGATTTTATATGAATAAAAAAATAAGAAGAATGAAAATGATGACTAAGGACAACGTGCATGCATATGTGAAACCGATATGCAAAAACTTCAGGTTAGAATGGCAGCCAATGATGGCTGGTAGCGTAAGAGGTAGTATGGATAACAAAGACATTAGTCAAGATCCAGACGACCCTTGGTACACAAGTCAAGATTAACAGATAAAGAAATGGAGTCTGTTCGAGATTACTATTTTATTTAATGTAAAGGAAGATGATACTGAGTTGTGAGTAAACTTAGCATCTCTACTAAAATTAAATTATTAACATTAGGTTTAAAACTTATTTTATTAACCTTATCAATGGATTTTAAAATGAAAAAAAGAATTTTGTTGCCACTTATGTTTTTGGCAACACTCGTATCGATATCGTCTTGTTCTTCTGATCTTACAGATCAATCTGGCAAAGAAAAAGCATCTAAAGAAAAGATGCTAACCCTAACTGTAACGGCTGGAACAGGGGAAGAACCAACCGAAACAAGAGCCTTTCTTGATGAAAGTAGCGGCTCTGGTAGCTTGTGGAAGTGGGAAACTGGTGACCAATTGTTTCTCATTACCAAAAATGCAGCAGGTCAAAAGAAAATTTTTACGCTAACAGTTAACAAATCGGCAGTGGGTAAAAGCCGTGGAGTATTTACAGGGTCAATCCCTGCAAGTGCTGTAGTAGATGGCGATAGCTACCGCTTCTTCTATGTAGGTAAAACCACTAACGGCACTAAAAATAGAACCATTACTGTCGACGACATGAACGCTGGCAAGATAACCATCGACCTTTCTTCACAAACAGGCAATCTTGCTGATATCAAAAGGCATTGCGTTTTGTCGGGAAAAGGTAAGATTGTTGTTTCTGGTTCCACTGCAGATGTAAAAGGACGTGTCAACTTAGCCAATGCATTTACAGTGGCTCACTTTGCTATGAAAGCAGAGAACGGAGCAACAATTACTAAGGTTGGAATACGAGGCGAGGGCGTTTACACCTCTGCAAGTGTAGATTTAGAAACGGGATTGGCAACGGGTGTTTCAGAAATAGGAATAGACCTCGACCCTGAAACCAACATCTTCCTTCCAACAGGGAAAACAGATTTCTATATAACATTGGTGCCTGGAAGGGTAACTCCTTCTTTCGATGGTTATTATGCAGACTCGTATAGTAGCGTGATAACGGCTATACCTGAAACTCACAACTATGTAGAAGAAAAGTCTTTCGTTTACTTTGATAATGCAAAGGCGGCTTTCTCTGTTAGCGACAATAAAAAAGTAGCTATCACCAATGGCAATATGCAGTATGTAATGCCAGTGAAAACCTATACGGCAGACATGAAGCCTAACACCTTAGAAGCTAATAAATTGATTAGATGGCGAGGCACAACACCTCTTAAAATCACGGGTAAAGCCACCGTGCATCGAGGCTATTATAGATTAGCTCCTGAGCAATGGGAAATGGCTATGCCTAAGAATAACCAAAGTAGCGGTACTTATTCTTATGCAACGGTTAGAGTTGGGGGCGTAGACTACATCTCTCCAGAAACCTATCGTTACTTCGATCTTCCCTCATGGGGAACGCTCAACAACCCCACCTTGCTTAAATATAAATTCCAACGCACTATTTCAGGAGTTGGAATTGAAACCGAATTCGACTTTGGTAAGAAGCTACATGTAGGCTCAAAGCCCACCCGTACGATGACAGTAGACGAGTGGAGCTATCTCTTACCCCTCAATACTAGCAACTTAAACAATCGTGTTTGGGAGGTTAATGGAAAGAGATATGTGAAATGGGCAGCTTGTTTTATCGACGAAAACGGAGATGGTCGTAGAGGAACACGCCCTGCAGAGTTGCGAGGTTTCTTGATTTTCCCCGATAAAATGACTTATCAACAAGCTAAGGACGTGTTTACTATCACCAATCCTACGTTTGGAAATGGTGTGGATGCTAGCAGAAATCCAACCACCTACGCAAATATTAAAAACAGCGGTGCTGTATTTATTCCATTAGCAGCTTACAGATCTGAAGGTAATAAAACATTGGTTCAATGGGGAAACCATGGAAACTACTTCACATCGTCATACAGAAGCTCTGGAATTGCGCACGTTAGATTTGAACCTGCAAGGTTTGTACACGAGGATTACTCTGCACCTGGACAAGGCTGTATGAGCAGATTGGTGCAAGATATAAATGAATAGAGGTGCATTTAGTTACTCTCGTCTGATAAAACTCAGGCAGATTTAATTATATTCGTTATGGGGGCTTCTTGGTGCTGTGCGCATTGAGAAGTCCTTTTTTCTTTTCCCTTCCTCTTATTTCAGTGCTTTTCTGCCTCTGCGTCCGCCTTTCTTGCTCCCTGTCTGTCTGTCGTTTCGTTTTTATTTGTTTCCCTTTTGTCCTCTTCTCTTCCTTTCTTTTTTCTAACCGCCACGCACATTGTAGACTAACTTCTGCTTTTCTTTTTGCAATGTTTCGTCTTTCTCTTTTACAAAACTTCTGTTTTACTCTCTAAACTACCCTTTTTTCTTGCAAAGTTTCTACTTCTCTTTCGAAATATCCTCTTTTTTTTATTAAAAAACCACGCCCCTTCCTTCCTCTTCCTTCCTCTAAAAACGCTTAAAAAGAGTTCCTTTCTCCTCTTATTTCCACTTCTTTTACCCCGCAAATCGTCATCTATTGCTGCTCAAAAGAACTGTGTTTTCGCCTTTTTTCGTTGTGATAATTTAATAAAATGGAATATAAAATGTGTGATATTTCGGGTGAGAAAAAGAGGCGAAAAAGACGAAGAAGCGCTTCAATATCGTTGAGATTTCAATAAAGGGAATATTGATGTTTGTCAATGAAAATGAGCGAAATAGAGTTGAGAATAAGCCTATAAATTCTAAAATAAAACTTAAATAGAATACCATATATAATGTAATAGGTGTTTTTTTTGATAATTTTGCATTGTAATAGTATTAGAAAGTAGAAAAAAGATTGAATTTCTAAAGGATAACAACGAGCTTATTTGCAGAAAAAATAAAAAGAAAACGTGCGAATAAAGGGATTCTTTTCTTTTTAAATAACCCCATTCCTGCGAGAGAATCGTGGGTAATTTTTCAGAATAACAGAAAGATGATGACAATTAAGAAAACCGAAAAGCAACAATATCTTGCGCCAGCTATTGCTGTGTTTGATATTGTAGAGAACACTTATCTTTTAGCAGCAAGTCCTAATGCACGCCCAGGTGGCGATGGAGATCCTGCAGGAAGTATTACTATTGAACCTCCAAAACACGAAGATGGAGGCGATAGCGATAACCTTGAAGGATAAGCATTGAGAGTGAAAAGGTAAAAGATAAAAACGTAAAATCGAGAATGAAAAAGATAAATTTTTATCCTATTCTGTCGGCATTGTTTGTCGGCGGTATGGCGTTGTCTGCTGTTTCGTGTGCAGATAACAATTTAGACGAAGAGAATAACGGCGGAGAGCAAGAGCTTGCTGTGAAGTTTAACGTGAGCGATGCGCAAGACGAACCAACCAATAACAGCACTTCTACCACTCGTGGTGTAACGGCTTCGGGAGTGGCTCTTGCTGATCTTAAGGGACAAACCCTTGAGGCTCAAAGCGCAGAAAACCTTGATGTGTGCCTCGTTGAAACCACTGTTGAGGGCATTAACCCTGTTCAAAAGGCAGTGGCAACACGTGCCAACATCATCAATATGAGCAATTTCAGCGACTTTTCGTCTGCAGGTCTTCGTGGAACAGCTGCTAACAGCATCAACACAGAATGGTTCCACAATGCAAAGACCCGCCCAAATGGTAAGCTTTATAACTATTATCCATGGTCGTGGGATCAGCCAAGTGCTCGTTTCTATGCTGTTTACCCAGAGATAAGCAAGTATAACGACATGACCATTAGTAAGGCTACTGCAACAGCAAGTCCTACTGTTGAGTTCCAAGTGAAGCCTAACGTGCAAGATCAAGTAGACCTTATGACTGCTTGTTCGGGCGATGTTCGCTATGTAACACGTGGCAGAGCTCCTCAAACCAACCTTAAGTTCCGTCACGCACTCACCGCAATTCGCTTTGCAGTGGGTCAAAATCTCTCATTCGACAAAACCATTACCAAGATCACTCTTAAGAATGTGTTGCTCAAGAGCAAGTATGTTCTTTCTAATAAATACGATGGAACAGGTGCAAAATGGGACCACACAGGTTATAGCACTCGTGGAGATGTGTCGCTTGCAGGTTTGAATTATAAAACAAACGAAGATCCAAATAGTATTGTAAGAAACCAAGATGCTTATCGAACAGAGAACGATATTCTTAAATTGAACGATGGTTACACCTTCTATATGATTCCTCAAGACCTAACAGGTAAGGTAACAGCAGAGGTGACATTTAGCGATAATACCAAAATTACAGTGCCTTTAACAGGTGCTTGGAAAGAAGGTACAACCCGTACATATAAGTTAAGTCAAAAGAATTCTACATGGACATACACACTTTTGACAACAAGTCCAAAGGCAGCAGCCTTCAATGCAACCGCAACCGACAAATACACCATCACAAGTTATCGTGAGGCTCCAGACGGAACCAAGAAAGCTGTGGCATGGAAGGTGATTGGTTACGATGCAAATGGCGACGGAAACTTCTCGATGACAGAGAAACCAAGTTGGTTGGGCAACCTAAAAACAGAAGGAAATGGTGGTGCTGCAGCAGAAGAAGCAACAGCTTCGCTTGTGCCTGCGTCTGTGGTTGACCTTGCGGCTCAACGTAACAACGAGTTGAAAAACGCACCGGCTTTAGGTTCTGCGGCAACTCCTTACAACCTATCTAACAGCACTGGTGCTGCAAAAGTAGAGAATACAGCCAACAGCTACGTTATTTCTGCGCCAGGTGTTTATATGTTCCCATTGGTTTATGGTAACGCAATTAAAGGCGGTGTAACCAATACAAAAGCATATAAAGGTGATGTTTCTACCCTTAACGTGCCTATTAATGGACAAAGCAAGAATGTTATTCTTCAGAATTTGGTAGATCATAATGGTAAAGGAATTACCGATCCATGGATTGAAAAGACCAACAATCGTGCTAACAATGGTGTTAACGCAGCTCAAATTGTGTGGACCGACGAGGCGAACATTGTGCGTCCGAATGCTGTTTCTATTCATCGTGATGGAAATGGAAACGCTTTTGTGAAGTTCGAAGTGAAGCAAGCCGACATTAAGAGCGGTAATACTGTTATTGCAGTGAAGAAAGGTAACACCATAGTTTGGTCTTGGCACTTGTGGTTTGCACCAAAAGACGCTCTCGAAAAGATTGCTGTTACCAACAAAGATGGTAAGGTTTATAACTTTACAAAAGAAACATTGGGTTGGAAACCAATTACTTGGACAGGTACTCCTTACACTTCTACTCGTGAAGTGAAAGTGAAGATCGAGCAAACAGTCGGTAACGCAGGTCAAAAACAAATCTCTTATGTAACCATTAAGCAACGTCCTACAACATCAGCGATGGAAGGTATCAGCACATTATATCAATGGGGACGTAAAGATGCATTCCCAGGACTAAGCGGAAACGTTGCAGGTGTGAACAGAACTCCAGGAGATAAGATCTATATGCAAAACATCATTCAAAATCCAGGTAACTTCTATATCACCATATTGAATGCAAGAAGAGCTATTGATGGTGGTTCTTTCCTAACACAATATTATAACTTCTATAACTTATGGTCGATCAATAACACCAAAACAGGTGGTCAGGATAATGGCAACGACGATCCTGTTATTAAGACCATTTACGACCCATCGCCAGTGGGATTCACCGTTCCTGCAGGTAATGCCTTTACAGGATTTACCGAAAATGGTATGAACCGAGGCAAGCAGAATGTAGATGGCACAGGTGTTAAGTCGGTGTTCGATGCTAATATGGGTCACCACTATTGGACCAACAGCAATAAAGAAGAAACCATTTTCTTTCCTGCAGCAGGTTATATGGACAACGGAAATGGTGCATTGTTGTGGTATAAGCAATATGGAGACTTCTGGACTGCCTTGCCAGCCGACTTTAATAATGGTTGTGTTATGGGTATTCAGCACGATTTCACTTATCCACGATTTGTCAATGTGCGTACCTATGGTTTCGCAGTTCGTCCAGCAGCAGAATAATTTGAAGTAGATATTTTAGAACAAATCAGCCCCGAGCTGAATATACCAAGCCCTGTTTTATTTTCGAGATAAAACAGGGCTTTTTCTTGTTCTGCTTTCTTTATCATTTTTATAGCATTGCTTTTGAGGGCGAATGTCGTTGCTATTGAGGGCTAATAGCGTTGAGAATGAGCTGTGATAGCACCGCCTTTGTAGAGTGGGGGAACGAGCGGTGCAGAAGACTTGTTGAGCCTGTGCCTTCCTCTTCGCCTCGTTGCTTCTTTCCAACTGCCTCACTCCTCTTTTTAAAAGAACTCTTCTTGCCTTTTGGTAGTCTTTTAAGACCCTCTTCATTCGTCCCCATTCTCTATTTGCGCTCTGCGCTTTTCTCTCTCCATTCGTCTGCCTTTCTTTTGGGCTTGCGCTAAAATAATCCCCTTGTTCGTCCCCATTCTCTATTTGCGTTCTGCGCTTTTCTCTCTTCCTTCGTCTGCCTTTCTTTCGGGGGTGCGCTAAAATATTCCCCGTGTTGCCCCACGTTCTTTCAGAAAAGCTCCGCCCGCTTCTTCCTCTTTCTCCCCCTTCTTTTCTCCTTTTCTTTGCTGTTCAGCCTGCCTTGCCTACGTCTTGCCCCGTGCTCGTCTTGTCTTTGGCTTCTTTGTGCTTTTCTTTCGTTTTGAAATGGTTCTGCAAGAGATGAAGATTTATAGTTTGTTAACTATGAAAAATGAAAAACGAAGAAATCCTTCTCGATTCTCTTTTACCTTTGCAGTCGAACAATTCAATTTAAAAACAAAACAATCATTTATTTTAAAACACACAATGTTATGAAAAGATCAACTGATTTTTTTAGCGTTTCTGACATCAAAAGGAATGCGAGAAAATTGCCCCAAGGCGATGTGCGCTATGCCATTGCCGAAGAATTGCTGAGGCTTTTGTGGTTGAAACCCTCGTGCAAATGCCGATGGCAAGGCACCACTACCGACTTGGTGGAGCTTGTTTATTTTATTTATTCTGAAGGTTTACTGATCGACGACAAGGGTTTTCCGCTCTCGTTCCGCATTCTCACGGCTCTGTTCTTTGGCTTGTTGCAGGTGAAGATTCCTGCCAATCCCTCTGCAATTGTGGTCAGAGCACGTCAAAGAAAGGGCGTGAGGCGATATAACATCATTGAGCGATATATGCTGCTGCTCGCTAAAAATCCCGAGATACGTCCACTGTCTAACGAGATTGTCTTTGAATATGTCGAAAAACGAATCATCAACTAAAAAACACACGAACAGGATATGACAACTAATACCATTGAAAAGAATTTCTTTTTAACGCCTCATTTCTCGCTAAAGGAAATGACTGCGTCGGCAACTGCCACCCAACTGCACATCACTAACTGCCCCAATGCCACGCAAATTGCCCGACTAAAGGCTTTGTGCGAGCATGTATTGGAACCGCTCCGACAACATTTTGGGGCGATAAGGATAACGAGTGGCTTTAGAAGTGTGCGTTTGAACGATGCCCTTTGCGCCAACTCTTTGTCGCAACACACCTTTGGTGAGGCGGCGGATATCTATGTTCCGAACCGTGAAAAGGGCTTGGAAATGTTTCGATTTATATGTCAACACTGCACGTTCGACCAGATGTTGTTGGAGAGAAAGCGTAAAACACCCTCGTTTTGGCTGCATATTAGCTATAAAAGCGACCGACGCTATAATCGCAATATGGCGGTGGATCTTACCGAACACTATCGAGATTTTAAATGAGTTGGATAATAAAGGGGGATAAGGTGTAGATATAAGTAACAAAAAGAAGACCTTAATGCAATGGCAATAAGGTCTTTTCTTATGTCTGAAAGCTAATCGTTCTTACTAAAATAAGAGCCTTATCCAACTTTATTTTGTGTGTCTTTTTGTTGGGTAAAAGGTGCAATTAGCTTTGTTAATGCAATAAACAAAGTGTGTTATTGTAGAGGACGATACAGCTTTTGCATTTCTTCCAGTTCTTGAGTTGTCATCTTTCTGTATTTAGAAACGCCGTAGGTTTCTGTTAGTTTGCCCGTTCCGTCGTTCTTATAGCCCAAGAATTGAATGATAGAGAGGTTTGTTCCGTCGCATTCCAATATGCGGTTGTTAGGCTCCTTGCTGTTAATTAGCTGAATAGTGTTGGTTGCTTCGTCGTAGATATAGCCCCTTGTGGCCTTAACATACTCGTTAAGAGCGTCTGAATGAGTGAAGCTTGTGACGTCGCCCTCAGTGAAATAGAAGTCGATAGGACTGATTCCGATGAGCCCATTGTAGTAGCTTTGTTGCGCAATGGTGCCATTTGCGTTCATTTCTTGTGTGAACACGTGTTTCCAACCCTTACCAACTATCTGTCTTTTAAAGGTCTCTTTGGTGATGGTTGGTATCTTTTGTAGGTCGATCCAACCGCCAAAATAGCAGGTTGTAGGCTCGTTTTTATCGTCGTCACCAAAATTGTCGCAACCCACTAAGGTTGTTGTTGCCAATAGAAAGGCGCAGAATAGAATACTAATATTTTTCATTATCTTTTGTGTTTTGATGGGTTACAAATATAAGAAAAGATGTGCAAAGAGCAAAGAAAGCACCCCTTTTTGTTCTTATAGCTTTGCTTTTCGCCCCCAATCCCTTGTTTTTAGTAGGGGAGAGAGGCGACATTTATGAGAAATAATAAAGTAAAATTCAATAAATAAAAGAATTTTTAATAATAAAGCATGAAATTTCAGAGTAAATAACTACATTTGTAGTTGTGCACTTTTGTTTGACAACGTACAGATGCTTTGACAATTTCATCGTCAACTTATTAGGAGCAATTGCAGCCTATTGCCTATTTCCAAAGAAGCCGTGCATTAATGTACAAAGGACCATTGATATACAGCTTGCATTGTTCTGAATTCGTCGAACTCACGTTAATTTATTATGTTCGAATGGAGTTATTATTACGTATCCAATAGGGTTAAAAATCATGATTTCTCCAGAAATTCACAAATAGCTTTAGTAATTTAAATCTGCTAATTTCCCGCGCTCATCTTCTATTGTTGCTAAATGCTCGTAAGACTTTATCTCATTTTCAAATACCTTAGTGAGACGTGGCGAACGTGTCAAAGCTCTGTCACGATACTTCTTGAATGTATCGATATGAGAACGTTCTATATCCCCTCCAGAATACGGAGACCTACTACTCATTCCACGTCTATTGCTTACACAGCATCCTATTTCATTATCTATACCGTCATCATTAAAATATTCAACGAGTTCGCACATCAAGTCAGATGGATAGTCTTCTTTTTCTGGCATATTTCCTAAAATCCTTCCTATAACTACAGGCAAAACACCAATTCTATGACACATCTGGGCAATTTGTTGTAGTTTTATAAGATAATCTTTTAGGAACAAGCCATCAATAGTTCCATCTGGTTGTGTCCCAGGTACATCATGATAATGATAGAAGAAGTTCCATGCTAGTTTTGCCAGCTCCAGCTTATTACGACGTTCAGTTTCTGTTAACTCACGTTCTTCTCTATAGCCTTCATCTTCCAGAAAAGCCAACTGTACTAATTCCATCATCATCTCTGGTTCTGTATTAACAAGACGTATCAAGTGAAATTCAGAATTGTTTAAATAATGTTTCAGATAGTCGTACATTGCAAGTTCTAATAGCAACAACTTGCCTTTTGCTACTGCTTCATTTGGCAATTGTACACATTTTAGGATTTCGGAAATATAATATGACTCTTGCAAAAGCACATTCAACTTTCCGTTATCAAAGCATTCTATTAACACTTCAAGCCACAGAGTGCTATTAATAAATGCTCTAAACTCATTCTGATAAATAAGACTAAAAATTTCAGCATACCTGCCAACACCTCTCAAACGCTCTATGGCATACACTACATTATCTACGGTCAATCCCCATAGCCCAACATTCTCCCAATATTCCTTTTGAAGTGAACCAGGAAGAGTGTCAACAATAGTAGAAATCTCAGGGATGACATCAGGTGAATACAAAATGATGCCGATATTATTCTCAGAAATGGCTTTAAGCTCATTTATATATCGCAAATATTTTTCCTTGCCAAAATCACAAAATAAGGTTCTAAAATACTTTCTAACGAACTTATTGTCTAGCACTTTCTTAGAGTATAGCTCAAACACATCGTATAGTTTGCTGTCACCACTAAGTTCAACTATTGCCTCCGCTAATCCATCAGTGTTACCAACGCAACTAGGCATAGTCCAAATTGCATCCCATCCTTTGGATGCAATTATGTTTTCTAGGATGTTCTTTCTGAATATTCTAGATTCTTTTATTTGCTCTTTGAAATCTTTATTCAAATCTTCTAAGCCGTCTTTAACCAAATATTCAGCAAAATAATGCTTATTTCTAATGACTACATCATCAGACTCAATTCTTGCAAGCAATTCTTGTAATTGTGCTAGCCTTTCACCCTTGATGGCCCAAGTAGCTGTTTTACAACGAATATGATGATTTATATTTTTGCGTAAACATTCCACGATCACCTCGTTTCCTTTCATTTTCTCATCATTCTCAGTAAATACAGACATGATCATGGAATGTGAACTGTCCATATAATCATTTGTTACCAAGTCTATCAATTTACAGATGTTTTCAGAGTTCATCTCAATGATAGAAAGTAGCAGTTTTGTTACATCATTAACATCAGTAGCCGGTATGGAAGAAATGTATGTAGGAGATTTTATTTGGTCACTATATCTCCAGCGAAAATGTGATGTTGGCATGAATACAGTTTGTTTTATACCATCCAACAGTTTGTAACATATTTCACTTATTTCTATTGGGTATCGTTCTGACAATGAATGTAAGATTCCCAGCCTCTGAGAAAAGGTTGCCAAGGTTTGTGACAACATAAAACGATATATGCTGTATAAACTAGCGCTAGGTCTGTTGGAATAATTACTGTCGTTAGGGAATCTGCAAAACTCTAAAAGAATTGCAGTCACACGTTGTAGATATCTTATATCCCATGCCAATTGCTCAAGACAAAAGAGCAATTCACTATAATATATTTCGGTTCCTGCAATACTATATTCCGAACGTTTTACTTCAAAAACCTTGCTTAGGATAGGCATTCCTGCTTTTATATCATCTTCTAAGTAAGTTAAAAAAGATGAGGGAGAGCTCTCTGCTATCCACTGTAGATTATTTCTATTACTTAAAAACCTCTCTAAAGTGAAGTCTTTCAATTTACTTGCTATATAAGTGTCTATCCACCCTGTTGATATTCCTTGAGCTTCCATTACAACAGCCATTATGGTTGTTGATTGCAACAGAGCTGTACGAAGATGTCCTGAGTATAGGTGTTTGTCTTGCCAAAAGCGCATATCAGTAGCATCACGCTTGGCGATAACTTCGGGATCGTCATCTTCTAATACCCAATCAACACATTCCTTAAGATGATCAATCGTATCGTTACTAATTTCTCTTTGGATTCGCGAAATAAATAATTTCGGTGAACTGACCTGCCATACACTTCCAACTTTGAGAAGAGGAGATTCATCACTATTGAGTAAAATCTGCAGACCTTTGTCGAATTCCGTATAATCCATCCCTGCCAAGCTCTCAACAATCTGCTTGTCGCCATTACGTGTCTCGTCCCAAGAGCCTAACAAAAACGCAGGTATATAGTACCTATTCTATTCAGGCTTTAACCATGCTTCTTTTTCATGGTTGATACCTAAAGTTCTCCTCAATAGTGCTGATTCTCTTTTTGTCTCAATAATGAGATTGGATATAGTATTACTGTCAAAGCCACATACTTCAAGGGCACTTCTGAAACCATCTCTATTTACTGTGGGCAGAGTTATTTTACCTGCGTAGGATGATTTGTCGGCAGGAGTTCCACACAGGATAACACTATGCCCTTTACTTACAGCATAATTGGGATTCTCCTGTACATTCGTAATAATAAGAAGCGAAGTTTTTTCATTCAAAAACTCTCTGTATGTTTCCGCGTTCTCTATTATCAATGTTCGACTAACATCTTCGGGACTCTCTTTCATAATTGTAGCTACAGAGAAAGCAAAGGCGTCGCTAAGGCTTGAAGATTCAATACTTACAAACTTGGGAGTATGGCATGCTGTCAAGATCTCTTCAGAAGCTTCCTTTCTACCAGATAGCACAATGTCATATCCGAGTTTCAAATCTTTGGCACCAGTTGCCCACTTTTCCCAGTATGTTGTAGCATATTGGACTCCTCTATTTAAAAGTTGTTGAATTTTTTGAGAAATTTTATCAAGCTCTTCTTTTTGCCTATTTATTGCCTCTATAACATCTTCTACCTTGAGAAAGCCCTTTCGCATCTCAATTTGCATGATTTCATTTTGGTGTGCAAGTATAAACTGATTGCAATCAGAATCTCCCAAAATTTCTTTAGCCCATAATCGCAACAGCTCACACTCTTTTGGATGGCGTCCCCTTGATGTGTGAGTTATAATTTCTTTAAGACCAACAAGATGTTTGGTCATATCGTCTTTTGCACTTTCCTTAGTATCTTGTGGCACATTCCACCGATCTAACGCGCGATGATAACAAGCTTCCAGTCGCCCATCTAAATCTTTTGTCGGCACTGGCAAACAATTAGCCACATAAGATATTGCAAAACTAATTGCAGTTGATAAAATAGGATCCATATTCTAAAAATACTACAAGCTTAAAGTGTTATTATTTTAATAAGTTATTGTTATTATTTATCAATCATTTCATTTTAATTACGATATAGGGAATACTGAGCATATTAGCTGTCTTGCGAAGCTCTGAAGATAGCTTATTTTCTAAAACCAGAATGGATTCAACATCAGCAGCTTTGCCATGTGCTTGACACTCGGCGGTAAGAACCGCCTTGTATTTAACGCATTGATAGATTCCTCGCAATATATCAGAGTCCATAGATATGCGAGATTTTACTTCTACTGCCACTTGTTTACCCGATGGCATAAGAAAATATGCATCGAGGCGGTCGCCTGACAAAAGATTGTATTCTGTTTCTGACTTGATGGGATTCACAACTTCAACTAAGTCTGGATTAGCAAGCACATATTTTTTTAGAGCATTGTGCAGTGGTCCTTCTGATGCTGAATGCGCATACGAACCATTACGTATTTTATCTTCTATATCGCCTGTAAATGGTAACAGTCCAAGAGCTTCAAGAACCCATTGCCATTTAGTGTAATTGTACGCTTTTTCATTTGCTGCATTAGCAATAGCTTTTTGTTTGTCAACATCAACATTATCATAACCATCAATGACAGCACCGAGTCCATCGCTTGGTCGCTTACTACCCTTATTCACTACAAGGGCATTGAGATACGGAACATCTTCACCTGACTCTTTTTTTAGTTGGTCAAAGATCTCTCCTATAACACCTAACTGATAACCAATGCGCGGTGTTGAGTGACCGATGGTTTTAGAAAGAGTGCTATAATATTGAGGACTCAGCTTTGCTTGTGCCCACGAAATAAGCACTGGTATCATCTTGCGAGCAAGTTCGTAAGAACGACCTGGCTTTTCAATAATGTAATTATATGTTTTTTTATTTGATTTCATTCTGTAGCTTTATTAAAATCCTGTCCTAAAATCAGTTGACGGAGGTGTTCTGGAATGCTTTTGTACATTGTCAAGCAAAAATGTACAACTGCGAATATAGTTATTTATTTTGAAATTTTATAGTTTTATTATTAAAAGATCTTTTGTTGATTGAATTTTTCTTTATTAGGTCTTGTGTTTTCTTGATTTTCTCCCATTGCCCTAAATATATGTCTCTAGGTGTAAGATTATCCAACGATTCATGAAATATTTTCTCATTATAATATTTCACCCATCCATCGATAGCCTTTTCCTATTCAGAGGGACAGAAATAATGATTTAGCTTAATTGCATTTTTCATCGATTTGTGATATCGTTCTATCTTTCCTTGCGTCTGCGGATGCAAGGGTTTGCCGGGATATGCCTGATATTATATTCCTTACAGAGATACTGTTTGAAAGAAGAAGCAATATAACATGGTTCATTGTTTGATAATAGACAAGGAGAATTCTTTTTTGTTGTCATAGTGCAAATATACTTTTTATTAATAATTATAACTAAAACCCCAAACTTAATTGGAGGTCAAGTTGTGCACTTTTGTTTGACAACATACATCCCAATATCAAAAGTACCACCTTTGGGGATAACAATATTTTTCAGGAATATCTTTTGATTTGAATCTTATGACCCCACAACTATTATTTAAAAGATGCAACTTAATGTCTTTGTTTTACTCCTCCACCAACCAAATACCATCTTTTTTAAGATAAACAATTGGCTCTACATCAAATTTGAAGCCCTTTATTGGAGTACGTTCCTCCCAAATATCAGAAATTTCCTCTTCTGTCGCCTCATATATAGGATCATATCCCTGTCTTGGAAAATCTTTGAAATATTTCATTGCTTCTTCTAATGGACGAAGTATAAATTTGCCTACTGAAGAATTTTCTACAAAGAAACTAAATCCCATATATTTAACAAAGGTTATTGCATTAAAGGCGCTTGAAATCTCTTCTTTTGAAACATATTTATAGCTTATTGTTTTATTGTGTTGCAAAATTTTATAAAAATAATACTCTTGTGATAGATAGATAGCAAAATTTCCTCGTTTGTACGTTCTCATAAAATTACTTTATAGATATAAATTTATTTTCTTTCTCGCTAAATATTGCTTTTAATATCTCTCTGCCATCGCTAAAAACTTCATATAACTCTGCTCCATCGTTTAGTTCGGCATAAAATTTGTTTCTAAATTTAAATTCAGGGACTCCAATTCTTCCTTTTATTCCAGCTGTAAAACTATGTGAAGTGAAAGGATAATCCTAATCATCAAAAGTACCACCTTTGGGGATAGCAATATTTTCAGGAATATCTTTTGATTTGAATCTTATGACCCCACAACTATTATTTAAAAGATACAACTTAATATCCTTGTTTTACTCCTCCAACCAAATACCATCTTTTTTAAGATAAACAATTGGCTCTACATCAAATTTGAAACCCTCAATGGGGGTACGTTCTTCCCAAATGTCGGTTACTTCTTCTTTGCTTATGTCAAATCTTGAATCCCTTGAATCATACCAACCCTTATGCCACATTCTCCTTGGATAAACTTTAAAAAAAGAATCTTCATTCAAAGGAGCGACTAAAAGCATCTTATCATCACAATTCTCTATGTATAAGTCAAATCCTTGATATTTGGCAAAAGAGCAAATCTTAAAAGCCCTTATTCCTGTATTTTTTGGAGCTTCTAATTCATAAAAAATATCCTTCACAAAAGGAATTCTTATTGTTTTAAACTTATATTTCTCTATAAGTTTTTTATCTTCTGTATAATATATATACATATCTGATTTACTCGCCAGTCTTAATAAATGTTCACCCAGATATCCATATACTCCTGTTGGTTTTATTCGTTCCATTTGTTTATTTATTTAATCACATTTTTCATTGATCTGTGATATCGTTCTATCTTTCCCTGCGTCTGAGGATGCAAGGGTTTGCCATAGATATGCCTGATATTATATTCTTTACAGAGATACTGTTTGAGAGAAGAAGCAATATAGCATGGTTCATTGTTTGATAACAGACAAGGAGAATTATTGTGCACTCCGTCCCCACATCGTACGAGCTCCACACGGTGGAGGGCGTTTTTTATCCCTTATTGTATAAGTTTTTCATTGAGGCTTATTGAGAATTTCGCTCCCCATCGTATGAGGGTCCGTACGACGGACGGCGATATTTAATCCCCATCGTACGAGTTTAAGAGCATTTTAGCATTGTCGATAGCCGCTTGTGAGATATTACTTCCGCTGAGCATCTTCGCAATTTCCTCCACACGTTCGTCCATATTGAGGAGCGTCATCGTGCTCGTTGTCCCCTCAGCAGTCTCCTCCTTCAGCACTTTATAATGGTTACTGCCAATCGAAGCGATTTGAGGTAGGTGCGTAATACTGATTACCTGTCGGTTGTTTTGACCCATCTCATACATAATTTGCGCCATCTTCTCAGCCACACTACCGCTCACACCCGTGTCGATCTCATCGAAAATGATAGTAGGAAGCTTCACAGCACCGCTCACAAGAGCCTTTAACGAGAGCATAACACGAGCAATTTCGCCACCCGAAGCCACGAGGCTTACAGGCTGAAGGTCGGTACTTTTGTTGGCACTAAACAAGAAAGTGATTTTGTCGCAACCATCGCTCGATAGCGGTTTAGGCTCGATGTTCACCTTAAAACGAGCGTTAGGAATACCCAGTGGCACCAACTTCTCGAGCATTTTCTGCTCCACTTCGGCAATAGCCTTTGTGCGTTGTTGAGTGAGCAGAGCCGCTTGTTCGGTGCATTTCTTGAGCAGTTCGTTCGATTTTTGCTCCAGTTCAGCCAGTTCCTCGTCGGCATTATCAATCATAGAGAGCTGTTTAGAAAGGTCGGCTTGAATAGCCAATAGCTCGCTTTCAGATGTTACATGATATTTATGCAGAATGTTGTTGAGCGCATCTAAACGTTCGGTTAGCGACGCAAGACGTTGAGGATCGTGCTCGATGTCGTCCGCCTTTCTGCCCAATTCTTGCATAATGTCCTTCAATTCGATGTAACAACTCTCCATACGGGCAGAGGTATCGCTCAAGTCGGGATACACATTCACAATGTCTTCCACACGCTTTAGAGCCGCTTTAAGGTTGTTCACCACGCCCGAATCGTCGTTCGACAGGTTCGAATAGGCATCGTATAACGCCCCTTTAATCTCCTCGGCATGACCCAATAGGTCCACTTCTTGCTCAATACTCTCTAACTCTCCCTCCTTAATCTGCATGTTTTCCAACTCGTTGAGCTGAAATCTCATGAAGTCTTTATTATCGTTGTTCTTTTCAATAGCCTCCTTAAACAGAGCCAATTGCTTGTTGGCCTCACGATAATGGTTGTAGGTTTGAGTGTAAAGAGCCAATTGTTTTTGGCTTTGAGCAATGATATCTATGATGTTTAATTGGAAATCTTCTTGATTAAGCAGTAAGTTTTGATGTTGCGAATGCACGTCGATAAGACACTCACCAATAGCTTTCATGGTGGTTAAAGGCACAGGCATGTCGTTGATAAACGCCCTACTTTTGCCGTTGTTGTTCAGTTCTCGGCGAATGATGCACTCGTTTTCGTCGTAATCAATATCATATTCGTCGAACAAATACTTCATGTCGTAGGCAGAGATGTTGAATGTTGCTTCAACAATACACTTGTCTCTGTTCGCCTTGATGCTTTTTATTTCGGCACGGTTACCTTTTAATAGTCCCACAGCTCCAACGATAATACTCTTTCCTGCGCCCGTTTCTCCAGTGATAACAGAGAATCCTGGGAAGAAATCAATATTGAGTTCGTCTATCAAAGTGAAGTTCTTAATGTATAAATGCTTTAACATCTTTATTGCCGTTTGTTGTTATTTGTTGACTGATAAATATCTTTTTAGATGGAAAAAGGGAGCCATTTTTATTCCTTAATGCGGTCCCAATAGTTGCTTTGACTGGCGTTTATTTTAAAGAAAATGTCGTATATTGTTTCCTTTTCCTTAGGCGTTCCCTTGCCTTGGTAGATGTTTGCCAATTCATCTTTTTTGTAGTCGCTCCATATAATGGGCCATTGGCACAGCGGTTTGTTCTCCTTGCACTTGGCCAATTGCTCTTCAATGGTTTGCGAAATGTTCACCCTTCCCCGCTCAGGGTTGGTCACCATCTCGTCGAGTCCTTTCCTATAGTAGTTGTATTGAAACTCTCTAAAGGGTCGCATAGCGGGATCTAAGTATTCATTGATGAGCGCAAAGCGGTTGCGATCGTTGTCGAATGCCTTCCAACCCGTGTAGTTTAGGTTTTGAGCAGCATTGGTTAAGTTCATGCAACGTTGCAGAATGTCGTCGCCACCGAGCATCGAAAACGAGTCGAGATTGATGCCAATGATGAGATAAGCATAGTATGCAAAGAGCGTGGTGAGCTGATTTTGGACGTTTTCTTCGTTGAATTCGAGCTGGTCGAACTGTGCGAAAGTAAACTCAAAGTTGTTGTCGTAGTTGTTGTATAACACCGAGTTGTAGCTCGAATTGAATACAGGTCGATTGGCTTGTATCAACGCCTTGCACTTAAAGAGATTCGAGCTGTTGTCGTATTCTTGCACGGTGATGTTGAAGACACATTGAATGCGCTCGTTTTTTCGGAACTGCAAGTCGGTCCATTGCTTGTTGTTCACAAACTGCTCAAGACTTTTTTGCAGGTTGTCAAACACGCTAACGTCCGTTCCTTGTATTTGATTGTGGTTGATAACAATGCGGGCACGAAGTTCTTGGGCGTGCGCTTTGTGAGGCAAGAAGATTGCCAAAAGAGCTAAAAGAGATAGTTTGAAAATGTGAAACTTCATGTCGTTAAAGTGCTTATGGTTGATGTTGCCTTGCCAAGTGTAAACGCTTGTGGGCGAGGTGCTTAGCGTTGGCAATGAAAATACGTTGATATGGAGTGTCTAAAGCAATTCTTTTAGGGTGCAATAGCACTGCTGTTGTGAGCTAAAAGCGCACGAGTTGGTTATCGATGAGAAGGGTTGGCAAGTCTACTTCTTGCGTTGTAGCTGTGCTTCTACCTCGTCGATGATGTCTTTTGCCACGAGCGTTTTAGGCTTCTTTTCAAAAGCTTTGTTCTCAGTGGCACTGATAATGTTGATTTGATTGTCGTCTGTTTTAAAGGTGGTGCCCTCGTTTCGCATACTGTTGAGGACGATAAAGTCGAGATTTTTCTTCTTCAATTTCTCCTTAGCGTGGCACTCTTCGTTGTGAGTTTCGAGCGCAAAGCCCACCAAAAGCTGTTGGTTGGTCTTTTGTTTGCCCAACTCTGCTGCGATGTCTCGAGTCGAAATCAATTGCAACTGCATATTGCCTTCGCTGTGTTTTATCTTCTCCTTCGCCTCGTTTTTGGGTTTGTAGTCGGCAACGGCAGCGCAAAGAATAGCCACATCAGCCGTTTTAAACGCCTTGTTAGTGGCATGGTACATCTCTTCTCCGCTCTCAACGTCGATGCGTTCGATGCGTTTTGAGGCCGAAAGAGCCACAGGACCTGCTACAAGAGTGACCTTTGCGCCTCGTTTGGCACATTCTTCTGCGAGGGCAAAGCCCATCTTTCCGCTCGAATAGTTGCCGATAAAGCGCACGGGATCGATCTTTTCGAAGGTAGGACCAGCGGTGATCAACACTTCTTTTCCAAAGAGATTCGAGGTGGTTTCGCTGTTAGTGGGGTGGGTGATGAAATAGTTTTCGAGGGCTTCTACAATCGCTTCGGGCTCTTCCATGCGTCCTTTTCCCTCTAAACCGCTTGCCAAAAAGCCACTTGCAGGCTCGATAATGATGTTGCCAAAGCTTTCTATTTTTTGGATATTAGCGGTGGTTGTGGGGTGCTGATACATGTCGAGATCCATTGCAGGAGCCACAAAAACGGGGGCTTTCATCGAGAGATAGGTGGTGATGAGCATGTTATCTGCAATGCCGTTAGCCATCTTTCCGAGTGTAGAGGCGGTGCAAGGAGCAATCAACATGGCGTCTGCCCACAGTCCAAGGTCGACATGTGAGTGCCAAGAACCATCTTTTTGAGAAAAGAATTCGCTAACAACGGGCTTTTGAGTGAGTGCCGAAAGGGTTACAGGGGTGATGAATTCTTTGCCCGAAGGGGTGATCACCACTTGCACTTCTGCGCCTCGTTTGATGAGTGTTCGTATGATGAGGCAAGCCTTGTAGGCAGCAATACTGCCCGTTATGCCTAATACTATCTTCTTTCCTTTTAGCATTTTGTTTTGCAAATAATGGTTATTAGAAATGCGATTGCTTTTTATCTCTATTTAATGAAGCAAGAGATGAGGGGCTCATCTCTTGTCACTTATTCTGTATTGGGGCGTTGCAGAGGCTTTTAAAGCACGTCTGTCGCCCCCTATGATGTTTATTGTTTGCTGTTGAATTCTTTCAAACGAATGCGTGTAAGCACTTCTTTTGTGTTGTTGGTAAAGTCGCTTGAGAGCATCCAACTATAGTAACCAGGGTCTCTGTTGAGCACTTCTGTTACGCTATGTCCCTTGTATTTGCCGAAATTAAAGGTCTCTTGCAAAACGGGTTCGCCATTTTTATCGAGCAAAGGCTTATTGTTTTTGTCGAGAACTTCTTTCCAAACGATGCGTCCAGCGAAGTCAACATTGCGGTTATTCTTCGAGAATTCGGCCAAAGCACCAATGTCATTGGGTAGAATTCTGTCTGGCTCTTGTTGCTGTTCTGCGCTATATCGTTCTATTTGTCCCATCAAAACACGATAGGTTGCCTCTGTATCTTCATCGGCACGGTGTGCCTTAAAGTCGTCTTCCATCTTGCGTCCGCAATAGAATTTGTATGCTGCTGCAAGGTTACGGCGTTCCATTTTGTGGAAAATAACTTGTGCATCGACGAGCTTTGAACGACTAAAATCGTAGCTAAGACCTGCTCTTGAGAACTCTTCTGCAAGCATTGGAATGTCGAAATGGTTCGAGTTGAAGCCTGCAAAGTCACAACCTGTGAACTTTTCGTATAGCTTTGGGGCAATTTCTGCAAAGGTTGGAGCATCTTTCACCATATCGTTTGTGATGTGAGTGAGTGCTTCTACCTCTTGAGGAATGGGCTTTTGAGGGTTGATAAAGAGATTCTCTCGCTCTTCTTTTCCATCTGGGTGCACCTTGATATACGATATTTGAATGATGCGATCGTTAACAAGATCGAGCCCAGTGGTTTCTAAATCGAAGACGATGAGGGGTCTCTGAAGGTTTAATTTCATAATTAATCGTTTAATAGCATGGGCATTAGAAGCATCAATACATCTGCACTTTCGGGCTGAACTGATGGTAGAATCAGGCCAGCTCTACTGGGATCGGCAAGTTGTATGGTCACTTCGTCGCTCTCAAGACTATTTAATATGTCGGTCATTGATCCACCTTTGAAACCAATGCTCATGTTGTTTCCTGTGTAATCGCAGTTCACTGCTTCCTTAGCACTTGTTGAAAAGTCGATGTCTTCTGATGATATTTCGAGCTTTCCTGCCTCTAATTTGAAACGAATAAGCTGTGTGCTTTCGCTTGCAAAGGGCAAAACACGACGCAAAGCACCTAGCAATGACAAACGATCGATGGTGAGTTGGTTAGGGTTGCTCTCTGGAATTACAGAGCTATAGTTAGGATAACGACCCTCGATTAGACGACAAGTGAGTGTTCCACCCGCAAAGATTATCTCTGCACTATTGGTTCCAAACTTGATAACCACGTCGCTGTTGTCTTTTGGAAGCACGTTCTTTAGAAGTGTTGCGGGCTTCTTTGGAAGAATGAAAGCAGCGGGTGTTGCGCCTGTTATGGTGCTAATGACGTTGCGAACCAATTTATGTCCATCGCTTGCAACGATAGATAAGCCTGTAGTTTGTAGGTCGAAGTAGAGTCCATTCATCACAGGACGCATGTCGTCGCTACCAATTGCGAACATAGAACGAGTGATGTTAGCGTTCAATATGTTTGCAGGAATGGTGATAACGCTTGTTCCTTCGCTCACACCTTCAGGCTTTGGATAAGCTGTTCCGTCTTGAGCTGTGAAGTTATACTTACCATTTTGATAAGTAACCTCAACGTTGAATGTATTTGTATCAATATCGAACGCAAGTGGTTGTTCAGGTAATTCTTTCACAACATCAAGGGTTGTGCGACTTGGAATGGCAATCACTCCGTTTCCATCGCTTTCTAACAATGGCAAAGTGGTGCGCATAACGTTTTCGTTATCACTACCTGTTATGGTGAGAACGTTGCCTTCTACTTCGAATAAAAACGATTCGAGAATAGGCAAAGTGTTCTTACTTGCAATAACTTTTGCAAGAGTTTGAAGGCTATTATTGAGGGAAGTGCTCGATAATTTGAATTTCATTGCGATATGTTTTTATATGTTGTTTTCTTTAATTTCTATGTTCTACAAAAATACGAAAAACATCTTGAACATCAAAAAAACGAAGGAAAAGTTTTATATATTGAAACTATTTTCTTAATTTCGCAATTCAATAGTTATTGAAATTAATAAGCATTAAATTTTAAAAAGAATACAAATAAAATGGATTTACAAGGAAAGATTATTGCAGCTCTTGAGCCAAGAAGCGGTACTTCTGCAAGAGGTGAGTGGAAAAGTCAAGACTTTGTGGTAGAAACTCACGACCAATACCCACGCAAAATGGTGTTTAGTGTGTTTGGTGCAGACCGCTTAGAGCGTTTTAATATACAAGTTGGACAAGAAGTTACTGTGTCTTTCGACATCGATGCACACGAATATAACGGTCGTTGGTTCAATAACATCAGAGCCTTTGACGTGCGTGTTCTCGATCCAAACTCTGTGGGAGTAATGGGCGCAGGTGCTCCTTATGTAGCGCCAGCACAACCAGCTTCTGCAGCAACTGCATCGGCAGCACCATTCCCTCCAGCACAACCTGCAACACAAGAGGAAAGTAGCGACGACCTTCCTTTCTAAGAAAAGGACTTGGAGTTGTTAATAGCTAAGGGGCAAGATGGGGCAAAGCGGTGCGACATAAGAGTCTTTCTTAACCGCACAATGGTTCCTCTTTGAGCCAAATAGCCGTGGAAACAGACAACAGAAAAACATAAACCAACTGCTTATATTTGCTGTGTAGCAAGTGTAAGCGGTTTTTTTTATGCCCTAAAATTATCTCTTTTTATGTCCTTAAATCACCCTTTTTTATCGAGCAGTTTCCACCTTCTTTTTCAAATTTAAAACCTCTTAAAATTCCTTTGTATACAGGCGGTGCGCAATGTCGTTGCTATTGGTGTGCAAAGGCAGTGAGATAAGGGGGCAATAGCATTGTGATTGCAGACTAAGAACGCTGCTTTTAAGAGCCATATAGCGACGAACGGAAGGGTGTAAGAGGGTGTGTGCATTTGTTGTTCAGTGAAAAAGAGATGTTGATGAGCGGTTGTAGCATAAAAAAGGCAGACCAGCTAAAAGCCCGTCTGCCTTTTGTTGATTCGATATGTAAATATATTTATTCTATCCAATGTCGCCATCTTCAGGATCATCGTCATCTATTGGGTATTGATCGGTGATGCCATCACCATCGTTATCTACCCTCGAAAAATTGAAAAGTACAGATTCTTCCAAGCTTATTGCGTGGATCTTGATCTCTGGTTGGTAATATATCTTTTTCATATTTTCCTTATTTAATAAAAATCTTCTTGTTGTTTACAATATAAATTCCAGCAGGCAAAGAATCGATCTCTGTAGCGTTAGAAGCCACTTTTTGGCCTTGTAGGTTATAAACGGCATCTTTGATGCGTGCTGTAGACTGATCTTGTTCTAAACCGTTGATTGCTGTTAGGGTACCTTCTAACTTACCATCGATGGCGAAAGTTAAGAAAGCTCCTGCACTTGGAAGGGTTACATTGGTGGCAATCCAACATCTGAAACCTTTTATTGGCAGAGCAGAAACCGTGTGATGCCATTTACCATCTTTTCCTCCTAACACGTAAGATTGAGCAGGAACGATAGGTGTTGTGTAGTGAATGTTGGTTCCGCAGAACTGAATTTTGTTCGATTCGGTGGTTGTTGATTTAGGATCTTCTTTAAAAGTTTCGCTTGGTGTTTGATCCAAAACAACGTTGTTGATTGTGAAATAAGGAGCTTTTACCTTTAAAATAGAGTTATCGCTGAGCGTTTTGCTATATTCTCCCTCGGTAACACTTGCCGAACGGGTAGACTTCATGATGTAAAGTTTGTTGGGTTGGATAACAATTGCTGCATCATTTCTTAGATCTACCGATTCGAAAGCAATTCGAGTGCGGAGTGTTGGGTCTTGTCCTTTCAACTTAGCAAGCTTTGCTTTGTCGCCAAAAGCAGTTTTAAATTGTGCTGCAGTGAGCGCAACAGGAAGTGTGATAGAGTTCCATTGGCCTGGCTTCATAGTTCTTTTCAAGATAAGCGTGTAGGCATTGGTAGCTACAAGTTGTTGTTTGGTGATATAGTCGAGCGATTCTTGCTCTTCGTCTAACACCATATCGTTGTCGCCACAATATTTCATTTGGAAGTTATCAAAGGCTGTCCAGTCGAGTTCTGCAGTTGAATTCTCTACCTGAATACCAATATTGATCTTGGTGTTGTCGGCAGGAACGTAAACAAGAATAGAGTTGTTATATGTTCCAGTCTCGAAAATTTTAGCGGCTTTAACGTATGGACTCTCTGTTTCTACATCGCTTGCACCGTATGTTTTGGTGAGTTCTGCTTTGGTATAGGTAAATTCTTGTCCGAAAGAGTTGAGCTTTGCCGACACGTTAGAGCGACCATCGGTTGTGTTTTCTACCTTTGCAAAGATGCTTGCAGATAGGTTGCTGTTGCCATCGGCACTGTAAAAACCATCGCAAGACACTCTATACCAACCCTTTTTAAGGGCTGTTACCGATTGAGTTAGCTTGCCGTTGGCATTGCTGTTGTTGCCAAGGTTTCGGATAGAACCCAACCAATAGCTTCCATACACACGTTGGTAACCATCGTTGTATGCTGTTCTTTGTCCCATACCTACATAATAAGTATAGTTAGATCCTTGATTAAAGGAGTAAGAACCTTCTGTTTTATAGGTGAAACCTGTAGCAACCCAGTCGCCAATTTTGTCGTTACTGCGGTAAAAATCTTGGTCTGAAATTAGGAAAGAGGCATCTGCAGGAGCTTCGTTTGATGCAAATTGCGCTTTAAAAGCATCTTTCATATCTTTTAGAGTAACGATCTTCCATAGGCCGTTTGTATTGCTATTGCTTACAGTTTGAGGATAAGTGTAGCTGAAACGATTAGAACCCGTTTGCGATTCAACCACTAAATAACGATTTCCGTCTAAGTATGTTTGTCCATTTAGAGTGATACCTGCTCCGTTGTTGCTATAAATTTTGTAGTTATTGTTTCCTACTGCTTCCAAAGTCCATTTTGTTTTGGCGTTGTCTGCTTTTCTATCGCAATAAACACGATCCCAGTTAGGCTTGTTTGCAGCAGTTGGCGTGTTGGGAGCATCAGGGAAACCTAAGGTATTTCCGTCTGAAGTTGCCAAGCTTCCTTGTAGAGTGTAGGTGCCATCTCCATTGTTGGTGATTTTGCAAGGCATACCCACTTCTTGTGCAGAGATACTTGTTCCCCAGTTAGAACCAATGTTAAGATACTTTTTTGTGCCAACATTATATAGATAAATGGTGTTCATGTCTGCATTACTGTTGTTGATAACAGAAGACACGTCGTTACCTATCCATTGATAATTGTGGTCTTGTCCTTGTGCGTAACCCTTAGAAAATACTCCTAAGAGGAACATGAGTGCCATGACACTCTTTACAATAGCGTTACGTTTCATTCTTTCTTCTTTTATAGTTTTCTAAATCTTTTTCTTCGCTTGTTTTTGTTTTGCTTTATTTTTTATGGAGTTTAGTTGCTGTTTGTTTGCTCTTTGCAACACCGTTGTTCTGTGTTTTTGTTTATCGAAGTAATAATATTATTTCAATCGTTTATAAAAGAGGCTCTAATGGAAGCAACTATCCTGAAATTATTTAGTTGTATGTCTTTTAATTTATATAGAATTATATTATTGAAGTGTTGTTCGTACAGAACTCTCAATAACTTTTTGCAAAGTTAAACCTGTTTTGTAATATTGAAATTCCTTTTTGCGTAAAAATTAATAATATGTGTTAAAGCAAAAAGTTTTGTATAAAAAATATTCCTTTTTGATAGTGAATTATGTCACATAAAATACGATGTGGGGCAGAGTGATAACTCTCTTATACAGAGTTTGTTTTGAGAAAAGGGTTAAAAAGGACTGCTATTGATGCGCAAAGTGGGTGAGATAAGGGGGCAATAGCATTGTGATTGCAGACTAAGAACGCTGCTTTTATTTCGCAACTGAAGTGGGCAAGTATGTGAGGGGCGTGTGAGCGGATTGAAAGAACACGGACAGGGGGAGGAAAGAGGTGAGGAGTTGGTGAGAAAGGGGGATATGAGAACTTTTTAGTTCATTTGAAAGAGATGCGAAATGGATGTGCGAGAGACAGAAAGAAAGGCGGACGAGAAGAATAAGGGGCAGTGAGAATGTTCTACAAGGAGGCGGAGTAGGTAGGCAAGGGGAATAGTGAAAAAAAGAAAAGAGGGTGAAAATAAATGCTTAAGAGATAGGAGGTAGCTCATGAAAAGTGAGTGCGAGTAAGATAAAAGAAAAGTGGCAACCCAACCTTTGCAATGAGGTTAAGTTGCCACAAATTATGTTTGAGAGTTGAATGAACTACTGCTTATTGTGCTTGTGGAAGCATAATAACAGAGATTCTGTTATTGCTCTTCAAGAAATCTTTTACGAATGCCTTGATAGTTTCAGGTGTTTGAGCTTCAACAAGTTTTCTATAATCGCTGTGAACGTCGAATCCATAGCGTTGGTTCATATAGATAACCTTGCTCCAATAGCCGTTAGTCTTCAATGCATTGTCGTAGTTCTTCAACATAGTCTTCTTCACTTTGTCGAGCATAGAAGCGTCAACAGTAGTTGCAAGAGCAGGAAGTTCTTTTGTCATAATGTCGATTGCTTCTTGTTGTTTCTCTGGTTTCATTGGGCAATAAGCCACGAATGAGAAGTTATGATAGTCTTCAGAGTATTCTGAACGACCTGCTGCTTGAACCGAATAAGCTGCAGAAGCCTCTTCACGAATCTTGTTTAAGTAAACCATTTCGAGGATTTGACCAGCGATATCGGCTTTAATTGCGTTCTCGTTAGTGTATGGAAGCGACTCGTTGTGCCATACCATGTAGGCTGTTGCCTTAGGAGTTTCCATCTTACGAGTGAACTTATTGGTTACTTCGCCCTTCACCATAAAGGTTGTTTTGTGTCCCTTTTGGATCTTACCTTTAGCAGGTAGCGATGCAATGTATTGGCAGATGTATTGACGAATAGCTGTTTCGTCGAAGTTACCAATGAATGTAAAGGTCCAACCAGCAGCGTTTGCGGTGCGTTCTTTAGCGATTTGTAGGATGCGATCGTAGTTGATCTTATTCAAATCTGATAGCAATAGTGGTTTGAGTCGTGGGTTATGACCATATACTGTTGCTGAGATTGAGTCGCCAAAGGCAACGTCTGCAGACAATTCTCTGTTCTTTAAGTTCACCTCAAGACCCTTAATCATGCTGTCGAAAGCCTTTTGATCTTTTGTGATATCAGTGAAATAGAGGTATGCAAGTTGGAACATTGTCTCAAGATCTTTAGGAGTTGCAGATCCAGACATGTTGGTATATTTACCTGAAATACTCAAGTCTGCATTCGCAATCTTACCTGCAAGTGCCTTAGTTAGGTCGAGACTGGTGAATTTACCCAATCCACTGATACCGATAACGCCATCGAAGTTGTTCAAATTGATGTAGTCTTGTGGACCGTAAAGCGAAGAACCTCCGAATCCTTCAGCACTCATAGACACCTTATCTTTCTTATAATCGGTCTTCTTCAAAATCACTTTCGCACCGTTAGACAATGTAAGAACAGTGTAATCGAATAGCTTGCTCTTTTGTTCTTTAACGATCTTACCAGCTTTTGGCAATTTAGCAATAAGTGGTTCGTTCTTTGTATTGTCTACATAAGCTTCGATTTTTGCCTCACGAGCAGCGTTGATAGCACCAAGAAGACCCTCTTTTGTTGGATAAACTGCACCTTCTTTTTCGTTGTTGAAGCTCACTACCACCACATTCTCGTTGTCTTTTGGAAGCAATTGACCCATCAATTCGTTCACTGGAGCAACAGATAGGCCTGGAAGAACTTGTTTCATGATGCCATAATAGTCTTCGATTGAAGGAATTGGCTCATTTTCAAGGAAGTTTTTGTAATATTCTTTGCAGAAAGCATCATTCGCACGTTTGTCTCTTTCGCTATACATATTGTCGAGACCGCTTTGAAGATTTGCCATATAACGAGCGAATTCAGACTCTGTGAAACCAAATTCTGCAGCCTTTCTCACCTCTTTTACAACAGTGGTAATAGCCTCGTTGGTGCGTGAAGGGTCTTTAGGAACGATGTTAATTGTTAGCGCATCTTTTGTTTTAGAGAAGATATACATTCCATCATCTACGCTTGCTTGAATGTAAGGACATTCTGGTTTAAGTGTAGCTTCGCTTAAACGATTGTTCAACATGCTCATAGCAGCCGATGTAATGGTTTCTGTTATGGTGTACATCAAGTTGTTTTTCTCTGCTTCTGGGTAAGTATCGTGCTTAAAGAAAATCATAACAGAGTTGCTTTGGCACTCTTTATCTTTGTCGACAATAACGATAGGTTCTTTATTGTCGGGCACATTTTCTTTTACGATAGGAGATAAGTTGGCTGGATTTTTGATGCCTCCGAAAAGCTTTTTAATCATAGCTTCGGTGTGGTCTACATCAATGTCTCCAACAACGATAATACCTTGATTATCTGGGTGGTACCATTTTTCGTAGTAATCACGCAACTCTTTGTACTTGAAGTTGTCTACAACGCTCATCAAACCGATAGGATAACGAAGGCCATATTTGCTTCCTGGGTATAAAGCAGGTAAGTTTCTTTCGAACATTCTGCTTTCAGGACTGGTGCGCAAACGCCATTCTTCGTGAATAACACCACGTTCTTGGTCGATTTCTTTAGGGTCTAATGTAAGTCCAGTAGCCCAGTCACGCAAGATAAGTAGACAAGAGTCGAGGGCTGTTTGACGTGTAGTTGGAACATTAGAAATGTTGTAAACTGTTTCGTCTATTGAGGTATAAGCATTAAGGTCGGCACCAAATTGAACTCCAAGGCTTTCGCAATAGCGAATAAGGTCGTTGCCTTTAAAGTTGTCGGTACCGTTAAAACACATGTGTTCGAGGAAGTGTGCAAGTCCTCTTTGACTTTCTTCTTCTTGCAACGAACCCACTTTTTGAGCGATATAGAAGCTTGCTCGCTTCTCAGGCCAGTTGTTGTGACGGATGTAATAGGTTAATCCGTTACTCAATTTTCCTATCCTTACCTTAGGATCTACAGGCATGTCAGGAAGTTGTTGTGCTTGTGCGACTGTTGAAATTAACAACAATACTGCCACAAAGAGTTTCTTAAGCATCATGATATACTATACTTACTATTAAATTTATGGTTTTATATTCAATTTTTTTGATATAAAAATGTAGGTTTTTTGTTGGTTACAAAGTTACATAAAAGATTTTGAGTTATTTCGATTTTTTGCCGAGAATAAATCGATTTTCTTCGCTAAAAAGAAGTTTTTTTATCTTTTTTATACCTTGACAATGAGTAAATTACCCCCAAAACGGGCATCGAGGTGATATAGAGGGCATTTGGGGTGCTTGCAAAAGCAATGCTTTGAGAGTGAAAAAGAGCTGTAATTGCGAGCTAATGTCGTTGCTTTTGACAACTAAAAACACTGCTTTTGAAAAGGAAACGAAAGGGGAATAAAAAAACATCTGCCGTCTTTGCGATTTAAAAGCACGCAGAGAGCAGCAGATGCGATTTATTTTTACACTAAATTTGATACGTCGAAATTACCAAACAGAGCGTTGGTGATTGTATCTTTCAGGCCATGCATGAAGTGCATAAGTAAAGCCATAACGATCGTATAGACGTGCTAAGCGAGTTAAACGCTTGTGGAATGCGTCGTAATCTTTTTTGTTTACAGGCAACCATTGCACCTCTGCAAGTGCTGCAACACGTGGAAGAAGCATGTATTCTGCTTGAGTTTCGTAGGGAACATACTCGGTCCAAAGGTTAGCTTGCACGCCAATGATGTGCTTGCGAGCCTCTACCGACAATGTATCGGGTAGTGGGTTAAAGCTGTAAACCTTTTCAACTGGCAAGTAACCGCCAATTGCTTTAGGCTCTTTATGAATTTCTTTGGTTTGATAATGGTCGATATAAGCATACTCACCTGGTGAGAAAATAACGTCATGACCAGCCTTTGCAGCTTTAATACCAGGTGTAACGCCAGTCCAACTCATGATAGTTGCACTTGGATTGATTTCTCCTTCGAGGATTTCGTCCCAACCAATGATCTTCTTTCCTTTGCTATTGATATATTTTTCCAATCTGTTGGTAAAGCCACCTTGTAGATGTTTAGGGCTAACGCCTTGCTTTTGCGCTAAAGCTTTACAACGATCGCAGTTTTGCCAACGTGTTGTTGGAGCCTCGTCGCCACCAATGTGGAAGTAAGGAGCTGGGAAGATAGGAATAAGTTCGTCGATGATATCTTGTAAGAAAGGATAGATCTTTTCGTTACCTAAACACAAAACGTCTTCGTAAACACCCCAGTTGTGACCCACTTCGTATGGACCTTGGGTACAACCCATTTCAGGATAAGCAGCCAAAAGTGCACGAGTGTGACCTGGAAGGTCGATCTCTGGAATGACAGTGATGTGGCGTTGTTGAGCGTATCTCACAATTTCTTTAGCGTCTTCTTGTGTGTAGTAGCCGCCATAAGGAATGTTATCGTCTACGTCAGAGTTGTGACCTACAACAGTTCCGCTACGCTTTGAGCCTATTTCTGTTAGCTTAGGATATTTCTTTATCTCAATTCTCCAACCTTGGTCGTCGCTCAAGTGCCAGTGGAATGTGTTGATATTGTGCATCGCAAGGATGTCGATATAACGCTTGATGAAGTCTACTGAGAAGAAATGACGGCAGCAATCGAGCATCACACCACGATATCCGAACAATGGACTATCGCTGATTTGAACTGCAGGAAGGCTCACTTCTTGTAGATTTTGTGGAGTTTTAGGGTTGGTTTCGCTTATTGGAAGCGACTTGCGAAGGGTTTGAACGCCATAGAACACACCTGCTGCTGTTGAGCCTGCGATGGTCACTTGCTTGTCGTTTACAGTAAGAGTGTAAGCTTCGTTGCCTGCTACTTTAGGGTTAAGAGTCAACAAAATGGTGTTGGTTCCCTTTACCTTTTGTGTAGAAACATTGGGTTTGAAACCTGTTATCACTTGGATATATTCAGCAAGGAAATTGGCATTGTCTTTCATTGCTTCGTCGTTGCCACTATAAACGATAGTGGTTTGTGGGGTAAGGGCAAATGCCTTGCCTTTTTGTGCGGTTACATTTTGAGGTAGTGGCACTACGTTATAATCTGCCACTTGTGCGTTAGCACCGAGCAAGCACATGCATAGTGCTAAAGTAGAAAGTGTTTTTTTAAACATTATTTTTTAGTTATTACGATTAAACTTGTTCTCTACAAAGATAGGAAATAAAGTTTGTTTTTGCCGAAACGCCTCTATTTTATTAATGTATATTAAGTATTATAGATTGACAATGGTCAGCCGTTGTGTGGCTATTGAGGTGCAAAGAAATGCAAAATAGGGGCTCTTATGTGGAAAAAGAGAGCGGGTGGGGTGGGAGAAGAGAGTGAGTGGGGTGGGAGAAGAGAGTGAGTGGGGTGGAAAAGAAGAGTGGTTTGGGTGGAAAAGGAAAATGGGTAAGGTGGGAGAAGAACGTGGGTTGGGTAGAAAAAGAAAGTATCATCCGAGCCTTTGCGCACGAGTGATACTTTAAAAGGATTGCTTTTAGGGTTTAAAAGCTGTGTTATTAAGGGGCAATGTCGTTGCTTTTACCATGCAAAAGCACCCCTATTATTTTATAAGCGTTTTTTATTGAGCTTTAAGCACCAATTTGTTTTCGATTCCGTTGTCGGCCTTCGCTTTCACAATGATGTCGCCTTTCTTGCCATTGCTTTGTACGATGAGCACCAACTTACCGCTAAACAACTTCATTCTTGGTTGTGTGAAAGGTTCTAACGAAGTAGCATCGCCATTGCAAGCAGCCTTAAACTGTCCTGCTCCTTCAACGGTGAAGCTGATAGATTGGTTGGCTGTTGGACATTCGTTGCCATCTTTGTCGAGCATAGAAAGGGTGATGTAAGCCAAGTCTTCGCCATCACTTGCAATAACCGAACGTTCTTCTTTCATATCGAGAACGGCTGGTTGACCTGCAGTTCTAATGGTCTTTTCAGCCACTTGCTTTCCGTTTTCGTCGTAAGCCACTACCTTAATTTCGCCTGGAGCATACTTCACGTCGTTCCAACGCAAACGATAACGATCTAATTGAGTGTTAGGTTGCTTGTGAATGCGTCCCATGCTCTTGCCGTTTACAAAGAGCTCGGCAGATGGATAGCTTGTATAACAATACACAGGAGTGGTTTGTCCTTCTCTACCTTCCCAGTTCCAGTGAGGCAATAGGTGAAGTGTTGGCTCTTTTTTGTTCCACACACTCTTATAAAGATAGAAGCGGTCTTTGGGCAATCCTGCAAGGTCTACGGCTCCAAAGTAGCTACTTCTTGATGGCCAATATGAGTAATAAGGAGTGGGTTCGCCAAGATAATCCTGGCCAGTCCATATAAACATACCAATATCATAAGGTAAATCGTCCATCTTTGCGAAGTCATCATCGGGCAAGTTACTCCATCCACAGAATTCAGTGTCGTAGCTACTGCATTGTCCATCGTCGTAAGTTTTCATCTTTTCGACGGTCACTGGGAACTTATAAACGCCACGGCTACTTACTGCTGATGTGGTTTCAGATCCCAATAAGAATCCTTGACGAAGCTTGCCAATGAGCTTTTCGTAGAGTTGTATGCGGTAGTTGAAACCTGGAACGTCTACAGCATCGTAGAAACCGCAGTCTACTGCTTGTTGAGGAGCATCCACTCCGCAAGTGACAGTGCGTGTAGAATCGAGCGAATGGCAATATTCTGTCATGGCTTTAGCACGTGCAGCACCTGCTTTATTGCTTTGTTCTGGAATCTCATTACCGATACTCCACATCACGATAGATGGGTGGTTGCGGTGTCCTTTGATGAGGTTTTCGAGGTCTTTGCGCCACCATTCGTCGTAGATACGGCCATAGCCGTTTTTCACTTTAAGGTCTTTCCAAGCGTCGAAGCTCTCTGCCATCACCATCATACCTAACGAGTCGCACACGTCCATCTGCATTTGTGAAGGCATGTTGTGCGATGTTCGAATGGCATTGACACCCATCTTCTTCATCATTTCGATTTGACGAATCACCGCAGTTTTATTCAATGCAGCACCTAATGCGCCTAAGTCGTGGTGAAGACAAACGCCTTTGAATTTCAAACTCTTGCCGTTGAGGCGGAAACCATATTCTTTGCTCACGTCGATGGTGCGTATTCCGACCTTAGTTGTGGTTTGGTCGATGGCTTTTTTGCCTTTTAAAAGAGTTGTTTTAAGGGTATATAAATAAGGAGTGTCGATGTCCCAAAGATGTGGATTGGTTACTTCGAGGTTGAAACTTGCGGCTCCTTGTTGGTTGATCTTTTGTTGACCTGTTGCCACTTGTTTGCCTTGTGCATCTAACAATTCTACCTTTGTGGTTAAATTCTTAAGTGCATTACCGTCTTCTATGCGTGTGTCTACCTTTAAGAGTGCCTTTTGGTGGTTGGCAGAAATGGTTTTAAAGTAGGTCTCCCATTCGTCTATTCGGCTCTCATTGGTGGTGATAAGCTTCACAGGACGATACAATCCTGCTCCGGGATACCATCTACTGCTCTCTTCAAGGTTGTTAAGATGTACCTCAACGCTGTTTTCTCCGTCTTTAATATAAGGTGTAATGTTGAGTCGGAAGGCGTTATAGCCATACATCCAACGTCCCACTTCTTTGCCATTGACCTTCACTATTGGCTCACTCATTGCGCCATCGAAGTATAGTTGGGCGTGTTTGGTACCTTTCTTTATATTAAATGTGGTTTTATAGTTGCCTTCTCCAATCCAAGGAAGACCTCCAGAGCGAGCTGTATGCTCGATTGGACGCTCTTGTCCGTCTTGAACAATTGCCAAATATTGTATGTCCCACTTCTTATCAAAGGGTCCATCAATAGCCCAGTCGTGTGGTACAGTAACTTGTTTCCAATTTACTTTGTCACGAGAAAAATCCCATTTCTTGAGTAAAATCTCATTTCTTGTTTGCCCGTGGCATGACAACGAAGCTGCAAGAGATGCTGCTAGTAATGCTACTTTCATGTTTATTTGTTGCTGATTGTTTATTGTTATTCTGACTAATACATACAAAGATAATGCTTTTTTCTTATATCTCACTAATTTATAGCATTATAAGCAAATAAAAAAGAGACACCTTTTGCAAGATGTCTCTTAGTTTTTTGAATATAATTGTTTATTACTTGCGTAATAATGATTATTTCAATTTCTTGTAACCATAGCGAGCTGATGCGCCAAGTTCTTCCTCGATGCGGATCAATTGGTTGTACTTAGCCATACGGTCTGTACGACTTAGAGAACCAGTCTTGATTTGTCCAGAGTTTGTAGCCACAGCGATGTCAGCGATAGTTGTATCTTCTGTTTCACCAGAACGGTGTGAAGTTACAGTTGTATAACCGTGACGATGAGCCATTTCGATAGCGTCAAGTGTTTCAGTTAATGAACCAATTTGGTTAACCTTGATAAGAATTGAGTTACCAGCACCAAGCTTAATACCCTTTTCTAAGAACTTAACGTTAGTTACGAACAAGTCATCACCAACTAATTGGCAACGATCTCCGATTCTATTTGTAAGCTTAACCCAGTTTTCCCAGTCGTTTTCATCAAGACCATCTTCGATTGAATCGATTGGATATTCTGTGATAAGTTGCTCTAAGTAGTTGATTTGTTCTTCTGCAGTAAGCTTCTTTCCTTCTGGATCTTTCTTAACACCGTTCTTCAATTGACTGTAATCATAGAAGTATTGACCGTTTTCTACAACAGCAAATTCAGATGCTGCGCAGTCCATTGCGATCTTAACATCCTTGCCAGGTTCATAACCTGCATCCTTAATAGACTTCATAATTGTGTCAAGAGCGTCTTTAATTCCGTCGAAGTTAGGTGCGAATCCACCTTCATCTCCTACAGCAGTAGACAAGCCACGAGCCTTAAGATTCTTTGCTAAAGCGTGGAATACCTCTGCACCCATACGGATAGCTTCTCTCTCATTGCTTGCACCTACAGGGCGAATCATGAACTCTTGGAATGCAATAGGAGCGTCAGAGTGAGCACCACCGTTGATGATGTTCATCATAGGAACTGGTAAAACGTAAGTGTTTGTACCACCAATATAACGATAAAGAGGCATATCTAATGCTGCAGCTGCAGTTTGAGCCACTGCCAAAGAAACACCAAGAATAGCGTTAGCACCTAGCTTACTCTTTGTAGGAGTGCCGTCTAACTCTAGCATTAAATGGTCGATACCACGTTGATCACGAACATCTAGACCTTCCAAAGCAGGAGCTATAATTGTGTTAACGTTCTCAACTGCTTTTAAAACACCCTTACCTCCGTAGCGAGCTTTATCACCATCACGTAGTTCTAGTGCTTCATTTTCACCTGTAGATGCACCAGATGGAACGCTAGCACGTCCTTTAATACCACATTCCAATGTAACTTCAACCTCTACAGTAGGGTTACCTCTTGAGTCAAGAATTTCTCTTGCGTGAACTTTTTCAATTAACATAGCTAATTATTTTATTAATGATTGAATTAAAAAATCTATTATTTATATGTGTGCAAAGATACAATTATTTATCGAAGAACATTCAACATTTAGCCATAAAAATATATCTTTAAAAATAAATTATTAACTTTGTACGCTGTAATATTAGGTAAAAAGAAATGAAAAAACTCTTTATAGAGACTTATGGATGCCAAATGAACGTGGCAGATAGTGAAGTGGTTGCGTCTGTAATGCAGATGGCTGGATACGAAATGTGCGACAATGAAGCCGAAGCAGACGCTATTTTTATGAACACATGTAGTGTTCGTGAGAATGCAGAAAACAAGATTTACAACCGCTTAGACACCCTACATGCAGAGCAAAAGAAGGGCCGAAAGCTCATTCTTGGTGTGCTTGGCTGTATGGCAGAACGTGTGAAAGACGATTTAATCAATAACCATCACGCTGATCTTGTGGCGGGACCCGACTCTTATCTCAACCTTCCCGATATGATTGCGCAGGCCGAAACAGGCAGTAAAGCTATTGATATCGAGCTTTCGAAGACAGAAACTTACAAAGACATTGTGCCCCAACGTATTGCATTGAGCAAGATAGGCGGATTCGTTAGCATTATGCGTGGTTGCGATAACTTTTGTCATTATTGCATAGTTCCTTACACAAGAGGTCGTGAAAGATCGAGAGATGTAGAGAGTGTGTTGGCAGAAGTGCGTGATCTTTGCAAGCAAGGCTACCGTGAAGTGACCTTACTCGGCCAGAACGTCAACAGCTATTCGTTTAAAAACGAGGCGACAGGCGAAGTAACTAACTTCCCCGAATTGTTGCGATTAGTGGCTCGTGAGGTGCCAACCATGCGCATTCGTTTCAGCACTTCGCACCCAAAAGACATGAGCGACGACACCCTTCGTGTCATTGCAGAAGAGCCAAACGTGTGCAAACACATTCACCTTCCCGTGCAAAGTGGTAGCGATAAGGTACTAAAGTTGATGAACCGCAAATACACCGTTGCGTGGTATCTCGACAGAGTGAAGGCTATTAAGGAAATAATTCCCGATTGTGGCATTTCAACCGACATCTTTGTGGGTTATCATGGTGAAGAAGAAGAAGACCATCAGCAATCGCTTGAGTTGATGAAAACAGTGGGTTACGACTCGTCTTTCATGTTTAAATACAGCGAACGACCAGGAACTTACGCATCAAAGCACCTTCCCGACGACATACCAGAAGAGGTGAAGCTACGTCGTTTGAACGAGATGATTCAGCTACAAACCCAACTTTCGGCTATTTCGAACAAGAAAGACGAAGGCAAGGTGTTTGAAGTTTTGGTAGAAGGACCAAGTAAACGCAGTCGAGAACAATTGTGCGGACGCACCGAACAGAATAAGATGGTGGTGTTCGACAAGGGCAATCACCACATTGGAGAGCGTGTAATGGTGAAGATAACCAGCTCTACCAGTGCCACATTGTTAGGCGAAGCAGTAGATTAAACCGCTGTTTTGAGACACAAATGTTGGCTTTTTCGAAGTGAAAATCAGCGATAAAAGACAATCACAGTATTGTCTTACGCTATTATTATCGAACTCTAATTAATAAAAGTCGTCCTCCATTGTGTTGAGGGCGACTTCTTTTTTATTTCCTTTTTCTTTCTCCTCATTCCTTCGTCTCTTTTCTTTCGATCGCCAAAAGCATCGCTAATGGGGCGCAAAAGCGTTGCTATTGAGGTGCAAAATGAGGCTTATTGCAGACCAAAAACATTGAGATTTTAGAACGATTGCAATGGATTGTTGTTCAAAGCGTTATGAGGGTGATAATGGAGGAGAGTGAGTTGGTGAAACAAGAGGGCGATGTGCGAGATGAAAAGAGAGTGAACCGAGTGCCTTCTTGAGCTTTTTAAAAAGTAGAAAACTGCTTTCTCGCCAATCGAGAATCAGCTTTTAGAGTCGAAATTTGACTCTTTCTCAAATCGAAAACTGACTCTTTTCAAACCAAAAATCGATTTTTTCAAATCAAAAAATTGGCTCGTCACCTTCTTTTTTTAAATAGAAAAAAAGCGCAACAAGAGGCGTTTAGCCTTTCAAATCCGTTTTTTCTTGTTAAAAGACTTGCCTCATTTCCTTTTAATTCTGCTCCTCAATAAACTGTTTCACCGTGTTTTTATAGTCGTTATTGGCCACAGCAAAGCTGCGGGCGTGCGTGGCATTGGGCACAACCAACAGCTTTTTAACGCCCTTTTTCGCTTTGTATAGCTCGTAAACCATAGGGGTTGGCACAAAACTATCGTTGCCACCATGAATAAACAGCATGGGCTTTGTGCTCTTTTTCACCGCCTCGAGGGGCGAAGCCTCTTTAAAATTCCAACCCCAACGCAGGTTGGTTAGCCAGCTCGAAGTGTAGAGTAAGGGGAAAGCAGGCAACGAAAATTGATTCTTTAGCTCGCTTTTAAACTCGCTCCAAACATCGGTATAGCCGCAATCTTCCACGAAACAGCGAACGTAAGAGGGTGTTGTTTCACCCGAAACGCACATCACCGTGGCAGCACCCATCGACACTCCGTGCAACACTTGTTGTGAGTTGGCGGTCGACGAGCGGAACAAATCATTCGCAACCTCGCTCCAACGCATCACATCTAAGCGGTCTTTCCACCCCATTTGTATATATTCTCCCTCGCTCAAGCCGTGCGCATACAAGTCGGGCAACAACACATTGTAGCCCCAATCGCTATACATCTTTGCCAAATGAAGCATTTTTAGGGCGTTTTCTTTATAGCCATGCACCACAATAGCGGTGTTGGTCGTGGGCTTTGGGGCACGCATATAGTAGGCGTGAGCACGATATTTAGAGGGCATTTCGATGGTGGTGTCGTTCAAAGCACGATGTTGTCGAACGCTGTCGAACCACCATTTTAGGTCGGGATAACGCTCGCTCATTATCCTCCAAGTGTCTTCTTGCTGTTCAACTCGGTTCGAATGTGCTTTCAAAGCATAGGTAGTCATAAAAAAAGAGCCTGCTACCAACAGCAATAAAAGCACAGAAACGCCTGCAATGGTTATCCTTTTAAGTGGTTTTTTCATTCTTAAAAACAATTGATTGTGGGCAAAGTTACACATTATAGTATATGAAAAGGCGCTCATTTACTTTTTTTTAGTAACTTTGTTGCCTAAAAAGAATAATAAAAAAGCACATAACAATGAAATTTGAAGAGCAAATATGTAGTAGCATTCTACGTGCAGTGAAAGAGTTATACGGGCAAGAAGTGCCTGTAGAACAAGTGCAGTTGCAAAAGACTAAAAGTACTTTTGAAGGTCATTTAACCCTTGTGGTGTTTCCATTTGTAAAGCTTTCGAAGAAGAAACCAGAGGACACTGCACAAGAAATTGGTGACTTTGTGGCACAACATTGTAGCAATTTGGTTAGTGGTTTCAATGTGGTGAAGGGCTTTTTAAATTTTGTTGTTGCCCCACAAGCATGGGTTAGCCAACTCAACACCATTGCAACAGAAGAGCATTTCGGCGAAAAAGCTGTTCAAAACGACTCTCCTCTTGTAATGATCGAATACTCTTCGCCTAACACCAACAAACCTCTTCACTTAGGACATGTGCGAAATAATCTCTTAGGTTGGTCGCTTTCGCAAATCATGCAGGCAAATGGTAACAAGGTAGTAAAGACCAATATCGTCAATGATAGAGGTATTCACATCTGCAAATCGATGCTTGCTTGGCAAAAATGGGGCAACGGAGAAACTCCAGAAACAAGCGGAAAGAAGGGCGATCACTTAGTGGGCGACTGCTATGTGGCATTCGATAAACACTATAAAGAAGAGTGCAAAGAACTTCAAAAACAATATATTGCTGAGGGATTAACCGAAGAACAAGCTGCAGAAAAGGCTAAAGAAGAAGCTCCTTTGATTAAAGAAGCTCGCCAAATGCTTGTTAAATGGGAACAAAACGACCCCGAAGTGCGTGAGCTTTGGAGCAAGATGAACAACTGGGTGTATGCTGGTTTCGACGAAACATACAAGAAAATGGGTGTAAGTTTCGATAAGATCTACTACGAATCAGACACTTATCTCGAAGGAAAAGGCAAAGTTGAAGAAGGACTTGCTAAGGGTTTGTTCTTCAGAAAAGATGATAATAGCGTGTGGGCAGACCTCTCTAACGAAGGACTCGACCAAAAATTGCTCCTCCGTTCTGATGGAACCAGCGTGTATATGACCCAAGATATCGGTACAGCAGACTTGCGTTTCAAAGAATTTCCAATCGATAAGATGATCTATGTCGTTGGAAATGAACAGAATTATCACTTCCAAGTGCTTTCAATATTGCTCGATCGCCTTGGATTTAGCTGGGGAAAAGACCTCGTTCACTTCTCTTATGGAATGGTAGAGTTGCCTAATGGCAAGATGAAAAGCCGTGAAGGAACTGTCGTTGACGCTGATGAATTGATGGAAGAGATGATTAACGACGCTAAAGAAGCAAGCGACAAGGCCGACAAACTAAAAGACATGAGCGAAGAAGAACGTGCCGAAATTGCTCGTATTGTAGGCTTAGGAGCGTTAAAATACTTCATTCTTAAGGTCGATGCACGCAAAAACATGCTCTTTAATCCAGAAGAAAGTATCGACTTTAACGGCAACACTGGTCCATTTATTCAATACACTCACGCTCGTATTTGCAGTATTTTGCGCAAAGCGAAGGCCGAAAACATCGACATTCCTGCAACACTTCCAGAAGATGCACCATTGAATGAGAAGGAAACAGCATTGATTCAAAAGCTAAGTGAATATGAAATGGCAGTGCAACAAGCTGGTAAAGACTATTCACCAAGTGGCATTGCGAACTATTGTTACGAGCTAACTAAAGAGTTTAATCAATTCTATCACGATTACACTATATTGGGTGAGGCCGACAATAACAAGAAAATGGTGCGCTTAGTGCTTGCTAAGAGTGTGGCAAAAGTGATTAAAAACGGTATGCGTCTACTTGGAATCGAGGTTCCAGAGCGTATGTAATAACCCTTTATTCACCCTCTTTTCCCACCCCAAATCACCTTACTTATGCACAATCCGCCCGACTATCGCCACGACACTGTGTTGCCTCTTCCACTCGAAGTAAGTGCCAATGCAGTGGCTGTTGATGCTGCTTGTAGTGGAAATCCAGGTCCAATGGAATATCAAGGCATTGACCTTGCCACAGGAGCCGTTGCTTTTAAGTTCGGACCCATGCACGGAACCAATAATATAGGCGAGTTCTTGGCCATCGTTCATGCGTTGGCTCTCATCGAAAAAAACAAAGAACAGGGCAAAATTGTCTATTCCGATAGCTACAATGCCATTCTTTGGGTGAAGAAGATGCAATGCAAAACGAAGCTCGAACGCAACGAAAAAACAGCTCCTTTGTTTGACATTATTGCACGAGCAGAGAGCTGGTTGAGAGCACATCCACAACATGCCGAGGTGAGAAAGTGGGAAACTGCCCAGTGGGGAGAGGTTCCTGCCGACTTTGGAAGAAAGAAATAAGGGGCAATCTTCGCTTCTCTTTCCAGCCAATGGCACGCCGAACACGGCTCAACGTCAAAAGAAGTGTGAGGGAAAGAGAAAATAAGTATTGACAAAGGTCGAAAGAAACCTTGAACAAAAGCTATCTTTTTAGGTGCTAATGTCAATGTTTTTAAGGGGTTAAAGCAATGCTTTTCAATAGCAATAACACTGCTTTTCAAAATGTGTCAACGCCTTGTTCTGTTGAAAGGAGAACGGGTTGTTGAACAAAGGGAGAGTAAGTTGAGATACAATAAAAAAGAGATGAGGTGTTTTAGGCACTTCATCTCTTTTCTTTTGGCTGTGTCGTTAGTACCTTTGACTAACGACTTTCAGTTCCAATTTATTCAGTTGTGACATTCACACTGGCACTAATTCCATATAATTTCTTCACCAATGCTTCTTCAGCTCCAGCGTCAACCTTAATAGTCTTCAACGCTTTGTTACCCGAAATGATGTCGTATTCAGCTTCTTCATCAAAATAATCGTTCTTTAAGTTGATGGTTTCCAACAATGGGTTGTTGGTTGCTTCGAGCGTTCTTAAATGACTGTTCGTGCTGAAATCAAGCTCTTTCAAGTTGTTTCCACCAATCATACACTCTAAAAGAAGCGGTGTTTTAGAGAAGTCTGCCTTTGTTAATACGTTCTCGTAGATAAACAAGAACATCAAAGTAGGTAGCTCGGCAGAGAAAGAAGAGATGAGGTTGCCATACAAGTTCAATCTTTGTAGAGCAGGAAGTTGTGTTAAATTCAATTCAGTGATAGCGTTGCTGTTGGCATGAAGCTCACGCAACGAAGGCAAGTTGCTAAGATTTAGCTCGGTTAACTTGTTCTTCACCACTTCTAAACGCTCTAAGTTTGGAAGGTTAGAGCACACCAACTTGGTGATATTACAGTTGTTGGCAGTGATGTTGATGAGGCTGTTTAAGCCAGTTAGGTCGAGCTTTTCTAAGCCAGTATTTTGCAAATAGAGCTGTTCGAGCGCAGTGTTAGCACTCAAATCGATCGTTTTAAGACGTTCGTTCTTATACAAACGCAAGTCTTTTAGCTGAGTTAAAGGCTTTAAGTCGATGGTTTCAAAGTCGTTTTCGCCAAGGTTAAGAGTCTCTAACTTGGTGAGTTGGCTCACAAGAGCAACATTAGTAACACTTTGGCGACGTAGGTTTAGGGTCACAAGGTTCTTAAAATGTTGCAAACCATCAATTCTTCTCACTACCGAAGCAGCAGGAGCTGTGTTCTTATCTTCGAGAGATAGGTCGAGAGTGGTTACCTTTTCTGCCTCAAGAGCAGATATATTGCCATCGCCATTGAGGTCTATTGCAGGATATTTCTCTAAAATTAATCTTTTAAGATTAGCGTCTTTAAACACAATTGCGCTGTTTTCATCACGCTCAGAAACCACTATTAAGCATTTAGAACTACCGCTTGCGTTACCTATTTTAGCTGTTAGTTCAACCACAGACGAACCTGCTTTCAAGGCAGTTACAAAGCCATTGCTCACCTGTGCCACGCTATTATCGCTGTTGTTCCATTGAGTGGTGGCTCCATTGGGTACGCCTGTTGTGCTCAATTCGGCTACATCTCCAACATATAACCTAAGTGTATCTGTCGATAAACCTAACTTAAACTCTGGCGAAAAGGTGTCATTATCCGAGCAAGAACTTAAACAAAGCACCGATAATAACAAGCCAATAAGGTAAAAATTCAATCCTTTCTTCATTAACATTTAATTTTCTTTTGATTAGAACAAATAAAAATGATACTCTCAATGATAACATTCTTCAGTAGAGTAGAAATGTTATTACCTTGCAAATATAAAGAAAAACTTACAAATATCAAAGAATTTAAAAGTTTAATTGCATTGTTTCTATAATTCTAAATCATAACGCTTGGGTGCCGTTTTGCATAATAATAGTATATTTATAACATTTTTTAGAATCAAAATACCTATTTGTAGGTATTGTATAGTATGGGTATAATATAGAACTTTGCAGTCTCGAGAAGAACAATGAAGAATGAATTGTATTAAGGTATACCTCATATTATTATTAAGTGGATTATCCGTTATCGTCAAAGCACAAAACACTATCACTGCACTTGTTGTCGAACAAGAAACCAATCAGCCCGTTATTGGGGCGAGTATCACCGTTCAAGGCAATAAAACAGCGACCGCTTTTACCGATAACACAGGGCGTTTCACCATCAGTGATGCCACTGGAAAGAACATAACCATATCTTTTTTAGGCTTTAAAAAGCTAACAGCTAAAGCCCAAAACAACGCCACTTATCGTTTGGTTTCAACGATAGCGAAAGTGGGCGAGGTAGTTGTTACGGCTCAAGAAAGCCGCTCTTTGGGCGCAGCATCAGTCATTCAGCGTCACGCAATGGAGCATCTTCAACCCTCAAGTTTTAGCGATTTGCTCGAACTTTTGCCCGGTGGACGCTCTAAAGACCCACGTTTAAACGCCCCAAATCAAATTCGTTTGCGTGAAGCAACACCCCCTTCGAACAGTCAATACGCCACATCTTCGTTGGGAACAAGCTTTGTTGTTGATGGAGCACCTATCAGTACAAATGCCAATATGCAACGATTAAAGGGCGCATGGGAGACACTTGCCACTGCAAGAGAGAACGTAAACGAGGGCGTTGACATGCGAACTATCTCGACAGACGATATAGATAAGGTGGAAATTGTGCGAGGAATACCCTCTGTTGAATATGGAGATTTAACCAGTGGACTTGTAAAAATAGAGCGAAAACGTGGTGGTAACGACCTCAATGCACGTCTTAAAGCCGATATGGGCAGTAAACTTTTCTACCTTGCAAAGGGCTTTGAGTGGGCAAATAAATGGACATTGAATTTAAGTACCGATTTTCTTGACTCGAAAACCGACCCTCGAAATAAGCTCGAAACATACAAACGATTGAGCGTTTCGGCTCGTTCTGGACGCAAATGGAACAACGATAAAACCCTATCCGACTTTAAATTGAACCTCGATTATGGCGGTTCTTTCGACGGAGTGAAGAGCGATCCAGAGCTAAACTACGGCAATGAAGAAACCTTCCGCACTCGTTTCAATCGCTTTGCCATTAGCTCTTCTTATTCAATAAAAGCCAAAGAGCAAGGATGGTGGCGTGCTTTTACAGCCACTTTGGCATCGTCTTACGAGCAAAACACATCAGAACGCACCCGATTTATACAGCTTCAACGCACCACTCCCGCTGTTTATCTAATGGAAGACGGCGAAAGCGATGCCTATTTGCTGCCCTATAAATACACAGGAACACAAAAGGTAGATGGCAAACCCTTTAACCTTTTCATGAAGGTGAACACCACTTTCAGCGTACCTGTTAAGGGTTGGTATAACAGTTTGTTGTTAGGTGCCGACTGGAATATGGATAAAAACTATGGAGAAGGACAAATATTCGACCCCTTTAAGCCTGTTTATCCCCTCACATCGTTGCGCAAACGTGCCCTAAAAGATATCCCTGCCAACCACACTTTCGCTATGTATATGGAAGAAAACATCAAACTTCCCATTGCAAAGAACCGACTTGAGCTGGTTGGTGGCGTTCGTTTTTCACGCATGTTCAATATCGATGGCAGTTATACTGTTGCCAAACAGTTCTATCCCGACGTACGTTTTAATGCAGGTTGGACCTTCCCTCGCTTCAAAATAGCAGATAAGTTCGGTACCGTGCGTCTTGCCTTTGGTATCGGTTCGCACACCAAAAATCCTACAATAGATCAGCTTTATCCTGAAAATGGCTACTTAGATATCACTCAGTTGAACTATTATCACAGCAATGAAGATTATCGTCGCATCAATGTTCGCACGTATGTCATCGACAGAGTGAATAAAGATTTGAAGCCAGCACGTAACTTTAAGTGGGAAGTGAGCAGTGATGTGAATTACGATGGCTATCGTTTCTCGATTACATTGTTTAGAGAAAACATGACATCGGGCTTCCGTTCAGTGCCCGCTTACGCTCCTTATAGCTACAAAGAATACGATGCTACGGGCATTAATCCTAACACTTTAACAGCACCTCCATCGCTCGAAGGCTTGCCTTATACTGTTGTGAGCGAGCTGTTCTCACGAGATCGCACTTCAAATGGTAGTAGAACGCTGAAAGAAGGTATCGAATACACCTTCTCAACAAAACGTTTTGAGAGTATACATACACGTTTAACCATCAACGGAGCATGGTTTAAAACCACCTATGAGAACTCTCAATCGGTGATGGTTCGCCCCTCTGCGGTGCTCAATAACCGACAAATTGGACACGTAGGTATCTACAAAGACAACGATAGATTAACCACAGAGATGGCCAATACCAACTTTACTGCCGACACAGACATACCTCGTTTAAAGCTGGGTTTCTCTATTTCGGCTCAGTGTTTATGGTTCACTGCATCGCAACGAAAGCCTCTTAGCAACATTCCCGACAGCTATATGGACGCCAGTGGCAATGTGCATCAATGGCAAGCAGGCGACGAAAACGATGCAACCTTGCGTTGGTTGGTGCGAGACTACAATCAATCGTATTACAACAGAGATGTTGTTCCATTCAGTTTAAACCTCAATTTCAAAGTAACCAAGAAGCTATTGAGAGATCGACTCAATATTGCTATGTTCTGTAATAAGCTTTGGGACTACACACCCGACTACAAAAGCGGAACCATTCTCATTCGACGTCACGTCAATCCTTACTTTGGTTTAGAGTTAAATGTAAAATTATGAAGAAACAAAAGCATATCTTTTCGAGCATAAAAGCATTGCTATTGCAGTGCAAAAACACTGCTTTTGCAAGTCAATTGCGCCCCTTTTTGTTCTTGATGGTCGCAACTTGCGTGGCAACGGGCATCTTGTTCACATCGTGTCACAAAGATCAAGACGAGCTTTTTACCACTGCAGAGATCACAATAGATGCGGGCGACTCGGTTCAAGTCAATAAAATGGAAGTGGCAATAACGCTCACTAACCTCAATACTAACGAAGTTGTGAATGCTACCGAACAACAAAATACACAGCTCAACATTAGATGTTTGCAAGGTATTTATAAGGTTTTTGCCCAAGGAACGGTGACCCTTACCGACCAACAAGGGCAACAACGCATTCGACGTTTTAGGGTTTACAAAGACTTTTTGCAGATTACTGGTCTGCCAACAAGTAAAAGTAGTCTTTCATTATTTTATATAGATTAATGAGAAAGCATATCGTTTTAAGCATCATAGTCTTGTTGTTGTCTGCCAACAGTATCACCGCTGCCACCCCAGACAGCACCATTGTAGAGCATAACAGCATGTGGACGCCTGCCTCGAGCGTTGCTCTTGCCAATCCATCAATACACGGAATGACTTATCAACACGCCCTTACGCAGTTTAACTATCAAGGTTCTTTCAGTCAACAAAACACTGCTTTTGTGTTAGAAAAGGGCAAAGGCGCCAATAGTCACAGTCTTTTTGCCTCTACCTTCTTACGACTTTCGCCCATCAGTAGTGCGTGGGGAGAGGCTTCTTACACCACTTCTCGACAAAAAGAGATACGTTGGAACTCTATTTCCGACTACGAATTACTGGCTCCGCACATCATTGCCGATAGCATTGGAGGCAACACTCGCCTCGAAAAATATTGGTTTAAGGGAGGCTATTCGGCTCAGTTTGGCAAGTGGAATGCAGGTGGAGAGATGGCGTTTAGAGCGCAACAGGAATACAGAGACTATGACCCTCGCATGAGAAGTATCGTTTCTGACCTTCAACTCAACGCAGGATTGGCTCGCTTCTTCAATCGTTATCGAGTGGCGATGCACGCTGGAGTGAACGTATATAAGCAGACAGTGAATATCGACTTCTATCGAGAAACGACCGAATCGCCCGAGTATTTCATGACAGGTTTGGGCTCTTATCAACCTCGTTTCAGTGGAAAAAAGACGGGATCGTTCTACCAAGGCGGTGGAGTTGATTTGAGTTTCACCCTCGATGCACCTGCAACAACGGGCTGGCATGGCGATATCTTGCTCGCAAAACGACACTACGAGCGCATTGCCAACGAGTTTAATTCGTTGCCAATAACGCAACTTTATAAAGAAAAGGCGATGCTTTCGGGCGGTTATAAGCACGAGGGAGCATGGCAATACGATGTGTTTGGCACCTTCGACTTTACCAAAACAACAGGCGATGAGGCTGTTCCTGGCGACGGATCGAAGGGCGATTATCCTATTATTGCCACCTTTTCGACCTTTCATCAATATGCTTCTAAAGCCCAACTCACCGCTATTGTAGGTCGAAACAACCGCCTTCCACACTATCTTTCGTTAGAAAGTGGAATTCATTCGGTGAGGTCTTACTATGCTTATCCACAGCGAAAAACAGCCTATACCATGTGGAATAGTGTGTTAAAAGCACAGGTCTTTATTCCTGCCACCAAGCAATTAACGCTCAACACACAGCTTTCTGCCCTCTATTGGCACAATCTTAAAAAGCAAATAACCATGCCTTTCGGAACCATGACACCTGCTTTCACCAGCTATGTGCAGCACAATCATCGTTTTGCAGCTGCCAACTACATGGGCGTTAATGCATCGGTTGAAGCCAATTATGCTTTGAAAAAGGGTGGATATGCCTTGTTCTTACGGCTCGAAGGCTCGTTCCTTCGCAGCTCACAAAAGGTATCTCAATCTGCCATTGCACTCAAAGCAGGTGTACGTTTATAGTGAATTTAAAAACAATAGAATATCAAATTAAACAACAAAAACTTAGAAATCATGACAAAGAAAATTTTAATGGCATTGTTGTTCATCGTTGGTTGCTCAACAATGTTTGTGTCTTGTTCAGACAATGAGGAAACTATTTCTCAGTCGAAAGCCACTTTTGCAGTGAATGTTCCAGCCGATTTAACCGATGCAACCTTGCAAAACATCGAGCTAACTCTTGTGAATGTGCAAACAGGAGCAAAGACTGTTTTGAACACTTTCACACAAAAAGGAAACCAATATGTGGCTGATGCTACTTTAAATGTGGGTACTTACAATGTGGTAATGACAGGTAAAGCAAGCTACAAGTTCGATAACAAGACCTTAGAGTCACAAGTTCGTGCTCAACAAAACAATGTTTCGGTGGGCGAAAACGCAACAACTAACAGTATTACACTGCTTCCTGAGGTGTATAACACAGCAGAAGGCTTCGTAATTTCTGAAGTATTCTTCACTCAAATGCTTACAACTGAGGGCAAACCTTATCTTTATGGTCAGTATGTTATCATCACTAACAACACCGATAACACACTTTATGCAGATAGCTTGGTATTCCTTCAAAGTGCAAACATCAGTAGTTTGAAACACGACTACACCAAAGACTTCCGCACTAACAGTATGCTTGCAGGCTCATTGTTTATGATTCCTGGTAAAGGTAAAGACGTTCCAGTGGCTGCAGGCAAGAGTATTGTGATTGCTTTGAATGGAAAAGACCACTCAAAATTTGTGCCTCATGGTCCTGATTTGAGCAAAGCTAATTTCGAAATCTACGATATTAGCACCAATAGAGTAGTGGACGAAGATCAACCAAACGTTCCTAATCTTGATCGTTGGTTTGCTAAATCGGCTTCAATCACAGTGCTTCACAGCGGTGGTGTTGAAACTTATGCGTTGGCAAGAATACCTGTTAGCAAAGAAACTTATATGAAAGACTATCAGTATGACGCTACCTATCTATTCAAATTTAACACTACTGAGAAGGTAATGACAACCAAAGGCTACCTCGTTCCCAACTCTTGGATCATCGATGCAGTGAACCTTGGTATGAAGAATGAATATAAGTGGAATGTTATTTCTCCAAAACTTGATGCTGGATTTACTTACTGTCTTGAGGCTTTAGGCGACAAAACAGCTTACGGAACAGCAGTTATTCGTAGAATGGAGAATGGCAAATATGTTGATACTAACAACTCAACAAACGACTTTACACCAAAAACAACACCTTCGTTGTTAACAAAGTAAGTAGAAAAGAATAAAATTTCTCTTGATAAGAAGAACGCCAGTGAACCACTCTTGCTATATAAAAAGAGTGGGCTCGCTGGCTTTTTTGTATCCGCTTCTTTCGCCTTTGTTAGGCTTCCTCAACGCCTTTGCCACAGGGCAATACACACCTTGATGAGCAAGAGCATAGCTATTGAACAATAAAAGCGTTGCTATTAGCAGGTAATAACAACGCTTTTAAAAGGTGATAGGGGTGCTTTTAGCGAGCAAGGGGTATCGACCTAAAAAATATCGTCGACCTCTTGTCCCATCTCTTTCAATGCTTTGAGCGTTTGATCCATCGTGAAACCACGTCCAAGAGCAAAGCGAATGAGTTTGTTGCGCACCTTATATTCGTCGGTATCTTTAATTTGTTTGCGTTTGGTTTTGAGTATTTGGAGCAGCGTTTCACGATAATCATCGTCCTCCACCTCGTCTAAAAGGTCGGCATAGAGCGCATAGTCGATACCCTTTAAACGTAGAGAATAGTCAATCTTTTTGCGTCCCCACTTGTTATATCGAGCCTTGTCGAAAACAAAAGCACGAGCATAACGGGCGTTATCAACATATTTATTTTTGGTGAGATAAGCCAAAACAGAGGCTTGCGTGTCGGCATCTACACCCCAAAGGCGCATCTTCTTTTGCATGTCTTGGGTGCAATATTCACGTTTAACGCATGCTGTTGCCAGCTTCTTAATAATCTCTTTTTCAGTTAATTCAGTCATTTCTTCACTCCTTTCACATGTCTTTCTTTTCCAAAGCGGTCGATGAGCACCTCAATATCAGCGAATCCCGCTTCGGCAAGAAGGCTCTTCATTTCAGAAACAAATAGCGGATTGATTTCAAAGAATAAGGCTCCTCCCTGCACCAACGCCTTTTGTGCATAGTGGGTGATGGCTTTATAGAAGATGAGCGGATTGTTTTCAGGCACAAACAAGGCGCAGTTGGGTTCAAACTGCAACACGTTCGCCTCCATCTCGTTTTGCTCCTTCGGTGTGATATAAGGCGGATTGCTTACAACGATATCCCACTTTTCGTTGTCGCAAGGGGCATTTAAGGCATCTTGCTCCATCACTTCAAGCGACACATTCATCGCCTTTGCATTCTCTTTTGCTAAAGAAAGGGCTTCGGGAGCAATGTCCCAAGCCGTTGTTTGGGCATTTTTAATGAGCTGAGAGAGGGTGATGGCGATGCAACCAGAGCCCGTTCCGATATCTAATATCTTGGGGTTTGAAAGCGAAGAAAGGGTGGGTTGTTCGGCAATCCAATAACAAAGGTCTTCTGTTTCGGGTCGAGGAATGAGCACACCGCTATGCACTTTGAACCAAGAACCAGCAAACCACGCTTGTTGAAGCACATATTGCACAGGCTCGCCCGACAACAATCGCTCTGTTATTTTTTGTAGGTTATGCTGTTGTTCTTTAGATAATTGTGTATCTTTGTTGCACAATATATCGGTGAAAGACAGGTTAAAAGCCACCTCGAACACCAGTTTCGCAATAGCTTTAGCCTCATTTTCGCCATATAAAGGCACCAGTTGGCGCCATAACTCCGTGTAATATGCCATGTTGCAAAAGTAATAAAATTATGCAAGAAAACAAAGTAAACCACCCCGAACAGCCCCAGTTAGAACGCAGTGAGACAACCAATGCAACACACGAACGCTATATGCGACGTTGTATAGACTTGGCTTTGAACGGCAGAGAAGGTGCTAAACCCAACCCAATGGTGGGCTCGGTGATTGTTGTTGACGGCAGAATTATAGGCGAGGGCTATCACATTGAATACGGAAAGGCGCATGCAGAGGTCAATGCATTTGCGTCGGTAGAGGCTAAAGACGAGCATCTTTTGCCCAAAGCCACGCTGTATGTGAGCTTAGAGCCTTGCTCTCACTTCGGAAAAACACCGCCTTGTGCCGACTTAATCATCTCTAAAGGGGTGAAAAAGGTGGTTGTGGGCTGTGTAGATCCTTATTCGGAGGTGAGCGGAAGGGGCATAGAACGCTTGCGAAAAGCAGGTGTTGAGGTGCTTGTAGGCGTGTTAGAAAAAGAGTGTTTGTTCTTAAATCGCTTCTTTATCACCTCGAACACGCTTCAACGTCCATATATTATATTGAAATGGGCGCAAACTCTCGACGGCTTTATCGATTGCAATGGCGAGGCAACGGCTATTTCTATTCCTTTTACTTCGATGTTGGTTCACAAGCTAAGAGCCGAGAGTGACGCCATACTTGTGGGCAATAATACAGAGAAAAAGGAATGTCCAAGGTTGAATGTGCGCCACTGGAGCGGACGAGATCCTAAAAAAGTGGTGCTGTCGAGCAAAACAACTATCGCTGAGTTGCTATCGTCTTTGCACGCAGAAAATATTCAATCGCTAATGGTTGAAGGTGGATTAAAAACCCATAACTCGTTTATTGAGGCCGACTTATGGGACGAAATACATATAGAAACGGCTCCTTTCACTGTGGGAAAGGGCACCCGTGCGCCTCAAATTCCTGCTAATGCAAAACTAATTGAGCACGAGGATTGGGACGGAAACCAAACTTTTGTGTTGGTGAAAGAAAGCGGTTTGTTAGGGAAGTAGTGCTTTTAAGGTGTCGAGCTTATGCTTTCTGTCGATAGAGTAGTCGTTACTATATTTATCAACGAATAGATATAGGCTGTAAGCTTTATTCAAAATCACTTCTTTAAAGGGGTTAGAAAGGTAGTCTGCTTCGGCAAAATACAACTCAGCAAGCATCTCTAACTTCACCAAACGCTCGTTTTCTGGAGTGCTTTCAAGCTCTTTCATCACTTCATCAATAGTGGCAGTGTGGTAGAACTGATAGTCTCCTATGAACTGAGTGTATAGGTCTTTGATAGCTTCTCTGCGCTTTTCATAGTCTTTTTTAGCCATTGCTCGTTGCAAAGCAGCCGCAAACTCTTTTACTAATCGAATAAAATAATCTTGTCTTATCATAATGCACAAAGATAAGAAAAAAAGCAATTGACGATTTATTTTTCATTACTTTTTTAAACGAAGCAGTGCATTAAAACAACGAAAGACGTATCTTTGTAGTGATGATAGAACTAAAACTGAACCAATTGCAGGTGGGTTATGCCTCAAAAGGAAAGCAGGTGCCCATTAACCAATGCGCCTTTGATGTGGAGATAGCCCGCAATGAGCTGATTTGTTTGATTGGAAAGAACGGCGTTGGCAAAACAACTCTGTTGCGAACGCTGGCTGGTTTCATTGCACCTGTGGCGGGAGAGGTGTTGATAAACGGCCAATTGGTGGGCAACTACACTGCAAGTGAGCTGTCGAAGCTGGTGAGTGTGGTGCTAACCGACAAGATAGACACGGGCGAAATGAGCGTTTTTGAGTTGGTTTCGTTGGGCAGATTGCCTCATACTGGGTTCTTTGGACGCTTGAATCAGCATGACATAGAATTGGTAAATCAGGCTATTTCGCTCTTAAACATCGAGCATTTAAGAGAGAAAAAGGTGCAGATGCTGAGCGATGGAGAGCGTCAAAAGGCGTTTATAGCAAAGGCTATGGCGCAAGAAACACCGCTAATGTTGTTAGATGAGCCCAGTGCTTTCTTAGATTATCCAAGTAAAGTGGAACTGATGCAACAACTCAATAGATTGGCAAAGGAATACAATAAGATTGTGATTCTATCCACTCACGACCTTGATATCGCCTTAAAAGCCGACCCAGAGCTGTGGTTTATGTCTTCAGAAGGGCAACTCATCACGGGCAGATGCAATGATGAGGCGATGAAAAAGCAGGTGGCTGAGTTGGGATATAGCTTGTAATAGCGGGGCCGTTTTAGGGTGGTTTCGGCTTAAAACAACATTTTTTGCCCTTGCAAAGTACCCCAAAAAGAATGCAACATCATTTTTATTCTCATCTATGGAGCGTGACAATCAAAAAAAAACGTTTGCGGTTGGGGATTTCATAATTAATGTTTAACTTTGCAGTTGAACAATTATTTTAAGAGAATCTTTTTGAGTTTACTAAGCGAAAAGATTAAGTTGTAATAGCATTTCATTAATATTTAGGTGCAAATCACCATTATTGAAGCAACAAACAGCATCATTGCGTTTGGTGAAAAGCCTCGCCCCTATAGTTAAATGGATAGAACGAAGGTTTCCTAAACCTTTGATCCGAGTTCGATTCTCGGTGGGGGTACAAGGCAAAAGCATTCTACTTGAAATAAAAGTAATCGAGGATGATTATCTAAATAACGAAGAAGGGAAAGTACTTACACAAGCACTTTCCCTTTATTTTGTGTCCATAGGAGCACATTTTAAGTAGAAGAAAAATGAAAAAGTGAATTCCAACGAACTTCACAGCTCATCGGAATTCTTTACGTAACATAATTAAAACAGATTTATTTTATTTGATATTCTCATATGCACGAATAGCCTCAACAAATCGATTGTTCACGTCTTTGAACGTATATAAACCGTCATTATTGGGCGTTAATCCCTTAAGTTTGAGCTCAAACACCATTGGTGGTGTCTTAAGATCGAGCGGTTTGAGTCCTCGAAGCTGGTCTGTTGATTGATAAACGAGATTCAATGCAACGAAAACCTCACCTTTTTTGTCTACCCATTTCTCGAAAACAAGTTTGCATCCGATGGGCGTTTTCTTTTCAATTGTATTGGGAAGCGAATAGGGTTCGATACCCAATGCTGCGCCAACGCTGGCAATATTAGAGTCGTGTCCACACAAAAAGGTGAACTTTCTCTTGTCTGCATTCAGCTCATCGTTGATATAAACCAACAAAGGATGAGCCACATTCACTGCCACTATGGGTGCTGCAAAGAGCACATCTCCATAGACATCTTTCACTTTTGCAATCTTTTCCCAATCCGATAGCGTCAAATCGTGGCCAAAAGCCGCCTTCTTTGCGTCGCTCTCTTCGTAGTATTGCAAGATAAAAGCATCTGATGCAGTGTTTGCAAGTTTCAAAGAACCCTTCATTTGAGGCTCTTCTCCAAGCTCTAATAATATCTTTGTATTGTAATTATCAAACGAACAAGCAATACCCTCCTTACAAGCTGGAGAGCTTTTTAAATCAAGTGTGTTTTCAAGGATATCGTAACTGCTTTTTAATTCTTCGTTGATTCCAACAATACCACGTTTTCCTCCCATTGCAGCTATTTGCTTCAAAGCTTCCTTTTTGAATTCTTCTGACACCTTAGTGAGCCTTGGAAAGAAGATAGGATCCATCTTACTTGGCGAGAATCTATGGTGAACTTGGACGTCTGCGATAGGCATAAATCCTGCAGAAAAATAGCGTGCGGTAGCTATTGTGCGCTGCATACTATTGGCATATACCAATATGTCATCGTGCAAAGGTACATAATTTTCTTGAAATAATCCTTCTTTTACGAGCCATTTTCTAAAAAATTGACCCATGATAGTTTCTAAAGCACCTCCTCGAAGGGTTAATTCACTCGCTGAAGAGCTCCAATCTGTCCACTGATGTGGGGTGAGTTTGCCCAATACACTCCCTCCATTTGAAAGAGGAGAGCGTATGTTGTGGCGACTCAAAACAACGACTTCTTTGAGCGAATACTTTTCTTTGAAACTATCGCTACGTTTGATTTGCGCTGTTAAAGTTATGGGGTTGAGCCATAAACTTAGCAGTAATAATGATAGAAAGATGTACTTACGTTTCATGATGTTTGGTAGGATAAGTTAATTAAAACTTGACTTGGAGTCGGGTTTCTAATATTCCCACATGATTATTGTCGTATCCTGCACGATCAGTTACTTTGGTGTAAGATGCACGCAAACGCCAAATCATGTATTTATTGAGGTAGTAATTGTAGGTTAACGACCAGTCATTTGCTCGTCCACCCAATATATTTGCTTTGTGATCAGATAGATCTGTGTAGTTATAAGCGGCTACAAGCTCCATAGAACCAGGCTTTGGAGTATCAATTCCGCCATCTGCATGAGTGTAACTATAGTCTGGTCCTTTAATCAAGCCACGCAAACTGCAGTATGCACCACTTGCTTTATAGTTTTGAAAGCCATTGTCACGTGCGATAGTTAAATAGTAGTATTGAGCCTCAATACCCAATTTTCCCTTCGCAGCAGTTAGCTCTGGACTTATTTTAAACAAGCGTTTAGCATTCTCTACCCTTGCTTGTATAGCCGTGATTTTCGCTACTCGGGTTGGGAAAGGTGATGCTAAAGTATATACTTTGTGGTTAAGTGCTGCTGTTTTGTCGTATTGTGGAGTCTCGAATGCGCCTGAAATACCGATATGTAGAATCTTTCCGTCTTCTGTGAAAGGCTTATATAGCAAGCGAGACATCATTCCGAAGCCTTGATTTCCTAACTGGTCTGAAGGCATCTTCATTGAGTTCGATTCTGTGAAGAAACTGAATGTTCCGAAGAACTTATCGAGGTTGTGAACATACATCAAACCCAATAGACGAGGATCGCCGAATATTCCTTGGCTCATAGGCTCTTCCATAGAGATTTTGAAAGATGAACTTGTAGCACTTTGTAAACCGAATTGATGCACAAAGTAACCTCCTCTAAGTAGCTGATGTTCGTTAAATGTATATTGAAGAAGAATGTCTTTCAATCCAACTTTGCCGTATGCGTAGCCGATATCCACCTTAGCATACCACTTATCGTATTTTGCTGCCACACCAACACGAACGTCTGGGACACCAAATCCGTCGTTAAACAGATCTTTTTGATTCTTTGGTGCAAATAAAGCAGCATCGAACAAAATTCTACCTGTTGGCTTAACACTCAACTTTGGTTCTTCTTTTGCCTTGCTAACAGTCTCTGTTGGTGCGCTAACTGCAACAGGAGCAGGTGCTAAAGTAGCCCCTTTTTCAGTTGTGGTAGAGTCTGTTTGAGCAAGGGCCACACTCCAACCGCTTAGAAGGAGTGTGCCCATTACAACTAATTTTTTCATGTTATGTGAGTTGAGAGAATGAAAAATGTTGTTCTATTATTATCTTTTCTTAGTTTGCTTGGAAAGTACTTTTCTTCACTTTACCTGCTTTCACAAGTGCAGCAAATTCTTTCTTAGCCTTTTCTAATTGCTTGTTGAAAGCGTCGTTAGCATGAAGACGAGCCACAACAGCACTTGCAACGATACGAGCTGCATCAACATCGCTTTGGAAGTGGTAGCCACAAATTACACGACTTTGACCCATTTCGAATCCACGTTGTAAGATTTCGTTTTGACGATCTACGTTCACTTCAGCCAAAACAAGAGCTGTTGCCCAACCAATTGCAGTGTGACCTGATGGATAAGAACCGTTTGTTGAAAGTTCTTGTTGTTGTTCTGGGTTACAAGTATCTTCTTTAAAGAATGCGAAAGGACGAATTCTCATATAGTGATCTTTAGCTGCACGTGTAGCAAGGTCACCAGCGTCTTCACGCATGTTAAGTACTAATTTATATATTTCGGGTGTTGTTTCTTTTGAAATACGAATACCGAAAGCATCAGAAAAGGCGTTGGGCACACCGTCGCCGTTAACTCTTGCGTCTGCAACCGCTTGATCTCCACGCTCAGTATTGCGTTGCATTTTACCCCATTGATATTGAGATACGTCGTTTAACCATAGAATTGAACCTGGTTGTGGTGGTGGAGGAAGAAGCTTTAAGCTGTTAGCTACTTCGCCAATTTGTAGGAAATACAAATCAGGTTTAGTTCTTACATCTTTAATTTTTTCTTGTCCAAAAGAGCTTGTTGCAACAAATAGGGCTGCAGCAGCAAGTAAAGCGTGTTTGATTTTCATAATGAAATAGTTGATTTAGTGATGTTAAAATTTGATTTATGTCGCAAATATATATATAAATCATCTTATAAAATAGTTGTAATTTGTTGTTTTACTATTTTTATCAATTGCAACTATTTGCAAAAATGCCCATAAATAGCCATTTTTAGGGCGTTTTAGAGCAATTCGAGTGTAAAATTATTTATTTTTAAAAGTTATGCTTTTTCAGTGCAATAGCATTGCTTTTAGGGTGTAATTCCATTGCTTTTGCAACTAAAAAGCATTGCTTTTGGTGGGCGAAAAGAAAAGAATCAGTTCTTTCTATGATTTGAAAGCTCATATATCTTATGTTTGCATATACTGTGGAAGCTCTTATTTACAATGCGGAAGAGGCAAAGCGAAAGGATCAGTTACGAAGTGAAAAATCCGTCTTACTTCTCTAATGGCAGTCGAGATAACATCTGATCGATGCCAAACTTGCCAAAAAGATGAAACAATTCATCACTCATTCGGTTTTTAATACTCAAAAGTTTGGATAACTCATTTATTTTATTTATTTTTGCTTTTATAACAGATTTATTATTTTATTTTAAAAATCAGTTGTTTAGAGATTGCTAATTTACAAAGTATTCGATACAACTTTATATCAAAAAGACCTATGAATGATATTATCCAAAGATTAAAAAGTGATGGTTTCGAGGGATTTATTTCTGTGGAAAACCTCATGCAAAGTCGTAAAATGGTTCCCTCATATAGTGGAGTATATATTATTTTGCGCTTAAAAGGTTCTGAACCTGAATTTCTTGAACAAGGAACTGGTGGCTTCTTTAAGAAAAAAGAACCGAGGAATCCAAATGTTTCTATTGCTGAATTAAGAGATAACTGGCTACCAGATGAGGCTATTATTTATATTGGAAAGGCTACATCTTTGAAGAGTCGACTTGGAAGTTACCTTCGTTTTGGTGAGGGAAAATTTGCCACTCACTGGGGTGGACGATATATTTGGCAGTTAAAAGATTCACGTGAACTATTGGTATGTTGGAAAGAAACAGATGAAAATCCACGTGTAGTTGAAGAAGAAATGATCGCTCAATTCAAGAAAGAACATGGTGGTAAACGACCTTTTGCCAACTTGAAAGACTAAAACGGACGATGAAAAAACTCTACAAAGATATTTTGCTTGGGCTATTTACGAGTATCATTATCGTGGGTCTAATTTATGGTTCTAACCTTTATTTTTCTTTGCAGGAGTCTAAACAAAAGCAAGAAAGGCATAAGCAGGAAGAAGAACGTAGAGAAAAGATAAAGAAATATCGTGAAATTTTGGAAAAACAACGTGATAGTATAAGAGTTAGTGGAAAACTCCAGCATTCACATAGCATTGAAGACTATGATCTAAATGATGACCAAGATCTTTACGATAACCCCGATTTTGATGACTTAATACCTGGAGAAGAATACGATGAGGAATTTGTAGACCGAACAACTGGCGATCCTGAATTATATGATTAACCATTAATAATGGCTATTATCCTTTGCTCCAACATAACAATGAGTGGCGAAGTATATTAATAACTAAAGTTTCCCACCCCTTAAAACACTGGTTTTCCCCATTCATCTTTGCCTGCCACGCCCCATATTCATTGAGCTTTAACACATGGCAAATATTTTCTCTATTTTTATTCCATAACAGTTTCGTTTGTTCTTTTCTATCTAGTAAAGACTTTTGGGATTGCTGATAGTCTCAAGAAGGTTTGAAACGGAGTGTTAAGAGTATTCTTTAGAAACCAAAAATGCATAAAAAAGGCATTTAAACCACAGGGGATTTAAATGCCAAACAGGATTGTCGTGAAGGATAATATTATTTCTTTCTGGGTTTACGACGTGCCCAACCATCTTCGCTAAAGTCTGGTTCTTCACCTCTTAAGTTCACCTTTTTATCGTTAAAGAATTGACGCCAATCGCCCGATTCTTCGCCTCTTTCAGTGTAATAACCCTTTGAGTTTCTTCCGCCTTGACGTCTTTCGCCATTCGAATTGCGTTGTCTTGAGCGTTTTTCGTATCTGTTGTCCGAGTCGCCACCAGCGTTTCTGCCACCAGTTGAGCGTCCTTTTCTGCCGTTAGATCCTTCTTCTGCGTCGTTACAACGAACCTCTCTGTTCTTGTAAATGCTTCCGCTTAGAGCCTTCATCACCTTGTTTGCGTCTCTTTCAGGAACCTCAATGTAAGATATTTTGTCGAGAAGATCGATGTGACCTACTTGTTGTCTACCCTTAACATTTTTGTTGATGAATTGCATTATCTCTCCAGGATAGAAGCCATCGGCCTTTCCTAAGTTGATGAAAAGACGCTTGAAGCCCGACTCCACCGCACGAGGTGCACGGCGTTCGCCACCTCTTCGTTGTCCACTACCATCTCTTCTGCTACCTTTCGAGCCTTGGTCTTCGCCTCTTCCTCTACTTGGTTTCTCAATAACAGGAGCGTTAGCATAGTATTCAAGGAATTTACCGAACTCCATACTAACAATCTTTTTGATGATATCTTCTTTGTCTACGTATTCAAAGTGACGATTGATTTCTGCCAAGAAAGGTGCAATTTCTTCCTCGTTCACGTCCGCTTTCAATATTTGGTCCATCACCTTGTAAAGCTGTTTACTGCATATTGCCTTTGCATCAGGTATTTCTCCTTCAACGAAAGCCTTGCTAATCACCTTTTCAATGGCGTGCATTTTACTGCGTTCACGGGTGTGTATAATCGAAATAGATGTACCTTTCTTACCTGCTCTACCTGTTCTTCCGCTTCGGTGGGTATAACTTTCGATGTCATCGGGCAATCCAAAGTTAATAACATGGGTAAGATCATCAACGTCTAAGCCACGTGCTGCCACGTCAGTTGCAACGAGAAACTGCGTTGTATGCTTTCTAAATTTCTGCATAGTGAGGTCTCTTTGTTGTTGAGAGAGGTCTCCGTGCAATGCTTCAGCGTTGTATCCGTCGTGAATAAGCTTATCTGCAATTTCTTGAGTCTCACGTTTTGTGCGACAGAAGATAATGGCAAAGATGCTTGGATAGTAGTCAACGATGCGCTTTAGGGCAAGATATTTGTCCTTTGCGTTCACCATATAGTAGATATGATTAACGCTTTCGGCTCCTTCGTTGCGGCTTCCTACTACTATTTCCTTGTGATTGGTGAGATAATTGCGTGCAATTCGCTCTATTTCTTTACTCATTGTAGCCGAGAAGAGCAAAGTGTTTCTATCTTTAGGAACACACTCTAAGATCTCGTTAATGCTTTCAGAGAAGCCCATGTTCAACATTTCGTCGGCTTCATCTAATACAACATTGGTTACATTTTCGAGCTTTGCCACCCCACGATGAATTAAATCGATGAGTCGTCCTGGTGTTGCTACAATAATTTGAGTACCTTTTTTAAGTGCTTTAATTTGTGTTTCAATAGATGTTCCACCATAAACAGGCACCACAGTTAAGCCTTTTATATATTTAGAAAAGTCGCTTAAGCTGTCAGAAATCTGCAAACATAGCTCACGGGTAGGTGATAATATGAGTGCTTGAGTGTGCTTTTGTTGTGGATTAACTTTTTGAATGAGTGGTAAACCGTATGCTGCAGTCTTGCCAGTACCTGTTTGTGCAAGTGCAATAACATCGTTTCCTTCTCCTAACAAATATGGAATAACTTCTTCTTGTACAGGTGTTGGATGCTCAAAACCTAACTCTTCGATGGCTTTGCGAATCTCTTCGCTAATGCCTAACATTTCAAATGTCTTCAATTTTTTCTTTTTTTATTATTAAAACTATTTGAGCATCTTGTGTGTCCCCGTCACAATAATGACACCATATATGCTCAACTTTCTATTTAAACAAAAGCTTCAACGCCATCTCTGCTCACTTGCAACGAGTGGGTTGAAGCCTTTATCGGGTGCAAAGGTAATAAAAATAATGCAGAAAACGTGCTTTTTATCGAACCTTTACAATTTATTTTTCATTTGTCCTATGCTCAGACAGCCCTGCAATAGGGTTTGGTTTATTCTGCAGATTCGATGCTCTTTAGGCGCACACGGCAGTCTTCTAATATCGAGTTCAGCTCGTCTACCGTGTTAGCTCTTAGCATAGCGATGCGAGTTTGTTTAAAGTCTGGGATACCTTTGAATATCGGACTCGATGCAAGGTGACGTCGAGTGTGAAGAATTCCACGATATTCATCGATCTTTTCGACATTGATTTCGAGTTGTTCTTTTAAGATATCGATTTTGTCGTCGATAGTAAGAGCCGTGCTTGTGCCGTCTATTCCCTGAATCAACTCATTCATTTCCTTAAACACCCATGGTCGTCCAAAGGTTGCTCTACCCACCATTACAGCATCAACGCCATATTGATCGAAAGCCATTTTCGCCTCTTCGGCAGTGGTGATGTCGCCATTTCCGATGATAGGTATATGAATTCTGGGATTGTCTTTCACCTCTTTAATAAGCGACCAGTCGGCATTTCCCGTGTACATTTGAGCCCTTGTGCGACCGTGAATAGTTAAAGCTTCGATACCACAGTCTTGCAATTGCTCGGCAAGAGTGGTGATAACCAAGTTCTCACTGTCCCAACCTAAGCGTGTTTTCACCGTTACAGGCGTTTTAACAGCTTTGACAACCTCTCTCGTAATGTCTAACAATAGGGGGATATTGCGTAACATTCCCGAGCCAGCCCCTTTGCTTGCCACCTTTTTAACAGGGCAACCAAAGTTCAAATCGATCACATCTGGCGACACTTGTTCAACGATTTTAGCCGCCTCAACCATCGATTCTATATCACGACCGTATATCTGAATGCCCACAGGTCGTTCGCTATCCGCAATAGAAAGCTTGTTGATAGTAGATTTAATGTTGCGCACTAATGCCTCAGCACTAACGAATTCGGTATATACCATCGCTGCTCCGAAACGCTTACAAAGCATTCGAAAGCCAATATCTGTAACGTCTTCCATTGGCGCAAGGAACAAAGGTTTCTCGCCAAGGTCTATATTTCTTATCTTCATTGTTCAATTATTCGTGTGTAAGAGCCTTCGCCCTTTAGTTTGATATATAATGAGTTATCCTTAAAAGTCTGTTCTTTTGTTGGGCTATAACATCAATAAATGATAGCTTCCGCCCGCCATTGCCCTCACAATACCCTTCATTTCCAGCTCGAAGAGCACCGCTGATAGGTCGCCAACCGACAGGTTTGTTTGGGCAAGTAACATGTTAATTTGTAGGTTATTGTGCTTTTTCAAAGCCTCAACCACCTGTTGTTCGTTGGCATTGAGCGTGGGAAACAACTCTCGTTCGATACCCTTTTCTTTTGCTTTGTTGAGCAATGAGATGTTGTCCCAATTCATATTCTCCACCAAATCATTAGCCGAAGTGATGAGAGCCGCCCCATTTTGAGCAATAAGAGCGTTGCAACCCTCGCTATAAGGGGCACCTACCGCCCCGGGAAAGGCAAAAACCTCTCTCGAATAGTCCTTCGCAATACCTGCAGTTATCAAGCCTCCGCCCTTCAAAGCACTCTCCACTAAGATACAAGCGTCGCACATTCCAGCCACAATTCGATTTCTTCTCACAAAATTCATCTTGTCGGCTTTCGTGTTCGTGCAATACTCTGAGAGCAAACCGCCCTGCGAAAGCATTTGCAATGCCGTTTCTTTATGAGCGTGAGGATATAGATAATCGAGCCCATGAGCCAACACTCCAATTGTTTCGAAATGATGATCGAGAGCCATGCGATGTGCATTGATGTCTACACCATAAGCCAAACCGCTCACAATGAGCACGTCGGGGCAGAGCCTTTGCAATTCCATTATTAGATGTTTAATGAGGTCTTGCCCATAATGCGTGCATTTTCTTGTTCCCACAATCGAGATAATGCGTTGTTTGTTGAGGTTGGCAGAACCCTTATAAAACAGCGTTAGGGGAGCATCGGCACACTCCTTCAATCGTTGTGGATATTGTTCGTCGCCCCAGCAAAGCACCTCTACGCCATTGTTTTGAGTCCAAATAAATTCCTGTTCCGCCTGAATTAAAAAGCGATCAGCATTTTTGAGCGTTTCAAACAGTTTGTCCGAGGCGTCGGGGAGCACATCTTTTATATTGTTTCGATGTTCTATAATGGCAGTTGCCGAGCCCAGTTTTTGCAGTATTTCGAGCGTTTCAGATAGCTTGTAAAAGCCCATCTTACTCACTGCTATGGCGTTGATTATTTCTTGAGGTGTAGTTTTCATTTGAAGGTGGGGTGGGGTTTGAAGGTCGAATTTATGGTTTTTTGAGTAAGAACGGCTCGAGAATAGCGTCTAACTCCTCACTCCTTCCAAGTCGGTTGTTCACAATGCACGCCACATCAACACTGGCTCTAAAGCACAATTGGCGGGTAGTGGCATTGTAGATGTCTTGATAAAAAGTGTAACGAATACCCTCTTTGGTGAGGTTGAGGCACGATTCGAAGGTATCGTCGCTGCGCAATGGCGTTTTATATTGTAGGTTCATGCGAGCCACTACCGCATCTATTCCGTTTTGATGAAGCTCTGCAAAGTTCGCCCCTGCATGCTTTAAGAACTCGTGTCGTGTATGTTCTATGTAGTGAAGATAGTTAGCGTTGTTCACAATACCCTGCAAGTCGCATTCATAGTCACGAACGCTCATCTTCATTGTAAATACATATTCCATTTTTATCTTATTTAAATTTATATCTCATTTATTGTTGCTTGCCGTGCAAGAGCGCAGAAAGTCGAAGCCAAAGCGACATCTTAAGCAATCTTTCGTGGCGCAATATTCGTTGTGAAGCTGAATAAGTGCCTGTGTGTCGGCAGCCGATTCGATGCAAAAACCACTCTTTTTCCATTGCGTAACGATGTGGTTTTGTTCGGGTTCGAGCTGTTCCCACAAGTCGAGTGCAGTGTTGCACAATTCCCCTTTGTTGCTATATTTTCCATAAGCAAACAGCAAAGGCACGATGGTGTTGATGGTAATGAGCTCTACCGAGCCTTTAGAAAGCTGCTTAGACCCCTTTTGCGAGGGTGTTCCGAACGTGTAGTGGTGTTGCCAATAACTGCTCGTTTCAAAGCAAAAAAGCTTTTGAATAGAGGCTATGTCCTTGCTTTCGAGCATCGATCTCAACCCAATTTGGCGCAGATGATACAAACTTGCCAACTGAGCGATGCGCAGATGAGGGAAATTTTGAGGTCGAAGACGCAAGAATTTCCAGTGCGAAGCCCTCATACACGAGAGAGAAAACTTGTGCGAAAGATAGTTATACTCTTGTTTGAGCCTTGCAAAATAGGCATCGTTCGCCACTTTTTGACGCTGTTCGTCGTTCATCTGACCCTCGTCTAACAAGCCTGCAAGCCCCAAGAACAAAGCTTCTACCTGCAACAAATCGTCTCTATGATGGTCAATTACGTGCAAAGGCACATTGAAAGCCCACTCTTCAAAGGCGTTATTGTTAATGCCAAAGCCAAAATTTCGGGCGAGTGTTACGAAGAATACCTGCTCCCACGACTTGTTACACTTGTCGAGTCGCTCAAAGATCGCCTTCGTTTTGCGCTCTAACCGCTCTGTTTGCAATGCGCTGAGCCACGCCCTTTGCTTAATTTTAGGCATGTTGGCAGCATGCAGATAGCATGGAGCAGGCGAGTTGTGAGGCACCATTAGCTCTTGATAACACGCCTCGATGGGGGCAGGAATGGGCAGAATCGTCTGCTCAATTGGTCGCCCTTTGCTCGTTGTTGCAATGTCGTCTATCTCACCACACACATGAAGAATAACGTTATCGTAGCGTTCGTCGGTGTCGTGGTGATGCAAAAACCATTCCGATGCCTTACAATGAATCTCTACATTGCCCACCCATTCGGTTCCAGCTATTCGTATTTTCGCATTGAAAAAGTCGGGTCCAGCGTCGGTGTTGTGCCGTCCTTGATCGATTATTTCAACGTTTTTGCCCTCAGTCGTAACGAGTTGCGAGAGCGAAAATAGCTTGTGTTTCCAAATGTAGTGTAGCAGTTGTTCCATAGTTAAGACGTGGTTTAATTTTACAAAGTTAGTTATTTTTTATTTGCTACACAACAGAAAAGAGCGATAACCTTTAGCAAGGCCACGAATGAGTAAAGCACTTGTGGTGAGAGCGTTATCTGCTTGTGTCAGAAAAGCATTGACTTTGGGGCGCAAAAGCACTTCTTTTACACTGAAAAAGCAATGAAATTGAAGTAAAAAAGCACTACTATTGGGGGCAGGTTGAAAGGTTGTTAAATTATAAATAAAATGGGACAATAATCAAGAACTTATCTTTTTTAGTATTAAGAATGTGTAAAATAGACGTTAGAAAGCTATTTTTTTTGATAATCTCTCACTAAAAATAATAAGGTGTTGTAGTTTTTTCGTATTTTTGCAATCGAGAATTTTTAATATTAAAGAATTTCTTTGGGTTTTTCTTTCCGTAGTGATACCACAAGATAAACCAAGACTTCGTAACAAAAAAGTAATCATTAATGACAAGAAAGAGTGCATCAAACAAAACAAGGAATCTATTTTTCTTGTTTTTATTTAATGCTGTTCTCCTATCCTTTTCTAATCCTTTGAATGCGGGAGCACAAGTATTAAACAAAAATTTCTCTATTTCTTTTAAAGAAAAGAGCGTTGCTTACATCCTAGATTTCTTATCTAGCAAGGGCGAGTACAAGGTGAATTACACCGATGATGTGAAAAACGACTCGCTAACTCTTACGATATCATTCGATAACGTAGATGAGTTGAGTGCCATTCAAAGCGTTTTAAAGGGCACACCCTTTACCTACAACGTAGAGGGAAAGGCTATCAATGTGTTCAAAATGCAAAAGAATGCAGCGGGCAAATTCACCCTTAAAGGCTTGGTAAAAGATAAAGATGGAGGCGGTATTCCACTTGCAACGGTGCAAATAAAAGGTACCTCGGTAGGAACAAGTGCCGACATGGACGGTAACTTCACTCTTCTTGTAGACAAAGAGCATGGCGATGTAACTGTGTCGAGCGTTGGTTACGAAACAAAAACCATTAAATACGACGCCAATAAACCATTAACCATCACCCTTCCTTCATCTGCTTATATGGTGGGCGAGGTGTCGGTTATTGCTTATGGTAAACGAAATACACGTGAACAAGTGGGTGCTATCGGTTCAGTTAAAGCCGAAGACCTACAAAAAACACCTTCACCAAGTGTCGAAAACCTTCTTCAAGGCCGTGTAGCTGGTGTGGATGTTACCAACCTTTCGGGCTCTCCTGGTGGTAGAGGATCGAAGATTACGATTCGTGGTTTTAGCTCATTGAACCAAAAAGGCGTGAACGATGGAACACCATTGTTCGTTATCGACGGTGTACCTGTAACGAGTGGATCGTCTGAAAGCACTGGAGGTATCAACCCATTGTCGGGCTTAGACCCCTCAAGTATCGAGAGTGTGCAAGTGTTGAAAGATGCTGCTTCGGCTTCTTTGTATGGTTCGAGAGCAGGAAATGGTGTGATCTTGGTTACAACTAAAAAGGGTAAGGCTGGTAAGTCGGAAGTGAATATCAACGTTTCGCAATCGCTTTCGTGGCTTCCAAGTACTCCAGTGCAAATCTTAGGTAAAGGAGAAAGAGACATTGCATTGCTAATGGCAAAGCAACAACGCACTTCTCACTATGATTATATCACCGATAACCTTGTTCATCCCAAGTCTTATAGAGACTCATACGGCTGGGATATCGACGGAGATGGTGCTTACGACTATCTTTGGAGAAATGGTAATGTGGTGGAAGGTGACAGACGTTTGCCTTCAATTGCACAAGACTCGTTGAACACCTTCTATAATAATAGAACCAACTGGTGGAAATATGCCTTCAGAGTTGGACGTGTTACTAAGGCAGATGTACAGCTTTCGGGCGGTACAGAAAATGTGCGCTATCTTGTAAATGGTGGCGTTTACGACGAAACAGGTATCATGATTAGCTCTAACTTCCGCAGATATAGCTTGTTAACCAACTTGGATTTCAACCTATCTACAAAGTTAAGCTTGTACTCAAGAATTAATTTAACCTACACAACTCAAAAGGCTGGATCGGATATGGGACGTGTTCAAGGTCTTACTTTCGACCCTAAACGAACCCCAACAGTGCTCCCTGGTAAAGGAAGTATTGCTGAAAAAGAAGCTCTTAAGCAGTTGCGTGATATCGATAAAACCAACTCTAACTATAATATGAGAATGAGCTTAGGTTTGAACTATCAAATCCTTAAAGGCTTGAAGTTTACCTCTTCGTTCTCGTTAGACCAATACTTTACACGTGTTTATACCTTCACTCCAAGCTACTTGAAATACGACAAGTTGTCTGAAGCACAAGGTTCGAACATCGCTATGACTGGTATTCAAACCGAAAACTTGCTTACCTACAACCTAAATCTGCCTCATGAGCAGAAATTAGAGTTGTTAGCTGGTATGACATATAACTACGATTTGCTTCAAAACCTAACTGGTTCGGCAAAGGGTGGACCAACAAATAAGGTGAAATATCCTGGAGAAGGCTGGCCAACTCTTATCAACGATGGTTCAGGAACACCCAAAGCAGCTCAAACTTTCTTAGCAAATAAAGAAGATCAAGCAATGCTTAGTTTCCTTGGACGTGTGGCTTATAACTATAAAAAGAAATACTTAGCAGAGCTATCGCTTCGTTCTGATGGTTCAAGTGTATTCGGAAAAGATGTGCGTTGGGGTACTTTCCCATCGGTAGGTCTTGGTTGGGCGTTCAGTGAAGAGCCCATGTTTAAAAAGCTTTGGTGGTTAAGTTTCGGTAAGCTTCGTGCTTCTTGGGGTAAATCAGGACAAAAGTTCCAAGAACCATACATCGCTCTTGGTGTGATGCAAGAAAGCAACTCGTTCAATGGTTCATTGGGTTTGATTCCTCAATCAATGGCTAATAAGAAGCTAACATGGGAAGAAAGCGATCAATACGACTTGGGTATCGACCTTCAAATGCTCGACTATCGTCTTAAATTCAAACTCGATTACTATTATAAATACTCAAGTAACTTGCTAATGCAAGCTTATCTCCCTGGTAATGTCTTCCTTTCAGACCGTGTATGGGATAACGCTTCTGCAATATCTAATGAGGGTATCGAGTTCGAAGTACAAGCAGATTTGATTAGAAGAAATGACCTTACTTGGTCGGTTGGATTGAACTTGAGTCACAACCGCAACAAGTTGAGAAAGACATATAATGGAGAAGACCTTAATGATAAGGTGCTTGGACGTCCCGTTTATGGTATTTATACCTACAAAGACGAGGGCATTGTGCAAAGAGCAGAGGACATTCCTACTTACTATAACGCAACAGGTAAGTTGATGCCACTATACTTCCAATCGGCAAATAACCCACTTGGAGTAGGCGGAAGAAAGATTAAAGACCAAAACTCTGATGGTGTTATCGACGAAAAAGACCTTTACTATGCAGGAAGTACATTGCCAGCAGTGTACGGAGGTATTAACTCTCACCTCGAATGGAAGGGCTTTAATGTTGATGTTCTATTCAGTTACACTCTCGGAAGAAAGGTTATGAACATGTATAGAGGCGGTTCTTACACCTTTACTAAAGAGTTTGGTGTGATTATGAACAGCTTTGATGAAAATGATTTCTGGACTCCTACCAACACAAATGCGAAGTATCCTTCACTTCATTACGCTGATAAAGACTATATCGGACAACACGATGGCAACGTAGATTCAAACATCGAAAACATCAGTTTCTTACGTCTTAAACAGCTTGTTGTAGGCTATCAATTGCCAAAGAAATGGCTAAAGGGATTCTTTATTAAAGACATCAACCTTTATTTAAGCGGTGAAAACCTCTTTATGTTAAGTAATTACTCTGGCTTAGACCCAGAAATTATCAACCCATACACCGGTAAAGACGATGGAACACAATATCCATTGAATCGTAAAGTGACATTCGGTGTTAATCTAAAATTCTAAAAGAGTATGAAGAAATTATTGCTTATAGGTGCTATGGGTTTAACCCTTGCATCGTGTAATCTAGATATATTACCAGAAAATGGTTTGACTTATTCAAACTCTTTCGAAACAGAACGTGAGCTAAATGCCACTACTTCATCAATTCTATATTACATTAATACAACAATTGGAGACAATTCGGTCTTCGCTATGGCTGGAGTTAAAGCCGATGCACTATTAGATGGTACTCAAGTTCGTGAATGGAACCCTCGTACTGTCATGAATAGTGAATACTCATGGAAAGGCTTATACGATATAATCTTTGAGTCGAACCTATTGTTAGACAATATTTATAGAACGCAAGGTCTAACCACTGAGCGTGAAAACTACCACAAAGGACAGGCTGAATTCGGCTTAGGTTTGGCATACTTTATGCTTGCTCAACGCTATGGAGATGCTATTATCACTGAAAACTCAAGTGAAATTAAGCCTTATCCATTGTCAACTCAGAGCGAAGTGCTCAACACTGCGATCGAACATGCAAAGAAAGCGTATGACTTGTTGCCTACTCATGAAAACCTAAAGGATATGAATGGGGCAGTAATCACCAATCGTCAGGTAGCTTCTAAGGGTACAGCTGCAGCGCTATTGGCGCACTTGTATGCTTGGAGAGGTAGCGTAACAGAGTTGTATTCACTACAAGGTAATGCACAAGAGGATTACCAAAACGCAGTGAACTATGCTTCGATTATTATCAATAACCAAGCAGGTAGCTACGAATTGTGCAGCAGTCCTGAAACACTATGCGAATATTTGTCTGATCCAAGCAAAACAAATCCAGAGGCAATATTCAGTCTTTACTTCGATAAAACACGTTCTTCGAATGTAACTTCGCCTAACGAAATTGCACGAAACTACGTGAGTTGGCCTGTAAGAGAAGACCAACAGTTAGCCGATTTGCCCACAAGTACACAGTTTAGTCTATACAAACAAACTGTAACAGACTTGTTTGCAGACACCAGCGACGAGCGTCTGAAAGCCTTTTTCTATGAGGTTGACCAACAACACGAGGTAGATGGCGTTGATTATGCTATCATGTACAAGTTCAGAAAGGCGATAATGGATCCCGATCAGTATTCTGCTAGCGGCGTAAGCTATAGAACTGTAGACGCAGATTATGTTTATTGGCGTTTAGCCGACATCATATTGTTACGTGCTGAGTGCTATAATAAGCTCGGAAACACTGCTGATGCCACCACAGACTTGAACAAAATACGCACAAGAGCGGGTGCTTTAACCTATCCATCTACATACGATACAGACGGATTAAAGAAGGCAATATATCTCGAAAGAGTGAAAGAATTCATCGGAGAGAACGACGCTCGCTATGCAGATATCGTGCGAAACAATTACATTAAGGAAGAATTGCAAGGTAAGTTCACCCTTCTTACAACACAAGACATCAAGAATGGTGCCCTATTCTTACCACTTCCTAAAGACGCTTGGCAAGATAAAGACGGACACATCACCAACACTTTGCTCCGTCAAAAGCCCTATTGGCAAGCTTATAACTAATACATTTGAATTTAAAAGAAATGAATATGAAAAGTATGAAATATTTCTTTGGTGCGCTTTCGTTCGTTGCTTCTACCTTTATGGCAACCAGTTGTACCGATTATAACTTAATAGATACAGGCGTAGCAAATGGAGATCACCAAACAACTATGTGGGAATACTTCAAAACCGACCCATATAATTGGGACTCATTGCGTGTTATGGCAGAGCGAGCAGACTTGGTTTCGGTGTTCCAAGGCACCAGTTCTTATGGCAAAGACATCACCTTCTTTGGTATAACCAACCACAGCATACGTCGCTATTTGTATGCTAATGGATTAAAAAGTGTGGCTGATATCCCTGTGGCAGACTGCAAAACATTCATTCTTAACAGCATCTTGCCAAAGAGAATCATGTTAGATGATTTCAAAACAGGTGTGAAGTCTTCTGATGCAAGCAATCCAATAGGAACAGGAGGCGAAACATTTACAATGGCATCTAACAACCCTTTGTGGATATATACATTTAGAGAAGATTATAATAATGTACCCAACGCAGGACCATTGCAAATCTATTTGGTTTCAAGTTCAACAACAAAGACCTCACATGTGGCGTCTTCTAACATTCAAACCCTAACAGGTGTGGTACATTCACTTGATTATAACTTTAGTTTAAAAGACTTTTAAATTATGAAGAAAAGAACTCTTAACATCGCATTGTTAGCACTTTTCGCTATATTTGCTATCTGCTTCACATCGTGTAGCAAGGTAAAAGTGGGCTATTTGCGCACCGCTGGTGCTTCATTTACACCCGACTCGATGATTGTTGTGCGCAATCTCGACACCACAAGCGACCGCTATATCAACAAAACTCCATGGGTTTCTACACGTATTCAGGGCGTAGCTGGAACCAATCCATTGAACTATGAGTTTGCAGGAGTAGAGGTTTCAGAAGGCGGAGACGCTACTGTTTTCGAACAATTAGTGAAAGAAAAGAGAATAAAAGTAGACGGTGGACTTGTTCTTGTCTTCCAAGATGCAGTAGAAAAGCTAACGAATGGCAAATATGCTATCAGTATTAAAGTATATAACGACGACCATTCAAGCGTGCTCAAGAACGCCTTTAAGGTGATAGTTCAAGACTATGAATAAGCCCAAAGGGTAGAGATAAGCCCCCAATAGGCTGTTAATAAACTAATTACATAACAGAAAGAACGAATATGAAGAAGATATTTTTAATGCTCTTTGCACTCCTTTCATTGGTGGCAAAGGCGCAAAACACAAGTGATAAAAGCTCTGCAGACGTTAAAGGCATTATATTCTTTAATGGTACTTTCGCTGAAGCTTTAGCCGAAGCAAAGAAAACTAACAAGGCTCTTTTCGTAGACTTCTATGCCGTTTGGTGCGTTCCTTGCAAGCACATGGCTAAGAATGTGTTTACATTAAAAGAGGTTGGAGACTATATGAACAAGCACTTTATTAGTCTACAGATCGACGCTGAGAAGCCAGAAAACGTAGAAATAGCTAAACAATACAAGGTAGAAGCTTATCCAACTGTAGCTTTTATTGATGCAGACGGAAAGCCTTTATCGGTAAATGTAGGTGCTTTGGGCAAGGAAGAGCTATTGGAAGCGGCTCAAATAGCAGCAGGAGAGAGCGTTAGTTTCGACGATTTGTATAAGAAGTACAAAGCTAATCCACAAGACTTAGCCGTTCAACAAGAACTACTTCTTAAGGCTCCCAGCTTCTTGCAGGCACAAGATGGCATCGAAGCAGATAAGTGGGTGACTCGAATTCAAAAGATATACCAAAACTATGTGGCAACAAAGAACCCCAAAGAGCTTATTAATGCTAACGACTATCGCATCATTCTCACTCTTGAAGGCGAAGATAATAAAGAGCACAAGTTGGGTATTGTGAACATGATTAATAGCAATATCGACGAGTGGACCAAAGTTCTTGGCAAGGCACCAGCCTTCTATATTGTAGAAGCAAACGACGCTTTTGCAGAAGACTATGCAAAAGAAGCCAACGTAAAGTATAAAGACTATGTCAACAACGTAAAGGATCTTTATGCTAAAGCTTATAGCATTATAGCTCAACCAGGCATCAACTCTTACGAACATGCACAGCTTTACAACGACGCTTTGTATAACCTTTATAAGAACAAAGATGTTAAAGGCTACATCAAGGCAATGCAACAGTTGTTCGAAAAGATGGGAACAGCAGCTCAACCATCAGATTTTGGTAAGGCAGCTCAAAACCTTTACAATGCAGCAGCAAAGAGTTTGAAGAACGAAGACCATCAACAAGCTATCCAATGGGTAACAAAAGCCCTTCAAGGAGACGATGCAGTGATGGACAGAGTGAACTATATGGTGATGATTGGCGACTCATATCGTGCATTGAAAGACTACAACAAGGCTCGTGAATACTATAACCAAGGCTTCGCAGAGTCGCTCAGAATGGAGAATATGGAAATGCCACAAGCAATGGTTCAAGGTGCTATTAAGCAAAAACTTGCTACTCTTGAATTACTCGAAAAATAATTTTTAAGACCAACGAGCCAATTAAAAGCGTTCTTTTTTATATCGAACAGCACTAACATCTTGATGTTATTCTTTTTAATTGGCTCGTTTCTTTTTTCTCAATATCCCTTTGTTTATGAACAAACAACACACATCTCATTTGGCAAATCATTGGCTTTTAGCTGGTGTTTTGTTTTTGATAAGCCTATTGCCACAAAGTCTTTGGGCGCAAAATAACGTCCTTCGACAAGGTAAATTGTCGAACGGTTTAACCTATTATATATATAACGACGGCAGTATTCCAGGCGAAGCACAATATTATCTTTATCAAAATGTGGGTGCAGTGCTCGAAGAAAGCAACGAAACAGGATTGGCTCACTTCCTTGAACACCTTGCATTTAATGCCACAAAAAGCTTCCCTAAGGGCATCATGTCGTTCCTTCGTGAAAACAACTTACACGACTTTGAGGCTTATACAGGCTTAGACGAAACAAAATATGCCGTTCATAACGTTCCCACCAACGATCCAAAGCTCAACGAAAAGATGTTGTTGATGCTAAAAGACTGGTGTCATGGCATTAAAATATTGCCCCAAGACGTTGAAAAAGAACGTGGTATTGTGTTAGAAGAATGGCGACATCGTGCAGGACTTCAACGTCGATTAACCGACAGTATCGCTGGTGTTGTTTACAATCATTCACGCTATGCAACCCGCAATGTCATCGGTTCAGAGGCTCGCATCAAAGCTTTCACAGCAAAAGAGTTGCGTGCATTCTACAAAAAATGGTATCGTCCTAACCTTCAATATATCGCTATCATTGGTGATGTGAATTTAGATGAGACCGAAAAACAAGTGAAACGTCTCTTTGGTTCGTTGCCTTCTAAGGCCGCACCATCGCCCAATACCGCTCAAAGAACTATCGAAGACAATAGCAGACCATTGTTTTATAGCTTCGTAGACAAAGAGAATAAAGAGGCATCTTTTGGTATTTACCAACGCAAAGAGATGAAGGGTTCAGCCCCAGAAGAAGACCGTTTGCGCTTTTTCCTCTTCACACAGATGTTCAATAAGCTTGCTCCTCGTCGCTTTGCGATGATTAAAAATGCCGATAAAGAGGCGTATATCGCAGCACAAGTGAGTCTTTCTGGTTTGGTGCGCAACCAATATCAGGTGGCATTCGATGCCGTTCCTTACGCTAACAAGGCGCAAGAAGCTTTAGACCAAGTGATGAAAGTGCGTGGAGCTTTGTGTGATGTAGGATTTACAAAAGAAGAGTTTGAGGCCGAAAAGGCAGAGATGTATAAAGGAATGAAAGAGGTTTTAGAGGCAAAAGGCTTGGGAACCCCCGACAACATCATGAACCTCTTTAAGCAAAACTTCTTGTATGACACTCCAATAACCGATTTCAGAACTCAAATTCAACGCAATATCGAAACCTTAGTAGAGTTAGAAGTAGAAGATATCAATACGTGGATGCGCAGTCTTTTAGACACCAATAACTTGTCGTTCGTAACCTATTCGAAACGAGAAAACGAGCTTCCACTCACCATGGGCAACTTCCTTGAAACCTTAGAGGTGATGAATGGCCCACTTGGTGGTTTGCTTGCTACTCCAAAGAAGATTACTCAACCCATCGACTTTGCGCTCACTTCGGGTAAGGTTGTGGCAGAAAAGCAACTAAAAGAATTGAATGCAAAAGAATGGAAGCTAAGCAATGGCGCACGAGTGTTGTATAAATATCTTCCAGAAGCAAAGGGACGTGTGTTCTTTGCAGCGTCTTCAGAAGGTGGTCGTTCTGTTGTTGCTCCACAAGACTTTGCTAACTACACCGCAATGCGTGGTTTGTTGATGCAGTCGGGCGTGTATAAATATAGTAGAAACGACCTTGCTGCGTGGCTACAACACAAAGACTTCGATCTTTCTTTGGCACTCGAAGACTATTCAAATGGCATCGGTGGTAACACATCGGCAGCACAATTAGACGACTTCTTGGCGTATGTGCACCTCATTTTAACCAAGCACAACTTCTCAAAGAGCGTCTTCGATAAGTATGTTCAACGCAGTAAGTACCTCTACAACAACAAGAGTACAGCAGGAATGGAGGCTATTCAAGATTCAATTCAAATGCTTCTTTTCCCACCAAGCGCAGCTAATCCAGTGCAAAACGAAGCATTCTTCGATCAAATGCAATGGAGCGAGTTACCTGCAACATTCGATAAGAACTTCGGTAACGCTGCTCTCTTCACCTATTGTTTAGTGGGCGATGTGCCAGAAAGCACCGCAAAAGAACTCGTGTTGAAATATATTGGCTCGTTAAAGGGCGATGCAAGTGTTCAAAAGGCTAAAATACAACCACTCGATTTCGCTTCACCTGCAAAAGAAATCAAGCATACTTTCGTGACAGATCTCGATGGTGACATGGCAGAAATAGAGGTTTCTTATCTCAATAACGTGAAACTCAACGACAAAGAGCAAGCTGCTTTAGAGGTGATGCGTTCGATTTTAGAGAACCGTTACTTTGAAGAATTGCGTGAGAAAGAACATCTTACCTACACTGTTGGGGTGAAAGCCAGCTACACTTCGCAACCAGCTCCAACAGAAAACATCAGTATTCACCTTTCAACCTCACGTCCTGAAGTAGACAAGGTGTTGACAAAGATGTATAACATTCTAAACGACATCAAGCAACAACGCTTCTCAATAGACGAGTTTAAGGCTGCTCTTGTTCCACTTGCAGTAGACGAAGAGAGCGCAGGCGACCCACAAGCGGCTCTTAATCCATCGCTTTGGTTAGGCTTGTTAAACGTATATGCAGAAACAGGCGAGCAACTAACCCCACAAGAGAGCAATGCTGTTGAGCCCGTGTTTAGTAAGCTAACTCCTCAAGACATTGCAGCTGTTGCAGCTAAGGTGTTAGACAATGCTAAGCACAGAGAGATTGTTGTGAAGGCAATCGACCCCGATAAGAAACAATGGGAAAAGTAAAACGCTTTGTTTTAAGACGAACTTTGGTTGGTTAAACAACCATTCTAACAATACACAACGGTGCATCTTCTTCGATGAAAGGAGATGCATCGTTTTTCTTTTATCCCTCTTTTTCCCTTCTTTCTCACACCCTTTCTTCGCCCTCTGTGTTCTCCTTATTTTCCTATTGCTCACCTCTTGTTTGCCGATAGTTCCAACACCCGAAAAGAAAAGCATTGACTTTGCCGAGCAAAAGCGTTGCAATTGAGGGCAAAAAGCATTGTTGTTGGCGTGTAAAAGCAATGCACTTGTTGAGCAGGTGTGCAGAAAGGCTGTTTGAAAGCCGTTGAAGGTGGGGGCTGTTGAGTGATCTCTTAGGGTGCAATGACAAGGCTAAAAACTTGTTGTTTTGGTGGTCTTAATCAAAATTTTGCACTATCTTTGTAGCATGACAGAAGAGTTTGATATAAGAGAAGAAAAGTATTCACCAGCAGAAAAGGATTTTGAGAATGCGTTAAGACCACCGAAATTTGCCGATTTTAGTGGTCAGCAAAAGGTTGTAGACAATCTTCAAATATTCGTAGAAGCTGCAAAATACCGTGGAGAACCATTAGATCACACTCTTCTTCACGGTCCTCCCGGACTTGGAAAAACCACCCTTAGCAACATCATTGCTAACGAGTTGGGTGTGGGTTTCAAAATAACCAGTGGACCAGTGCTCGACAAACCAGGCGATTTGGCTGGTATATTGACTTCGCTCGAGCCTAATGATGTGTTGTTTATCGACGAAATTCACCGACTATCGGCAGTGGTAGAAGAATATCTCTACTCTGCAATGGAAGACTATCGAATAGATATTATGATCGATAAAGGTCCGTCGGCACGAAGCATTCAGATTGATCTTAACCCCTTTACACTTGTTGGAGCAACCACCCGAAGCGGTTTATTAACAGCTCCATTGCGTGCTCGTTTTGGTATTAATCTGCATCTCGAATATTACGATAACGACACTATTGCACGCATCATCAAACGCTCTGCATCGATTATACGAGTGCCTATCGACGACGATGCCGCTGCAGAAATAGCAGGAAGATCACGTGGTACGCCTCGTATTGCTAATGCCTTACTTCGAAGAGTGAGAGACTTTGCACAGGTGAAGGGTAGCGGACGCATCAATATCGACATCGCTCAATATGCTTTGAGTGCATTGAATATCGACCAATATGGATTAGACGAAATCGATAATAAGATCTTATTGACTATTATCGACAAGTTTAAAGGCGGTCCAGTGGGCGTGTCTACCATCGCAACAGCTATCGGAGAAGACTCGGGAACGGTTGAAGAAGTGTACGAACCCTTCCTTATTATGGAGGGATTCATTAAGCGTACGCCTCGTGGACGTATGGCAACTGAATTGGCATACAGGCACTTTGGTCGCAAAATGTTTAGCGGTTTGGGTAGCGAAGCAGGCTTGTTCGACGAGTAATTCGCCCTCTTTGAACTGCTTATAACTTCTCTTGCAAAGGTAGAGGCAGTGAGTTTCACTTTCCATCTCACTCTGCGTGCATCAGTATCTCGCTCTCGTTCGTCCACAGCAAGGTGCATCTTCGTTTCCTTTCTACTTGCATCTACTTTAGAAAAGATAGAAAGACGCTTTTAAATAGATAAAGAAAAATCTTTGAATAGATAACATGACAAAAGCCATTTTCACAGGAAGTTTCGACCCATTCACCGTTGGTCACGCCTCAATAGTGCAACGTGCGCTCCCCCTTTTCGACTCTATTGTCATTGCAGTGGGGCACAACGAGCACAAAAAAGGTATGTTTAGCGTTGAAGAACGTGTTGAACGTATTGAGAAACACTATGCCAATGAACCTAAAATTGAGGTGGTGGCGTATAGCGATTTAACGGTAGATGTGGCGAAAAGAGTAGGCGCAAACGTGATTATTAAAGGCATTCGAAGCTTTAAAGACTTTGAATATGAACGCCAACAAGCCGAAATAAACAAAACAATAGGCGGCATAGAAACGCTCTTTTTATGCTCGGATCCACAATACGAAAGTATCTCTTCGAGCATTGTTCGAGAGCTTATTCACTTCGGTAGAGATGTTTCTGGCATGATGATATAATGCATCGCAAACGAAATCAACCCATAGTTACAACGCATAAAAACAAGATATATGATAACATATAACAGCGAAAAGGTGAAAATGCCTAAGATTAAGAAAAGAGAAACCACAGCTTGGATTAAACAAGTGGCACAAAGCTATGGCAAAAAAGTGGGCGACATTGGTTATATGTTCGTTGATGATGAAAAGATATTAGAGGTGAACAGAGAATATCTTCAACACGACTATTATACTGATATCATCACTTTCGACTATTGTGAAGACGATGAATTGAATGGCGATTTGGTGATTTCTCTCGACACAGTACGCACCAATGCTGTGCTATTTGGAAAGACTTATGAAGAGGAACTCTATCGAGTGATTATTCATGGAGTGCTCCATTTGATCGGAATAAACGACAAAGGTCCTGGCGAAAGAGAAATTATGGAGGCTGCAGAGAATAAAGCTTTAGCTTTAAGAAAGCAGTAGGAGCTGGGTAAAAACGTGTCTTTGCCACACAACACGATATTGAATAAAAACGATAGAAATAGATTTAAAACCATATTTTCGTTAAAATAAATAACGATTGCTTTGTAGTGTGCCGATAATTTCGGAACTTTGCACTACATCTTCGAAGATATTTATGCGCAAAGTAATAGGAATTGGCGAGACAGGTCTCGACATTATATTTAGAAACGAACAACCAATTGCGGCGGTTCCAGGTGGTTCTACGTTCAATGCACTTATCTCTTTAGGCCGTTCAGGCATATCTTGTAACTTCATAAGTGAGATAGGTAACGATAGAGTAGGGATGACAATCAAACACTTTTTGCAAGATAATGGCGTAAACATCAATAATATTAGTAGTTTTCCCGATAGCAAATCGTCTGTGTCATTGGCCTTTCTTGATGAGCAAAACGATGCAGAATACATCTTTTATAAGAACCAACCGCACGATCAACTCGATTTCTCTTTCCCAGAAATTGCACCAGATGACATCGTGATGTTTGGCTCTTTCTATGCCGTAAATCCCAAAGTGCATCAACAAGTCATGGCTCTTTTAGAGCATGCACGCAACAATGGGGCGATTATCTACTACGATGTGAATTACAGAAGCTCGCATCGTAACGAGGTAATGAAGATTACTCCCAATCTAATTGATAACCTTGAATATGCTGATATCGTTCGAGGTAGCCGTGAAGACTTCGAAGTTGTGTACAAAAAGGATAATCCCGACACCGTGTATAAAGCCGAAATAGCTTTCTATTGTAAAGACTTTATCTACACAAATGGTGCCGAAAACATCGTGCTAAGAGGCAAAAACGACTTCAAAAAAGAATATCCTGTTGTTCAAACTCATACCGTTAGCACTATAGGAGCAGGCGATAATTTCAATGCAGGCTTCATTTTTGGACTAATAAAAAACCATATTACTCGCCAAATGATTAGCAATGGCTTAACAGAAGCACAATGGGACGATTTGATGCACTATGCAACTAAGTTCTCAGCCAATTGCTGTGAGGATATATATAACTATATTTCAAAGGATTTTGGCGCACAAATGAATCTAACTTTAAATAAATAACAGATATGATTGAAATAAAGAATAAAGTTTATTACGTAGGCGTTAACGATAGAAACAAGGCTCTTTTCGAGGGCTTATGGCCACTACCTGATGGCGTATCGTATAACTCTTATTTGATAGTAGACGAGAAGGTGTGTTTGATTGACACCGTAGACGTAGCATTTTTTCCACAGTTTTTAGACAACATTCGTGCCGTTATCGGCGACAGACCCATTGACTATATCGTTATAAACCATATGGAACCAGACCATAGTGGGTCGCTTGGGCTCATGAGAAAGTATTATCCTGATGTTGAAATCGTGGGTAATAAAAAGTCATTCCACTTGCTTAAAGGCTTCTATGGTATATCTGATAAAGAGTTAGAAGTGAAGAATGGCGATGAATTAAACTTGGGTTCGCATAACTTAAAGTTCTTTATGACCCCAATGGTGCATTGGCCTGAGACCATGATGACACTCGATACAACCGACAATATGTTGTTCTCTGGAGACGGCTTCGGCTGCTTTGGCGCACTAAATGGCGGTATTATTGACGAAGAAATCAATTGTGAAGAGTTCTGGTTAGAGATGGTTCGCTACTATTCTAACATCGTTGGAAAGTATGGAATACCTGTTCAAAACGCCTTAAAGAAGTTTGTTAACGAGCAAATAGATTACATTTGCCCCACACATGGACCAGTTTGGCACCAATATAAAGAGAAAGTGATGGCAGAATACGATCGAATGAGTCGCTATGACACAGAAGAAGGCATCGTAATATGCTATGGAACAATGTATGGACACACCGAATCGATGGCAGAATGTATTGCAAAGGCAGCTTCTTTGGCTGGAATTAAGAACATAAAGGTATACAATGTGTCTAAAACTCACCACTCTTACATTCTAAGAGACGTATTCAGATACAGAGGTTTGATTGTTGGTGCACCAACATACAACACAGGTTTGTATCATGAAATGGATGTTTTGCTCAGCGAAATCGCCAATAGAGACATCAAGAACCATGCAATTGGCTGGTTTGGAAGCCACGGCTGGGCTTCTAAGGCAGTAGAAAAGATTGCTGAATGGAACGAAAACCATTTGAAATTCGAGCCAGTAGGCGAACCAGTAGATATGCTTCAATCTTTAGATGAGGATTCAACTGAGCGTTGTAAAGCATTGGGAAGAGCCATGGCTGAATATCTAATAGCACAAAGAGGCTAAGAAAACAGCATAGAGAAGAAAGGTGATAAAGCAACATATCACCTTTTCTTCTCTCTTTTTATTATAGCATCAACAGCTCAAAAACTTTGCAACAATAGCGCAGAACATATATTTTTCGCAGCGCATATTATTGCATTCACAGCGCAACAGGCAACGAGTTCTATTGGGAGAGCTTTGCCCTTGCCACACAAATCTACCGACATTCTTTTAACAAGAGCCACCCCTTTGGTTGCCATTGCATAGCCACACCATTGAAAGCGGACAAGAATTAAAAAGAAAAATATAGTGATATGATGAAAATAAAGAAGTTAGGTTTATTGCCACTCATTATTATTTCGATTATAGTAGGCATCGCCTTAGGAAACGTTTTGCCCCTTGGGGTAGTTCGAGTGTTCACCACTTTCAATGCACTTTTCAGTCAGTTCCTCGGTTTTATGGTACCTTTAATCATCGTAGGACTCGTTACTCCAGCCATAGCCGATGTGGGAAAAGGAGCCAAAAGATTGCTTTTAATCACCGTGTTGTTGGCCTATTGCGACACCGTTTTGTCGGGATTGCTCTCTTATAGCGTTGGTTCGTGGCTCTTTCCGAGCTTAATCAACACCCAAGACACCTTCGAACAGGTAAAGAGTGCCACAGCCATCGAACCCTATTTCACCATTAATATCCCCGCATTGTTCGATATAATGAGCGGTTTAGTTTTCTCTTTCATTGCCGGACTTTGCATCACTTCGCAGCGTTTAAACAACCTTTATGGCGTGTTTAGCGACCTTTCAAAGGTGATAGATGCCGTTATTCGAAACGTAATTATCCCCATTTTGCCACTCTACATCTTCGGAATATTCTTGAATATGACCTATAGTGGCGAAGTATATCACATGGTATTGGTGTTTGCAAAGATCATAGTTGTGATATTTGCACTACACATCATCATTCTATTATATCAGTTTAGCATTGCAGGAGCTATCGTAAAGAAAAATCCTTTCGTGCTACTTAAAACCATGCTTCCTGCCTATTTCACCGCATTGGGCACCTCTTCGTCGGCAGCAAGCATACCCGTTACCTTGCAACAAACCATCAACAACGGCGTATCTAAAGGCATTGCGGGCTTTGTTGTGCCCCTTTGCGCCACCATTCACATGTCGGGTTCAGTGATGAAGATCACCGCTTGCGCCCTCACCATTTGCATATTGAATGGTATGCCACACGATTTTATGCTCTTTTTCGGCTTCATTCTGCTCTTATCCATCATGATGGTGGCTTCACCAGGCGTTCCTGGAGGCTCTATTATGGCAGCTTTAGCCCCTCTTGCCAGTGTTCTTGGCTTCGATAGTGAGGCTCAAGCCTTGATGATCGCCTTGTATATTGCCATGGATAGTTTTGGAACCGCTTGCAATGTAACAGGAGATGGAGCAATAGCTCTTATCGTAGATAAAGTGACAAAGGATTCTGTTGAAGAATAGTCTCATTTTCAACGACTTACAAAAACACTGCAATTAGCTTGCAATCTCATTGATTTTGAGGAAAAAAAGCATTGCTATTGCGGTGTAATAACGCTGCTTTTGAAAGAGAGAGAAAGCGAGTGTGCAAAATGAAGAACAAGAGGTTGTGCTCGTTCAATGTTGCTCTGCTCATCGAAAGTCGTAATAATAATCAATTAAAACACATCTTTATGCAAAATAAAATCATTTCAATTCTATTCTTGTTGCTCATTAGCATCAATATGAATGCGCAAAAGAAGGTAGACACCAACACCTCGATAGAGCAACAAGGAATGGTAGATATTCATTCACTCGACAATACAATTCGAGTGAGTTTGATGTATTCTCGCTCTAATAACTTCACAGGTGAGGTGCTTTATACCGACCTTACAAAGGCTTATCTTCACCCTCTTGCAGCCCATGCGTTGGTAAAGGCGCAGGCAAAGCTGAAAGAGTTGCGCCCCGATTTGAGCTTAATTATCTTCGATGCAACACGCCCAATGAGCATACAACAAAAGATGTGGGACAAGGTAAAGAACACTTCTAAAGACATATATGTAAGTAATCCAGCTAATGGAGGAGGCCTTCACAACTATGGTTTGGCTGTAGATATCAGCATTTGTAAGCTCAATGGCGACACGATCACAATGGGAACGAAGGTCGATCACATGTCACTCGCATCGCATGTCGATAATGAAAACAACTTAGTGGCAAAGCGAATCATCACCAAAGAGGCGCAACAAAATCGTGAACTCTTGCGTTTGGTAATGCAATATGCAGGTTTTAAGCCCTTGAGAACAGAGTGGTGGCACTTCAATTTCAGAAGTCGTGCCCAAGCAAAGCAGTTCTTTAAGGTGGTGAAATAGTTGCCTTTTAGTGACGAGAGCCTTTCTCTTACATCGAAAAACGAAAAAAGTCTTATGCCGAAACCGTGTTGGGCATAAGACTTTTCTTTTGCTCTTAAAGCAGATTATTTTTGATATTTGCAGCAACCAGGAAGCTTATCGTAAGCTGCTTTCGATGCTTTCACGTTGCCAGCGTCGTATCCTACAGCTGCAATAGCTTTCTGAACATTCTCAACCGATGTGCTCTTGTCGTCGAACACCAATGCAAGTTGCTTTGTTTTGCTATTCCAGTTGGCAGAAATAACACCCTTCACGCCCTTTGCAGCCTTCTCAATTCGTTCTTCACACATCTCACATTTACCTTCAACTTTAAAGGTTTTCTTCACTGTTTTTGCGTTGGCAGCCACAAAAGAGCATGCCACAACCGCTAAAAGAATTAACTTTTTCATATTTATAATTGTTTTATTGATAAATAATTTCGGCATTTTGCAATGCCATCTTACGTAATTTTGTTCTTTATTTATTGTCGAATTTGGGTTGAATAACTATCTGTTCATCATAGAAGGTTTGCCGTCTAACTGCGCACTTGCATCGATAGCAAACACTCCATTGGTAACAATTTCCTCGCCATCAGCCAGTCCTTCGGTCACAATATAGCCGTCGGGAAGAGTCGGACCCAATGTCACTTCACGCAAAGTAAATATTGGATAGCCGTCGCTTTCATCTTTTACGTACACAATAGAACGTTTACCTGTCCATAAAACAGCCGACTTTGGCACCACAATGTCTTTGCTATACTTATTTAAATTGGCTGTGATAACGCCCGAAATAAGCATCTCTGGCTTAAAAACTCCTTTGGCATTGCTCACCTCAACACGCACTCCAGCGGTGCGAGTTTGGGCATTTAGCACAGGTTCTACAAACGAAATGCGACCCGAAAAGGTGGTACCTGGGGCTCCTTCTGCTGTGAATTGCACTGTTTGTCCAACCTTAATGAAAGGTAAATCGGTTTCGTATGCCTCGAAAACAGCCCAAACCGAGCCCAAATTAGCTATTTGTAGTAACACTTCTCCTTGCTTAACATAACTTCCTTGCTCTACATTTTTACTGATAACTGTGCCCGATACGTTCGCTTTGATAGCGGTATAAGGAGAGGCTTTACCGCTTTTTATCATCGAATTGATTTCGCCTTGCGACACATTTAACAGCTTAAGTTTTTCAATTGCGGCATCAACTACCAGCTTTTTCCTTTGCAAATCGGGGTACGAAAGGGCTGCAATAAGCTCCTGAGAAGCAGTGTATAGCTCTGGAGAATATATCAAAGCAACTGTTTGTCCCTTATGAACTACATCGCCAATGGAATTGATATAGAGGCGTTCTACACGTCCATTGACATACGCCGACTGTGCTTGTTGCGAGCGTTCACTAGGTCTTATCTTGCCAAAAAGGCGTATTTCCTTGTTCGTTTTGCCTGTTCCTACCACCTCAGTTTCGATGTTTGCCAATGCAATAGCTTCCTCACTCATCATCACTGAGTTAGGATCTATGTTGCTTTGGCTATTCGATGAGCTTTTAAGAGGCGTTAAATCCATACCGCAAATGGGGCATTTTCCTGGCTTATCTTGTTTAATTTGGGGGTGCATAGAGCAGGTATATACCTCGTCTTTGCCTGCTTCTGTATGGTGATGACCCTCTTTTTTACTTGAATTAGAAAAGAAAACAAAGCCCAAAAGCAAGCCTATTGCCAGCATAAAGGCATATCCTAACCAAGGTTTTTGTTGTAGAATATCTTGTATTTTACGTTTCATATCGATGTAATTTATTGTTGTGAACTATAATCATACTTAGAAATCATCTTCTCATATTGCGCTACTAACAAGCAAAGAGCAGCCACACTGTCCGAGCGTTTGCGCTCATTGTCGATCTGTTCTCTTAGTGTTTGCAAGATATCTGTTAGCGAAGACGATCCGTTGATATATTCTGTTTGAAGCAAGTTGAGCGTGTTGTTTAATAAAGTAATTTGATGATTGTATAGCTCAATCTTTCTTTTTGCGTCGCTCATTTGCTGTTGAAGTGCCACAAACTCGGTTTGCAAAGCATCTTTTTTGCGTAGATAAGCCTCTTGAGTGGCTTGTATTTGCAGTTCAGCTGCCTTTCTTTCAGCATTCACTTTCTGACGATATATGGGCAAACTAACCTTCATCATGGGCATAAACATATCCATTCCGTTCATGTCGGGCATTGCTCCTGAGAGCGGATGGGGGTTCTTTTGATTCACCATATACTCCACTCCGAGGGCAAAAGAGGGCATACCTTTGCGCTGAGCCAATTCCTTTTGCGCCACGAAAGCCTCGTTTTGCGCTTCTAATTGCTCAAGGGCAGGGTGGTTTTTCTGCACCTCTTGCCATTGCATAAAAGGCGTTTCACGAGCCAAAAGCGTGTCGGGTAGGGCAATAAAACTATTCTCTGGGCGGTGAAGCAACAAGTTAAACTGCTGCTTTAAAGCCTTAATCTCGTCTTGAATACTCGCTATCTTCTCTTGATAAACAGCGTCTTCAGCCTCTATTCTGAGTTGATCGCTCATCTTTGAGCCCTTTGTTGCAAGCGAAGATTTATACTGATAGAGCATGGCTTGTTTGATGTTGTTCAGTAACTGACGATTTTGAACGATGTATTTCAATTGCTCTTCTTTGGCAAGAAGGGTATACCATTGTTGCTGAACCGTGTAGCTTAGGGCTATTCCAGCCTCTCTCCACTGTTGAAAAGCAGCGTTAGCCTGTTTCTCTTTCATTGTTTTTGTGGCTTTAAGTGTACCAAACCAAGGGAACATTTGCATCACTCCCACAGTTAATACCTGTCGTCCATTTTCCTGAGGCATGGGCTTTGGGTAGACACTTAGCGAGAGTTCGGGATTGGGTAGCACCCCACTTGCCTCGGCATTCATCACCATGGCTTGGTATTTGTGGTAGCCTGAGGCCACTTCGGGATTGTTCTTGGCAGCCATTATGATGTAGTGTGCAAGGCTATCGGGTTGAGAAGTGTTGGTGGTTGCAGTCGCTTTTAACGAGCAAGTGGTTATCATTGCCATGCAACCTAAAAGATATCTAATCATAACTAATTTCCGATTGTATTTTGTTTGTTGATCTGTTCATTTTTAAAAGCAGTGCTATTGACTTGTAAAAGCAATGACTTTGGGTTGTAAAAGCGTTGTGTTTGCAGTGCAAAAGCACAACTATTAGTAGCCCAAGTCTCAGTCCCTTTGTTCTAATAGCTTTGCCGCTTTCTTCTGTTCTTTCTTTAAAACGCTCTCACGCCACCAACATTGAAGTACGGGAACCACCAACATTGTCATCGTTTGAATGAGCATTCCGCCAAAAGTAGGAATGGCCATAGGCACCATTATGTCTGCTCCTTTACCCGTAGAAGATAGCACTGGCAAGAGAGCTATTAAGGTAGAAGCGGTTGTCATGGCTGCTGGTCGAATGCGTTTAAGACCTGCTTTCACCACTGTTTCAATGATTTCTTGTTTGGTTTGTGGGTTCTCTTCCTCGAAAACCTGATGGATATAGGTTCCCATCAACACGCCATCGTCGGTGGCAATACCAAATAATGCAATGAAACCAACCCACACTGCAACGCTAAGGTTAATGGTGTGGATGTCGAAAAGCGTACGCATATTCTGTCCAGCGATAGTAAAATCCATGAACCAAGACTGCGAATAGAGCCCAATGAGAATGAATCCGCCTGCAAATGCCACAAATACTCCCGAGAAATGAATGAGAGATGCGGTGACAGAACGGAACTGAAAATAGAGTATAAGCAAGATAATTAAGAGCGTAATAGGTATTACCCACGCCAAACGTTGTGTGGCATGAGCCTCTTGTTCGTATGTTCCTGTAAACTGATAGGTCACCCCTTTAGGCAGAACAATCTTGCCTTTAGCCACGAAGTCGTCGAGCGTTTGCTTGGCATTGTTCACCACATCTACTTCGGCTACATTGTCTTTCTTGTCGAAAGTGATGTAACCCAGTAAGAAAGTGTTCTCACTCGAAATCATGGTTGCACCCTTTTTAAACTCAATATCGGCAAGTTGTGAGAGCGGAATCTGCGTTCCGTCCGACGCACTTATCAACACATTGCCCAACGATTCGGGCTTATCTCGAAGCTCTCTTGCATACCTTACTCTTATATTAAAACGCTCTCTGCCTTCAACAGTCGTTCCTTCCGACATGCCACCGATGGCTGTCATGAGGATATCTTGCATGTTTTGAACCTTTATTCCGTATCTTGCAAGCTTCTCTCTGTTGAGCTTTATCTCTACATAAGGTGCACCTTCGGTTCTGTCGTAGAACACACTTGCATGGTTAATGTTGTCGATGTGCTTCAAAGCTTGCTCGAGTTGAAGACCCGCTTTCTCAATAGATGCAAGGTCGGGGCCATACACTTTGAGTCCCATAGGAGCCTTTAAGCCTGTAGAAAGCATCACCATTCGGGTGGCAATAGGCTGAAGTTTGGGCGAACCAGTGATGCCTGGCAGTGTAGCAGCATTGCTTATTTCGTTCCAAATGTCGTCGGTTGTGTGTATTTCCTTTCTCCATTGGCGGAAATAAGAACCGCTATTGTCGGCAATTAAACTATCTTTAGGAATTATTCTAAAGCCCTTTTCAGGGTCATAAGTACCGCCCCCTTTGAGCATGAAACGTCCCTTTGAATCGGTTTTAAAGCGTTGTCGCTGTCCCATCTCATTGAGCATGTATTCAGAACGATAGTTAATTGTGGTCTCATACATCTGTATTGGGGCTGGATCTAATGCCGAATTGGCTCTTCCCCACTTACCAACTGCCATCTCAACTTCAGGTATTGCGCTCACACGGCGGTCTATTTGTCGGCAATAGTCAATGTTCATTTGAACTCCCGAGTGTGGCATTGAAGTCGGCATAAGCATAAATGAGCCCTCATCTAACGTGGGCATGAACTCTTTTCCCGTGTTTTTCCAAACCAAAAAGCCTGCAATGAGCGTGGCAACAGGTATCGACATAAACGCCAATCGATGTGCCAAACACCAGCGAAGAATGCGTTCGTAGTAGATAACCAACAGCCATAAAAGGCCCAATATCACACCAACTATCAACGCAACAAACACTACATTCACCACAATTCCACTGTTTGCGCCTAATGGCAACCATGCTTCTGCAAGCAGATAGATGGCTAAAAGCACTGCAATGGCAATCATTATTTGATTGATTGTGATGGTTTTATTGCGCCAAGTGAAGGTGCGTTGAGGTTTTAAACGAATGAGTAGAGCACCCAATTTGCGGGGTGTTTTGAACGAAAAGATCCAATATGCCAATGTAGGAAGCACCAAAACGCCGAGTAAGAGCGATGCCACAAGGGCAATAGTTTTAGTGAATGCCAATGGATGAAACATCTTTCCTTCTTGCGCTTGCATCGCAAACACAGGGAAGAAGCTTATGATTGTGGTTGCCATAGCAGTGAAAACAGCTCCCGAAACCTCGCTAACAGCCTCTAATATCAATGTTTCTAATTCTTTTCCATATATCTCTTTGTGGGCTTTTTGAATGGGTTCGAGTCGCTTTAAGATGTTTTCCATGAGCACAACTCCCACATCTACCATCACACCAATAGCGATTGCGATACCCGAAAGCGCCACAATATTGGCCTCGATGTTGGCTAATTTCATGATAATAAAGGTCATTAGCACCGCAAGAGGCAACATACTGGCAATGATTGCCGATGCTCTTAGGTTGAAAACGAGGATTAAAACCACGATAATACATATCAAGATCTCGTGAGAAAGGGCACTTTCCAAGGTTCCAATGGTTTCTTTTATCAGCTGAGTTCTATCATAAAAGGGTACAATAGTAACCTTAGATATGCTTCCATCCTTTAGTTTTTTCTCTGGTAAGCCCACCTTTAGCTCTTCAATCTTAGCCTTAACGTTATTGATAACGTGCATAGGATTACTGCCATAGCGTGCTACTACGACTCCACCTACAGCCTCTTGACCTTCTTTATCGAGTCCTCCTCGGCGGTCTGCAGGGCCAAATGTCACCTTAGCAACGTCCTTAATACGCACTGAAACGCCATCTTTTGCCGTGATAGCAGCCTCTTCTAAGTCTTTAAGATCTTTGATATAGCCCAGTCCACGAATAAGATATTCCGCCTTATTCACCTCAAAAGTGCCAGCACCCACATCGATATTGGCATCTTTCACCGCCTTCATTACAGCTGTAAGGTCTACTCCATACGCCCTCATAGCGTTGGGATCGAGGTCTACTTGATATTCTTTTTCAAATCCACCAATCGACGAAACTTCGGCAACTCCATTGGCAGAGCTAAGCGAATAGCGCACATAAAAGTCTTGAATAGTGCGTAATTCTTCAGGATTCCAACCTCCTGAGGGCTTATTTGTTTTGGTATCACGTCCTTCAAGCGTGTACCAAAACACCTGACCAAGCGCAGTTGCGTCGGGACCTAACGTGGGTTGAACACCCGAAGGCAACAGACCTGGGGGCAAAGAGTTGAGCTTTTCTAATATTCTTGACCTGCTCCAATAGAACTCAACATCATCTTCAAAGATGATATAGATGAACGACATGCCGAACATTGATGTCGAACGAATGGTCTTTACACCAGGAATTCCGAGCAAAGAAGTGGTTAAAGGATAGGTAATTTGCTCTTGAACATCTTTAGGAGAGCGTCCCATCCAGTCGGTTGCAATAATCTGTTGGTTGTCGCCTACATCGGGAATAGCGTCTACTGCCACTGGGTTTCGAGGCAAAAAGCTATGCGGCAGCTCGAAGGGAGCAGTGACAACGCCTCCAATGAGGATTGCAATGAGAATGAGAGCCGTTATTAAACGGTTCTCAATGAAATATTTAATGATTTTATTAAGCATCGTTTTATTGATATAAATGATGAATCTATCAAAGGGAAATATGCCCTGTTTACACCTTCTGTGAAGATGAATTGAGACATAAAGAAACCGTTCGTTATAAATAATTATAACTAAAACACTCGCTTAAAATAAAGGAAGAAAAGGGCATAAAGGGATATTTTTGCCCCTTGCAACATTACACACGAGCAGTGAGGGCACTGCTTGGAGGTGCTCTCAAACCACTATTTCGACTGTAATCTTTGGGGTTATAAGGCGTTCGCCACCGCTGTTTGGGTAGCGTGTTGCCCTCCTCTACAACAATAAGGGGTAGAAGTTTGCTTGCAGGAAGCGCACATATAAAGCCGTTGTCTACGCTAATCAGCGGCGCAGTGTGCACCTGTTGACCTTGCATAAACTGAGAAACAACTTTATATTTATGGTGAATGGTTTTGCAATGGCTACATTGATTGTTGTCGTCCATGCAGTTTTCCATTCCCTGCGCATCGTTAGTTGTAACGCTAACACCATTCACAATGACACCGACAAACATGTCACCACAATAGTGTACACCAACATTTAAGCCGGTGGTGCTCACCAATAAAAGTGAAATAATGATGTATGTGAATAAGCGTTTCAACCTAAAAACAATTTAAAATATAACGATTACAAAAGTAGTAAAGATCTTATTATAATATTGTTTTTTCGTTTTTTTTTAAAGAAAAGAGAGGCGTTTTTGATGTATGTCAAATCCTTTCGATGCGAAAAGCAATGATATTGAGATGTAATAGCGTTGCTTTTGAAAGCTAAAAGCATTGTTATTGTGAGCCAAAAGCATAGCTCTTGTTTACTGATTGTGTTGTGATTGATAATCAAAGAGTTAGAGGAGTGTTTGAAAAGGATAAGATCTTTTTACTCTGTTGATGATCGAATAGAATTCAATTGAAGGTAGTTTGGAGGTAGATTTCATCTGAACTCAATATAAAAAGGTGTGAGGTGAAGTTCTTCTTCCGTTGAAAACGTTTTTCTTAGGCTGAGCTATAAATAAAAATAAGGACCACTATGCTCACGCACCAAGGTCCCTTTTTAAACTTAAAATATATTTAGTATTGAATAAAAAAATCTGTCCTTCCTTTATAAATTGCACATCCTCAGCCTTTAAAGGCACTTCGATAGCAACTTTAACTACATGTGAAATAAAGCAATCACAACAAAAACAAGAACGTGTTTTGCTGCGTTTTTATTGCATTCAACTCGAAATAAAGACCGATATATTCGCCGTTTTTCGTGGTTTTTTTGGTCAATTTCAACGTAGTAGTCTTATAAGTATATCAAATTAAAAGTAGAAACTACTGAAAAGAAAATGCACTTTTTTATAAAAAAATTAAAATTTCACCAGGTAAGGTCAGTATATGAGCCATAAAAACAGTGCAAAAATGCTATCAAATTGATAAAAAATCAAATCGCATTTTATATCGTTCAAAATTTCATTATTACGTATATTTTTTATATCTTTGCAAAGATATATTTACTGAAAAATAACATGTCAGAAAATCAAAACATAGAAAATAACTATTCAGCGAGTAACATTCAGGTGCTCGAAGGATTAGAAGCAGTTCGTAAACGACCTGCAATGTATATAGGAGACATTAGCGAAAAGGGACTACATCACCTCGTTAATGAAACAGTGGATAACTCTATTGACGAAGCAATGGCAGGTTATTGTACCGATATCGAGGTGACAATAAACGAAGACAACTCGATAACTGTGCAAGATAATGGTAGAGGTATTCCCGTAGATATGCACGAAAAGCTGCATAAGTCAGCGCTTGAAGTAGTTATGACCGTGTTACATGCGGGCGGAAAGTTTGATAAAGGCTCGTATAAAGTAAGTGGTGGACTTCATGGAGTGGGTGTTTCTTGTGTGAATGCCTTATCAACTCACATGAAATCGCAAGTATTCCGTGATGGAAAAATCTATCAACAAGAATACGAACAAGGCAAACCTCTCTACCCAGTAAAGGTAGTTGGCGAGACAACTCTTCGTGGAACACGTCAACAATTCTGGCCAGATCCAACCATATTCACTACCACTGTATATAAATGGGACATCATTTCACGTCGTATGCGTGAGCTTGCTTACTTGAATGCAGGTGTTAGAATTACTCTAACCGACTTGCGTTTAGATGAAGAAGGCAAAACACGTAGAGAGGAATTCTATGCAGAAGACGGCTTAAAAGCATTCGCAAGATATATCGATAGACACAGAACACATCTTTTTGACGATGTTATTTATCTCAAAACAGAAAAGAATAACGTGCCAATCGAAGTGGCTGTGATGTACAATACCGATTATTCTGAGAACATACACTCGTATGTTAACAACATTAATACAATCGAAGGTGGTACTCACCTCACAGGTTTTAGAATGGCTTTGACACGTACTTTGAAAGCATACGCAGACAATGACCCTGTGATTTCAAAGCAAATAGAAAAAGCAAAGATTGAGATTGCTGGCGAAGACTTTAGAGAAGGCCTCACAGCAGTGATCTCTATCAAAGTAGCAGAGCCCCAATTCGAAGGCCAAACCAAAACAAAACTGGGCAATAGTGAGGTCTCTGGCGCTGTACAACAAGCGGTTGGAGAGGCATTATCCGATTATCTTGAGGAGCATCCAAAGGAAGCTAAGCTTATATGTGATAAGGTTATATTGGCCGCTACCGCACGTATTGCAGCCCGAAAGGCAAGAGAAAGCGTTCAAAGAAAGAACCCAATGACTGGCGGAGGCTTACCTGGTAAGTTGGCAGACTGCTCTAATAAGGACCCAAAAACATCGGAAATCTTCCTTGTTGAGGGTGATTCTGCGGGCGGTTCAGCTAAACAAGGCCGTGATAGATATAGCCAAGCGATCCTACCTTTGCGTGGAAAGATACTTAATGTCGAAAAAGTTATGTGGCATAAGGTATTCGAAAGCGAGTCGGTAATGAACATTATTCAAAGTATTGGTGTTCGTTTCGGAGTAGAAGGAGAAGACGATAAAGAAGCAAATATCGACAAGTTGCGTTACGATAAGATCATTATCATGACCGACGCCGACGTCGATGGATCGCATATCGACACCCTTATCATGACACTTTTCTATCGTTTCATGCCTAAAGTGATACAAGAAGGTCACCTTTATATTGCAACTCCACCTTTATATTTGTGCAGTTACAAGAATAAAGAGAAAGAATATTGCTACACAGAGCAACAAAGACAGGCCTTTATTGATAGACACACAGAAGGTAAAGACGACTCAAAGAGCATCCACGTACAACGCTATAAAGGTCTTGGAGAGATGAACCCAGAGCAATTATGGGAAACAACTATGAACCCTCAAACACGACTTTTAAAGCAAGTTACAATTGAGAACGCTGCCGAAGCAGATGAAATTTTCTCAATGTTGATGGGAGATGACGTTGAACCACGTCGTGAATTTATAGAACAAAACGCTACTTATGCGAACATAGACGCATAAAAGCACGCTATATCATGCCCTCTCTTACCCTCAAAGTACAGAGAGGGCATATTCGTTTCTACACCTTTTTATATAACAACCCTTGCGTCATTGCAATCTAAAAGCATTGCTTTTGCGGTGCAATCTCATTGCTTTTGACGAGTAATATCAATGCTATTGAAGTGTAAAAACATTACTTTTTCAGAGCAAAAGAAAAGTCGTTATAAAATAAGTAAGAAGAGAGTAGAAAGCAAGAAAACCCCTTTTAGAAACCTACTTCAACTCTTCAACCTTTCAGTTGGCAACAAGGTGCAGTGAAAACCATCGCTGTTAAGAGTCTAAAAGCAGGTAAAGTAGATGTGAAGTGCAATAGAGAAGTGTATCAATTAACCTTCAAAGACACAGGAACTCAAAACATAAAGTTATAAAATAACGTTCTTTTTAGAAAGGTATAGGGGCTTTTAACGGGCTTACTTGCACCTTTCTTTCAATCAATTTGTAGTGAAACAGAATTCAACTCGTGTGCAGATGTAAAGCATTTGTAATGAGTTGCTTATCTAAATAGATGTAGATAGATGCGTGGTTTCGTTTGTATCATCGTTTTATTGCTCAACTCTTTCGCCCTAAAAGCGCAAGAAGGGTGTATTTATTGGATTACTCCTTCACGACAATGTTTTGCCGAAGAGGTGGTGTTTGTGCGCAACTTGCCCCTCGAAAGCAAGTCGTTAAAGGCAAAAATAACCATTGCAAGCGAGCAACAATTCACGCTTTTTGTCAATCAGCGCAACGTCTCTGCCGCCGTGTTAGAGCCTTATCGCCCCTCGTCTTCATTGAGTGTCAAAGCCGAAAGCTACGACATCACCCACTTTTTGCACCCAGGGAATAACACCATAGCCATCGTTTGCACCCCTCAAAGCAATGCATTTTCGCAACCAACAATTGCAGTTGATGGCGCAATAACCGACAAATGGAATCGCACCAAGCGTGTTATTAGTAACCAAGAGTGGTATTGTTTGTTTACAGGAGCATTTTGGAACGATGACGATCAATGGGTGATGAGTCAAGGAAATGTGCTTCATTCGCTTTTAGAAGACACCTCTTTTCAAATCCATTGCACGCCCGTTGTAGCTACAAAAGCTGCTTCTGCAGACTGGTTGGTGCCCAGTTGGACTCCAACTCACACCGAGACTCATTATAAAGTGGTGAAAACCCTCATTCCAAGACAGATCTATCACTCGTCAGATACGGCTCATTTTGTGTTCGATAAGCCTTTTAATGGCTTTATAAGAATCACCTTTCGAGACACAAAGTCGGGCGAATGGCTGTGCGCTAACAACGTGTTCTATAAGTGTTTAGGGGTTTACGACGAGCAACTTTCAATCAATAACGAGCGCAAACAATATCAAGAAGTGGTGATTTGGGGCGATAGTTTGTTTGCTACCTCGCAGATAACACGGGTCGAAGGACTTGCTGTTGAGCCTCAAAAGAAGGTTCTTTTTCAGCTCAGAAGGCATTAGTTCATTTGTTAAAACAAACAAAAGAAACGCCATTTTTATGGCTCTCATAACGCTAAATTAGTATATTTGTAGAAGAAGGGTATTTCAGTTGAAATACATCTACCAAGCCTTAACAAAGTAAGACTTAAAACATTAAGTATCAAAAATAAAGATAATAAGAATGAAATCGAAAGTAATATTGGATAACATCACGGTAGATACTATTCTAGAAAAAGGCCGATGCAGTCATATTGATCGTGATATGGTGATGCTTGAGCATATCGACGACATGCCAAAAAGCAACCAGCCACGCCGCATGGGTTGCCTTTTCTTAGCCATTTGTTTGCGTGGTTCAGCCTCATATACAGTGGATACCGTTCGCTATGACGTTAAAGCTAACGACCTAATCATCATCAGTGAGGGACAAATTATCAGCGATTACACCGTCAGTCGTGATTGTATGGGTATGGCATTCATGCTTTCTCACCAGTTTTTTAACGACATAGTGAAAGACATAACCGAATTAACTTCGCTCTTCTTATTCTCAAGAACGCACCCCGTTTGTAACCTTTCATCTAACGAAGTTTATACCATTAACAGCTATTATGGCTTTATAAAGAACAAAACCGATAACACCGACCATCATTTTCGTAAGGACATCGTTCGCTCTTTGTTCACAGCTATGATCTATGACATCAGCAATGCCATTTATAGAATACAGAATTTCGGCAGCAGAAAGTATACAAGAGCCGAGGATATATTCAATAAATTCATTCGACTTGTAGAGCTTCATTTCCGCAGAGAGCGTCGAGTTAGCTGGTATGCAGATAAACTTGACATCACAGCTAAATATCTTTCAGAAAGTGTTAAGCAAGTAAGTAAGCGCACACCGAATGAGTGGATAGATAATTATGTAACCATTGCGCTACGTGTTTTGTTGCGAAACACAAGCAAAAGTATCAAAGAAATTACCCAAGAAATGAACTTTCCGAACCAGAGTTTCTTAGGAACTTTCTTTAAAGAGCACGTTGGAATGACACCAAGTCAATATCGAAAAGGGCACAGCGAAGAATAGTTTGCAGTGCATTTAACCTTGGGTTAGAACGAAAAAATATAGTAATAGGGCGAGAAGAGCATCGATAAACGATTCTTTTCTCGCTCTCTTTTTTGATGGCCTTGCTCTGTTTTGGTGGGGCAGGTGGGTAGACATTCATTTTCAGTATGCGAGCCCTTGCGATGCACCTATGCTTTCTTTTTATTTGAAAAGAGGGTGAATAGGTTGTCTTGTTAACTTATTTTATCTTTTAAAGGTGGAAAGGTTGATTGCTGTTTGAAGTTGTTTTTGTACCATTTTTACCCCTTCTGTCTTTGTGTGGAGAGTGAAAAAGGAAGACGAAAAAGATGAGGGTGGAAGTAAAAGTGTTGCTTTTTTGAATGTAGAAGGAGAGAGGTTGAAAAGAAATGGAGGTGAGGTGAGAGAGCTTTTGATGATCAATAGGCGATCAAAAGAAGCAATTCTTGTGCGAAGTAAGGGTGATTTCTGCATTCTTCTTTATAAATAAAGGTTTTTAGTGGGGTGATTTGAGACAGAAAAGGCAGTGTTTTTGTTATGAAAAAGCATCGCTTTTAGAATCTAAAAGCAATGTTATTGCACGACAAAAGCAATTCTTTTGCATTGTTTTTTGCTCCTTTTATCTTTTCTCTTACATCGATATTGCCTTGCACATCTTTTGAAAAATCCTTCTCCTTGTTCCTCTTTTTAAAAATAAAAATACAGAGAGTGTGTCTTGAATAAAATCAAAATTTTACGCTCTCTTTATTCTTTTCGTTTAAAATATATTAACTGTTTAATAGAAAATAAGCGTTAAAATATTCTGATTGGTGGTGCAGATGAAGTCTTGCTGTTTATCTTCTTTTGTCACTTCTTTGTAGTATTTTATAGCAAAATACACCTATTTATTGCAGATTATTCGTTATTTTTGCAATTAATACACGTGCTGTGAGTCTTTTATATCTATAAAAGGCGTGGGCAACATCGAAATAAAAACAACCTTTTTGCAAAGGTTATAAAATCCGAAAGTATGGCAACAGAAATACAAATCATCAATAAAAGCAAACATGCTCTTCCACACTATGCCACCAAACTAAGTGCTGGAATGGACCTAAGAGCCAACATCGACCAACCCATTGTATTGCGTCCGCTCGAGAGAACCCTTGTTCCTACGGGCTTGTTTATGGCACTTCCCCCAGGAGTTGAGGCGCAAGTGCGTCCAAGAAGTGGCTTGGCTTTGAAGCATGGAATAACTGTTTTAAACACACCAGGAACCATTGATGCCGATTATAGAGGCGAGTTGATGGTGCTGTTGGTGAACTTTTCGAACGAAGATTTCGTGATTAACGACGGCGAACGCATTGCTCAAATGGTGATTGCACAACATTGTACTGCCGAATTTACGCTGGTTGAAGAACTCGATAGCACCGAACGTGGTAGCGGAGGATATGGCCATACAGGCGTGAAATAGTTGCTTTGAAAACATCACAAACAACGTTTTGAAACATAACGAACGATTTAAACCTAAAGGAGTAGCGAGAAATGAAAAAGAAAAACACTGGCTTAAAAACTCTTATTGCATTGGTTGTGCTTTTGGCAACCTGTGCTATTGAAGCGAATGCACAAGATAAAAAGACCTTAAGAAGTGAGGCCGTAGACCCCAATTCGCTATTGACCGAAAGCGAAAAGAATAGTAACTTCTACTTTCTTGACGCCGTTCGATATCATCTTAAAGCACAAGACGACTCGGCACTTGTGGCACTTAGTAAAGCAATTGAACTGGATAGAAAGAACGAAAACGCTCTTTTTTATCGTGCAAGAATCAATGCTGAGAGCGGAAAAGATAGTCTTGCGCTCATCGATTGCATTAAGGCTGTCGAGATAAATCCCAACAATCGAGATTATAAAGACCTGTTGGGCTATTGCTATCTCAAACAACAAAAATTCGATAAAGCCATTCCTTTATACGAAGAAATGGTGAAAAACGATAGAAACAACACGCAAACACTCAACCTATTGCTCTATATGTATCGTCAAAAAGAGCGTTACGACGATGTGTTGCGCATCTTAACTGAGCTCGAAAACATCAGCGGAAAGACCGAAGAATACATGCTTGCAAAGGTTCAGGTGTATGAGATGCAGGGCAAAAAGAAAGAGGCTTACAACGTATTAAAGAAGTATGCCGAAGAGAATAAGGGTAATATCGACAACCAATTGATGGTTGCCAACTGGCTAATGAACAACGATCGCAAGAACGAAGCCTTTGCCATTTTCTCGCAGTTGCTGAAGAGTCACCCTGAAGATCCAGGCGTGTTAGAGTCGGTTTACGACTATTATGTGGCAACAAACAATGCTGCTAAGGCGCAAGAGATACAAAACGATATCCTTTTAAACGCCCAAACGCCTTATCAAACCAAAGAAAGTATCTTTAAACGCCTTCTTATTGAAAGCGAAAAGAATAAAGTTGACAGCACAGTGATGCTGAATCTGCTCGACAAGATGATTGCCGTTAATCCTAAAGATGCTCAGATTTTAGAGCTAAAGGTGGGCTATATGATTGTAAAACAAATGCCACAAGATAGCATTAACGCTCTTTTAGAACGTGTGTTAGCCATTAGTCCGGGTAGAGATAACGTGCGTTTCGAGTTGATTAAAGATGCTTGGGACCACCAAAAGTGGGATCGTGTGATTCAATTAGCAAAAGAAGGCTTGACAAAGTCGCCCAGTTTCTTGGCTTATTACTATTTCCTTGGCTTGTCATACATACAGAAAGACCAACCAAAAGAGGCACTTCAAACTCTTTTAAAGGGTGTAGAACAAGTGAATAACGAAAGCGAACCAAAGGTAGTTGCAGACTTCTACTCTATCATTGGCGACCTTTATGAAAAGCAAGAGAATAGAGAAAAGGCCTTCGAAGCATACGAGAAGTGTCTTGAATGGAACCCCGATCACATCAATACACTTAACAACTATGCTTATTTCTTAAGCGAAAAGGGTCAGGATTTGGATAAAGCTGCATCCATGAGTCTAAAGACTGTAATGGCAGAACCAAAGAATTCGACTTACTTAGACACTTATGCTTGGATCTTATTCATGCAGAAACGCTATCCAGAAGCATTGGAATATATCGAAAAAGCTGTTGCAAACGACCCTCAAGAGGATATCAGTGCGGTGGTATTAGAGCACGCTGGAGACATCGCTTTCATGGCTAATGATGTGCAAAAAGCCCTTGGTTATTGGCAAAAAGCATTGGCAAAAGATGGCAATAACAAGCTACTTCAACAAAAAATCAAACAAAAGAAATATATAAAAGAATAATAAATAGAGCATTTCTGCAATGGAAACGACCTGCGAAAGAGATGCTACGAAATCCTGATAACACAGGAAACGGATAAAAAAAGAAAGGTAAAGATTATGAAAGGAATAAACAATAAACAACGCAAACAACTGCAATTGAAAGCAATTACGATATTCTCTGCAGTGTTGTTGCTTAGTGCTTGTGGCGCAAAAAAACAGCTTGTGAAAGACAATAGCACAGCGGTTGCAGTGAACAACACCACAACTACAAACCAAGTAGCAAAGAAAGAGAACAACGAAGCATTGCTTAAGCTTGCCTTTATACAGAAAGTTGCCGACACAAAGGTGTTTAGTGACAACATAACAGGATCGATGTCGTTCTCTTTGAACACTGGAAATAAAACCATAAACCTACCTGGTTCGATTAAAATGCGCAAGAATAAGGTCATTCGTTTGCAGCTATTTATTCCTTTATTAGGCACAGAAGTGGGTCGATTAGAGTTCACTCCCGACTATGTTCTCGTTGTAGATCGCTTGCATAGAGAATACATTAAGGGGGATTACTCACAGATAGACTTCCTTAAAACCAATGGATTAAACTTTTATAGTCTGCAGTCTTTGTTCTGGAACCAATTGCTTTTGCCAGGTCAAAACAATGTAACAGAAAGCGATTTAAAGAAGTATGACGTGAAATTAGCAAGCGACAACGATGCTCAAAACGTTATTACTTTCTCGAAAGACAAATTCAAATACGAATGGAAAGCCGACAAAACAGACGGCAGAATAAGTGATGTTGCAGTGCAATACAATAGTGCCGACCACGGAACATCATTGCTTACATGGAAGTATAACAACTTTAAAAGCGTGGGAGTAAAGGCCTTTCCAGCTGAACAAGAGTTCCAGTTAAGCACCAATGCCATGCAAAAACAAAAGCAGGCAACCATCAAAATATCGATGAATGAAGTAAAAACAGATAGCGATTGGGAAGAAACCACAACCCTATCAGATAAATATAAGAAGATAGAAGCACAAGACGTGTTGGGCAAAATCATGTCGGCAGGCTTTTAAAGACAAACCTATTGCAAGGCAGAACCACAGCAACAAGCCCCCAAAGGTAGGTTAATTGGTTCGCAAAAGCCACTTTTTAAAGCACTTCTTCTTTAGATATAATAATGTAAAGACATTATAAATTAAAAATGAAAAAACAACTCTTAGCACTTCTTCTGGTTGTATTTACAATGAGTTTATCGGCGCAAACACGTCGAAAAGCAACCAATTCACGTCAGACAACCACCAAAAAAGTGACGACAAACAATAATAAACGTACAGCAACTCCAAAGCGCCCTGCTGGTAAGAAAACACCAACTAAAAGCAAGGCACCCAGCTATTCAACCCCAGCCATTAAGGGGTTGCAAGCCGAACGCAATCAAATTCAACAGAAAATAAGGCAACAAGAGCAGGCATTACGTGCCAATCAAGCCGACGTTAAGAAGAGATTGCAAGACCTTTTAGTGCTCAATACGCAGATAGACGAGCGCCAAAAGAACATAGAAGGCATACAAAAGGATATCCATGGCATTGATAATAACATCGGAATCCTCACTGTTCAGCTCCAAAACCTACAGACTCAGCTCGATCAACATAAGGAAAAGTATATCAAATCGCTACAATATTCTGCCAAACATCATAATGTTCAAGAGAATATGATGTTCATTTTCAGTGCCGAAAGCTTGACACAGCTCTACAGAAGAATGCGCTTTGTAAAAGAATATGCAGCCTATCAAAAGGCACAAGGTGACATTATCAAGATGAAGCAACAGCAAATTGGCGAGAAAAACCAGCAACTAAAGGTGGTGAAAGGGCAGAAAAACACCCTACTTTATAAGGGACAGCAAGAGAAAAAGGCCTTAGAAGGACAGCAAGGCGAGCAAAAGAAGGTGGTTGCCTCATTGCAACAGCAACAAAAGACCATTCAAAGCGTCATTGCAGAACAACGCCAAAAAGACGCAGAACTCAATAAAAAGATTGATGCTCTCATTGCAGAAGAAGTGGCAAAAGCCCGTGCTCGTGCTGCAGCAGAGGCCAAACGACGTGCCGAAGCCGCTGCTGAAGCAAAACGAAAGGCTGAAGAATTGGCTCGAAAAAAGGCGGCTGCAGAAGCTGCTGCACGTGAGAATGCAAGACGAATTGCCGAAGCTAAGGCTCGAGAAGAACGCTTAAAGGCTGAAGCAAGGGCTGCAGAAAGAGCCGCAGATGCCGCTAAACGCAAAGAAGCAGAGCAGCTTGCACGTGAAGCAGAGGCTGCTCGTGTGGCCACAGAACGCAAAGCTCAGGCCGAAGAAGAGCGCAATCAACGAGACATTTCGAATGCAAGAAAGAGCGTAGAAGATGCTCAACGCATGAATAGTGTCGACAGAATGATGAGCGGAGGCTTTGAAGCTAACAAGGGAAGACTACCTATGCCGATCACAGGTAGCTACAGAATAGTGAGCCATTTCGGTCAATATAATGTCGAAGGACTTAAGAATGTGACCCTAGATAATAAGGGAATCAACATCTTAGGCAGCTCAGGTTGCCAAGCAAGAGCCATCTATGACGGTGAAGTGAGTGCGGTATTCGGATTCAGTGGCTCAATGGTTGTAATGGTTCGACATGGTGCTTACATCTCGGTTTATTGCAACTTACGCTCTGTAAACGTATCGAAAGGACAGAAAGTGTCTACCCGTCAAACTTTAGGAGCAGTGGGTGCAGATAACATTTTGCAGTTCCAACTACGCCGAGAAACAGCGAAATTGAACCCCGAAGCATGGCTCGGAAATTAAAATAACGGCGCACTCGTAAGGCAATGGCATAGAACAGGTTAGCCAATAGTTATGCTCATCGAAAATAAAAGCATAGCAATTGCACAGCAAAAGCATTGAGTTTGGCACCTAAAAGCAACGCTATTACAAACCAATAGCACTGCTTTTGCAAAGCTCTTTCACATCCATCGCAACACGGGTGCCATCATAACGAAAAATAAATACAAAGAAATCAACAAATATGAACATTGCATTAATAGGGTATGGAAAGATGGGACACATGATAGAAGATGTGGCTCTGCAACGTGGACATCAAATAGTTTGCAAGATAGATGTCGACAATCAAAACGATTTTGATAGCGAAGCATTTGCTAAAGCTGATGTAGCAATAGAGTTTACATCGCCCTCTACTGCCTATAATAATGTGAAAAAGGCATTCGAACACAATGTTAAAGTGGTGTCGGGAAGCACTGGTTGGTTCGAAGAACATAGAGATGAGTTGACAACTCTATGCGAAAAAGAAGGCAAAACCTTGTTTTGGGCGTCTAATTTCTCGGTTGGTGTGGCTATATTTGCAGCCCTCAACAAACGTTTAGCGCAACTAATGAACGGCTTTCCACAATACGATTGCGTGATAGAAGAAACACATCACGTTCATAAAAAAGATGCTCCTTCGGGCACAGCCATCACTCTTGCAGACGATATTGTGAAGCAATTAGATCGTAAGAAGCAATGGAAAAAGGGTTTATTGATTACCGAAGAGGGCGTAACAGAGCCTGATTACACTTTCACAACAAGCGATTTGCCCATCGATAGTATTCGATTAGGCGAGGAAAATGGTACACACACCATTGCTTATGATAGCGAAGAAGATTCGATAACCATCACTCACAGTGCTCATTCTCGTAAGGGATTCGCACTAGGAGCAGTGCTTGCAGCTGAATATACTCAGCAAAATACGGGTTTATTGGGCATCAATAACCTTTTTAATTTTTAGAAAATAATACACATTCAACAAGATATTAAAAGAGAAATCATGGTTAGAAGAGAAGATAAAAAATTGAATATGAAGGTGCAATGGACTAAGTTTATTGTCGTTACACTGCTCTATTTGGCCTTTTTATACTGGGTTAAAAGTTGGTTAGGACTTGTAATTGTGCCCTTTATCTACGACGCTTACATCTCAAAAAAGATTCGTTGGCAGTGGTGGAAGGATGCAGAAGCACCCGTAAGGTTCGTTATGAGCTGGGTAGATGCATTGATGTTTGCACTCGTTGCGGTGTATTTCATCAATCAATTCTTCTTCCAAAACTACGTAATTCCATCTTCTTCGCTCGAAAAGTCATTGCTAACAGGCGATTATCTCTTTGTAAGTAAATTGAGTTATGGCCCTCGCATTCCTCAAACTCCATTGACTATGCCGCTTACTCAGCACACTCTTCCTTTGTTTGGGTGCAAGAGTTACATCGATGTTCCACACTGGGACTATCGTCGTGTCGATGGTCTTGGACACGTAAAGCTTAACGATATCGTTGTATTTAACTTTCCTGCGGGCGACACAATCATGAATGATTCACGCTGGCAAGCGGCAGATTACTATCAACAAGTGTATAGTTTGGGTAAGGAAATCTATGAACAAACAAGCCCAAACCCTGTTGATATCAACCTATTAAATACCGAACAGCAATATAATTTCTTTAAGGAACTATATGCACTGGGTCGCAATTACATTGCAAATCACCCTTCTGAATACGGCGATATCACTGCTCGTCCTACCGATAGACGTGAGAATTACGTTAAGAGATGTGTGGGATTGCCCGGTCAAACATTGCAAATTAAGAACCGAATTGTATATCTTAACGGTAAACCTATTAAGGAACCAGAGAATGTTCAATATACTTATTATGTGAAATTGAAGCAAACTTTGCCCGAAGAATTGATTACTCAGCTCGGAATATCTAACGAAGATATTGCTTCTCTCAACACAAATGGTTATCTTCCACTTACCTATAAGGCTGCAAAGGTATTGGCTTCGCAAAAAGATTTGGTTGCAAGTATCCGCTTAAACACCGATAGTATCACTGGAGATATCTATCCTTTGAACGCAGTTACAGGCTGGACACGAGACAACTACGGTCCTATTTGGATTCCAAAGAAGGGTTCTAGCGTTGAATTGAATATCAATAACATCGCAATATACGAGCGTCCGATTCGTGTTTACGAAGGAAACGACTTGAAAGTAATCAACGGAAAGATCTATATCAATGGCAAATTGGCTAATAAATACACCTTTAAATTAGACTATTATTGGATGATGGGCGACAATAGACATAACTCTGCAGACTCTCGTTACTGGGGTTTTGTGCCCGAAGATCACGTTGTTGGTAAGCCAATATTTATTTGGTTCTCATCTGATCCCGATAGAAATGGATTCAAAGGAATACGTTGGAACCGTATATTTAACATGGTAGACAATATTAAATAACACCTCTTTAAAATAGAAAGAGAAAAGAACAAAAGGCAGAAATAAATACTCTTGCGAGGGTGTTACACTGCCTTTTTATTATAAACCGCATGATAAACAAGTGCATTCGATTTGCTCTTATCTTTGCAATAGCGCTTTTATTGGTGTTTATTGTACGCAGATGGATGTTCACCCTCTATCTTGTTTCGGTTGAAAAGGGTTCTAAAACCACCCAAAATACCGAGCTTGTGATGGTGAATAAGCTATCTCTTGGCCCCATTCAGCGTGGAGATAAGGTGTTGATGCACTGCAAAAACAGATATATAGGGCAGATTGTGGCCCTTCCTGGCGACACTATTACCATCGAAAAGCAGCTCTTTGTGGTGCCAGTTCGCCCACAATGTCCATGCAGTTGCTGTGTAAATGGCGGCTATCTCGTGGTGAAATGCAATGGAAAAATGAATGTTGTGTGTCGTCATGACATTGAAGGAAGGGTGAAACACCTATTATTTCTTAACTTATGAGCAAAGCAATATTATCGTCAACATACTTTGGTCCGATTCAATGGTATCAGAAATTGGTGCGCCATTCCGATTGTTTTATAGAGCAATACGAAAGCTTTGTGAAGCAAACTTACCGCAATAGATGTGTCATTGCTTCTGCCAATGGACCCTTATCACTCACTATTCCTGTTGAAAGGGGAGTGCAACCGCAAAGCAATGGCAAAACACTTATGAAAGACATGCGCATTAGTGACCATGCAAACTGGCGTCATGTGCATTGGAATGCCTTAGTTTCGGCTTATAACGACAGTCCTTTCTTCGAGTATTATGCCGACGATTTGCGCCCATTTTTCGAGAAAAAGTATTGTTTTCTCTTTGATTTTAACTGGGAGATCACCACAAAAATGTGCGAACTTCTACAGATTTCGCCCAACATTCAGCCCACAACAAGCTTTGTAGAGCCATGCGATGAAAACGACTTTAGAGAGCTTATTCGACCCAAAAACGCCCCTGTTGATCCCGATTTTACATCAAAATCCTATTATCAAGTGTATCAACAGCGACACGGATTCTTAGAGAATATGAGTATTATCGACCTCCTTTGCAACGAAGGAAACGAGTCAATACTCTTCCTTATATAGCAAAACACACATTAATTTATTAAAATTTATCGTTATGGAAAATACATATGAAGAATCAGAACAATCGCTCTTAGGCATCATTTTATCTGCTTTTCTCCTCATTTTAGGCCTTGTTCTCGACGCAACCCATGTTTCTTGGTTTGCAAACACATACGTTCGTTATCTTTGGTACATTGTAGCTTTCATTCCAGTAGGCAAAGATGTGCTTCAAATGGCATTGCATTCGCTGTGGCATCGTGAGTGGATGGGCGAGCAAGTGCTGATGTCTGTGGCTGCAATAGGAGCCTTTGCCATTGGCGAATTGCCCGAAGCTGTGGCCGTGATGCTGCTCTATTGCATTGGAGAAGCATTGCAAGACAAAGCAGTTGACAAGGCAAGAGACCACATTAAGGCGATGCTTACACTGCAAACGCATGCTGTGAGGGTGTTGAAGAACGACGAATGGGTGAGCGAAAAGCCCGAGAATGTAGAGATAGGAGATGTTGTTGAGGTGCTACCAGGAGAGCAATTGGCACTCGATGGTTGTTTGATTACCAACGAAGCAACATTGAACATGGCAGCTATAACAGGCGAGTCGGTTCCCGTTTTGGTGCAAAGTGGAAAAGAAGTGTTTGCAGGTTCGATTGCCACCAACGCCAAGTTACAAGTAAAGGTCACTCGAAAAGCCGATCAATCTGCCATTGCTCGTATTATGAATATGGTGGAAGAGGCTGCCGAACGCAAGGCTCCTACCGATGTGTTTATACGTCGTTTTGCCAATAAATACACCCCAATAGTACTCATTTTGGCTCTCCTCACAGTGCTATTGCCCTTTGTTTATTCGCTCATCTCACCCCAATTCAACTACGAATTCAGCACATGGCTCCATCGTGCGTTCATCTTTTTGGTGATATCTTGCCCCTGTGCACTGGTTATTAGCGTGCCTTTAACCTATTTTGCAGGTATCGGTTCGGCTGCAAAGCGAGGTATATTGTTTAAGGGAAGTAATTTTATTGATGCCCTATCAGAGGTCGATACGGTGGTATTTGATAAGACAGGAACACTCACAACAGGCTCTTTTAAAGTGAAAGAGTGGAGTTTCGACAATCCCAATCATCTAAAAACGGTGGCTATCATCGAGCAAAATAGCACCCATCCACTGGCAAAAGCTGTGGCAAATGGGGTAGAAACAGGCGATTATAAGGTAGAAGTTGATACCTTAAAAGAGCTTGCTGGCTATGGAATTGAAGCCCTTATTGCAGGCGAAAAGTGGCTCGTTGGAACCACAAAGCTACTCGAAAAGCACGCAATAGCTGTTCCCGCTCATCTCACTTCCTTAGCTTCTACACTGGTTGTGTGCGCTTATAACGATGAATATGTGGGTCATATCGTGTTAGAAGACGAGTTAAAAGACGACACCGAGCATCTTGTTGAGGCCTTAAATGCCGTTGGAGTGCATAAAACGGTGGTGCTATCGGGCGACAAAGAGGCTCTTGTGGAAAACATTGCGCAGAGCATTGGCATTGAAGAAGCGCACGGAAACCTTCTTCCAGAGGGCAAGGTTGCTCACTTAGAACGACTTAAAACCGACGCTAATGCTGTGGCTTTTGTGGGCGATGGCATTAACGATGCACCCGTATTGGCCGTTAGTGACGTGGGAGTTGCTATGGGAGCGATGGGTAGCGACGTTGCTATTGAAACGGCAGACGTGGTTCTTCAAACCGATAAACCAATGCTTTTAGCCACTGCCATTGCGCTAACGAAACGCATAAAGAGCGTTGTTTGGCAAAATGTGTACCTTTCTATTGGTATAAAAGTGGTGGTGATGCTGCTCGGCATACTTGGAATTGCTAATATTTGGATGGCTGTTTTTGCCGATACGGGCGTTACTTTGTTAGCGGTTTTGAATGCAAGTAAACTGATTTGGCAAAAGAAATAAAAGAAGAGGGCAGTGTTTTTGCCCTCTTTTTTGTTGTATAAAGGGGGCGAATGTCTTACCTTTAAGAAGCGAGTTTAGATTCTTTTAAATCTACATCTTGTGTTTTTCTCTATCGTCTGCGCCGTTGTTGCAGGCGATTATCTCTCTTTCAATATCTTGATAGGATAGTTATTCTCCAACAATATGGCTCCTTTGTGCTCATTTTTGTGTATGGGGAATTGGTAAGCATCATCTCTAAATAAAAGCTTTCTCACTTCTCTTGAAAATCCCCCTTAATCCTTCTTGTTTCTAATTCCATTGCTTTTAGTGTGCAAACTCATTGCTTTTAATGTGTAAACTCAATGCAATTGGTCTGCAATCTCACTGCTTTTGCATGCCAATTCCATTCCTTTTGTACGCTAATGTCTGCACCCCTTGATTATAAAGGACTTGTGGGTGGTTTTCAATAGCTAATGTAGCTGACTGAAATTGCAGGGTAAAATGCGAAGAATGGAGGAACAATTGAAGGTGGAGTGATGCGTGGAAGGCAATGAAAAAGAGTTGGAGTGATAAGCGAAAAGAAAGTGATTTTAATGATTGGTGGGCTGAAATGGAAGACTAAAGGTGAATGACTGCTTAACAATAAGACAGAAAGGCAATGCAAAAAGAGAGGAACAAAACCGCAAAGGGTTGTCCCTCCCTTTTATATTGTATTGTGTGTGTTGTCTCAAATCATTTTAAAAGCTGTTTTATCTCATTCGCAATCATCTTTGTATACGCTGTAGCACCTATGTGATTAAGGTGATATGAATCTTTAAAATATTCTTTTTTCGTTGTAAAACGCTTGTCTGTATAGTGGTTCAGCAATGGAACTTGTTCCTCTTTTGCCAACTTTATAATAGGATCAAGGTCGGCATTAGGTGTTGTTCCATATCGAGGTGAGATGCAAAGAATCACCTTTGTGCCTTTATTCTGTGCTTCATGAATCAACTTTCTCATATATTTCAGCTTCACACTATCAGGCTCTTGGTTGGTATATTCTGCTGAATAGGGTTTGGGCTGGTGTACCATTGTTCCGTCAAGAGCTGAGTAACCAAGTTTAGGAGGAATGAATTTTCCTTTTATTTCACTAAACATATAAAATAATTTCGTGTTGTATTGGTATAGACGAGATTGTAATTTATAATGTTCCATGGGTGCAACATCATCAAAAATTTCCATCACTTGCGGAACATCTGCATATTGCTTAATACCATCAAGGAATTTAAGATGATCGCTTTTATCACCATATATCTCATTAGGCGCAAAGATATCATATATTAAAATCTTTGGAGTGTGGGTGCGAGTCATCAGTAAATATCGTCCATACATATTGAGAATGCCCAGTGCATCGTATGCACAATTAAAGCAACTGAGCTTTAGTGAGTCACTAATAATTTGTGGGTCGTAGTGGTGATTGCCTCTTGATGAACCCATAATAATAACATCTTCAGTACAACGAGAAGTGATATACTCTCGTGTAAAGGCATCTCCGTATTGCGAATTTCTATCGGTGTTTTTAAGAAATCTTCCACCGACTTGGTCTATAACTGCAATAATTAGGAAGAAAACAATGATTTTTATAATGAATCTTTTCATACTTTAGAAGCTTACATAAATAAATTGTCCACTGTCTAATACCCCTGCAATGAGGATAATAACAAATAAAGTGATATATAACATCCAGCGAGTGATGGTGTTGTTCCACCAATATTGCTTACTAGAAAAATACTCTAAATAAATGTCATGTGCAATAAGTATGGGCAAAGTGAGCATAATTGAGGTTCGTTGTTCGGTCATCATACTAAACGAGGTGAAATCTTTTGCAGTGTGAACGATAATGCCTATTGCGTCGTTTAGAGTGGGCATTCTGAAGAATATCCATGCAAAGGTGGCTAAAAAGAATGTTATGAGCACTCGAGTTGCTTTTATAATAAAGCCTTTCTCTGTTTCTTTTTGAAGATGAAGGGCTTTTTCTATGATTTGGAAAACGCCATGTAGCACTCCCCAAAGAATGAAATTCCAACTTGCTCCGTGCCATATTCCACTCACAAGAAAGGTTATGAAGATATTAAAATAGCTTCTTTTAGATGAGCACCTACTACCTCCTAAAGGAATATAGATATAGTCTTTCAACCATCTTGATAACGAAATGTGCCATCTTCTCCAAAAGTTTGTAATGCTAAAGGCAAAATATGGTTGTTGAAAGTTATTGATAATGTCGTATCCAAGCAGTTTTGCTATACCTAAAGCCATGAGTGAATAGCCCGCAAAATCGGCATAAATCTGGAAAGAATAGAAGATAATTGAGATGAAAGTGGTGAACCCTGAGTAGTTAAGATAATTGCTATAGACTGTGTCTACATATATTCCTAATCGGTCGGCAACGGCTACTTTCATGAACATTCCCCACAAAAGATAACGTAAACCATCTGTTGCTTGAATCTCATTGAAAGGCTTTGGGTTCTTAATCTGTGGCAAAAGCTCTGATGCTTTACTAATAGGTCCTGACGAAACTTGTGGGAAGAACGAAACGAAAAGAACATAGTCGCTCAACGACTTCTCTGCTTCTATCTTTTTAAAGTATACGTCTAAGAAATAACTTATTGCCTGAAAGGTGAAGAAAGAGATGCCTACTGGAATGGCATAGTTAAGTCCTGGCAGTTCAACTTGTATGTGAAGTAGATTTAAAAGAGTGTTGATGTTATCATTAATGAAGTTATAATACTTAAAGATAACAAGTAAAGAGATGCCAAGTAGAACTGTAAGTGTACAAATCTGTTTGTTCTTTTTTTGCTCGTTAGCATTACTAATGAGGTGCGAACCATAGTAGGTTACGCCCGTAACGAACATCAATGCAAGCGCAAAAGCAGGTTTCCAGTTCATATAAAGCAAATAGCTTACAATGATAAGGAACCACTTTTTAAGCTCTTTTTGCTTAGAAGGAATGAGCCAATAGAATCCAAAAATAAATGGAAATATTAGCCAAAAGGAGAAAGAATTAAATACCATTAGTATATATAATGAATGCGTATGAGTTGTTATTCTGTTGCCTTAAAATATTGACATATAGTCTTTTGTAACATAATCGATACAAAGATACTACTTTTTATACTAATAGAAATTGATAATTACTATTTTTTTAGTAATTATCAATTTCCCTTTTGCCGTACAACTCTATGCTAAGAACATCACAAGAATTTGCGCAATGATGACTCGAACGAACATTCCTAAGGGATAAACAGTGGCATAACTCACTGCAGGAGCATCGCCTTCGATGGTGTCTGTGGCGTAAGTTAGAGCCATTGGGTTAGCCATTGCACCGCAAGTGATACCGCATACCGAGCCAAAGTCGAACTTCTTGAGTTTTAAAGCAATTGCACCTACGATCAAGATAGGCACCATTGTCAATATAGCTCCAAGCAAAAGCCAAAGCAAACCCTCTGGTCTCATCACCGTTTCGAAGAACTCTCCGCCCGCATCTAAGCCCAAACAAGCAAGATATAGCGATAAACCTAGTTGTCGAAGCATTAGAGATGCGCTTCGAGTGGTGTAAGAAATGATGTGAAGACGAGAGCAAAGGGTTCCCATTATGATGCCCATCACGATTGGACCGCCTGCTATTCCAAGTCGAACAGGGGCGCTCATACCAGGTAAGTAGATAGGAATGGTTCCCAAAGCGAGTCCTAGTATGATTCCAAGGAAGATGGCTCCGAGGTTGGGTTCGTTAAGAGTTTGCACCGCATTACCCACAAATCGCTCTACACGATTAAGCGCTTCGTGTTCTCCAACGATAGTAAGTCGGTCGCCATATTGCAGTCTTAGCTTCGGAGTTGCAAGTAGTTTGATGTCTCCACGTATTACTCTACTAACGTTAACGTCGTATATATTGCGCAAATGAAGACTGCCTAACTTCTTACCATTCAATGCTCCTCGGGTCAAAACAACCACCTTTGACTCTAGTTTTGTATCGATATGATCCCAATCTATCTTCTCTTTATTCCAGTCAGTGTTGATCTTTTTGCCGAAAAGAGCAGTAAGAATATCAACGTCTTTGTCTGTTGTTGCCACCAAAACATTGTCTCCTAGCTTCAATTCAACATGCGAACTGGGCACAATGGGCTGTCCATCACGCCATATTCTCGATACAATAAACTTATTAGGGGTCATCTGTCCAATCTCAATAAGCTTTTTATTGTCTATCTGTTGATTGGTAACTTCGAACTGAGCGATATAAGTATGGTCTTCATCTGCAAGCGAATGGCTTTTGAGATGATGAGGCTTTACGAACCATTTACGAAGGAGAATGAGTCCAAAGATAACGCCAATGACACCGAAAGGATAGGTTACGGCGCAGCTAAGAGCCATGCTTTTACTTGGAAAACCTAAGTGGTCGAGGGCTTGTTGGGCTGCTCCTAGGGCAGGAGTGTTGGTTACTGCACCGCTAAGAATACCCGTCATAGTGCCGATGTGTATTCCTGTTAGCTTCCAAAGCAACACTGTTAGCGCCGTACCAGCAATGATTATGGCAAGACTCCACAAGTTAAGTGACACGCCTTCGTGCCGTAATGAACCCAAAAAGTTAGGTCCTACGTATAAACCGAGTGTGTAAACGAAGAGTACTAAGCCAAAGGTTTCGGCGTAGTTGAGCATCTCTTGATCGATAGAGAGGTTGAAGTTGCCCGCAACAATGCCTGTGAAAAACACAAAGGCAACGCCTAATGATATGCCTCTTATACGTATTTTGCCGAGTATTATGCCCACGCAACAAACCAAAGAGAGCACAACTATTGTTTGAAGTGCAGAGTGTATGGTAAATAAACCATTAAGCCATTCCATTCTATTAGTTATGTATGATTCTGTGCAAAGGTAGCTTAAAGAGGATGAATGACGAAATAAAAAGTGTGATAATATCTAAAAATAGAGTGCAGGTATGCTGTTTATAGAACCAAGTTGTTAAACATGTATTGTTAATATCCGTTTATATTTTGGTCTATTGTCGTTCTTTTTGATGGTTGAAAACTTCTTGTTTTAAGTTGAAAAACACTTCTTTTAAATCCCTTAAACCATCACTTTGTATTATGATTAGAGCCAAATTGAATGAAAATAAACGGCAAAGTATTGCTAAATAGTGAAAATATATGATTGTAATTTAAATAATATGTAAACCATGAAATAATGTAAATAAAAATTGTTTCGTATGCTTATTATACCTATCTTTGTAAAAATTGATATCGAAAGGACATAAAAAGGCAGTAGAAAATAAGCTAGAAACATCATGAAACACACAGACTCTTACACCAAAAAGAGAGCTATGTGCCTTTTGTTTTAAATAGAATTTGTATACAAAATAATATTTGCAGAATACCGAAAGTGGAGCTTTCACCTTTCAAAGAGAGCAAAACTAAGGCGTAAAACACCAATTAAAGAAATGCTTTTGCAAAACTTTTAGTTTTGAGAAAGCCTGTAGAAAGAATAGAACAAAGCATATAATAATGCAAGAAAACCTTTACGTAGACACCAGAAAACGCAATTGTTTATCTTAGCTATTATTGTATTTGTGAGTGAAACAGCTTGCTGTAGCGTCACATCGAATATGTTTTTGTTTAGAAAACAGATTACTCTCATACCGTTATTTCACAGTTTTTAGACGCCAACAAGGCGCATCTTAGCTGATAAAAGACGTTAGAAAAGAAGGCGAAAGCTTCTACTTTAATGAAAAAAAGACATTAGGAAGAAAGATTGTTAAAGGCTCGTAACACACTGTTTTAGCTGGTTTTAGGTTGTGAAAGCTATGCTATTACCGACCAAAACCTATTGAATTGTATTGAAAAAGGAAATTGCTTGAGTTGCAAAACGATAGCAATACTGTGACAAACAGTTTAATTGAAAAACAAAAAAGCAGGTAACCAATCCTGCAACACTTAATACTCGAGATCTCGATGGCATCAAACTGAAGAGCAATTGCTATCAATGTTGCAAAACAAAGAGGCTTGTTCGCAGGACAACTCGCAAGAGATGAACCCTTAGGTTCGGTGTTCTGAAGGCATTTAACATATCATGTTAAACACCGAAAGCGGCATTTTCCACCTCGGAACTTGTCGCTTTCATCCTTTGAGGGTATACCAACTGCCTTGCCACCTCATTCTTCTTTCGTGGCAATGCTTTTTCTCTTAGGATGCAAACCATTTGTTTCTTTCTTTTGATTGAAGCTTAACCCATTTTCAACCACTTTTTAATTCGCTTAGAAAGTGCGTTTTTGATAATCGAAAAATTACCTTTTTGCAAGTTCAACCACAATTCTTCTAAGCTGTATTTCACCTTAATTGCAGGGTTGTTCCATGCGTTCATGCGATAAATTCGGTCTTTATATGCAGTGTGCTCAATGATGTATTGGGGGTGATTGTCGAAGCTCTTGGGCTCGAATCGTTGCATGGTGAACATCTTTCTAATGCCCTTTGGCAAGGTGTTGGTTGAGCCTGTGAAGTGCGTTGAGTCGCTTGTTACACCGATGTTGTTCACCAAATTGAAGGTAGGCATAATGGCTAAGCCGTTGTTGAGCAACATAGATGCCCAGAAAATAGTTTCGTAGTGCGCCTTACCTGTTTGCTTATGGCGGTGGCACATGGCTAAGAAATCGTTGCGAACATTGCGCTCTTTCACCAAATTGGTGAGCAAAGTAAGCGTCTCTTTATTGTCTAAAAAGGTGTAATGTTCGTCCCATTGGTCGATAACTCGACGCCAAGAAGCCCATCCCCAGATAGAGAATACAGACGTAAAGAAATAGTCTTGAGATATATCTTCGGTCTTTTCTTCAGCATTAAAGCCTGCAATCATCCACACTCGAGGGTCGTTTTCATACTTATCGAGCATGCTTTTACAAAAATGAAAGAATGCCAATGAGGGCACATCATCGTCTTCTATCACGATGCATTTGTCTACAAACGAGAACGCCCAACGCTGTGCAATGAACTCAGAAGGGTCGCAACCATAGTTCTTTTCTTGATAAAGTTGGTGCACTTCGCACTCCCAATCAATCTCACTCGCAATGCTTCTGCATGCTTCAATGCCCTCAATGTCGCCCGAATGGCGTGCTCCGTCTTGATAAAGGAACAGCTTTGAGGGCTTGGCTTTCTGCACTTGTGCAAACACTTCTTTAAACTTTTCGGGGCGATTAAAGAAGATGAGTAATACGGCTACGTCGATTTGTGAGCTTTCTTTCATTTCACTTTGAATCTGATTGTTCTATGCAAAGATAGGAATGTTTGCCTAATTATGAAAGGTTTTTCAGTCTCTTTTTGCCCCATCTCTATTGAAATGAAACCGAAGTCGAATTCCCCTGCAAATCAACAATATAGAAATGTCGAAATAAAATCAATGCTTTTAGCACGCAATATCAATGCTATTAAGGTGCAAAAGCAATGCTCTTACCATGCAAAAACATAGCTTTTATTTTGTAGTTTTATGGCACTCTTTTTGTAGATAGATAAAAGTAAAGGCACAAAAAAACAAAAATAGTGATATTAATAGATGGTGGAACAAATAAAAAGATTAACTTTGCATAGAACTATATGGTGCTATGAAAATAATCAATGCACCGCCTTTTGCGTGCCAAAGTGCACAACGGATATGGCAAAGCCATTGAGGTTGATTTGCAAAGAGTTAGTAAACGAAACAAGAAAACAAATAAATAAAATACGATTTATAAACAATTATGGATAAACTTAGCTATGCTTTAGGCCTTGGAATAGGTCGACAATTGGCTCAAATGGGTGCCGAACAACTTAGTATTGATGATTTTGCACAAGCAATTAAAGATGTTGTGGCAGGTGGACAACTTAAACTAGACGAGGCTGAAGCACAAGTTATCGTTCAAGAATTCTTCCAAAAACAAGAAGAAAAGCAACGTGCTGCAGCTGCAGAAATGGGTAAAAAAGCTAAAGAAGAAGGCGAGAAATACCTTGCAGAAAACGCAAAGAAAGAAGGAGTTGTTACTCTTCCAAGTGGCTTGCAATATCTTGTTATCAAAGAAGGAAACGGCAAACGCCCTAAAGCTACCGACAAAGTGAAGTGCCATTACGAAGGAATGCTTGTTGATGGAACACTCTTTGACAGCTCAGTTCAACGTGGTGAACCAGCTACTTTCCCACTAAATCAAGTGATTGCAGGCTGGACTGAAGGTCTACAATTGATGACAGAAGGTTCTAAATACCGCTTCTTCATTCCTTATACTCTTGGTTATGGCGAGAGAGGTGCAGGCGCTTCTATTCCTCCTTTCGCTGCATTGGTGTTCGATGTAGAACTTATCGAGGTTCAATAATCGCCCCACTGCAATAAAAGAGCATTTTACAAAGAAAATAAAAGCAATAAACTATAAAAAACAAATAGATCAAAATGAAAAAAATTACATTAGCTGCAGCAGCTGCATTTGCAGCAATTGCATTCTCAGCATGTGGTAATTCAACTCCTAAAGCTGACCTTAAAACTGACGTAGACACATTGAGTTACGCTATGGGTGTTGCTCAAACAGGTGACTTTAAGAACGTTCTTTCTGAAAGAATGGGTGTAGATACCACTTATATCAACGAGTTTATTAAGGGTGTTAGCGATGGTGCTAACTCTGGAGACGATAAGAAAAAGGCTGCATATTATGCAGGTTTGCAAGTAGGACAGAACCTTGGTGGACGCTATGTTAAAGACATTAGCAGCCAATTGTTCGGTGGTGATAGCACAAAGACTATCTCTTTGAAGAACTTCATCGCAGGTTTCATCAACGGAGCAACAGGTAAAAACGAAATAATGGACGCTCAACGTGCTGGCGAAGTGGCTGAACGTTTGTTCAAAAAGATCCAAGGCGAAAGCAATGAAAAGCAATTCTCTGCTAACAAAAAGGCTGGTGAAGCTTTCCTTGCAGCTAACAAAAAGAAACCAGGTGTTGTGACTCTTCCTAACGGTTTGCAATATAAAGTGATCACAGAAGGTAAAGGTGAGCTTCCAACTGATACATCAATGGTTAAGGTTAACTATGAAGGACGCACTATAGATGGTAAGGTTTTTGAAAGCAGTTACGAAAGAAAACAACCAGCAGAGTTCCGTCTTAACCAAGTAATTAAGGGTTGGACAGAGGCTATTAAGCGTATGCCTGTAGGTAGTGTATGGGAAGTTTACATCCCACAAGACTTGGCTTACGGTGGCCAAAACTCTGGTCCTATCCAACCATTCTCTGCTCTTATCTTCAAAATTGAATTGTTAGGAGTTAACGGAAAATAATCAATCATTCAATAAAAGCAATGAAAGGGACGGATACTTTTACATCCGTCCCTCTTTTAAATTATAGAAAGTCGTATAAAAGAGGTGAGCAGTTGCTATTCAAGCTCAATTCTCTTTTATTCTTTATATTTAATATCTTCATTAAAATGAAAAAGACAATTTTAGCTGTTTGTGTGCTTCTTGCAGGCTTTGCAACAACAATGAGCGCAGGCAACACTAACAAAACAAATAAAAAGAACAAAGCTACTGCTAACGTAGTGAAACTCACTTCTCGTGCCGACTCATTGAGTTATGCGTCTGGTTTGTTCTCAACTGGTCGCCTTATGGAGTATCTTAAGGGCCAATATGGCTTAACTGAAAACGATTTAGCTGCTTTTGTGCAAGGCTTTAAAGATGCTCGTGCAAAGCAAGGCGATAAGGCTTTCAGTGCATATAACGCAGGAGTGGCAGTGTTTAGCACTGTTCAAAACCAAGTAGTTCCCACTACTCGCAACGCATTTAAAGACTCATCAGATAGCCTTTCACTTGATCCTTTCTACCAAGGATTCATTGCTGGGGTTCTAAAAGATAGCACATTGTTCACCTTCGACAAAGCAGAAAAGTACTTTAGTGACTTTTATAAGGCTAATGAAGAGCGCAAAGTGGCTGCCGTTAAGGCCGAAAACGAGAAATGGTTGAAAGACAATGCAACCAAAGAAGGCGTGAAAACAACTGCAAGTGGTTTGCAATACAAAGTGATTACAGAAGGACATGGCGCTATTCCAAAGGCAAACGACATGGTAACAGTGAAGTATGTTGGTCGCACTATCGATGGAACTGAGTTCGATAACTCATACAAGCGCAATCCACAAGAAACCACATTTGGAGCAAGTCAGGTAATTGCTGGTTGGACAGAAGCCCTTACTATGATGCCAGTAGGAAGTAAATGGCAATTGTATATCCCTGCAGAATTGGCTTATAAAGGTAGCTCTCCAACTCCAGCTATTAAGCCTTTCTCTACTCTTATCTTTGATGTTGAATTGGTAAGAATCGAAGATAGCGGTGAAAAGAAAGCGGTTGAGCCAGCTAAAGTGCAACCAAAGAAAAAGAAATAAGAATGGGTTAGCGTTTCAACCCAATAAAAGTCACGGCGCACAGTCATTGCAAGTGCTTTGCAAGGCACATTGAATTGTATGCTTAGTTGCGGCTTTTAAGATCATAAAAGAAAACCTCTACTTACATCAAAGGGTGTAAATAGAGGTTTTTTTGTATTGATGATTATTGCTTATTTCTTAATCTTATCGATCAAATCTTTGGGGAACTTGGGCATAGCTCCATGCTGGGTGCAAACAAAGGCACTTGCTTCTACTGCCAATTGGTGCGCCTCTGGAATAGCAATTCCATTGAGAATGGCAGCCGCAAAGGTTCCTGTAAACGAGTCACCAGCGCCTACTGTGTCGGCAACTTCAACCTTAGGAGTCTCTCTAAACGATAAAAGATTGGGCGCAAAGACGTAAGATCCGTTGACACCACATGTGAGAACAAGCATGTCTAAGTTATATTTTCCGAGCAATAACCAGCATTTATTCTCCATATCTAAGCCGGGATAGCCAAATAATCTACCAATCGTTACCAGCTCTTCGTCGTTGATTTTTAGGATATTAGCTTGCTTTAAAGAATTGCATATAATATCTTTTGTGTAGAAGTTTTGACGTAGATTGATGTCAAATATCTTCAAACACGACTCAGGGGTGGCCTCAATAAACTTCTGAATGGTTTGTCTACTCACGCTACTACGTTGAGCAAGCGATCCAAAGCACACGCAACTGCAATTCTTTGCCACTTCTTCTAGCTCAGGAGTAAAAGGAATATTGTCCCAAGCAACACCCTCTTTGATATCGTATGTGGGTACACCTGCATCGTCAAGTTCCACTTGTACGCTGCCAGTAGGATAGTCTACAAGGGGCATAAGATAGTTAATTCCCTTGCTTTTCAATTCCTCAAGCGTTTCAGTTCCTAAGGAATCTTCTCCAAGAGCACTAACTGCAAGGGTGTTAAGTCCAAACTGTCCGGTGTGATAAGCAAAGTTTGCAGGGGCTCCACCCAGCTTCTTTCCATCAGGAAGGCAATCCCATAGGGCCTCACCTAAGCCAACAATTACATTCTTCATATTTAGATTTGTGTTGTTTATTCAATTTTTTTGTTTCCGTATCTTTGCGCCCTTCAAATCCCATAGCAGTGCATAAAGCGTATAGAATGATTGAGTTGGAGAGCAAGAACAATTATTTTAAAGCGTGAATTTTAATCTTACAGCCCTTTGTAACCACGTCGGTATAAGGCGAAGTAGGGAACACTATGTTCGTCATAGCCATCTTTCCGTCTACGTCGAACACCTCAACACTACTCTTATCTACAAAGATTTGCAAACCACTAATTGCGCCATAGGTGGGCGAAGTGGTGATAGTTTTAAACTCAGAACTAAAGTCTGACACTCCACTTTGATTCCTATCCATGCTGAAAGTGCCCTTCTTGGCATCGTAAACCATCACAACCTCTTCGTTTTGGTTGTTCTTTAAGGTGATACTTGCATTGCCTTTGATGTTGGTTACTTCGATATAAGATGCGGGTTGCAGTTTAGTTGAGATCTTATTACTAAATGCTGCGAATACTTCGGGCGAGGGTTTCACACTGATATAGCTTTCGCCTTGATAGCTAAAGAGCCCGAGTTCACGGGGAAGACCATTGGCAGAGCGAAACTGAAGCGTTGGAACATGGTTGCCATATTGCCAATTACTCATCCAAGGAATGGCTACTATTCTGCCATTAGGGGCGTTATTGAAAGTTACAGTGGCATATTGATCCTTGCCATAGTCGAGCCATTTGGTTACAGTTGGTGCCGATTCGCAAGTGAATTTGTGTCCATCAAAGTGCCCAACAAAATACTGTGTTGCGCTACCTCCATAGGGTCCGCCAGGGTTAATGTTGCAAAGAAGCACCCATTTGTTGCCCATTTTGATTAGATCGGGGCATTCCCACACTCCATCATGATTGCCATAGCCTTCTCCGAAGTGGCTTTCAAAGGTCCAATCCTTTAGATTTTTAGACGAATAGATGCTCATTTGCTGTCCAGCAGCAAGAATTAAGTTCCACAATTGGGTGTCTTCATTCCAAAAAACTTTAGGATCTCTAAAGTCGGGGACATTACTTGTTACAATGGGGTTACCCGCATATTTAGTGAAAGTTTTGCCGTTGTCGAGGCTATAAGCAATGCTTTGAGTTTGCGAAGTGCCTGCCGATGTGTAGAAAGCAATCACTGCATTCTTGCCAAAGCCAGCCGCATTGTCTTTATCTACAACGCAACAGCCGCTATAAATCACGCCAAGTGCGTCGGGTTGAATAGGAATTCCTTCGTAAGTCCAATGAATTAGGTCACGAGAAGTGCTGTGTCCCCAGTTCATATTTTCCCATTGAGATCCAAATGGATTATATTGAAAGTACAAATGCCACACTCCATCTTTATAAAAAATGCCGTTAGGGTCGTTCATCCAACCATAAGGTGGGGTGTGATGGTATAGTGGTCGGTACTTTTCACGATTGGAAGTGTCGAACGAATTGGTTTCTTTCAATTCCTTCCAGCAAGTGAAATATTGGATAGAACCCGTATTTTTCTTTTCTCCAGTGAATTGAATATCGAGCAAAACATCGCCTCCAAACTCGCTAACATCAAGCGGAACAGAATAATCAACCTTGTTCACAGCAAGCTTACAGTTGAATTCTTTCACCACATTATTATCCTTAATGACACGGATATGCGCCAAATTCTCGCTCTCTTCCACAGGAAGTAAAACATACTTATTGGTGGTTTGAATGCGCTTCATTGCCTGAGTGTCGCTTAAAAAGGTTTGAGCATTAGCAAGAGTAGCACTTGAAAGCATGCAGAGTGCCAATGTTTTTAGTCGGTTATCCATATTGATTCTATTTTAAGTTTATTGCTTTGATATTGGCAAAGATAGTTATTTATTACAAACATTATTTATATAAACCATTTTTTATTTATTTTTTTTGTTGAAAAAGCATTGCTATCGCCTTCTAATTGCATTGCTTTTGTGGTGTAAAAGCATAGCTATTAGGGTGTAAACTCAATGCTTTTAAATGGTGAGGCGGTGACGGCTGTTGTGTAAGGGTCATTTTGTTGGGAAAGAATAAAAATGCTATAAGTGTTGAACACCTTATATTATATATAGAAGAGGTATAGAAAGACTTGCACAGAAAAAGTATAATTAGCTTTCAATGTCGTGTTAAAAAAGGTTGCAGAATTGTTGTATATCAAGTTTTATGCTATCTTTGCACCCCGGAGACAAATAATAAAACGCAAGAAACAAGATAAAAGATAGGGGAAAAGACCCCCATTTAAATCTAGTAAAGGGAGATAAAGACAGGGATAACACCAGAAACATTATCGTTACATTGTATTGCAAAAAACACACATTTTTTTGTAAAAGGATAACAACACACAATGCATACGCAATATTTTTGATTCTGTCTTTTGTCGTCAAGTAAATAATTTGACGTGCCTTGTTGGCATGTTATCAAAGATACAATTAATCATCCTATTATTCACTTAGAATATTTATGAAAAAAGAAAGAATCCTAACAACGGCGGTATTTCTTTTGGGTTTAGGTTCAACTATGTATGCTGCAGACACCAAGTCGGGCAGTGATGCATCGGTTAACGGCCAGAAAGAAACCGCAAAACCATTAGAGTTAAAGAACAATAGCGTGCAGCAAGCACAGTCGAACATTAAAGTTTCGGGTATTGTTTACGACAATCTAAATGAGCCAATCATTGGTGCTACAGTGCGTGTAAAAGGCACTCAAATTGCTGCAGTTACCGATTTAGATGGTAAATTCAGTTTCAATGCACCCCAACATGGTACATTAGTAGTGAGTTATATTGGTCATAAGACCCAAGAAGTGGCCATTCCTGCGAATGGAAACGTAACTATTACGCTTGAATCAGAGTCACGTCAGATCGAAGAAGTTGTTGTAACAGCTCTTGGTATTAAACGTTCTGAGAAAGCATTGAGCTACAATGTGCAAAAGGTTGGCAATGAAAATCTAACCACAGTGAAGAGCACCAACTTCATGAACTCATTGAATGGTAAGATCGCTGGTATTAATATTAATGCCTCAGCAGCAGGTATGGGTGGTGCAACTCGTGTGGTTATGCGTGGTCCTAAGTCGATAACACAAAGCAACCAAGCACTATATGTAATCGATGGTGTGCCCATTACCAATACAAGTCATGGTGGAGAAAGTAGCAGTATGTATGCTTCTCAGCCAGGAAGTGAAGGTATTGCAGACATCAACCCAGAGGATATCGAAAGCATTAGCGTGCTTAGTGGACCTGCAGCAGCAGCTCTTTATGGTTCAGCAGCAGCGCAAGGTGTGATTATGATCACCACAAAGAAGGGTAAAGAAGGCAAGGTGAGCGTAACAGTTAGTCACAGCTCGCAGTTCGCTAATCCTTTTATTATGCCCGAATTCCAAAACAGCTATATCAACAAACCAGGTGATATAAAGAGCTGGGGCTCGAAAACAGCATCTACTTACGGTGCTTATGAGCCTAAAGGATTCTTCAATACAGGTAGCAATATTCAAAATAATATCTCGCTAACAGCAGGTACTGACAAGAATCAAACTTATCTTTCAGTAGGTACTACCAATGCTTCGGGTATCTTACCAAACAACAGATACGACCGATATAACGTTACTTTCCGTAACAGTACATCAATGCTTAACGATAAGTTAACCCTTGATTTCAACTTTAACTATATCAACGAGGCAGATAGAAACCTTACTGCTCAAGGACAATATTTTAACCCTCTTACATCAGTTTATTTGTTCCCACGTGGCGAAAGCTTCGATGCTGTTCGTACATTCGAGCTATATGACGCTACAAGAGGTATCTATGTTCAAAACTGGAACTTTGGAGATGCCTTGAAAATGCAAAACCCTTATTGGGTAACTAACCGCATGGTGCGTGAGAATAAGAAGAGCAGATATATGTTAAGTGGTAGCTTGAAGTATAAAGTAACAGACTGGTTGGATATCACTGGGCGTCTACGTTATGACGATGCAAGCACAAAACAAGAAGATAAACGTTATGCTTCGACCATCGACTTGTTTGCTCATTCTAAGTATGGATACTATGGTTATGGCAAAATTAACGACCAATCGCTTTACGGAGACTTGATGGCTAACATCAATAAGAGCTTTGATGTGTATTCATTATCAGCAAATATCGGTGGTTCTTTCTCAAGAACAAAGTACGATTTAACTGGTTATCAAGGTGGATTGAAGGCTCCTTCAAACCTATTTACACCTAATGCCATCGATTATGGAATGGTAACTAACGACAATCGTCCTATCTATGACCTCCATAAACACAACATTAATTCGGTATTTGCCAATGTTGAATTGGGTTGGAAGAGCATGTTATATCTTACATTAACAGGTAGAAACGACTGGGATTCGGCTCTTGATGGAACATCAAACGAATCGTTCTTCTACCCATCTGTAGGTGCTTCGGCAGTTGTTTCTTCAATGGTTCAACTTCCACGTTTCATCAATTATCTTAAAGTTCGTGGTTCTTGGGCTTCTGTAGGTTCAGCTATTTCACCAAACATCACCTCTCCTTGGCGTTATACTTATAACCCTGCATCAGGAACTTACAGCACTGTTACCTACAAATTCCCAACTACTTTCTATCCAGAACGTACTAATTCGTGGGAAGCAGGTATCTCTGCACGTTTCTTGAACAATGCTCTTACATTCGATGTAACCGTTTATCAATCAAATACTCGTAAGCAAACATTCTTGCGTTCTATTCCTCCTACAGACGGATTCACACAAGAATATATCCAAACAGGTAACGTTCGTAACCGTGGTATCGAGCTAGCTATTGGCTATAACTGCAACTTTGGCGACCTATCTTGGAACACTTCATTCACTTATAGTGCTAACCGTAACAAGATTATCAAGCTTCTTGACGACGAAAACGAAGTGCTTAAACAAGGCGGTTTGAGTGGAGCTGAGATCATTTTGAAGAAGGGTGGCACCATGGGAGACGTGTATATGACTACTGATTTCGCAAGAGATGCAGAAGGAAACATTGCTGTTGACGACAAGAAGGGTGTTCTTCAAACCAACCTTAACAACCCATTGTATCGTGGTTCAGTACTTCCTAAGGCTAACATCGGTTTCTCTAACGAGTTTGCATGGAAAGGATTTAACTTCGGTTTCTTAATTACTGCACGCTTCGGAGGTATTGTGCTTTCACAAACTCAAGCGATATTAGACTCTTATGGCGTGTCTAAGGCATCTGCTGTAGCACGTGATAATGGTGGAATTGCAGTGAATGGAGGTCGTGTAAACGCTGAAAGCTACTATTCAGTAGTAGGTGGTGACAACCCAATTTGGAGCGAATATATCTACAGTGCTACCAATGCTCGTTTGCAAGAAGCACACATTGGCTACACATTCCCTAAGAAATTCTTGAAAGGAGCTGAGCTTTCTTTAGGCTTAACAGCGAACAACTTGTTCTTTATTTATAACAAAGCTCCATTCGATCCCGAAGCAGTTGCATCAACAGGAACCTACTATCAGGGCTTTGATTACTTCATGCAACCAAGTCTTCGCACTATTGGTTTCAACGTAAAGGTGAAATTCTAAGGAGTAAATGAACTTTTAAAAGCAAGAAAAAGATATGAAATACAATAAAATCCTTAAATCTCTTACCTATGGTTTAATTGTAACTATGGGTGTAGGAACAATGGCTTCGTGTACAGATGGCTTTGAAGAAGCTAACAGACAAGGTAACAGAGCATCTGCAGATGAATTGGGAAGAGACAACTATTCAACTGGTTCTTTCTTCATTCAAATGCAGAATAACGCTTTCCCAGAGCAGGAAAACGCTTATCAAATGAACGAAGATTTGATTGGAAACTACCTTGGTCGCTATATGACTTATGCCAATAACGGTTTCTCTGACAAGAACTTTGCTCGCTTTAATGCGCCTAATGGCTGGGTACGTTACCCATTTAGAGATGCTCTTCCTAAGGTAACTTCGGCGTTTAAAGATATCGAACGTCTTACAAATAAATCGGGAGTGACTTATGCTCAGGCATTAATTTTGAAGGCACAAGCACTTCTTCGTCTTACAGATATGTACGGACCACTTCCCATTGGAGAAGAGTCTAACGTCAATGCATATTCTACTCAAGAGAAAGTTTATAAGACTTTGATCGCCAACTTAAATACTGCTACAGATATTATCCAACCAATCATCATTGCTTCTGCAGATGCAAAGGCCAACGAAGAGTATGATAAAGTGTATGGTGGAAAGCTTTCTAACTGGTTTAAACTTGCCAATTCGTTAAAGCTTCGTATGGCTATTAGAATGCGTTTTGCCGACCCTTCTTATGCAAAACAAGTGGGCGAAGCTGCAGTGCAAGCTGGTGTTATAACACAAAACTCTGAAAATTGCGCTATCACTTACGTTCCAAACGGACAATACAAAACCTCTATTGAATGGGGAGATAGCCGTGCTTGTGCTGATATCGAATGCTACATGACTGGTTATAGCGACCCACGTATCTCTAAATACTTTAAAGATACAGAAACAAAAGGATCTCGTTCGGTTATCGGTTGTTTAGCTGGTGCTGCTGTAGGAAATAAAGCTATTGCTGGAAAACTATACTCTGCGGCTAACGTTGAGCAATCAACTCGAGGCGTTTGGTTAACTGCTTCGGAAGTAACTTTCTGTAGAGCAGAAGGCGCTTTGGCTGGTTGGAGCAACATGGGAGGCACAGTTAAGAGTCTATATGAGCAAGCAATTACTCTTTCTTTCGAACAATGGGGAGCTGCAAACGTGAGCGCTTATCTTGCAGACAATACTTCTGTACAAGCTAACTACGAAGATGCTGCAAACGGATTTGGTAGCAACCAAACTGCAGTGAGCAACATAACCATTGCTTGGGACGACTCTGCTACAGACGAAGTGAAGTTAGAAAGACTTATAACTCAAAAGTGGATTGCTCTTTTCCCTGATGGACAAGAGGGCTGGAATGAGATTAGACGCACTGGATATCCAAAGGTATTCCCTGTTGCTCAGTCAACTTCTGGATACACAATAAAGGTTCCTAACCGTATACCTTTCGACAGTGATGAGCTCATTAACAACCGAGCTTCGTACGAAGAGGCGGTTCAAATGCTTGGAGGAGCAGACAACTACGCTACAAAGATGTGGTGGCAAAAGAAATAAATGTGTAATATTTAAAGTTCGAAAAAATGAAAAAACTAAATAAAGCATTACTTGCATTATTCGGAGGTTTATTTACTTTGGCTGCATGTAGCGATGCTACTGATATGGAGTTGAAGAACCCTGCCGACCTAACTCGTAGCAATAAGTCGGAAGCTTATTATGCAAAATTGCGTGAATATAAAAAGTCTGACCACCAAAAGGCATTCGGTTGGTTTGGTAACTGGACTGGTGCTGGTGTTAGCTTAGAAAACTCTTTGCAAGGATTACCAGATAGTGTAGACTTCGTTTCGCTATGGGGTAACTGGAAAAACCTAACTACTGCACAAAAAGAAGACCTTAAGATTGTTCAACAAAAAAAAGGTACTAAAGTGCTAATGTGTTTCCTTGTATTTGATATTGGCGACCAAATCACTCCTTCTATACCTGAAGATAAAGCAGCTGCAGGCACAACTTGGAAGCAATGGAGACACGAATTCTGGGGTTGGGGAAGCGATAAAGCATCTAAACTTGCTGCGGTTGAAAAATATGCAAATGCCATTTGCGACACCATAGACAAGTATAATTACGATGGATTCGATATCGATGCTGAGCCAAACTACGCTCAACCATTTGCAACCGACAAAGAGTTGTGGACCAACGGTGATGACCTTATTCAGAAGTTTGTTGAAACTCTGTCTAAAAGAATTGGTCCTAAATCAGGCACTGGTCGTATGCTTGTTGTCGATGGAGAGCCCGATGCCTTCCCAAAAGAATTGGGAACACACTTCGATTACTTCCTACTTCAAGCCTATAGCACAAGCTTAGACTCTCAACTTGATAGTCGTTTCAAAACCCAAGTAGACCACTTCCAAGGCGTGCTTACAACAGAAGAGGTAGCTAAGAAGATTATCGTTTGCGAAGACTTCGAGCAACATTCAAGCACAGGTGGATCAAACTTCACAGCTCGCAACGGTGTTGTTGTGCCTTCGTTGTTAGGTATGGCCTACTGGATTCCTACCTATAACGGACAAACTTACACCAAAGGTGGAGTGGGAACCTATCACATGGAATACGATTATGGCAAATCTTCGGCAAACGGAACTTACAAGTGGTTGCGCCAAGCCATTCAAATTATGAATCCCTCATTTAATTAATGGAATGTTGTTTGGTAGGACTTCGATCCTACCAAGCATCAACTCTCAAAACGAATTATAATATGAAATACAATATATTAAGTGTAATTGGTGGAGTGTTGTTTGGCTCTATGGCGTTTGTTGCATGTAACAACGCCGATTATCCCACTTTAGATAATCAAGCATACATCGCTCAAACAAAGACAGATGGAAACAGTTCAACAAAGTTAACCATCGGAACAACAAATGTAACTCAAGATATTAACGTAACACTTTCAGAGCCTGCTACTGCTAATAGCGCCTTTGAATTGGTTTACGACACCCTTGCTTTGGCAGAATATAACAAGCGCAACGAAACCGAATACGTAGCACTTCCTACAACAGGTTTTAGCCTTTCTGCTAATGAAGTTGTGGTAGAAGCAGGCAAAACCTCTTCTTCAAGTGTCACCCTAACCGTTAATCCTCTTACAACAGAGCAAAAGAACTCAGGTGCACGCTATGCCATTCCTGTTCGTTTAAAGAGCAAAGACGGCAAAAAGTCGGTGCTAAACAGCGGAGGCACAATGATGTATCTTCTCGAACAAGTTGTTATTCAACCCGTTCCAACAATGAATAGCAGCAATAACATTAAGTTCTCTATGCGTCAAGAATATGCTCTTACAAGCTGGACACTTGAAATGAATGTCAATATGAGCAAGCTTGGAACTGCAGTTGGTGAGCTAAACAATCAGGCTATCTTTGGTGCTTGGGCTCCAAGTGGTAAAGATGGAGAGGTATATATGCGTTTCGGAGATGCTCCAATCGAAGGAAATCGCTTGCAAGTGAAGACTCAAGGAACCCAAATCAATAGTAACACTCTATTCGATGCTAACAAATGGTATCACATTGCAGCTGTTTGCGAAGGCACAAAGCTAAGTCTTTATGTAAACGGAAAGCTCGATAACTCAATCGATCTACCTGGAAAAGTGGTGAACTTGTCTAACTCTTGGAGAATGGGTAACCAAGATTATCTAAAGGCTAACGTGATGTTGAGCGAAGTTCGCTTCTGGACTAAGTCACGAAGTGCATCTGAAATCAGCAACAATATGTATTCTTGCAATCCTAAGTCTGATGGTCTTGAAGGCTATTGGAAGATGAATGAGGGTTCAGGCGTTACACTTAACGATGCAACTGGACACGGAAATACAGGCTCATTCATCACAACTCCAACATGGACTCAGAATGTTCGTATTGATGGTAAATAATTATTAATCGTAGAATTTAAAAGAATTACAATATGAATAAGATATTCAAACTTGGTGTTCCTGCACTTTTTGCGTTGGTTCCTTTCTTCACATCGTGCGAAAGCGACCCCGAAGTGGGCACTCCTCTCTATCCTGTTGCAGCAGAAAACACAACTGCTCAATTAGCGATAATCAACGATTTGCCTGGCGGTAACACTCAAACAATCAGTGCAACCAAAACAGGTTCGTCATTAGTTGTTAAAGGCGACACCATAAGTTTCTATGTAAAGCTTACACATGCAATTGATAAAGACATCACAGTGTCGGTGAAAGAAGACCCAACTGCAGCAACAGCAGGTAGCAACTCTTTTGTTCTCGATGCAGGTAGTCTTGATATCCTTACCTCTTCGGTAACTATTTTGAAGGGAACAAAGCGTTCAACAGAACCTATTAAGGCTGTTGCTAAGAACGGAACAGCACTTCAAAAGCTATTGACAGAGGCTAAAGACGGTGTAACTGCTCTTGTTGTAGATTCTGTTAGCGGTGTGTCTGTAGCACCACAGTATAAGTCTATGGAGGTGAAGTTCGCTTATTCTGAAACCAATTTGAAAGATGGTGGTAGCGTAAGTGCGCTTACTGCGCTCCCAACTACAGACTATGCTGTTTACGATGCCAGCTATAATGAGTTGAGCGACCTAAGCAATGGCTCTACAACCGACTTCTGGTATAGCCAAAAACTCAATAGCGAAGAGTTGATTATTTCACTTTCTAACGAGATAACCTTCAAAGGTTTGTCGTTAGATAGATATGCAGGCTACGAAACATTCTTCCTTCAATCTGCAAAGATTGCAATAAGTGTCGATGGCGTAACCTACACTCCTCAAGGACAAATAACCTTCCCAAGCGATTTTGCTTCTGCAACAACACCAGCCGAAATACAGCTGTATACAGGCGTGAAGGCTCAATATATCAAGATATATGATATGAAAGCAACAATGCAAAACTTTGCAGTTGTGAGCGAAATCAAAGTGTATAAGTAAAAGAAATAGGATTCTTTATAGAAAACTCTTATTCAAATCTTTTATAAAGAGAGAGTCTCCCACTTACAAACTACTTGTAGGTGGGAGTTTTTTTCGTCTTTTTCGTTTGTATATCTAAAAGCAAATGATTACATTTGCACCACTATCACATTTAAATAACACTGCTTTTACCGCCTAAACTCAATGCTTTTAGAGTGCAATCTCAATGCTTTTGGCATGCAAAAACAGTGCTTTTAAAACCTAAACAAAATATTTTGATGACACCAAAAATCACACACATCGCAACACTTCTTACGCCATGGCTCGGAGCTTTGGTTCCTTCTTCATTGGCATTAGCTCAAAACAAGGCCGATAAAGCACCACAACAAAAATACAATGTGGTGATGATTATGACCGACGATCACACTGCTCAAATGATGAGTTGTTATGACAAACGTTATGTTAACACCCCTAATCTCGACCGAATTGCCGACAATGGTGTTAAATTCACCAATAGTTTCGTGGCTAATTCGCTATCAGGTCCAAGTAGAGCGTGTATGTTAACAGGAAAACATAGTCACAAAAACGGCTTCTTAAGCAACGAGATGAGCGTGTTTGATGGCACCCAACAGACCTTTCCTAAGCTGCTTCAAAAGGCAGGTTATCAAACAGCTATCGTCGGAAAGTGGCATCTTGAGACCCTTCCAACGGGCTTTGACTATTGGACTATATTCCCTGGACAAGGCAATTACTATAATCCTGACTTCATAACAATGAACAACGACACTGTTCGACATAAGGGATATGTAACCAATATCGTTACAGATCTCGGCTTAAACTGGCTCGAACAGCGTGATAAAGATAAGCCTTTTGTGCTTTTAATGCAACATAAAGCATGCCATAGAAACTGGCTTCCTGAGATGAAATACTTGAATGAGTATGAGGATAAGACCTTTGATATGCCCGATAACTTCGACGATAACTACGAAGGAAGAAAGGCTGCGTCGGCTCAAGAGATGCAAGTTGGCAAGCACATGGATATCATCTACGACACAAAGATGTATCTTCCAGGTCAAAAGTCACGTCTTTCAGATGGCTATTTGGGTATGATTGGCAGAATGAGCGATGAAGAAAAGGCCGAATACTTCAAGTTATATTCTCCTCTTTCTATCGACTTCTACAGCAAAGAGCATAAAGATACAGTGGAATTGTATAAGTATAAGTTCCAACGTTACATGAGAGACTATGCCAAAGTGCTTAAAACTTTCGACGATAACGTAGGTAGAGTGCTCGATTATTTAAAGCAAACAGGTCTCGATAAGAACACTATTGTAATCTATGCGTCCGACCAAGGCTTCTATATGGGAGAGCATGGATGGTTCGATAAGCGCTTTATGTACGAAGAAAGTATGCGTACTCCATTGGTAATGTCTTTGCCAAAAGAATTCAACAAACGTGGAGATGTAACCGAAATGGTGCAAAACATAGACTATGCTCCAACCATTTTGCAGTTAGCTGGCGTGAATGTGCCAAGCGATATGCAAGGAGTTTCGTTGCTTCCACTATTAAAAGGACAGAAACAAAAGCACTGGAGAGATGCTCTTTACTATCATTTTCACGAGTATCCCGCTGAACATGCAGTGAAAAGACATTATGGAATTAGAACAAAACGCTATAAGTTGATTCACTTCTATAACGACATCGACACTTGGGAACTATACGATTTAGAGAAAGACCCAAAAGAAATGCACAACGCTTACAACGATGCGAACATGCAACAAGTGGTGAAGAAGCTTAAAAAAGAGCTTTGGAAGCTACAAGAACAATACGACGATCCCATTCGTTTTAAATACCCTTTGAACTAAAACGAAATGTTGATTGATGGCGGTTACAGCAGATGTTTTTCGCAATATCTGCTCACCTTCATCATCAGGGCAGAGCTCTTAGGCAAGAACGAACGAGAAACAACGGGCTTATGCGCCTGCTTTAGCTCGTTATTGAAATACAAAAATGAATTTAAAGTCAATAAAATTATGACACACGAAGAACGTGCAAACGAATGGTTTGCTAACATACCCCACGGCAAAGACATCGACTTACAAACCCGAATGGCCATTTGCGACCGAATAGGAAAGAAGCTTTTAGGAGTGTTCTTTGGTATTGTTGCTCTCGAAATTTTTATACTTTATCTCATAGGAGGAGCCGAACTGCTCGAGTCTATTGTTGATACTGTGAATGGACTTGGCGATAATATTCATTCAAGAGCCAGTAGAAAGGCCACCACTCTTATCTTTGCAGTGATGAGTTTGCCCTTCCTTTTCCTTCCATTCTTTGCCGTATTCAGGTTCAGAAAGAAGTGGCTTATTGCCGAAGCAGAGAAGTTTCACAAGCAAAACCAAAAGTAAAAGGACGAATATTCCTATTATTGAGGAATTAAAATAAAGTAAGAACGCTTTCGAAACCTTTGCTTTTTAGTGATTCCGAAGGGGTTCGAACCCTTGACCCACAGCTTAGAAGGCTGTTGCTCTAATCCAACTGAGCTACGGAACCGCTGCAAAAGTACTAAAATAAAGGGATATAAGGGGCATAGTTTGGGGAAAGATATACGTTTGTTATAATTTTTTAACGAGAGATTGTTCCATAATTACCCACATTCTTGCTTTCATCTGCATTTCTTCTATTTGTTAGAACGAAAAACATTGCAAAATAAAAGCATTGTTATTGGGTTGAAAAAGCATTGAGATTACCTACTAAAAGCACTGCTATTAAGATGTAATAGCAGTGCTTTTGTTTGGACATAGCGAATAACTTGGTTCGCACTATGCCTCGCTCTTGTCGATAAGAGCCAATATTCCTTGCACCAAAGTGGCTGGAGTGTGTTGTATATATTCGGTGAGTTGCTCTCTGTTAGGCTTCAATTTGCCATTAATCAAACGACTAATAACAGGATTAAAGTTACCATATAAGCCCAACATTCCAGCAATAAGCGTGCGTTTTACCTTTGCATTGGCCAACAGAAGAGCTAATACTTGTGCCGTTTGACTATCCTTTCTGTTCAAGTTCAACACGTCGTGTACAATGTAAATATCGGTTTGTTCTAATCCTTTCAACACCTTATTTACACTCTCTTTAATGGCTTCTACCTCGTTACTTGCCCTTTGTGCCACCTCGTTTTCAAGTTGAAAAGCCTGCTTAGGCACCGCCTTCTCCTTGTTATTTTGAATGACATACTGCCTAATGGTGACATAGTTTTCCATCGAATTGCTCAATTTTTTCAACTCTTCGAGCTGTTCTATTACCTTAGTAATGCGCTTTATGTTCACAAGAACCTGCTCTCTATCGGTGTTTTTGAGCGTTAGTTCAATCTCTTTCAGTTCCTTTTCGATTGCTGTAACAATGTTGCTTTGTGGCGAAAGGTCGTTCAATCGCACAAAAAGACCATCTAAATAGTCTACAAGGGCAGGCAAACTGTCTGCTCCCATCAGCCATTCATAGTGCTCACTCAACTGCTTAAAGTAACCGAGAGTGGTGCTTAAAGGCTCTTTAATCAATGCTTTTTCGGTGAGGGTGATATCGTTTTGCACCTCAGTGGTAATGCCGTTGATTGGCGCAACACGTGCCATTGTGCCCTTATAAAGTGCCAATGTTTCGATAATAGCCATGGTTTGTTGAATCCAAGGCTGATTTTTTTGCACCTGATCTCTAATCGTTTCGAGGTTATCCGATGCCAAAGCGTTTTGCGATTCGAGTGTAAGTGTGTTGCGTTCGCAAGCGTTGATGGTGGCAATTTGGTTGATTTGACTTTGCAGTTTCTTAGGTAATAACATCGCAGTGTTGCGGGTTAGCTGCATAATGCGTTGCGAAACGGCTGTTAATTGCTTGTTGGCTTTGCGTGCCGACAATGTAATTGCATCGAGATCGATGCGCAATTGCTGAATATTTCCTCTGTCGCTTCGTTCTAATAGGTCGAACATCGCCTCTAAATCTTTTAGACGTTGCAACAGAATTTCTTTCGATTCGAGGTTCAACTCAGCACTGTTTTGTCCTCTATTCTTCATGATAATCACCGCAGAAACGAGTGTTAGCAGGGCAAAGGCAGCGATAATGAGGAGAATTCGCATACTGGGTACGCTGCTATCAAAATACAACCACTTTGCATTGTCGCCCGTTTCGGCATCGAGCAGCAGTACACCTATGGCACTTCCCAACTGCAATTGCTGTTTAGAAACGTTGCAAGCAGCTGCCTCGAACTGAATATCTGGATACAAAACATGGTGCACTTTCAAACTATTTCCTTTGCGGGTGAAAGGCAAAATGCCATTGTTCAGCACCGCATAGAATAGCGTATCGTTCACATACAACAGCTTTTTAATTCCTTTTACGTGCTTTTGTTCATTGCTGTTTTGCATAAACACCAATCTATTGGTGGCTCCAATAAATCGTGGATTGTGCTCATCTGTAACAATAAAGTCACGCAATGCGCCCGTAGAGTCGTTGCTATTAATAGGCACAAACTTGTTATTTGTACCATAAAACAGGCCATTATTGAGCGTAGCAATATACAAATGAGCATTGTTATCCTTTGAAAGAAAGGCGATAACATATTTGTTTTGGAAGTTATTAAGAGGCTCAACAGTTCCTTTTGGGTCGATAATAAAGGCGCTATCTTGCACTCCTAAGTAGAGTTTTGTTTGCTTATCGTCGCTAAAAAGATATGAGGTGGTGATCTTTGCACAGCTTTGATAAAGGGTAGAAGGGTGTACAAAGAGTTGGTTTTTGATGTAACTTGAGCTTAAAGAGATGGTCTTTACCGAGTTGTTAGCAGTGGTATAGAACAGCTGTTTGTGGTTAGAATGAAGCTGAAGAACCGTCTCTGAGGCAGGAAGTGTGTATATTTTCTTAGCCGATAGCTCATTGTTTCTTCTGCAATACACCTCGTTTTGGGCATTGATAAAATAGCTGTTGTTCTCGTCGGAACATGCAGTTGTGATGGCTCCGTTATCATTAAACACGCTAAGATGATGCGGAATGCGCCACAAAGCGTTCTCCGTTACCAGCGTCATAAAGCCGTTTTTCGCCCCAATGGTTAAGATATTACTACACAAAGTGGGCACTTTTCGACGCAAAGGAATGGTGATAAAGTTGTCAAGATCTTTGCTAATGGCAATGGTTTTGTTGCCTATTAAATAGTGGGTGTTGTCGATTTGCGTGTAAACAGCAGGACTAAAATCGAGTGAAACATTCTTAAATACCTGTCCTTTGATGCCTTCTTTGACGAGAGAATGATTGAGAAGGGTGTATAAAGTGTCGTTCTTAATATGAATATATTTCACGTCTTGCTGTGCATGAAGTGCCGAAACGTGATTGGTTGGCAGGTCTATTACCAACAAACCGCTTTGAGATGCGGCTACAACAGTGTTGTTGTTATATTGCGCAAACTTACGAATAACCTTAGGACCCATGCAACTTGGGTCGGTTTTAGTGGGGTATAAGCGTTGAAGGGCATTGCCTTCGCTGTTAAAAGGCAGACAGAACAAGCCGTTACTCGTTGCTACTAACAACTTGTTTTGCGTAGAAATGATGTCGTAAACCGAGTAGTTTACGCCTTTAAAGGGGATTGGATAACTACTGATATGATGTAGTTTGCCTTGCGATAACTGCCATTTTTGGAGTCCTTTGTTGCGAATTCCAATCCAACAAAGCGTGTCGTTATTGGGCAAGGGCTGTACAACCACTTTATAAATGCGGTCGTCTGAGATATCAAAATGTTGCTTTGTGTGAGCCGATATGCGCCAAACATCGCCCTCAGCACTACCTATCCAGCTCACAGAATCATTCTCTTGAGAGATAGAAACAAGCTGTTCGTCGAACGATTGTTCAATTTCTCCGAGCTGAAGGTTATGGTTTTGTTCGTTACAAGCAATGAAAATCATCGTTAAGAAGAACGATAGAACGACCTTTATTGCACGTCTTTTCAGTTTCGTTGCACCACTTATTTGTTCAACGAAACGTGCTATTGAAGTATAAAGGTTCACGGGTTTCATTCTTGTTACATTGTAGTTGTTTTACGATGGATTCCTTATTTGCTGTTAAAAGCAATTAAAGTACGAGTTGTTTAGCAAACTCCCACACCACAATTCCAGCGGTTACACTTACGTTTAGCGAGTGTTTAGTGCCCAATTGCGGTATTTCTAAACAGCTATCACTGGCATTTACCACGGCTTGTTCAACGCCTTTCACCTCGTTTCCCAACACAACTGCATAGCGTTTAGAGGCGTCTAAGCTTATTTTAGCCATGTTTTCCGATCCTTCCACCTGCTCAATTGAATATACAAAATAGCCTTGTTGCTTTAGTTCTTCAACCGCATCGAGCGTCGATTCATAGTATTTCCAGCTCACACTGTCCTCTGCTCCGAGTGCAGTTTTATGTATTTCGGCACTGGGTGGAGTAGCCGTTATGCCACATAAGTAAACAGCTTCGATTCGAAAAGCATCGCAACTGCGAAACACCGAGCCTACATTATGGAGCGAACGAACATTGTCGAGCACCACAATGAGGGGTAGTTTGCGAGCTGCTTTGAACTCTTCTACCGTTAAACGGTTCATCTCTAATACGTTTAACTTGCGCATTTTATTCTGTAATCTTATGTAAAGTGTTTAGCTTTGAGCATATACTAAGGCATAAGCCTTAATGCGTTTCACCATCGAAAGGAGTCCATTTGAACGGGTAGGAGATAGGTGTTCTTTCAAACCAATAGCGTCAATGAAGTATAAGTCGCTATCCAATATCTCTTGAGGAGTGTGATTATCGAGCACTCTAATAAGCAAAGCGATGATGCCTTTCACAATTAAAGCGTCGCTATCTGCGGTGAAATGCAATTGTGTTCCGTCGAAATCGCATTGCACCCACACTCTACTTTGACAGCCTTCGATGAGGTTTTCTTCTGTTTTATATTGGTTATCGAGTGGTGAAAGTTCGTTACCTAAGTCGATAAGCATTTGATATTTATCCATCCAATCAGCGAAATCGTTGAACTCTTCGATTACTTCGTCTTGTATTTGATTGATTGTCATACCTTTGATTATTATGCCTCAGAAAGCCTTTTGAGGTGCTTTCTGAGGTGGGTTGTTTGTGAATTATTTTCTAATTATTTTCTTTTTGTGTCGCCCTTCGCAAGTCCTTTGTTCATAAGGCTTTTGCTCTTGGGTTGTAAAAGCATTGACTTTGCGATGTAAAAGCACTGCTTTTAGGTTGTAATTGCATTGCTTTTGGGGTGCAAACTCATAGCTTTTGCCAGGCAATGTGTTATTTGGGGGCTACAGTAACGAGCTTAAACACTTTGTCGTTAGGGCGCACTTTGTCGGTAACGGGGATTGAAACGTTCCAACCTTTCTCTACCTTTTCAACTGGATTGAGGTCGTATCGAATTTCATTTGCATCGAGATACATCACTCCAGTGGTAGGTCCTGTGATCAAAAGGTGCTCTCCTTTCTCTATTTCAGAAGCGGTAACGGCAATCTCTGCCACGCCTATTTTAGAGAAATATTTCACCACTTTGCCCACAAGTACTTTCTTTTCGGTGGCTGCACTACCATAGTTTTTGTTCCATTCGCCCAGCTTTTGACCTTGATAATAGCCGTCCCAGAAGCCACGATTGAACACTTTTGATAGCTCTTCGTCCCACTTATCCTTCTTTTCTTCAGTGAAAGTGCCGTCTAATACGCTCTGAATGGCTTCTTTATAGCATGTAACTACCTTGTAAACATACTCTGGTCCACGTGCACGACCTTCGATTTTGAATACTCTTACACCTGCATCCATCATCTTATCGATGAACCTTAAGGTCTTAAGGTCTTTGGGACTCATGATGTATTGGTTATCTATTTCAAGCTCAGTGCCTGTTTCTTTGTCGGTAACAATATACGAACGACGGCATAGTTGACGGCAATCTCCACGATTAGCCGAATGTGCTTCGTTGTCGATACTTAAATAACACTTGCCTGATACCGCCATACATAGTGCGCCATGGCAGAACATTTCAATGCGGATAAGCTCGCCATTAGGGCCTCGAACATCGTCTTCTATAATGCGACGGTGTATTTCTGACACTTGTTCCATATTGAGTTCACGAGCCAATACCACTACATCGGCATATTGAGCATAGAACTTTAACGAATCGATATTGGTGATGTTGAGCTGTGTAGACAAGTGAACCTCAACACCAATGCTACGACAATACATAATAACTGCAACGTCGGCGGCAATAACTGCGCTTACTTTTGCTTCCTTTGCAGCATCTACTATGCGGTGCATTGTTTCGATATCACCTCCGTAAATAATAGTGTTCACGGTCAAATAGCTCTTTATTCCGTGTTCAGAACATATCGAAGCTATTTCGTGAAGATCGTCTATTGTGAAGTGATTGGCTGAATGTGAGCGCATATTTAACTGTCCAATACCAAAGTAAATGGAGTTCGCTCCTGCCTGAATTGCTGCCATTAAGCTCTCTCTTGAGCCCACTGGCGCCATTATTTCATACTTATTTATATCCTGTTCTTTAATCATGATGTTGCAAAGTTACGTAAAACTCTTCAGTAATTGATATTTTATTACATTATTATATATAAGAAACAATGAATTATTTGTACTTTTGTTGCCGTTTGAATGCTTTGTATTCGGGACTTAAAATGAAAACATCATCATTTGTTAGGATGTGACTTTAAAATGTAAAAAAATATGATTAAGAATATAATTTTCGACTTCGATGGAACGATTGGCGATTCTACTGCCTTAATTGTGCAATGCTTTCAAGATACACTTTCAGAGCTTAACTTGCGTGTTTGCACTGCTCAAGAGTGCAGAGAAACCATTGGTTTGCCCCTAAGAGCTGCCTTTGTGCAACTTGCAGGCGTTGATAAAGACATGCAAGAGCAATGTGTTGTGACCTATGAAAAGGTGTTTAGGCGCAACAATAAGCCTGGTTCTGTTCCGCCTTTCGAGCATGTTATCGATACAATTCACGAGTTGGCACGTCGTGAAATACAAATGACTATCGCCACAAGTCGCCGCTCTTGGTCGGCAAAGGCTTTGCTCGAGGAAATGGAACTCATCGACTTTATGCCCTATATCCTTGGTGCTGACGAGGTTTTGAACCACAAACCGCATCCCGAACCCGTTCTAAAAACGTTAGAAGAACAGCACTTTAAGCCCGAAGAAACAATTGTTGTGGGCGACACTTGGTTTGATATTGAAATGGGAAAAAGGGCTGGTGTGCGCACAGTTGGCGTTATTTTTGGAAACGGAACGAAAGAAAGTTTAGAGCAAGCAGGCGCAACTTGGATTATAGACGATTTTGCTTTGCTGCTCGATATCATTGATAAAGAGGCATAACAAAAGAAGAACAGGCTCCTAAAGGGTCTGTTCTTCTTTTCTATGTGTCTGTTAAATCTCCTCTGTTTTATAGCCTATTAAGGTGTATAAAGCAACTGTCTCTATGTTTTTCACATTTGTTTTCTCATGCTAATAGCATGCTGTGTTTGTGGTATTTCTAACAATATTCTTCGCCTTTCTTCACTTGTACTTCTGTAACATACTTGCGAATGAGAGCCGAAGAGTCTTCTTTTTTGCATATAAGGAGCACATTGTCTTGTTCAGCAACAATGTAATCATCGAGTCCATTGATAACTGCAAGCTTGCCTTGAGGCAGCTTTACAACGCAATTAGAGCAGTCTTCCATTAGCACATCGCTATCAATTATCACGTTATCTGTGCCGTCGTTGCTCTTTTCTTCATATATACTGTGCCATGTTCCCATATCAGCCCAACCGTAATCACACTTTAATAAATAGGTGTGCGACGCCCTTTCTAAAAGCGTTCTGTCGATAGGTATGTTGGGATATTCATAATAATTGGTTTCAAGAAAAGCCTTTTCTTCTTCTAATGTGGCGTTAGGATTCTGCTCATCTAAGGTCTTTAGCACCGTAGGAAGCAGCTTATAAGTGTTCTTTAGCAATTGTTTTGCCCTTGCAAAGAACATACCTGTGTTCCAATAAAACTCGCCACTGTCTACAAATAGCTGTGCAAATTCACGATTAGGTTTCTCTGTAAACGACTTAACGGTATAGATATCGTGGTCTACATTGTCGCCTCTTTGAATGTAACCATAGCCTGGTTCGGGTCGAGTTGGACGCACTCCCATAGCCACAATAGCCTCCTTTTTCTTCTCCATAAACGACAAAGCTTCGTGCACATTGGCTCTAAATGCGTCCTCATTGCGTATGTCTTGGTCGGAAGGAGTTACCAAAATGGTAGCTTTTTCGTCTAATTTTGTGATGCGATAAGCCGCCCATGCCACAGCAGGAGCCGTGTCTTTGCGAATGGGTTCGTCTAATATTTGATCGTCAGAGATATGAGGTAATTGTTCTTTTACAATTGAAACATATTCTCGGTAAGTGCTAATTATAATGCGATTTGCAGGTACTAAGCGAGCAAGTCGGTCGTATGTTTGTTGCAATTGCGTTCTTCCCACACCAAAGAAATCTATAAATTGCTTTGGATATTCATTCCTACTCGAAGGCCATAAGCGTTTTCCTTTGCCTCCAGCAAGTATCAAACAATATAAATGATCAATCAGTTCCATAGTAATACAAGGTTTTATTAGTGAGCAACTGCCTGTTTTTTCTTTCTTCAAAGATAGTAAAAAAATACGAAATAGCATACTTTTTAGGGTGATAAAAAGTATAAAATACTTAATTGTTGTGATACTTTCACTTTTTTGTTGGCCGTGTTTTGATTTGTTGTTTTCTGTTGAAAAACTACGAATGAGTATGCCTTTTAGATCTGTCCTGCCTCTACTTGTCGTACAACTCGTTCGGTTAAGCGATCCACTCCGTTAGGATCATACTTCTTTTTGAGGCTTGCTCCGAACACCCAAGCAAAGGCTTGATAGAATCCCGCACGCACAGGTCCGAGGAAAGCCTGTATCAATCCGTAGGAAGAAGAGTTGCTTTCTCGATATATAAGCTTAATAAGTAGTTTGCCCTGACTATACGAAAGCTTCTTCATTCGAGGCGTATATTCTCGTTTAATGCTCTCTTCTACCACCTTCATATGGGCATCTTTCGCCTTTTTATTAGGCAAAGTTTCGAGATATTCGTATGTTTCTATAATGATTTTGTTCACCTCTTTGGCAATGGGTAGCACCTTTTTCACGTTCAACACAAGACGATTATAAGCCTCACGTTGCTTTTCATTCTCGAAAACAGGTTGTGGATACACATAAACATTATTCATTTGAATATACTGAATGCTGTCTTTTCCGTGCAAAACCTTGCCCACTTTAATCATAGGAACAAACACAGGATTGTTTAAGTCGACATCAGTTGGGGGAGGAGTGTTGTCGTCTTGCTCTTCAATTTGTGCCGAGATGGCGGTAGTGAAGAAGATAGTTATCAATAAAAATATAACTCGAAGCCTTGCCATAAACAATCAATTGTGTCTTTTCGAAACCCTTTTTGGGGGTTATTTGCGTGTAGGCAAAGGAACAATATAAATATGAGATGAGCAAATTTTTAATACTCTTTTTTCGTGTATTAGCACCATTTCTCGTGCTTCAACACCCCTTTTCAATCGCATTGATCCTGCCTTACAACCCCAACACATAGGCCTTGAAAAAGCAATGCCATTTAGTTCTTGCGTAAAAGCAGTACAATTGCACCTCAAAAGCATTGTTTTTAGGTTGTAAAAGCAATGTAATTGCAAGCCAAAAGCAGTCCTTTTAAGAATGGATAAGAAAGATGTTGAAAATGAATGAGGTACAAAAAAGCTCTCGAATAGTTCGAGAGCTTTATCATATGTAAGGTGTGTTATGCTTCATTTTTATGCCAAAACTTGGCCCAAAAGATAAAGTAAAAGGCAATTGCAGTAACTAATCCTGCGATAGTGTCAATGGCATAGTGAGCCTGAATATATACCGTTGCCATGCACAAGAAGGCAAAGAAGGGCATAAGTGTCCAAAACAACCAACGGTTTTGCGTGCGCCATGCCAACAACATACACACTGTTGAGATCCCAACATGTGAGCTGGGGAAGGCTGCAGTGGGTCGTTCTCCCGCCTCTTTAGCACTCTCTACGAGTTGATAAAATAGGCCATTGGGGTATCCCGGACTAGGAATACAATCGGTATGTGTATTGAAATAGTGTCCAACGGCAGGGAATATGCCTTTTGAAACGCTATCCATTCCGATGGCTTTAAAGTAGAATGTGGGTCCAACCACAGGCAAAAAGTCGTATATTACATAGTAAACCATGAACGAAGCGATGATGACAAAGGCGCAACGTTGAAAGTTTTTGTAATCGTAGAAGAAATAAAATAGAACCAAAAACACCATCATGGGGTAGTAAGCCACATAGCCTAAATCCATTAATTCGCTAATGATGGGTGACGAAAAGACCTGAGAGAACGACACAGATGGCTGAAAACCGAAGAGCTGTTGCTCGCATGTTGCAAACCAATGGTCGAGGTTTGGGAAGATTCTATTGATCTCATAAGTGTCGGGATACCACCATGCTAAGAGCCCAAATTGCGCTAACACTCGTGCAAGTTGTGTGAGTTTGCATGGCACAAGTCTGTAAACAATCCACAAACCCATTGTCATTGCCACAATTCTAAGGCGTCCCCACAACATAGATTCAGGGTTTTCTAATCGTGTGTAGGTAAATAAAATCACCAAAGTAGTGAGCACTAAATAGGCTAATACAGCCCATTCTAAAGCCAAAAGACCTTTTCTTGGCTTTGTTTCTATCTTGAGTAAGTCTATAATAAAATGCTTCATGAGTGTTGAAACCTATTAAATTTCGCCTCGTTCTCTATACCATTGAATGGTGAGATGAACGCCTTTTTCTAGGTTAAACGATGGATTATAACCCAATTCGTCGACAGTTGGCTCGATATTACATCGCCAATTGCGTTGTTTTAATATGTTGTATTTGTCGTTATTGAGCGCAGTTATTTTGCCAGTTATGCGTGAAATGTATTCCGAAACAAATGTAACAATACGCAAAACCCATAGCGGAGCCACTATACGAAGGCACCAAGGCATACCCAATTCTTTGCGAATAAGGTCGCTAAAGTGGCGTGATGAATAAACATGACCATCAGAAATGAAATATGTTCTACCGCTTTTTCCTCGGTCAAAGGCAAGGAAAACCACTTGAACAACGTCTTGAACATACACAAAAGTGAGGTCTTGTTGCTTGTAACCCGCAGCAAAGTCGATATGATTTTTAATGCTTTTGGCCATCATGAAATAGTCTTTTTCACGTGGACCATACACACCTGTGGGTCTAAGAATAATGTAAGGGAAATTGTTTCCTATTGAGTTGATATACTCTTCAGCGGCAAGTTTGCTTTCAGCATACGCCGTATTGGGGACAGGAACATCTGTTTCACAAATCTCTTTGTAGGGTTGTTGTTCGTGAACAGGACCGTAAACGCTTAGCGAACTGATAAAAATAAAGCGTTTAAGGGGCATCTTCAATGCAATAAGAGCATTGACAAGGTTCTTTGTTCCTTCTGTGTTTACTTTGAAAAAGTCGTCCTTATTGATGCATTTTGTAGCTCCAGCAGCATGTATTACATAATCGAATGTGTTGTTAGCAAGCTGTTTTTTGAGCGTTTCTTCATTCGAAAGGTCAAGTTCTATAAATCTTATTCTTTCGTCACTAAGGAACTCTTTCGAGCTATTTGGGCGTATTGCAGCCCACGTTTCCATACCACGACGCAGAGATTCTTCAACAATAAAGCTGCCAATAAAGCCGCTTGCGCCTGTGATTAATACTTTCATTCTTTGCTGATTGATTGATATTTGCGGTTGCAAAGATAAACAATAATCTTGATAGAAGCAAAAAACACTGCTTTTGTTGCTTTGTTATCTCGTTCTAGATGGGGGGCTTATCCTCTCCAACCGCCTATCTATTAGGGGTGGATAGCGTTTATATCGATTTTTATTTCGCCCAGTTCTATCATGGCATTAAAGGGAGATAAGAACTCAAATTGATGCAAGTTGTGAGGCGAAATGGTGCAACTTGTCAGCTTATTTTCGTGTAATAAGCGTGTAAGCGTAGTGCCTTTGTGTAGCGGTTGTGCAGGGGTTAGATAGCGATGTCCATCGAATAGAGCCACATTACAATAAGAAGTGTCGGTGATGAGGCCATTTTTTACAATTAAAACATCGCTTTCTTGTTGTCTCATAGCATAGAGATCGTTGAGCAACAGTCGGTTAGTTGATTTGTAAGTGTAATCTATTTCGTTGTTTTCGACGAGCTTTAACGAAGTGATAGCACGACGATTATAAGTTTCGAACGATGTTTCTACCACCCCATTGCAATCGTAAACAATGCGCACCTTAATGGGTTCAGTCTGTAAAGGCACGTTGGGTAAGAAGTGTTCGATATGCTCCGACCACACAAGTCCAAACACTTTAGCTTGCGTTTCGATGAAACGAGCATTGTGATAGGCCAAGTTTAGGGCGCAATTGTTCACCACTTTAATCGTTTCTACATATTGGCACATACGTTTTCTCAATCAATTCGTTATATTCTTCTTGCCATTTGCTTTGCGAAGTGATACCTCCTCCAGCCTTATAGGTCATCTTTCCGTTGTGAATGTCGATGAAACGAATCATCACAGCGCTATCAACTATACCCTTAGAGTAGGTTCCCATCACCCCAGTATAAAAGCCTCTGTCATAGTTCTCGATGTCTTTTAGGATCTGAACCGTGCGTTCTTTGGGCGCACCCGTTATCGAACCCGCAGGCAATAGCTTAAAGATTACCGTTCCAGGTTGGTTGATATAAGGTGGAAGTAGCGTGCCTTTCACCTCAGAACTGGTTTGAATAAGCACCCCTTTGTTCGTTTTTAGCTTGTCGACATAGCGATATCGAGGCACAGACACATTGTTAGCCACCATACTAAGGTCGTTTCTTATCAGGTCAACAATTGTTGCATGCTCGGCAGTTTCCTTTTTGTTGTTGAGCAATTGTTGAATAGCTGCATCGCTATCTCCTTGTATAGTGCCCTTCATGGGGTAGCTTTTAATGATGTTATGGTTGATCGTTACAAAGCTTTCGGGCGAGAAACACACCATCATATCATTCACCCAGAGCTTGTATTTAGCCGTAGATGCGTTGTAGATATGCAATAAAGAGAGGTTGGTTTCAATGCCAATGGGTTGCGTGAGATTAGCAAGATAGCTGTTTCCGTGCATAATTTGCTGTTGAAGTGCCTCCATTTTCGCCTTGTAATCGCTGGCAGTTGGCGGATAACAGTTCCACACAATATCGTTAAAAGGAATGTTTTTTAGCTCGGTGTCGTTTCCTTTTCCGTTGAAAGAAAAGCGCAAAACAGAGCTATCTATCGTGTCGATGGGCAACACAATAGCCTTCGTTGCTTGGTAATTGATAACAAACAAAAAATCGATTTGACGCATAGCCAGTTCGTCCATGCGCTCAATAGCTTCTTGATTATTAAGGAATTGCAGTTTGGTAGGCATCTATTCTCCCTTTAAAAGGAACGTTTCTTCGCCCTTAACAGCCTCGAAGAAAGGTGCTTCTTCACGCAAAGAGATATCGTCGTAGATAAAGTCTGCCACAATAGTGTTATGTCCGTCGGGTAAGATGAGTCCCATTTTGCCGTCTTTTTGGGCAATGACAGGAATGATAGAGAGGTCTTCTGAGAAGATATAAGGAGTGCGTAAGAAATCGTAGAGCGGTTGAATAAGAATGTTTCCCTTGTAGTCTTTCATTCCAAACTTACCGTTCTCTTCGTATATTTCGTGGTATTGAACATACTTACTCTTTATTCTTTTCAAGTAGAAGTCGAACTTTTCTTTGTTCGAAAGCAATTCTTGTAAGAAGCTAAAGGTGTCGCAATAGTTGGCCATAGCACGTGCAAGCACCACTTTAAGGTCAAGTCCACTGAGCACTTTTCTATTAAAGTCGATGTAATATGCAATGGCTTCTTCTTTCTGTTCTACCGTTAAAGCTGACAAATTGTCTTCAAACTTCAGCATCATAGCTTTGCTTCCGTGCATCGCTTTGATGTATCTATGGATTTGACGAGCCATCTCATCGCAAACAAACTTATCGATTCTTTCTTGTTCAATGGGGTCGATGTATAGGTCGTTAAAGTTCTCTTGAGTAATTATCTTTGTCATATTACCTCCTTTTGGTTCAAAGGTAATGATAAAAAATGACAATCCCAAAGCATTTATTGTTTTTTCTTTGTTGCCCAAACAGAATGCATTTCTTTTGTTTTAGGCGTGCGACAGCATGGCGGTGTCAGTGTCGTTGTGTCAGATGTGATGTGGAGTGGGCAAGTAAAAGCAATGCTATTAGAGGGCAAAAGCAATGCTTTTGAGGTGCAAAAGGGGTGCTTTTAGCTTGCAATGTCAATGCTTTTAAAAACAAACGTCAAAGTTATTGTGTAGCAAGGAGATAGAGAGAGGTGGGCAATGAACAAAAAAGAGTGTTTGGAGAGGTAAGAAGAAGGACTTAAAAGGGAATGAAATAGGAGATGAATATACAAGGAGTAGTCTTTGGAAGAGTGAGCTGTTTAGTAGAAAAGTGTGAGAAATAGGAACTTAAAAATAGAGAAATTAGATAGAAAAGAATAGACGATAGCAATAAAAAGAGTGCCCTTCTGCACTGAGAAAGGGCACCCTCTATCGGATTTATATATATTGTGTGATGAAAAAATCCAGGTTATTTTATTTGCCTTTAATCATTATTAGAAGCATTTTAAAGCGCTTATCGGCTCTCAATGCGTGTGGATGATTGGCTGGCATGATGATAGTTTCGCCTGCAGTTACAGTTCTTTCCACTCCGTCAATCTTAATAACTGCCTCGCCATCTAGCACTTGTACGGTTGCATCGAATGGTGCAGAGTGTTCTGAAAGTGCTTGTCCTGCGTCGAAAGCAAATAGAGTTAAGCTACCAGCATCGTTGTGTAAGAACTCTTTACTCACGATTCCGCCTTCAGAATAGTCGATCATTTCTTGTGGAATAAACTGTGTTCCTTTTTCAATTTTCTTTTCCATTTGAATGTAATTTTATTGGGTTAATCTTTTAATTAAATGCATATTGCAACCGACAAACACCGTGCCATAAATAAATGTTGATAACAAATGTTACCGTGTTTGCACTAAAACAGATTTTTATTTATATTTGCAAATAATTATGGAGAAGAAAGTTTTGAAGGCTCTTTGCAAGTGCGTGCTCTTCAATGGCATGAGTCCTGAAGAGATAATTGCATTGATCGAGCCCATTGGATATAAGCTTGTAGAATATAGTAAACGTGACATTTACTTATTAGCAGGTATGCCTTGCAAGTATGCCGACATCATTATCGAAGGCGAATTGGTTGCCCGCATGGTTAGTTTGTCGGGTAAATCGGTAGAAGTAAGCCGTCTTTATTCGGGTGATATCATTTCTCCTGCCTTCATTTTCGCTAATGATAAGAGCATGCCTGTGAGCGTTGAGACCGATAGTGCAACGCTTATTTTTAGAATGCAGCCCTCTACTTTAAAATATTTGATAGACAACTACGAGGTGATAAGAATGAACTTTATTCGCTCTTTGTCGAATATTGATGTGTTCTTAACAAAAAAAATGCGCCTATTAAGCCTGTTCACCGTTCGTGAAAAGGTGTCGTATTTCATCTTAGAAGCTGCAGGTAAACAGCAATCAGACGTTATTCGTTTGGATAAGTCACGACAAGAGATTGCCGAGAGCTTTGGAATTCAGAAGTTTTCGCTACTCCGTTGCTTGTCAGAATTGGTGGATGCGGGAGCCATTAAGGTAGAAGGCAAGACCATAACCATACTCGATCGCTCTAAGATGTAGTGCTTTTTATGTGCTTTCACCCACTAAACGCCAACGAAGAGTGGCCCACTCTGCTCAATAACCCATTCGATTACACTCCACACCCCTTATGTATTAGGGCTGCAGAGCAGGTTCGTGAGGATATAAAGCAACATCAGTCGTGGCACGAAGAGGTGCAAAAAGGTAAGATGTTTGGGGTCTTATTGGTTGAAAAAGCAGATGGCGAGCGGGGCTATTTGACTGCCTTTTCGGGTCAAATAGGCGGTTCGGGCAATTGGGAAGGATATGTTCCGCTGGTGTATAACTATTTAGAAGCAGGGCAATATTTTAAGGTTCACGAGGCAGAAATTAGTGAGGTGAATCGTAAAATAGAGGCTCTTGAATTGTCAAACGATTATCTTTCTCTTCTCAACTCACGTTCTTCTATTGAAAAAGAGGCTGAAAAGGCGATAGAAGAGCATTGCAAGCAGATGGCAAAGGCAAAGGCTTTGCGAGACGATTTGCGCCAAACCAACCTCGATTTGTGCGCTCTTGAACGTCTATTGAATGAGAGTCGTTTTATGAAAGCAGAGCTAAAACGAATGAAAAAGCATTATAATGAGCGTTTAGAAGAGGTGAACTGCCAGATAAAGGCGGTTGAAAGCGGGATAGAAGTAATGAAAGCGCAACGCAAAAGCATGTCGGACGCCTTGCAAACATGGCTTTTTGAACGCTTTGAAATGCTGAACAGCAAAGGAGAAAAGCGCAATTTAATTGCTATTTTCAACGACTTTGAGCAAAAAATGCCCCCTTCTGGGTCGGGAGAATGCTGTGCCCCAAAGCTATTTCAATATGCTTTTCAACACAATATGCGCCCCTTAGCCATCGCAGAGTTTTGGGTTGGCGACTCACCTCGACAGATTATTCGACACGATGGTTATTTTTATCCTGCTTGTAAACACAAGTGTGAGCCTATATTGAAATATATGTTAGAAGGCGTTTCGATGCAAGAAGGGGCGAGAAAGCCAAACGCTGATCTGTCTCTTACAACGCTATTTGAAGACGAAAGCATTAGAGTGGTGGTGAAACCCAGTGGAATGCCGAGCGTTGAGGGGCACCATTCGTTAGCATCGGTAGAGCAATTGATGCGCAACGAATATCCTTTAGCCGATAGTCCGTTGATTGTTCACCGCTTAGATATGGACACTTCGGGCATTATGATCATTGCTAAAACAAAGCAAGCCCATAAGTGTTTGCAAGAACAATTTGCCTTGCACCAAGTGAAAAAGCGTTATATTGCAGTGCTAGAGGGCGTTTTTACGCATCAATCAACATGTGGTTGCATTGCACTTCCTTTGCTTCCGAACGTGAATGAGCGTCCGTTGCAGATGGTAGACGATGTGTATGGAAAGGAAGCAACGACCTATTATCGTGTAATGGGGGTGGAAAAGCAGCGTACAAGGGTGGCTCTTTATCCTCAAACGGGGCGCACGCATCAGCTAAGGGTGCACTGCTCGCATCGTGAAGGCTTGGGTCTTCCTATCGTGGGGGATTGTCTTTACGGAAAAAGCGACACTCGTTTGCATCTTCATGCCGCTGCCATTGCGTTGAAACATCCTGTAAATGGCAAGAGAATGGTGTTTAAATCGGCTCCACCTTTTTAAATATATAGAGAACAAGAACATTATTATTATATTTAACTTTTGCGGGCAAATATCTTCTATAAAAGTGTACTTATATCAGAAGTTTTTCCTAATTTTACGCCATTAAACCTAGAATAATTACATCTATAACTAAAAAATAAGTCTAAAGACATGACAAAGAACAAAATGTTACTAGCCCTTTTGGCAGTAGTTTTTTTAGCTCTTCCACAATCGTTGTGTGCTCAATTTAATTGGAAATACACAGTAGAGAAGGGCAAAATCGTTACAGAAGTTCCTAAACGAGCACCAGGTCAAACCACAGCTCTTGAGTTAAGAACACCCAAAATGCCTGTTGTTAGAGTGGGTTTTGTGGGTCTTGGAATGAGAGGACCAGGCGCAGTTGCACGCTGGATGCACATTCCTGGTATTGAAGTTGTGGCTCTTTGCGACTATGAAGCAAAGAGAGCTGAGGCTTGTCAAAAGATATTGAGAGACAACTCGATGCCTGCTGCTGCTATATATAGCGGTGCTGAGGGTTACAAAGAATTGTGCAAACGCAAGGATATCGACTTGGTTTATATTGCAACAGACTGGGATCACCACTTCCTTGTAGCGAAATGCGCTATGGAAAACGGCAAACATGCTGCTATTGAGGTGCCTTCTGCAATCAATCTTAGAGAGATTTGGACACTTATCGACTTATCTGAAAAGACTCGCTTGCACTGCGTTATGCTTGAGAATTGCTGTTACGACTTCTTCGAACTCAATTCTTTGAACATGGCTCAAAAGGGTGTTTTTGGCGAAGTTATTTATGCTCAAGGTGCTTATAAACACGAACTTTCTGCTTTCTGGAAATACTATTGGAAGAAGAATGCACAAGATAAACTTGGCTGGAGATTGGAATATAACAAGGATTATCGTGGCGACTTGTATGCAACTCACGGCCTTGGTCCTATTGCTCAGGTGTTAAATATTCACCGTGGAGACCGCATGAGAACCTTAGTTGCTATGGATACTAAGTCTTTCAATGGTAAGAAATTGGTTGAAAAATATACTGGTGAGCCTTGCGAAAAGTTTGAAAATGGCGACCAAACAATGACGCTTATTCGCACAGAGCAAGGTAAGGTGATTGAAATTCACCACAATGTGATGACTCCACAGCCATATAATAGAATGTATCAGTTGACTGGTACGGAAGGTTTCGCTAACAAATATCCTGTTGAAGGCTTCGCTGTTTCTGCTCAGAAGATGGAAGCTGGTGGCGTGAAACCATCTGCTGACAACTTGAATGGTCACTCTTTTTTGTCAGAAAAAGATAAGAAAGCGTTGGAAGAAACATACCTTAGTCCGATAATTAAGCGTTATGGCGAGGAAGCTAAAGAGGTTGGAGGTCATGGTGGTATGGACTTTATCATGGACTCTCGTCTTGTTTACTGTCTACAAAACGGTCTTCCTATGGACATCGACGTATATGATTTGGCTGAATGGTGCTGTCTTGGCGAGCTTGGAGCGATCTCTATGAACAATGATTTCATGCCTGTTGAAGTGCCAGACTTTACTCGTGGCGACTGGAATAAGGTGAAAGGATTCTCTCATGCTTATGCTTCTCCTGCTGATGAGGCTGCTACTATGGCGCAAGCTAAGGCTTTCACTGCTAAATTAAAGGAGAAAGGAAAACGCTATTGGGACGCTTTCGACAAGAAAAATAAGAAGAAGTAGTTTTTTATAAAACACATATTCATTAGTTTTTTAGTGACAAGGTTGCTGCTATTCACCGCAAAGGCGAAGCAGCAGCCTTTCTTTTTTATAGCTATAACGCTGTGGCTCGCTTCGGTGTGTTATGGGTTTCGGTTGTAATGGCATTGCTTTTGTGTTGTAAAAGCAATGCTATTGCATTGTAAAAGCGGTGTTATTGCGTTGTAAAAGGACTGTTATTACGGGCTAAAAGGATAGCTTTGCGGTGGAAGGGAATGCTTTCTTTTCTTTAAAAGATTCTTTCTGTAAATGGAAAGGAATTGTTTTCTCTTCTTTAAAAATTCTTTCCGTTTGTGGAAGAGAATGGCGTGGCGGTGGAAAGCTTTATCTCTTAGGATATAAAGGGTGTGGCTGTATAGTTGTTAAGGGAGTCTTTAAAAGGTTTGTTACACTTTGATTGGAGTATAAAAGAAAAGGAGTTTGCCGTTTAAAGCAAACTCCTTTATTGTTAAATCAGATGTAGTGAAACATCTAATCGTGTCTTCTTATAGTTGAGGACCAGCTGCTACAAGAGCTTTACCAGCTTCGTTGCCTTCATATTTCTTGAAGTTCTTGATGAAACGAGCTGCTAGGTCTTCTGCCTTCTTAGTCCATTCTGCTGCATCAGCGTATGTATCACGAGGATCAAGGATATCTGTTGCAACACCTTCTAGTTGAGTTGGGATCTCGAAGTCGAAGATAGGAAGCTTCTTAGTAGGTGCTGTGTTGATTGCACCGCTAAGGATTCCGTCGATGATACCACGTGTATCCTTAATAGAAATACGCTTACCTGTACCGTTCCAACCTGTATTTACCAAGTATGCCTTAGCACCGTTCTTCTCCATTTTCTTAACTAGTTCTTCAGCATATTTTGTTGGATGCAACTCAAGGAATGCTTGACCGAAACATGCAGAGAATGTTGGTGTTGGTTCAGTGATACCTCTTTCTGTACCAGCTAGCTTAGCTGTGAAACCTGAAAGGAAGTAATATTTTGTTTGTTCTGGTGTTAAGATTGATACTGGAGGAAGCACTCCGAACGCATCAGCACTTAAGAAGATAACTTGTTTAGCTGCAGGACCTGCTGAAATTGGCTTAACAATGTTATCAATGTGGTTGATAGGATAAGATACACGAGTGTTTTCTGTTGTGCTCTTATCTGTGAAATCGATCTTACCATTAGCGTCAACTGTAACGTTTTCTAGCAATGCATCACGACGGATTGCACGGTAGATATCTGGCTCAGACTCTTTATCTAGGTTGATAACTTTAGCGTAGCAACCACCTTCGAAGTTGAATACACCGTTGTCATCCCATCCATGTTCGTCGTCACCGATAAGCAAACGCTTAGGATCTGTTGAAAGAGTTGTCTTACCTGTACCTGATAATCCGAAGAAGATAGCTGTGTTCTTGCCTTCCATGTCTGTGTTAGCAGAGCAGTGCATTGATGCAATACCCTTCAAAGGAAGGAAGTAGTTCATCATAGAGAACATACCTTTCTTCATTTCACCACCATACCATGTGTTCAAAATGATTTGTTCTCTTGTTGTAACATTGAATACAACAGCTGTCTCTGAGTTAAGACCTAGCTCCTTATAGTTTTCAACTTTAGCTTTAGAAGCGTTGTAAACGATGAAGTCTGGTTCTTGATCTAGTTCTTCTTGATTAGCTGGTTTGATGAACATATTTGTTACAAAGTGAGCTTGCCAAGCAACTTCCACGATGAAACGAATCTTCATTCTTGTGTCTTTATTAGCACCACAGAAACCATCAACAACGAATAAACGCTTGTTAGAAAGTTCTTTTTTAGCTAAGTCGTTAACAACATTCCAAGCTTCTTGAGATGCTGGATGGTTGTCATTTGGATACTCTGGAGTTGTCCACCATACTGTATCGTGTGATGTTGCGTCATCAACAATGAACTTATCTTTAGGAGAACGACCAGTGTAAACACCAGTTTTAACGTTCACAGCACCAAGTTCTGTCTCTTGGCCTCTTTCAAATCCTACTAAGCTTTCTTTTGTTTCTTCTTCAAACAACACTTCATATGAAGGGTTGTAAACAACTTCTGTTGTACCTGTAATACCGTACTTTTCGAGTACTGACTTGTCAAACTTTGCCATTGTTATAATGTATTTGTTTTAAAATAAAATGTTTCTATTTTGTTATTATTGTGCTACAAAGTTAGCGATTTTACCTCAACGACCAAAGATAGAAACCATAAAATTACCCTTACTAGTCATTTTTATAGGTTAAAGAAACTGAAAATTAGTGCCTTTTTGCCCTTTTGTAAATTGTACTTGTCAAATTGATGGTTTCTAACTCCAATTTATCTCTCATTCAATCTAAATTATTTCATTTTTCTATACCTTAATTTTATGTCCCTAAATATATAATAGGTGAGAAAATAGAAAGATGCACTCATCATTTAAGGGCAATCAGTCTTGCTCGAGAAATGAAAAGAAATAATAAATAGTAGTTTTCTTTTGTTTATTCTTTTATTTTGTTGTTGCAGTTCAATTTATTTTTTTTAATTTTGCATCCAATTAGGCCTATTGTAAAAAAGGACGGTCTTACCTTTTGCGACAGAATAGATTTTTAGATAATTTAAAAGTGCAAACGTTAGTTCTTGTTGTGTAAATTATGACGTAAGAACTAAGTCCTTGTGTAGCAATACGAAGCCTATCGAAGTGTATAGAAAGATATTTTAAACACCAATAAACATGAAGATAGTTAACTTAAGTGAGCAAAATTCGATCATCAACCAATACATGGCAGAGATGAGAGATGTGGATTATCAAAAGAATCGTTTCCTTTTTAGAAACAACATTCAACGCATTGGCGAGTTCGAAGCTTTTGAAATTTCAAAAACTTTAGATTATGCACCAACCAAAGTAACCACTCCTCTTGGCGAAGCTACAGTGAATTTGCCCACCGATAAGGTTGTCCTTGCAACTATATTTCGTGCTGGTTTACCTTTTCATAACGGCTTTTTAAATGTTTTCGATCATGCAGGAAACGCCTTTGTAAGCGCATATCGTGAATATACCGACGCAGAACATCACAACGTTGGTATTCATGTTGAGTACTTGGCAACACCTGATATCGACGGAAAAACATTGATTATTGCCGATCCAATGCTTGCAACAGGCGGATCGATGGAGATGGGTTACAAAGCAATTTTAACCAAAGGAACTCCTAAATGCGTGCATGTTGCGTGTGTAATTGCATGTCCAGAGGGCATAGAACACATCAGAAAGACTTTCCCCGACGCTGAAACTACCGTGTGGTGTGCAGCTATCGACGAAGGACTTAACGAGCATAAGTATATCGTTCCCGGCTTTGGTGATGCCGGAGACCTATGCTATGGCGGTAAGCTATAATTGCTTTTAGGTAGAAACAGACGAAAAGTTATTGTGTTGTAGCTTTGTTTTAAGGGCTACAACATACACTTGTTTTTATATGTTTGACCTTCCTTCTTCTTTTATTTTGATAGAGAAAATCAGCCCACGAGAAGGACATTACAAACAAAGATATATCAACAAGCAGGGCATTTATTTCTTTATTTTGGCATGGTGTTTGATGACTTAATGATATAAAACAGATTGATAATAAACCAACTAAAAGTTAATTATAAAATAAATAATGATATGTCGAAAGTAAAGATTACCATATTTACCGACCCCTTGTGCCCTTGGTGCTGGGGAGAAGAACCCTTTTTGCGTAAGTTAGAAACCCATTTCCCACAGCAAATCGAATTCGATAGCATTATGGGAGGATTGGTAGAAGATTTAAATAAAGAGCGTCCCGAATCGCAATCAGTGAGTGATTACTATGCCAACTTTAACAAAGAAGTAGTAGAACACACCGTAGAATCAGAGAAGAAGCATCACATGCCCGTGGATATGAATGGAGTTGAGATCTATTCAGAGCAAAAAGCATCTTCTTTTCTCTCTAATATTGCCTACAAAGCAGCGCAGCTTGCCGCTCCAGATCTTGCCGACTTGTTTCTCTATAACTTGCGTGCTGCAGCCTTTGCAGAGCGTAGAGACATCTTAGACGAAGGTGAATTAATGAATATTGCCGACGAAACAGGAATCGACATTGCAGCCTTTTTAGAGCACATGAACGACGGATCGGCTCAAAAGAAGTTTGAAGAAGACTTCCAACTAACCGCTTCGAGCGATATAGAATACTTCCCTACATTCTTCTTCAAATATGAAGGTAAGACCATGAAGCTGAAGAGTTATCGCACATACGAAGAGCTTTCGGCTGTCGTAAAGGCTATTTCTAAAGGCAATCTTACTCCTGCAGAGGTGCAATTCACATCCGAGTCGCTCCTCACCTTTATGCAAGAGCACCCCAAGATGGCTGCAGAAGAAATTCGCTTAGCGTTCAATTTAGCAACTATTGAAGAGGTTGAGAAAGCTGTTGAGCCCCTTCTCGAGTCGGGATTGTTGCAGAAGAAAACCGCAGGAACAAGCTTCTTCGTTGTTAAACCATCGAAAACTATGTCGTGCGACCTCACCACTGGCGTTTGCACTTTGGGTTAATTCGAATTTAAAAGCACTGCAATTGCAGTGTAAAAGCATTGACTTTGCATGCTAAAAGGATAGCAATTGCATGGTAATAGCAGTCCTTTTGAAATACACATCACTTGCTATGTTGTTATAAAAACAATGTAGCAAGTTTTTTTTATGCCCTCTTTTTTCTTTTGTTTCCTTGTCAATTGTATTTTAAGAAGAATGTCTTCTAATATATATAATAAGGTAGTTAATGTGTAATTTTTGTTCCCTTTTTCCTTATTTGTGTTGCGTAAGGTAATTTTAAGGTAAAAAAACGCCTATAATCTTAATATTCTTAAAGTGTAATAATTATAAAGATTATGTTAAAATCTTCGATATTAACTCTTTATTGTATTGGTATTGTGCAATTTAGAGTATTTATTCGTTTCTTAATTTCATTTCTTTGATTTACGTCATTCAATAAAGTTGTTATCTATTTTTAACTATAAAACATTTGGAGATATTGAGTTTTTTGTTGTAATTTTGCATCGTTTTAAGGATAATTGCCCATAGAGTATGCAATTTTAATAGTCAGAAACTCCCTAATTAAAAGGGGTTGACGCAGAAAATGTGATCTTTTGTAGATAATTAGAAGCATGCAAATGGTGTGCTTTTTTAGAGGATAACAAATAGAAAACGTAGATATATCAGGGCTTAATACTGTAAATAAAAAAATTAAAGGATAATTATTATGAACAAAAAACAAACTTATGTTGCTCCTGCAATTAGCTTTTTTGCAATTGAGGAACAACCTCTATTAGCTGCAACAGGAATCAATATTGGTACTTCAGATCCAGTAGATGGTGGCGAAATAGAGTTCGAATAATCCAAAAGGATAACGAAATTTTAAACCAAACAATGCCTCATTAGGCATTCAACTCAAAAATCTTATTTTATAAACAATGTAGTTTCTCACTCTTGTGTGGCTCTTTTTATTACTAATGGCAATGAGTCTAAAGAAGAGAAGTTACTAATTTAAAGTAGAAAGAAAAAATAAATAGGGTATGAATAGAATACTAACATTAGTTGCAACAGCAGCATTCGCATTGTCGTTTGCAAGTTGTTCTGACACTATTAATGACGAAAAAGCAAGCAGCAACGGCTTGCCAAAGTACGAATTAACTGTAAACGTAGGCTCACCAGAGACTCGTTCTTTAAAAGTAGACAACAATAAGGTAGTATCTTATTGGGAAGATGGAGAAAATTTCTTAGTTTATCAGGTTACAAGCCCTGATACTCGCTTAACAAAATACTCATACTTAAGTCCTTCAGGCTTACCAAGTGGTGCTAAAAGCGCACGCTTAAGAGGTGAAATCGAAGGTGCTTTAGCTAAAGGACAAGAGCTTGCTTTCTTATATCCAGGTAATGCATTAAAAACAAATATGCAAGGTTCGGTTCGTTCAACTGTTCGTTCTGAAGATACAGAAGTATACAAAATTATCGAACCAATGGAGAAAGATGGTGACGAATACGTTCCAAGTAAAAAGCCATCTTTGCGCTTAGGTGTTAATGTTTCACAGCAAGAAGGTACTTTAGAAAGCCTTGGTAAGCTATACGACCTACAATATGGTAGAGCAGCTGTAACTGAGATGACAAATGGTAAGGCAACTGCAACTGTTAATAGCATGAGCAGAAAGGTGGCTATTTGGGCTATTTCATTTAAAAATAAAGATAATAACGCTCTTTTCGGTAATATTGATTATGTTGCAATTCTTGGTGTAAAACCAACAGGTCAGCTTGATCTTAAGACAGGAAATTGGCTAGATAATGGTCAAGAAGGAACAGGAACTGTTACTTTAGCACAGAAAGATGGAAGCAAAATGAATGGTTCTAACACTTTCTATGCAGCTATTATTCCAGGTACATATACAGATGTTACTGTGATGGTTGCTGCTAATAACAAGTACTATATCGCAAAAGTTAAGAACGGAAAGCAATTTAAAGAGGGTGAAATTTACACCAATAAGTCTGTTCCTGTATCTGCAAAAGATACTGATAAGCCTTATGTTGAGGTTGCAGGAGTGAAATGGGCAAACGGTAACTTTATTCACTATAAGGACAAAGCAACCAACCAAGAGTATTGGGGAATTGCGCCAGCACAATGGTGGATCTCTCGTTATGCAGATCAAGGAGAAGGAGATAATGGTACAGTTATTGGCTCTCAGTTCTTTAAAGAGGGTTATACTGACAACGTAAACGATGTCGATTTATTTAGATATGGTGCTATTAAAGAAGCTCTTAACTTAAATTCTGGCAAGGGAAAGAGTATGCCAACAAACAAAGGATTGGTACAAAAATGGTATAAAGGTGATGGTATGTTTGCTGCAGAAACAACTGATAGATCACAAGCTGTTACAGGAGATATCGTTTGGTATTACACTTATAATAACCATAACAAATATCGTATGCCTCAAAAGTCTGAGCTTGCAGGCTTGTTAAATGTTAACTCTTGGGCTGCATATTGCTACACAGACAAGGGAAATAAGGTGTATGGTATGTATTTCTGCGATCCAAAACCAGGTCAAACGGCAGTTAAAGCAACCAAATTGAACTTCAAAAAGAGCTTCTATAACCTTCCTGATGTAACACAAGAAGTGCGTCTTGGTCATGGATTGTTCTTGCCTTTGAATGGTAACCGTGGAATTGCTTCTGATAAAGTTCGCTTCCGTGACTTGGGTTCTCGTCGTCTAATATCTCCATATTCATTGTATGTATCAGGTGATATAGGTGGTCTTCTTCAAACATGGGAATTGGTAATGGGTGATAGCTTTAGAATGCAAACAACCCAACATAGCCAAGGTAAGACTATACGTCCAGTGTTTGTGAGCACAGATAATCAAAAAGATACCTTTGCTCCATTCAACGGAATCAGATAAAAAGAAATATTATTGTGCCGTAGAAGGTGGCAAATAAGAATAGAACATAAATAAAACTCTCGCATTAGCAATAGGCTTTTGCGAGAGTTTTTTATTGGTCTTGCTCAACATCTTTCGTCTATTTAAAGAGCGAAGAGTTGCTCTTTAAAAATAAAGTCACGGGAGGTGCAGACTAATACCAATGCTTTTACCCTCTAATTCCATAGTTTTTGCACTGCAAACTCACTGCTTTTACACTCCAAAAGCAATGCTATTTGTGGAGAGATACACCGAAATGCATAATCAGCTATAATTTAGTTGATGAAGAAGGACTATGCTTTCCCCTCCTTGTCGTTGTGCACCGTGACACAAAGGTGGCGCACATCGTCTTCAAAAGTCTCAGGATTTAGAGCCGATTTCTTCATTGCCGAGCGATAGTTATAAATGGTTTGAGGCGAATAGAACAGTAGGGTAGCAATCTCAGAACTTTCTTTTATGCCCAAACGAATCAGCGCAAAGATACGCAGTTTGGTGCTCATCGTTCCGTCGCTTTCGAGCGATACCTGCTCAGAAGGTTGCAGAAGTGCCGACAACTCTTCGATGAACGAGGGGTAAAGGGCAAGAAATGCCTTGTCGAAACGAGCCATAAACACAGCAGCATCCTCTTCCGACATACGAGAAGACGATACCTTTGTGAGCAATTCATTCACCCTATTGGCCATAATTTTGCGTTTCACTGTGCTCTGATACTTCGTTAGTTTGTCGATATACTTAGCGCACAAGCCAATGTAAAGCTTTGCCAGTTCCTCTCGTTTGTTGTTGGTTTGCAATAAACGTTCATTCAGTTCTTGTAGCAGTTCATTGTTGCTCGACAGCTCTTTCTTGTTGGTTTTGAGTAGATTATTTTGTCGAATAATAAAGATAAGCGAAATAATCATGCCGATAGAAAGTAGCGTTATGATAGCGATAATAATCAATCGGTGCGTGTTTTGCTTGTTAATCACCTCTTTATACGTTGAGGTGATGATAGGAAGTTTGCTCGAAATCTCGAAAGTTCTTAGTCGGTTGTTATAAAAACGAGCGTCTTCCATTGAAATATTGATGTATTTTTCAGCCCTTTCAATATTCTTTGGGTTGTTATTGAGCAAGTGCACGGCAAGGTCTTGCAGTGCAATATTGTCTTTAGTGGGACGCACAATGTCGCTGATAGCCGCCTTAATAAGATATTCTTCGAACACCGCTTCATTCTCTGTGTTGCAATATGCCACCATGAAAGCAGCCGAAGCGTAAAGCCGATCCGATGGAGTGGAGTGGCGAAGAGCCTCTAAATAGAACTTTTCTGCATGCTCCATGTCTCGCTCTTTGTAGTTGGTATATTCGCCTAACATATAATAATAGGTGGCAGTTTCTTTCTGAATTACCTCAAGGGCATCTTCAATACTCTTAATTTTCAGTGCTTCGTATTGTGAAGCATATTCACTGTCGGTGCAATATTCGCCCCATAAGCCATACACTCTGTATAGGGTGAAGTCGTATTCAAAGCGCAGTTGTGGCTCGAGTGCTTCTCGTTTGATGTCGGCAATACTACTAATGGCTTCGTGATAAAAGCCTCTTGTGCCCAAAAGCAGTGCTTTGTGCAATTGATTGAGTGTGATATAATAGGGGTTGTTGATGGCTTTTGCCAGTTGAAAGCCTTTGTTTACGTAGGTCATAGCAGAGTCGTAAACAAACGAATTGTAGTTATCGTAGATCTCGTTGTATAGCTTTAGGCGTTTCATATCATCATTACAGCTCTTTGCCGACGCCTTTAGTAGGTCTAATTGGCGTTCTTTTAGCTCTACATAATATTCTCGTTTCTTTATAAAGCTATCGAGTTGTGCCAAAATATTCTTGTTCCTCGCCTCTAAGGGTAGAGCAATAAAAAGTAATAAGCATATGATGGGTGCGATAACCCACTTGTTTTGACAATTGAAAAGCAAATCTTTTTGCATGTGATAAACTTGTTTTTATGGTGAAAAAGGCTCTTTTAGTCTTCTAAATGCAAAGATAAGAATTCTTTTTAAATAAAATATTCTACTTTAAGTAAAATCTAATTGTTATATAAAGACTTAAATATCAGTATTTTATATCTTTACTTAAAATACATAATTCTACTTTAACTATACTCAATGATGTATTTAACCGATTTATATTTTATATTTGCACTGTATTAAAAGCAATGCGAGTGTATCTGCATTTCGAATGTAGGAAGAACACAAGCACACGGCAAGTCGTCTTCAACATCGTTCGAAGGAACCGACAAGAAGAATGTACTTCGAATCAAAAGAGTTTAGGTTTTAAAAAGAATAGTGAAAATAGATTAGTTTATTAGTTATGATAATGTGGAGAGAGACCTGCTCTTATTCATTTTGAGTGGGTCTCTTTTAAAACAGAAAAACATAGCAATGAATGCAAAATTAAAACGCCTTATCTCTTTAATATGATGAAAAGAAGGATATAAAGGCCGTTTCCTTTCTTTCAAAGAAGACCACGAAAGTAATTGAATAGTAAAAATATCAACCCAAGACAGAGTTTGAATAATAGTTGATTAGTTGTTCTCATGCAATTTACCTTGCTAACAATTAGAGCAAACTTTTATTGCGACTCATAACTAAACAATGCGTATATGAAAATAATATCTTTATGTTTATGTGCATTAATGATGCCTTTGTTGCTCGTTGCACAGCAAGTAAAGTCGCCTAATGGCAATGTGGTGGTGTCGTTTTCATTGGTAGATAACGGCGTTCCTACTTACAAAGTGTCTTATAAAGGCAAACCAGTTATTAAACAATCTCGCTTAGGCTTAGAGTTAACTCCTTCGCAAAACGATGGAATTAAGGCCGAAGACACCAACTTAATGAATGGTTTTAAGGTGAGTAACACAGAGACTTCGTCTTTCAAAGAGGTGTGGAAACCAGTGTGGGGAGAGACCAGTAGCATCTTAAATCACTATAATGAGATGGCTGTTTCGCTAACACAAGAGCACCCAAATCGCACTATCATTGTTCGATTCCGTGTGTATAACGATGGTATGGGCTTGCGTTATGAATTCCCACGTCAAAGCAATTTGGGCTATTTCATTATCAAAGACGAGCACACTCAGTTTGCAATGGCAGGCGATCATACCGCTTGGTGGCTTCCAGGAGACTACGATACACAAGAATATGAGACTGTAACTTCAAAGCTATCTGAAATCCGTTCGAAGATGAAAGCTGCGGTTACAGACAATACTTCGCAAACAACTTTCTCAGAAACAGGCGTTCAAACATCGCTACAAATGAAGAGTTCAGATGGATTATACATCAATCTTCACGAGGCAGCATGCGTGAATTATCCTACAATGCACCTCAACTTAGACGATAAGAACATGGTGTTCGAATCGTGGTTAACCCCCGATGCACAAGGAAATAAAGCCTATATGCAGGCTCCACGCACCACTCCTTGGCGCACACTCATTGTTAGTGACGATGCAAGAGACATGCTTTCGTCTAACCTTATACTTAATCTTAACGAGCCATGTCAATACGAAGACACCTCATGGATTAAGCCAGTGAAGTATTGTGGCGTATGGTGGGAGATGATAGTAGGCAGAAAAAGCTGGAGTTATACAGACGAATTCCCAGCCGTAGAGATTGGAGTTACAGACTTTTCTAAGGCAAAACCAAACGGAAGACATGGCGCAACGACTGCTGAAGTGAAGCGTTATATCGACTTTGCAGCGAAGAATGGGCTCGATCAAGTATTGGTAGAAGGATGGAATATCGGTTGGGAAGACTGGTTTGGACACTCTAAATTCAAGGTATTTGATTTCCAAACACCTTACCCCGACTTTGATATTAAGGCATTAAATGAATATGCTCACTCTAAAGGAGTGAAGCTACTGATGCACCATGAGACCTCTGCTTCAGCGATGAATTACGAGCGTTACATGGAAGATGCTTATAAATTGATGAATAAGTATGGCTATAATTCAGTGAAAAGTGGCTATGTTGGAAACATTATTCCACGTGGAGAGCATCACTACGGACAAGTAATGAACAACCATTATCTATACGCTGTGACCGAAGCAGCTAAGCATAAGATTATGGTTAACGCACATGAAGCAACCCGACCAACAGGACTTTGCCGTACATATCCTAACCTTATAGGTAACGAAAGTGCACGAGGTACAGAGTATGAAGCATTCGGTGGAAGCAACCCCGACCATACAGTTATATTGCCATTCACACGACTTCAGGGTGGACCTATGGACTATACGCCTGGTATTTTCGAAACACAATTGAAGAATTGGAGTAGCAATCAATCGTATGTTCACACCACATTGGCAGGCCAATTGGCTCTTTATCTTGTGATGTATAGCCCACTTCAGATGGCGGCAGACTTGCCCGAGCACTACGAAAAGTATAGCGATGCCTTCCAATTCATTAAAGATGTGGCAGTAGATTGGGACGATTCAAAGTATATCGAGGCAGAACCAGGCGACTATATCACTGTTGCTCGTAAGGCAAAGGGCACTGATAACTGGTTTATTGGTGGCAAATGCGATGAGAACGGTCATAAAGCTGTTATCAAACTCGACTTCTTAGATAAGGGAAAGACATACGAATGTACTATCTATAGCGATGCTGCTGATGCAGATTACGAAAAGAATCCAAAAGCATATAGCATCATTCGCAAGCAAGTTAAGCGTGGAGATGTATTGAAAATCAATGAAGCTCGTGGTGGTGGATTTGGTGTTTCACTCTTCGTTAAGAAATAAAACGCATTTCACACAAGGCTCTTTCGCTCCTCAAAAGGAAAGAGAGAGCTTGTTCAACACATAGATAAATTGTAGTAATAGATATAATTTCAGAAATCGTTTATTTGTAGTTTATTTAACTCTATCCAACGAATCATGTAGAATCTGCATAGAGGCAGTGATGTTTCGAAGGATTTATTGGATGTTTGTTGTGATAGAGCTAGAAGCTGTTTACGATGTGAATCGCAAACAGCTTTTGTTTTATTCATACCTCTGAGTGCCGAGCTCGAGAGCCTTTTGCTTTTCCTTTGAAAAACAATTGTTTAGAAACTTGCTTACAAACTCACTGTTTTTGCCCTCTAATTCCATAGCTTTTACCCTGCAAACTCATCACTTTTGCACCTCAAAAGCACTGCTATTATTTACCTAAAGAAAAGCACTTTTTCTGCAACTTTCAACTCGACATATTTTAAGCGTCGAATAGTTGCTAATCAACTCTTTTGCATCTCGTTTTAAATCAATATGCAATTTGCTTCAAGATGTTCGTTTGCAATGCCCGTTTTTACTTGGTGATATGATAAAAAAATACTATTTTTGTAGCCTAAATAATAATTAATCATAAAAAATGAAGAACATCATTCAACGCCTTGTGCACATTATTTTAGCTCCAATAAAACTAAATTTTGTGTTCTTTATCTTTATGTATTTCCTTGGGTGGCTGTGCTCTTGGGAAACACTTCCTAATGTATGGTGGATGAAGCTGTATGAGAATTTGTATTTAGAGCTATTCATCGACCTCTATTTGGTGTGTGCTTTCTTGGCCATTTTGCCCCTCAAAGTGCGACAGATAGTGCGTTGTCTTTTCTATATCATTGGCTATTGCATCACAATTGTCGATGTCTACTGCTTCACTAAGTTCGATTCTACGCTCAATCCAACGATGTTATTGTTGATGTTTGAAACCGATTCACGAGAAGCAGGCGAGTTTCTTCGCTCGTGTTTGTCGACCGATGTCTTGTTAGGAGGTGTGGGTCACATTCTTCTTCTCATGCTTTTCAACATCGTTTTGGCGTTCCACAGCTCGTTGCTAAAGCTCTTCTGCAAAAATAAAGCAGTGTGTTCGTTTGCCGAAAAGGTGCGTCATCTCTTCGCAAAGCCCCTCACTTCTTATATCACCGCAGGCCTTATAACCCTTTGTTTGGTGTTAGCAGTGGTCACAACAGCGCATAATAAGGGCCAGATCTATAAGCTTTTAACCGCCCAAAACATTGGAGATGCCGAGCATCAGCTAACAGAAAACGACCATGCCGAGCTGTATTTGCCCATCTATCGATTGGCTTTCAGTTTGTATGCCAATTCACTTGTGTCGCAACAGCTCGACCGTTTGATCGAAGTTTCAAAGAAAGTAGATGTCGACAGCTGTGAGTTCACCTCGCCAGACATCGTTCTTATCATTGGAGAAAGCTACAACAGGCATCACTCTTCGCAGTATGGTTACATCAAACCAACCACTCCTCGACAGATAAAACGACAGAAACAAGGTCGCTTAATACCTTTTACCGACGTGGTAAGTCCATGGAATTTAACCAGTTTTGTGTTCAAGCACATGTTCTCTACCTACACCGTTGGCGACAAGGGAGAGTGGTGCGACTATCCACTTTTCCCCGAATTGTTCCGTAAAGCGGGCTATCATGTCACCTTCATCACCAACCAATTCTTGCCAAAAGCAAGCGAAGCGGTGTACGATTTAAGTGGAGGTTTCTTCTTAAATAATGCAGAATTGAGTAAAGCACAATTCGATACACGCAACGATAAGCTACATACTTACGACGAAGGACTGCTTCATGAGTATGATTCTTTAAAGGAACAAAGTGGCAAGAACAATCTTTTCATCTTCCATTTAATAGGTCAACACGTTAATTATCGTCAGCGAAGTCCTAATGATAGGAAGAAGTTTAAGGGTGAAGACTATAAAGAAATGAAGCCAAATCACAACGATAGAGAGCGCAGAATATTGTCTGATTACGACAATGCTATATTATATAACGATTCAATTGTCGACCAAATCATTCGTCGTTTCGAGAAAAAAGAGGCCATTGTGATATATGTTCCCGACCATGGAGAAGAGTGTTTTGAAGGGGATATGCATTTCTTTTGTCGCTTACACTCGGCAAAAATAGATGCACGTTTGGCGCATGCAGAGTTCGATATACCCTTTTGGATCTGGTGTTCAACGAAGTATTCGGTGCGACATCCAGAGATAGTGCGAGCCATTCGCAAAGCTCGTAACCGCAAATATATGACCGATGCGTTGCCACACTTATTGCTTTATTTGGGTGGAATTAAAACAAGTGCTTACAAAGAAGAGTACAATTTGATTTCGCCTAACTACAACGAGCAACGCAAGCGTTTATTAAAAGGAACAACCGATTACGACTCTTTGAAATAAAAAGCATTGCTTTTAGCTTGCAATAGTACTGCTTTTAGGTGCTAATAACATTGCTTTTACATCGCAATAGCATAGCTTTTCAATTACAGCAGCAAAGTTCTTCAATTGTAATAGCATAAAAAGGTCTTTTAAAAGACGATATAACAAGGTTTGAATAACAAAGAAATGAGTGTCGAAAGAATCAATAATAACTCAGAATCGATAGTGAATAGTGGTGCCATTCGAGGTCTTGCCATCCTCGGAATCATTCTTCATAACTATTGTCATTGGCTTAGTGGCATTGTAAGAGAGAACGAATACACCTTTAAAAGCAATAATGTGCAAGGCATGTTGCATGCTTTTGCGTCGCCCGATAGCAACTTTTTGTTGCATATCATATCGTTCTTTGGACATTATGGCGTGCCTCTTTTCCTCTTTTTGAGTGCTTATGGACTCGAAAAGAAATATGCTTCGCAACCCCTAAGCGTTCCTTTGGCAGGCTTTATGGGTCATCATTTTCGTAAACTTTGGGGCATGATGATAGTGGGTTTTGCTGCTTTCACCATGATAGACCTCATCACTCCAGGCTCATACCACTACACTTTGGGCAATGTTTTGGGGCAAATAACCATGACCAACAACCTCTTTACCAACCCAGATAGAGCCATTTGGCCAGGTCCTTATTGGTTCTTTGGTTTGATGTTGCAACTCTATCTCATTTATAGAGTTGCGATTTTTCGTCGCACTTCGTGGGTGGTTGTAGGCTTAATTGCACTTTGTTGGCTTGTGCAAGCTGTGTGTTTGCCCACGTCCGACATGCTCAATCAGGTGCGATACAATTCTATTGGAGGCATTTTGCCCTTTGGTTTAGGCATACTTTATGCACGATTTGAACCTAAAATCAATCTTTCTACCTGCTATCTTCTTGCTATCGGCTCGTTGGTGGGCATCTTTTTAGGTAGTTTGCACTATCAAACATGGTTTGTTGTGCCTGCTTTTGTGTGCCTTTTTGGACTCACGTTTGTTCGCATTTTGCCTCAAGTGTTTCAAAATAGCTTAGCTTGGGTAGGCTCAATATCGGCTGCTTTGTTTGTAAGTCACCCCATAACACGAAAAATATTCATACCAATTAGTCGACAAGGCGATGTGTATTCGGGCTTAGTGCTTTACTTTTTAGCCTCGATAGTCGTTGCCATTGTGTTTAAGTACCTAATAAAATTGGTTTCAGATGAGTTGTTCAAGAAATAGAAATGGCTTTACTTCACGTCCTGTTTCGATAGAGCTAATCAGCAAATATCGCACAGAATTAATGGGAATAGCAATGCTTTTAGTTGTTCTTTTCCATGGTTATGTGCCTCAAACAAGTTGGTTTTATGGCTTAAAGCGAATGGGAAACGTGGGTGTCGATGTCTTTTTGTTTCTTAGTGGCATTGGTCTTTGGTTCTCATGGCGTAGCTGTCCCAACCTAAAACACTTTTATAAGCAACGCTTTTTGCGTGTTTATCCCACCTGGTTGCTATTGGCTTCGTGCTTTTATGGCTTTCATTTCTACCACAAAAGTGGCTTTAGTAATGATGTTTTCGACCTCTTAGGTGATGTAATAGCACATCTCGACTTTTGGTTACACGGTGAGTTAACCTTTTGGTATATACCTGCTTTGATGGCATTATACCTCGTTTCGCCTTTCTATATCCAACTGGTTAACCGCAACAGACTCTACACTTGGCTGGCAATAGTGCCCATTGTGTGGTGTTGTGCCGTTGCTTGGATCACGCCATTGCACCATGCTTTGTGGCATTTAGAAATCTTTTGGAGTCGCATTTCGATATTTCTCATCGGCATTAATATGGCTCCTTACATTCTTCAAAAGAAGACATTTGACCCCAACACACGCCCTCTTTTGTGGATAATGTTCCTCTTTCCCCTCGTTGTAGCCTGCTATTTAGAGCAGTGGGAACATGGACATTACCCCTTATTCATCAACAGAATGTTGTATATTCCAATCACTATCTCAGGCGTTTTGATAGCCAGTGAGGCATTGCAACACACCAACAAGGTGGTAAAACAATGTTGGGCGTTCTTAGGTTCGATAAGTCTTGAGTTGTATTTACTACATCTCCACTTTATATTGGTGCCCCTTCAGCGACACCATCTCAATTATTTTGTAACCCTTGTGTTGTGCCTTGCCATCAGTATTCCATTGGCAATGCTCGTTCAACGCATCGTTTCATTCACATTAAAACATATCAATAGATGAAATCAATTGTGCAGTTAACTCGCCCACATCAATGGGTAAAGAACATATTTGTGCTGTTGCCGTTGTTTTTTAGCGGTAGCCTTTTTCACCCAACAGCCCTTTATAGTAGCGTGATAACCATGCTTTCGTTTTGCTTCATCGCCTCTTCTGTTTATTGTTTCAACGACATCTACGATGTAGAGGCAGATAGAAAGCACGACGTAAAGTGCGCTCGTCCTATTGCATCGGGCAGAGTTTCTATCACAACCGCCTATCTTTTAATGGCGTTGATGTTGGCAATTGGCGTGTCGTTGACCTTTCTTTTGCCCGAAAATAGATATGAAACGCTCGGCATTTTGATGTTTTATTATGGCATGAACCTGTGCTATTGCGCCAAACTAAAGCAATATGCCATTATAGACGTGTGTGTTGTGGCCTTTGGTTTCGTGTTAAGAATCTTGTCGGGAGGTGTTTCTTCGGGCGTAATGTTAAGTAAATGGATTGTGTTAATGACCTTCCTTTTAACCCTCTTCCTTAGCTTTGCCAAGCGAAGAGACGATGTGTTGAGAATGAATGAGACAGGCGAAGCACCTCGAAAGAATACCATTCGATATAACACTACATTCATAAACCAGGCCATTACCATCACTGCTGCAGTGACATTGGTGTGCTATATCATGTACACTGTATCGCCAGAGGTGCTCGAAAGGTTCAATACTGAATACTTATATCTCACTTCTATTTTGGTACTTATCGGCTTGTTGCGCTACATTCAGCTCACTGTTGTAGACAAAAAGAGTGGCGATCCCACCAAAATTCTATTGCACGACCACTTCACTCAAGCTGTTGTTGTGGCGTGGGGAGCGTCGTTTGCCATCATTATTTATTGTCTATAACTTATCACTACGACTGAAACGGCTTTGCAAAAGCAGTGCATTTGCCTTGTAAAAGCACTGTAATTGCTTGTTAAAAGTAGCTCTTTTGCATCCTAAAAACAATGCTATTACAACACAAGGGCGCAACAGCCCATAAACAAAGACTTGTGAGAAGGAAAACGAAAGGATTATGAACGAGAAAAAAAAGCTTATTACCACCGACTTCGACGGAACGCTTACCACACACGATACCTTGCTTCTTTTCATTCGATATGCTAAAGGAACGAAGGCGTTTTATAAGGGATTTATGGCTCATTTGTGGTTACTTGTGTTGATGAAGCTAGGTTGGAAGAGCAACGAAAAAGTGAAAGAACAACTCTTTTCCTATTATTTTAAAGGCACAGACATCAATGAGTTTAATGAAATATGTTGTAACTTTGCCCACGAAAACAGCTCTATTATGCGCCCCAAAGCCCTCGAAATGTTGCGAGAAGCACAGAAAGACGAGGCTATTGTGGCGGTGGTTACGGCAAGTATCGATAACTGGGTGAAGCCATTTTTTAGCGAAGTGTGTCCCAATGCCATTGTGGTGGGAACACAAATCGAGGTGAAAGACGGCATTGTTACTGGCTCGTTTGCATCGAAAAACTGCTATGGTGCCGAAAAGGTGAATAGAATTAAAGAGCTGTTTCCAGACCGAGAACAATATCACATCACTGCTTATGGCGATAGTTCGGGCGATAGTGAAATGCTAAAATATGCGGATATTCAACATTATAAACCATTTAGAACCTAATAAACGCAAGGCGCTTGCCGAAATGTTGCGCTTTGTTTTGGTGGGAGGAACAGCCACTATGTTGCAATATGCTATTTATATTGTGGCACTAAAGGTGATGAATCACAACTTAGCTTTAACGCTAGGCTATGGTATTAGTTTTATATTCAACTTCTTTGCAAGTACTTATTTCACCTTTAAAGTAAAGGCTAACGCCCGTAGAGGAATGGGTTTTGCCTTGTCGCATGTGGTGAACTACTTTATGCAATTGGGCGTTTTAAATGCCTTTTTATATATAGGCGTACCGCAAAAACTGGCTCCTTTGCCTATGTTTGCTGTGTGTGTGCCCATCAACTTTATATTGGTTCGCTTTTTCTTAACTAAGAAATAGTCTACAACTATCTATTGATTGATTTATACAAGTAAAATAATTATACAATGAAAAAAATCTTTTCATTATTCAAAATACAGAAAGAAGAACGCCTTTTGGTGCTTTTCTTCTTTGTTGTTTTGGTGGCTTTAAATGGTTTAGTGATCAATCTTTACTATGATAAGTTCACTCCTTTTACCCGATTCTACTGGCCTTTGTTCATCAGAAACTTTCATGTTTCGGGCTTTGATCCCATCACTTACTCGATTATTAGCGACTGGTGGGCTGGCTATAACGTATATCGTCACCCCTTGTTGGCGTTCTTTATGTATCCGTTCTACCTGCTTAACAAGCTGTTAATGTATATAACGGGTATCAATTGCGCCATTTTCATTATGCCATTTCTGCAAACTTTCTGCGGAATATACGGCTTTGTGTTCTTCTATCGCATATTGCGTACATCGCTGAAACTACGTCGTTTCGATGCAAGTTTATTAACGATAATGCTCTTTTCGTTTGCTTATGTCTTGCTTTCGTGCATCGTTCCCGACCATTTCATCATGTCGTTCTTCATGCTTGTATTCACTTTGTATGTGGCTTCGCAACGAATTGAGAAACAACTGTTGCTCACTAAGACGCAAACCGTTTTGCTCTTCGTGGTAACGGGCGGTATTTCGCTGAACAATGGCTTAAAAGTTTTCTTGGCATCTCTATTTGTTAACGGCAAAAAGTTCTTCAATTGGCGTCATCTTCTCTTAGCTATTATCTTGCCATCTGCAGTGATGTGGGGCGTAAGTAAATGGGAATATAAGGCGATGGTGTGGCCCGTTGAAATGCAACGAAAGGCTGATAAACAAAAGAAGGAAAAGGCTTTGAAGGCAAAGCAGATTCAAAAGAAACTGCAAGAGGCACAAGAGCAGAAGGAAAAAGAAGAGACCTCGACAAAAGAACTGCTTTCTTTTAACTCGCAAGTGCAGAATAAGCAGGATTCGGTTGCTAAGCCTGTGCAAACCCAAACCAATTCGGTGAAGAAGAAAAAGCAGCCTAAGCAGGGCGCACCTATTAGCGAAGGGCAGTTTATGAGCTGGACGGATGTCACCACTTCTCGCACTTCTTCTATTGTAGAAAACCTGTTCGGAGAGGGTGTTCAGCTTCATCAAGATCACACTTTAGAGGACGTTTTACGCAATAGACCAATGATTGTGCCTTACAGATACATCTTTAATTATGCCATAGAAGGACTTCTTTTGGTGCTATTCTTGGCGGGTTTGTTTGCTGGTCGCAAGCAAAAGCTCATGCAGTTGTGCGCTTCGTGGTGGCTCTTAGACATGGTGTTGCACGTGGGTTTGGGCTTTGGTATCAACGAAGTGTATATCATGACGGCTCATTGGGCATTCGTTATTCCTCTTGCTATCGCTCATCTTTTCAGAGTAATGCAAGGCAAGGCGTTGTCGGTAGTGCGTGTTGTGGCAGTGGTTATCACGCTGTTCTTGTTCTTATGGAACGTGAATTGGTTGGTAGTAAACTTGATTTAAAGTGGCTCTTAGATAGACCTTGACGGGTGAAAACTGGCTTTTTGCGCTTTTACACCTTATATAATATAGGGCAATCTGTCATTCCTTAGAAGGGAATGGTGGGTTGCCTTTCTTTTGATATGTGTGTAATTGGGTTGTTATAACATTCTTATAACGAGCTAATTACACGATGATATACACTTTGATACACAGCTTTTATGGTGCAATACGCTTGTTGTTGTACTAATTTTGTGGTGCAATCGAACAACAACTGGTTGCACATTATTCACCAATAACAAATCAAGAAAGGAGGGAAGTATGGTATAATATCATCTAAAAGCAACGCTCATATGAGCTATTAAGAATGAAATCACATTTTAATAACCTTGAAATTGAATGATTATGAAAACAGAAAAAAAGAGTATTTTCGCTATTATTATCAAAGTGTTGATAGCTATTTCAACCGCATTGTTAGGCGTTTTGAATAATAATGAAGCAGAAAGTAACTGAATGAATCATTGTTCTTCGAACGTAAGTGTAAGGAAATAAGATCTAATACACATCGAAATGAAAAGCAATAGAGGTGAGTTTGCACCCCGAAAGATCAGTATTTACGATTGAGACGATGACCTTTTGCATCGCAAAAACATAAAAGATGGGTAAGCGTAAGGTATCAACTACCGCGCTTACCCTTTTCCGTTGTTTCGTTATTTTATCTCTAGAACAACGAAAACCGACACTAATTTGTGTCCTCTTGAGCCTTGAAAACAATTTATGATTTACCACTGTAAACCCTAACTTCTACCTTAAGAAACTGATTACCTCTTGAATCCTACTATTAATAATACCAGAAAACGTATGCATTTCTAATGTCGTTTAGAACGACTTTCATTGTGATTTATAATCATGATAAGAGATATTCGCTCCTAAGAGCTAAGGAAGGCTGTTTTAATTGTGCTTCTGTTATTTTACAGAACTTATATTTCTTTGTTGCGAATATAGTGATTTTTGTTTTAAGTTATCACTTTTTTATGAATTAATTTTGTCCGATTAACGTAAATAAGTTCTTTTATATAATAATAATTAAAATAAGATATAACAAAATGTAAATTACTATTGATTTTCAAGAAATATGCGAATGCAATAAAAAAGCAATACTTTCGTTAATTAAAAGAATAGCATTTGATTTGCGCACTATATCGAGTTAAGAGCGAGATGGTATAGAAATGTTTTCTATGTAATGACGCATTAACATTTATATAGCATATAGTTAAAACCTAAACCCATAATGAATAAGAAAGAAACCAGCAGCAGTTATTCGCATATTCTTAAATATACGAGCATCTTTGGAGGTGTTCAAGGCTTGGTTATTCTTATCGGAATGGTTCGAAATAAGCTCATTGCGCTGCTTTTAGGACCACAAGGTATGGGCTTAATGGCGCTTTTTAACTCTACAGTTCGATTGATTTCCGACACCACAGGCTTAGGACTTGGAGTGAGTGCAGTGCGTGAATTGTCACGACTTTACGATGAAGAGCATCACGAAGAACTGAAAAGTAGAATAGAGTTGATACGCTCGTGGAGTGTGATAACAGCGTGCTTAGGATTTGTTTTGTGCGTTGTTTTGAGTCCATTGATCAACCATTACAGCTTTTCGTGGGGCAATCACACTCTACACTTCATGCTTTTGGCACCTATTATCGCCCTAACTGCTTTGTCTGCAGGGGAATTATCGATATTAAAAGCCACCCGAAAGCTCCGTCGTTTGGCAGAGATTTCCATCTATGGAGTGCTTTGTGCGCTGGTAACCTCAGTGCCATTGTATTACATCTTTGGCGAGTCTGCCATCGTTCCATCGCTCATTATCATTGCATTATCGCAGTTTATTATCACCATTACCTATTCATTTCATTATTATCCCTACCGAGTTCATTTCGATTCAGCCACCTTTTCAGAGGCAAAGCCAATGCTTCGATTGGGCATTTCCTTTCTTGGAGCGGGCATAATGGGCAGTGGTAGCGACTTTATTGTGCGCTCTTTCTTGAATTATGAAGGCAGTTTAGATGATGTGGGCTTGTATAATGCAGGCTATATGATAACGATGACCTATGCAGGAGTGATTTTCTCGGCAATGGAAACCGATTATTTCCCGAGATTATCGTCGGTTGGTAATAATGTAGAAGAGCGCAATTTGCTTGTTAATAGACAGTTAGAAGTGTCGCTGTTGCTCATCTCTCCACTTTTAATTCTATTGATGTCGACCCTTCCTATCGCCCTTCCTTTGTTGTATAGCGATGCCTTTTTAGACGTACTTCCTATGGTGAAAGTGGCCATTTTTGCAATGTTTATGCGCTCATTAGAGCTTCCTGTGTCGTATATTGCATTGTCTCGAGGCGACTCTAAGGCCTTTTTCTTACTCGAAGCAACCTACTATATGCTTTTTATCACCATGTTTTGGTTGGGCTATAAAAACGCTTATCTCTTTGGAATAGGACTCGGTTTGGTGGTAACAGGACTGCTTTTTAACCTCATTCTCTATGCTTTTGCCTATCAAAAGTATAGCTTTTGCATTTCAAAACGAATGCTTTTATACCTCGCAATACAGCTATCTTTGGCAGGTTTGGTCTACTTTATCAGCTCCAACTCCAACACATTGCTATCTTGGAGCATACAAGTTGCGGCAATAATGGCAAGCTCTTGCTTCTCGTTTTATATCCTTCGTAACAGCATAAGCGGAATATTCAAACGAAAATAAGAGAGCAACAGCCCAACAATTAAAAAGATGTTAGGGGAAAATAAGAAAACTATGTGTTGTTTTCTTTTTTGTATTTAGGTTTGTTTCGTGGATGATGTTCGATGATAGCTTTGCGCAACGACTCTCTATCTATATGCGTATAAATCTCTGTTGTGCTAACACTTTCGTGCCCTAACATCGCTTGAATGGCTATTAAGTCTGCGCCTCCACGAAGCAGTTCGGTTGCAAACGAATGGCGAAGGGTGTGTGGCGAGATTGTTTTTTTGATGCCAGCTAGCTCCGCTTGCTTTTTAATCATAATCAAAATCATGGTTCGTGTAAGGTGAGCACCACGCCTATTGAGGAACACATAGTCTTGTTCTCCAGGCTTAATGTTCATTGCATTGCGGTCTTTAAACCACATTTCCAACTCGTGAAGCGCTTTATCTGAAATGGGAACCAAGCGTTCTTTCGAGCCTTTTCCAATCACTCTGATATAGCGTTCGATGATATAAATGTTCGAAATTTTAAGGTTAATGAGCTCAGATACACGCAAACCGCACGAAAAGAGAACTTCTATTATGGCACGATTGCGGTGACCTTCCCATTTAGAAAGGTCGATAGAGTTCTGCAATTGGTCAACTTCTTCAGTCGAAAGCACCTCAGGTAGATGCTCACCAAGTATCGGAGACTCGAGTAATTCAGTGGGATTGTCTTCCAACAAACCATCAACCACCAGATAACGGTAGAAAGAACGTACCCCACTTAATATCCTTGCTTGCGACGATGCGCCAATTTTTCGTTCGTGAAGGATAAAGGCAAAGTGTTCAAAATCGGCTATTTGCATGCTCAACACGTCCTTATTGTTTTCTTGGCAATAAGTAATAAGGTGCTCAAGGTCGTTTTTATACGCCTCGATAGTGTTGGTAGAATAATTGCGTTCGAGTTTTAAATACCTCAAATAGCTTTGAATTATATTCGCAATGGTTTGATTTTCTTTTTCCATTCTTTTTCCATTCTTTTTGTTATCTTTGCAGAAACGTTGCCTAAAAGCATTGCTTTTGCAAGTCCAAAGCAGCGAGATAACATCAGCACAAAGTTATAAAAAATATCTTATAATGAAGATACTTATTATGAATGGGCCCAATTTGAACCTCTTAGGGGTGCGTGAAACGGCCATTTATGGGTCGACATCGTTCGACGATTATTTGCAAACTTTAAAGCAAAAGTACACCGATATAGAGTTGGTTTACTATCAAAGCAACATCGAAGGCGAGCTAATTAACAAGCTACAAGAGGTTGGTTTCTCGTTCGATGGCATCGTTTTGAATGCTGGAGCCTACACTCATACCAGTGTTGCGCTATTAGATTGCATTAAAAGCATCACCACTCCAGTGGTAGAAGTGCATATAAGTAACGTGCATGCTCGTGAAGAATTCAGACGACATTCGGTTATTTCGCCAGCTTGCAAGGGTGTTATTGCAGGATTCGGATTGCATTCTTATCAGTTGGCTATCGAAGCATTGATAGTCCAATAAAGCCTTTTAGCAACGTAGAACCATATCATCTTTTTTATAATTCATAATGGACAATCAGCTACTTCATCAATATATACTCGACCATAGCGAGCCAGAAGATCCCTTTTTGTATCAACTTTACAGGGCAACCAACATACACACGGTGCATGGACGCATGGCAAGTGGACACCTACAAGGCGTTCTTTTAAAGATGTTTGTAGAGATGTTGCAACCCAAAAACATACTCGAGGTGGGCACTTTCAGCGGTTATAGCGCCATTGCGATGGCAAAAGGACTGAAAGAAGGTGCGATGATTCATACCTATGAGATCAATGATGAGATGGAAGACCTCACCCGTTCGTGGATAAAACAATCGGGATTAGAAGATAAAATCAATTTTATGATTGGCGATGCCAATGTGCTTGCGCCCCAACAAGGCATTGTTTTCGATATGGCTTTTATCGATGGAGACAAGAGAACCTATATAGAAACCTATGAAATGACCTTGTCTGTGTTGCGAGAAGGAGGCTTTATTTTGGCCGATAACACCCTTTGGGATGGGCATGTTGTCGACACTCAGTATGACAAAGACGCCCAAACACAAGGCATTAGACGCTTTAACGATTACCTACTTGCCGACAAAAGGGTCGAACAAATTATCCTTCCGTTGCGAGATGGCTTAACCATTATTCGAAAAAAGTAAGCACCAACCATCAACATTCCTTTGCAATTGCCTACCATCTGTTATGGACACCTCTTTTAAACAGCTATATCTTCAATATTATGCGCCTGCAAAACGCTTTGCAACATTGTATGTAAAGCGAAGTGATGTGGCAGAAGATGTGGTGCAAGATGTGTTTTTAAAGATTTATGAACTGCAGGAACGAGCACCCCTATGCAACTTTTCTATGGCCTATGTAATGACTTCTGTGAAGCATGGTTGCATCTCTTTTTTGCGTGGCGAGCTACTAATTACCGAGTTAGAGGGAAACTATTCGGAGGTAGAACGAAGCGAAATGCAATGGATGTGCAATCAACTTGAAATGTGGGATTTAACCACTTCGGTTACAGAAGACACCATTTCTGAAATATACAAGGCAATAGATGCTTTGCCACCTCAATGTAGAGAGATATTTTTCCGTAGTAAGATAGAGGGTAAGAAGCATGCCGAAATTGCGCAGGAGCTGAACATTAGCATCAACACCATAGAGAGTCAGATGTCTATTGCCTATCGAAAATTGCGCAAAAGTTTAGAGCGTTTCTTGTTGATTCTTTTGCTTTTCGTTCTCCATTTTTAGTATATTCAAATCTTATTTTTATGCCCTTGTTGGTTGAGGGCAGAGCCGTTGCGGTGCAAAAGAATAGCTTTTGCGCTCTAATAGCAATGCTTTTAGGTGGCAATTGCACTGCTTTTGTGGAGCAATGTCATAGCTATTACACGATAGAGTTGCCATGCCTTTGCTGCAAAGGGATTGAGGTGGTGTAGAAAAAGATTTTTTGTTGAGAAAGAGAAGGAGAGAAACGGGAGGAAAATGGAGGTAATTTGGAAAGGAAAAAGAGGGGTAAACAAAATAGGATAGTGCCGTGTTTGGGGTAGGGAAGGGGTAAAATGTAAGTAAAACAAGAATAGAATTCAAAGAAAGTAATAGAGCAAATCAAAATAAAAGAGCACCTCAAAGTGCTCTTTCTATCGTTGAATAAAAAATAATTTACAGTGTTCTTGTCTTCCAATTCACCTCGGTTTACGGTCTATTTAAATAAGCCTTTATCACCTCTTGCTGTATCACTTTGGGCACAAGATGGCTTATATCCTCGTGGTTGCGAATCTTTTGGCGAATCATCGTACTGCTAATGTCAATCAAAGGCGCATCAATCACCTGCACATTAGGGGGAAGAGGCGTTGCGATAGCATCAGATCCTGGTCGGGGATAGATGGCTATTCGAAAGTTGTTGATGATGTCTTCTGCTCTAAACCACTTGTGAAAAACCTGCCAATTGTCGGCTCCAATCAACAAAGTAAACTCGTTTTGGGGATAAGTGGCAGTGAGTTGGGTGAGTGTGTTGTAGGTGTATGAGGGCTGAGGAAGGGCCAACTCGAAGTCACTTGCAACCAATCCGCTCACACCTTCAATGCTTTTGGCTACCCATTGATAGCGAATGGCATCGGGAAGAAGGTCGTTTGCGGGTTTAAGAGGATTGTGGGGCGACACAAGTAGCCACACTTCGTCGAACGAAAGCACGCAAAGTAGGTGTTCTGCAAGCTGAATATGCCCCACATGAATGGGGTTATACGAGCCTCCAAGAATACCTATTCGTTTCATTGTGCTGAGTGTTTGTTATTCGTTGATAAAGCTTTTGATAACGTCAAAAGCCTCTTTTGTTGCGGTTTCGATATCATCGTTCACAATAACAACGTCGTATTGGGGAGCGAACGACAATTCGAATTCGGCCTTTGCAAGGCGGTCTTCGATCACTTCCGGGCTGTCGGTGCCACGAGAAGCCAAACGTTTTTTAAGCTCATCTATCGATGGTGGCTGAATGAAAACACTCAAAGCCTTGTCTTGATAGTGCTTTTTTATGTTGCAACCGCCTTTTACGTCTACATCAAGAACAACGTTTTGGCCTTCGTTTAGCTGCTTTTCAACCTGCGAAGTCAATGTACCATAAAAGCGATTAGTGTACACTTCTTCGTATTCGAGGAACTCTCCTGCCTCTATTCGTGCACGAAATTCATCGGGAGAAAGGAAGAAATACTCTACACCATGTTGCTCTTTGCCTCGTGGTTCACGACTTGTGCAACTGATAGAGAATGCCAATTTCAATTCAGGATGTTGCATTAAGCGATTGATAATGGTGCTTTTTCCACTTCCACTTGGTGCTGAAAAAATAATAACTTTAGACATATCGGGTTGAATTATAATATGTTAAGCACTTGTTCTTTTATTTGTTCGAGTTCGTCTTTCATGCGAACAACGATGTTTTGCATCTCTGCTTGGTTGCTTTTAGAGCCGGTAGTGTTGATTTCTCTACCCATCTCTTGTGCAATAAAACCAAGCTTTTTGCCTTGTCCATGACCCTCATTCATCGTGTCAATGAAGTACTTTAAGTGATTAGTTAATCGTTGTTTCTCTTCGTTTATATCCAATTTTTCGATATAATAGATGAGTTCTTGCTCTAAACGATTCTTGTCATAATCCACCTCGGGCAATGTTTTTAAACCATCGAGAATACGTTGTTTGATCTTTTCAACACGCATTTGCTCGTAGGGTTCGATATCTTTTAGCAATTGAGCAATATTGTTTATCTTTTCAGTAAACTTGTTATAAAGAGCCAATCCCTCTTGTTTTCTGAAGTTAGTGAACTGCTCTAAGGCCAAATCAATAGCGTTTTGAACCGCCTTCCACTCTTCTTCTGTAAGCTCTTCTACCTCTGTTCGGGTCATAACTTCAGGCATACGCAAAAGCAATGAGAACCAATCTTTTGGCTCTTCGATACCCGTTTGCGATGAAATGGCTTTGATTTGCTGATAATAATTGTTTACTAATGCGGCATTAATGGGGGTTGCGTCGTTTCCATTTTCTTTCTCAATCCAAATAGAAAAGTCCACTTTTCCACGCTCAATGCTTTTAGAAAGGATGTTACGAATCTCCATTTCACGTTCTCTATACAATGGAGCTATGCGTGCAGAAAGGTCAAAAGCCTTGCTATTTAATGACTTTACTTCTACAGTTATCTTCTTATCTTGGTGCGCTATAGATGCTTTTCCATAGCCAGTCATAGAAAGTATCATATGATTTTCTCGTTAATTTTCTGCAAAAGTACTAATTTTGGCGATAAAAAGCGTAATTTTGTAGCATATTTAAATAAAGAAAAGAGAAGGGGATAATAAACACTTTCGGGCTTGTTAAAATACTATTGCGATAGAATGGCAAAAAGATAAGCATTTGAAAGCATTTTTATAGCACTCTTCTAACTAAGTAGAAAACTATGTCGTGTATATTAAATATTGAAACAAGTACCAACGCTTGTTCGGTAGCTGTTAGTCAAGACGGGTCTTGTATCTTTAATAAAGAAGACCATGAGGGACCTAATCACGCCGTGATATTAGGCGTGTTTGTGCAAGAAGCATTATCTTTTATCGATAGTCACGCTATTCCTTTAGATGCAGTAGCAGTGAGTTGCGGACCTGGTTCGTACACTGGTTTGCGCATAGGACTATCTATGGCGAAGGGAATTTGCTATGGTAGAGATGTGAAACTCATTGCTATTCCAACCTTAGAGCTGATGTGTGTGCCTCTTCTTCTTGGTGAAAAGATCAATGAAGAGAATGCTCTTTTATGCCCAATGATTGACGCTCGCCGTATGGAAGTGTACTCTCAGTTCTTCGATAGAGCCCTAAATGAGGTGCGATCTATCAGTGCAGACATCGTAGAAAACAATACTTATGATGATATTTTGGCACAACAACCAGTGTATTTCTTTGGTAATGGAGCCGAGAAATGCCACGAAGTGCTTACTCATCACAATGCGCATATCATCGAAGGAATAGTTCCTTTGGCAAAGAATATGTATCCTTTAGCTGAAAAGAGAATGGCCAATGAACAGTTTGAAGACGTGGCTTACTTCGTTCCTTTCTATCTAAAAGACTTCGTTGCCAAAGAAGCTAAGAAACTATTGTAATGATAATGAAAAGCAATGGCAAAACAACAGTATTGCAAGTAGTTACAACCCCGAATTGAAAAGTTATATAACGAGGATAAGAAAAACAAATGAATATAGCAGGATTAGATTATAATACACAACGAGAAAAGCTCATTTTGTCGGAGTATGGACGTGAAATTCAAGAGATGGTGCATTATGCAGTGAACCTAACAGATAAGAGTGAACGTCAAAGATGCGCTGAGACAATTGTGCGAATAATGGCTCGAATGACTCCAAATACAACCGATCCCGAAAGCAAGAAACAAAAGCTTTGGGACCATTTAGCTATTATTAGCAACTTTGAACTTGACATTGATTATCCTGTTGACTTATCAACTGCACGTGAATTAGCAGGAAAGCCAGAACCAATAGCTTATCCTCACAATCGCATACCCGTTCGTCATTACGGCAAAATGGTATTCGATACGCTCAATAAAATAAAGGATATGGAGCCTTCTTCTGAACGAGATGAGCTGATAAGAATCACTGCAAACCATATGAAAAGCTGCTTAGAGCAATATGGACACGGCTCTCTTGACGACGAAAGAATAGCTTCTGACATGGCACATTTTACTGATGGACAAGTGCAACTCGATGTAAATGCAATGCCATTGAAAAAGAATTCTGCCAAAGTAGTTAACGAAAAGAAACGTAAGAAAAGATAGTATGGAAGCATTTTTAATTGAAGGAGGACACCCATTAAAAGGAGTTATTCACCCACAAGGAGCCAAAAACGAGGCTTTGGAGGTTATTTGTGCAGCTCTACTCACCACTGAAGAGGTTGTAATAAAGAATATTCCAGACATCTTAGACGTAAATAATTTAATTCAATTGCTTAAAGATGTTGGTGTAACGGTTAAGCAGTTGAGTCGCAATACCTATTCTTTTAAAGCCGACAACATCAACTTAGACTATTTAGAAAGTGATGAGTTTGTAAAGAAATGTGCCGCTTTAAGAGGTAGTGTGCTGATGATTGGACCGCTATTGGGTCGCTTTCATAAGGCAGTTATCACCAAACCAGGTGGCGATAAGATTGGAAGACGCCGTTTAGATACCCACTTCTTGGGCTTTAAACAATTGGGAGCAGACTTCGTTCACGATCCTTCTCGCAACGTTTATTCCATTAATGCAAAGCACTTGCGTGGCAATTACATGCTACTCGATGAGGCTTCGATAACTGGAACCGCTAATATTATCATGGCAGCAGTGCTTGCTGAGGGTGTAACAACAATCTATAATGCAGCATGTGAGCCTTATATTCAACAGTTATGTAAGCTTTTAAATAGCATGGGAGCACGCATTAGCGGTATAGCTTCCAACCTTTTAACCATTCAAGGCGTTCCTTCTTTGCACGGAGCAACGCACACTATACTTCCAGATATGATCGAAGTAGGGTCGTTTATCGGTCTTGCTGCAATGATTGGCGATGGAATTACCATCAAAAACGTATCTGTTGAGAATCTTGGAATTATCCCCGACACTTTCAAAAGAATGGGTATTAAGATACAAATAAAGGGAGATGATCTTTATATTCCAAAGCAAGAGCATTACGAAATCGAGTCTTTTATCGATGGAACTATCATGACTTTGAGTGATTCTCCATGGCCCGGACTCACTCCCGACTTGCTTTCTGTGCTCCTTGTTGTGGCTTCTCAGGCTCAAGGTAGCGTGCTCATACATCAAAAAATGTTTGAAAGTAGATTGTTCTTCGTCGACAAGTTAATCGATATGGGAGCCCAAATCATTCTTTGCGACCCTCATAGAGCAGTCGTAGTAGGGCACGATCGCAAGCGAAACTTACGTTCGGGAAACATGTCAAGCCCTGATATTAGAGCCGGAATTGCCCTTCTTATTGCCGCATTATGTGCCGAAGGAACAAGCAGAATATCTAATATTTCACAGATAGACCGTGGATATGAGGATATAGAAAGACGTCTTAACGACCTTGGAGCCAAAATAACTAGAGTGAAAGGATAATCCCTTTAAAAATAAAATGATTAGAGAAGAGAGCGTATATAGAATAGGAGTGATAGGCAAACCGCATGGAGTTAAAGGCGAAGTGTCGATGTCTTTCACCGATGATGCATTCGATAGAGTAGACGCCGACTATCTTGTTTTGAAGATAGAAGGCATCTTTGTACCCTTTTTTATGGAGGAATATCGATTTAAGAGCAATGAAACAGCATTGATAAAGTTCGAGAATATCGATTCACAAGAGCGTGCAAAAGAACTCACAGGATGCGAAGTTTTCTTCCCAAGAGAATTAGTTCAAGAGCTAACTGACGAGCTTTCTTGGGCTCAAATTATTGGATTTCAGCTTCTTGATGCGCAAAGTTGCGATGTAATAGGCACCATAGTAGATGTTGATGAAACCACCATTAACACCTTATTTGTTGTAGAAGACCATCAAAATAACGAGCTTCTTATTCCTGCTTCTGAAGAGTTTATAAAAGAAGTAGATGCTGATAAGAAGACAATAAAAGTGACCTTGCCACAAGGTATATTAGATTTAGAATAATGAAAAAGCAAATATGCATACTTGGTTCCACTGGTTCTATCGGAACACAAGCGCTTAAAGTGATAGAAGAACATGCCGACTTGTTCGAGGTATATTGCCTAACTGCCAACAATAGAGTAGAAGAGTTGGCACAACAAGCCCGCAAGTTTCGCCCCGATAGCGTTGTTATTGCTAACGAAGAGCGATATGACGAGCTAAAAGAACTATTGCACGATTGTCCTGAAATAAAGGTTTATGCAGGAAAAGAAGCCATAGATGAGGTGGTGCAAGTAGCACCAATAGACCTCGTACTCACTGCAATGGTGGGCTTTTCGGGTCTTTCTCCAACCATAAAAGCAATCGAAGCACGTAAAAAGATATGTCTTGCCAACAAAGAAACACTTGTTGTTGCAGGCGAACTTATTGGCGCATTAGCTGCTCAATACAATGTGCCTATTTTACCAGTAGATAGCGAACACTCTGCAATCTTTCAGTGTTTAGTAGGTGAAGGCAACAATCCTATCAGCAAGATCTTATTAACAGCGAGTGGAGGTCCATTCCGTTTGAAAACAGCCGATGAGCTTTTGCATGTAACAAAGGCCGATGCTTTGAAACATCCAACATGGAATATGGGTGCAAAGATCACCATCGACTCGGCTACTATGATGAATAAAGGCTTCGAAGTGATAGAGGCGAAGTGGCTATTTGGGGTAGATGTAGACCAAATAGAAGTGTTGGTACACCCACAATCCATTGTTCATAGTGCTGTACAGTTCGTTGATGGCTCGGTAAAAGCACAGCTCGGAGTGCCCGATATGTGCCTTCCTATCCAATATGCCTTTACTTATCCCGACCGAATTACATTGAAAGGCGAAGAATTGAACTTGTTTAATCATCGCTTAGAGTTCTTTCCTGCCGACCAAGAGAAGTTCCGTTGCCTTGCAATGGCATACGAAGCATCTCGCAAAGGGGGAAATATGCCTTGCATCTTAAATGCTGCTAACGAGATAGTTAATGAGGCATTTAGAAACGATACCTGCTCTTTCTTGCAGATTGCAGAGGTGATTGAGAAGACAATGAACATCGTTTCGTTCGACGCCAATCCTTCTTATGAAACCTATATTCAAACCGATTTAGAGGCAAGAAGAAAGGCAATGGAATTGCTTTCATTGTAAAAAGTATTGTTTAGGCATAAATTTTGTAGTAGAAATTTACGTTGTTTCTCTTGTAATCAAGGTTTGTCACGCCGACAGCCGCTATGCAGGTGCAACGCAACTCAATAATAATTAAAATATTAACGATAAATCAATAAGACATGGAAATATTCCTTATACGACTTTTACAGTTTATGTTCGCCATCTCATTGCTGGTGTTATTGCACGAAGGAGGTCACTTCTTCTTTGCTCGTTTGTTTGGTGTTAAGGTCGAAAAGTTCTATCTTTTCTTCGATCCTTGGTTCCATTTGTTCGAGTTTAAGCCCAAAAACAGCGACACCCGCTATGGAGTAGGTTGGTTGCCACTTGGTGGTTACTGCAAAATAGCAGGTATGGTGGATGAGAGTATGGATACCGAACAGTTGCAAAAGCCTGCCGAACCTTGGGAATTTAGAAGTAAACCCGCTTGGCAACGCCTTCTTATAATGCTTGGAGGAGTGATGGTTAACTTCCTACTTGCATTGTTTATCTATTCAATGATTATGTTTACATGGGGCGATAAGTTTGTGAAAACAAGCGATATGACTCATGGAATGAAATTCAATAGCGAAGCAAAAGCTTTAGGATTTCACGATGGTGACATTTTGGTAGGAACCGAATTAGGAGCCTTTAAGAGTCTTGATGCCGACACTTATCGTGCTCTTGCAACAGCAAAACGAGTAGATGTACTTCGTAATGGTCAAAAGGTTAGCTTGACAATGCCAGGCAATTTAGACCTATTAGATATGATTAAGTCTACACCTCGCTTTGTTGATGTGTTTATTCCCAATACAGTTGACAGTGTAATGTCAGACTCGCCAGCGGCTAAAGCAGGAATTAAAGCAGGCGATAAGATTGTGAAATTCAACGACACTCCAATTGCTTCGTATAACGATTTCGTTGAGGCTACAGGCAGAATTGCCGACGTATTGGCATCAACCAAGAATCCTTCAGATAGCGCAAAGGCTCTAAAAGCAACCATTTCGTTTGTTCATCAAGGTGACACCGCAGTGCAACAAGTGCCCATCACCCTCACAAAAGACGCCAAAGTGGGTATCTTTGCAGGTTCAATTATGCAAAAATACAAAGTAACTCACATTTCTTATGGCTTCTTAGAGAGCTTCCCTGCAGGTGCAAAACACGGCATGAAGGTGCTTTCGGGCTATGTAGGTGATATGAAATACCTATTCTCTGGCGAAGGAGCAAAGAGTATTGGAGGCTTTGGTTCAATAGCTTCTATGTTCCCACCTGAATGGAATTGGTATATGTTTTGGAGCATGACAGCTTTCTTAAGCATAATTCTTGCATTCATGAACATACTTCCTATTCCTGCATTAGATGGTGGACACGTTCTCTTTTTGCTATATGAAATGATCACAGGACGCAAACCTGGAGAGAAATTCCTTATCATTGCAGAGTATATTGGCATAGGACTTCTTCTCCTATTAATGATTGTTGCCAATATGAACGATATTCTTCGCTGGTTGGGATATATGTAAATTAGCCCCCAAAGCGGTGACTATTAAGCAGAAAATGCGAGCAGATTGCCGTTGACATACCAAGATATTGTAACAGCAATACATAAAAAGAAACGAGCAGACAACTCAATGTTGTCTGCTCGTTTTTATATTCTATCCACCTAAGTTGTTTTCTTATAGAATGTATCTCTCCCTTCTTTTCAGTTTGAATTCTTTGTAGTTGAGTGTAAAGAGTTATTGGAACGAGAAATTGAAAGAGCTACTTGTTGTGATTTTACCTTTGTATTCTCCAGAAAGAGTGGTGCCACCATTATTATATATCAGATTGTATTCGATCTTAATGTTGTTCTTGTTGGTGAGTTGAACGTAGAGTTTACTTCCTTTTTCAAACACAGTTCCTGTTCCGTGGTCTGCAATTTTGTTGCTATGTTCCACCTTCCAGTCGCCAGCAACAGTGAGATCAATCTCAGTTCCGTTATTTGTTTTAGGAATTTCGAAATAATAATAGTCTTTATCTGCTCTGTTCTTGCCCAACTGAATAGTGAAATGATTGCCATTAGAACCTACTATTACAGTTTCGTCATCTTTTGAAAAGCCCTTTAAATCGTCGTCGTTTCCGCAAGAACTAAGCGTTAATGCGAATGCGAAAAGAGCGCAAAACGAAAATAAGAGGTATTTAATTGATTGGTACATTTTGTTCATATTTCTTTGTTTTAAATGATTATTCTGTTGTCCTTGTGATGTTGAAGCAACGCAAAAAACGTCTTTTTATTGTCTATTCTAAGCGTGCCTTTTCCCTTTTCTCTCCTCAATATCTTGACAGATGTTCTTTTATTGCCAGCTAAAAGCAGTGTTTTTAGGTTGTAATTGCATTGCTTTTGAATGGTAAAAGCACTCATATTGCACTGCAATAACTATGCTTTTGCGAGGCGAGTGATAAGGTGTTGATATAGAGGTGCATTGATGATGAGTTGTGATAGATAAAATAAACGACCGCACCCCATAACAAGATGCAGCCGTTTTCTTAGAGATTTATTTGAAGTGAAACTTCTTAAATTCGTTCTTTATGATGAACTTGCAATCTATTTAGTCCTTAATTGGAAGGATAGGCAAACCAAATTGCATGTTCATAAACAATGGAATACCAGCGTCATGATATTCAAATGTGTTGTCGGTAGCCAATACCATACATCCAAAGTATGCTTGGTCGTTTGGCTGAACAGATGATTGTTTACGCAAGTAACGTTCTGCTGTCCAATAAAGACCTTTGCCATTCTTTCTATCTTGCAGCTTTTGAAGGTCTGGATGTAGCACTTGTAGGTTTGGAGCAAACACCTTTTTGTGGTTGTTTCCTGCATTAACTTTCGTAAATTCTTGCGCCTTTGGCATGTGGAAACCAGCAGGACATGGGTCGTAAACCGTTTTAACTACGTTGCCATCAATGAATCCATCAGTTGTATTATTGGTCGACCAAAGATTCAAATAAGTTCTATCTTTATCGGTATCTTTACACCAATCCCAGTTACCTTTAGGCATTGAGTTCTCAAAACGTCTTGCATTAGCCATCAATAGTGGTGAACCCACAGCCTCTTTCAATGTCATTCCTTGGTAATAAGCATTTGGTTGGTATGTAATCTTACCAAGTACGAATGGATCTTTACGTCCATGTTGATAATAAGGAGCTGTTCCTTGACGGTCTTCGAATGCTGCAATGGTGAAAGACTTAGTGATTATGGTTCCAACTTCGTTCTTAAACTTAAGTGTAATGGTACGAGTTTGGTCGTAACTAGTCTTTTCCCACTTGGTATGTCTGTAGCCTAATGGTTCTAAAGCGAAGTAACTTGTTGATGTATTGATTACATCTTCGGATGTAAACCATAGGTGCCAGCTCCATAAAACCTTGTCGTTATTATCCAATGCACGTATTAAAACGTTACCTTCTTTAAGGTTTGCTTGAGGCACTTTGAATGTAACTTCGCCTGTAGAAGTGCTTCCTTGAAGATCAGTAATAAGTCCTGTTTCATTCAATTCAACCATCTCTACTTTCTTAACTCCATTGATCTGAGGCTGTGATATGTTACCTTTTGAATCTTGGAAGTTGGTTAAAGTAAATCCATTTAGTAAGTTAGTCACCTTGTAAGCGCTCTCATTTTTAACGCCATTCTTTATTGCATTACCATAAACAAGAGGGAAACTATATGTTCCAGGAGCTGTAATGACATAACAGTTAGCTGTTGATTGTCTTCCATTTTCATCGAGAGAAAGGTCTTTAACGCCTGTAGGTTGGGTTGCTTGACGCATCTGTTCGATTCTCTTAGCTCTCATATCAATAAGTGGATTGTTGATAGTTACAACGCCAGGTTGGTCTGTTACGGCACCAACACCATTCTCTGTAACAGCTGTAATGAAGTTGTCTGTGCCCTCATTCCAGCTTAATCCGCCATTAATGCTATAACCAAGGTATTGCCATTTCACTGGAAGATCACGGTCAGTACCGCTATATCCCTTCAAATGACGGAAGCTTTTGATCTTGAAACTGTTTCCTCCTGCATTGTAAGCAATTGCATCATGGTCTACAGATACTTCGAAAGTGTAGTCCCAATCACGCACATCATCGTTAGTGATACCATAAGTTTTGGTTGTAGAAGAAGTCCAAACCTTACCTCCAATAGCAGCTGTTAGAGGATCTCTACCTTCGATATAGATCTTAATATTAGCGTCTGTAGGAAGTGTTTGAGGTATCATTAGGAATGTCTTTTCACCTCCTGTGATGATAGCACCAATGTTTAAAGCTGTTGAAATTGGTGTGGTTGGGGTGAAAGTGAAGCTTGTTTTGTTACGATGATTGCTCCAAGTGCCAGTCTTTATGTCGAGATCAGCCTTGCCATACACGTTATTTATTTCGATCTTAGTGATCTTTAAGCTATAACCAAGCTTGTTTCCCACTTTGAAACGAATAGCAGTTGTAGCGTGATTGAAGCTTAAGTCTACGTTTTGAGCTTGTGTTTCGCTAAATGTAAGCACCTTTGTTGTAGCCAACATCAAGTCGGTTTGCTTCTTAATATCGCTGTTAACGGTGAACTCAATGCGTGGAGCTGTACCGTCGTTTGTTGTTGGTTGGAGTACTTGTAGTGGGTTAGAAGCATCTAAAAGTGGATAAACTGCATGGAATTGGAGCTTTCCTGCCTTTCTAGGAGTCCACTCAAAGGCTTGATAAAGCGATCCATTTTTTCTTGCTTTAGCGTTGAACATGAAGTCAGCAGCACTGCCACCGTCTTTCGAAGCGAACACACTAAAGTCTTTATCTATCGCTGTTTTCAATTCAGCACGAGTGCCATTGTCTTGTTGTTGAACAGCGTTTACACCTTCAACAGTAGTTTCTTTGATACAAACATCTAAGCCGTTAGCATTTTGAAATGCGATTCTTTGGGTTTCATATACCGACTTTTCAGATCTTTGAGGTAGTGAAGCTTCTTTCGAAACCTGAATATCTGTAACGGTAAAACGCAATCCTTTAGAAGTATTACCGTCTTCTTTAACGTTGTCTATGTCGCTACATGCAGTTGTAAAGCATAGCGCACCAAGTGCAATAAGAGAAAGAATTCCTTTAGTTAGAATATTTCTTTTCATTTCTTTTTTGTGGGTTTAATTCTGTTTTGTTAGTTCTTTGCGCTCGTGTACCTATTATATAATAAAAGAAAAGGGGTACAAGGCGAATGTAATGAGATATCTATCTTTTAATAACTTTCGAGGCATTGCGCCCTAAAAGCATTCAAAGATTTAAGTAATAGTCATTGTTGGAGATCCAGAATTCATGAAATCAAGATCTTCATCTTCTTCTTTATTGGGATTAACTGATGGATTTGTGTTAACATTTCCGCACGGACTTGCCGCTAAAAGGGTAAGTGGTTCAGTTAATGTGTGTGCCTTTGTGAAAGGCGAAACATAATTTTTTTTCATCACTAAATATAATTTTACGTTTAAAAAGGACCTCAATTTATCCTATAATATATAAATACTAAATATAATCCTGATAGAAATAAATATCCTAAATAGCAGTTTTACTATTCAATCTTTCGTTTATTTGCACTGCAAAGGTACAACCTAAAATGATTGAGTACTATGGTTTTGGGGTTAATAAAATGCAAAAAACATTGAACAAAAACAACTGAAAATCAACAATTAAAACCAGTTTTTGTGCGTTTTTAGTGCAATTTTAGATAAAAGATGCAGAGTGTTTGGTAATTGATGTGTCAATAATCCTGAAGAAAAAAAGGTGATTTTTGAGGATACCTATTTTCGAAATACTGATAAAAAGGGATTCTTAAGGAAAATAAATAAAACGCTTTGGTTTTCAAGTAACGTAAATTAACCATATAAATGTAAAGAAAACTATAATTCAACCCGATTCTGTTTAAACGTTAATTAGAATGGTATGAAAAATCATTCGTCGTTTCTTTTTCTTGCAAAATAAATGTCCTTCAAATCGTCTTTTTGATGCAATTAGATACAAAATGATAGAAAATTTGGAAAATAAGTAAGTTTTAAATAACTTTGTTATCGTAATAACGCATCACAAAAGAAAGGAGACAACAATGAATTATGCAATTATTGTGGCAGGAGGAAAGGGCATTCGAATGGGTAATGACATTCCTAAACAATTTATGTTGTTGTGCAATAAGCCGATATTGATGCACACTATTGAGCGTTTTAGAGCTTTTGATGCACAGATAAAGATTGTTGTTGTGTTGCCAAAAGAACAGCAACAATATTGGAGTAACTTATGTTCCGACTATCATTTCGACATTGAACACACCGTAGTTGATGGTGGTTCAACTCGTTTCGAGTCGTCTTTAAACGGGTTAAAAGCCATAGATGGCGGTGCAAACGATTATGTTGCCATACACGATGGCGTGCGTCCTTTGGTGTCGAAAGATACCATTCAGCGTTGTTTCGATGCCGTATTAGGTTGCAAAGCCGTTATTCCTGTGGTGAAAGTGGTAGACTCTTTGCGCAAAACCTATAAAGATGGACAAGAAAAGAACGTGGATCGAAGTGCTTATAGCATTGTTCAAACACCGCAAACATTTAGTGTTGAGCTGTTGAAAAAAGCCTATGAGCAACCTTACAACCCTCTTTTCACCGACGATGCATCGGTAGTTGAGCACTTAGGAGAAAAGGTATTCTCGGTAGAAGGCAATCGAGAAAACATCAAAATCACCACTCCTTTCGACATCATTGTGGCTTCGGCAGTATTGAATAACGAACTCTAAATAAACCAATCTCCATCTCTTTTCAAATCAATAAGATAGAAATCTCAAAATAAAAACAGTGCTTTTACCTGCTAAAAGCATTGATATTGCACCCTAAAAGCATTGCTTTTGAAGTGTAATAGGATAGCTTTTGTGAAGCAGTTGATAATCAATAAGATAAAGAACAATAATGAGTAATATTCTAGAACAAGACATTATGTATCTTCAGGGCGTTGGACCTAAGCGCAAAGAGATTCTCAGTAGCGAGCTGGGAATAAAGACTTGGGGCGACCTTTTAGAGTATTATCCATACAAATATGTAGACCGAAGTAAGATTTATGCAGTGCACGAGCTAACGGGCGACATGCCTTTCGTGCAGATTAAAGGACGTATTTTGAGCTTTGAAGAGTTCGAAATGGGTCCACGACGCAAACGACTTGTGGCGCATTTCAGGGGCTCAACGGGTGGAGTTGTAGACTTAGTGTGGTTTCAAGGAGCGCAATATATTCGCAAAACCTATAACTTAAACGACGAATATTTGGTGTTTGGAAAGCCCACTTTCTATAATGGACGATACCAATTTACCCACCCTGAGATCGAAAAAGTGGGCGAGGTGCAAATCGAAACCATGCGTATGCAGCCTTATTACATCACCACGGAGAAGATGAAAAAGGCAGGATTGCAGTCGAGAGCCATTGAGAAAATCACCCGAATGTTGGTAGATAAAATCCCAGAAGAGGCCCTTCCAGAAACGCTTCCCGCCTTTATCACCGAGCGTCTGCATCTTGTTTCACGCTATGAAGCATTCCGAAACATTCACTATCCCACTTCTTTAACCGATGTGCAGAATGCTCAATTGCGTCTAAAATTCGAAGAATTGTTCTTCGTTCAGCTCAATATTCTTCGCTATTCAACCGAACATCGTCGCAAATATCGTGGCTATCTCCTTCCAAAGGTTGGTCACTTTTTCAACACATTCTATACCAACAACTTGCCATTTCCGCTCACCAACGCTCAAAAACGAGTGATGAAAGAAATTAGGAGCGATATGATTACGGGCAGACAGATGAACCGTTTGTTGCAAGGCGATGTGGGATCGGGCAAAACTCTCGTTGCTTTGATGACCATGCTCATTGCTATTGACAACGATTTTCAGGCTTGTTTGATGGCTCCTACTGAGATATTGGCAGAGCAACACTTCACAACTATCGTCTCATTTTTAAAGGGTTTAGACGTGCAAGTGGAGTTGTTGACGGGCACTGTGAAAGGAAAAAAGCGAGAAGACATTCTTACTCGACTCGAAAAAGGAGAGGTTCAGATTCTCGTTGGTACGCATGCTGTGATCGAAGATAGCGTTCAATTTGCTCGATTAGGCGTGGCTGTGGTAGACGAACAGCATCGTTTTGGAGTGGCTCAAAGGGCTAAAATGTGGGCAAAAAGCGCACAGCCACCTCATGTTTTGGTGATGACTGCAACGCCTATTCCACGCACTTTGGCGATGACTATATACGGAGATCTCGACGTTAGCGTGATAGATGAATTGCCACCAGGTAGAAAACCCATCGAAACCATTCATAAATACGACACTCAAACGGCTTCGCTTTACGACGGAATACGCAAACAAGTGGCGCAAGGAAGGCAAGTTTATATTGTTTTTCCATTGATTAAGGAAAGCGAAAAGACGGACTTGCAGAGCTTGGAAACGGGCTTTGAGAACTTGAAACAGGTGTTTCCGAACTTCAAAATGAGTAAGGTGCACGGCAAAATGAAGCCGAAAGAGAAGGAAGAGGAAATGAATCGATTTGTAAAAGGGGAGACTCAGATCCTCGTTGCCACAACTGTTATTGAGGTAGGAGTGAATGTTCCTAACGCAACTGTTATGGTTATACTCGAAGCTCAGCGCTTTGGTTTGTCGCAATTGCACCAACTTCGTGGGCGAGTAGGGCGTGGTGGCGACCAATCTTACTGCATTTTGGTGACGAACTACAAACTAAGTGCCGACACAAAGAAACGCATCGACATTATGTGTGCAACCAATGATGGATTCCAAATCGCTGAAGCTGACCTCAAATTGCGTGGTCCTGGCGATCTAGAAGGAACGCAACAAAGTGGAATGGCATTCGATTTGAAGATTGCTAACATTGCTCGTGATGGTCAATTGGTGCAAATGGCACGCAATGAAGCACAGCGAGTGGTGGAGAATGATGAGCATTTTGATAAGCCAGAGTATGCGATGTTGTGGCAAAGATTAAAGGAAATGAAGAAAGCTACCATTGATTGGGCGTCGATTAGTTAATGCTTTTGTGAGGTATTTCTTATTGATTTTCAATGTCTAATCACTGCTTTCTCTATATAATATAGGTGTAAAAAGGAGCAAAAAGAGGCTTTTTTGTCCTTTAACTTGCACTAAAAAACGTGTATTATATTATGGTGTTGAAAGCTCAATTTAACGCCTTTTGATTGAATATAGATAGCTCTTTGCGTTGAAAATAATGTAATTTGTTACTTTTTGTCTTTGAATTTTACTGAATTGAAACATTTAATTGAAAAACAATAAAAAGTTAAATAAGTAATAAAAAGTTCTTGATTAAGAACAATTTCCAGCTTTTTTCCTTATCTTTGTGCGGTTATCAGTAGACTATTGTGTCTTTTGTGTTGTTGCAATAGTTGACAAACTTGCCTTGAATTCTTTGTTTTTAGGGCATGAAGTATCACTTAAAAGAATAACTATGACTTTAAAAAGAACACTTAAAACTTTAGCTCTTGGAACGTTAATGCTTCTCTCTTCGAACGCAATTCACGCTCAAGATCTACTTGCAAGACAAGCTCCTGTAGATCGAAAGATGAAGGCTGTAGATACACTTGTTATGAAAAGCATTGCAATAAGAGAAAATCTTCAATCGCCTGCAGCGCAACTTTACGATGATTGGAATAACAAATTTGCTCATCGTCAGACTGCACTTCCAGACACTTTCAAAATTAATTTGCGTCATTTCTGTATGCCCACAACCAGTAGAGTCGTTACAAGTAACTTCGGAGCACGTTGGGGTCGTGCGCATAAAGGATTGGATATAAAAGTTTATATCGGTGATACTATCCGCGCAGCGTTTAATGGTAAGGTGCGAATGGTGGCTTATGAAGGACGTGGTTACGGTAAATATATTGTTATTCGCCATCCAAATGGACTCGAAACAATATACGGTCACCTTTCAAAACAATTGGTTTCAGAGAATCAAGACGTTAAAGCTGGAGACGTAATTGGCCTTGGTGGCAACACAGGTCGTAGTACTGGATCACACTTGCACTTTGAAACTCGCCTCTGTGGAGTGGCACTTAACCCTGCACTTCTATTCGACTTTAAAGCTCAAGACGTAACAGGCGACTACTATGTATTTAACAAAAGCACTTACAATAGCGAGTCGGAAGAAGCAACTAAGCTAAGAGGTAAGATCGGAAACGGCGGCTATTCGCCTGCAGAAGTACGTGGAGAAATGGCTCAAGCCAAAACAACTGAGAAGAAAGACGATGGAGATCGCAGTTATCACTTTGTGTCTGCAGGAGAAACATTGTACTCAATTGCTCGCCGACGTGGCGTTACTGTTGACAAACTTTGTGAGCTAAACAACCTCAAAAAGAACGAACATTTGCGCCCAGGACGTGTCCTTCGCTACTCATAAGGGGTGCGTGTTGATTTCAAGAGGGGTGCCAATTGATTTCAAGAGGGGTGCCTGAGTTTTTAGAAGAGAATGAAATAGCCACTCGAAATGAATAAAATGATAACTCGAAAGGAATGAGATCACACCTTAAAAGAATGTTCTTTAAAAGTAAAAGAGAGATTTTAATGTAAAAATAAAAAGGGGAAAGTCCTTTAGAACGATGTTTCTAAGGGGCTTTTTATTTTGCCTTTTCGTTATCCTTTGCCACCTTTTTCGGCGCAACCGCTTAACTTTTCCCTTGCAACCGCATAGCTTTTGAGGCATAACCGCACAGCTTTTAAGGCGTAATAACATTCCCCATGAAGTGTAATTTTGTTCTTTTGACGATGAGAAAGCGTTCCTTATAAGGCATAATACCATAGCTTTTACCCTCCAAACTCATAGCTTTTAGCACATAATAGCAATGCTTTTACAAGCAAAAAACATAGCTTTCACCTTATTATAATATAAAGGACACGAAGAAATGGGCACCTTTAAGCAAATAAAAGCAGCGAAAAAGAATAGAAAAAGACCTTGAAAATTAGCGTTTCAACGCGTTTCTAATAGCGAACCAAAGGTGCATAAAGGTAGTAGTGATGCACCCATAATGATGACACATCACCCTGAAACGCTCCTTTAATGATGCTCTGTGATTCGCAGTCGTTAGTCCGCCATCCAAGAAGTTCGCCACAACAGCATTCACATTACGCAACGCACGATGCTCCTCCTCACTCTTTTTCATGATACGAATACACCAATCCACGTCAGCAGAAAAGCGATATTGCAAGTCGTAAGGCGTAGTTTTAGCAATCGAAGTGAGCGCATAAAAAGCCTGATGACACACCAACATACCCTGTTTAAACGACTTAGAAGAAAGCACTTGAGGCGTTTGAAGATGGCGCTTGCGCAAGAACTTGCCCTCCATATCAACGATATCCGTGTCGCCATACAACACACCTGGCAACAACTCGCCCTCTTTCACCGACGAAGCAATCGTTTTAAGCGTGTCAATATCCTTGAAAGTGTCACCCGCATTCATAAAAACAATGTAGCCGTTGTTCGCCAATTGAATCGCTTTATTCATCGCATCGTATAAACCTTTGTCCCTTTCCGACACAATTTTAATGCAATATGGCTCCGAACAGCTACTTATTTTCGCCTCATAAGCATGCGCCATCGATAGCGTTTCGTCACGAGAAACCCCATCAATAATAAGATGTTCGATGTTTTTATACGTCTGTTGCGCCACACTATCGAGCGTTCTTTGCAACACATCTTGTGCATTAAAAGTGCAAGTGATGATAGAAAAGCTAATCATAGTTTGTAAATTTTTCGAGCAAGAGCCTCATTATATAAGTTGATATAGCGCATAGCGACGCCCTGTTGCGAGTAGTTTTGGTTGACTTTAGTCACCGCTTGGTGTGCCAACTCGTCTTTGTTAGGGTGAGAAAGTACCCAGTGAATGCCCTGAGCAAGACTCTTTGCGCTTTTAGGAAGGGCGATATAGCCGTTCACTTCGTGGTCGATCATCTCGGGAATACCGCCAATATTGAATCCAACGCAAGGAATTCCGCATGCCAAAGCCTCCATAATGGTATTAGGAAGATTGTCTTCTAACGATGGAATAACGAACAAATCGGCAGCATTATAAGCGTTTACGAGCGTTTTATCATCGCTAATATAACCCAAAGAGAATGTCTCAACAGGCAATTGCGATGCCACTTCGTCTGCACTTCCGCCCATTAGGGCAACAGCCAATGTGTCTTTCAGTTGAGGGTGCAGTGCAGTTAGCTCCTTAATAGCGTCGATTAGGTGATGAACACCCTTTCTTTCGTTTGTAACCTTTTGCGAAACGAACAATAAAATGTGCTTATCTTTAGGCAGAGAAAGAGCCTCTCGAGCCTCATTTTTATTGATAGGGTGAAAGACATGCGTGTTTATTGGGTTGGGGATAGATGTAATGCTGTGCCCTTTTAGTAAGCCACTTTGCTTTGCTTGTTGTGCAAGCCAGTTCGAACAGCACACAAAATGAATTCTACCCTTGCTGTAAGTCTTTTGTTTTTGCGCCCAAATGCGAGCCGAAAGGTCGTTCAAAGAGCCGTGATGAGGCAACAATGGACAGCGTTTACAACTTGTTTTAAACGCAATACACCCACGTGCATAGTGGCAAAGAGCCGTTGCAGGCCACAAATCGTGCATTGTCCACACCACAGGTTTACCGCTTTCGATAATCTTTCTGATGTTTTTAAGCGACAACATACCTTGGTTAATCCATTCAAGATGAATGATGTCGGCTTCTAAAAACTCCTTTGTGCGGGTGATGTCGCATCCAGTATTGGCAATATCAATATCGAATAAACCCTTTTTTGATAAGTGGAGATGAAGAAAAATGCAGAACCTTTCCCACAAAAAGTTCCACTTTTGTTTTAGGGAGTGAGGCAAACTCACAACCGAAAGATTTTCAGTTTCTTTGTTGCGTACCAACATTTTTGCTTTCACTCCGTTGTTGTTCAGAGCCGAAAGCAATCTGTTTGAGGCAACAGCAGCGCCCCCTGTCTTTTCACTTGTATTGATAATAAGAATGCGCATGATATTGCAAAGTTACGATTTGCATCGCAATTTCAACGCTTTTAAAGGATTAATTATTCGTATTTTCGATGAATAAATGCTGAAAGGGAATAGCTCTTGTGCTCCTTTCGTCTTGCTTTTTGTTGGTTGCATACCTGTTTATAGCTGAGAAAAAGGTTGTTGTTGGGAGGAAAAAGGAGGGACTGGGGTAGAAAAGAAGGAGATTTTCTGCCGTTTTGGTGGTGCTTTTCTTGTTGCAAAAAGATGGGATTAGCAGTAGAAAAGATAATAAAATAAGATCAAAATGATATCGCTTTTTAATCGTTCTTGCCTTACTTTCACGTCGAATTTTCCTCGAGTTGAAAAGGGAAAGGTGAGGGGTTGGAATCTATAAGCCGGTGCGTTGTGTTGTAATAGCAGTGCTTTTGTGTTGCAATCTCAATGCTTTTGCGGTGTAAAAGGAATGCTTTTACAAACCAATAGCAATGCTTTTGCAAAACGTTCTGTCTACCTTTGTGTTGCGAAGAGTAAATGATTGGGGGCTAATGGCTTTCGGTTAGCGACCTACTTAACCTATATATAAGTGAAAACGCCATTACTCTACACGAGCGATGGCGTTTTTTCTATGTTTAACATTTAAATTTCTTTTTTGGTAAATGAAAATCTCTCGATCTCCATTTCTCCTGTTAAACAATCCTGTTTTTACCTTAACTAATAACTAAAAACATAAATCTATTACTACTAACCTAAACAATCTATTAACCTTTTGACGATGCAAAGTTACGACAATGCAATTTTGTTTGCAAGAAAAACACCAAAAAATATTCTTAAAACGTGTATTAATTGACGAAAATCAACCTTGTGTTTGCGCACACAAAACGCAACAATAGTAAATAGTATTCATTCATTTTCTTCTAAAACACGCTGATAATAAGGTGTTTAAGTATTTTTATGGTCTACGAAGAGCGTGCAAACAGCGTTTTAAACTCAATCTGTCTTATTTGCAATAAAAAAGCACCTAAAAAACAATAGAAAAATAGATGCAGAAAAAGAGGAGTGGAAATCACCCGAAATAGCTTATAAATGTTAGGCATTTGTTTGATTATTATCAAGTTTTTCGTTATCTTTGTAGCTGTTAATCTCATTGCTACCTAAAAATAAGAAGAACGCATTTAAGTTGAGATCAACGAGTTGTTGACAAAGAAATAATAATAAGAATAAAGATAAATAAGAATTATGTTGAAAACGATTTTTAGCTCGTGTGCTTTTGCTTTCGCCCTTTTTGCAGCGGCAGGACATAGCAATGAAGCACAAGCAAGCAACAAACAAGACAGTTATACACAGTGGGTTAACCCCTACATTGGTACTGGTGGGCACGGACATGTGTTCTTTGGAGCTAACGTTCCCTTTGGTTTTGTGCAGTTAGGACCCACTCAAATCACCCGAGGTTGGGACTGGTGTTCTGGTTATCACTACACAGATTCAGTGTTAAGAGGCTTCTCTCACACCCATTTAAGCGGTACAGGTATTGGTGATTTGGGCGATATTTCGTTCCTTCCAACCTATGATCAAGATGCTTATACAGTGAAGTTCTCTCACGACGGCGAGTATGTTCGTCCTGGATACTACACTGTTCGCATTGGAGATAGCAAGATTTTGGTAGAATTAACCGCAACAAAGCGTGTGGGAATGCATCGTTACACCTTCCCATTGTCTCACAAAGATGCTCTTATCAAGATTAACCTTGCACAAGGAATTGGCTGGGATAAGATGACAGAATGTAAGTTCTCACAAGAAAATAATAAGCTTGTAACAGGTTATAGATATTCAACTGGTTGGGCAAAAGACCAAAAAGTGTACTTTGCAGCAGAGTTTTCGCAACCCGTTCAACTTGTAAAAACAGAGCAAGACAGCGTTGGTGTGTTCTCAGTAGGACGCAATCCACAACCATTATTGGTTAAAGTTGGCTTGTCGGCAGTGAGTATCGACAATGCAAAAGCAAACTTAAAGGCTGAAATTCCAGGCTGGAACTTCGACGAAGTGGCTGCAAATGCAGATAAAAGCTGGAACGATGAGCTTTCAAAAATCAATGTATCAACACCTAACGACGATGATAAAACAGTGTTCTATACCTGTCTTTATCACTCAATGTTCTCGCCTTCGACCTTCAGTGACGTTAATGGTGAGTATCGAGGAGCCGACGGAAAGGTGCATAAAGGTGACTTTACCAATTACACTATCTTCTCTCTTTGGGATACATATCGCGCTTGGCACCCACTTGCAACAATCATTCACCCTGAGAAACAAAAAGATATTGCCAAAACATTCATCAGTATTTTCAATGAACAAGGTAAACTTCCAGTGTGGCATCTCGTTGGAAATGAAACCGATTGTATGATTGGTAACCCTGGTATTCCAGTGTTGGCAGACATCGTTTTGAAAGGTTTTGATGTGGACAAGAAGGCTGCTTACAATGCAATGAAGGCTTCTGCAATGCTCGATGAACGTTCACTTGATAATCTAAAGAAATATGGTTATATCCCCTGGAACAGCGATTCTACTTACGAAACCGTTGCAAAAGGACTCGAATATGCTATTGCCGACGCTTCACTTGCTAAGGTTGCAAAGGCTTTAGGCTATAAAGACGACTTTAACTACTTTGATAAACGAGGCAAATCTTATCACCACTACTTTGATAAGAAAACCAACTTTATGCGTGGAGTGGCTGATGGTAAGTTCAGAGAGCCATTCAATCCATTTGCATCAAGTCACAGAAACGACGATTATACCGAAGGAAATGCATGGCAATATACATGGCTTGTGCCTCAAGATGTGCCTGGTTTGATAAAACTTTTCGGTTCAAAAGATCGCTTTGTGAATAAACTCGACTCGCTATTTGTGGTAGAAGGCGATTTAGGTAAGGACGCTTCACCCGACATTTCAGGTTTAATTGGCCAGTATGCGCACGGAAATGAGCCAAGTCATCACATCCTTTACATGTATGACTTTGTGGGACAGAACTACAAAACCGCAAAAGGTGTTCGTGAAGTGATGCGCACTCAATACACAAATACATTCGATGGATTGAGCGGAAACGAAGATGTTGGTCAGATGTCTGCATGGTATATACTTTCAGCAATGGGCATGTATCAAGTAGATCCCGCTGATGGTCGCTACTGGTTTGGCTCTCCTTTGTTCAACAAAGTAGACGTTAACGTGGGCAATGGTAAAACATTCACCATCATTGCACATAACAATAGCGATAAAAACATTTATATCAAAGGCATAAAACTCAATGGCAAGACCTACAAAAACTGGTATATCGACTACAAAGATATCATGAATGGAGGTACACTTGAGTTCTTTATGAGCGATAAAAAATAAACAATCAAAGTGCCGTTGTGCAGTGTTTTCAGTGAGTTGAAGGGTGAATTAGAACGCAAAAATGCTCACTTTGAAACGCAAGTGCAATGTGTGAAATAAAAAGATAATATTTTGTCGTAGTACGAAAGTTTTTCTATTGGGTGGTAAAAGCATTGCTTTTGCCACCCAATTTGTATGCTTTTGTGGCTCATTATCAATGCTTTTACAAGATAAAAGCACTGCTTTTGTTGCGCAATAAATATTTTAATAAAAAGCAATGGTTTTGGCTATAACTATAAACAAAAAGCAGTTTAAAATAGAAAGTTATTAATATTTTGCATATAATAATAGTAAATATGCCTATTATTTGCAGATTTCTCATTAAATTTGCAATCTGAATATAATAAGAAACGTAATGAAAAGAATAGCATACCCATTCTTTATGCTGCTTTCGGCAGTAGCTTTTATGACCTCATGTGTGAAAAGTGAGGGTACAGAATTTGAAGGATACGATGACACTGCGATAGTTGGTTTCAGTGTAACTCAAGCTACTGTAACAAAATATACAAAGACAAAGGCAGGTGATAAGGATAGTGTTTACTTTGAACAAATTACCCCTACCAAGATACAATTCAGTATAAATCAGTTAGAAAACACGATTTATAACAACGAAGCGTTGCCCTATGGCACCAATACAAAGAAGCTTTTAGGTAACTTTACTACCCGTTATGGCGGTATTGTGTATCTAAAAGACCTTAAAACAAACGAGCCTGTTTACTACAACTCAACCGATACGCTCGACTTAAGCACTGAGCGTGAGGTGTTGGTATATAGCAGTAATGGCACATACAAGCGTACTTACAAGTTGAAGTTGAATGTGCTAACAGCTCAACCAGACAGCTTCCAGTGGAAAAATGAATTGACAAGCAACACCAATTTGGCTGCTTTAACAGGTATGCGAATGGTGAACTTTAATGGTAAAATGATTGTTTTTGGTGTGAACGGCAGTGCTGTGAAAGCCTATTCAACCGCTACAAGCGATGGAAAAACATGGACAGCCATTTCGCCTAACATCACTTTCGATGCTAACTTTGCACAAAACGTGGTGAAGAAGGGTAACACTCTTTTCTCAATCAATGGCACAACCATCTACAAGAGTAGCGATGCTACTACATGGACTGCAGTTGGTTCTACCTCAGTTACACGTTTGTTTGCAGCTGATAGCAATAATCTTTATGGCTTAAATGCTTCTAACGAAGTACTAAGAAGTAGCGATGATGGTGCTACATGGACAGCGGAAACACTCGATAGCAATAAGGGCAATTTTCCAAGTGTTAACGTATTTGGATTTGAAAACAAGATAGCAAGTACCCCAACACTAAGTAGCTTGGTGGTGGTAGGAAACCTATCGAACAACATAGGCAACGGAACTCCAAAGCAAGTGACTTGGAGTAAGGTCGTAGATAGCAGTAACAGCGCATTAAACAACGTATGGTCGTTCTTCGGAATACCAAGTAATAGCAGCAACAGACTACCCGAATTGATCAACATGCAGGTAGCTCAATATGGTGAAGTGCTATTGGCAACAGGTGCAGAAGCTGTTTCAGGCACAAGCAATAAGCAAGTGCAAAGCCTATATGTAAGTAAAGATTTGGGTGCAACATGGTCAAAAAGCACTGATATTCAGTTTGCAAGTCTATCTGCAAACGCTACTTCTCAGGTGGCAATGGCAGTGGATACCGACAACTACTTGTGGCTTGTTTATGGCACAACAGGTAAGGTTTACAAAGGTATTCAAGGAAAATTCGTGAAATAAAAGACATTCAAAAGATAAAACAAACAGGTTGGTCTATGCCTATGAAGATATTCATCGAAAAACGCTTGCTTTGCTTGTTGATGGCGCTTTGTGCCCTAACAGCTTATGCTCAGAGCGATGATGAATATAAAATGGAGATCGGTGCAGGCGTGGGTTTGGTGAGTTATCAAGGCGACTTCAATGGAAGTATCTTAAAAAACCAACAACCAGCAGCGTCAATCGTATTGAAAAGGGTGTTAAATCCCTATATGGCATTGGGCGTTCAGGCTACATTTGGAACACTAAAGGGCAGTTCTGAGGGTTTGGCAACATTCTACTCCCCCTATTATAATAATGTGTACACATTCAAAAATAAAGTGTTCGACCTGTCGGCTGTTTACGAATATAATTTCTGGCCCTATGGAACTGGGCAGGATTATCGGGGTGCTCGCAGACTTACACCTTATATATTAGGTGGTCTTGGAGCTACTTATGTGAAATCAAACATCAAGAATGTATTCACGGCTAATATCCCTTTAGGACTTGGATTGAAGTATAAATTGGGCGAAAGAACCAACTTGTCTCTTCAATGGGCAATGCACTTTGCCCTAAGCGATGGGTTAGATGGAGTGAAAGACCCTTATGGCATTGCTTCGTCGGGAATGTTTAAAAACACCGATAGCTATTCAGTTCTGCAAGTAAGTCTCACTTATAGCTTTGCAGCTAAATGCCGAACATGTCATAACGACGATGAATAAAGAATAAAAAAGACGTGAGAGTGGTAGAGAATAGAAATGCTCTTTCTTCTCAATAAATAAAAGCAAAAAGATAAAGAATGGAAAGTTTCAACCTTGACAAGCAACGTGTTCCACGCCATATAGCCATTATTATGGATGGAAATGGTCGTTGGGCGACTCAAAAAGGCAAAGATCGAAGCTATGGACATCAAGCAGGTGTTGATACAGTTCGACGCATAACATCAGAGTGTGTGAGATTAGGTGTTGAATACTTAACCCTTTATACTTTCTCAACTGAGAACTGGAACAGACCTGAAACCGAAGTAGCTGCGTTGATGGGACTTGTGTTATCTTCATTAGAAGACGAGATCTTTATGAAGAATAACGTTCGCTTTAGAGTAATAGGCGATATGAGTCGTTTGCCAGAGACTGTGCAACAGAAACTGAGAGAAACTGAACTTCATACCGAAAAAAATAGTGCAATGACCATGGTTGTGGCACTTAGCTACTCTTCGAGATGGGAAATTACAGAAGCAACAAAGCGTATTGCAACGAAAGTGCAAAGCGGTGAAATTGCAATAAACGATATTACGGAAGAGATGTTGTCGCAAAATATGGAGACATTCTTTATGCCCGACCCTGAACTTCTTATCAGAACAGGTGGCGAACAACGTATTTCTAACTATCTATTGTGGCAGATTGCTTACTCAGAACTGTATTTCTGCGATACGTTCTGGCCTGACTTTAACGAGGAAGACCTGCACAAAGCCATTGCAGATTATCAAGGAAGACAACGCAGATTCGGTAAAACAGAAGCACAAGTAGAAAACGAATGTAAGAACTAAAGGCTTCACTTCCCATCTACTTGATGAACATTGCCAAGAAGAAGCAATCTTCTTACAATTGAATTCAATCAAAAGAATATTAAAAGAGAAAAATATATTAAGATGACTAATATAAGAAAAATAATATTATCGGCACTTACATCGACCCTTGTTGTGGCACGAGCAATGGGTCAAGATGTTGTGGTTAATCCCGAGATTAATTACGCTGGAGCCCCAAGAACACTCGAAATAGGTGGCTTAGTCACTTCGGGTGTCGAAGGTTATGAAGACTATATGCTTACAGGTATATCGGGATTATCAGTGGGACAGACTATTTCTGTGCCTGGAACAGAGATTACCGATGCTATAAAAAGATATTGGAAACATGGTCTTTTCTCAAATGTTTCGATCTCTGCAGATTCAATTGTTGGTAATAAAGTATTTCTTCATATTCATCTTCAAACACGACCTAGAGTCTCTGTAATTAACTATTATGGCTTGAAAAAGTCAGAAAAAGATGATATGGAGGCGAAATTGGGTCTTCTTAAGGGTGCACAAATCACCCCAAATATGATCGATCGTGCCAAAATATTAGCAAAACGCTACTTTGATGAAAAGGGATTTAAAGATGCTGACGTTGTAATTACACAGCACGACGACCTTTCTAATAAGAATCAGGTGATACTTGACATTACAGTTGACAAGAAAGAGAAAATGAAGGTGCACCAAATTATATTAGAAGGCAATAAAGAAATAAGCGCAAAACGTATTAAAGGTGGATTGTTTACCAAAGGTGCTTTCGCTAAAACTCACGAAGCTGGTAAGCTATCTTCATTCTTAAAGGCTAAGAAATATACCCCTGAAAGATGGGCAAAAGATAAACAAAACCTGATAGCTCTATACAACGAGAAAGGTTATAAAGATGCTTATATCGTGGAAGACAGCGTTTGGAACTACGATCCGAAGCACGTTGACATCGCAATTAAGGTGAATGAAGGTAAGAAATACTATCTTCGTAACATCTCATGGGTGGGTAACTCGGTTTATTCTACTTATCAACTCGAAGCTACTTTGGGTATGAAAAAGGGCGATGTGTATAACCAAAAGCTTTTGAATAAACGTCTAACAGAAGACGAAGATGCTGTGGGTAACCTCTATTGGAACTCTGGTTATATCTTCTATAACCTTCAACCAACAGAGATAAACATTGATGGTGATAGCGTAGATCTAGAGATGCGCATCATAGAAGGACCCAAAGCGTATATCAACCACGTAAGAATTAATGGTAATGACCGTTTATATGAAAATGTAATTCGTCGTGAGTTGCGTACAAAACCAGGCGACCTCTTCTCTAAAGAAGCATTGATGCGTTCTGCAAGAGAATTGGCTTCAATGGGACATTTCGATCCTGAAAAGGTGTCACCAGACGTTAAGCCAGATGGAGAAAATGGTACTGTAGACATCAATTGGAACCTACAACAGAAGTCAAGTGACCAAGTTGAGTTCTCATTAGGATGGGGTCAGACAGGTGTTATCGGTAGAGTGGGACTTAAACTCAACAACTTCTCTATGCGTAACCTCTTTAATAAGAATAAAGAACACCGTGGATTGCTTCCTATTGGTGATGGAGAACAGTTGGCATTAGGTGCTCAAACCAACGGTAGATATTATCAATCGTATAACGCAAGCTACTCAACTAACTGGTTTGGAGGCAAACGTCCAGTGCAATTTAGCGTGAGTGCGTACTTCTCTAAGCAAACAGATATCGCAAGTAATCAATTTAATAGAAGTTATGCGGATAACTATTACAACTATTTATACGGCTCTTCGGTTTACGGACGCAACTCTTATGAGAGCTTCTATGACCCAGATAAGTATATAACTCTATTCGGAGTGTCACTCGGTTGGGGTCGTCGTTTACGTTGGCCAGACGACTATTTCATGTTGTCAGCACAGCTATCGTACACCCGTTACTCGTTAAAGAACTGGCGTTACTTCTTGATGACAAACGGAAATGCAAATAACTTGAATTTCAACTTGTCGTTAAGTCGTACCTCAACAGATAACCAATTGTTCCCAAGACGTGGTTCAGAGTTTACCGCTTCGGTATCTATCACACCACCATGGTCGTCTATCTTCAAGAAAGATTATAAGAATCTTGCTGTGAACTCTAATTCTAAAACATACGAACAAGAGCAACAAGAAAAGTATAGATGGGTGGAATATCACAAGTGGAAGTTTAAGAGTAAGACCTATACAGCCCTTACAAGCGGTACGAAGTGTTTCGTATTGATGACAAGAGTTGAGTTTGGTATTCTCGGAAGCTTCAACAAATACAACAAATCTCCATTCGAAACATTCGAAGTTGGTGGTGATGGTATGAGTGGATATTCAAGCAATTATGCTACAGAAACAGTGGGATTGCGTGGTTATGAGAATGGTTCACTCACCCCAGTGGCTGTAGATAACAACCGATCTCGTAGTGGTGCGTATGCATATAACCGCTTAACACTCGAGCTTCGCTATCCATTTATGTTAGGAAACACCACTATCTATGGTCTAGGATTTGTCGAAGGAGGTAACGCTTGGTATGATGCTAAGAAGTTTAATCCATTTAGTTTGAAGCGTTCTGCAGGTCTTGGAGTTCGTATCTTCTTACCAATGGTGGGCTTAATGGGTATCGATTACGCTTATGGTTTCGACAAAGACACTACCGGAAAGAAAGGTGGTGGACAGTTCCACTTCATCTTAGGACAGGAATTCTAAAAGATATTATACTTTAGTTCGTCATTATTTAAAAAGAAAGGAAACGTATAATGAAAAAAATATTGTTATCACTTACATTGCTTGTTATGGCAATTAGTGCTTCAGCACAGAAGTTTGCGCTCATCGATATGGAGTATATTTTAAAGAATGTGCCAGCTTATGAGCGTGCAAACGAGCAGCTAAACCAAGTGAGTAAGAAGTGGCAAGCAGAGGTAGAAGCATTGAATACCGAAGCAGCTACAATGTATAAGAATTATCAAAACGAAGTCGTTTTCTTGTCAGAAGAGCAAAAAAAGACAAAGCAAGATGCGATAATGAAGAAAGAGAAAGAAGCCTCTGAGTTAAAAAGAAAATACTTTGGTCCAGAAGGAGAGCTCTTTAAGAAACGCACAGCGTTAATAGCTCCATTGCAAGAAGAGATTTATAATGTAGTAAAAGAAATCTCAGAGCTAAGAGGATACAGTCTTGTTCTCGACAGAGCGTCTGATGCAGGCATTATATTTGCATCGCCAAAGATAGACATTAGCAATGAGGTGCTACAAAAGTTAGGTTACTAAAACGAATTTAATAACAATAAAATAGAAAATTAAAATGAAGAAGATTATTTTGATGTTGGCATTAGTTATGCCTATGACAGTATTCGCACAAAAGTTTGGTCACTGCAATCAGCAAGAGATTTTGTCTGCAATGCCAGAGTTAGCAAAGGTTCGTGGAGAGATTGAAGCAGCAGCTAAGCAATACGAAAACGAATTAACTGCAATGCAAGACGAATTCAAGAAGAAGGTTGAAGAGTATGAAAAGACCAAAGCAACCATGAATGCTACAAAGCAACAAGAAACAGAAACAAGCTTAGGAGCATTGCAACAAAAGCTTCAACAAGCATATACCGACAATCAACAAGCACTTCAAAAGCTTCAACAAGAGAAGATGCAGCCTTTAGTTACAAAGATTCAAAAGGCAATTGAGAATGTTGGTAAGGCTGGAAACTACGTTTATATTATGGACGTTTCTTTAGGAATTCCTTATATTAGCAGCACTCTTAGCACAGACGTAACAGCTGCAATTAAGGCAGAAATGAACAGATTGAAATAATAAATACAGCCAAAAGCAAGGCCGCCGAGGGTATTTTATTTTAAAGGGCGAACTCTGTTACAGAGCGATACCAATAAGATAGAATTACCGTCGTCGGCTTTCTGCGTATAAAACCGATTTCTATTATGAAGAAAATAATATTCTCATTCATCATGCTTTTATTGCCTTTCGTGGCAAAGGCACAAGAAAGTACATTGCGTTATGGTTACATCAGCTATAAAGAAGCAGTGAAAGCACTTCCAGACTATGAGCAAGCGCAACAAAACATGGCAGCTCTTAAAGCGAAGTACGATGCCGAGATGCAAAGAGTAGAAGACGAGTTCAATAAGAAATACGAAGATTTCTTAGCAGGACAACGTGATTTCGCTCCATCAATCCTTCGTAAGCGCCAAGCAGAGCTGCAAGAACTAATGCAAAAGAACGTTGCGTTCAAAGCAGAAGCACAACGTTTATTGCAACAAGCAGAGCAAGATTCAAATAACCAACTCTATAACAAGCTCAACGCAACAATAGAGCAATTGGCTGCAGCACGCAATCTTTCATTTGTTCTTAACACCGACAACAACGCCGTACCATTTATCAATAAGGTACAAGCAGAAGATCTTTTACCTCTTGTAAAAGACGCTTGGAAATAAAGAAACATCAATAGTGAGAATGAAAAACGAGCAAAACAACATTGCTGGACCTATAGGAGTGTTCGACTCTGGATATGGAGGTTTAACCATTCTTGAGGCCTTTCGCAAAGAACTACCTCAATATAATTATATTTATTTGGGTGATAATGCACGGGCACCTTATGGTTCTCGCTCGTTTGATGTAGTGTATGAGTTCACCAGACAGGCAGTAATGAAGCTCTTTGAGCTGGGTTGTCGTCTTATTATTCTTGGTTGTAACACCGCTTCAGCCAAGGCTTTAAGAACCATACAACAGCACGACTTGCCACAGATGGATAATTCATTGCGCCGTGTGTTGGGTATCATTCACCCCACAGTAGAGGCCATTGGCGACATCACCCACACCAATCATGTGGGCATTTTGGCAACAGAAGGAACCATCAAGAGCAATAGTTATGCTTTAGAAATCAACAAGCTACATCCCAATATCGCTGTAACTGGCGTGTCATGTCCGCTTTGGGTGCCTATAATAGAGAACAATGAGGCAGACGGAGAGGGTGCAGATTACTTTGTAAAGAAGCGCATCGACACCATTATGTCGCTCGATAGCCAGATCGATACATTGATATTAGGTTGCACTCACTATCCACTTCTTTTACCAAAGATCAAAAAATACACTCCTCAAGGAGTGCAAGTGGTTGCACAAGGGCAATATGTTGCTAAAAGTTTAGCTAACTATTTGCAGCGACACCCAGACATAGAGCAACTCTGTATCAAGCAAGGTGTCACCCAATACTACACCACCGAGAATGCAGAACGATTTAAAGAAAGTGCCAAAATCTTTCTACACGAAGACATATCGGTGCAGCATATCGATTTAGAATAATCGTTGTTCTAACTCTATTTCACGCAGTAGCAACCCTTATGGGCATCTAATCCCATTTCAATAAATAAAAGATAACAATGCAAGAAACAAGACAAAATAAAGTAGCTCGCCTGTTTCAGAAAGAATTGAGCTTAATTTTTCAAAATCAAACACGTGCCATGATGGGCATGATGGTATCGGTAACACGTTGCAAAGTGTCGCCCGATTTAGGCGTATGCACCGCTTATCTCAGCGTATTTCCATCAGAAAAAGGAGATGAAATATTAGAGAATATCCGTGCAAACTATAAAAGTATTCGTTTTGAATTAGGCAAAAAGATAGGCAAGCAAGTGCGAATTGTTCCCGAACTACGTTTCTTTATCGACGACTCACTCGACTACTTAGAGCGTATCGACGAGCTATTGGCAAAATAAAGCATTATTCTTATCGCATAACATTCGTAAAGTTACATTCTCTTCCAACCAATGAATCTACCCTTTTTCATTGCCCGTCGCTATCTTTTTTCAAAGAAAAGCACCGCAGTTATCAATGTTATTTCGGCTATATCTGTTGTAGGTGTAGCCATTGCAACTATGGCTTTAGTGGTGATATTAAGCGTATTCAATGGTTTTCACGATTTAGTTGCTTCTCTATTCACCAACTTCGATCCTCAAATTCAAGTGGTTCCAGCAGTTGGAAAGACCATTCCTGCAGATGCCATCTCTATCGAAAAGATAAAAAAAATGCCACAAGTTGCCGTTGCAACGGAGTGTGTAGAGGATATGGCACTTGCCGTTTATAGAGATAAACAGCTGATGGTGAGAGTGAAAGGAGTGCAAGATAACTTTCCCGAACTAACCAACATACAAAAGATTTTGTATGGAGAAGGCAGCTTTGAAACGCATGCAGGCATTCTACAATATGGTATATTTGGAGTGAGAGCGGCGCAAAGTTTAGGCTTTGGAACACGTTGGGAGGGCTTTCTTCACATCTATGCGCCAATCAAAGAAGGGCAAGTAGACCCTTCAAACCCCACCACTGCGTTTGTGGTAGATTCGCTCTTGTCGCCCGATGTCATTTTTATTGCGAATCAGCAGAAATACGATAAAGACCACGTTGTTACCTCGATAGACTTTGCTCGTAACCTTTTTGGCGAGCAAGGTATGATTTCTTCGCTTGAAATAAAGCTCAAACCAGGAGCCGATGTCGATGCAGTGAAGAAAGAAATGCAAAATATTGGAGGAAAAGAGCTAAAGGTGCTCGACCGATTTGAGCAACAAGAAGACACCTTTAAGATTATGCAAGTAGAGAAGATGATTGCTTATATCTTCCTTACTTTCATCGTTATTGTGGCAAGTTTCAACATCATTGGCTCGTTGTCGATGCTTATTCTCGACAAAAAGAACGACGTTGAAACGCTAAGAAAGTTGGGAGCAACCGACAAGCAAATTGTAAGTATCTTTTTATTCGAAGGTCGTTTAATTGCATTCTTTGGTGCATTGTTGGGCATTTCGCTTGGTTTATTGCTCTGTTGGCTGCAACAAACATTCGGACTTGTTGCCTTGGGCGAAAGCAGTGGCACCTTTATTGTGAACGCTTATCCCGTTAGTGTGCACTACATCGATGTGCTTTTGGTGCTCATCACCGTAATCATTACGGGCTGGTTGTCGGTGTGGTATCCTGTTCGCACCTTGAGTAAGCGATTCTTAAAGTAGGCATTCGCATTGCTCCTTCAGCCATTTGCTTACTAAAAAAATCAACATTTTCTTTCTATTCCGATAGAGACAATCACTCAAAAGATCGTCTTTCGATAGCTCGTGCTCCTATATTTCTATTTTAAAACATTACTCTTATTGATGAATATTGTTTGACTTGCACTGCAATGCGCATATTTTGTTGTAGACATTCCTTCCCTTTGATTTATTTAGTATGGCTATCTCCCAACAAAAGCATTGTAATTGGTTGCCAAAAGCACTGCAATTGCACCCTAAAAGCAGTGCTATTGCAGTGTGATATCAATGTTATTGCAAAGCGATAAAATGAGCATGAAAATTTAATGTTAATGTCTTTGCAAGTTCGTTTCATTTGCTTATCTTTGTGCTATACTAAAAATTCTAAACAACAAAATAAGTAAATGGAAAAGATCAAAGGATTAATCGATGCGCCATTCACTCCTTTTTATAGTAATGGTGAGGTGAATTATGAGCCAATCGAGCGCTATGCAGCGATGTTAAAGAATAATGGTTTGAAGGGAGTTTTTATCAATGGTTCGAGCGGTGAGGGCTATATGCTCACAGAAGAAGAGCGTATGAAGCTTGCAGAAGCATGGATGAAAGCTGCTCCAAGCGACTTTAAAGTGATTGTACATGTGGGTAGTACTTGCGTAAAAACAAGTAGACGACTTGCAGAACACGCACAAAAGATAGGTGCATTTGGTATTGGTGCGATGGCAACTCCATTTCCAAAGGTTGGCAGAATAGAAGAGTTGGTGAAGTATTGTGAGGAAATTGCAGCAGGAGCACCACAGCTTCCATTCTATTATTATCACATTCCTGCATTCAATGGAGCCTACCTTTCTATGGTAGATTTATTGAAAGCAGTAGACGGAAGAATTCCTAATTTCGCTGGAATCAAATACACTTACGAAAGTTTATACGAGTATAACCAATGCCGTTTGTATGCAAATGGCAAGTATGATATGCTTCATGGACAAGATGAAACAATCCTTCCATGCCTCGCAATGGGTGGAGCTCAAGGCGGAATAGGCGGAACTACCAACTATAATGGTCGTTGTTTAACTGGAATTTTGAAGGCTTGGGAAGAAGGAAACATCGAAGAAGCACGTGAACTTCAAAACTTTGGACAAGAAGTGATTAATGTTATATGTCGTTATCGTGGTAATATTGTGGGTGGAAAGCGTATTATGAAGCTCATAGGATTAGACCTTGGACCTAACAGAACACCATTCCAAAACATCACAGATGATGAAGAACGTGCATTAAAAGCAGAGCTCGAGGCAATCGACTTCTTCAATAAATGCAATCAATTTTAATGCTACTGCCTTTTATTTAGTAACGAATAAAAGCGTATAGCATTATCTTTTAGGCATGTTCTATGAGACAGTTGTTATGGTTGTTTTGCTATAATACATCTTTTAGAACTTGCCTTTACATACCAAAACGATAAAGATTAGACTACAAAAGACGATATATTGCTATTAAAAAGCAGGCATATTGGTTCTTAAAAGCAATCCTTTTCTTTATCTTTTTAACCACTAAAAGCAGCTTAAAACAATGAACTTAAACCAACAACAAAAAACATATTTAGCTCAATGGGCTAACTCTTATAAGCAAGATTTAGAAGAAAACATTCTTCCTTTTTGGTTAAAATACGGCTTAGATACCGTTAATGGCGGTGTTTATACATGTGTAAACAGAGACGGAAGCTTGATGGATACCACCAAATCAGTGTGGTTTCAAGGTCGTTTCGGCTTTATTTGCGCCTTCGCTTACAACAATATTGCACAAAAAGAAGAATGGCTTGCAGCATCAAAAAGCTGTGTAGAGTTTATCGAAAAGCATTGTTTTGACACCGACGGACGTATGTATTTCGAGGTAACAGCAGAAGGAAAGCCACTTCGTAAGCGTCGTTATGTGTTCTCAGAGTGCTTCGCTGCCATTGCAATGTCAGAGTATTCAATTGCTTCGGGCGATAAAACTTATGCTCAAAAGGCATTGAACTTGTTTAAAGACATCTTGCGTTTTGTGAACACTCCTGGTATTCTTGCACCCAAATATTGCGAAGATGTAGAGATGCAAGGACACTCAATCACCATGATTCTCATTAACACTGCATCACGAATTCGTGAAGCAATTCAAGCAGAAGAGCTCGATGCGCAAATCGATCTCTCATTAGAAACATTACAAAAATATTTCATTCACCCTGAATTCGAAGCCCTATTAGAGACCGTTGGACCTAATGGTGAGTTCATAGATACCATCATTGGCCGTACAATTAACCCAGGACACTGTATCGAAACCGCTTGGTTCTTGCTCGAAGAAGCAAAACATCGCAATTGGGAACCAAAGCTAACACAAACCGCTTTGACCATTCTTAACTGGTCATGGAAATGGGGTTGGGATGAACAATATGGCGGAATCATCAACTTTAGAGATTGTAGAGGACTCCCACCTCAAGACTATTCGCAGGATATGAAGTTCTGGTGGCCTCAAACAGAAGCAATTATTGCAACGCTATATGCTTTCGAAGCAACAGGAGATGATAAGTATTTAGAGATGCATAAGCAGATAAGTGACTGGACTTATACACACTTCCCAGATAAAGAATATGGCGAATGGTATGGCTATTTGCACAGAGATGGCACCGTTGCACAGCCTGCAAAGGGTAATATTTTTAAGGGTCCGTTCCACATTCCACGCATGATGATCAAGAGCTTTATGCTTTGTAACGAGATAATGAAATAAGAACACTATCCCTAAACGTCAATATTTAGATATGAATAAAACAACAAGTAAAATCTATCCATGGGTAGTTGTGGCTCTATTATGGGGCGTTGCACTACTGAATTACATGGATAGACAAATGCTTTCGACCATGAAAGAGTCGATGCAGTTAGACATTTCAGAACTGCAAACGGCTGAGAACTTCGGACGATTAATGGCTGTTTTCCTCTGGATTTATGGTTTAATGAGTCCTTTCGCAGGTGCTATTGCCGACCGAGTGAATCGTAAGTGGTTGATAGTTATTAGTCTTTTCGTGTGGTCGGCCGTTACTTATGGAATGGGATATGCCAACACTTTCACCGAAATATATTGGCTTCGAGCTCTTATGGGCGTTAGTGAAGCCTTGTATATCCCTGCTGGTTTGTCGTTAATAGCAGACTGGCACAGCGACAAAACCCGCTCTCTTGCAGTGGGAATACACATGACAGGTCTTTATACAGGACAGGCAATTGGAGGCTTTGGCGCAACCGTTGCAGCCTCATACACATGGCATACGGCCTTTCATTGGTTCGGTTTGATAGGTATTGCCTATGCTCTTTTATTGGTATTGTGCCTAAGAGAGAATCCCAATCACAACGTGGTGAAACCCAATGTCGAAACAAATAAGATAGAGAAAGAATCGATATTAAAAGGCTTTAGCGCCCTTTTCAGTACCGTTGCCTTTTGGATTATCTTGTTTTACTTCGCTGCTCCGAGTCTACCAGGATGGGCAATAAAGAACTGGTTGCCCACACTTTTCTCAGAAAACCTCAATCTTCCGATGGCAGAAGCAGGTCCAATGTCAACCATCACCATTGCACTTTCGTCGTTCTGTGGTGTAGTTGCAGGTGGAATACTATCAGATCGCTGGGTACAACGCAACATTAGAGGTCGTATTTACATCAGTGCAATAGGCTTAGGACTCACCATTCCCGCTCTATTCCTTTTGGGATTTGGTCATAACACCATAGGAGTTATTGCTGCAGGAATGCTCTTTGGAATTGGATTTGGTATCTTCGATGCCAACAACATGCCCATTCTTTGTCAGTTTGTGTCGCCTAAATACCGTGCAACCGCTTATGGAATTATGAACATGACAGGTGTGTTTGCAGGTGCAATGGTTACTAATATACTTGGAAAATGGAGCGATGATGGCAACCTTGGATTAGGTTTTGCACTGCTAAGTGTGGTTGTTGCAGTGGCTATTGCTTTGCAACTACTCTTCTTAAAGCCTAAACAAGAGAGCTAAACTCATTTTTATTCCAATTGAAATAATTATAAGCAATCGCTCAAATGATGAATAATCGCAAAACATTCCCAGCCAAAGCAACAGCAAAGAAAGGCGAATTGTTTGCTAATGCCGTATCAACAAAGTATGCAGAGCTATTGAACGACCTTGTTCATGGTGAGCTGTATGCACGTTAATCGTTTGCTTATTTAAATTATGAGATATTTATTTTTACCGCTAACGCTTGTTCTTTGCCTTTGTGCAGTAACGACATGGGCACGCAAGCACAAAAGAATTAAGATGAAACATACATTCAAGATAGAGGTGATGAAGGGCTTTCCTAACACCGAAAATGGTATAGAAAAGGGCGTTTCAGCACCCTTTGGAGGCGTTGTTAACGACTATTTGATTATGGCTGGAGGCTGTAATTTCCCCGATAAACCCGTGTTTGAGGGTGGAAAGAAACACTTTTATAAGGGCGTTTATGCTGCAAACGTGGCGCAAGGCAATTGTCTTTCGTGGACAAAAGTAGGCGAGTTGCCCGTAGAAGCAGGCTATGGAGTGAGCATTCCATCACCAAAAGGCATCTATATGATAGGTGGAAACAACCTCGAAGGATCGCTTAAAGATGCTTATGAAATGGTGTTCGACAGTCAAACAATGAGCGTTCAGTTCAATAAACTGCCCTCGTTGCCTTGCACACTCGATAACATGACAGGCACCATAGTGAACAATCACATCGTAGTTGCGGGTGGAGTGGCAGATGGTGCACCTTCTTTAAAGGTATTAACCCTTAACCTTTCAGATGTAAATAGTGGTTGGGTAGAAGCTACAACCCTTCCTTCTTCGCCACGAGTGCAACCCGTTTGCGCTGCAATAGATAACAAGTTCCAGCTTTGGGGCGGTTTTTATGACGGCTCAAAGGGCGGAAACTCCGTTGTTTATACAGAGGGATTGCAATTTGATTTGACTAAAAAAGAATGGCAACAGCTTGGCTTTATCGGTAAAGATGAGGCTCATTCGCTTACAACAGTAGGTGCTGCGGCAGTTCAACTCAATGCAAACGAAGTGCTATTAACAGGTGGAGTGAACAAAGATATCTTCTTTGATGCTATTAGTGGAGCGTATAAAATGGTTGAAAAGCAAAACTATTTGAAGCAACCAGTTGAGTGGTATCGTTTCAATGGCACCCTTATGCTTTTCAATGCAAAGACCAATAGCTGGACAGAAACCAACCTTTCGTCACCTCATTTGGCTCGTGCAGGCGCTTTGATGGTGCGTGCTAACAACGCAATTTACTACGTTGGAGGCGAGTTAAAGCCTGGAGTTCGCTCGGCAGAAGTGAGCAAAATTACTTGGGAATAAGTGAGATAGAAGGCAAGGGACAATGTTGTTGCAAGATGATGGCACGCTCGGTGCATCTCTAAAGAGCGACTTTTTGAAATAGCTCTCTGCGCTGTTTGAGAGCGATCCGTTCGTTTTCATTCTTTGATAGAGTTGTGGTTTGCAGGCAAAGAAAGTCGTCTTACAAGCTCAACAGCCCGTATTCGAGTCTCTATCGCATACAAAATTATTCAGCTTTGCAGTTGTATTGAAAATCAGCAACATACAAAGCACTTTGAAATAGCAATGCTTTTAGATAGTAAAAGCATTGCTATTTTTGTGTAATAACATCGCTTTTACACAGCAAAAGCATTGTTTTTAAAAGTGAATAGGAAAGTATTATTTTCGCTTTCTTTATCTTTTTGAAATATGATGAGATAAAGAAAAATTCTATTTTGCATAGATTTACGATGCAAAAAATCTACTAATCGAGAAACTAAAAGTAAACTTTTATTCATAAAATTCTACATTCTCTTTGATAAAAATCAATAAAAATAGATAATTATAAAATTGTTACCGCAAACAACTTGCATTTTTCTAAAAAAGTATTATCTTTGCATTGTGTTTTTCATAGTATTAGATTTAAGGTTAACAAAGGTTGGGACTCGGCGGAGCCCCTTTTTTTTTGCTCTGCCGAAAACACCCCTTTCTTTTTCGTTTTATGTTAAATATACAAAACAACAAATATAAAGTTGCGAATAAAACGAAGTGATATAAATCAATTTTATATATTTGTATCGACTTAAACAATATCAAATTTAAAACGAAGAAACTGCGACTTATGCTGAAAGTATTGGCCATGAAGAATCGAAAAACATTCTAATTGAAGATACTATAAAACACATAAATCATTTAGCGACACAGAAATTCGGAACATCTCACAATGCAAGGAGTCCTCTTTTGATGCGGACTGCTTAGGCGGTTTGTTTGTTGTTGGTGCCTATGCGCTATCATTTTTCAGTCGAAAAAGTAAGAGGAACAACCGCAATTCAGCAATACACAGATACTCAAAGAACAATTGTGGGTATTTATTTATCCCTCAAGTAGTTATCAATCATATAAGTATAGAAAAAGCGTTATATACCAATTTAATTTAAGCAGAACTTTTTTCATAATGCTATTGTAGTGCAATAGCACCTAAGTTTGTAAGCTGTGGGCGTCGGTCTGTAATAGATAGGCGCTCGCTTTTTTATGCTTTTAAAAAGAGCAAACATAGTATAACACGATAGAAAGAGTTGCTTAATTTTGCTATTTTCATTATCTTTGTAGCAAAATCGACGAAAAGATGCAAAATGAATTGAATTATCTTGATAGGAACGAGTTTAACTTCGAGCCATCAAAAGAAGTGGTAGAAGCTTTCAAAAACTTTGATATTAACAAGTTTGCGTTCTACACTCGCATTTATGATGAAGGCAAAAAGAGCATATTCTCTGTGTATTTATCAGAGTTATACGATATAGAAGAGCACCAAGTGATGGTGGGATATGGCGCAGAAGACCTGCTTAAAAAGACTGTTCACTATTTCCTTACAAAGGGAAATAATAGAAAAATGCTCATACCTAAGTTCTCTTGGTGGTATTATAAGTCGATTGCTGATGAGGTAGAGGGTGAAACTGAGTTGTATCCGATGTATGAACAAGAAGATACTTACACCTATAACCTCGACGAACTCAAAGCTATTGTAGAGGAAAAGCAACCCCGTTTGTTATTGGTTGCATCTCCAAACAACCCAACAGGTAACGGTTTAACAGGCGAAGAGATAGAACAAATCCTTTCGTTTGTGCCTTCTAGCACCATAGTTGTGGTAGATGAGGCTTACGCTTCGTTTGTTTCTAAGAGCGGAGACTATATCAAACGCCTTATAAACACTTATCCAAACATCATCGTTTGTCGCACAATGTCTAAGTTCTACGGCCTTCCTGGCTTGCGATTAGGCTATGGTTTTGTGGGTAAAGGGGGCGAAATGGACGCCTTTTTGAAGTATGCTAACATGTATTTAGGCTACGATCGTCTTTCAGAAGAGTTGGGAATAGCAGCTCTTAAGTCTGATGCTCACTACCGAGAAGTGGCTCGTGTGATGGAAGAAGCACGTCAAATGTATACTAATGAGATAGGTGTTTTACCCGGATTTAAGGTTTATAAGTCGGTAGCTAACTTCATATTGATTAAATATCCCATTGAGTTGAAAGAGTCATTGCAACAGGCTTTTGCTGAAAGTAACTACAAAGTGAAGTTTATGAGCGAACCCGATATCAACTCACATCTACGCATTACACTTGGACGAGCAGAGCAAAACCGCTTTGTTTGCGACACCATTAAACGCATTGCACAACCATGATAGCAGTTATTTTGGCTGCAGGCATGGCCAAACGCCTACGTCCTTTAACCGATACAACGCCCAAATGTCTTTTAAAAATAGGGCAAAAATCGTTGTTAGAACGCACCTTTAACGCCCTAAAAAGCGTTGGAGTGACTCAATTTGTTGTGGTTACAGGTTATTTGCACGAGCAAATTGAGGACTTTTTAACCAGTCGTTATCCCCAAGAAGATATACTTTTTGAGCACAATGCTGTGTTCGAAAGCACCAATAACATTTATTCTCTTTGGCTTGCAATGAAGTATGTAAAGGGAAAAGAATTCCTTTTGCTCGATAGCGACATACTTTTCGATCCCATTCTGCTCAACGCTTTAGTGTCAGTTAAAGGCTCTTCGTTAGCCGTTAATCAGCATCCTTTGGGCGAAGAAGAGATGAAAGTGGTGGTAAATGCAGAGGGAACAATAACCCAAATCACCAAAGAATGTAGCCCAGAAGAGGCTTTAGGCGAGTCGGTTGGAATCGAAAAGATAAGCAATAGCTATTCGCAAGCACTTTATGATGAGTTAGAAAAGATGATGAACACAGAACATCTCGAAAACGTGTTCTATGAGTTAGCATTTGAAAGACTCATTGCACAAGGTCATTCTTTTAAGGTTGTAGACACCACTTCGATATTTTCTACCGAGTTAGATACGGTAGAAGACTTCCAAAACGCACAGAAAATCATTCCACAACACTTGTTTTAATCATGGCAAACTACGATATTAAAGCCCTTCACAACTGCATTCTTAAAACCCTTCAAACGATAGATAAGGTGTGTAAAGAGCACAACTTGCGCTATTATATATGGGCAGGAACACAGTTAGGAGCCGTTCGTCACGGTGGATTTATACCCTGGGACGATGATATCGACATTGCTATGCCTCGCAAAGATTACGACCTTTTGATTGCTCATGCAAAAGAATGGTTGCCCAATCCCTATGAGATGGTGTGTGCAGAAAACGACGAGAACTATCCAATAGCATTCGCAAAGATTCAAGATAGTAGCACAACTATCATCGAACGCATGCACCTTCGCTATCTTGGAGGGGCTTATATCGACGTGTTTCCATTAGATGGAGTGCCCAATAACTGGTGTAAACGCTGGCATTTTGCCCGTTATAAGTTTTATAGAACAGTGCTTTATCTTGTTCAACGTGACCCTTATAAGCACGGAAAAGGCCCAAGTAGCTGGGTTCCGTTGCTTTGTCGCAAGCTGTTTACATTGAAAGGTGTTCAGAAAAGTATTCGAAACATTCTTACAAAGTACGACTTCGACAAGTCAACTCTTGTGGCAGACTACGACGATGGCTTGCGCTTTGTGATGCCAAAAGAGGTACTTGGCACCCCAATTCCTTGTAAGTTCGAAGACATAGAGGTGCTTGGAGTGGCTCAACCAGATACTTATCTCAAGATGAAATACGGCAATTATATGCAACTTCCACCCGAAGATAAGCGCCGACAACACAACTTTCACTATCTCGATCTCGAACATTCGTATAGAGAAATGGAGCAAAACAAGCACTAATCGTCTTGTTGTTCTTGCCCCATTTCAATCGATTTTATTTTCACATTCATTCTATTTGTAATTCTATCGGCACTCTTTTCAAAAAGAGCGTCTCTTTAGTCGTGTTCTAAAAGCAATGTTTTTACACTTCAAAAGCAGTGCTTTTAGCCTGTAAACTCAATGCTTTTGCCATCTAAAAACAATGCTATTTCAAAGCACTTTCAACGCCTTTATTTGCAGGTAGATAGAGATTGTGTTCGATAACCACCAAAAAGGCGGAAAAAAGCATCAATATTTTTGTTCTGCATCATTATTTTTGCTATCTTTGCAATGTATTAGCAAACCCTACATACAAATGAAAATGGAGAAAAAATACCCTCTTTATAGTTTTATAAAAGGTATTTTTTCCCTTTCTTAGTTATAGGGTTGTCTTTTTATTTATGAATTGCGTTTAGGCATAACACAAACTCTTGTAGTCTTATAATTTACAAACAATGAAAAAGAACCAATTATTTTCGGTCCTTACTTTAATGTTTTTAGTACTTTTAGGTACAACATCTTGTATTAAAGATGAGGCAGCAAATGCTGAAGCCGATATCCTTTCGGTTAGTGTAGATAACGATATCCTTTTGCGAAATCCTATTGTTTCGAACGATGAAGTGAAGCTTTTCACAGCCGACAGTACCGATTTGAGCAAGGTGAAGATACATTTTAACCTTACACAAGGAGCCACAATCACCAGTGGAGACACCACAAACACAGATTATACCAATGCTCGTTTGTTCACCATTACATCGCAAGATGGTAATTGGAGCAAGACATATAAGGTGCATTTCGTGCGTATTGATGGAATAACTGACTTCCATTTAGATGATATGCACTATTATACTTACACCGATCAGTGGGACCCTTCTGCTGCACCAGTAAACAAATTCCACATCCTTTCAGAAACAACTCTTTCTAAAAAGCAGATCAACTGGGCGAGTGGAAACCCTGGTTTTCTGATAACAGCAGGCAATTCGCCAGCCGAAGACTATCCAACTTTCCAAAGTAACGATGGCTTTAAAGGTAAATGTGCGCAGTTAGTTACTCGCTCAACGGGCTTCCTTGGCAGAATGTTTGGTGCTCCTATTGCCGCAGGAAACCTGTTCTTAGGTGATTTCCAACTCGACATTTCTAACGCATTGCGTTCAACTCACTTCGGAATTCCATATCTTCAAGAGCCAGTTGCATTGAGTGGATATTACAAATATCAAGCAGGTGCATCGTTCACCGATAAGAATTCGAAAGTGATTGCAGACAAGAAAGATATCTTTACCATATATGCTGTGTTGTATGAGGTAACAACTGAGGTGCCATATCTTGATGGAACCAACTCGTTAACCAGTGAGAATATCGTGAAGATCGCTAAACTTGAGGATAAAAAAGAAACCAATGAATGGACTCGTTTCGAAGTTCCTTTCACCTTCTTAGAAGGCAAGAGTATCGATATAGAAAAGCTTCAGGCAGGTAAATACAATCTTGCTATCGTGCTTTCTTCGAGTGAAGATGGTGCAAACTTTAATGGAGCAGTGGGCAGTACCTTATGGGTTGACGAGCTACACATTGATGTTAAATACTAAAACGACGAATAATTAAAATGAAAAAGATATTATTTTTTGCTCTTGTTGCTATCCTTTCGCACTCTGTTAGCTATGCTCAAAGCGATAGAACAGAAAGCTTAGTGAAGTCAGAAAAGAACGGATGGGAATATGAAGTGCGTGCAGGTGTCAACATCGGAGGCGCAACTCCCATGCCAATGCCAGCAGAAATTCGTAAGATAAAGAGCTATAGTCCTAAGTTTAATGGCACTGTTGAGGGCGTAGTTACTTATTGGTTCGATGGCAATAACAGTCCTTGGGGCTTGTCTACAGGCTTAAAAGTAGAAGAAAAAGGTATGATTACCGAGGCAGATGTAAAGAGTTATAGCACCGAAATCATTCAAGGCTCGCAACGAGTAGCAGGTTATTACACTGGAAGTGTTAAGACACAATATAACAGTACATTGCTAACTATACCCGTAATGGCTAACTATCGCTTCAACGATCAATGGAAAGTGCGTGCAGGTTTGTATGCAGCTTATCGCTTAGATGGTGAGTTTGCAGGCTCAGTGAGCAATGGTTATCTTAGAGAAGGAAACCCAACAGGAGAGAAACTCTTGTTTGAAGGCGACGCAACAGCAAGCTATGACTTCTCAAATGAATTGCGTCGATTCCAATGGGGAATGCAATTAGGAGGTAGTTGGCGTGCTTTTAAGCACTTTACTGTTAATGCTGACCTTACATATAACATCAACGGAATATTTAAAAACACCTTTAAAACGATTACATTCCCATTATATCCGCTCTACCTTAATATCGGATTTGGATATCGTTTCTAAAGACTTACACCACAATACCATGACAAAAAAGAAATTATGTTGTGTAGGCCATATTACAAAGGACAAGATCATCACTCCTAAAAACGAGTTTTCTTTGTCGGGAGGAACAGCTTTTTACTTTGCACATGCTATTAATGCGTTACCTAAAGCCGTTCAATTTGAATTGATTACAAAGGTTGGCGACAACGCAAAAGCTACAGTAGTAGAGCTAAAAGAGTTAGGCATTGATGTGCAAAATTTCGATAGTGAGAACACAGTTTACTTCGAAAATAAATACGGAAACGATCCCAATCACCGCACACAACGTGTGTTAGCGAAGGCAGATGCGTTCGAAATACAAGACGTTGTCAACTCAAGTGCCGACATTTATCATATCGGTTCGCTCTTAAACGACGACTTCTCGCCCGAGGTTCTTCAGCTTTTGGCCCAAAAAGGCTTGCTATCTATCGATGCACAAGGCTTTTTACGTCGTGTAGAAGATAAAAATGTGTTGGCAACTAACTGGTATCATAAGCAAGAAATTCTTGAGGTTACTCACTTTTTAAAGGTGAATGAGCACGAAATGGAAGTGCTCACCAACTATAAAGACCCACGAGAAGCAGCGCAAATGCTTGCTGAAATGGGCGTGAAAGAGGTGATTATTACCCTTGGAAGCTATGGCTCTTTGATTTATACCGACAACACTTTCTATGAAATTCCAGCGTATAAACCTGCTCAATTGATTGATGTAACAGGTTGTGGAGATACCTATATGGCTGGATATTTGTATGGAAGAGCAACAGGAATGGGCATTCAAGAGAGCGGAGAACTTGCTGCTCGCATGTGTACTCGTAAGATAGAGGCAAGCGGTCCGCTAACTTCTTTCGAGCAATAAGAAGGCTATACAAAGGCGATAGGAGAGCAGTTGGAGAGCAAGGTTGCCGACATCGTTGGGCAAAGTCAATGCTTTTAGAGTCTAATATCAATGCTTTTGCATGCTAAAAGCACTGCTTTTATACCACAAACTCAATGCTTTTCAAAGCAAGACACAACAAAGAAGATTTTTATAAAACATCTTATACGGAATGAGAGTCTCAATTCTTTATTGAAAAGAACGAGACTCTCATTTTTTATTTCACCTTCTATTTCGAATGGATTAACAAATACTTATTATCCATCTCCATTCTCTATAAAGATGTTTCCACCTTTATAAAGAACGAGATGTGTGTTTTCTTAGTTTTAGAATGTAAGACTTTTGAACGCTATCTTATTTCTTTATGAAACGAGAAGTGTGTTCGTTGGTCTTTAAGATATAAACACCTGCGGTGTAGTGGCTGATGTTTATTTGGTTGTTTCCTTCTCTCAACTCAACCTTTTCCATAAGAACACCATTGCTGTTGAATATCTGTGCCGATGTAGCCTTTGCGCTTTCTACATTTAATACTGATGTAGCAGCGGTTGGATAGATATTCATTCCCTTACTGATATCGTTGCTGTTGATACCTGTAATGGTGCCATTTTCGATGTTAGTGTTGCCTAAGTCTAAGCCAATAGATTGGGTAACGCAACATGAAGATGGTGCTTCGGTGAAGTGTAAGGTCTCTCCCTGAGTTGGAGTGGTGTCGCTATTGCCCTCAGAAGGCATCACGCCATAATACCAGTTGGTGCGTACATAGAATGGAACTTCTTTCAAAGGATTGTATTTCCAATAGCCTGTTTGACCTGTGCTGTGTAGAATGTTGAGGTAATAAGTTGATATACCGAACTTCGAAATATCGAAGGTTATGTCTACATAGCCATTTGTTGAAGGATTGATCTTGATGTTTTTCTCTACTAAAAGACCATTCTCAGCGTTGTAACTTCTTGATGTACTGGTGACAAAGAAGCGTATTGGACCAGTGTATCCGTTAGTACTCTTCAAGTAAACACGGGCTGTTACGTTGCCACTTGTGCGGTAGATGGTTGTATAATCTGCACCCAAATAAGTGCCATTTTGATAGAAATAAACACTCTGAAGCTCTACATCGTGATTGCCAACAACGGGGTTATCGTTGTCGTTATCATTGCTGCTGTTAATAGTTAGCTCGCCAATGCAAGGGTTCTTCTTGTCGTCTCCTAATGTAACAAATACCTCTTTGTTATTCAATACATAAGAAAGAGCGATGTTCCATTTGGTTCCTTTGGCTCCATTGGTGTTCTTCAATTGTCTGAAATTGCTGTTGGTATAGAATGTAAACACCGCTTGTACGTTTGAACTTAGTGTGCCAACGCCTTCAGAAATGAGCGTTTTATTGCCCAAATTGCTTTCGTCTCCTGTGCAAGCATATAAGCGCATGGTGCCTTTGTAGGTTGCTCTTCCTTCGTTAGAAAGCGATACTGGGATTTTAATAGCTTCGCCTTCGAGGGCAGAAGCAAAGCACTTAGCACCTGCAAAGATCTTCACTTCGTTTGAAATAGGTGTTGGTGTGGGCGTTGGAGTAGGACTATTGCTTTCGATAGTCAATGTTCCTGCCACGGTTTGAATAGCTTTATAGGTGCTATTGCTTAGATAATTCACCACAAGATAGTAGGTGTCGGGCTGTAACTGAGTGGTATTGATGTTGAACGATACCGCTTTTGAAGCCGAACCAGCTATGGTTGCGTTGGCATAGGCAATGATGGTAGATTGCGAGTCGCCCTCTTTATAAAGAGAAAGAGCAAGTTGGTCGTTGAAAGATGCATTGCCTCTGTTGCCCACTTCGATGGTTACGGTTGCGTTTCCAGTCGATTGTTTGAACGTGTTTTTAGCCGCTTTGTGAATGTAGAGATCTACAGTTTGCTTGTTATCTGGTTGAGGCTGTGGTTTAGGTTGAGGTCTTTCGTTATCTGGTCTGTTAGGAGATAGGTAGCGAAGCATCTGTTGACTGCTTCTATAACCACCGCCTCCGCCGCCAATTCCTTCAACTCCTGGCTGCAAAACGTCGAGCAAATACCAACCATTTTCCGATCCATTCCAACCCCAATCAACGTGTACATAGCCGTTAGTTGCATAGCCATCGAGTACGAAACAGTGGCCTCCTCTTGCTGAAAAACCAGCGTAAATAACAGGTCCATAGTCTTCCATTTCACTCTTAATCTCCTTTAACCAGGCATTATTTGAGTAGTTGTCACGTTGCAAGAAACGAAGATCTTGCTTATAACCAAAGTGCTCTGTTAAGGCATTTGGGGCGTTATAGACATACGCTCCGCTACCTCCTGTAGACGCAGGACCATACGACATTTGTACAGAATAGCCGATATCACGAAGCAAACGACCAATGTTATCGGCCTGAGTGTTAGACAACTTTCTGTTATTAGATAAGTCGTAGCCATTGTGAGACACTGCTGCTGGCATCTGACTCCAATCGTATGCTTTATTTTCTGCACCGCTTCCATCGAAATTGAGCGATAGCTTTTGACCACGCCAGTAGTAACTTAGGGCTCCAGTTGCTTTGTTAGGCCATTGATGCCAGCGCAAAACTGTACATATTGCAGTGGCTACACAGCCCGCAACTGTTGGATAAGAGGTGTTTCCATACACATAGTTTGGAGCGTAAAGGTTGAACGGCCAGCTCTGACCCCACTGTATAGCGTGAGGCAAACGGGTTGTTCTATCGTTGTTAAAGGCAAGTAAAGGCTGTATTTCAGTTTGATAATTCGCAGCTCTTGTAGATGCAAAAATACGTCGAAAACCTGTATTTTGCTTGTCTTCCATATTGTTTATGGCCCACTGAATTTGGTTTTTATACTCATCAAACATCCACTTTATAGAAGGATGATGTTCGATTTCGTCTTCAGTTAAACCGCCTTTATCGGCATAAGCAAGTACGGGTTGAACTCTATCATCACCCGAAACAACAATATATCCGTTGCTTTCTCCACGATTAATAACGTAATAGAGTGCATGAGTAGACGCTGTTTTAAGACTCTGAGTGTTAATTCCATTTGTGTTTTTCTGTGTTTTGTCGGACTCGGTTGGGGTGCCTTTGGCAGTGAACTGCACTTTTAGTTCGCCTTGATTGGCTGGCGATGTTGTTGCAAAGAACCGCTGTGCCACCTGCAAAGCCTTTGAAACACTCACTGGAGATGCATGTACATGCAGAACGAGGGCTATGAAAAGGCCCAAAAATGAGATAATTTTTTTCATGTCATATTAGTTTTAGTTCGAAAATAGAAAATGTATTTTGTGCTTAAAAAGTTAATTATACTCCCGCTGCAAAAATAGTATAATGAGAAAAAGGGCAGTGAAAAGCCGACAAATTATTATGTTTAATTTAGGTTCTTGAGAGTGAGAAGAACAAAAATTAAACGAGATGTTATAATGTGTTTATCGCTGATTTACAGTTATTTATGAATTTAATAAGGTGTGCTTAACGTCTCTTATAAAATGCGCATTGATAACTATTGTAGTTCTTGAATTTTGTTATTTGCGCACAATTTTTGTGCAATTGCGTTGTTTTGTTATTTTAAGTGCGTGCCAAAAGCATTGCTTTTAGAGGGTAAAAAGACTGCTTTTACAGCACAATAGTTATGCTTTTGCATTGTAAAAGCATTGGTATTAGAAGGCAAGTAAAGTGCTTTGGGCCTGCGAGGAGGTACTAAAAAGAAGGAAATAAGTCTATTGGGGGCGAGTGATAACCTGCCAGTTGTCCGACTGCCAATACTCATGTGCGTCGACATTGCTACTATCTCTCATCATTTTTCCGCTGTTTGTCACCTGCGCTTTGCCGTCTTTAAAAGGGCGAGCAAACTGATATTGGGGTGTAATGACAATGTTGCCAAGTGTATCGGCAAAGCCAATGAGATTGTTTTCGCCAACTATTCGGAACAAACCCTCGACAGGATAGTCGGGTCCGTTATCGAATTGGAACACATTAAAAAGAAATTTGCCCTCGTTGTTGAAGCACTTTATCACGCCATTGCTATCCGACACAAAGCCAATGTGGGTGATAGTATCGGTAAACGCCATAGGATAAATGCAGCGAATAATGGTGTCGCCCTTGTCGTTTACATAGCCATAAAGCTCGTTTTGCTCTACCACAACGAGGCGGTTGCTGGTGGTTTGGCAGCTACCAAACAAGAGAATAGCCAATAAAACAACGATTGTTGCACTGCTTTTCAATAGGGTTCTTCCTTCTTTCATCTGTAAGTTGATTTGTATTAATGGGGCATTTGCATTGTTGAAACACAAGAATCTTGTCCGACGAATGGTGTGTTCGCTCTTCTTTCGTCGTTCTTTTTATCGATAAGACGATAGTGCAAATATATAAATAAAAAGACGAATCGCTACTGGGTTCATCGTTAAATATATTCACTCACAATCCCTTTGTTTTACGCTGGTGTAGACCTTCGCTTGTAAAAGCATTGCTTTTAGCGAGTAAAAGGGCATCTATTAGAGGATAAAAGCAGTGTAATTGCGTGGCAAAAGGATTGCTTTTTCAGAGCAAGGGCGGAGAGAATGGGGCAAAAAAATAATGTAAAAGAAAGCATTGTGCTTGTCTTTTACATTATCATTTATCGTTTTTCTTCTCAATTTATTATGTCGATGAAGACTATTTCTCGATGTTTTCGAAACCCAATCGCCTTGCCTTTGTCTGCCTAAGTCATCACTTTTAGGGTTTAAAAGAAAGGGAGTGGAGAGCGGGTTGTGTCGACTTTTTACCTCAAATCTCTACCCTATATATAATAATAGGTGAGGAGAGGGTGTTGAACTACTCCTTTTCTTGGCACAAAACATTCATCACTGTTTGTCCTACTGCTTTGAGAGTCTTTCGATCGATGTTGTCTATATTATCATTAACCGTGTGCCATACGGGTCCAAATACATTAGGACTCATCTCGGGATAGTATGGAATGATGTCGATGGTAGGTATCTTTGCGATTTGATTAACAGGGATATGGTCGTCTGTTATCGCTCCTCCTGTTTGGTTGATAAATACATTGCTGTATCCAGCATTAGCTGCTTCGCCCCACACTTTCGCTACAATTTCAGGCGCATAAGCCATCGATGCTTGCTCAATATAGAACTTTGCGTTCTTACCTCCAACCATATCGAGAAGTATTCCATATCGAGCTGTGTAGTTATTGGGTAGATTTCTCGACCAATATTGTGCGCCTAACGCCCATGTATCCTCGTCGTTTGTCTTCTCAATCCATTCTGGTGTGCCCCAATCTTCAGCGTCGAAACATACAAAGTCGATACCGATATTGCCCAAGTTGTGCGATTTTAGACTGCGAGCAAGCTCTAACATCACTGCAACTCCACTGGCCCCGTCGTCTGCAGCCATAACAGGTTTCTTCCAATTCTCTTTATTTGGGTCGTTATCTGCCCATGGTCTGCTGTCCCAATGCGCACAAAGCAGGATGCGAGTAGTGGCATTTGGGTTGAGTTGAGCCATAATATTGGTGGCTTTTAGCGGTGTTCCATCATAGCCTTTTAGCGTTGCTTTTTGTTCAGACACAGTGCAACCAAAGCTCTTAAACTTGTTAACAATCCACTGAGCACATTGTTCGTGTGCTTCACTATTCATTGTTCTTGGTCCAAAGTTGCATTGTTCTGCAATGTAAGTGTAAGCGCTGTCGGCATTGAAAGCGGGTGCATTCACTTGCGTAATCTGTTCTTCTTCAACAGACTTTGCTGTCTTTTGTTTTATGAAATACCCGCCAATGGCTCCTGCCAGCACAATTATTGCGCCTATTTTAATCATCTTTGTATTTTTCATTTGTTGTTGATTGTAATATGATTGCTCACAACTGATATTGCGATTATTTAGTTTATCGTTTACCTATCTTTTGCACTTGCTCCATCACTCTTAGCCAGTTGCCACCCCATATCTTTCTAATGTCGCTCTCAGAGTAGCGTTTTCTAAGTAGAAATATGGTGAAACGGATGAGTTCTGACGAGTCTCTAAGACCTATAATACCTCCATCTCCATCGAAATCAGTGCCCAGTCCGACGTGATCAACGCCCATTATGTTGATGAAATGATCGAGATGACGCATTGCATCTTCGATAGTTGCGTTGCCATCTCTTGTTAAGAAGCCCTTATAAAGGGTGACATGAGCCACTCCTTTGTGCTCTGCAAGAGCTAAAAGCTGTTTATCTGTGAGGTTTCGAGGCACGTCGCACAATACTTTAGAATTGCTATGACTGCACACTACGGGTGCTTTACTGGTCTTTAAAACGTCGAAGAAGGTGCTTTCGGCTGCGTGACTAAGGTCTACCATGATGCCATATTTGTTCATTTCGGCAACAACTTCTTTTCCATAAGCACTTAGTCCGCCATGTGTTTTGCTACCTCTTGCGCTGTCGCAGATAAGGTTATCGCCGTTATGACATAAGGTAATGTAGCTTATTCCACGCTTAGCAAAATGCTTAACGTTGGCAATGTCTCGCTCAAGAGCTAAGCCGTTTTCTATTGCAAGCATAATAGAACGACGTCCTTCGAACTTGTTTTGCATCACTTCGAAAGGCGTTTTGGCAATAGAAACATAGTCTTTGTGATTAGAAATCATGCTTTCTACCTTGTCAAAGATAAAGTCTGCATACTTCTTAGGACTGTCAATACCAAATGTATTCTTGTTTTTAAAGTTCTCGTTTCCTATTGTTTGAGGCAAATAAGCAACCATTGTGGTTACGTCTTGCTTGCTTTCTGCCATCTTATGCAAATCAACTAAAACCTCTTTGCATCGCTTTGTGATGTCTACAGCTTCGTTATCGAAGAACATTGGGGTATCGCAATGCGAGTCGAGGGTGATGATTTTGTTGTGAAGAGCTTTGGCTTGAGCATATTCTTTTGCCTGAGTTGTGAGCCATTCGAATAGCTTTAATCCGTCTTCCTCTAACCATTCGGGGTGCCATTGCACTGCAAGGAAAGGCTTAAACTCGGTACTTTCGAGTGCTTCTACAACGCCATCGGCTGCCTTTGCTGTGATTTTTAGCTTAGGACCGATATAACTTACGGCTTGATGATGGAACGAGTTAACAAAGAGTTTCTTTGTTTTGTAAATAGAGTAGAGTATTGAATTGGGATCTATCTCAACAGAATGGGTACACTCTTTGCGGTCGGCATCTTGGTTATGTTTAATCAATCGCACCATTTCTCCATCCGAAAGTAAACTCTTTGCGGCAAGTTTTCGACTCTCTTCAATGTCTTGTGCCACCTTACCTCCAGAGGCAATGGCAATGCATTGCAATCCTCTACAAATGCCAAGGATTGGTATTTGTCGGTTGCGAGCAAGTAAAGAAGTGAGCAATTCGAAATGATCTCTGCTGCTATTGATGCGTCCTAAGCGTGGAGAAGGCTCGTCGCCACTCCATAAAGGATTGAAATCACCGCCACCAGAGAATATTATTCCATCGATAGAATCAAGAATATTGATAATCGTTTCTGGGTCTTCTGTAGGTGGAATAATGACTGGTGCGCCTCCAGCTTTCATCACTTGTTGGCAATAAGGATTACGAACAAGCACGTCGTTTCCTTCTACATCGCCTGTAATACCGATGATTGGGCGTTTTGTACTCTCTGGATATTTACTGTAAATTTCCTTGAGATAGGTTTTAATGTCGTATGATTTCATTTGCTATCTTGAAAAGTCTCGTTCGCACATTGTCATCATTAGTAGCACAATACCTATAAGACATTGTGGCTCTTGCCGTGTTTTTACGACAAGAAACATAAAACTAAGAGTGGTGTTTATTCAATGGTTAGAACGAGATTATTGTTGTTTTGCAAAGCAAATGTAGCTATTTTTTATGGATTATGCAACAGCTTACCCCGTTATTTATAGCTATATATGCTATTTTTGTAATCTTTTATTCATTCGAAATGATAGGCCATTGGCAGGCAATAAAAAAGAAAGAGATTGCCCATTGTGTTGAGCAATCTCCTTGATGTTATTTCTTTTCAATTTCGGATTATCTTATTTTTGACGCAAGCCTAAACGTGCTTCTACCACATTTACAACGTAGTCGCCAAGCTTTTCACATTCTGTGATGATGTCCATGTATAGCGTACCCATTTCATAAGTGTACTTATGTTCGTTGATGTCGCTGATGTTTTGGTTACGAAGTTGGTTTCTATAGTTGTTAATCTCATTTTCGATGTTGAATGAAAGATGAGCATCCATGCGGTCTTTATGACCATTAAAGAGGAGATTCATTTGTGTTAAGCTGTCATCTGTCAATTCAAACATCTGATGAATGTGTTGATATTGTTCTTCAGTGAAGTCTTCATTTTGCTCCGACTTGCGGTGAATGGTGCGTGCAATGTTATAACAGCTGTCGCCAATACTTTCGATTTCGGTAATCTGACGCATCATACTTCTAACCTTAGCCTTTGTTTCATCACTCAAATGAGCATCGCTCACTCCGTTCAAATACTTCGCAATTTCGATCTCCATATTGTCCGAAATGTCCTCATATTTCTCAATTCTTGAGTAAAGTTTATTGAAATTAGTGATGTCTTTCTCGTGAAGTAGGTCACGAACCATACCGAACATACGTTGAATGCGCTCTGCAAAAGAGGTGATTTCCTTTTGAGCTTCGAACAAAGAAAGCTCTGGTGTTGCCATAATACCAGCTTGAATGAAACGCAAACGGAACTCTTCTTCCTCGTCGTTCTTCTTTGGTTTGATGATCATACACGCTAAACGCTCGATTTGTGGAATGAACCAAATAAGAATAAAGGTGTTGGTTACGTTAAACATAGTGTGGAATGCAGCCAAAGCAAACGACAAACGAACAGGATCGAGGTTGCCACTTGAAGGGTTAATACCCACTAATGAGCAGGCCATATCAACAAACCAATAGAATACGCACATAACCCAGAACACGCCAAAGCAGTTAAAGAACAAGTGAGCAAAGGCTGCTCTGCGTGCTTGTGTGTTAGCTGTTAGGGCAGCAAGGTTTGCAGTTAGGGTTGTTCCGATGTTCTCTCCCATCACAAGAGCAATACCTAAGTAGATAGGAAGCACTCCTCCTGTACATAGAACCATGGTGATAGCCATCAAAGCAGCCGATGATTGCACGATGCAAGTGAGGATGGTACCAATTAATACGAATATGATTATAGTGAGATAGCTATCTGGATTGAATGAAGCAAAGAACTTAATCAAAGCCTCATTGTGTGCCAAATCCATCTCTTTACCTGTCATACTAAGTATTCCGAGTGAGAAGAACATGAACGAAACACCAAAAAGAAAGTCGCCAACATACCTATAACGTTTTGTATAAATAAGTATGATTGCGACTAAAAACACAGGCCATACAACCGAAGTCATATTAAATGAGAATCCAGCACTCATGATCCAAGCCGTGAATGTTGTACCAATATTGGCACCCATAATTACAGAAATGGCTTGAGCAAGGGTGAGAAGACCTGCATTTACGAACGAAACGGTCATTACAGTTGTAGCTGTTGACGACTGAACGGCAGTGGTAATGAATGTACCAGTAAGCATTCCTGTGATGCGGTTGGTGGTCATTGCACCTAAAATGTGGCGTAGTTGAGAACCTGCCATCTTTTGAAGTGCCTCACTCATAACCTTCATTCCGTAGATAAGTAGCGCTAATGCTCCTACTAACTTTAAAATAATTAATATTGACATAGTGTTGTTTTTGTTGTCTATTTTGCGTATTTGTTACCCTATTTTTGCTAACTTTGTGCTTAGAGATGTGCTAAGCAAGGAGAGTAATAACTCTATTACTCTTTTATTTAGAATGTTATATGTTTTAATTCCTAAATCGTGTAAAATTATGTCCATATCAGAATTGATACAAATACGTTGCAAAAATAATAAAAAAAATGAGAATGTTGAAATGGGAAGCACTCTTTTTGACATTTTTCCCAAATTAAATTTGAAAATGGTTCACGGCCCTTTATCTGCCAAAGTGAATAACAAAGTAGAGGGAATGCATTATAGAGTGTATCGAAATAAAGAAGTAGAGTTCCTCGATATCACATCACCTTCGGGAATGCGCACCTACACTCGCACCTTGTTCTTCGTTCTTTGCAAGGCTGTGCACGACCTTTTCAAAAGCAGTTTGGTAGTTATCGAGTTCCCAGTTAGCAACGGTTATTATTGTAATGTGCAACTGGGTAGACCTCTTTTAGCTGAAGATGCAACGAAAATAAAGCAACGAATGCAAGAAATTATCGATAGCAAGATGCCCATTAGGCGTTTTGAGCAACCCACCGAGGATGTTATTGCTTTGTTTAAAGAGAAAGGCGACGAGGCAAAGGTGAAGCTATTGCAAAGCACAGGTATGCTTTATAGCGTGTATTATGCCATCGACGACTATGTAGACTACTACTATGGGTCGCTTTTAACCAACACTTCGCAACTCTATCTCTTTGGATTAGAGTTTTATGAAAATGGACTTCTGCTTCGTGTTCCATCATCTTCTAATCCCGAAGTGTTAGGATCTATGGTTCAACAAGATAAGATGTTCGAGATGTTTAGAGAGCATCACCGCTGGCAAGGCTTGTTAGGAGTGCGCACAGTGGGCGACTTTAACGAGAAAGTAGAAGAGGGACAAGGATCGGATTTGATTCGAGTTTCAGAGGCATTGCAAGAGAAACGCATTGCGAAAATTGCCGATGAAATAGCCCAGCGCACAAATATCAAGGTGGTTTTAATCGCTGGTCCGTCGTCATCGGGTAAGACAACGTTCTGCAAACGCTTGTCTATTCAGTTGCTAACAAATGGAATTCACCCCGTACAACTATCGCTCGACAATTATTTTGTTGATAGAGATAAAACCCCAAAACAGCCTAATGGCGACTATGATTACGAGCATTTGCACGCAATTGATATCGACTTGCTGAACAAACAATTGAAAATGTTGTTGAATGGTGAGCGAGTGGAACTGCCAAGATATAATTTTATGACGGGAAAGAGTGAGAAAGAAACGGGTGATTTTGTGCAATTAAAGCCCGATAACGTGCTGTTGATTGAGGGAATTCATGCCCTTAATCCCGAGCTTACGGCTCAATTGCCTGGCGATTCGCTCTTTAAAGTGTATATTTCTGCCCTCACCACCATTCTACTCGACGACCATAACTATATCCCCACCACTGATAATCGACTTTTACGACGCATCATTCGTGATTATAAATACCGCAATGCGTCGGCAGAAAACACCATCGATAGATGGCAATCGGTGCGAGATGGCGAAGAAAAATGGATTTTTCCTTATCAAGAAGAGGCTGATGTGATGTTCAATACGGCCATGTTGTTCGAGTTTGCCGTTATTCGTTCGCAGGCTGAACCCTTGTTGGAAAGAGTGCCACAAAACTGCAGTGCCTACTCAGAAGCCTTGCGTTTGTTGGGCTTTTTGAAGTATGTAACACCCATACACGATAACGAAATTCCTCCAACAAGTTTGTTAAGAGAGTTCCTAGGCGGTAGTTCTTTCTTGTATTAAGAGGCAAAATGGGTGGCAGAACATTGCTCTTAGCAAACCAATGTCTCACCTTATTATATATAAAAGCAACAAAATAGTAATTCAATAAAAAGAGATAAGAATTATGAGCAATATACTTTTGATTAACGATATGCCTGGAGTGGGTAAGGTGGCAACGGCTGCAATGCTCCCCATTTTGTCGTATATGGGGCACTCGGTGTGCAATCTTCCAACCGCATTGGTGTCTAACACGCTCGATTATGGTAAGTTTAGTATTCTCGAAACCACCGATTATATGCAACAAGTCATTCCCATTTGGCAGCAATTGGGATTCGAGTTCAATGCCATTGCCACGGGTTTTATTATCTCAGAACAGCAGGCAAAGCTTGTGGCAGATTATTGTTTGAGCGAGAAAAAGAAGAAGACCAAGATCTTTGTAGACCCCATTATGGGCGATAATGGTAGCTTGTATAACGGTATTTCGCACGAAACGGTTGAGATGATGAAACATCTTATTGCTGTGGCAGATGTGTGTTATCCTAATTATACAGAGGCTTGTTTCTTAACCGACACGCCTTTTAAAGACGAAGGAATTAGCGAAGACGAGGCGAAAGACTTGCTTTTGAAACTAAAAGAACAAGGTGCTGAATCTGCACTCGTCACAAGTGTGAAGGTGAATGGTGCCATGTGTGTGGTGGGTTGCAGTGAAGAAAGAGGTAATAAAGATTTCTTTTTCTTGCCATACGATGAAATTCCTGTGCGTTTCCCAGGCACTGGCGACATCTTTTCTGCCATTCTTATGGGCGAAGTGATGAAACAATGCTCTTTAATTGATTCAACCCAAAAGGCGATGAACGTTGTAGAGCGATTGATAAAGTTGAGTCAACACAACGAAGATAAGAAGAGAGGAATAGACATTGAACGCCATTTAGCCGACGTGTTATAGGTCTGTTGGCTATCAAAAAGGAATAAAAAGCCACCTAAAATGCAAAATGTTGCAGTTTTAGGTGGCTTTTCTTTTTATTTAAAACAATAGAAGGGGTGATTTAAATGAGATTTAGGTGGAAAGTGGTTAAAAGCTATATTTTAAAGGGTTTTCTGTTAAATAAATTGCATTTCGTAAGTTTGTGTACGGAAACAATCGCTTGATTATAGTCAAATAAACGCACTTTTATGAATATTTTTCATGAAAACTCTTGCACGAATAAACTTCTCTTACTACCTTTGCATTGTCAAAAGGTTAATAGATTGTTTAGGTTAGTAGTAATAGATTTATGTTTTTAGTTATTAGTTTAAGGTAAAAAACATGATTGTTTAACAGGAACTTGGACGTCGTGAGACATTCAATACCAAAAAGAAATTAAGATGTTAAACATAGAAACACGCCGTAGCTCGCTGAGAGCTGTGGTGTTTTTCTTTTTATATACCTATCGAACTAAAAGAATAAACGGCTCGTTCGTTATTGCAAGTTCTGCATTTCGAGCGAGCCGTTTGTTGTTATTGTAAGCTAGAGAGAGCTTCTTCGTAGGTGGAGAAGTTTCCTATGTAAACTCCATTTTTAAAGGAAAAGAATCTTTTAGAATTGTTTATTCTCTTGTTAGAATTGGTTACGTCTTTATAAAACAGCTTGGCGTAGCGTCGCCATTTGTTTGTTTTATAAGGGTTATGATGAATCATCAAAAGTGGAACTCCTAGTTTTCTCACCATGTCGAGTCCTAAATATGAGTTGGCAATAGGCAATGCGTTCACTCCATTTGCTTTACACATATCTACAAAATCGTTTGCATTTAGATTTTTATTCATCATATAAGATGGAGAGAAGTTATAGATAATCACATTTGAATGTTGCTTGCAATAGTCTTTCACTTGCTGTGCATTGATGAGATATATTGCCCTGTCGTCTTTTAACTCGTCGATAGAACCAGTGGTTAGGATAACCCTTTCCCGTGCTTCTTGTCGTAAAATTCTATAATCATCTGTTATATTTAGAACGTAACAAGAACTTAAAATGGCGGTGAAACCAAGTGCAATAAAAATATGTAGGATAGCAAAACTACTGCTTTGAGTTTGATTTCTTTTCATTTTTAGATGTCTTTTTATGGGTGAAAACAAGCTATTTACTTTCATCTTTGATGTGTTTTTGTTTCTTTTTATGCGAAACAATAATGTTGTATTGCTTCTACAATGTTTTTACATCTTTAATGTTAAGAGCTTCGAGGGCTTCTTTGCACGAGCTAAAGTTGCCGATATGTTTGCCGTTTTGAAACGAGAAGTAAATTCCTTGGGGCTGATCTGGCGAGTTACTGTCTATCAATTCGTTAAAGAAAAGGCGGATGTATCGTGATCTCCACTTTGTACCTAAGGGTTGAGGGTCTATCATGAGCAGTGGAATTCCAAGTTTTCTTGTGTCGGCAAGTCCCCAAAAACTATCGCCAATAACTAATGGATTGGTGCCATTTGCTTTGCACATATCCACAAAATCGTTCACTTGCATGCATGCCCTGCTACCGCAATAGGGAGTATAATCGTATATAACAACCTGTTGGTGCTTGTTGCAATAGTCTTTAATCTGCTGAACTTCTACAAGATAGATGGTGTTGTCGGCTTTCAATTGGTCTATATCTCCAAAGCTTTTCACCACTCGTTGTTTCTCTTTTGCAGTGAGTTTGTTGTAGTCGGAGGTTAATCCTCCGACTGCACAAGAGCTTATAAGGGTGGTAAATGCAAGGGCTGATAGAATTAATTTCGTTTTGAAACAATTGTTTTTAGGCGTTTTCAGTATCATATTGTGAGATGTTTGTTAGTTAAGTAAAGTTCTTCTACAAATATAATTAAAAAGTTTTTTCTTGCAAAAAGAAAGCTATTCTATTTCAATAGAAAGTGTGGATGGATTGTAAAAACATTGAGTTGGTGATGCAAAAGGACTGTTATTGAATGGTAAAAGTATTGCTTTTGCGGGGTAAAAGGACTGCTTTTGTGAGGAGGTGAGGTTCTCTTTCGGGGCTAAAAGGAAATAAAACATAATTGAAGAGTGGTGTTGCTTTCTTCGAAAAAGGATAGCCATAAGAGGGAGAGGGCATAAAAAAGAGTGTTTAAACGTATCTTTCTAAAGCGAAAGATGCCATTTAAACACTCATTATTTTTCTGAATTAGAATCTTCTTGTAAGCTTATTCAGCACGCAAAGTAAAGCGACGGAATGCAGTTACAGTTAATTCTTTATCTGTTTGGTGAAGATATTCTGCAACGCTTAGCTTGCTATCTTGAATGAATTCTTGTTCAAGAAGGCAGTTTTCTTTGTAGAACTTCTTCAATCTTCCTTGTGCAATTTGTTGTAACATTGCGTCTGGAAGGTTCTTACCTTTAGCTGCTTGCTCTTCACGAGTCTTCTCAATAGCAACCTTTAACTCTTCGTCTTTAACCTTTTGAGGTACACCTGCTTCATCAAGAGCAACAGGGTTCATAGCAGCAACTTGCATAGTTATAGCGTGACCTTGAGCTTCTGCTGGCTTGTTTGTTTGTACCATTGTGCAAAGAACGTTGATGTTTTGGTGGTTATATGTGTAGATGTTTTCTCCTTCAAGGTAGTTATAACCATCTAATTCCATCTTTTCTCCAGTGATACCTGAACGCTCTGCAACTGCTTCAGCAACCTTTCTGCCATTAGCAAGAGTAAGTTCTTGTACTTCTTCAAGGCTCTTAGCTTTAGCTGAAACCGCTGCATCTAGGATGTCTTGAGTTAGTTGAATATAGTCTTTTCCGTTAGCAACGAAGTCTGTTTCGCACTTTAATGCGATCATTGCACCGAAGTTATCTTGTACTTTTACAAGCACACAACCGTTTGAAGTTTCACGATCTGAACGCTTAGCAGCAATAGCTAAACCTCTTTCACGTACAAGTTCTATAGCACGATCGATATCGCCTTCAGCTTCAACAAGAGCTTTCTTTACATCTGCAAGACCTGCACCTGTAAGCTTACGAAGCTTTTGAATCTCTGCAATTGTTACACCCATAGTATGTATTTATTATTTTATTGAGTTAATGTTTTCTGTTAAAAGAATTGACAAACACCGTATTTCTGAAATGAATATATTGTTATTGAAACCGCTGTTTGTCAATTCAAAGGATGTCCACCACGTGATGTGATGGACAAAAATAATTATTCTTCTGTCTTAGCTTCAGCTTGTTCTGTAGCAGGAGCTTCCTCTTTGCGAGTCTTGCGAGCGCGCTTTGGTTTAGCATCTGCAGCTACTTCAGCTTGTTCTGCTGCTGCTTTCTCGTCTGCTTTTTCAAGCTTACGTTCTGTTAAACCTTCAGCAATTGCAGAGCAACAAGCAGTAAGGATTACATCAATACTGTCTTTTGCGTCATCATTTGCAGGGATAACATAGTCTACAAGACGAGGATCAGAGTTTGTATCAACGATTGCAAATACAGGAATACCTAAACGTTGAGCTTCTTTAATCGCAATATGTTCTTTCATAACATCGATTACGAAAAGAGCAGAAGGTAAACGAGTAAGGTCTGAAATAGAACCTAAGTTCTTTTCAAGCTTAGCACGTTGACGTGTAATTTGAAGCAATTCACGCTTTGAAAGGTTAGAGAATGTACCGTCATTCATCAATTTATCGATGTTAGTCATCTTCTTAACTGCCTTACGAATAGTAGGGAAGTTGGTAAGCATACCACCTGGCCAACGTTCAACTACGTATGGCATGTTAACGCTAGAAGCCTTTTCTGCAACGATTTCCTTAGCTTGTTTTTTAGTAGCGACGAATAAAATCTTCTTACCTGACTTAGCGATTTGCTTTAAAGCGTCTGCTGCTTCGTCTACCTTAGCAACTGTTTTGTTAAGGTCGATGATATGAATTCCGTTACGTTCCATGAAGATATATGGAGCCATTGCGGGATTCCACTTGCGGCGAAGGTGTCCAAAATGACTACCTGCTTGCAATAGTTGGTCAAAATTTGTTCTTGACATTGTTTCTTTTCTTTTAATTGTTTACTTTCTTTTTAATTCCTTTTTAGGATCAGCCAACAAGTAGCAAAGTGCATTGTGACATGTCTTTGGGTCTTATTGGTTTAGATACTAAACTTTATCATGGGCGTTGTTGGTGACCACATGATGATTACCTTCTTCCTAATAGTAATGCTTTTGTTTTGTAATATGGCTGCTATTAGGAGATAAAAGCATAGCTATTACCTTGTATTTGCAGTCTTTTTACGAATGAAAAGCGAAGAAGGGTGCTGTCGTTTTCGGTCGATGGTGCTGCAACATAATAACAATCGTGATTGTAAAAGTCACTGCTATCGGCGAAATAAACAGCGTGTCGAATATTAACGCTTGCTGAATTGGAAGCGACGACGAGCCTTTGGTTGACCTGGTTTCTTACGTTCAACTACACGAGAGTCACGTGTTAAGAATCCTTCGTCTTTCAAAGATTTCTTGTCTTCTGCGTTAACTTTAACCAATGCACGAGCGATTGCAAGGCGCAATGCTTGGCTTTGGCCTGTGAAACCTCCACCATCGAGGTTTGCTTTGATGTCGTATTTGCCTTCTGCTTCAAGTAGTTGAAGTGGTTGTTTTACCACATACTGCAAGATTGCAGATGGGAAATATGTTTCGAGATCTTTCTTATTGATTGTGATCTTGCCGGTTCCTTCTGTTAAGTAAACACGTGCTACTGCACTTTTGCGGCGACCAATTGCATTAATCATTTCCATCTTTTACCGTCTTTATTTGTATTGTTTAATATCTATTGCTTTTGGTTTTTGAGCTTCTTTGTTGTGCTCTGTACCTTCAAACACATAGAGGTTCTTCAATATTGCACGTCCTAAAGGACCTTTTGGTAACATTCCTTTAACGGCATGACGTAAGATTCTGTCTACACCGTTTGGTCTTTTACGAAGTCCTTCTGGTGTATTAAAGCGTTGTCCACCAGGATAACCAGTGTAATGTGTATACACTTTGTCGGTTTCTTTCTTACCTGTGAATACTACTTTTGCGGCATTAATGATGATAACATTGTCTCCACAATCAACGTGAGGAGTGAAGTTGGGTTTGTATTTACCACGCAAAATCTTTGCAACAACAGAGCAAAGACGACCTACTACCATGTCTGTTGCGTCGATAACTACCCACTCTTTTTTTACCGTTTCCTTGTTAGCGGAAATGGTTTTGTAACTTAAAGTGTTCATTCTTTTGATTAAATATTACTACTAAAAAACGTTTTTAATTCTTTTGTGCAGTCGATTCACTAACCGTTGAGCCTGGCCTTAAGCTTCAACTATTAACACTTCTACACAGGGGTTACTAAGTTTAGCCCCGTAATAATCGGACTACAAAGGTATTACTTTCTTTTTATTATAAGGATAAGTGATTGTCTACGAATGTGATTATTTATTCATTATTAACATTTTTATTCTTTTAGTCGAGCTCTTATATATAATATATGTGTAAAAGGAGCGATTCTTTCATTTCGCAAATGTTAAGTGTATTCATTTCTATGTAATTGATATTGATTCTTAAAAGACATCTTTTTGCATAAAAAGTATCGAAAGATGCTATACTTTTTGTATCTTTGTAGCAATAGTTCAGTAATTAAAACGGATAACAATTACACTCGAATTGGTATCTCATTAGTAGTTAATTAATTTCATGGAAATAATAAAGAGAAACGGCAATGTTGAGCAATACGACAAAAAGAAAATTGCCGTCGCAATACAAAAGAGTTTTGCAAGTGTTGGAACAGAAATAAAAGTTGTTCTAATTGACGAAATGGTAGGTGCCGTTGAGCAGTTTATTGAAGCGCATTCAGATATGCGTAATGTCGAAAGTATTCAAGATCAGGTTGAGAAAACCCTGATGCAGAACGGCTTTTACGATGAGGCAAAGAGCTACATTCTATTCCGTTTTCAGCGCACAGAGCGTAGAAATGCAATCAATAGCATCGTTGCAGACGCAGAAGACGAGGATTTAAAGCCTATATTAAAAAAGATATCATCTGATTACATCAGTGTAGAATATAGTTTGTTGTTGCTTTCAGACAAGTTTAAAAGCTTCTGTAAAGACGATATGAAGCAAGCTGATAAGTTGTCAGCGTTGGTGAAAGCAGCAGTAGAAATGACCACTCAAGAGGCTCCTAACTGGGAGTTTATAGCAGCACGTCTATTATCTTACAAACTCAATCGTAGCATTGCGGCTTTCGAAGAGTCTGTAAGTGTGCACTCATTCTACGACAAGTTGCGTTATTTAACCGACGAACGTCTATACGGAGAGTATATTCTTGCATCTTATTCGCCTGAAGAAATTGCTCAGGCAGCAACCTTTATCAAAGAAGAGCGCAACGATCTTCTAAACTATTCAGGTTTAGATTTATTGATGAAGCGTTACCTCATTCGCACCTATAACAACAAACCTATCGAGTCAATACAAGAGATGTATCTTGGTATTGCGTTGCACCTTGCAATCAACGAGAAAGAAGATAGAATGTTATGGGTACAGAAGTTCTACGATATTCTAAGTAAGTTAGAAGTGACAATGGCTACTCCAACCTTGTCAAATGCCCGCAAACCATTCCATCAATTATCAAGTTGTTTCATCGACACCGTTCCCGATAGCCTCGAAGGAATATACAGAAGTCTCGACAACTTTGCTCAAGTGAGTAAGTTTGGCGGTGGTATGGGAATGTACTTCGGTAAGGTTCGTGCTGCAGGAGGAAAGATTAGAGGATTTAAAGGCGCTGCAGGTGGCGTGATTCGCTGGATGAAATTGGTGAACGACACAGCCGTTGCAGTAGACCAATTAGGTATGCGTCAGGGCGCAGTTGCCGTTTATTTAGATGTATGGCACAAAGACTTACCCGAGTTCTTACAGCTAAGAACCAACAATGGAGACGACCGAATGAAGGCACACGACATCTTCCCAGCTGTATGTTATCCCGACTTGTTCTGGAAAATGGCTCAAGAAGATATCAACCAACCTTGGCATTTGTTCTGTCCTAACGAGATATTAAGTATAAAAGGCTATTGCCTTGAAGATTATTACGGCGAAGAATGGGAAAAGAGATACATTGATTGTGTGAATGATGCACGCTTAACTCGCCGTACACTCAGCGTTAAAGATATCGTACGTTTAGTGCTTCGTTCTGCTGTTGAAACAGGAACTCCATTCACATTCAATAGAGATCACGTAAATAAAGCCAATCCAAACGGACATAAAGGCATGATTTATTGTTCTAACCTTTGTACAGAAATTGCCCAAAATATGTCGGAGATCGAAAGTGTTTCTACCGAAGTGAAAACCGACGATGGCGATACTGTTGTAGTTAGAGCATCTAAACCAGGCGATTTTGTGGTATGTAACCTTGCAAGTTTGTCGTTAGGTCATTTGCCACTCGAGAACGAAAGCGAATTAACCGACGTCGTTCGCACTGTTGTTCGTGCTCTCGATAACGTGATAGACATCAACTTCTATCCATTGCCTTATGCAAAAATCACCAACCAACGCTATCGAAGCTTAGGCTTAGGTGTAAGCGGTTATCACCATGCGCTTGCAGTTCGTGGCATTAAGTGGGAGAGTCAAGAACACTTAGACTTTGTAGATAAGGTGTTCGAAACCATCAATCGTGCTGCAGTAGAGGCAAGTTCGGATATAGCTAAACAAAAAGGAAGCTACAAATACTTTGAAGGTAGCGACTGGCAAACTGGCGAATACTTCACAAAACGTGGCTACACATCGCCCGAATGGACCGCTCTTGCTGCTAAAGTGAAAGAACAAGGAATGCGAAATGCTTACCTTCTTGCCATAGCACCTACATCAAGTACAAGTATTATCGCAGGAACTACAGCAGGAACCGACCCTGTTATGCAACGATTCTTCCTCGAAGAGAAGAAAGGAGCAATGCTTCCACGTGTAGCACCAGAGCTTTCAGACCGTACATTTTGGGTGTATAAGAGCGCATATAACATCGATCAGCAATGGACAGTGCGTGCTGCAGGTGTTCGTCAGCGTCATATCGACCAAGCACAAAGCCAAAACTTATACATCACCAACGACTTCTCAATGCGTCAATTGCTCGAACTTTACTTGCTTGCATGGCGAAGTGGGGTGAAAACCATCTACTATGTACGAAGCAAATCGCTTGAAGTAGAAGAATGTGAAAGCTGCGCCTCTTAATCAATAGAGGGGCCTTTGCATTTAGAAAGACAATAAAGAATTTATAAACATACAAACAGTTATCCTATAAAACAATATGGAACAGCTTAAAAGAAACGCCCTTTTTAACCCAATGGGTGATACAGATTTGCGTTTAAGACGTATGATTGGAGGAAATACAACCAACCTTAACGACTTCAATAACATGCGTTATCAATGGGTTAGCGACTGGTATCGCCAGGCGATGAATAACTTTTGGATTCCAGAAGAAATTAACCTAACTCAAGACACCAAAGACTATCCAAAGCTCGATAAGGCAGAACGCACAGCATACGATAAGATTTTAAGTTTCTTGGTCTTTCTAGATTCATTGCAAAGCACCAACCTTCCTTCGCTAACAGAATATGTAACAGCCAACGAAGTGAATCTTTGCTTGCACATACAAGCCTTCCAAGAGTGCGTACATAGTCAGAGTTACAGCTATATGCTCGACACCATTTGCTCGCCAGAAGAGCGCAACGACATTCTATATCAATGGAAAACCGATGAGCATCTTTTGAAAAGAAACACCTTTATTGGCGACCTTTATAACGAATTTCACGAAAAAAGAGATCGTTATACCCTTGTAAAAACTTGCATAGCCAACTACATTCTCGAAGGAATTTACTTCTATAGTGGTTTCATGTTCTTCTATAATTTAAGTAGAAATGGCAAGATGTCGGGTTCAGCTCAAGAGATTCGATATATCAATCGTGACGAGAATACCCACTTATGGTTGTTCCGTAACATCATACAAGAATTGAGAAAAGAAGAGCCAGACTTGTTTACTCCAGAGAAAGTAGCCGTATATGAGGCGATGATGCGTGAGGGAGTAGAGCAAGAAATAGCATGGGGTCAATACGTAATTGGTAACGATATTCAGGGATTGAACGCTCAAATGGTAGACGATTATATTCGTTATTTGGGCAACTTGCGTTGGCATAGTCTTGGATTCGATTATCTATACGAAGACAATAGAACCGAACCAGAGAACATGCGATGGGTGTCTCAATATTCAAATGCAAACATGGTGAAAACCGATTTCTTTGAAGCTAAGAGCACAGCTTATGCAAAGAGCACCGCACTTGAAGATGACTTGTAAGATAAAGTATCAGTAGATAGAATAGAAGAAGTGTTGCACTGCGAGAGAATAAACCTCTGCGGTGCAACATTTTTTTATGCCCTTGCGAAACCGCTTTGTGCACCTTGCGCTCTAAAAGAAATGCAATTAGCTTGCAAACTCACTGCAATTGCACTCTAAAAGTATTGATATTACCTTGCAAAAGCATTGCTTTTAGAATCCTAAGAAAATACCATTTGTAAGGCAAAAATAATGCTTTAAAATTTGTGAAATAATCGTCTTTTTCTTATTTTTGCAACCCATTAAAAAAACACTACTTATTGATAATCGAGAAAACCATGAAGAAAACTAACTACTCTAAGCCTGATATTGTTGTGGTAAAGCAGTGGGACGACCGACAATTTATGCCCACAGCAAGCGGAAAAAACAATGCACATGGAGAGACATTGAAAACAAAGATGCCCACCATTGCAAAGTATTCTAATAACGATAAACCCCTATAATCTGCGTCCTTCTATCATTTCTGTATTGAAAAAGATGAACCTTTAGAGCCATATTCACGCCTAAGAATCGTATCTTTGTATCTATATTTCAACCCAAAACCGCTTAGGCTGTTTCGCCATTCAAAGGTTTACACCTTATTATATATATAAGAAATGATTATTGCAGAAGAACTTTTCGACCGCATTGTTGCCCTCATTCAGCTCGACGAACATCGTGCACCCGAGGTGACAGGTATGCTCTACGACACCTTGAAATTAGCTTGTAGAGAGGCGTTGTCAAACAATAGAGAGTTGTTTGGTAACCTTTTTTCGCAGGTCGACTATCTTTCTCGCAAGTATTCCATGCACTTAAGAGACGTGGTAGCTATTCAAAAGATGCGTAGCGAAACCCGAACAGGCATGCAGTTCTCGTCAAAAGAGTTGCTATCTCACGCTCGTGCCTTGTCGATATTCATTTCAACCATCTTTCAAACAGCCATTCCCACCCGCCTCAATCACCTGCTCCCACGGGTTTATTACATATCGAAAGCCAAACGAGAAATCAACTATCGCCGAATAAGAGCCTTGGTGCTTTCCGTGCAAAGCGATGCTTTTAAGGTGCAATGCGAGCAGTTCGAAGATATAAAAGAGATGACAGTGCCCCTCAACGAGCCACATCTTCTATATCTTTCTACCTTATTACAAGAGGGAATGCAGGTGAATTTGCTCGATTGCAACGTCGAAAATGATGTGATAGAAACCGCTCTTGTGGTGATAAATCCCGACTTTTTGGTGGATATTAGCTCCATTGCACGTTGCTTTACCGATTGGGGACATCACCCTTTAAGCTACACTTACAATCGACTTTCGCCCTCTGCCAACTCAAAAGCCATTCTACTTGGTCATTATAGCGGTGTGGCTTTAGATGATATTATCAATAAAAAAGAACATTATAGCTGGCAAGAAAGCTTGAAAAAGAGCTTTAGTAAGAAGGCTCTTGAATATTGCACGTGTGGCGATATGAACGTGGGCGACGACTTTAAGTATAGCGCACAGCAACAAAGTAGCAATATTCAACAGATTGTAGACGAGCTTTTTCATAGCGAAAAAACGTCTTTCGACGAGTCGAAAGCTATTCTCGAGCCTTCGTTTATCTGCGAAGAATTAGGCATACAAGGACGTGTTGACTTGATGACTACAGACTTTAAGCTGTTGATTGAACAAAAGTCTGGGGGCAACTTCAATATCGAGCGGGGTATAATTAACAAGTATGGAAGCTATCAAAGAGAAGATCATTATGTGCAGTTACTTCTATATTATGGCGTGTTGCAACATAATTTTCGACTTGGACGCAACGACATCGACATTCGTTTACTCTACTCTAAATATCCACTTCCAGGCGGTTTGGTGGTAGTTGCATTCTATCAACAGTTGTTTAGAGAAGCTATTGAGTTCCGAAATCGTGTTGTTGTTAACGAAATAGCAGTGGCACAGCAGGGCTTTGGCAGTGTTCTAAACGAACTAACTCCGTTTACACTCAATGCAAACAAGTTGACATCGCCCTTTTATCAGCGTTATATTCAACCTCAACAAAATCGTGTTCTTGAGCCACTTCAACAGCTTTCGCCCCTCGAAAAGGCTTATTTCAATCGCATGATGACCTTTGTTTATCGTGAACAAGCATCGTCTAAAACAAGCGAAAACGAAGGACATGGAGGCTGTCAAGCCGACCTTTGGAGTATGCCTCTTAGCGAAAAACGAGATGCAGGCAATATTTATACAGGCTTAGTGATTGTGAAGAAAGAACGAAGCGACGCCACTTCGGGAATAGATCTACTTACATTCGAGATAACAGAGCACGACCCTTACTTCCTTCCTAACTTTAGAAAGGGCGACAGCGTGTGCCTTTATACCTATTTAAAAGATAACGAACCACTTGCCACAAGGGCTATATTGTATAAAGGAACACTTGTAAGTATTGGTCAAGAACAACTTGTTGTGCGTTTAAACGATGCGCAACAGCACAACGAAATATTTGAAAAAGACCCCTCGAATCAGCTTCTCTTTGCCCTCGAACATGCGGGTTCAGATTCGGCTTTCACTGCCTCTATCCGCAGTTTGCACGAGATGATCACCGCACCAGCAGACAGAAAGAACCTGCTTTTAGGTGTTTTAGAACCTCGTAGCGATGCAAGTAAACAGCTAACAAAAAGCTATCACCCTGCATACGATGATATTTTATTGGGCGTTAAGCAAGCTCTCGACTATTATTTGCTCATCGGTCCACCAGGAACAGGCAAGACATCAATGGCGCTTCGCTTTATGGTTGAAGAAGAACTTACCGCTCCCCATGCATCGGTATTGCTGCTTTCCTATACCAATAGGGCGGTAGACGAGATTTGTGAGATGCTTTGTTCTGCCCAAATAGACTTTATTCGCTTGGGCAATAGCGATGCTGCCGACCCCAAATTTGCGCCTTTCTTTATTGAAAGAGTGGTAGACGAGTGTCCTAAATTGAATGATGTGAAAGACAGAATATGCTCTGCTCGGGTGATCGTTTCAACCACTTCTACCTTGCAAGGCAAGCCTTATCTGTTCGTACTAAAACGCTTCTCGTTAGCCATTATCGACGAGTCGTCGCAGATAGTCGAGTCGTCTATCGTGGGATTGCTATCCGCTCATAGTCATAGTGCATCGCATTCGCTCGCCATCGAACGCTTTGTTATGGTGGGCGACCATAAACAATTGCCTGCAGTGGTGCGTCAAAGCGTTGAGGAATCGGCAGTTGAAGAACCTTTATTGCACGATATTGGCTTGATGAACTGCCGTGAATCGCTCTTTGAACGCTTATTGCGAAAAGCCCGAAAGCATAAGAACGATGCCGTTGTGGGGTCGCTTCGCTATCAAGGACGCATGCATTTTGAGTTGGCAGAGTTTGTTTCTAACAACTTTTATGCAAAAGAACAGCTCACAGTTGTGCCCCTTCCACATCAAAAAGAAGAGCATTTAAACTATCAAGTGACATCTGTTGACGAATTAGATGAGGCGTTGAAAGCACATCGTTTAATGTTCTTTCCATCGCCAAAGAATGGCGTTTTAGGGCAAAACGATAAGACCAACGCCTATGAAGCACGTCTTGTTGCCTTGTTATTGGCACGGGTGTATAAGCAATATGAGCATTGTTTCGATCCGAATAAAACGGTGGGGGTGATCATTCCTTATCGCAATCAAATTGCAATGATTCGCAAAGAAATCGACAAATTGGGCATCGAGGCTCTGCAAAAGATATCTATCGACACGGTAGAAAGGTATCAAGGCTCGCAAAGAGAGGTGATTATTTACTCGTTTACCATACAACATCAGTATCAAATGAGCTTTTTAACAAGTAACACTTTCGTTGAAGATGGGGTGGTGATCGATCGTAAATTGAATGTAGCTTTAACTCGAGCACGACAGCAAATGCTGATAACTGGCTACGAACCGCTACTCGAACGCAACGAGATTTTTAAAGACTTGATAGAGCACATCAAGCAAAAAGGTGGTTATATGGACGCTTCTAAATATGTTATATTTGATGTTAAATAGCCTATAAATAAAGGGATTGAAAGAATGCTTATTGTTTTTTAACTGCAATATGCAATGTCGTAACACTGAAAGGGCATAACTTTGCACCTCGAAGCGATAGAAAAAGATTGATATAATCATCGAGATAACATATTAAATTATAAATTATAAGAAAGGTAAAACTATGAAAAAGTTAATTTTGATGGCAGCTTTTGCCCTTACAAGTGTAGTATCTTTTGCTCAACAAAGCGTGGGAACAATCCTTGTTAGACCAAAAGTTGGTTTGAATGTAGCTGACTTAACAAACATGAATACAACTGCAAGAGTTGGTTTAGTGTTGGGTGCTGAAGCAGAATATCAAGCAACTGACATCGTTTCGGTTAGTGTTGGTGCTCTATATTCAACACAAGGTGCTAAGTTAAAGAGCTTTACACTACCTACAATCAATGCAACAATGAACGAAAAGGTTACAGCTAACTTCAATTACATCACTTTCCCAGTTCTTGCAAACGTGTATGTAATGGACAACTTCGCTGTAAGTTTGGGTCTACAACCAAGCTTTAACATTACAGGTAAGTATGAAGCAGGTCCTTGGTCGTATAAAGATGCAGCTAAAACATTCGAATTATCAATCCCTGTAGGTGTTTCTTACACAACTGGTAACCTTGTATTTGATGGACGTTATAACTTCGGTATCAGCCGTGCTACAACTCTATTAGATTCTAAGAACAGTGTGTTCCAATTCACAGTGGGTTATAACTTCGCACTATAATAAAGCAAAAAACATTTAAAACACACATATAAAGAGGACTACCCGTTATGAGGTGGTCCTCTTTTTCGTTGTTAAGTAGTTTTCTTTTGTAATTCTATTGCCGTTTCATTACTATGTAGTAACTTTGTGATATGCAAACATCACTATTAAACAATGCCTCTAATTTGATGGCAGGAAAAAAGGTCTTGTATGTCCATGGCTTTATGTCTTCGGCTCAGTCGGGCACGGTTCATCTACTAAAAGAATTGATGCCTCAGGCGGAAATCATTGCAGAAGACTTGCCTTTGCACCCACAAGAAGCCATAGATATGCTGAGAGAGCTTTGCAAAAGCGAGCAACCCGATCTTATTATTGGCACTTCTATGGGTGGAATGTTCACTGAAATGCTTTACGGCTACGACCGTATTGTGGTGAATCCTGCCTTTAAAATGGGCGAAACAATGAGCAAACACGGGCACATGGGTAAGCAAGTGTTTCAAAATCCACGCAAAGATGGAGTGCAAGAATTCATCGTTACCAAAGCTCTTGTTAAGGAGTTCGACGAGGTTACGGCGCAATGTTTTGCGCAAGTAACAAGCGATGAGCAACAAAGGGTGTATGGCTTGTTTGGCGATGAAGATGAGTTTGTGAGCTGTTCTGACCTTTTTGAACAGCATTATACCAACTCTATCAGCTTTCATGGAGGTCATCGACTCACCGATAAGGTGGCTCTTCACTCGCTATTGCCTGTTATTCGCTGGATAGACAATAAACAAGAGCAACGTGAACCACCTGTTGTTTATATCTCATACGAAACGCTTTTAGACTCTTATGCAAAGCCTAAATCGAGCTTGATGAAGGCTTATGAGATGCTCTTAGTCAACTATAATGTGGTGATTGTTGCCCCTTCGGCTCCTTATCACCCTGAGATAACAGCAGAAAAGCAACAATGGATTGAGCAATATCTTAGCGTTCCTGCCTATAAACATGTGGTTTTCTGCGACGACATTAGCTTACTTTATGGCGATTATCTCATCACTACCAACGAAGATGCACCTTTCTTGGGTACGGTTATCACCTTTGGTAGCGATGAATTTAAATCGTGGGAAGATATAATTGTTTATTTCTCCCGACTCGGAGGACAATAAACTGTCTTTTAAAAGAGAACTATCACGAAGGTAGTTCTCTTTTTTTTAGGCCTTAATTATTCGTCTCTTTGTTATGTAAATACTGCATTTTGCCCCTTTAAAATTGCGCTAAATCAAAAAAAAAGACTACATTTGCACTAATAAAAACAAGATTCACAATCTATTAAAGATATGGAAAAAACCTCAAAAAGCCCAATAACTTGGGTGCCAAGTGTTTATTTTGCGATGGGATTACCATTCGTGGTACTCAATATTGTGTCTGTTTTAATGTTTAAAGGAATGGGTATTCGCGATGGACAAATTACCTTTTGGACTTCGTTAATCATGATGCCTTGGACATTAAAGTTCCTTTGGAGCCCCTTTTTAGAGATGTATAAAACAAAGAAATTCTTTGTTGTTCTCACCCAACTCGTCACAGGTTTGGGCTTTCTTCTTGTGGGATTGGTGCTTCATTTACCATGGTTTTTCTCATTATGTATCTTCTTAATGGCCATTATTGCATTCAGTGGAGCTACCCACGACATAGCAACCGATGGAGTGTATATGGCAGAATTGAGCAAAGAAGAGCAGGCTTCGTGGATCGGTTGGCAAGGAGCTTTCTATAATATTGCTAAGATTGTGGCATCAGGAGGATTGGTTTGGGTAGCAGGAAGACTACTAAAACACTTCGGAGGAGTAGAAGGAGCGACCAAAGAAGTGATGCACTCGGCAGCTGCAAACGCATGGATGATTGTGATGATAGCTATCGGTGCGCTTATGATTCTTTTGGGTTTGTATCACATAAAGCAACTTCCAAGTGGCAAAGGAACCGCAGTTAAAACCGAATCAGCAAAAGAAACATTCGATCGTTTGGTTGAAGTTTTAAAGAATTTCTTTACAAAGAAGCACATTGTTTACTATATCTTCTTCATCATTTTATATCGTTTTGGAGAAGGATTCGTTATGAAAATCGTGCCATTGTTCCTTAAAGCAGCTCGAAGCGAAGGCGGATTGGGACTCAATGAAGAACAAATTGGTTTGTATTATGGCACCTTTGGAGCCGCAGCCTTCGTGCTTGGATCGGTTCTTGCGGGCTATTATATCTCGCATTTTGGACTTAAACGCACGCTATTCTCATTGTGTTGCATTTTCAACTTACCATTTGTTGCTTACACCTTCCTATCTCAAGTACAGCCAGAAAGCGGCTTGTTAATTGGAAGTATGATTACACTTGAATACTTTGGATATGGCTTTGGATTCGCAGGTTTAACCCTTTTCATGATGCAACAAATTGCTCCTGGAAAGCACCAAATGGCACATTATGCCTTTGCATCAGGCATTATGAACCTCGGAGTGATGCTTCCTGGTATGGTAAGTGGTTTAATTAGCGATGCCATTGGTTATAAATGGTTCTTCGTATTCACATTGATTGCAACCATTCCAGCGTTCTTAATCACCTATTTTGTGCCCTTTACCCATTCTGATAAAGAATAAAATAGGGTGATATCGCAGGCGCTTTATCCCTTTATAGCACAGACAAAGCACCGCAATAAAAAAGATAATACATAGCAAGAATATAAAAACAATAAACAAAAAACTATATGAAAGTATCTAAAGACTTGATGCCTTGGGAAGAAAGACCTCAAGGATGTACCGACGTTTTGTGGCGTTATTCAAAGAACCCAGTGATTGGAAGATATCAAATTCCAACATCAAACAGTATCTTTAACAGTGCTGTTGTTCCATTCGAAGGCGGTTTCGCTGGCGTATTCCGTTGCGATAACAAAGCAGTTCAAATGAATATCTTTGCAGGTTTCAGTAAAGATGGTATCAATTGGGAAATCAATCACGAGCCAATTGTATTCAAAGCAGGTAATACTGAAATGATTGAGTCGGATTATAAATATGATCCTCGAGTAACATGGATAGAAGATCGTTATTGGATTACATGGTGTAACGGTTATCACGGACCAACAATTGGAATTGGATATACCTTTGATTTCAAGGAATTCTATCAATGCGAGAATGCCTTTTTGCCATTCAATAGAAACGGAGTGCTATTCCCTGAGAAGATAAATGGAAAGTATGCGATGCTAAGTAGACCATCAGATAACGGTCATACACCATTCGGTGACATCTATTTAAGCTTCAGTCCAGATATGAAATACTGGGGAGAGCACCGCAATGTAATGAAAGTTACACCATTTGAAGATAGCGCTTGGCAATGTACTAAGATTGGAGCAGGCTCTGTTCCCTTCTTAACCGACGAAGGTTGGTTGATGTTCTATCACGGAGTTATCAACACTTGCAATGGTTTCCGCTATTCAATGGGAGCCGCAATTCTTGATAAAAACGACCCAACAAAGGTGCTTTATCGCACTCAACCTTATCTTCTTGCACCTGCAGCACCATACGAATTACAAGGAGATGTGCCCAATGTGGTATTCCCTTGCGCTGCTTTACAAGACGGAGAGCGTGTTGCTGTGTACTATGGAGCAGCTGATACAGTTGTTGGTATGGCCTTTGGTTATATCAAAGACATCATCGAATTTACAAAGAAAAATAGCATAGTATAAGCTATTCACAATATCATTGATCTCCCGATACATTCGTTTGTGTCGGGAGATTTTTTGTTGTTACGTCCCAAAGCTTCATCTCTTGTTTGGCAAAGTCAATGCTCTTGCAATACAAACTCATTGAGTTTTGCGTGTAAAAGCAGTGCAATTGCCTGCTAAAAGCATTGCTTTCGTAAGCGAAGAGCTACACCGCCGATGAATAAAGGGAGAGGAGAGAGATCGAAAAGAGAGATAGGTAGCGATCGAGATGCTTTGACGTAGGCATACAAAAAATGCACTGCCTTTCGACAATGCATTTCTTAAAACCGAAAGAGTTTGCCTCTTGCATCCACCACAAACCTACTACAAACAAATGGAAATGAAAAACAATGAGACAAACTCTTATATTAGTTTCGTTCATTTAGCGCCCTCTTTATTCGCTCATAAAGCAGCAACTAAAAGTGTATTCTTATCTAACTTCGCCCTCAAGAGCTATTGCTTGTGGGAAAATTAGCTCATCTTCGATATAGATATGTTCAAGAAGTGCCTCTTTAAATTCCTTTAATCCGTTGAGAACTGCTTGATATTCGTCGTTCGAACCTGCTGGAGCTGTGTAGTTATTGGTTAGCTCTGCAATGCGATTATGGCGATCGGTTTCACCCACATGGTCTGCCATCATCACCGAAATAGGGTTTTGAACGGTTCCACAATGAAAGCCTCCGAGTTGCTTTTTCTCAATAGCTGCACGGCGAATGTCGTCTACTAATGGGAAAAGAATGTTCTCTTCTTTCATCAAGTGCTCGTCTAAATCAGTCAAAGACTCGCTAAATAGCTCGTAAATAGTGCTCAAATCATCGTGTTCAGCACTTAATTTTCCAATGCGATAAAGTAGCTCTGGGCCTACTTCTCTAATGGTTCTGTGATGTATTTTCAATGCATAATCGATCAACAAGTCGATTGGCCATTGCTCAAAATCTATTCTTGCTTTCATAATGTTCTTATTTTTTTTATATGTTTAGTTGATGCGTGCAACCCACTTGCTTAATAACTCTTGCGCACTTGCTTTGCCGTTTTAGCCTTTCCGCTAAATGATTCGATATCTATTCGAATGATTTCAACCCTGTTAAACGACTTGTGTGCATAGGTATCTCCTAACTCTTTGAATTCAGGTGATAGCTTATCAACAAGCAGATGCAAAGCTTTCATTTTCTCTTTTTCGTCTAATTGCGCTCGAGCAGTTCCAAAAAACACCGCACTTTCGTATTCAGTTGTGAAATACTTTGGCAGTACATTGGTTCTACCAACAACGCAAAAAGAAACATTAGGATGATGTTTAATCGCACGAAGTTTCTTTCCTTCGGGTGCACAATGAATATAAATAGAGTTTTGTTTGTCCCAAACATGGTTAACAGGAATACCATAAGGCAAACCATTTTCATCGATCATCGAGAGTATTCCATATTCGGTTTGCGCTAAAAGATCGAGTGCTTGTTCTTCATTTAGCACACGGTCTTGGCGTCTGATCTCATCATTTACACATTTCATATGCAGACATCTTAGTCCTAAAGGGCTTTTAAAGCCTTTTGAAGTTACTCAAAATGATTTTTAATTACTTTGTTATCGCTGAAAACAACTTCACTCTTTAAAAACTATTGCAAAGATACTTCTATATTTAAAATATACAAGTAATATTTAGAACTCTTTTTAGTTAAAAGAAAATAAAATGGCAATTAGTTGATTTGCAATATGCGATCGTAGTTCACCTGCAATACACCATTCACCTTTTCGAGTTGCTTTTTGGCTTTAATGATATCCGTTTTTTCAGGCAAATGAATGGTAAGAATAGGCATATTCTTTAGGTCATACAATATTTCTGCATGCATCTTGCGAATGGCTTGCACTGCATTGGCCTTGCCTTCTGCACCATCATAGTAGACAATGAGTGTAGACTTGCTCACCTTTTCGCCATTTATAAAGCTGTCGTTGTGCTGTTGTGTCGTTTGTTTAGTGGCACAAGACGTTATTAAACACATTCCCAGTATTATTAATCCAAATATCTTCATAGATGCAAAAATACAAATAACAATTGATTATTCGATAGAAAAAGAGAGATAAAACCGCCTTGTTGCAGGGCGGTAGTTATAATCTTTTCGCAATAAAGTCGAACAATCGAGTAGGAAGAAGGGCGTGAAACCACGCTAAAGGCTTAGCTCCGAACCCAATTAGATAACGACTTTTGGGGCGTTTGCTATTCACTGCATGGGCAATGGCTTTGGCAATGACTATGGGTTGACTAAGACTTGCACCCTCGTAACGTTGCTTTAAACGTTGGGCAGCACGCAAAGCCTGTTCTTTGTAGGCACTGTTCGTGGCGTTGTTTTTGAGGTGTTCGGCTGCAATCAGTCCCCAATCGGTTTTAATTCCGCCTGGTTCAATCACCGCAACGTGTATTCCTTTGCTGGCAACCTCCATGCGCAAGGCATCGCTAAAAGCCTCAATCGAATGTTTAGTGGCGGTGTACCATGCCCAAAAAGGCATAGAAATGCGACCCGCAATCGACGAGATATTGATGATGGTACCCTGCTTTTGCGCCCTCATATAAGGCAAAACAGCTTTCGTTATGGCAGCAAGTCCAAACACATTCACCTCAAATTGCTTGCGAGCTTCGCTCAGTTCCACATCTTCTACCGCCCCTAATAGACCATAACCAGCATTGTTTATCAACACATCAATGCGCTTTTCACGGGCAATAACATGTGCCACCGCCTCTGCAATACTTGCTTCTTGGGTTAAATCGAGCATCAAAGGCACCACACCTAAAGGCTTTAAAGCCTCCATTTGCTCCACTCTTCGGGCTGCTCCATACACCTTATGCCCTTGTTTAGCTAAGTATTCAGCTGTTTGAAAGCCTATACCACTACTTGCACCCGTTAGTAAAATAACCTTACTCTCCATGCTTTTGCCTTCCTATTTTATTTTTATTCAAAGATAACCACTTTTGAGTTGTTGGGCAAGAAAATAATAAAGAGTTGATAAAAAGAAATGAAAACAGCCACAAGTGGTGCCACTTCTTTCTACCAACTCATTCTTCAGTTAATGAAGTTAGAATAACATTATTATTTGAGAGATTTTTTCTTGTCCTTCAAAAGCAATGCTTTCGCAGTGTAAAAAGATAGCTTTTGCCACTCAATTACAATGCTTTTGCCGTGTAAAAAGCATGCTTTTAGAATGTGATGTGTGTGCTCTTCGCAATCGATTGATAATGAAGAGGTTGAGAAAAACTATTTCTTATTGTCCTTTTCTCTAATCTCCACACGTCTAATCTTACCGCTGATGGTCTTTGGAAGTTCGTTAACGAACTCGATAATACGAGGATATTTGTAGGGAGCTGTTTCGTGTTTAACGTGCTCTTGCAAGGTTTTCACCAGCTCATCGCCTGCTTTATCCTTCCAATCTTTATGCAACACCACCGTAGCTTTCACCACCATACCACGCAAATCGTCGGGAACTCCAGTAATAGCGCATTCAATTACGGCAGGATGAGTCATCAAAGCACTCTCCACTTCGAATGGACCAATGCGGTAACCGCTACTCTTTATCACGTCATCGGTGCGTCCAACGAACCAGAAATATCCGTCTTCATCACGCCAAGCAACATCACCTGTGTGATAAATTCCATCGCAACACACTTTGTTTGTCAATTCTTCATCACGATAATACTCGTTGAATAGACCGATAGGACGACGTTTATCGAGTCGCACAATGATTTCACCTTTCTCGCCATCTTCGCACGATGAGCCATCAGAACGAATGAGATCGATGTCGTATTGTGCGTTAGGTTTGCCCATAGAGCCTGGCTTTGGTTGGTGCCAAGGCATGGTTCCGAGAGTCATAGTCGTTTCTGTTTGACCGAAACCTTCCATCAATTTCACGCCAGTTATCTTGTAGAACTTTTCATAAACCGATGGGTTAAGAGCCTCACCAGCCGTTGTGCAGTATTCAAGAGACGACAAATCGTAGGTCGAAAGGTCTTCGTGTATCATGAAACGGTAGACCGTTGGGGGCGCACAAAACGATGTTATGCGATATTTTTCAATCTTTTTGAGAATCTTTTCTGCTGTAAATTTATCGTGATTAAACACAAATACAGCTGCACCAGCAAACCATTGGCCGTATAATTTGCCCCAAACTGCCTTTCCCCAACCTGTATCTGCCACGGTAAGATGAATGCTGTTTTCGTGCAAGTTGTGCCAAAATACACCCGTAGTGATGTGTCCTAAGGGGTAAAGATAATTGTGTGCAACCATCTTTGGCTCACCACTTGTACCGCTGGTGAAGTACATTAGCATGATATCGTTATTGTCGTTCACGTGCGAAGGGCGAACAAATGCAGGCGCATTGCCTATCTCTTCGTGCCAAGAATGGAAGTTTTCGGGTACCTTTGGACCAATACTTATGAGCGTTTTCACTGTTGGACTCTCGCTCATTGCAGCCGTAATCTGTTCTAACACATAATCTTCTCCAACGCAAATAATGGCTTTTACGCCTGCACGATTATTGCGATAAACAATATCATGCGTTGTAAGCATGTGCGTTGCAGGTATTGCAATGGCTCCAATTTTATGCAAAGCCAACATCGAAATCCACCATTCATAGTGACGTTTCAATATCAACATCACCATATCTCCTTTGCCAATGCCTAATGAAAGGAAGTAAGATGCAGCTTGATCGGTAAGCTCTTTCAACTCACCAAAGGTGAAAAAGCGTTCGTTTTCTTCGTCATCTGTCCATATTAAGGCCGTTTTATTGGGCTTTTCTTGCGCCCAAACGTCCATCACATCGTATGCAAAATTGAAGTTTTCGGGTATGATAAACTCTAAATTCTTATTGTAATCTTCTTCTGAATGAAATGAAACCTGTTTTAAAAAGCGTTCTAACATATATCTCCTCCTAATTAAATAACCACACAAAGGAACTTCACTGGCTTGCCACCTAATGCACGCATGCAGTGCTTTTGCTGTGCATCGAAATAGATACTATCGCCTGGATTGAGGATAAGTTCCTTGTTTCCGATGAGAATTTCGAGCGTTCCTTCGAGCACATAGTCGAACTCTTGTCCCGAATAATTATTGGCACTGTGACGTGAATCGCCCTCAAGTGGCTCGATAGTTACCACAAATGAATCGGCTTTTCTACCTCTAAAGGCAGTTGCAAGACCCTCGTATGTGTAGTTTCTGTGCTTCTCTGTGCTCTTACCTTTACCGCTTCTTGTAACGAAATAGCTACTCATGTGAGCGTCTTCGCCAAACAAAAGGGCGTCGACACCAATGTTATAGCGTTTGGCAATCTTTGATAATCGATAGAAAGAAGGGTCGGCTTCGCCTGCTTCTATTTTGAAATAATGTTCTAAAGAGATGTCGCATAGCTGTGCAATCTCTTCAGGTGAGATGTTAAATATTTCTCTTAAGCCTTTTAAGCGTTCGCCTATTTGTTTTAATGATGTGTCCATTTTTCTGTTAATTTATAAATAATACAATCGCAATGAGTTGGCTATGATGTTGCAATTTGTAACCACTTGTTGCGCAACTCCATTGGTTGAGAAAACCTTTTGTTGAGGTTTTCAAAAGTAATTATTCTTTTCTGTTTAGGAACTTTATTGTTCCTTTTTATAACATTATTAAAGAATTAAAACAAAAAATATGCACACCTATATAGGGGGTGTGCATATTTTAGAAGCTTATTTTGTTCGTTTTAAAATAAAACTGCTTTTCGGTTGTTTTGCAAAAGCTATGCTATTGGGTTGCAATATCAATGCTTTTAGGGTGCAAAATGAATGCTTTTAGGGTGTGATTTGCCCTATTTTACACCATGATATGACGCAGATTATTGTCTCCTTTCAAAAGAACAATGGGGTAAGCTCCGTAACCTATTGACTTTCTTTCATTTATTTCACAATAAAATTTCATGTATATTCAGAAAGAAAGTGGGTTCTTTGGGCTTAATTTTCCATTGCTTTCATCGACCGACTAATTAAAACAGACACTTAGAATTGCATAACATAAGGAGATGATTTGGTTAAAGGGACGAGGCTATAAGCATAAAAAAGAGGCTGCAGGGATAATTCCTTGCAGCCTCTTTTCTTTTGAAGCAGATAATTTATTTAATGAACTTATGCGATGCAAGCATATTCTTTAGATCGAGGGCCTCGTCAAGTTCTTCTTTCGTTAGCAAGCCTTTTTCGAGTACAATGTCGTAAACGGAGCGGTTAGTCTCAAGGGCTTCCTTCGCAACCT